>Ga0207900_100040_pt1 | contig 133714 bp, 136 predicted proteins | sample LinPmetageLP39_FD_184052 | JGI IMG/M metagenome (GOLD analysis project Ga0207900, IMG submission 184052) | Marine viral communities from the Pacific Ocean - LP-39 (SPAdes) | ecosystem: Environmental > Aquatic > Marine > Oceanic | place: Pacific Ocean | collected 2010-06-14
GCCCCGCGCCCGCGCCGCCAGCGACCCGGCCGAGCCCGGTGCCGCCGCCCGCGCCGAACGGCGCGGCCTCGACCTGCACGCCTTGCTCGCCGAGCTGACCCGCCGCGAATGCAATGAAGTGCTGGTGGAGTGCGGCGCCACGCTGGCCGGCGCCTTCGTCCGCGAGGCGCTGTTCGACGAGCTTATCGTCTATCTGGCGCCCACCCTCCTGGGCGCCGACGCCCGCGGCCTGCTGGCTCTGCCGTTCGAGCGCATGGACCAGCAGGTCCGCCTGCAATGGAAAGACCTGCGCCGCGTCGGCGACGACCTGCGCCTGACGCTGACGCCCGCCTAGAACGGCACCGCGAAACCGGCCTCCGGTGCGTGCTCGGCGGCCGGCTCAGGAGGCGATGGCGACACCGCCGCGGCCCTGGTCCTTGGCCTGATACAGTGCCTGATCGGCACGGCGCAGGGTGCGCCGCCAGTCGCCATCGGTAAGCTCGGCGAAGCCCATGCTGGCGCCGATGCGGGGCAGGTCCTGGTCCCCCGGCGTGATCCGCTGGAAGGCGTCCAGCAGCCGCCGGGCGATGGAATCCGCCGCGTCCGGATTGGCGTCCGCCAGATACACCACGAACTCATCGCCGCCCCAGCGGCAGGCGATATCGCCGTCGCGCATGGTGTCGTCGATGCGTTGCGCCACGGCGCGCAGCAGGGCGTCGCCCTGGGCATGCCCGAAGCGATCATTGACCCCTTTGAAGTGATCCAGGTCGATGAACAGCAACCCGCCGCGGGCCATCGTGCCGAGTTTATCCAGGTGGTTTTCCAGGAACGCCCGATTGAACAGCCCGGACAGCGGGTCGCGGGTGGCTTTGTCGGCCAGCCGCCGCAGTTGGTGGTCGGTTTCGGTGCGTTCGCTGAGCGTGCGGGAATAATGAATCACCAGGGCCGCCAAGGCCGCCAGCTGAAACACCACGAAGCCTGGCGTCAGCGTGCTCAAGGGCAGCAACTCCAGGCCCAACTCGCGGAGCGCGTCGTGCACCCCGGTCAAGAACGCCAGCGCGAAGCCGATTACCGTCAACCACCAGGCCAGGGTGCCGCCAGCCCGCCGCGCCCGGCGCAGCATCCGCCAGTTGATCAGTGTTACCAGCACCATGCAGAGCGCGAAGAATGGCGCGCCGGCGGCGCCGTAATCGGCGAACACCTGGGTGCCGCGGAGGGTGGCCTGGTCGCTGGCGATGATGAATGCCGGGTGGTCTACCCATATCAATCCCGCCAGCAAGGCGCCCACGGCGTAGATGCCCGCCAGCCGCCAGCGCGGCTCGCGGCGGCGGTTCAGCACCCGGTGGAAACACAGCAGTGCCGCCAGCCCCATCACCACCGCGCCCAGCGCCAGCCGATACGGCGGCATGACGCCGTCCAGATCGCCCGTCAGCGCGTCGATCCGGGACACCAGGTCGCCGGTGATGTACACCGTGGCGAACAGATTGGCCAGCGTGAAATGCAGCGCCGCCGATGCCTCCCGGTCGCGGTACAAGTACAGCGCCAAGGTGAACACGCTCAGCAGCACCAGCAACGCCACCGTGGCGCCGGTGGCCATGATGTTCAGCCAAAGCGTCCAGGTGTCCGTTCCGGCGCCGGCCAGAAAAGCGGAAGGGTTGTGGTCGGGCATGGGTTCCGGATGGCCAAAAAATGATCGGCAAGAATACCAAACACAGCCGGAGATACCGTTGTTTCTTCGTTTCAGAGCTGTGCGTGGCTTGCGGTCAGGACGCTACCGCCAGACGGTTTCGGCCCTCTGCCTTGGCCCGCAGCAGGGCCTGATCCGCGCGCTGCAGAGTGAGGCGCCAGTCGCCGTCGGTGAGGCCGGCGACGCCCACGCTGGCGCTCATGTCCGGGCCGCCGGCGGCTTGGTCCAAATGGCGGAACGCGCGCAGCAGGCGCTCCGCCACCGCCAGCGCCGCCGCCGGGGCCGCGTTATTCAGGTAGACCACGAACTCGTCGCCACCCCAGCGGCAGGCGATGTCCTGATCACGCAGGGTGGCGCGTATGCCTTCCGCCACCGCCTGAATCAGCCGGTCGCCCCGGTCATGGCCGAAGTGATCGTTGACCACCTTGAAATGGTCCAGATCGATGAACAGCAGAGCGCCGTCCGCGCCAGGGTTACCTTGATCGAGTTGCTGCTCCAGGTAGGCCCGGTTGAACAGGCCGGAAAGCGGGTCGCGGGTGGCTTTGTCCGCCAGTCGTCGCATCTGGTGGTTGTGGTGGGTGCGTTCACGCAGGGTGCGTGAATAATGCGTGGTCATGGCGGCGAAGGCGCCGAATTGGAACAGCACGCAGGCGCTCGGCAAGGTGCTGAAGGGCAGCCACTCCCAGCCCAGCTCTCGGAAGATGTCGTGAACGCCGGCGGCAAAAAACAGCGAAAAACCGAACACCGTCATGCGCCACAGCACCCGGCCCCGGGCCTGGTGCGCCCGGCGCAGCATGGCCACCGCGGTCACGGCGAGCACCGCCAGGCAGACGGAATAAAACGGGCCGGCCAGGGCGCCGTAGTCGGCGAACACGCCCACCGCCGTGAGCCGGTAGTCGTGCGATGCCAGCACCAGCCAGGGATGCTCCAGCCAGATCAGCCCGGTGAGCGCCGCCCCCACGGCGTAGACCGCCGGCAGCCGCCATCCGCAGGGGCGCTCCCCCAGCACCTGGTGCAGCGCGATCAGTGACGCCAGCGCCAACACCACCGCGCTTAACGACAGCCGGTACGGCACCATCACCGCGTCCAGGTTATCGGTGAGCAGACACAGTCGCACGGCGATATCGCTGGCCACGTAGACGGTCGCGCACAGATTGGCCACGGTGAAGTGCAGGGCCGCCGAGGCGGCCTGGTCCCGGTGGCGGTACAGCGCCCAGGTAAACAGCGCCAGCAACGCCGACAAGGTCACCGTGGCTCCGGCGCCCATGATTTTCGCCCACAGTGCCCAAGTGTCCACGCCTGCCCCGCTCAGGCCGGCGACCACGATTTCATACGGCATACGCCCACCCAGAAACAGACTCCCCCCTCGGCGAAGAATAGCAAAGCCCGACCAGGGCGTCCCCGCCGGAAACGCGGATCGGCGTTTTGGTCTTAATGCCTCACGGGCGGCACATAAAGGTTTCAGCTGTGTATCGGTTTGGTGGACGTTTTTCTGTTCAATCCTGACAAGGAGAAACCGGAATAGAGCGTGATGAATGGTAATGTTCATTTAAAACAGGGGCTTGGAGGGCGTTGCCCCCTTTGGTTTCATTGGTTGTTAAAAGTGACACGCAAAAGAGTGATTGACATAAAATTATGTATCGTATAAAAATGGACCATCAATGCGGACAGCACTAGGGAGATACCCATGTACGCACAGCAGGTGGACACCGGCAGTAAGGGCCTGAAAACCCTGGACGAAATGAGCCCTGAAGAGCGGCACTTTCAAGAGAAGGTGAACGCGGAAACCAAGATCGAGCCCAAGAACTGGATGCCCGACGGCTACCGCAAGACGCTGATTCGCCAGATCTCTCAGCACGCTCATTCGGAAATCGTCGGCATGCTGCCTGAGGGCAACTGGCTGACCCGGGCGCCGTCTCTGAAACGGAAATTGCAGCTAATGGCCAAGATCCAGGACGAAGCCGGCCACGGCCTCTACCTGTACAGCGCGATGGAAACCCTGGGCGCCGACCGCGACGAAGAGATTGAAAAGCTGCACCGCGGCGAAGTGAAGTTCTCCTCCATCTTTACTTACCCGACGCTCAGCTGGGCGGACATGGGCGCCATCGGCTGGCTGGTGGACGGTGCCGCCATCGTTAATCAGGTGCCGCTGCAACGCTGTTCCTACGGCCCTTATGCCCGCGCCATGATTCGCGTCTGTAAGGAAGAGAGCTTCCACCAGCGCCAGGGCTACGAAGTGCTGCTGACCATGATGCGCGAAGGCACCGACGCGCAAAAAGAGATGGTGCAGGACGCCATCAACCGTTTCTGGTGGCCCTCCTTGATGATGTTCGGGCCGTCCGACGACAACTCGCCCAACTCCGCCCAGTCCATGGCCTGGAAGATCAAGCGCCACAGTAACGACGAGCTGCGCCAGCGCTTTCTCGACCAGACCGTGCCGCAGCTGGAATTCCTCGGCTGCACCGCGCCGGACCCGGACCTGAAATGGAACGAGGACACCGGCCACTACGATTTCGGCGCCATCGACTGGCAGGAATTCTTCGACGTGCTCAAGGGCCACAGCCCCACCGGCATCGAGCGCATCCAGCAGCGCAAAAGCGCCATTGATGACGGCCGATGGGTGCGCGACGCCGCCGTGGCCTACGCCGAAAAGCAAAAGGCCAGCGCCGCCTGAGACGGCGCCGATACAGAATGAAGGAAGCGGGCCTTGTGGGAGCGGGCCCCGCCCGCGAAAGGGGCGAAGCCCCGGCAAACAACGAACCAACGAGAACCGAAATGGCTGAATGGACCCTCTTTGAAGTCTTCGTGCGCAGCAAGCACGGCCTCAACCACAAACACGTGGGCAGCGTGCACGCGGCGGACGCCACCATGGCGCTGGAAAACGCCCGAGAGCTCTATACCCGCCGCAACGAGGGCGTAAGCCTCTGGGTGGTCCCCGCCGCGCAGATCACCGCCACTGCCGGCGACGAAAAAGACGCCTTCTTCGACCCCGCCGAAGACAAGGTCTACCGCCACGCCAGCTTCTACAAGCTGCCCCCGGAAGTGGATCAGATGTAATGAACGCACTCACTCAATACCTGCTGCGCCTCGCCGACACCGACATGGTGCTGGCCCAGCGCCTGTGCGAATGGTGCGGCAAGGCACCGGCGCTGGAAGAAGAAGTGGCGATGATGAACGTGGGCTTGGACCTGCTCGGCCAGGCGCGCAACTGGTACGACTACGCCGCTGAATTGCTCGACGACGGCCGCGACGCCGACCAGCTCGCCTTCCACCGCAACGAACGGGAATACCGCAACCTGTTGCTGGCGGAATACCCGCGCGGCGACTACGCGGTGACCACCGCCAAACAGTTCTTCTTCGACGTCTGGCACCATCTCGTGCTCACCCGGTTAAGCGGCTCCAGCGACGAACGCATCGCCGGCCTCGCCGCCAAGGGCCTCAAGGAAGCCAGCTACCACCGTCGCCGCTCCACCGAATGGATGCTGCGCCTGGGGCAGGGCACTGAAGAGAGCCATCGGCGTCTCGCCGACGCCGTGCAAAACCTGTGGCGCTTCACCTACGAGCTCACCGACACCGACGCCGTGGAAGACGAGCTGGCGGAAGCCGACATCGGCGCCGCCAACGTGGGCAACGCCTGGCGCGCGGAAGTGAGCCGGGTGCTGGAACAGGCCGGCCTGGAGGTGCCTGAACCGGCGCGCCACTTCTACCTGGACGGCAAGAACGGCAAGCACACCGAGCAGCTTGGTTTCCTGCTCGCTGAAATGCAGTACCTGCCGCGGGCCTATCCCGATGCCACGTGGTGAGCCCGATGCAACATGGTGAGCTGATTTTCCGTGAGCGGGCGGTCTTCACCGGCACGCCCCTGGGCGAAGTGGATCTGCCGCGCGCCTGGGACTGCCTGAGTGACGTGATGGACCCGGAAGTGCCGGTGGTCAGCGTCGTCGACCTCGGCATGATCCGCGCCATCGCCTGGGGAGACGACCGCCTGCACGTCAAAGTCTCGCCCACCTATTCCGGCTGCCCGGCCACCGAAGTGATCGAGCGCGACGTGGAACAGGCGCTGATCGAAACCGGCTTCCAGAACCCGCGCATCGAACGGGTGCTGGCGCCGGCCTGGACCACCGACTGGATCACCGAAAAAGGCCGACAACAATTGCGCGACTACGGCATCGCGCCGCCGGCCGTCGGAGAGGGCAGGGAAACCTTATTGGACCCCGGCCCCGCCGAGTGCCCGCACTGCGGCGGCACCGACACCCGACAAATCAGTGAATTCGGCTCCACCGCCTGCAAGGCGCTCTACCAGTGCCGCGAGTGCCTGGAACCGTTCGACTACTTTAAGTGCCTCTGACCATGACTCAATTTCATTCTCTCAAGATTCGCGAAGTGCGCCCGGAAACCCGCGAAGCGGTGTCCATCGCCTTCGACGTGCCGCCGGAACTGAACGATGCCTTCCGCTTCACCCAGGGCCAGCACTTAATCGTGCGTACTCATATGGACGGCGAGGAAGTGCGCCGCTCGTACTCCATCTGCACCGGCGTCAACGACGGCGACCTGCGCGTGGCGGTGAAAAAAGTCCCCGGCGGCCGCTTCTCCGGCTTCGCCAACGGCGAACTTAAAGAAGGCGACACCCTGGAAGTGATGCCCCCCACCGGCCACTTCCACACCGACCTGGACCCGCAGCGCGAAGCGCACTACCTGGCGGTGGCCGCCGGCAGCGGCATCACGCCGATTCTGTCGATCATCAAGACCACGCTGGAAGCCGAACCCAACAGCCGCTTCACCCTGATGTACGGCAACCGCTCCAGCGGCTCCACCCTGTTCCGCGAAGCGCTCAGCGACCTGAAAAACGCCTACCTGGGCCGGCTCAACATCATCTATATGTTCAGCCGCGAACAGCAGGACGTGGATCTCTACAACGGCCGCATCGACGCGCACAAATGCGATGCCATCTTCAGGCGCTGGCTGGACACGCCGAGCCTGCACGCCGCCTTCCTCTGCGGCCCACAATCCATGACGGACACCGTCAAGGACCGGCTGATCGCCAACGGCCTGGAAAAAAGCCGCGTGCACTTCGAACTGTTCGGCGTCGAAGGCCAGCCGCAACGCAAACATCGCGCCCCGGAAGAAGTGGCCGAAGACGAAGCCAAAACCGAAGTCTCGATCATCAGCGATGGCCGCCAGCTCGATTTCCGCGTGCCCCGCGACAGCGTCAACATCCTCGACGCCGCCAACAAAGAAGGCGCCGACCTGCCGTTCTCCTGCAAGGCCGGCGTCTGCTCCACCTGCCGCTGCAAGGTGGTAGAAGGCGAAGTGGAAATGGACAACAACTTCGCCCTGGAAGACTACGAAATCGACGCGGGCTACGTGCTCTCGTGCCAGAGCTATCCCTTAACCGACAAGGTCATATTAGATTTCGACCAGCCTTAAACCCTTCGCGGGCGAGGCCTGCTCCCACAAGGGAGCAACCGCTGTAGAGCGGCCCTGGCACTAAAGAAAGCACCGGGCCGTTGTGGGAGCGGGTCCTTGTGGGAGCGGGCCCCGCCCGCGAATAAGAGGCCCCGCCGCGAACAAACACACCGATCAACAAGGAGCCACGCCATGACCGTCCTCCAAAGCTACCTCGCCGGCCAATGGCTCGGCAGCCAGCCCGGCAAACCGCTGGCCAGCGCCATCAACGGCGAGACCGTCGCCCACGCCCACGACGACACCCCGGACTTCGCCGCCGCCGTCCACTACGGCCGCACCACCGGCGTCAAAGCACTGCTCAACCTAGACTTCCAGGAACGCGCCGCCCGCCTCAAGGCCATGGCGCTGCACCTGCAGGAACACAAAAAAGAACTCTATAAACTTTCGCGCCACACCGGCGCCACCAAAGGCGACAACACCTTCGACATCGACGGCGGCTTCGGCACCCTGTTCGCCTACGCCAGCATGGGCCGCAAAGAGCTGCCCTCCGGCAACGTGGTCCACGAAGGCCCGGTGATCCCCCTCGGCAAGAACAACCACTTCGCCGGCACCCACATCCTGGTGCCGCGCGGCGGCGTCGCCGTGCACATCAACGCCTTCAACTTCCCGGTCTGGGGCATGCTGGAAAAATTCGCCGCCAACTTCCTCGCCGGCATGCCCTGCATCGTCAAACCGGCCACCGCCACCAGCTACGTCACCGAAGCCTGCGTGCGCCTCATGCAGGACTCCGGCGCGCTGCCCGAAGGCGCCCTGCAACTGGTGATCGGCGGTACGGGTGATTTGTTGGACCAGCTCGACGAACAGGACGTGATCACCTTCACCGGCTCCGCGGACACCGCCCGCAAATTGCGCGCGCACCCCAACGTCATCAACCGCTCCATCCCCTTCAACGCCGAAGCGGACTCGCTCAACAGCGCCATCCTCGCCCCGGACGTCACCCCCGACGACGAAGAGTTCGACCTGCTCGCCAAGGAAATCGTCCGCGAGATGACCGTCAAAGCCGGCCAGAAATGCACCGCCATCCGCCGCATCATGGTGCCCCAACAGCACCTGGACGCCTTCGCCGACCGCCTGATCCAGCGCCTCGAAAAAATCACCCTCGGCGACCCGGACGAAGACGGCGTGCGCATGGGCGCGCTCGCCTCCATCGCCCAAAAAGAAGACGTCACCGCCGCCGTCAACGACCTGCTCAACACCAGCGAATGCCTCTTTGGTGCCGACGGCGGCGCCGCCCCCATCGGCAAAGGCACCGAACACGGCGCCTTCTTCGCCCCGCGCCTGCTGCGCAGCAACGACCCCCACGCCGACGGCGGCGCCCACGACATCGAAGCCTTCGGCCCGGTCAGCACCCTGATGGGCTACGGCGACCTGGACGAAGCCGTCGAACTCGCCGCCAAAGGCAAAGGCAGCCTGGTCACCACCTTCGCCACCAAGGATCCGAAGAACGCCGCCCGCGCCATCCCGGCCCTGGCCGCCCGCCACGGCCGCCTGCAAGTGCTCAACGCCGAAGCCGCCAAAGAATCCACCGGCCACGGCGCGCCGCTGCCCATGCTCAAACACGGCGGCCCCGGCCGCGCCGGCGGCGGTGAAGAACTCGGCGGCATCCGCGCCGTGCACCACTACCTGCAACGCACCGCCATCCAGGGCTCTCCGTCTATGCTCGCCGCCGTCACCGGCGAATACGTGCGCGGCGCCGAAGTGCTTGAAACCGAAGTGCACCCCTTCCGCCGCCACTTCGACGACCTGGCCATCGGCGAATCCCTGCTCACCCACCGCCGCACCGTCACCGAAGCCGACATCGTCAACTTCGGCTGCCTCTCCGGCGACCACTTCTACATGCACTTCGACGAGATCGCCGCCAAGGACTCCCAATTCGGCAAACGCATCGCCCACGGCTACTTCCTGCTCTCCGCCGCCGCCGGCCTCTTCGTCTCCCCGGCCCCCGGCCCCGTGCTCGCCAACTACGGCCTCGACACCCTGCGCTTTATCAACCCCGTTGGCGCCGGCGACACCATCCAGGCCCGCCTCACCTGCAAACGCAAAATCGACCAGGGCAAAGCCGCCCCCGACGGCACCCCGCAAGGCGTGGTGGTCTGGGACGTGCAGGTGAAGAACCAGGATGACGAGCTGGTTGCCAGTTATGACATTCTGACGCTGGTGGCGAAGAAGAAAGGGGGCGCATAACTCCAACGCGATGAGTAGGTGAACGGCAGTTGTCGGGACGCGAATTGGTGGCCATTCATCCTTAGGGTGGGCGGGAAAGCGTTTGAGGACTGTTCACGCCCTGAATACCTGTTTTGGGTATAAAGCACGATATCGAAACCAACCCCGGCCGCCTTTCCCTGCCCGACGCGCTGTTCTCCAGCACCCAGCAACCAGCAGCGGGTGCTGGGGCTGCTGTGCGGCCAGTCGGAGCGGAGCTTCTTCGGGGCCGAGGTGATCAATTTGCTGGGCATGGGCTCCGGCGGGGTGCAGCGGGAGCTGAAGAAGCTGGCCGATAGTGGGCTGGTGCGGGTGTTTCGGGTTCTGGCCCGCACCGGCCAGCCCAAACCTGAACCGCGCTCTATTTGCTGTTGCCGAGACAGGCCACTAGTGGGGTTTCCTGGGCTCCAAAAAAAGACTAAGCTAAATAAACTAAGTTCTGGAGGTGTCATGGACATCATCAATATGCACGACGCCAAGACGCGGTTGTCCCAGTTGGTGGACAAGGCCGCGAAGGGCGAGCCTTTTATTATCGCCAAGGCCGGCAAGCCGGTGGCGCGGGTGACCGCCGTGGATTCTCCCGAGCCCGGTAAGGTTCGGCGCCTGGGATTTCTCAAGGGGCAGATGCAAGTGCCGGAGGATTTTGATCGCCTCGGTGAAACGGAAATTGCCGATTCCTTCGAGGGCTGAATGAATCTGCTACTGGATACGCATTTACTGCTGTGGGCGGCGGGTTCCCCCGAGCGCCTTTCGGTGGAAGCTCAAGCCCTGATTGAGGACCCGGAGAACCGATTGTTCTTCAGCGCAGCGAGCATTTGGGAAGTGACCATCAAAAACGGTTTGGGCAAGCCGGCTTTCCAGATCGATCCACACCTTTTCCGGCGAGGGCTGGTGGAAAACGACTATGAGGAGCTGCCGATCATCAGCAGTCATACGCTCGCCATCAGCCATCTGCCGCCGATCCACCGCGACCCTTTCGACCGAATCCTGGTGGCCCAGGCGGAGTATGAAGGGATCCTACTGCTGACCAGCGATGACATGGTAGCGCGCTACCCCGGACCGATCAGGCGCGTCTAGGACGGATCGGCTTGACCTTTCCCTCCGCTAACAGGCGTGATATTCCTTTTTACTCTGGAAAGAACCACGATTTCCCTGGGGGGAAGCCTTGCCCGGATGGGCAGGCATAACACGGACGGTGACCTATGGACGCGCCAGCGAGAGAGCGCACCGAACGCTATATTTCCGCTCGTTATCACAATCCATCCTGGCAGTTGCTGGCGTCGCGTCGCGCGCCCCTGGTACTGGGGTGTCTGCAAACGCTGTTCGAGCAGGCCCACGACGGCATCGCCCTGATGGAGTTCGATTCGCTCGATGCCGTCAAGGCGTTCGTGGGCGCGGACGTTACGGTGTCTTACGTGCCGGACAAGGCCCGGGAGGTGCTGGTGCACTGGGATAGCCATGCTCAGCACTATGAGGTTCGCGAGCAACGCCGGTACTGATTTCAGGAGCCTGCCATGGCCGACTATGAAGCCACCATCCGCTGGCAGCGTCAGGCCGACGAAGCCTTCAGCGATAACCGCTATAGCCGCGCCCACGAGTGGACGTTCGACGGCGGTATAGTGGTGCCGGCGTCGGCGTCGCCGCACATCGTGCCGTTGCCGCATTCCGTGGCGGAGAATGTGGACCCAGAGGAGGCGTTTGTAGCGGCGCTGTCCAGCTGCCACATGCTGGTGTTCCTGGGCATCGCCGCCAAGCGCCGCTACGTGGTGGACAGCTATACCGATCAGGCCGTCGGCACCATGGCGAAGAACGAGCACGGCAAGCTGGCGATCACCCGCGTGGTGCTGCGCCCGGACGCCCGCTTCTCCGGTGAGCGCCAGCCAAGCCGCGCGCAGATCGAGAAGATGCACCACCAAGCCCACAGCGAGTGCTTTATCGCCAATTCCGTGCGGACGGAGGTGGTGACGGAGCTGCGGGCGTCATGACGTCGCCCATTTGGCTTTGAGCCGAATAATTGCCATAATCGGCTCATAAATTGATCCGATTAGAGGTGGTATTCGGCTCATGATGATCTGGGAGCAACCCGATTGGCCCCGGTTCCGCTGGGATGAGGCGGCGTTACGCGCGCGTTTGGATGCGGTGCGTCTGTTGCAGGGCCGCCTGCTCGGGCGCACCGATGCGGCGTCGCCGGCGGCGGATCTGGAGGCCGAAATGGACGCGCTGATCCAGAACGCCATCCGCACCAGTGAAATCGAGGGCGAGCCTCTGGATGTGGGGGCGGTGCGTTCCTCGGTAGCGCGACATCTGGGGCTGGAGCGGGCCGGCATTGCGGACCGGGCCACGGTCCGATCCGAAGCGTTGGTGGGGCTTTTAGTGGAAGCGACGCGGGCTTCGGATGGGGCGCTTACACTGGAACGATTATGCCGTTGGCAGGCGGCGTTGTTTCCGGAGGGACCGGAACTGTTCTCCCGCATTCGGATCGGTGAACTGCGGGGCGAGCAAACCATGCAGGTGGTGTCCGGGCGGCTGGATCGGCCCCGGGTGCACTTCGAGGCGCCGCCCCGGGACCGGTTGGAGCCGGAGCTTGAGGCGTTTCTGGCATGGTTCAATCATCCCCCGGCGGGGCTCGATCCGCTGCTTCGCGCCGGCATCGCCCACCTCTGGCTGGTAACGCTGCATCCCTTCGATGATGGCAATGGCCGGGTAACGCGGGCGGTGACGGACCTCGCCCTGGCCCAGGCGGAGCGCCAATCCATCCGGTTTTATTCCTTGAGCGCCGCCATCATGGCCCGGCGGCCGGCGTACTATGAGCACCTGGAGCGTACCCAGAAAGGCGAAATGGACATCACGGCCTGGCTGGCGTGGTTTCTTTCGGTGTTGGTAGAGGCCCTGGAGCAAGCGCTGAATCGCATCGACCGGGTTCTGGTCAAAGCACAATTCTGGCAACGGCACGCGCAGACCCTATTAAACGAGCGTCAGGTGAAGGTTCTGAACCGGTTGCTTGATAGCGCCGGAGAGGAATTTCTGCACGGTATCAATACCAGCAAATACAAAAGTCTGGCCAAAGTGAGCAAGGCCACGGCCACCCGGGATCTGGCGGAGTTGGTGGAAAAAGGCTGTCTACGCCGCTTGCCGGGTGGGGGCCGCAGTACACGCTATGAAATCCAGGTGGATGCGTAATTTGCCGAACGTCGATCCGGCTTCAAGCCATCAGTTTGCGGCTTTCGCCAACCTCTCCCTCAATGGCCCCTCCACCGCCTCCATAAAATGCCGCACCCGCGGCGAGAGCAGCCGGCTGTGCGGAAACACGAACTGCACGGGCATGGGCGGTGGATTGTAGTCGCTGAGCAGGGGCACCAGGGTGCCGCGTTCGAAGTCCTGTTGGGCCTGGTAGCTGAGCACGCGGCACAGGCCGAGGCCGTCGCGGGCGGCGGCGAGTTGGGTGTCGATCTGGTTGGCGCGAATCAGCGGGTCGATGCGTTGCGGCCAGGGTTTGCCGTCCACCTGGAAGTGCCAGGTGCTGCCGGCGGGGGCGAAGCAGACGGTGGGCCAGTCGGCCAGGTCCTGGGGGTGGTTCGGGTGGCCGCGTTGTTCGAGGAGCTCGGGGCTGGCGCAGAGCACGTAGCCGGTGTGGCCGAGGGGGCGGGCGATGAGGGTGCTGTCGGCCAGGTGGCCGATGCGCAGGGCGAGGTCGAAGCCTTCTTCGAGCAGGTCGGTGACGCGGTCGAGCAGGGTGAGGTCGGCGCGCATTTGCGGGTGTTGCTTGAGCCACTGGTTGAGCAGGGGCGTGAGGTGCAGGTGGCCGAACATCACCGGGGCGGTAATCGACAGGGTGCCGGCGGGTTCGGTGCGGCGGCTGTCGAGTCGGGCTTCGGCGCCGTGGATGTCGGCGAGGATCTGGCGGCAGTGTTGCAGGTAGTCGCGGCCTTCGTCGGTGAGGGCGAGGCGGCGGGTGCTGCGGTTGAGCAGGCGCACGCCCAGGTGGCGCTCCAGACCGGCCAGGGTGCGCACGATGGCGGCGGGGGAGCGGTCAAGCTTGTCGCCGGCGGCGGAGAGGCTGCCCTGGTCGACGATGGCGACGAAGGTGTTCATGGCTTTGAGTTTGTCCATCGGGCGCTCAGCTCCATTTGTGCGAAAACCTGAATAAAGCTAACAGGTTCGCACCATTTATTGAATCCAGAGATAAGCGTTTACTGGCGTTCCCTGTTTCACAGAAGGAGCCAGCGATGAAACAACCGCAGTCCATTCGCGAGTACGACCACGTCGGCATCCGCGTCAGCGACCGCCAGCAGGCGGTGGCGTTTTATGAGCAGCTCGGGTTCACGGAGGTGCGCCGCTTCGAGCCGTTCGAGGCCAACGAGATGGAGACGCCGGGCGGCGTGCGCATCAATCTGATTTTCAACGGCACGCGCCTGCCCCATGGCCGCAACGTGCTGCTGGACGAGCCGGTGAAGTTGCCGGGCGTCACGCACCCGGCGTTCGTGGTGGACGACCTGTACGCCCTGAAGGACTGGCTGGACCAGGCGGGCATCGAGATCACCGAGGGCATCCACCGTTTGGGCCCGCGCCGCATCACCCTGTTTATCCGCGATCCGGATCGCAACGTGCTGGAGTTCAACCAGCTGTTGCCCGAAACCGAATAAGGCGACTCGCCATGAAACTCTACGATATGGAATTGTCCGGTAACGCCTATAAGGTGCGTTTGTTCGCCGCCCTGGTGGGCATTGAGCTGGAGCTTGTACCGGTGGATCTGGCCGCCGGCGAACACAAACAATCGCCGTTCATCGACCTGAACCCCTGGGCTCAGGTGCCGGTGCTGGAAGATGGCGATGTGGTGCTGCGCGATTCCCAGGCGATCCTGGTGTATCTGGCGCGCCAATACGGCGGCCACCAGTGGTGGCCGGACGGCGCCGCCCACCAGGGCGAAGTGATGCAGTGGCTGTCCACCGCTGCCAACGAGATCCACGCCGGCCCGAATGTGGCGCGGCTGATCGACAAGTTCGGCTACCCGCTGGACAAGGCGCTGGCTCTGGCGGTGAGCGCGCGGGTGCTGCCGTTGATCGAGCAACACCTGAGCGAGCATCAATGGCTCGCCATGGGCCGCCCGACGATTGCCGAGTGCGCGGTGTTTCCGTACATCGCCCTGGGCTGGGAAGGGGGCGTGTCGCTGGCGCCGTACCCGGCGATCCGCGCCTGGATCGAACGCACCAAGGCGCTGCCGGGTTACGTTGGGATGCCGGGTATCGGTTGAGCATGCCGACCGTGGCCGTGGCCGTGTCGGTGCCGGCGCGAGACCCACTATCCGGGCAACAACGTGTGGGGCGCGGGCCTGGGCATCGACACGGTGTTGCCGGCGGCCGAGTTCGAGCAAAGCGGCGGCAAGCTCCTGCTGTCGCACGGCGTGACGGGCGTACTGGTGGGCACCCGCGCCACCGAGATGGACTACCGTCGGCTGCTGAATCATCATCGCTCCACGACACGATGGTTCAGGACGGTCCCCATGATCAAACACATCCGGCACGGCCCATGCGCAGCATGTGACGCGGCGCCGGGATGGCCCTTGGTGCTTGGATGTCGAACCAGGCCGAAGCCTATGGTTATTTCACCTGATTAATGATGCCATCGACGTGGTAATGAATGAGGAGCACGCGGATGAGCAACGGGGCGCCTGTGTTGTGGATATTGGTGATCACACTGATCACCGGCATCGCCCGGGCTGAAATGGATTTCCCAACCTGGACGCAAAGTGATTGGCGCCTGGAAGACGATCGCGCTGTGCTGGATCGGTTGACGCCGGATAGTTTGCGTACGCCGGTGTTGATTTTTGGGGAGCGTCGCCGCAAGCCCTCGGAGGCGGTGGTTATTTTGCTCGACGCACCCTTCGAGTCGGTGCGTCCGGTGGTAGCGGATGTTTGGGCACGGCGGGGCTACGCCGTGGATAAGGCGCCGTTGCCGATGGCGGATCTGGGGGAGAGTTGGCGGCGGCTGATGCTGGCGGCGCAACCGGATCTGCGTGCTGTTCTGGTGGATGAGGTGTATGGCCCGGCACTGGCGCAGGCAGTGAAAGACGGCGCCCTGACCGAAAGCGAGCGGCGCCATCGTTTGCAGCGGCTTGCCGCCCGCGTTCAAGCCGCTCCGGAAACGTTGCGCCGGGCGTCCACGTTCCGTGAGACCACGCAACGGGCGCGTTATCACCGTGAGCGGCGCATCAATGCCGACGCTCGGCAAGTCGACGATTACAGCGTTCTAGATTTGCGCCCGATAATGGGCCGGCCCGCCACCGCCGTGACGATCCAGCGTGAGCATAGACTCCGCCGGCCCCAGCGCCTTCTGAGCGGTCTGGCGGACACGCCGCAGTTTCTGAACCAAAGCCTGGTTCCGGCCGGTGACTTTCAGGCTACCTTGCAGGCACTGCAACAGGCTCTGCCCGATGCCGCATTACGTTTGGCTGCGTCGCCGGAAGTTTGGGTGCCCTCGGTGCCGATGCCGAAAACCCGGCCGGCGCCGAACTGGCGGCACCCGGCGCAAGGCCCACGGATAGAACCCAAGGTGCGTTCGTTGCGCACCACCGACGCGCTGATCCTGCGTGTCGTGCAACCCCAGCCCGACGGCGTATTGGTTGTCGGCGTGCAACGGGAAGCCCGCTTAAACGGCGAGAGCGTACTGATTGCGCAGCTATGGCGGTTGGTGCCGGGGGCGGCCGCGCCGAAAGTACTTTGGCAGGGCTTGGGCGGCGCCGACGATTTGCACGCTAACGCGAGTGGTACGCGGTTTTGGTTTACCGGACAGCCATTAAACGGCGCGCCGACGACACTGTTTCAATATCGGCAAGGTCAGGGTGTCACGGCGTTGGATGTGTCGGCCACCGACAGGCAGCGGCTGGCGTTCGCGCAGTGGTGGATGGACGACGAGGGGCCGGTCATTGCGGCGTATTCGGTCCTCGACCTGCGTCGGCTGGAAGGCTCCACGCTGTCGCCGGCGCGCCGGGTACCGCGTCAGGATTGGTTTCCCAATGGGTTGCGGCTGCTCGCGGGCGGTGATGCGCCGTGGGTGGAAGACGGTCAAGGCGTGGCGGAGTTGGAACTGAACAGCGGGCGGGTAAAACGCGCGCTGCCCGTACCCGCCCGGCGCGATGCACTGCCGGGTACGTCGCCATGGCCGGGTCTGGATCCCAGTGCGATGATGGTGACATCCCCCGGCGTCGTGTCCGCCAAGGGCCAGTGGCTGGCCACTGCTTTTAGGTTTGAAAAGTGGGAAGGGAAGCCTTTGGTCGGCATGCACTTGCTCGACACCGATAAAGGTGAATTGTTGTATTCGGCGGTGTTGCCGGACGCCGTATCCGTACGACTCACCGCCGCATCTAACGACGGTCGCTGGCTCGCCGTTTACGGGGGCAACGGCATCGTCTTGCTCTGGGATGTGCGGGGCGACACCGCGCCGTCCCGTCTCGCGGTGCCCGGTGTCGCCCTTGAAGACCTGGCGTTCTCCGCTGACGGAAGTCACCTCTACGGGGTCGGCAACGAGCATATTCTGACCTGGCGATGCGACGGTTGAACCGCACCGCCAGGGCAAAACCGGAGTCCCGGGATCAGTGTTGGGTGCCGGTAAGCGTGTGGAAGATCACTTCCAGCCCCGGCGCGAAGCAGCCGTCACCCCCGTACTGACCATGGCCGTGCTCGCCGTGATCGTGCCGGTGGCTGGCCAGTGCCGGCGCCAGGCCCAGGGCTGGTGGCGCCGCGTCACTGGTGCGGGCCTCGCGGCGGTAGATGGTTTCCCCTTCCTTGATGGTCTCCTCCACGCGCAGGTGGATCAAGCTGTTGCTCGGCACCGTTAGCGGGTTATCAGAGAGCACTACGAAGTCCGCCAGTTTGCCCACTTCGATAGAGCCTTTACGGTCCTCCTCGAAATGCTGCCGGGCGGACCACAGCGTCATTGCCTTCAGCGCGGTCATCACATCCACTTTCTGGTTTTCACCGAGCACCCGGCCGCTGCGAGTGGTGCGATTTACCGTGGTATCCAGCACGCGCATGGAATCCGGCAGCGCCACCGGCGCGTCGTGATGGGTGGTAAAACGCAGGCCGCGTTCGCGTACCCAGCCGGTGGGCGAGATGTTCTCCGCGCGCTCCGGGCCGAGCACCGAGTCACGGTGCCAGTCGCCCCAGTAGAAGGTGTGCATGGGGAACAGGGAAGGGAGGATGCCCAACGCTTCAAGCGCGGGGATTTGATCCTTGCGCAGAGTTTGCCCGTGGATCAGCACCGGCCGTACGTCCACGTCCGGCACCCGGGCCTCGGCTTCGCGCCAGCCCATGATCATCTGGTCAATCGCTCGGTCGCCGTTGGCGTGGGTGAGTGTTTGCCAGCGGTTCTCCAGGGCCTGGGTGTAGACCTCGACGACCTTGTCGTCGTCCACCACGCCGTAGCCGGCGTAATCATCGGCCTTGCCTTCCGGCGGCTGGTAATAGGGCTCGGTGAGCCAGGCGGTCTTGCCTTGCGGCGAGCCGTCCAGGGTCAGCTTGATGCCGCCGATGCGGAAGTGATTGTGATACTGCGGCGCGCTGTCCACGTTGTGATAGAACGGCGCCACCATTAATTCTTCCACACCGGGATTCAGGATATCCGGATAGGAGACGATGTCGGCGCGTAGTGCGCCGGCGTTGGCGGCGGCCTGGGCGATCTTGACGTGGAGCGGTGCGCTGCGGCCGTCCTGCAGGGTGGTGTAGCCATAGCGGGTGTACAGCTTCTCGCCTTCCTGCAGCATGGCGATGGCCTGCTGCGGACTCATTTTCGGGAACATTTTGCCCAACGCCATAAAGAAGGCGTTCTCTTCGAGCAGGCCGGTGGGTTCGCCGGTGGCCGGGTCTTTGACGATCACGCCACCCTTAGGGTTTTCGCTGGCCGCGGTGATGCCCAGTTGTTTCAGTCCGGCGCTGTTGACCACGCCGAAGTGCGCGGACTGGTGGATCACCAGTACCGGCTGGTCCTGGCTGACCTGGTCCAGCTCGGCGCGAGTGGGGTGGCGCTTTTCGGTCAGTTGCGAATCGTCGTAGCCGAAGCCGTAGATGAGGCCGAATTCCTCGCGCAACAGTGAGTCCTTGGCGAACGTTTTCAGTGTCTCGACCAGGGAGGCGACATCGGCAACACCGCCGTCCGGCGGCGGCAGCAAATTGGCGCTCATAGCCTGGAAGCCGGTGAAGAACACGTGGCCGTGGGCGTCCACGAAGCCAGGCAGCAGGGTGCGGCCGTGCAGATCGTGCATGGCGGTGGTGTCGGCCTGGTGGCGCAGTACGTCTTTCCGTTTGCCGACCGCGACGATGCGGCCGTCACGGACCGCCACGGCGTCCGCTTCCGGGTGGTCGTCGTCAACGGTAATGATGGGGCCGTTCAGCCAGATCGCGTCCGCCGGCTCGGCGGGTGGAGCGTGTTGGCACCCCGACAGGGCCGCGAGCGTTACCGCCGGCAGCAGTTTCTTTAACAAGGTCATAGCTCTCCCTCTTTCTTTGTCATTGTTAATTATTTGGGCGCCTCTGTGATGCCCGGGCGTCATCATACCTTGTTCAAGATGTGGGGGCGTTTTAAGGGGAGGCGGAGATATGGGAGAGGCCGGGCGGCGTACGCCGCCCGGTTTGCTCGCTGCCGGTCAGCGTTGGTCGGCGACCGATTTCAGGCAGTAGTCAGTGGCGTCCAAGGCGGGTAGGGTCTGGTCGGGAAGCTCTTCGCGGAAGTATTCCAGTAGCGGCACCACGTAGGCCACGTTGGAATCCTCGAAGGCGTCGGGGCGGGCTTGCTGCACCTCGCCGAAAGTGATGTAGCCGTCCTTGCCCTGGCCGGTGAACGAGTTGGTGGCCACGGAGTAGGTCTGGCTGTCGACAATCGGGGTCCAGTTGCCGCTCTCGTCGCGCACGTCCACGTTCTGGATGCCGGAGCCTTCCGCTGCGCCCAGGGTGACGTCATAGCGCAGGCCCGCGGAGTAGGGGAAGGCGCCGGTCGAGGCGGAGATGCCTTGAGCGTAATCGAGCCCTTCGTTGAGCACCTTAATGATCTCCGCGCCGGTCATGTCGATGGTGACCACGGTGTTGGAGAACGGCAGGATGCTGTAGGCGTCGGCAACGGTGAAGGTGCCGTCGTTAAGCGGCGCGCGCACGCCGCCGGCGTTCTGAATCGCCACATCAGCTTTGGGCAGGTACTTCAGGAAGGCGTCGGCGACCACGTAGGCCGCGTAGCTGCCGGTGGGTGTTTCACCGGTGTTGAACGGCGCCGGGATGCGCTCGAACGGCATCAGCTCGCTGACCTGCCCCAGCGTATCCTGCTTGAAGCTTTCCATCTCCTCCTTGTAGGGGGCGAGGATATCCAGGATCTGCTGGGATTCCTCGGCGGTGCGGACGGTGGTGAGGCCGTCGATCACGCTGTTGATGCGGGCGGTCTGGTCCGTGTCCGCCGCCACCCAGTCGTTGTCGTTGTTCTGAACCTGATAGGACTCGCCCACCAGCAGTTCCACCTTGCCGTTGATGTCGGTGACCACGCCGTCGGCGTCGAAGTCGATGTTGAGCCGGCCCAGCCCCTTGGCGTATTCCCAGGCCTGGACGATGTATACCGGCTGGCCGTCGGGATCCTGGACCACGGTGGGGTAGTCGCCGTCCACCTCAATGCCCATAGCCTGGAATTCGCCGGTGGAATCGAGCACGTCATGGGTGTCGCCGCCCACGATCACATCGATGTCGCGCACGCTTTCCGCCAGAACCTGATCAAAATCGTAGCCCAGATGACTGAGCACGATGAACTTGTTGATGCCTTGATCCTTCAAGGTGTAGATGTGATCACGCACCGACAGGATTTCATCGTCGAATTCCACGGCGTCGGTGACCAGGGAAGATTCCCGGGTTTTCTCCACTTTCAACACACCGATGATGGCGACCTTTTCGCCGTCGATTTCCTTGACCACATAGGGCTTGATGTCGGCGCCGAACAGCGGGCTGTCCACGGTCGGGCGTACGTTGCCGGCGATTACCGGAAAATCCACCGTTTCCAGCAAATCCCGAAGGTGCGCTTCGCCTTCGTCGAATTCGTGGTTGCCCAGTTCGTAGGCGTCCAGGCCGATGGTGTTGAATACTTTGAAGTCCACTTCGCCCTTGAACAGGCTGAAGTACAAGGTGCCGTTCAGTTCGCCACTGTTGAGAACCAGGGTGTGGTCATCACGGTATTCTTCGATGGCGGTGGCGATACGGGGGAAGCCGCCGAGACTGAGGCGCACTTGTTCGCTACCCACCTGATTTTCATCGTAGTCCAGTGACAGATCGTAGGTCTGGCCTTCGAAGTAGGAATGGTGGTCGTTGGTGTGCAGCACTTGCAGGCTCAACGCCTTGGCGTGCTGTTCGGACGTGTTGCTACTGTCGTTGCCACCGCAGGCGGCGAGAAGCAGGGCCAGGCCGGTTACGGCATAGGCCGGCAATGCGGTTTTCAAGGTCACGGCAAACTCCGATTGATCTGAAGACGAAAGTGAATGTCAGCGGAGTAGCCTAGATGGAGACGGTGACAAACCGGTGGCAGTTCCGTGGCACCGGCACTGCTGGGGCAGGAATGGCGCGGCGTAACCCCGGCGATGCCGGGGTCGGCCGATCAGTGGGTTGGGACGCCTGGGGCTAGCGGCGCCGTATCGCCAAAAGCAGCGTGGCAAGCAATACAAGCGGCAGGGAGCCACCACCACCACTACTACTCTCGGTGGGTGAGGGGCCGTTGCTTCCAGGCGTGGTGGGGCGCTCGACGGCTTGCACTTTCAGGGCTTCCGCTTCCATTTCGCCGTCGTGATTGTAGGCAAAGCGGTAGTTCTGATCCTCAATGGTCCCCAGATGCGTCCAGAGGTAAGGTGAGTTCGGGGATATTGGCCCGGATCCACTATCGGCCCCTGCCTGTCCCGCCACTATGTGTACCTCTGCGGAGGTCAGATTCAATCTCATCGTGATGCGCTGGCCGGGGTAGCCGGTTGCGTTCAAAGACGTGGAAATCAGCGCCTCTTCGGGGGACAGATGCTCGACACGCGTTGCATTCAGCGACGCACCGGGCAGCTCGCGATACATCGGCAGTTTGGTGGTGTCCAACGCGGTGGTCCAGGTTTCGCCGTCGTCGGTGCTCAGCGCAACCTCTCCGTTCTCGATCAAGAGAAGGCGTTCTCCGTCGCTGACCAGGTTGGCAGCGTCTCCGCTTTCAAGCGTGGCCACCAGAGTCATGTCCGTGCCGCTGCCGGGGCGGTAGCGATACAGGGCGCTATCGTCCGACGTTGTAACGACCAGAAAGAGGTCATCGTTGTGCATCGTGCCGTTGATCTGGTCTATGGTGGCGAAAGTGTCGCTAATTTTTTCATACTGCCATTGGCCACTACGGAATGTGGCCAGCTTCAAACCCTCCGCATCCACACCGATCAGCCTCGGCACCACAGCGTTGTCCACCTGTGCGACCGCGATTATGGTGAGCACCGGGCCAGAGCCGGTTACCGCGAAACGATCCGCGTTGCCGTTGGACAGGAAATAGCTGTTGACGGCCCCGGTTTCTTCGACGGTAAACAGCACCCAACGGCGGGCATCGGCGTCATAATAGAGAAACGAAGGTGTCTCCTCGTCGGCAAGTGTGAGGCCGGTATCGGCGCTGCTCCAGGAGATGGCATCGTTACTGGTGAACACCGATACCTGGCCGGTGGCGCCGCTCACATAGGGGCGGGCAATGCGGGCCTCGGTGACGGTGGTATGGCTGTCGGCAGCGGGGCTGAGTTCAGGGCCGGCGGCCTGCAGCTGAACGGTATCGCCGTCGCGGGAGACAATAACGATATCGCCTGAAGCAGACGACGAGACGATGAGTCGATCGTTGAACACCGCGTAGCGGCGTTCATATTGGAACTGACTCACTACGCTGAAATCAACATGTTGTGTTACCGCCAGGCGCCGGGGGGCGCTATCAGGCAGGGTGTCGGCGTAGACGTCGTGAAACGCCAGGCTATCGCGGAAGCCGGTGGTTTGATTGCCGATGGTGGTGACCAATCGGATCGTTTGTTCAATCGGTGTGGTGGCGATCTGGTGCTTGGCCGAGCCGTACATGTCCTGGGTGAGCGTCTGGTCCTCGGCGAAGGCCGAATAGCAATGCCATGAGAACCCGTCGCGTGGAAACTCTGTTTGCAGCGTGTCGGCCTGCGTCGGTTGCGGGGTAATCGCCAGCTCCGGTATGACGTCGTCCGGATCAGTGCTTTGCAATGTCACCTCGGGCGGTGAAACCGACCAGGTATCCGGTGCCGACAGACAACTTGTCGGATTCGCGGATTGCGTTTCTCCCGGGCCACCCGTGAAATTCGGATTGCCGGCAATGCCGCGTTCCACTTCGAGCGATAGGGAATCACCAAGGCGGTAAGTGCTCTCGGCGACGTCGAACTTACAGGCGGACAGGAACGCGAGCGCGGCAACACTGCCGAGCAATATTCGGTACGACATGAAGGCCCCCCAGGGGTCAGGATCGCTATAGGAAAGCCGTGATTCGCGCCGTCATGATAATTATGTGGATCGGCGCGCGGCCGTCAGCCCCGAGGTGGAAAAACGGGACAGAGAACAATACCCCGGTTTGTGGCCTGATTCCTGTTTTTTTTGTTATTAAGGGTTCGGCTGTTTTTCCATAAAAAAGCGCTACGCCGGTGTAGTGACGTAGCGCCTGCTCAGTAATCTTGGCCGGGGTTATCCGCCCAAGTAGGCGGCTTTCACGCTGTCGTCGTTGAGTAGCGTTTCGCCGCTGCCGGTGGCGACGATGTCGCCGGTCTCCAGCACGTAGCCGCGGTCGGCGATGGCCAAGGCTTCGGAGGCGTTCTGCTCCACCACGAAGATGGTGATGCCTTCCTGTTTCAGCTGTTTGATGATGCCGAAGATCTCGTCGATGATCAGCGGCGCCAGGCCCATGCTGGGTTCGTCGAGCAGCAGCAGTTTGGGCTTGGCCATCAGCGCGCGGGCCATGGCCAGCATCTGCTGCTGGCCGCCGGACAGGTTGCCGGCGTGCAGGCGACGCTTTTCCTTGAGAATCGGAAAGCGCTGGTACATGGCGTCCAGATCATCGGGCACGGTTTTGTCGCGGCGACGGCTGAAGGCGCCCAGTGTGAGATTGTCTTCCACCGACAGGCCGGCGAACACCTGGCGGCCTTCGGGTACCTGGACGATGCCACGGTGGACGCGGTCGGCGGCCTTGCAGCGGGCCAGGTCCTGGCCATCGAAAGTGACGGTGCCGGCGCTCAGCGGTTGCAGCCCGGAGATCACTCGCAGCAGCGTGGATTTGCCGGCGCCATTGGCGCCCACCAGGGCCACGGTTTCGCCCTTGGCAATGGTCACGTCCAGACCGTGCAGCGCTTCGATGCGGCCGTAGCCGGTGCGGATGCCGCTCAGGTGGAGCAAGGTCTGGCTCATGCTATGGCCTCCTCTTCGGGCTTGCGGCTGCCCAGGTAGGCGTCGATCACATCCGGGTTGGCGCGGATTTGATCCGGGGTGCCGTCGGCGAGTTTGCGGCCGTAACACAGCACCAGCACCTGGTCGGACACGCTCATCACCAGTTTCATGTCGTGCTCCACCAGCACCACGGTGATGCCCTTGTCGGCGATCTTGCGGATCACGTCGCGCAGGGCGTCGGTCTCGGTGCGGTTGAGGCCGGCGGCGGGTTCGTCCAGCAGCAGGATATCCGGCTCGGACGCCAGGGCGCGGGCAATCTCCAGGCGTTTGAGCGCGCCGTAGGGCATCGCCGAGGCGTGGTGATTCAGGAACTGGCCGCAGCCGACGAATTCCATCAACTCAGCGCATTGTTGCCGGCAAGCCCGGTCGCCCCGGCGCAGCGCCGGCAGCGTCAGCAGCGAGGCGAGGGTGCCCTGGCCGAGATGCCGGTGGCGCCCCAGCATCACGTTTTCCAGGGCGCTCATGTTCATGCAGATCTGCAGGTTCTGGAAGGTACGGCACATGCCCAGCGGCGCCAGCTCATGAGGCTTGTGGCCGGCCAGGCTGCGCCCGTTCAGGTGCACCGTGCCCGTGCTGGGTTGATATAAGCCGGTGATCAAATTGAACAGCGTGGTCTTGCCGGCGCCGTTGGGGCCAATGATCGAATGGATGCGGCCTTTTTCCACCTCGAAGCTCAGGTCTTCCACGGCATGCACGCCGCCGAACTCCTTGCTCAGGTTGTTAACGGAAAGCAGTGCGGTCATGCGGCCTCCTTCTGGAAGCGCCGCGCGATGGTGGGCACCAGGCCGCGCGGCATGAAAATCATCACCGCCATCAGGATGGCGCCGAACAGCACCATCTCCAGCTCCTGGAAGCCGGTGAGCAGCTGCGGGATCAGTAGCAGGATGGCGGCGCCCAGAATCACCCCGTAGGTGGAGGCCATGCCGCCGAGCACGACGATGGTGATCAGCTCAATGGAGTGGCCGAAGGAGGCGATGTCGGGCGTGATAAAGCCGCTGTAGTGGGCGTACAAGCTGCCTGCTACGCTGGCGTAGACCGCCGAGATCACGAACACGCGCAACTTGTATTTGGCGGTGTCGACGCCGGCCACTTGCGCGGCGATTTCGGAGCCGTGCAACGCCCGCAGGGCGCGGCCCAGCGGCGAGTCGATCAGGTTCAATGCCAGCCACACCGCCAGGAACAGGCCGCCGGCGGCGAGCAGGTACCACAGCTGGGTGCCGGTGACGGTAACGCCGAACCAGTCGTAGCTGCCGAACACGCTCAGCTCATGCCCAAACAGTGACAGCGGCGCCACCGGCAGGCCGTCCGGCCCGCCGGTGATCTGGTCTTCGTTGTTGATCACGATGGCGGCAATCACCCCCAGGCCGAGGGTCGCCATGGACAGGTAGTGCCCCTTAAGGTGCAGGATCGGGCGGCCCACCAGCCAGGCCAGGGCGCCCACGCCGATGCCGGCCAGCAGCATCGCCGGCAACGGCGCCATTTCGTAGTTCTGAGTGAGCAGGGCGCTGGCGTAAGCGCCGCCGGCGTAAAAGGCGGCGTGGCCCAGGCTTACCTGGCCGGCGTAGCCGACCAACAAATTCAGCCCCACCGCCACCATGGCGGTCAGGCAGATCTTGATCATCAGGTCGTAATGAAAGTCGTTGGCGGCCAGCATCGGCGCCACGGCGAGCACCACCAGCAGGCCGGCCAGGCCGGGCACTTTACTGCGCGCGTTAAGACGTTGGCTGTTGAGGGTTGTCATTACACGCGCTCCACGGCCCGGCTGCCCAGTAAGCCGTTGGGCAGGAAGAACAGAATCACCAGGATCAGTACGAAGGGCACCGCGTCTTTATAGTCCGACGAGATGTAGCCGGCGGTGTAGGCTTCCGCCAGGCCCAGCAGCAGGCCGCCTAGAATGGCGCCGGTGCTGCTGCCCAGGCCACCGATGGCGGCGGCGATGAAGCCTTTCAGGCCGAGCATGATGCCGATGTCGTAGGCGGTGAAGGTGATCGGCGCGACGATCACACCGGCCACCGCGCCGAGCAGGGCGGCGATGCCGAACGCCAGTGTCAGGATGGCGCCGGTCTTGATGCCCACCATGCTGGCCGCGTCCTTATTCATGGAGGTGGCCAGCAGGGCTTTGCCCAAGGCGGTGCGGGTGAAGAACAGCCCCAGCGCCGTGACCAGCAGCGCCGCGATGCCGAGAATCCACAGACTCTGGGTGAGCAGCACTGCGCCGCCCACGGACAGCGATTCGGTGTCACTGAAGGCGGGCAGGGCGTGGTAGTCCTTGCCCCAGAAAATTTGCGCCAGGCCGCGCAGGAAAATCGAGGCGCCGATGGTGATGATGATCAGTGTCACCACGTCGGCGTTCTTGGCCGGGGCGATCGCCAGCTTGTGCAGCAGCACGCCGGCGATGCCGGCCATCACGATGGCGCCGGGAATCGCCAGGTAGATGGGCGCGCCGGCGTCCATCAATACCACGGTGCCCATGCCGCCGATCATCAGAAACTCGCCCTGGGCGAAGTTGATCACGTGGCTGGCGTTGTAGATCAGGGTGAAGCCCAGCGCCACCAAAGCGTAGATGGCGCCCAGGGTGATCCCCGAGAAGCTGAACTGGAAAAACTCGCTGAACATGATTGTGCCCGGAGTAGTCGGTGAGGGGGGGCGGCGAGGGCAGAGGCACGGCCGACCGTGCCCCGGAGCGCGTTACTCTGTCAGCGCCCAGTCGCCGTCTTTCACTTCCAGGATGCGGAAGGACTCGGCGTCCAGACCCATGTGGTCGTCGGCGCTCAAGTGGTAGGTGCCGGTAACGCCCACATAGCCGTCGATGCTTTCCAGCGCGTCGCGCACTTTCGCCTTATCCGTGGTGCCGGCTTGTTTGATCGCGCGGATCGCCAGTTGCAGGCCGTCGTAAGCGTAAGCCCCAAACGTCGAGACCGACTCGTTATAGTGGCCTTCGTAGTCGTTCTTGTAGCGGTTCAGCACCTGATACTGGGGGTCGGATTCCGGCAGCTTGTCGGCCACCAGCAGCGCGGAAGCGGGCAGGCGCAGGCCGTTGGCGGCGTCGCCGGCGAGGTCCAGGAAGCTGTCGGACGCCACACCGTGGGACTGGTAAAACGGCAGGTCGATGCCCAGCTGGTCGTAGTTGCGGGTGACGATGGCCGGGCCCTGGCCAAAGTCGAAGTTCAGGATCGCCTGTACACCCTCGGTGCCGCGGATGCGGGTCAGCTGAGACGTCATGTCGGTGTCCTTGGGGTTGTAGGTTTCGTCGGCGACGATCTCCACACCCATCTCGCCGGCGATTTCTTTGGTAACGTTGCGGCCGGAGGCGCCAAAGCCGCCGGTGCCGGAAATCAGGCCGATCTTAGTGAGGCCGCGCTCTTTCATATCGATCAGTACGCGGCGGGCGGCCTGGCGGTCGGACTGCGGCGTTTTGAACACCCACTTTTTCACCGGCGAGGTGATGGTCTCGGCGCCGGCCAGGGAAATGAAGGGCACGCCGGCCTGTTCGATCAGGGGCACCGCCGCCATGGTGGCACCCGTGGTGGAACCGCCGACGATGATGTCTACACGGTCCTGGCGCAGCAGACGGTTGGCGAAGGTGCGAGCCTTAGCGGCGTCGCCCACGTCATCGTAGTGCACCAGTTCCACCTGCTTGCCGAGCAGGCCGCCGTCTTCGTTCAGCTTGTCGATGTAGAGTTCCAGGGTTTTCAGTTCCGGATCGCCGAGGAACGAGGCCGGTCCGGTAACAGAAAGGAAGGAGCCAACACGAATGGTATCCGCGGCCAGCGCGGGGGCGGCCATCAGGCCGATGCTCAGGGCGGCGGCCGCGCCGGCGGCCAGCTGTTTCAGCGTTGTTTTCATTATCACACCTTTACACGTATGCCCGGGGGCGAATTTGTTGTTCTCAAGCGGCCATCAAGTCCCATGTGGGCCGCGCTATGGGTACAGGTATAAAGCGATACGCCATGCAAGTCAATAAGGCGTTTAATGTGTCATAAAAGTGGACTTAATGGCCCAAGTGCCCGTTTTTGCTTGGATTTCATGAGTGGTTTGTGTCATATAGAAAGACCGTTTGGTAGTATGACGAATCATTTCAAGGGGTAAGGGAACGCCGTGGATTTGCAGTCAGACCACCTGGAACTGTTGATAAAACGCTTTCAGCAGCAGCGCCCGCTGCGCACCGGATCACTGATTATTACGCTGTTCGGCGACGCCATCGTGCCACGTGGCGGCACCGTGTGGCTGGGCAGTCTGATTGAACTGCTGGCGCCCATGGGCGTGAGCCAGCGGCTGGTGCGTACGTCGGTGTTCCGGCTCACCCGCGAGGGTTGGTTGATGGCGGAGAAGGTGGGCCGACGCAGCTATTACGGCCTCACCGGTGCCGGGCGGCGCCGCTTCGAAAAGGCCTTCAAGCGGGTGTATTCCGGCGTGCAGCCGGCCTGGGATGGCGCCTGGACCCTGGTGGTGCTGAATCAGTTGAACGCCGATTTGCGGCGCGATACCCGCCAGGAGCTGGAGTGGATGGGTTTCGGCGCGTTCGCGCCCACGGTGCTGGCGCACCCTGGTGTGGACCGCGCCGAGCTGAATGCCTCGCTGCAGGATCTGGGTGCCCTGGATGATGCCATCATCTTCCAGACCGACACCCATGAAAGCTTCGCCGCCCGGCCGCTGCGCTTGCAGGTGCGCGAAGCTTGGAATCTGGATCAGCTCGCCGACGGCTACCGGGACTTTCTGGATCAGTTCCGCCCGCTCTGGAGCCAGATGAAAAAGCAGAAAAGTCTGCCGCCACGGGAATGCTTTCTGGCGCGGGTGCTACTGATCCATGAGTACCGCAAGCTGCTGTTGCGTGACCCGCTGCTCCCCGAGGAGCTGCTGCCCGCCGATTGGGAGGGCCGCGCCGCCCGCCAGCTGGCGCGCAACCTCTACCGCCTGACCCATCAGGGCGCGGAAGCCTGGATCTCCCAGCACGCCGAAACCGCCCAGGGCCCGCTGCCCGAACCCGGCGAGAGCTTCTATCAACGCTTCGGCGGACTCGACTAGGCCGCCTTCAAGTCGGTTGGGGGCACCTGTGCGAGCGGGCCCAGCCCGCGAAAGGGCGGCCCCGCCGCCCGGCAGGATCCCAGAAACGTTTTTCTGCCGCACCTGAAGCCTCTCTGGAATCCCGCCGGCCGATTTTATCGGCCTTTCGCGGGCGGGGCCCGCTCCTACAAATCAGCCCGCCGCTTTCTCACCCTTGGGTGCGAACATATTGGTTTGCATGCGCGGCCGGTCCGGTTCCACTTCGGCGAGTGGTTCGCAGGCGACCACGGCTTTCTGGTAGCGGCGCGCCAGCTCCTGGTATTCCAGGGTGCCGTCGTACTTCCACTGCACCTCTTCTTCGCTCAGCTGCCGTTTCACCACCGCCGGCGCGCCGATCACCATGGAGCGCGGCGGGCAGGTGAAGCGCCCCTTCACCAGGGCGCCGGCGGCGACGATGGACGATTCGCCGATCTCCGCGTAATCCAGGATCACCGCGTTCATGCCGACCATCGCGTTGCGGCCGATGCGGCAGCCGTGCAGCACCGCGCCGTGGCCGATATGGCCGTCTTCCTCGACCACGGTGTCGGTGCCGGGAAAGCCGTGCATCACGCAGGTATCCTGCAGGTTGGAGCCGCGTTCCAGGATCAGCCGCCCGAAGTCGCCACGCAGGCTGGCGCAGGGACCGACATAGCAGTCCGGTCCGACGATGACATCGCCGATCAACACCGCGGTGGGGTCCACATAGGCGTCCGGATCAATCACCGGGGTGATGCCTTCAAGCTGGAAACAGGGCATGGGGTTACCTCCGAAAAGCATGGTCCAATAGGCCGGGACAGGGTGGAAAACAAACTACCTGACCTGTAATGCGGTCGCAATTGACTGGTTTTGTAACATTAACGCTCGGGTGGTTTTTAAGTTTATATATCATTGAAATAAAAGGAAAAATAAAAAATAGACGGTCTTATTTTGTCTTCTTAATTCTATCATGCGATACATGAATATCAGTGATGTGTATTGACTGGTGTCATGTTTTGGCTATGCTCGGAGGCAGGTCGCGGCCCGCCCTGGGCGGCCGCTTTTCCGCCGTTTTCGATTTCAAACAGGGGCGCCTCATGGCCTTCGACACCATCGAATTCAGTCTCCAGGACGGCGTGGCCACGCTGGTCCTGAACCGCCCGGACAGCCTCAACAGCTTCAACGAAGCCATGCACGGGGAAGTGCTCGAAGCGCTCGGTCTGGTGGAGCAGGCCCGTCAGGACGGCGAATGCCGGGCACTGCTGATCACCGGCAACGGGCGCGGCTTCTGTGCCGGTCAGGATCTTTCCGACCGGGCCGTGTCGCCGGACGCCAGCGCCGATGCCGCACCGGATCTGGGGCACTCCATCGAGACCTACTACAACCCGTTGGTGCGCACGCTCACGGCGCTGCCGGTACCGGTGATTTGCGCGGTCAACGGCGTCGCCGCTGGCGCCGGCGCCAACATCGCGCTGGCCTGTGACCTGGTGATCGCCGCCCGCTCGGCGAAATTCATCCAGGCGTTCTGCAAGCTGGGCCTGGTGCCGGATTCCGGTGGTACCTGGCAGTTACCACGCCTGGTGGGCACGGCCCGTGCCAAAGGCCTGGCGATGCTCGGTGACAAGTTGAGCGCCGAGCAGGCCGCTGACTGGGGTCTGATCTGGCAGGTGGTGGACGACGATGCCCTGCGCCAGACCGCCACGGACCTGGCCCGGCACCTGGCTACTCAGCCCACCCGTGGGCTGGCGCTGATCAAGCAGGCGCTGAATGACAGCACCGGCAACGACCTGGACGCGCAGCTGGACCTGGAGCGCGACCTGCAGCGCCAGGCTGGCCGCAGCAAGGATTACCGTGAAGGCGTCAGTGCCTTTATGGAGAAGCGCGCGCCGCGGTTTACCGGCGAATAGCCGCGCTCCAACGTACTAACGTGGAATAACGACGAGGACGCTCTTGATGTCTGATATAAGCGAATCGTTTGCCGAAGGCCCGCTGGCCGCCCAGGTCTCGGAGCAGCAACTGGCGCGTCGCTGCGCGGACGCCATGTATCAGCGAGACCGCGCCAGCCAGCATCTGGATATGCAGGTGGAAGAGATCGGCCCTGGCCGGGCGGTGCTGTCGATGCCCATCACCGAGGCGATGATCCAGGGCCACGATTCCTGCCACGGCGGCTATATTTTCGCGCTCGCGGATTCCGCGTTCGCGTTCGCCTGTAACACCTACAACGAAGCCACTGTGGCGTCCGGCTGTTCGATCGATTACGTGGCGCCGGGCAAACTCGGTGACGTGCTCATCGCCGAGGCTCGCGAACAGACCCGCAAAGGGCGCACGGGGGTTTACGATGTTCGTGTCAGTAACGGCCGTGATGAACTGGTGGCCCTGTTCCGTGGCAAGTCCTACAAGGTCCGTGGCCCGGTGATCCACGAGGCCGAAAGCGAGCAGTAATACAACAAAATCAGCAAAGAGAAAGGCAGTGATGGATATGCCGTTTAATCTTGAGAATCGTTTTGACCCGGTGGAGCGGGGCGATCTGGCCCAGCTTCGTGAACTGCAGCTCGACCGCATGCGCTGGAGCCTGACCCACGCCTATAACAACGTGGCGCATTACCGAAAAAGCTTCGACGCCGCCGGCGTGCACCCCTACGACCTGCGCAGCCTGGACGACCTGAAACATTTTCCGTTCACGGTGAAGAGCGACCTGCGCGACAACTACCCGTTCGGCATGATCGCCACGCCCATGCGCGACGTGGTGCGCGTGCACGCCTCCAGCGGCACCACCGGCAAACCCACCGTGGTGGCCTACACCCAGAACGACATCGACGTCTGGTCCAGCGTGATGGCGCGCTCGATCCGCGCCGCCGGCGGCCATGCCGGTGACATCGTCCATGTGGCCTACGGCTACGGCCTGTTCACCGGCGGCCTGGGCGCGCACTACGGCGCTGAAAAGTTGGGCTGCACCGTGGTGCCGATGTCCGGCGGTCAGACCGAGAAGCAGGTGCAGCTGATCCAGGACTTTAAGCCCAACATCATCATGGTGACGCCGTCCTACATGCTCAACATCGCCGACGAGATGGAGCGCCAGGGCATCGACCCGAAAAGCACCAGCCTGCGGGTTGGCATCTTCGGCGCCGAGCCCTGGACCCAGACCATGCGTGAAGAGCTGGAAGCGCGGCTCGGCATCCACGCACTGGATATCTACGGTCTTTCCGAAGTCATGGGCCCCGGCGTCGGCATGGAGTGCATCGAAAGCAAAGACGGGCCCACCATCTGGGAAGACCATTTCTACCCGGAGATCATCAACCCGGAAACCGGTGACGTGGTGCCCGACGGCGAGTACGGCGAGCTGGTGTTCACCTCGCTCACCAAGGAGGCACTGCCCATCGTGCGCTACCGTACCCGCGACCTGACCCGGCTGCTGCCCGGCCACGCGCGGCCGATGCGCCGCATCGACAAGATCACTGGCCGCAGCGACGACATGCTGATCATCCGTGGCGTCAATGTCTTCCCCACCCAGGTGGAAGAGCAGATCCTGAAGATCGAAGCGCTGTCGCCGCATTATGAAATTCACGTGGAAAAAGAGGGCAACCTGGACATGGTCACGGTGCGCGTGGAGCTCAAGCCCGAAGCGGCCAGCGGCGATGCGTCCACCGGTGACGCCGCCAAGGAACTTCAGCACCGGGTGAAAACTCATATTGGTATCAGCACCAAGATCGAAGTGGCGGTGCCGGGCACCCTGGCCCGCTCCGAAGGCAAAGCCAAACACGTCTTCGATAACCGCTCGACATAGCGAAACGTACACAATCGAACCGCGCGCTCACCGCGTCGGCCCGGCCCGCGCTTTTACCCAGGCGCGGGCCGCTTTCCAGAAAAGCCGCCCACAAGGCGGCTTTTGCTTTCGTGGGGCCGCCAGGGCTAAGCTCCTGAAAAAAGAGGGCTTCGCCATGACCACCAAGACTTTTCGCTTGCTGCTCGTACTCTGGGCCGCGCTCTTCACGCTGCTGTTTGTCGTTGTCGTGATTCCCCCGCTGATCGGCGATCCAGACCTGCTGGCCGCCATGGCCGCCGGCTTCGTCAATCCCTACGCCACCGGCTTCTCTCTGGATACCATCATGTGCTGGGTGGTGCTCACCACCTGGGTGGTTTACGAAGCGAGAACCCGGCCGGTAAAGCACGGCTGGATCGCGCCGCTGCTGGGGCTGGTCCCCGGCGTCGCCACCGGCTTCGCCGTCTATCTGCTGTTGCGGCTCAATGCAGGCATCAATAAGTGATCACACCGCTGCTCTATATCGCCGCCGCCCTGGCCGAAATCGCCGGTTGTTTCTCGGTCTGGGCCTGGTGGCGGCTGGAAAAATCGCCGCTGTGGCTGGTGCCGGGGCTGTTCAGCCTGGTGTTGTTCGCCTGGTTGTTGAGCCTGGTGGACACCGACTACGCCGGCCGCGCTTACGCCGCCTATGGCGGCGTCTATATCGCTATGTCGCTGCTCTGGTTGTGGCTGGTCGAGCAGCGCGCCCCGGACCGCTGGGACCTGCTCGGCGCCGGAATCTGCCTCGTCGGCGCCGGGATAGTTCTTCTTGGCCCGAGAACGGTGTAGAGCAGACCTTTACCACGGCGCCTCCAGTGCCCGGGTTCGAAGGTTGCCGCCCAGCATCAGGGCGTCCGCGCTGTACAAACTTGATGTGCTTAACGCGGTGGGGTCGCTGGAAGAGTTGCGGTCCCCTCCCGGCAATCGGTTGGAAGCCTTGAGGGGCCGTGATGCCCACGATGTCGCTATCGTTGATTATCACTGAGGCCAGGCGGTGAGGTTTATTATGATTCCCAAGAACAGAGTCAGTACGCACCCCGGGGTGATCCTGCTCAAAGAGTTTCTGGAACCCCTGGGCCAGACCCAGACAGCGCTGGCGGCGCATCTCGGCATTTCCGTTCAACGGATCAATGAGATTGTGCGTGGCAAGCGAGGTATCACGCCGGAAACCGCCTGGTTGTTCGCCGAGGCGTTTCAGACCACGCCGGAGTTCTGGATTAACCTGCAAGCCAATTACGATCTGTCCCGGCACCGCCCGGAGCGGCATGTCCAACCACTGAAGGCAGCAAGTTAGGGTTCGCTCACGTTTAGCGACAGGCCGTTAGCGCACTTCGCAACCCCAGCACCCACTCCCGCACCGCCGCGATGGCGGGCTCGCGCAGACGCTCTTCCGGGTACACCAGGTGGAAGGGTTTAGCGGGCAGTTCCGGCCCGAACGGCTGTACCAGCCGGCCGCTCTCCAGTTCGTCGCTGATCAGTGCCCGGCTCATCAGGGCGATGCCCTGGCCGCCCAGGGCGGCGGTGATGGTGTGGGTTTCGTCGGAAAACACCAGGCCGGCGCTGATATCCAGGTCGGGCACCCGGGCCAGCTTTTGCCAGGACGTCCAGCTGAGCAGGGCGCCGGAATGGCTGGGCGGCTGGTAGTGCAGCAGGGTGTGCCGGTGCAGGTCGTCGTGCCGGGTGATGCCCAGGGCCGGGCTGCAGGCGGGGATAAAGACGTTGTCGAACAGCTTTTCCGACACCAGACCGGGCCAGTGGCCGTCGCCGTAGCGGATCGCCATGTCGGCGGCGGCGCCGTCCAGCGCCGTCAGGTCGTGGGATATCTGCAGGTTCAGATTCAGGTGCGGGTGGTGGTCCCGCAACAGGCACACCCAGGGCAACAGAAAACGCCCGGCCACCGCCGGGATGGTGGACAGCGTGACGGTCTGGTGGCCCGGGTCGTGGCGCAACCGGGCCACCGTGTCGGCGAGGGTGTCGAACGCTTCACTGGACGCCGCCAGCAGGGTCTGGCCGGCGCCGGTGAGCACCAGTTGGCGCGGCTTGCGCACGAACAGGGCCAGGCCCAGGTAGTCCTCCAATTGCCGCAATTGATGGCTGATGGCGGTGGCCGTCACCGACAGTTCCTCGGCGGCGGCCTTGGCGCTGCGGTGGCGGGCCGCCGCTTCGAAGGCGCGCAACGCGGAAAGGGAAGGTAGTTTGCGGGCGCTCATGGGGTGCCTTATGGATGAGTTATATTTTGCCATTAAGGCAAGAATTCATCGTTTGTCGCCGTATCGAGCCTCCGGTTTCATGGGAAGCCTGTCAAGCAGGAATGAGATCAGCTCACCTGCCGGCCAACCCAACCGGAGAGAACGCCATGACCCGCTTACTGCACCTCGACGCCAGCCCCCGCCCCGGACGTTCCGGCACCCATGAGCACGGCTCCCACAGCCGGAGGCTCAGCCACCACTTCATCGAGCAATGGAAAGCCGCCCGCCCGGACGACGGGGTAACGCGCCGGGACCTGGGCGCCCGGCCGCCGTCGCTGTTGACGGTCGACTGGATTGAGGCCGCGTTTACCCCGTCGGAACATCGGCCGTCCGCTATGAACCGGGTGCTGGCGGAAAGCGACCGCCTGGTCGACGAGGTGGCCCAGGCCGATGTGCTGGTACTGGGCGTGCCGCTTTACAACTACAGTTATCCGGCGGCGTTCAAGGCCTGGATCGATCAGATCGTGCGTGTGGAGCGCACCATCTATTTTGATTCCGCTAACGTGGACCATCCCGTAGGCCCGCTCCTGAACGACCGGCCGCGCCATGCGGTGATCCTGTCATCCCGGGGCGGCCACGGCTTGGGCGCCGGCGGTTCGCTGGCGCATTTGAACCATCTGGAAGCCAGTGTTCGCACCGCGATGGAACTGATCGGCATCGCGCACTTCCATGAGATCGCCATCGAGTATCAGGAAGAGGGCGGCGAGCGGCTGGACGCGTCGGTCCGCGATGCTCTGGCGGACGTGGAGCAACTGGTGGCCCGGCTGCAGCGGGAAACCGCCGCCGCACCGCAGGCGGTTTGCGCCTGACGCTGGACGCCGGACGCTTCGTCGACTTTCGCTGCGCTCAAGCCGACCTATGGTCGCCTACGGCGCCCGCAGGAAACACACCCAGCCTCACCGCCCCGGGTTTAGCGTCTAGCGTCTAGCGTGCCAGCGTTGAATTTACGCTGTAAGCTATTGCCGTCAACCCTGCTTTGTCGCCAGCCATGGAGCGCGCCGTTGCCCAAAAAGCCAAAAACCGACCAGGAGATCGCCGCCTTCCGCGAGCGCGTCTGCGAGGTGGCCACGGAGCTGTTCGTGGAGCGCGGGCCGGATAACGTCACCATGCGGCAGATCGCCGCCGGGGTGGGCGTGAGCCCGATGACGCCGTACCGCTATTTCCAGGATAAGGACGAGATCCTGGCCACCGTGCGCGCCGCCGCGCTGGACCGGTTCGCCGCCGCCCTGGAGGCGGGCCTGGCCCAGGGCAGTGACGCCCGCGAGCGCGCCCGCGCCATCGGCGACGCCTATGTACGCTTCGCCACCGAGCATCCGGCCGCCTACCAGCTGATGTCCGAGATTTCCCAAGTCGACGAAAGCCGCTACCCGGAACTGGTGCGCGCCAGCCGCCGCGCCCGGGAGACCATGGTCGGCTATGTGCGCGACATGATCCGCGAGGGGATGATGGACGGCGACGCCGACCTGATCGGCTATATGTTCTGGTCCACCCTGCACGGCATCGTGGTGTTGGACATGGCCGGGCGGCTGGGCGGCGAGGTGGACGCGGACACCCTGCGCAAGAAGACCATGCGCACTTTGCTGGCCGGCATGGCGGTGTCGCCGCCGCGCCGGGATGACGAATCTGGCCCTCGAGGGTGACCGAATTGCTTGCCGTCGAACGATGGCCGGGTCAGGAAGCGCTTGATTTTATAAAATATACGTTGTAAATATTTGGCCTCCGAACCGAATGCCGAGCCAAAACACCGTGCCGGTTCGTCCGAATTCGAAAGATTTACAATGTAAACGTCACCCACTTAACAGGAACTGCCATGTCTCTGCCCCCGGAAATCGCCAAACGCCTGCGGCTGCCCGTGATCTGCTCGCCGCTGTTCATCATTTCCAATCCGGAATTGACCATCGCCCAGTGCAAGGCCGGGGTGGTGGGGTCTTTTCCGTCATTGAACGCGCGGCCTTTGTCCCAGCTGGATGAGTGGCTGGCGCAAATCACCGAGGAACTGGCCGCCTGGGACCGGGATCATCCGGACCAGCTTTCCGCGCCGTTCGCGGTGAACCAGATCGTGCATAAAACCAACGACCGTCTGGAGAAAGACCTGGAGCTGTGCGAAAAGTACAAGGTGCCGATGGTGATCACCTCCCTGGGTGCCCGTGAAGAGCTGAACCAGGCGGTGCACGGCTGGGGTGGCACGGTGATGCACGACATCATCAATGACCGTTTCGCGCGCAAGGCGATCGAAAAGGGCGCTGACGGCCTGATCGCGGTGGCGTCCGGTGCCGGCGGCCACGCGGGGCAGCTGTCTCCGTTCGCGCTGATCCAGGAAATCCGCCAGTGGTTCGACGGCCCGGTGGCGCTGTCCGGCTCCATCGCCAGCGGCTCGTCGGTGCTGGCGGCTCAGGCCATGGGCGCGGATCTCGCCTATATCGGTTCGATGTTCATCGCCAGCGAGGAGGCCAACGCCGACCAGGCCTACAAGCAGATGATCGTCGACAGCAAGGCCACCGATATCGTTTACAGCAACCTGTTCACCGGCGTGCACGGCAACTACCTGGCGCCCTCCATCGCCAAGGCCGGCCTGGACCCGGCCAGCCTGCCGGAGAGCGACCCCTCGGCGATGAATTTTGGCTCCGGCGGCAGCTCCAAAGCCAAGGCCTGGAAAGACATCTGGGGCTGCGGCCAGGGCATCGGCGTGGTCGATGCGGTGCGGCCGGCGGCCAATATCGTCGACCAGCTCGCCGACGAGTACCACGCCGCCGCCAAGGCGCTGGACGCCAAGCGCTACTAACTCGGTCAACCGGGCACGGGCCCGCCGTTAAAGACGCCGGACCAGGGCTTCCCTGGGCCGGCGTACTTTTTTCTGGCCCGCCTGGCGGTCGTTGTCGGTGTCGCGGTAGCCCAGCCCCATCAGCGCCACGCTGCGCAGCCCTTGCTCGTCCAGGCCTAGCAACCGGTCCAGCCCGGGCGGGTCGAAGCCTTCCATGGGCGAGGCATCGACCCGCTCCATGGCGGCCGCGGCCAGCGCCATGCCGAGGCCCAGGTACGCCTGCCGGGCGGCCCACTGGAAACCTTCTTCCTCGGACGCGAAGCCGGCCACCTTGCCTTTCACGGTGTTCTCCAGCCCGGCCAGCTTGTCCCGGGGCAGGCCGCGCTCCTCGGCGATCAGGTCGACCATCTCGGTGACCTGGGCGCCGGTGACCGGGCTCCAGGCGGCGAAAATAATCAGGTGCGAGCACTCGGTAATCTGCGGCTGGTTCATTGCCACCGGCGCGATGCGCTGGCGCAACGCCAGCGGCTCGGCGACCAGCAGCGTGTAGGGCTGCAGCCCAAAGGACGACGGCGCCAGACGCGCCGCCTCCAGAATCCGATCCATTGTTTCCTCGGGGACTTTCTCCCCGGTCATGCGTTTGGTGGCGTAGCGCCAGTTAAGGGCGTCTTCTAGCGTCATGAGGGGCTCCGTGGCGAGAGGGACTGGCCGTTAGTGTGCCGCAAGGCGATGCAGACCCGCGACCGTTGCTCACATAAACTGACCGGATCGCAACCGGAGAACGAAAGGAGACAGTGGATGAGCGGTTATACCGGAAGCTGCCTGTGTGGTGGTGTTGCCTTTAAAATCAATGGTGAGATCGCTCCGATCCAGGTGTGTCATTGCCAGCAGTGCCGCAAAGCGCAAGGCGCTCCCTTTGCGACCAACACTCCAGTGAAAGAGGCAGCGTTCGAACTGCGCAGCGGCCGAGATCTGATCACCGAGTACCAATCCTCGCCGGGCAAGTGGCGCGCCTTCTGTGGTCGCTGCGGGTCGCCTGTGTACAGCCGCAAAGGCGACTTGCCTGGCGTTCTGCGCATCCGCGCGGGCTTGATCAACGAGCCCCTGGATACGCGACCGGTATTTCACGCTTATGTCGCGTCCAAAGCCAACTGGTGGCCGATCCTGGATGATCTGCCGCAATTCAGTGAGACCTGGAAGCCGGAGCATGGATGAACTTCAGCTCCAGAACTATTGCGAGGCAGGCAAGAAGGTGTCCAGGTTTTTCAGTCTGTTCTTCCTTAACAGCTTCGTTTTGCTTTTGGTCACGCTTTCCCCCCGTGAGCGAACCTTCGACGTACCGGTGTTGAATTTCGTCATGCAGCGCGATGACGCCATATCGGCGCTAATCTTCATCAATGGCGTGATTTCATTTTGCCTCCTGGCCGCGGTCCAGTACGAAAGGGTGCTCGGGCGCTGTTTGAGGGAGGCTAAAGGGCTCGGTGACAAAGCGATGCTTCGAATTTCCTATCCCAGTCTTATGAATTACCACCGCTACAGCGATTTTATGGACGTTCACCGCCGGTCAGCGCTGATGATCAACGTGTTCGTGCTGGTTTGGGTGCTGTCCTGGGTGGCCATACCGATCTTGGGTTTGGTCGTGATCGAATGGTCGCCTGAGCGTTGGGCTCAACTGGTGCCGGCGGTTTGCGGTGGCATCGCCGTTGGCTACACCTTTGTTGTCGCGCCAGGCTCCCGGAAGCTGTCGCGAAGACGGGGCGCATAAGGACCGGGGAATGAATGGGTGCTCGACGGCAGGTTTGGACTGAAATCGCCCGGGCGTTTATCATTGCGCTCCTGCTTTTCCCGCGCGCCGGGCGGTTGTCCGCACGCTTGGCCGCTTCCACCGGTGCCCCGTATCCGCATCACACAGAGGTAAGTCATGTTCACAGGCATCATCGAGGCCCAGGGCCATGTGGCGGCGCTGACGCCCAGCGGCGGCGACGTGACGCTGCGCATTCACAGCGACGAACTGGACTTCGGCGATGTGAAGCTGGGCGACTCGATCGCCGTGAACGGCGTCTGCCTGACCGTCACCGGGCTGGCTGGCGGCGACAGTTTCAGCGCCGATGTGTCCGGCGAAACCCTGTCGCTGACCTCGCTGAAGCAGCTCAAAAGCGGCAGCCGCGTGAACCTGGAGAAGGCGATGACGCCCTCCACGCGCATGGGCGGGCACCTGGTGAGCGGCCATGTGGACGGCCTGGGCACGGTCAAGGCGATGACCCCGGACGCCCGCTCGGTGCGTATCGACATTGAGGCGCCGGCGGAGCTGGCCCGCTACATCGCCCAGAAGGGCTCGATCACCGTGGACGGCATCAGCCTGACGGTGAACAGCGTGGACGGCGCGCTGTTCTCCCTGAACATCATTCCCCACACCCAGGACGTCACCACCATCCAGGATTGGAAACCGGGGACGCCAGTGAACCTGGAAGTTGATATCATTGCGCGCTACCTGGAGCGGCTGCTGCTCGGCGAGCGCGCCGCCCAGCCCGGTTCGGAGGGCATCTCCATGTCGTTCCTGGCCGAGCACGGTTTCCTGAAGTAGCTCGCGGCGGTCGCCCGAGGGCGCGCAAACACCGGCACGCGCGGCGTGCATTAAAAGGTAGGTTTCATGCAACTCAACAGCATTGAAGAACTGATCGAGGACATCCGTCAGGGCAAGATGGTGATCCTGATGGACGACGAGGACCGGGAAAACGAAGGCGACCTGGTGATGGCCGCCGAGCACGTGACCCCCGAGGCGATCAACTTCATGGCGCGTTTCGGGCGCGGCCTGATCTGCATGCCGATGTCCCGCGAGCGTTGCGAGCAACTGGATCTGCCGCTGATGGTGCGTGCCAATGGCAGCGGCTTCGGCACCAAGTTCACCGTCTCCATCGAGGCCCGTGAAGGCGTTACCACCGGTATTTCCGCCGCCGACCGGGCGCGCACCGTGCAGGCCGCCGCCGCCAAACACGCCAAGGCGTCGGACATCGTTCAGCCGGGCCATATTTTCCCGCTGATGGCGGAGCCGGGCGGCGTGCTGCGCCGCGCCGGGCACACCGAGGCCTCCTGCGATCTGGCGGTGATGGCCGGCTGCGAGCCCGCCGGCGTGATCTGCGAAGTGATGAACGAGGACGGCTCCATGGCGCGCCGGCCGGACCTGGAGGGCTTCGCCCAGGAACACGGCATCAAGATCGGCACCATCGCCGACCTGATTCAATACCGGGCGCTTAACGAACAGACCATTGAGCCGGTGTCCGAGCACCCGCTGGAGACCTGGTACGGGGAATTCCGGCTGGTGGCGTTCCGCGACACCGTGGACGGCCATGTTCACATCGCCTTGGTGAAAGGTGAGGTGCACGAGGACAAAGAGGTGACCGTGCGGGTCCACCAGGTGGACCCGCTGCGCGACTTGATGAGCGCCAAGCTCAACGGCCGCACCGGCTGGAACATGCACCGGGTGCTGGAAGCGGTGGCCGACGCGGAAACCGGGGTGGTGATCATCCTCGGCCAGGACGAAGACTCCGAGCCCACCCTGGACCGCCTGCAGGCGTTCTTCGACGGCACCGCCAATAAGCCCAAGGGCGAGTCGCGCACCTACCGCAACATCGGCACCGGCTCACAGATTCTCAAGGCGTTGGGCGTGCGCAAGATGCGCCTGCTCAGTTCGCCGATGAAATTCAACGCGCTTTCCGGCTTCGACCTGGAGATCGTCGAATACGTGGAAGCGGACGGCTAAGGAAAAAACGACATGCACGATATCAAAACCTTCGAAGGCACTCTGAACAACGTGGGCGGCCGTTACGCCCTGGTGGTGGCGCGTTTCAACAGCTTCGTGGTGGAAGCGCTGCTGGCCGGTGCGGTGGACACCCTGGTGCGCCACGGCGTGGCTCGTGATGACATCGAGATCATCCGTGTGCCCGGCGCCTGGGAGCTGCCGGTGGCGGTGAAGAAGATCCTGGAAAAGCGCGACTACGACGCGGTGATCGCGCTGGGCGCGGTGATCCGGGGCGGCACCGCCCACTTTGAGTACGTGGCCGGTGAGGCCGCCAAGGGCATCGCCGCGGTGCAGAACGACACCGGCGTGCCGGTGGCCTTCGGGGTGCTCACCGTGGAGTCCATCGAGCAGGCGATTGAGCGCAGCGGCACCAAGGCCGGCAATAAAGGCGCCGAGGCCGCGATGTCCGCTCTGGAAATGGTTTCTCTGTTCAAGGCGCTTTAATGACCCAGTCCGCCGTACCGTCTTCCCCCGCCGCGCGCCGCAAGGCGCGCCGCTACGCGTTGCAGGCGCTGTACCAGTGGCAGCTGGCCGGCTCCACGCTGAGCGATATCGAGGCCCAGTTCCTGGCCGCCAACGATATGCAGAAAGTGGACCGCACCTACTTCCACGACCTGCTGCACGGCGTGCCCGCCGAAGTGACCGGCCTGGACGAGGCGCTGCGCCCGTTCCTGGATCGCCGGGTGGAAGAGCTCTCCCAGGTGGAGAAAGCGCTGCTGCGCATCGGTGCCTTCGAGCTTAAGGAGCGCCTGGACGTGCCTTACCGGGTGGTGATCAACGAAAGCATCGAGTTGGCCAAGGTGTTTGGCGCCGACGATTCCTTCAAGTACGTTAATGGCGTACTGGACAAACTGGCGCGGCGGTTGCGTTCCGCCGAGACCGCCCACCGCCCCGCCGCGTCCCGGCCGGCGCCGGATGACGACGGAGCGGACAAGGACTGACCGTGGCATAACCAAGGGAGCGTTTGCTGATGAATGAATTCGCTCTGATAGAACGCTACTTTCGCCGCCCGGACCACCCGCTGGGCGACGATGTGGTGCTGGGGCCCGGGGACGACGCCGCCTTGCTGATTCCCCCCGCCGGCGACGAGCTGGTAATGACCCTGGACACCAGCCTCGGCAGCCACCATTTCCCTGAAGACCTGCCCGCCGCCGATGTCGGCCACCGCTGCCTGGCGGTGAATCTTTCCGATCTCTACGCGATGGGCGCCCGCCCGCTGTGGTTCCTGCTGTCGGTGACGCTGCCTGAGGCCGACGAGGCCTGGCTGGCGGGCTTCGCCCAGGGCATGTTCGATCTGGCGGACCGGGCCGGCATCGAGCTGGTCGGCGGAGACGTCACGCGCGGCCCCCTGAGTGTGAGCATCCAGGCCACCGGGCGGGTGCCGCGCGGGCAGGCGGTGCGCCGCGACGGCGCCCGCCCGGGCCAGCGGTTGGCGATCGGTGGCGTGCCGGGGCAGGGTGGCCTGGGGTTGCGTCATTGGCAGGCCGGTGAGCGCGCCTCGGTGAGCGCGCGCCACCTGGCTCGGCCGTCGTTTCCGCTGGATTTGGGGGTCGCCCTGGTGGGCCGGGCGGGGGCCGCCATCGATGTGTCCGACGGCCTGCTACAGGACCTGGGGCACATCCTCAAAGCCAGTGGCGGGCTGGGCGCGGAGCTGGATCTGGCGGCGCTGCCGGTGAACGAGGAGTTGGCGGCGCTGGACGACGAGGACCGGTACCCGATGCAGCTTACCGGTGGCGACGATTACTGCTTGTTGTTCACCTGGCCCGATGCTCGGCCGCTACCGCCGGGCACCAACGATATCGGCTTGATCACCGCGTCGGGGCCGATCCTGCTGCGTTATCCGGACGGCCACACCGAGCCGGCCCGGCCCGGCGGCTGGCGACACTTCTAGGCCGATTGTCGGGTTTCGCTGCGCTCAACCCGACCTACGCCTGTGCGACACGGCCTGTCGAGGCGAGCGCAGTGTTCAGGCGCGGTGGGGCAGGGCGTCGCGCAGCCGTTTCAGGCGCTGGCGCACGCTCGCTTCGATGCCGGCGGCGTCCAGACCGTGCTCGGCGAGCAGGGCGTCCCGTTTACCGTGATGGATAAAGTGATCCGGCAGGCCCAGATTCAGCACCGGCACTACCACGCCTTCGTCCATCAGCAGCTCGTTGACCGCCGAGCCGGCGCCGCCCATGCGCTGGTGGTCTTCCAAAGTCACCAGCAGGTCGTGGCGCGCGGCGGCGTCCAGTACCGCGCCCCGGTCCAGGGGCTTCACCCAGCGCATATCGATCACCGTGGCGTCGAGCTTCTCGGCGGCTTCCAGGGCCGCCGGTACCAGCGCGCCGAAGGCGAGCAGGGCGGCGTCGCCCTTGCCCTGGCGCAGGGTGCGGCTTTCGCCCACCGGCAGCGCGGTCATCGTCTCTTCAATCTTGGCGCCGGGGCCGGTGCCGCGCGGGTAGCGCACCGCCGCCGGGCCGTCGTGCAGCCAGGCGGTGTAGAGCAATTGCCGGCATTCGTTCTCGTCCGATGGCGCCGCCACGATCATATTGGGCACGGTGCGCAAATAAGCGAGGTCGAACACGCCGCCGTGGGTGGCGCCGTCCTCGCCCACCAGGCCGGCCCGGTCGATGCCGAAGGTCACGTCCAGATTCTGCAGGGCCACATCATGGATCAACTGGTCGTAGGCGCGCTGCAGGAAGGTCGAGTAGATCGCCACCACCGGCTTGCGGTTCTCGCAGGCCATGCCGCCGGCCAGCGTCAGGGCGTGTTGCTCACAGATCGCCACATCGTGGTAGCGCTCCGGGAAGCGGCGGGCGAAATCCACCATGCCGGAGCCTTCGCACATGGCCGGGGTAATGCCGATCAGGCGCGGGTCCTGTTCCGCCAGGTCGCACAGCCACTGGCCGAACACTTCCTGGTACTTTGGTTTGTACTGGGGGCTTTTCGGTTTGGCCGGTTTGGCGACTTCCACTTTCGCCTTGGGCTCGATCTTGTTGATCGCGTGGTAGCCCACCGGGTCCGCCTCCGCCGGGCCGAAGCCCTTGCCCTTGGTGGTGTAGACGTGCAGCAGCTGCGGCCCTTCCAGGTCGCGCATGGTTTCCAGGGTGGCGGTCAGCTCGTCGATGTCGTGGCCGTCGATGGGGCCGATGTAGTTGAAGCCGATCGCCTCGAACAGCATGTCCGGGCTGACCATATTCTTCATGCTCTCTTCGGTGCGGCGCACGAAATCCCAGGCCGCCGGCATCGCCGAGAGCACTTTCTTGCCGCCTTCGCGCAGGGCGATATAGGTTTTGGACGACCAGATGCGCGCGAAGTAGTTGGCCAGCCCGCCCACGTTATGGCCGATCGACATGGTGTTGTCGTTGAGGATCACCAACAGGTTGGCGCGGGTGTGGGCGGCGTGGCTCATCGCCTCGAAGGCCTGGCCGGCGGTCATCGCGCCGTCGCCGATCACCGCCACGGTGCGGCGCTTGTCGCCGGCCTGCTCGGCGCCCAGGGCCATGCCCAGCGCCGCGCTGATCGAGGTGGAGGAGTGGCCCACCCCGAAAGTGTCGAATTCCGATTCGGTGCGTTTCGGGAAGCCGGACAGACCGTGCTGTTGCCGCACGCTGAGAAGCTCGTCGCGGCGGCCGGTGAGGATCTTGTGCGGGTAGCACTGGTGGCCCACGTCCCACACCAGCCGGTCGTAGGGGGTGTCGAACAGGTAGTGCAGGGCCACGGTCAGTTCCACCACGCCGAGACCGGCACCGAAATGCCCGCCGGCGCGGCCCACGGCGTAGAGCAGGTAGGCGCGCAGTTCGTCCACCATCTGCTCAAGGTCCGTTTCGGGCAGTCGCCGCAGGTCCGCCGGCGCGCCAATGCGATCCAGCAACGGCGTGTGAGGGCGGGTCAGCGGAATGTCGGTAAACGTCTTTTGCATTGATTGGGAGCCTGAATCAGTCGGCGTCGGCTTGGCAAGGGGAGGGCATTATAACGATCCTTGGGGCCCGCCGTCAGTGATTGCGCGGGGCGATCTAGTGAGACGCGCTAGTGGGAGCGTTGCACGATGTAGTCCGCCAATTGTTGCAGTGGGCCGGCGGCGTCCCCGTAGCCGGCGAGGGCGGCGCGGGCCTGCCGGCACAGCGCCTGGGCCCGCTCGCGGCTGGCTTGCAGGCCGAGCAGGGCGGGAAAGGTGCTTTTACCGTGTTTTTCGTCGGACTTGCTGGGCTTGCCGAGCTGCTCGGTGTCCATGGTCACGTCGAGGATGTCGTCCTGGATCTGGAACGCCAGCCCGATGGCGTCGCCATAGGCGGCCAGGTTGCGCGCCAGATCGGCGTCCGCGCGGCCCGCGGCCAGGTAGCCCAGGGTCAGGCTGGCGGTGATCAGGCGGCCGGTTTTCAGGTAATGCATGCGTTCCAGGGCGGCCACGTCCTGCAGTTGGCCGTGGGCGGCCATGTCCTGCATTTGCCCGGCGGCCATGCCGGCGCCGCCGGCGGCCTGGGTGAGGGCGCGCACCATGCCGACGCGGGCGGCGTCCGGGTAGTCTCCGGCGTGGCTGAGCAGCTCGAAGGCGAGGGTGTGCAGGGTATCCCCGGCCAGGATTGCGGTGGCTTCGTCGAAGGCGCGGTGGCAGGTGGGCTGGCCCCGGCGCAGATCGTCGTCGTCCATCGCCGGCAGGTCGTCATGGACCAGGGAATAGGCGTGGATCAACTCCACCGCCACCGCCGGCACGTCGGCCTGTGCCAGGCTGCCGCCGGCCAGCCGGCAGGCGGCGTACACCAGCATCGGGCGGATCCGCTTGCCGCCCGCGAGAGCCGCGTAGCGCATCGCTTCGGCCAGGCGGGGCGCGTCGCTGTCCCCGGGGAGGGGCAGATGGTCACGCAGGGCCTGGTCAAGCCGCGCGCGCACGGTGGCGTTGAGCGGATCCAGAGCGTTGAGATTACTGGTCATCGCGGCCTTCGAAAGGCACCGGCTCGGCTTGCGGGTCCTGCTCCAGCAGGATGCGCACCTTCTGCTCCGCCTGGCTGAGCGCCTGCTGACACTCGCGGGTCAATTTGACGCCCTGTTCGAACGCTTGCAGGGATTCTTCCAGGGTTAATTCACCGGATTCCATTCGCTCCACAAGGGCTTCCAGGCTGTCCAGGGATTGTTCCAGTTGCGGGGTCTTTTTGGCCATGTGTGCGATAACCTCTGGTGACCTCGTGGGATGGCCGGCGCAACATACTTCAGCGCCGCCGGGGGGTCAATTGGGGCCGTCGCCGGCCCCGATTCAAGCCCCGGGCGGGCCGTCATACTTCTTCGCGCCCAGGCCGGCGTCGTACCAGTCGGCCCGATTCGCATAGAAAAGGTGATCGTTGGGGTCAATGCCCGGGGTGCCGTCCAGGCCGCCGGCGGGCACGATCACGCCGCTGCCGTCCTGCTTTTCATGGGGCACCATGCTGCCACACTGCAGGCAGAACGCCCGTGCGAAACTCTTTGCCTCGGGCAGATCGAAACGGCGTACCTGGTCCTCGCCTTTGAGCCATTCCAGCCCGTCCGCCGCGGCGACTAGATTGGCCGCGTGGGCGGTGCCGCTGAAGCGCTGGCAGCGCGAGCAATGACACAAGTGAAACTGATGAAAAGGGCCGCTGATGCGGTAGCGGACCCGGCCGCACAAACAGCCACCTTCGTAGGTTGTCATAGGGCAACTCCTGGCACTGGAGGTGTGTGAGTGCTCACATTCGATGGTGACGTAATGAGCACTTCCGGTTGATTCCAAAAGGGTCTAAACACGCCCTTCCGCCTCGCGGGGCGGCGTCCTATAGTGAAATGCCCGCCGGGTCGTCGCAAGCGGCTTCTTCCTCTGATCTCCTTAATCTATGGCGTTTCGCTTGCGGAGCCGGCGGGGCCCCTTTCCCAGGCGCAACGCACCGTTATTGATGATTTTACCTCCCGGTGATGGCCGGGGTGAGCGCCCTTCTCCTATGCTGAATCTGCTATTCCGGCCCGCCGGAAGCGGGCCGGCCGACCCCCGGCATGGATGGAGAGCCCCCATGAGTGACACGCATTTCCCACCCCAGCATCAATACAAGCAACCCGGCGACGAGCACCGCATGGCGCCGGAGCCTGAATACATCCGCGACGACTATCGAGGCGCTGACAAACTGGCCGGCAAGGTGGCGGTGATCACCGGCGGCGACAGTGGCATCGGCCGCGCGGTGGCGTTGCATTTCGCCCGCGAAGGGGCGGACTGCGCCCTGGTCTACCTGGACGAGGAAACCGACGCCCGCGAGACCGCCGGCCTGGTCGAAGGCGAAGGACGCCGTTGCGCGCTGATCCGCGGGGACGTTGGCGACCCCGCCTTTTGCCAGGAGATCGTCGACCGCACGCTCAGTGAACTGGGCGGCCTGAACATCCTGGTGCACAACGCCGCCGAGCAGTACGACTGGAAGGACATCACCGAGCTGGAGAACGACCAGTTGGAGCGCACCTTCCGCACTAACGTGTTCAGCCACTTCTATCTCACCAAGGCGGCGCTGCCGCATATGAAGGAGGGCGATAGCATCATCGCCACCTCTTCGATCAACGCGTTCAAGGGTAACCCGACGCTGCTCGATTACACCGCCACCAAGGGCGCGGTGCAGGCGCTGATGCGCTCCTTCTCGATGGCGCTGATGGATCAGGGCATCCGCGTCAACGCGGTGGCCCCGGGACCGATCTGGACGCCCTTGATCCCGGCCAGCTTTGATAAGGACAAGGTGGCCCGGTTCGGCGGCCAGGTGCCCATGGACCGGGCCGGCCAGCCCAGCGAAGTGGCGCCGGCTTACGTCTATCTGGCCAGCGCCGATGGGTCCTACGTCAGCGGCCAGACCTTGCACGTTAACGGCGGTGTGATCCTTAACACCTGAACCGGGCTGTGGATGCAAATAGTGCGAACAAGCCCTAGAATCCGCGCCCATGAAACGGATCCTCGCCCCCATGGAGGGTCTGGCGGACTTTTGGGTGCGCCGGGCCCTCACCGACGTTGGCACGTACGACTGGTGCGTCAGCGAGTTCGTGCGCGTGAGCGGCGAGCTGTTGCCTCCCCGGGTCTTTTACCGCTGGTGCCCGGAATTGCGCGACGGCGCCCGGACGCGCTCAGGCACGCCGGTGCATTTGCAGTTGTTGGGGTCTGATCCGGTGAGTATGGCGGACAATGCCGCCATGGCGGTCTCGCTGGGGGCGCCGGCTATTGATCTCAATTTTGGCTGCCCGGCGAAAATCGTCAATCGCCACGGTGGCGGCGCGATCCTGCTGGATGAGCCGGAGCGGGTGCACGCGGTGACCCGCGCGGTGCGGGCGGCGGTGCCTGGCGGCATACCGGTGTCGGTAAAGATGCGGCTCGGCAATGAGGACATGGACCTGGCGTTGGACAACGCGATGGCGGTGCAGGAGGCCGGTGCTGCCTGGCTCACCGTGCACGGGCGCACCAAACGGCAGGGTTACCGGCCACCGGCCTATTGGGACCGGATTGGCGCGATCCGCGAGGGGGTGACGTTGCCGGTGATCGCCAACGGTGAAATATGGACCCTTGAAGACGCCCGGCGCTGCCAGGCGGAAAGCGGCTGCGTGGACCTGATGTTGGGGCGCGGCGCGGTGGCCAACCCGTTACTGACCCGGGAAGTGGCGGGCGGCGAGCCCGCCACTTGGCCGGAAGTGCTGGCGGTACTGCGTGATTTCGGCGTGGATATCGTCGGCACCGGCAGTGAGGCGCAGCTGTGCGGGCGGGTCAAGCAGTGGCTGAGCTACAGCCGCCGCCGCTGGGCCCAGGCCGGGCCGCTGATGGAGTCGGTGAAGCGGCAGACGCGCCTGGCGGATCTGCGCGCTATTCTGGAGCGCGACTCTGAGGGAGACAACGCCGCCAAAGTTGTATCTTTTTAGGCTGAAACCTGCCCTTCCGAAGGCCTTTTCGAGGCCTTTTTTGCCTTCTCGAGCACTGTAATTTCGCCTCTGCGCCCCGCGCTTGTTGCCCTGGCAAAGCCCGAAATACGGGTGTTTTCGCTGCCCCAACGGGGCCCCGAATCGCATGTTTTCATTTTTTTAGGGGGGGCTTTAACCTTTTTTCGATCACGACATCGGCATGGTCCGTGCTATCCCTTAAGTGACCCTTATGTGAACAGGATTTTGCAGGAGAGCGGAACATGTACGAAGTACACGCTTTTTTCGCCGAGGGTGAGGCGACCAAGGCAATGGAGCCGGAATACGAGGCGGGGGAACGTTACGTTCTTATCGTTTTCTGCCGTCGCCCTCGGCACAGCGTCCACGATTTCGGGTTGGTGAAGGAAATCGCCCGCCGGTTCGGCTGGGAAGACGTGCAGGTCTCCCACGGGGGCGTGCTTCAGCCGGAATTTCTCAACGGTGAGTTGTCCGATCTGCAGGACAGCTTTGTTCAAGCCTTGCACAAGGGCGGCGCGGTGGTGTCGCTGAACGACTGGCTGATGCGGGCGCTTTACGTCCGTTAAAACCGGCCCGGTGCTTCGACGCCGGTACTTCGACTAAAGTCATACTGTGGCTGAACACGCCTTTGTTTACTCTTGAGCCAGCTGGCCCGTATCAACGCGGGTCCCGTGTTTGTCAGTGCGCAAAGGGGTAAACAAATGAGAGAAGAAAACGCCCGTGCCTACTGGGCCGCTAATCTCAAGCTCATCTTCACCTATCTCATCATCTGGTTCGTAGTGTCCTACGGCTGCGGCATCCTGTTCGTGGATGCACTCAATAATATTCAGTTCTTCGGTTTCAAACTGGGTTTCTGGTTCGCCCAGCAGGGCTCGATCTATGTGTTCCTGGTGTTGATCTGGATGTACGCCTTCACCATGAACAAGCTCGACCGCAAATTCGACGTGCACGAAGAGTGAGCGCCGCGAAAATAACAAAGAGGACCAAGAGATGGATGTTCAACTACTAACGTATATATTCGTCGGTGGCTCGTTCGCGCTCTATATCGGGATCGCGATCTGGTCGCGGGCGTCGTCCACGAAAGACTTCTATGTCGCCGGCGGCGGTGTATCGCCGATTGCCAACGGCGCGGCCACGGCCGCGGACTGGATGTCCGCGGCATCGTTTATTTCCATGGCGGGCATTATCGCCTTTGCCGGTTATGACGCCTCGGTGTACTTGATGGGCTGGACTGGCGGCTACGTGCTTCTGGCCATGCTGTTGGCGCCCTACCTTAGAAAATTCGGTAAGTTCACCGTGCCGGACTTTATCGGTGACCGTTACTACTCCAACGTGGCGCGTACCGTCGCGGTTATCTGTGTGATCTTCATTTCCTTTACCTATGTGGCCGGCCAGATGCGCGGCGTGGGTATTGTGTTCGCGCGCTTCCTTGAAGTGGACGTGAACATGGGCGTGGTGATCGGCATGGCCATCGTGTTCTTCTACGCCGTGCTCGGCGGCATGAAGGGGATTACCTACACCCAGGTGGCGCAGTACTGCGTTTTGATCTTCGCCTTCCTGGTACCAGCGGTATTTCTGTCCATCTTGATGACCGGGCACGTGCTGCCGCAGACTGGGTTCGGCGCCACCGTGCTGGATGCCGCCGGTAACGACACCGGCGTCTACCTGCTCGAGCGATTGGATGGCATTGTTCAGGATCTCGGCTTTGGTGCTTACACCGAAGGCCAGAAATCCACCATTGATGTGTTCTTCATTGCCGCCGCGCTGATGTGCGGTACCGCCGGTTTGCCCCACGTTATCGTGCGCTTCTTCACCGTACCCACGGTGCGCGACGCGCGTATCAGTGCCGGCTGGGCATTGCTGTTCATCGCTTTGCTGTACACCACCGCGCCGGCCGTGGGCGCCTTCGCGCGCACCAACCTGATCGAAACCGTGCACCAGACCGAGTACGAAGAGTTGCCGGGCTGGTTCTATAACTGGGAGAACTCCGGGTTGATCGGCTGGGTGGATAAGAACGACGACGGTCTGGTGCAGATGTCCGCCGGTGCCGCCTTCAAGGGCACGCCCATGTTTGCCGGTGATCGTGCTGATGTCGCGGGTCCCCATGGTGAGCGTGTAGTAACCAACGAGATCACCGACAACGACGCGGAAGTGTACATCGACCGGGATATCATCGTGCTGGCCAATCCGGAGATCGGCAATCTGCCGGCCTGGGTGATCGCACTGGTGGCCGCCGGTGGCGTGGCCGCGGCGCTGTCGACGGCTGCCGGCTTGTTGCTGGTAATCTCCTCGGCCGTGTCCCATGACTTGCTGAAGAAAACGCTCAAGCCGGATATCTCCGAGAAACAGGAGCTGCTGGCGGCGCGTCTGGCTGCGGTGGTGGCGATCCTGATCGCCGGGTACTTCGGCATCAATCCACCGGGCTTCGTGGCGCAGGTGGTCGCGTTCGCCTTCGGTCTTGCCGCGGCCAGCTTCTTCCCGGTGATTCTGATGGGCATCTTCTACAAGCGCATGAACAAAGAAGGCGCGATTGCTGGCATGGCGGTGGGTTTGATCTTCACCTTCTGCTACATCGTCTACTTCAAGTTCGTGTCTCCGGAGCTGAACACTGCCGAGAACTGGCTGTTCGGGGTATCTCCGGAGGGTATCGGTACCGTGGGTATGGTCCTCAACTTTATCGTCGCGTTCGCGGTCTCCCGCGTCACCGCGCCGCCGCCGGAGCACATCCAGCATATTGTTGAAGACATCCGCGTACCGCGTGGCGCCGGAGGGGCTTCCGCTCACTAACGGCGTTGCCGCAAACGGAGTAAGCTGAAGATCGGGGCCGCGTGTCAGCGCGGCCCCGATCTTCGTTCAGGACCTGGCTATGATCGACGTGGATTTTTCCCAGTTACCGTTTTCATTGCTGGACGACGAGCGCCGTGCACGCCTTGAAGGCGCCATGGAGATGGCGTTTTTCGAAGCCGACACGGTGATCCTTGAAGCCCGGCATCCGTCGGAGTTCGTATATCTGGTCCATAAAGGCGCGGTGCTGGAACTGGATCCGACCCTGCCCGCGGAGGCGGGACGGCTTGGCGTCTACAGTGCCGGTGACCTGTTCGGCGCGCTCAGCGTGCTCAACGGTCGCAGCCGTTATCGGTTTATCACTGAAGAAGAAACCCTGTGTTACCTGATTCCCGCGGCCCTGTTCCAGGCGCTGTGCGAGGAACAGAAAGAATTTGACGATTACTTCCGCCAGCGCCTCGCCAGCAAGAATCAGTTGCTCGCCGAGCGCCGCGAGGGCGGGGTGACCATGGCGGGGTTCATGCTCGCCAAAGTCCATCAGTGCATGCGTCAGCCTTTGATATTGGACAGCGCAAGCACCATTGCCCAGGCGGTGGCCGCGCTCGATGAGCATAACGCGGACAGCCTCCTGATGGAGCGCGATGGCCACGTCGGTGTGATTACCAAAACCGATCTTTTGCGCGGGCTGGTCAATGACGGGCTGACCCCTGAATCCCGGGCGCTGGTGCTGGCCAGTTTCGAGCTGGTGACGGTGCCGCCGGACCAGTTCCTGTTCGCGGCGCTGGTCAGTATGACCCGCCATGAGGTGCAGCGAGTGGTCGTCATGGCGGGCCGTCGGCCGGTGGGTGTCGTGGAGCTCACCGATGTGTTGAGCTTTTTCTCCAGTCGCTCGTACGTGGTGGGGCTGGAAGTGGAAAAGGCGGATAACCTGGAGGCGTTGGCGCTGGCCAGCGCGCGTTTGCCGGAGCTGATCCAGGCGCTGATGGTGCAAGGTGTCAAGATGCGCTTCGCCATGGATCTGCTGGCGGCGTTGAACGGTCGTATTATCAGCAAGGCGTTCCAGTTCGTGGTTCCGGAGCACCATCAAGAACACGGTTGTTTGCTGGTGCTTGGCAGTGAGGGCCGTGGTGAGCAGATACTAAAAACCGACCAGGACAACGCTCTGATCGTTGATGACTCGGAGCGCTGGCCGGAGCGCGACGCGCACATGCAGCGTTTCACGGAAACCCTGCTGCGGCTTGGCTACCCGCGTTGCCCGGGCAACATCATGGTGTCCAACCCGGCGTGGGTCGGCAGCGTCACCGATTGGAAGGCGCGAGTCGGGCGCTGGGCCAGGCAAGGCGATGACGCCTCGATGATGAGTCTGGCGATCCTGCTGGATGCGCATCCAGCGGCGGGGCGCACCGAGCTGGTCGACCCATTGCGGCAGAATCTGTTTCGAGTGTGTAGCAGTAACGACTTGCTTCTATCGCGGTTCGCCCGGCCGTTGTTGAAGTTCTCCACCCCTTTGAACTGGTTCGGCGCCTTGAAAAAGCCTCAGCAAGGTATTGATATCAAAAAGGGCGGCTTGTTTCCGCTGGTGCACGGGGTGCGTGCCCTGGCCCTCCAGCACCGTGTCGGGGAGACTGGAACCTTCGCTCGCCTCGACAAGCTGGTGGAGGGCGGGCACATGCAATCCGGCTTTACCGAGGAGCTTGGCGAGTCCATGGCGCTGTTTGCCGAGCTGCGGCTCAAGCAGCAATTGGCCCGGCTTGACGGCGACCCTGAAGAGGGTCGCAACAATCAATTGCTGATACAGTCGCTGTCGCCCCTTGAGAGAGATCTGTTGCGGGAGTCGTTGCAGGTGGTCAATGAGTTCAAGAAGCGCCTGACACGGCATTTTCATCTGGAGTATTGACGATGTTGAAGCGTCTTGTGCAGCGGCGGCGTCACGGCAAAGGCCCCTACGGCCATTTGTTCGCCGCGCCGGCGGGCGATGAAGTGATGGCGCTGGACTGTGAAACCACCGGGCTCAACACGCGCACCGCCGAGCTGGTGTCGGTGGCGGCGGTGCCGGTCAGTGCCGGCCGGGTTCAGGCCGGCGCGGCTCTGGACCTGCGCATGGCGCGCCCGGCCAGCCTGGATGGGGAGTCGATTTGCATTCATGGTCTGCGCGGTGTGGACTTGCGTGACGGCGTACCGGTGGAGGAGGGGTTGCGCCACCTGCTCGAGTTTATTGGCAACCGGCCATTGGTGGGCTGGTGTCTGGATTTCGACCTGGCGATTATTAACCGTTATTTGCGTGCCACTCTGGGCTTCGACCTGCCCAATCCGGTGATCGAGCTGTCCGACCTTTACCGTCGGCGGCACCATTATCGCCACCCGCACTCCCTGCCGGACCTGCGTTTCGAGTGCGTCGCCAGTGACCTGGGTGTGCCGGTGATCGGGCGCCACAGCGCTCGGGGCGACGCCACCACCGCCGCGCTGATGTATTTAAAGCTGAGAAACGGAGAATAATAATGCAATACCTGCAAGGGGCGCTGCTGGCGCTGGGCGTGCTGCTGGTGCTGGTCGCCTACAGCCAGTATATCCGCCGTACCGGTGACTGGGCCGGGGTGTTGCGCTTCTGGCGCCGCGGCATGTCGCTGTCGGTTGCCGAGTTTAAGATTCAGCGCGCCGGCTTGATGATGATGATTCTTGCCGTGGTGTTGCGTTTTATGTCGGTGCTGTTTCAGTGGTAAAACCATAGTGTTCGGACGGAGGCGTCCTCTTGTTTAGTCTCTGGCAGTTGGGTGTGTTTGCCCTGCTGTACGTCATGGTGCTGTTCGTCATCGCCTGGTGGGGGGATCGCGCCGAGCGGCGTGGCCTCCGGGTGGTCAATAACGCCTGGACCTACAGCCTGGGCCTGGGTGTGTATTGCACGTCTTGGACCTTTTACGGCGCTGTGGGCGAGGCGAGCGGCAACGGTTGGACCTATCTGCCCATCTATCTGGGCCCGATCCTGACCATGCTGCTCGGCGGCGAGCTGATTTATAAGCTGGTGTCGGTGGGCAAGCAGCATCACATTACTTCGATCGCCGATTTCATGGCCGCCCGTTACGGCAAGTCCCGCCAACTGGCGGTGTTGGTCACCCTGGTGGCGGTGGTCGGCGTGCTGCCCTACATCGCGTTGCAGCTTAAGGCGGTGACGCTGTCGTTCGAGCATGTGGTCGGCCCCCAGGTGGCGCCGTCGCCGGACATCGCCCTGGTGGTGGCCGCCTTGATGGCGATTTTCACCCTGCTGTTCGGGACCCGGCATATCGACGCCACCGAGCATCAGTCCGGCCTGATGCTGGCGGTGAGCTTCGAGTCCTTCATCAAGCTGGTGGCGTTCGTGATTATCGGCTTGTTCTGTCTGTTCGCGGTGTTCGACGGCCCCGTGGATATGTGGCAGCGGGTCCGCGATGTGCCGGAAATACGGTCGGTGTTTGAGCCGGCGTTGTTCTCGCAGAGTTTCGTCACCGCGCTGCTGTTGTCGATGCTGGCGATCATCTGCCTGCCTCGGCAGTTCCACGCTGGCGTGGTGGAAAACAACGATCTGCAGCACCTGCGCACCGCGCGCTGGGTGTTGCCCACCTATCTGGGGCTGTTCGCCCTGTTCGTGTTGCCGATCGTGGCCGCCGGCATGATCACTCAGCCCGGCTCCGCCCAGCCCGATATGTACATGCTGTCGTTGCCCATGTTGGCCGGCAATCAGGGGCTGTTGCTTTTGTCGTTCATCGGCGGCATTGCGGCCGCCACCGGCATGGTGATCGTATCCACGATGGCGCTGGCGATCATGCTCACCAATGAGGTGCTGATGCCCGCCTGGGTGCAGTACCGGATTCAGGGCGACGAAGAACTCTCGGATCTCAGTAATCAGGTGCGTTTGCTCAGGCGGCTGAGCATCGTGGTGATGCTGGCGCTGGCGTTTCTATTCCATATTCTGATTGATCGCTTTGAAGGCCTGGCGCGCATCGGGCTATTGTCGTTCGCGGCGGTGGCGCAGTTGGCGCCGGCGCTATTGGGCGGGTTGTACTGGCGGCGCGGCCATCAGAGTGGCGCCTTCGTGGGGCTCGCCGTGGGCTTTCTGGTGTGGGGCTACTGCCTGCTATTACCGCTGATGCTGCCGATGGAATGGGTGGACTACCTGAACCGCGCCGGTCTGCTGGGGTTGGGGGTGTTGCGTCCCAATGCGTTGTTCGCCATCGAGGGGCTGGAGCCGCTCACCCATGGTGTGTTCTGGAGCCTGAGCCTCAACTTGCTGGCCTATGTGTGGCTGTCTCGCCGCGCCACCCAGACGCCGCTGGACGACACCCAGGCCACCCGCTTCGTGGACACCCCCACCGACTGGTGGCGCGAGGGCATGGGCCATCCGCTGATCACCACCGGCGAGTTGCTGCAGGTCTGCGAGCGGGGCCTGGGCCACCCGCGCGCGAGGGCGCTGTTTTTTGATTACTTACAGCGCCGGCAGATATCGGAAGACCCGGCCCTGCCGGCGCCGCTGCACCTGGTGCGCTATGTGGAACGTTTGCTGGCCGGCGCCATGGGGGCGTCCACCGCGCGCATCGTGATGGGCTCTCTGCTCAGCAAGCAGAACGTGCGGCGTGACGATATGGTGCGGATTATGGATGAGGCGTCGCAGCTGATCCAGTTCAACCACCAGTTGCTGCGCACCACCATCGAGACCATCAGCCAGGGCATTTGCGTGGTCGATCGGGACCTCAATATCGTCGCCTGGAATCAGTCTTATGTGAACCTGTTTGATTATCCAGAAGGCTTTATCCGCCTGGGGCGGCCGATCGAGGAAGTATATCGGCATAACGCGGAACGTGGCTTTTACGCCGGTGAAGATCTGGAGCAGGACGTCAGTAAGCGGGTGCAGCTGTTGCGCGAGGGCAGTGCCCACCGGTTCGAGCGCGAGCTGCCCAATGGGGTGATCGTGGAGGTGCGCGGTAATCCGATGGAAGGCGGTGGTTTCGTGAGCACCTACATGGACATCACCGAACGCAAGCGTGATGAAATCGCGCTGCGGCAGATCAATGAAAATCTTGAGCAGATGGTCTCCGAGCGAACCCGGCGGCTGTCCGAACTGAACAGCCAGCTGGAGCAGGCCAACGAAGGTAAAACCCGGTTCCTGGCCGCCGCCGGCCACGATTTGATGCAGCCGCTGAACGCCGCGCAGCTGTTCGCCTCGTCGTTGTCGCAACGGCTGGCCCGCCAGGACAACGAGTTCGGCTACGAACGCGAAGTGCTCGGGCATATCGACAGCTCGCTGCGCGCCGCCGAGCAGATCATTTCAGCGCTTCTGGAAATCAGCCGTCTCGATACGGGCACCATGCAGGCGCACCCGCGCACCGTGGCGGTACGCCCGTTGATGCAGCAATTGGGGCAGGAATTCAGTGTCCTGGCGCGGGCGGAAGGGCTGACGTTGCGCACGGTGTTCAGTGATCTTCAGGTGCGCACGGATGAGGCGCTGTTACGCCGAGTGTTGCAGAACCTGCTGTCCAATGCGGTGCGCTATACCGAGCGCGGCCGGGTGCTGTTCGGCTGCCGCCGCCGCGGCGATACGCTGCGCATCGAGATCTGGGACACCGGGCCGGGCATTCCGGACGATCAACAGGCTCGGGTGTTCCATGAGTTCCAGCGCTTGCCGCAACTGGGGCGCCGTCAGATCAAGGGGCTGGGGCTGGGGCTGGCGATCGCGGACCGCATTTGTCGGCTGCTGGAGCATCGCATTAGTGTGCGTTCCTGGCCTGGTCGGGGCACCGTCTTCGCCGTTTCGGTGCCGTTGGTGGTGGGTGAGACGGAAGTCGCGTCGTCGCCCGAACCGGCGGTCTCCGATCAGCGCGACGTGGCGGGGTTGCGGGTGTTCTGTGTGGATAACGATCCGGCGCTACTGGCCAGCCTGGAGGCCTTGCTGCGGGCCCTGGGTTGCGATCCGATTATTGCCCGTTCTCGCACGGAGGCGCTGGAGCACGCCCGGGGCAGGCCGGCGCCGGACCTGTTGTTGGTCGATTATCAGCTCGACGATGGCGAGACCGGCTTCCAGGTGATCGAGGCCCTGGACAGCTGCTGGGATGACGTGGTGCCGGCCATGCTGATTACCGCTGACCGGCGCGCGGAGGTGCGCGTGCGGGCCCGGGAGCAGGGGGTCGGCTTTTTGCAGAAGCCGGTCAGCGAAGGCGCTTTGCTGGAGGTGCTGCGCGCGCTTTAGGCCTGAAAGAGTCAGGCCAAGCCGGGCGGTTCGATGGCCAGATCCTTGAGTGCCAGCACCGCCTGGGTGCGGTTGCGGACCCCCAACTTGCGGAAAATGGCGGTCATATGGGCTTTGACGGTGGCTTCGGAAACGTCCAGTTGATAGGCGATCACCTTGTTCTGGAGCCCCTCCATAAGCATGCCCATGACCCGGAACTGCTGCGGCGTCAGGCTGGTGATGCGCTCGCGCATGGCGGCGAAGTCCGGCAAGTCCGGCGGCAGCGGGCGGCGCGCTTTTTCCGGCACCCAGCGCTCGCCCGCCATCACCTTCAGGACCGCCTGAGTCATCGCTTCCACCGAGGCGGATTTGGGGATGAAGCCGTCGGCGCCGAACTGCAGCGCGCGCTGGATCACTTCCAGTTCCTCGTTGGCGGAAATGACCACCAGCGGCACGCGCCGGTACAGTTCCCGCAGGTAGATGAGCCCGGAAAAGCCGTGAGTGCCCGGCATGTGCAGGTCCAGGAGGATCAGGTCAAAAGGGACCTGATCGTCGCCCAGCTTCTCCAGCGAAGCCAGGGAATCAGCCTCCTGGATACGGGCGTCGTTGAAGCTCACTTCCACGGCCTGGCGCAGGGCGGCGCGGAACAACGGGTGGTCGTCGGCGATCAGTATTCTCATTATTAGGACCTGTTTTATCTCCGGACGATACAATACTAGCGTCTAAGCGACGCCAGCGCGCCCCGCCATGCGAGGAATCAGAAATAAAAAGAGGGGCCGCCGCCTGGCAGCCGAGGTGAAGACGTGGAAAATCAGAATCAGCTAGATGCTCAAGCGGACGCCCGGTTTGGCGTGGGCGTCCAGGTGCCCGTGAAAACTCTCCCAAGCCGTCTGTTCGGGTTTGATTTATTGTTATCCGGCTATCGGCGGGGCTGGCCCGCACTTGCTATGTTCGACACCTTGCCCGTTTCCAGGGCGCCGTGGAATTAGACTTTTGTCGAGACCAGGGTTGCCCCAAAAAAAACGGAACCCTGGGGTTCCGTTCTTTTTGCTTCGCTGGCCGGTGTCGCTGTCAGTCGAGGTCGGCCGGGTAGACGCCGTTCTCGTCGTGCACTTCCTTGCCGCTGAGCGGAGGGGTGAAGGCACAGGCCACCACCATGTCTTCGTTTTCGCCACCATAGAGATAGTGCTCGTCGTGTTTGTCGAGCAGGTAAATGGTGCCCGGCGTCAGCTCGTGCACGTCGCCGCTGTCGACCATCTCGATTTTGCCCTTGCCGGAAATCACGTACACGGATTCCCAGTGGTTGGCGTATTTAATGTGGGTCTTGGTGCCTTTAAAGATGGTAGTGATATTGAAGGAATGGCCCATGCCGTCTTCTTTCAGCGACAGGCGAACGGATTGCCAGTTGCCATTCTGCGCTACCACGCGACGGTCGGATTTCTCGGCTTCCGCCAGAGTGCGAACGATCATCTACACCTCCAAAAACAGAAAAAATAGAAAAACAGGGAAGCCCGGCCACGCGGAGCGGCCGGGAGGTCGGGAAGGGTTCAGCCCGCCAGGCTGGAAACGGAATTGGCGTCGCCGCGCTTGATGCGGTCTTTCATGACTTCTTCGACGCTTTCCTTGAGCACGTCCATGGCGTGGTTGATCTCGTCCTCGGTCACGGTCAGCGGACACAGGGTCTTGATCACCTGGTCGTCGGCGCCGGAGGTTTCAATCACCAGCTTGCGCTTGAACGCGGCCTTGGTGATTTCCTCGGCCATCTCGCCGTCGCGGCACACCAGGCCCTGCATCATGCCGCGGCCGTTCAGATAGAACCAGTGATCGTCGTAGCCGGCAGCGATATCGCGGAACCGGTCGGTGATCAGGTCGCCCTTCTTCTGCACTTCCTTGGCGAAGGTGTCGTCGCTCCAGAAATGCTCCAGCGCCTTGGCGGCGGTGGCGAAAGCCAGGTTGTGGCCGCGGAAGGTGCCGTTATGCTCGCCGGGTTTCCACTGATCCAGCTCGGGTTTCAGCAGAACCACCGCGAGGGGCAGCCCGTACCCGCTCAATGACTTGGACAGGGTGATGATGTCCGGCTTGATGCCGACGTTGTCGAAGCTGAAGAACGTACCGGTACGGCCACAGCCGGCCTGGATGTCGTCCATAATCAGCAGCATGTCGTGCTTGCGGCAAACACGTTCCAGGTTGCGCAGCCAGTCAAAGCTGGCCGCGTTGATGCCGCCTTCGCCCTGTACGGTTTCCACGATCACGGCGGCGGGGTGGTCCACGCCGCTTGAAGAATCCAGCAGCACCTTGTCCAGATACTCGGTGGTATCGAAGGCATCGCCCAGGTAGCCGTCGTACGGCATCACGCTAACGCCGCCCATGGTGACGCCGGCCACGCCCCGGTGATGGCTGTTGCCGGTGGCGGCCAAGGCGCCCAGGGTGACCCCGTGGAAACCGTTGGTGAAGCTGATGATGTTCTCGCGGCCTTTGATGTTGCGGGCGATTTTCAGCGCCGCTTCGACCGCGTTGGTGCCGGTGGGGCCAGGGAACTGAACCACGTGGTCCATCTCGCGCGGCTTGAGCACGTAGTCTTCCAGCGCTTGCAGAAAGTCACGCTTGGCCACGGTGTGCATGTCCAGGCCGTGCACGATGGAGTCGTTCTCGATGTAGTCGAGCAGGACTTTTTTCAGAACCGGGTTGTTGTGCCCGTAGTTCAGCGTGCCCGCGCCGGCCAGGAAATCCAGATACTGCACGCCTTCTTCGTCGTACAGGTAGCTGCCCTTGGCTTTCTGGAACACCACCGGGAAGCTGCGTGCGTAGCTTTGAACTTCGGACTCAATGCTGTCAAAAATATCCGTATCCATGGTTCTCTCTACCTCGCTGTGTCTCTTTCAATTCGGTTTAGGCGTCGTCGCGGTTGAACGGCCCAATGCGCAGCAAATGTTCATCATTATGCTCGCCGGCGAAATGGATGCGTGAATCGAAGAGAATGAACTCTTCGGTGGGCATCCGACGCTCGTAGGCAAAGCTGCGGAACATGCCCCAGGACGCTTCATTGTCCGGAGTGATGGTGGTCTCGATGAACTGAACGTTTTCCGCTTCGTCGCGCTTGATCAGCTCCGCCAGCATGCGCTTGGCGAGACCCTTGCCGCGTGCCTTGCCGTGTACCGCTACCTGCCACACGAACAGCGTGTTCTGCTGTTTGGGCGGGATGTAGCCGGAGATGAAGCCCACCAGATCGCCATCCATTTCCGCGGCCACCGAAGTGTCCGCGAAGTGGGTGCACTGCAGCAGATTGCAATACACGGAGTTTTCGTCCAGCGGCTTACATTCCGCGATCAGCTTGTGCACCCGCGGGCCGTCCGGGCTCTCGGGCTTGCGGAAAATGATGTCGTCTTTTGTGTCAGCGGAAGATGAATCCGCTTTTTTCGCTTCGTCTGCAGACATTGGTGTCACTTCTGGTCGGTTTGGAAAGAAGGGTCGGGGCGCGGCCGACGGCGCTGGGTCTCGGCGGCGGGCTGGATGCGGTCTATGGCACCCAGATCAAGAACCGGCGAGGCGTCGATATCGCCGGCGTTCATCATCGCGGCTACCCGCTGCAGGGAACTGAGGATCTGGGATTGTTCCCAGTCCTGTAACCGTGAAAAACGGTCCATGAATTCCTCCTGCAAAGGCGTGGGGGCCCGTTCCATGATATCGCGTCCGGCGGTGGTCAAATAAGCATAGACCCGGCGCTTATCCCGTTCACCCCTTTTCCGCTCGATCAGGCCGCGCTTTTCGAGCCGGTCGAGGATGGTGGTGACGGTGGCCTGGCTGACGGATACCTCGGTGGCGATGTCCCCCATGGTCATTTCCCCATGGGTGTCTATCGCCTGCAGGATCAGCAGCTGCGGGGCGGTAAGCCCGGCCACCTTGCTCAACTTGCGGGAGTAGAGGTCGGTGGCCCGAATAATCTGTCTCAGGGCGATTAACACTTCGTCGTGTTTGGCCATGGTGGTCAATTCTCTGGATAACAAATCAATGTGACCGCTTGGCGACACGACGCAAAAACCGGGTAATCGTGGCGCCGTCACTTTGATGTGAAAGCAATGTCTGCCTCGGCATCAGCTCAGGAATCAGTCGCACGGCCAAGATATTCCTTGCCATAAGTGGTACGCTAGCTTAGAGATAAAACATTTAGATGTCAAAGTAATTTGAGGCTTTCCGCCCCGAGGGACGCGTTTCATGCTGCTTGCCAGTTTTCTCGGTTTTCTCCTTTTGTTCCTGCTTATCGGCTTCTCATCGGTGCTGGTCCGCTCCAAGGAGCAGTCCGACTATCTTCTCGCCGGCAGCTCCGTGCCGCCCTCACTGATCGGCCTCTCCGCGGTGGCCACCAACAACTCCGGCTTCATGTTCATCGGGGTGATCGGCTATACCTACGCCACCGGGCTACCGGCGTTCACCATGATGGTGGGTTGGATTCTGGGGGACTGGATGGCCGCCACCCTGGTCACCCGTAAAGTCCGGGAGGTGTCCGAGGAGCGTGGCACTCTGACCATTCCGGAGCTGTTATCGCGCTGGGGTGGCGGCCACTTCCAGGTGCTCAAGGTGGTGGCGGCGCTGATCGCGGTGTCGTTGCTGGGGGTCTATGCGGCGGCCCAGTTCAAGGCCGGCGGCAAGGCGCTGCAGGCGTTGTTCGACTGGGACCTGCGCACCGGCGCCATCATCGGTGCGGTGATGGTGCTCTGCTACGGCTTTTCCGGCGGCTTGCGCGCTTCGGTGTGGACCGACGCCGCCCAGTCGGTGGTGATGATCGTGGCGATGACGGTGATGCTGACCATGGCGGTATTCACCGTGGGAGGTTGGCAGGCCGCCTGGACCGGTCTGCATGACGTCTCGCCCACTTTCTTCCAGTTTTTCCCCGCCGAGTCCGTCGCCAGCGGTTTGACCGGCGCCGCGCTGTTCCTGATCGGCTGGACCTTCGCCGGCGCGGCGGTGATCGGCCAGCCCCATGTAATGGTTCGCTTCATGGCGGTCAACGACGTGAAAAATATCCGTCGGGCACGTATCTACTACTACCTCTGGTTCGTGGCGTTCTACACCCTGGCGGTGGGCGTCGGCATGATGGCGCGCCTGCTGATGGACCAGGGCGCGGTGGACCCGTCGCTGGTGATGAGCGGCGGCCAACTGGACGCCGAATTGGCGTTGCCGGTGATGGCGGACGTGCTGCTGCACCCGGTGGCGACCGGGCTGGTTCTCGCCGGCCTTTTCGCCGCCACCATTTCCACCGTCGATTCGCTGATCCTGAGTTGCAGTGCCTGCCTGTCCCGGGACCTGATGCCCAAGCGTTGGCACGGCTATGGCACGGCGCGTATCGCCACCCTGGTGGTGGTGGGCGTATCGCTGATGATCGCCCTGTTCGCCAAGGAAAACGTGTTTAACCTGGTGTTGTTCGCCTGGGGTGTGCTGGGCGCCGCCTTCGGCGGTTTGTTGGTGGTGTACGCGCTCGGCGGTCGCCCCCGTGAACCGCTCGCCATCGCGATGATCGTTGTTGCCAGTTCGGTGGCAATTGGCTGGCGCCTGTCCGGGCTAAATGCGACCATATTCGAGGTTTTGCCGGCGCTGATAAGCGCCTGGCTGGTGTACGGCGTAGGCCGGGTGTGCGGATTGTCCGGCCCGGCGAAATAATCGAGGACCGGGTCTTGATGCGAGTAATGCCGTGGCGGCTGTGGCTACTGCTTTTTTTGTTGGTGTGCGGCCCGGTCGGGGCGCAGCAGAACGGTGCCGAGGACCCCGCCGAGGCGCCGGCGGAGTCGCAAAGTGAGATCGAAAAGGGGCCGGTGATCTCCCAGTTCCGCGAGAACTGGATTCTCGGCGAGCTGCGCAGCCTCCGTCAGGACATGATGGAGTACCGCAACGACATGAATCGGATCGTCACCGATCGGGAACTGGAAGTGGCCGACAAGGCCATGGGCTACGCCACCAACACGGTGACCTATTTCTTCTATCTGATCGCCGGCGCCGCCTCCATTCTGGCCCTGGTGGGCTGGTCGACGATCCGTGACCTTAAGGACAATATCCGTGTCTACGCCGAGAAAGAGATGTCCCGGCTGACCGTGGAGTACGAGTCGCGCCTGGCGGACCTGGAGCAGGAGCTGCGCCGCAAGTCGCGCACCATCACCGAGAACCAGGAAGAGATCGAGCGCACCAACGAAATCCACAGCCTGTGGCTAAAAGCCACCAAGGAAACCAGCTACAAGGAGAAGATCGAGCTCTACGATCGGATCCTGGAGCTGCGCCCGGACGACCCGGAGGCACTGGCCTGGAAGGCGGACGCCGCCCTGGAGCTGGGCGAGCAGCGTTGGGCCCTGAGCCTGTGTGATCGGGTGCTCGAGGTGGACGAGGACAACGCCCACGCGCTCTACCAGCGCGCCTGTGCCTGGGCCGGTTTGGGCGAGACCGAAAACGCCCTGCGCGACCTGCGCCAGGCGGTGGCGATCTCCGAGGCCCTGCGCCAGCACGCCCGGGCCGAGGAGATGTTCGTTCCGCTGCGCGAGATGGAGCGCTTCCAGGAGCTGGTGGGGCGTGCCGAGGACGACGAAACGCCCCTGTGAAGGGGGCTGTCGCCGATAGGCCCGGGCTGTCGCTTTTATCGCCAATCCCGTCGTTCCGGTCTGTCTATTTGCCGGGCGGTTTCTGCTACACTCTGCGCCCCTGAGTGATCGGACGATGTCGACAGGCCGCCATCCCTAGCGATTCGATGGGCGCCATTCTGCGTCCCGGCACCTGTTCAGCGCCATCCCGCGCTCCGATCGTCCTTACGGAGATTTCCATGACGCGCGAAAGCAGTTCGGACACCACCAAATCGATGCCTGATGTGGCAACGAACTCCATGGTGGAACACATTCACAGCACCCTGGACTGGGTGGGCATGAGTGAGATTCATCTGCCGGCCCGCATCAACGACACCCTGGCCGGCGAGCGCCCGGTGAGCACGTCGATCCAGGCCTATGTGAACTTGTCTAACCCGGACGCCAAGGGCATTCATATGTCCCGGCTTTACCTGATGCTGGAGGAAACCTTCGGTGATCATTCGGTAAGTGCCTATTCGATTGGCAAGCTGCTGCAGAATTTCCTCGACTCCCACGAGGGGCTCAGCGACCGGGGCTTCGTGCAGTTTGATTTCGAGTACTCCATGCGCCGGCCGGCGCTCAAAAGCAGCTACTCCGGCTGGAAGAGCTACCCGGTGACCGTCAAGGCGACGCTGTCGCCGGAAGGCATGCGCATGGAGCTGGCGGTGGAAGTGCCTTATTCCTCTACCTGCCCCTGTTCCGCGGCGCTTGCTCGCCAGTTGATTCAGGAACAGTTCCGCGAGGACTTCGCCGGTGACGGCCAAGTGGACGTGGATCGGGTGTTCGAATGGCTGGGCACCGAGGAAGGCATCATGGCGACGCCGCACAGCCAGCGTTCCGTGGCGCAGGTGCGGGTGGTGCTGGATACCGACTGTGATGAGGCGTTCCCGATCACCGCCTTGATCGACTCTATCGAAGGGGCGCTGAAGACACCGGTGCAGACCGCCGTGAAGCGTGTCGATGAGCAGGAATTCGCCAAGCTCAACGGCCAGAACCTGATGTTCTGCGAAGACTCCGCGCGCCGCCTCAAGCAGGCGCTGGACAGCCAGCCGTGCTACCAGGACTTCTGGTTGCGGGTAAACCACCTGGAGAGTCTGCACGCCCACAACGCGGTGGCCATCGCCACCAAGGAAGTGGAAGGCGGCTACCTGCCGATTCCCTGACCGCACCCGCCGGACCGTCACAAAGAAAAGCCGCGCTCAGCGCGGCTTTTTTATGGTTCCTCGCGCGTAACAGAAGGTTCTCTCCAGCGGGGACGCGGGTCTGTGTTCTGCCCTTCCGAGACCGAACCGGGCTACGGAGTTATGTCCCCGGGCTGGCTCAGAAGCGGCCGTTGAGACCCAGGGACAGGTTGGTGACTTCATCGCCGCCGCTGTCCACGGCGCGCATGTATTCCACGCTGACGAAGACCACATCGGTCAGGCTTACGTCGGCGCCCAGGCCGATGGAGAGCCCGGAATAGTTTTCGCCGCTGGAACCGCCGCCGGGGAAGTTTTCGGTGGTTTCCATGCGGGTCAGGCCGATCAGGCCATAGGGCCGCACCGGCAGGGTATTGGGGAACTGGCCACGGAAATAGGCGCCGTAGTAGCGGTCGATTTCCACATCGGTGCCGCGACCCAGGTCGTCTTCGTCAATACCCAGGCCCAGGCGCAGCTCGCCGCCCAGGGTTTCGTTGCGGTTAATCCAGGTACCGAATTTGAACTGCAGCGCGGTGGGATCGGCGCTGCCGCCGTCGTCCGGTTCGATTTCGCTGCTGACAATGTCGATACCCGCGAAGCCCGACGCGCCGGCGGCGATCGGCAGGGCGGTCAGGGGGAGCGCAAGGCTCGCGGCTAACAGGAAAGGCTTCATGGGTACTCCGATCGTTACTGCGGATGGTTTCTCGGGATGTTGTCCGTGAACGCATTGTAGTGAAAAGACGCGCGCAAGGCGACGCGCAAAGCCCCGGCCGGGAGGCCGGGGCGGAGGGCGTTAATGATCGTGGTCGTGCTCTTCGTCGTGGTCGTGATCGTCGTGGTCGTGCGCCTCACCGGCGCCGGTCCAGGCCAGTCCGGTGGGCGGGAACGACAGCGGCACGGTTTCCAGACTCAGCGCTTCCAGATCAAGAATGTGGATCGCCGGCGCCGCCGGGTCGCTGACGAACGCCTGATCGCCGGCGCCGCTGACCGCCAGGGCCGGTGACGGGCCGGCGGCGGGGACGGTATCGAGCACCGCCACGCTGCCGCGATGGGACCAGTCGGCGGTCTCCAGAACATGCAGCGCCCCTTCGCTGTCCAGGATTAACAGATGCTCACCGTGGGCGTCGAACGTCTGTGCCAGCGCGCCGACCGGGTCACCACCACCGTCCACGGCGCCGTCGCGCCAATCCACCAGGGTTGCGGAGCCTGCCTCCGGATCGATCACGAACAGGTTGTTCCCGGGGTAGGAAAAGCCGGCCAGCTCGGCGACGTCCGGATGGCCGCGGACCGTGGCCACCCGTTCCGGTACCGCGACCTTGTTGTCGTGGAAGTGGTCACCGTGCAATTCCGCCACCAGCACCCCGTCCGAGCAGCCGAACACCGAATAAAAGCCGCTGGTGGCGCCACCGTGCAGGCCCGGGCAGGCGGTCGCCAGCTCGCCTTCGCCATGGAAGTGATCGCCGTGCTGCGCGAACACGGTGATGCCGTCCGGTGAATCGCCACTGGCGGCGGCGTGGCTGGCCAGCACCAGGCCGTCGAGTGGCTCGGCGATGCCGTGGTGAGCGGTGTCCAGGGTCTGATGGGCCAGGGTGCCACCGCTTGCCAGGCTTTCGTCGCTGAGCAGGTGGAACTGGCTCAGGACGGCGCTGCCGCTGTCACCGTCGAAGAACAGCGCGGCTTGCTCGCCGTGGGTTCGGTAGTGGGTGGGGCGCACGCCGGACAGGGTGAACGGCAGCATGGCCGGGGCGTCCTCGTCGATATGGTCGTCATGCCGATAGAGGCCACCGTCCAGGAACGCCACCTGGTCGTTGTCCCGTTGCACGATCACCGCGTAGCGATGTTCCGGGCTGCTATGCACCGCCGTGGCCGGGTGCACCAGGGCGAAGTCCGCCAGTGTGGACTGGCTTTCCAGGTCGTGAACATACACCCGGGAATTGTTGCCGTCGGCGTGGGTGAACACCAGTCGGCCGGCGCTTTCGGCGCCGTGGTCGTGATCGTGGTCGTCTTCACCGCCGGGCAGCGGCGTGCTGCCGGTGTCGTTGTTACAGGCGGCAAGCAGTACCGACGCGGCCAGCAGGGCGGCGACGGTGGGGGAAAATGAGCGTTTCATTGAACTCTCTCCATTGTCTTTTTTGCTGTGGATGGTCCGCGTCAAAAGGTCAGGCGCACGCCGGCGGTCAGGTTGCGACCGGGTTCCGGTACCGTGCGCGCGAGAAACGACGCGTGGTTCCACACTTCCTCGCCGAGCAGGTTGCTGCCGCGCAGGAAGACGCTGTATTGGGGATTGCCGGTGAAGGTGTAGCTCACCGTGGCATTGAGCATGTCGTGGCCCGAAGTCCGGGTTTCGAAACCGGCGATGCGGTCTTGGGCGAACACCCGGTAAAACTCCAGCTCCGCGTCGAAGGCGCGCCAGTAGGTGTTGAGGCGCGCGCCCAGCCGCTGTGCCGGGATGCGCGGCAGCTCGTTGCCGTTGTCCTCGAATTGCGCATAGACGGTATCGCCGAACGCGGTGGTGGAGAAGCGGTCGGTCCACTGGTAGGTGGCCTCCGCTTCCGCGCCAGTGAATTCCACGTCCTCCTGGCTGTACTTGATCAGGCGGAATTCCTCGATCTGATCCAGGGTGCGGGCGTAGATGTAGTTCTGGACCCGGTTGTGGAACACACCGATGTCGAACGTCAGGTCGCCCTGCACCTTGCGCAGATTCAGCCCCACGTTGTGGGAGGTCTCCGTCTCCAGGTCGGCGTTGTTGCCGGCGCCGCCGCAGGTGAAAGTGTCGGCGAGAAGCCCGCACTCATAGGTGTTGGTGGCCAGATGCACGCCGCGTGCGTAGACCTCCTGGGTTTGCGGCAAACGCTGGGAACGCGCCAGCGACAGCGACACGTTGTAAGCCGGACGGAACGCCCAGGTCAGCGCGCCGGAGATCGACGTGGCGGAATCGCTCACCGAGGGTAGTGGGCGCTGGGCGTCATTGGGGTCCAGGTCCTGGTGCTCGTAGCGGGCGCCGGCTTCCAGTTGCCACTGATCGTTGAAGCGGTAGCGCTCCACGGCGAACAGGGCTGCCACCCGGGTATCGGTTTTCGGCAGCAGGCCCTCTTGGCCGGTGGTTTCGATCTGGCCGTCGGTGAACTGGGTGCCCACCGTACCGCGCCAGCCCATGATGGGCGCGTGCTCCGCCTCCACACGGGCGTCCACGCCCCGGTGGCGGAAGGTGGTGCCGATTTCGCCTTCCTCGATCTCGTGGTGACGGTAATCGGTGTGGCTGGCGCGCAGGCGCACCGCTTCCACGCCGTCGAACGGCTGGCGGTATTCACCGCGCAGGTCCACCCGGCGGCTGTCCAGGTCCACGTAGGGCGCTTCTTCTTCGCCATGCGCGTGGTCGTGGCCGCCTTCCGCGCAATCCAGGCTGGCGCCGTTGGAGGTGCAGTCCTCGAACTCATGGCTGTGGCCCGGCAGGCCGTAGAGGTCGCTCCGGTAGGAATAGGCGACCCCCAGGTAGCCCCGGTCGCCGATCCATGAGAGCCCCACGCTGGCGTTGTTGCTTTCCGCCCAGGTGCCGTTGATCTCCTGGTCGGTGAAACCGTTCACCTCGTAGTTGTCGGCGTCGCGGCGCGCGCCTTCCACATGGATGGCGATATTGTCGCCGGCGCGGGCGGTCAGCCCCACGGCCCCGGCTTGTTCATCAGCTACGGTATTGCCCCGCGCGGAGACGAAGCCTTCCACCGGGCCGTCCGGCATGCGCGTGGGGATCTTATTGTCGAGCACGTTGACCACGCCGCCGATGGCGCCGCCGCCGTAGAGCAGGGTGGATGGGCCGCGCAACACTTCCACCTTGCGCGAAAGCATGGGCTCCACGGTGGTGGCGTGGTCCGGCGAAATGGCCGACATATCGAACAGCTGTGCGCCGTCGGACAGCACGCTGACACGGGGCGCGGCCTGGCCGCGGATCACCGGCCGGCCGGAGCCGCCGCCATAGGTGTCGGCGTGCACGCCGGGCAGGCCGTCCAGCGTGTCACCCAGGGTGGCTTCGCTTTGCTGGAACAACAGCTGCTCTTCAAGCAGATCGAAAGAAGCCGGCGTCAGGTTGGTATCGCTGCCCAGTGGCAGGGCGGACACTTCCACGGCGTCGAGCCGGCGGTTGGTGTCGGTGGACGCGGGCTCGGCGGCCGGCGCCACGGACCAGACCATGGCGGCCACGGTGGCGGCCGCCATGGGGGGCGTAAAGCGTTTCATGTTGTCTCCTGAGTACAACCACGGGCCACCATGGCGCTGCGCCATGGTCGGGCCCGGTAAGGGAAGTCAGTGCTTGGAATTCAGGAGAAACGGGGTGGCGCGCGCGCCGGGTGGATCTTGGTCGGGGGCACCGCCACCGGGCGACTGACGTCGGCCGGCGGTGTGGTGGTGTCGGGAAGAACCGGTGGCGGCGTGAACAGGGTGGGCACGCCCACCAGGCCGTGGCCCTGCACGCACAGGTCGCAGTCGTGGGCGACCACCGCGGACTGGCCGTCGTGGCCATCGAGGATGTGCGCCGGCGCGTGCCAGGCGAGCAACGTCTGCGCGACCAGCAGCAGGGCGACAAACAGTAACCGACCCTGAGGACGCCGCTCAGTCATGGGCGTCCCCGCAACGGTGGCCGGGCACCGGGTCGAAGCCGCCGGGGTGCCAGGGGTGGCACTTGCACAGCCGCTTTACCGCCAGACCGGAGCCGCGCAGGCTGCCGTGGGCCTCCACCGCCTGACGCGCGTACTCCGAACAGGTCGGATAGAACCGGCACTGATTCCCCAGCCAGGGGCTCAGTACGGTCTGGTACACACGCAGGGCGGCCAGCAGAAGGCGTTTCACGTTGGCATCCGGTCATAACAGGGTTGATTCAACGAGGCATCATAGCGGTTATCGGACCGATGTCGCCACCGCGATGTGCAAAAGGGGCCAATCCACCGCCGTGCGCTTGTGCGCGGGCGGCGGGCTCCCATACTGAGCGGCCTGTCTGTCACCGAACCGAGGAATCGCCGTGTTGAACCCGCTTGTGTCCCTGTGCACGGGGCTGCTGCTCCTGGCTGTCAGCGTCTCCGCCACCGCTCAAACCTGGCAACCCAATCAGGAAGCCGAAGCCCGCGACCAGGTATCCACCTGGACCCGGGACGTGCCGGACAGCCCGGTGAAGGCGTTCCGGGGCGTGGTCGAGGTGCCGCACGGCCCGGTGCCGGTGCTGGCGGCGATCACCGCCGTGGACACCTTTGCGGAATGGATCTTTCAGGTCCAGGCCAGCGAGGCGGTGTCGGGCACCGGCGGCGAGCGCACCTATATGCGCTTTAACGGTATCTGGCCGGTGTCCGACCGCGACGTGGTGCTCGACAACAGTGTCAGTCAGGCGTCGGAAAGCGGCGCCGTGACCCTGCACAGCGTCAACGCCGAGGGCGCCCGGCCGGCCAGCGACGGCTACGTCCGTATCCCGGCGCTGGACAACCGGTTCGTGGTGACGCCGCTGGCGGACGGCTGGACGCGGGTGGAATTCCGCACCTTCGTCGATCCGGGCGGCAAGGTGCCGGTGTGGTTGGCCAACCTGGTGGCCACCAAGGCGCCGCTGGAGACGCTGGAAGGGCTGCAGGAGCAGTTGGAGAAGCCGCGTTTCAAAAACGCCGGCAAGGACGACCTGCCGGCGGTGTTCGACGGGGTTCGTTTCTAGGGCCGCGCCAGATCGCTCAGCCGCGCGTCCAACGGGTGCCCTCGCGGGTGTCCTCGAGTTGGATGCCGGCGTCCTTGAGCTGGTCGCGGATCTCATCCGCGCGGGCGAAATTCTTGTCTTTCTTGGCCTGGCCGCGTTCCGCCACCAGGCCGTCGATGGTGGCGTTGTCGAGGCCGTCGTCGCCGGCTTTTTTGTCCTGGAACCAGGCACTGGGGTCAGCCTCAAGCAGGCCGAGCAGGTGCGCGGCGGCCTGTAGCTCCGCTTTAAGCGCCGGCTTCTCGTTCAGCTCCGCCTTGTTGAGGCGCGCCGCGATCGCGTGCAGGGCGCTGATCGCCTCGGAGGTATTCAGATCGTCCAGCAGCGCGGTGAGTACCGGATGGTCCTCGGGCAGCTGGAAGTCCGGGTCGGCGTGCACGGTTTCGCCACGGCCGAGCAGGGCGTAATAGAGCGAATCCAGGCTGCTTTGCGCCTGCTCCAGCAATTCGGCGGAAAAGTTGAGCGGCGAGCGGTAGTGGCTGGACAGCAACGCGAAGCGCAGCACCTCGCCGGGAAACTTCTCCAGCAGGTCCCGCACCAGCCGGAAGTTGCCCAGGGATTTGGACATCTTCTCGCCGTCGATGTTGATGTAGCCGTTGTGCATCCAGTAGCGCACATACTCGGTGCCGTGGGCGCAGCAGCCCTGGGCGATTTCATTCTCGTGGTGCGGGAAGATCAGATCCTGGCCGCCGCCGTGAATGTCGATCACATCGCCCAGGTGCTTGTGGATCATCGCTGAGCACTCGATATGCCAGCCCGGACGGCCGCGGCCCCAGGGGGAATCCCAGCCGGGCTGGTCGTCGCTGCTGGGTTTCCAGAGCACGAAATCGCCGGGGTGGCGCTTGTAGTCCGCCACTTCCACCCGGGCGCCAGCGCGCATGTCTTCCAGATTGCGCCCGGACAGCTTGCCGTAGTCGGGCATCGACTCCACCGCGAACAGCACGTGGCCGTCCGCCTCATAGGCGTGGCCCTTGGTGATCAGGGTGTCGATCATGGCGGTCATTTCGCCGATATGGTCGGTGGCCTTGGGCACGATGTCCGGCTGCAGGGTATTGAGCGCGGCCATATCCTCGCGGAAGGCGTCGGTGAAGCGCTCGGTGAGCGCGGCCATCGGCTCGCCGGTTTCCGCGCAGGCGGTGATGATCTTGTCGTCGATGTCGGTGATGTTGCGGGCGTAGACCACCTTTGGATAGAGCCGGGACAACAACCGGTACAGCACGTCGAACACCACCACCGGGCGCGCGTTGCCGATATGGACGTAGTTGTAAACCGTCGGGCCGCACACGTAGAGCGTCACGCGTTGCGGGTCGAGCGGCTGGAACGCGTCCTTGTGGCCGGTGAGGGTGTTATGCAGTGTCAGCATGCTGGTCCGTCAGTGGTCATACAGGTCCTTGGGATCGATAAGCGGTGACGTATCGATGCGCGCGGTGTCGTTGTCCAGTTTCCAGAAGAAACAGTCTCGCCGTCCAGTGTGGCAGGCCGCGCCGGTCTGCTCGACGCTGGCCAGCAGCACGTCGCCGTCACAGTCCACGCGCAGCGCCTTGAGCGTCTGCGTCTGGCCGGAGGATTCGCCCTTGCGCCACAGTGTCTGGCGCGAGCGGGAGTAGTAACACACCCGCCCGGTGGCCAGGGTTTCCTCGATCGCCGCCCGGTTCATCCAGGCGAACATCAACACCTCGCCGGTGTCGTGCTGCTGGGCGATCACCGGCACCAGGCCGGCGTCGTTGAACACCAGGTTGTCCAGCGCCTCGCCGAGCGGGACGCTGAAGCCTTCCGGTTGTTGTTCGTTATCCTTGAACATGGGCGTTCCTCAGATCGGCGCGCGGGTTGCCTGAAACAACTGCTCCACGGCGTCTTCAAGGCCCAGCTCCTGGGTGTCTTTGGAGCCCAGGCTGCGGATCGCCACCTTGCGTTGTTCCGCTTCCTTTTCGCCCACTACCCAGATACGGGCGGTTTTGGCCTTGGAATGCTCGCGAACCTTGAAGCCGATTTTCTCGTTGCGGGTATCCAGCTCCGCCGGAATGCCCTTGGCTTTGAGCAGCGCGACCGCCTCGGCGGCGTAATCGTCCACCGCGTTGGTGATGGTGGCGACCACCACCGGGCTGGGCGACATCCACAGCGGCAGATGGCCGGCGGTGGATTCGATCAGGATACCGAGGAAGCGCTCCAGCGAGCCGAGTACCGCCCGGTGCAGCATCACCGGCCGTTGGCGGGAGCCGTCCTCGGCCACGTACTCGGCGTCGAGACGTTCGGGCAGCACGAAATCCACTTGCAGGGTGCCGCATTGCCAGTCGCGGCCGATGGCGTCGCGCAGCACGAACTCCAGCTTGGGGCCGTAGAAGGCGCCCTCGCCGGGGTTCAGCTCGCATTCCAGGCCCAGCGATTCCACCGCGCCGCGCAGGGCGGCTTCGGCTTTGTCCCAGGTTTCGTCGGAGCCGGCCCGGTTTTCCGGGCGGTCGGAGAATTTAATGCGGAATTCGTCGAAACCGAAGTCCGTGTACACCTCGCGCAGCATTTCAATAAAGCCGGCGGTTTCCGGATTGATCTGACCCTCGGTGCAGAAAATGTGGGCGTCGTCCTGGCTGAAGGAGCGCGCGCGCATCAGGCCGTGCAGGGCGCCGTGGGCTTCATTGCGAAACAATGCAGTGAACTCGCCCATACGGATCGGCAAGTCGCGGTAGCTCTTGATGCCCTGGTTGAAGATCTGCACATGGCCGGGGCAGTTCATCGGCTTGATCGCCATTTCTCGGTCGTCGTGGGTGCAGACGGTGAACATGTCGTCGCCGTATTTGTCCCAGTGCCCGGATTTTTCCCACAGGATGCGGTCCATCAACTGGGGCGTGGCGACCTCTTCATAGCCGTATTTGACCATCTTGTCGCGGATGTAGTTTTCCAGGTTCTTGCGCAGGCGCCAGCCCTTGGGGTGCCAGAACATGCTGCCCACCGCTTCCTGCTGGATATGGAACAGCCCCATCTCCCGCGCCAGCTTGCGGTGGTCGCGCTTTTCCGCTTCTTCAAGCTGCTTGAGGTAGGCGTTGAGCTCTTTCTTGTCCCGCCAGGCGGTGCCGTAGATACGCTGCAATTGGGCGTTGTCGGCGTTGCCGCGCCAGTAGGCGCCGGCCACTTTCATCAGTTTGAAGCCGTCGCCGAGCTTGCTGGTGGCGGGCAGGTGTGGCCCCCGGCACAGGTCGATGAACTCACCCTGGCGATACAAGGACACTTCCTGGTCGGCGGGCAGGTCGCCGATGATCTCGGCCTTGAAGTCCTCGCCCTGCTTGAGGAAGAAGCTGACCGCCTCGTCGCGGTCCCAGACTTCGCGGCGGATATCCTCGTTACGGCGAACGATTTCCTGCATGCGCTTTTCGATCGCACCCAGGTCGTCCGGGGTGAAGGGCGCTTCCCGGTAGAAGTCGTAATAAAAGCCGTTCTCGATGGTCGGGCCGATGGTCACCTGGGTGTCCGGGAACAGTTCCTGCACCGCCTCGGCCATCACATGGGCGGCGTCGTGGCGAATCAACTCCAGAGCGTCTTCGTGCTCACGAGTGATGATCTCCACTTCGCTGCCATCGGTGAGCGGCAGGTACACATCCGTGAGACGACCGTCGGCTTTCGCCGCCAGGGCCTGTTTGGCGAGTTTTTTGCTGATCCGTCCGGCGATCTCCAGGGCGGAGGCCGGCTGATCAAACTCCATAGTTGCCCCGTCGGGCAGTCGATAGCTCACGCTCATGGGTGACACGGAATCCGAGTAATGGGTTGGCTGGGGAAAATCCCCATCAGAACCGGGGAATGGTAGGCAATCGCCCTCTCACGTTCAAGCAAGGTTCCTTTACGCTGGCGACAGCCTGTGCCTATGCTTATTCCGTTGGACCGACAGGAAAGCCGAATGAACAAGTTGCAACGGGTGCCGGACCCCCACCTTCCACCTCTGTTGCGGGTGGCCCGGCAGATCAATGAGCAGCGTGATCTGGCGCCTCTGATTGAGGCCGTGCTGGAAGAAGCGCAGGTGCTGGCCGGCGCCGAAGCCGGTGTGCTCTGGCTTTACCGTGAAGAGGGCGACACCGAGTGGCTGGACTGCGCCCGGCACTGCAGCCACGGCCCCGGCGGCGCGCCGGTGTGTGCCCTGGAAGGGCCCCGGCTGCCTTTGGACGACGACCACGCCGAGCGGCCCGCGGTGCGCGTGGCGCGCACGGGCCAGCCCCTGCACCTCACCGAGGCCGGCGGCTTCGACGCGCAGGATCTGGCCCTGCTGGTGCCGCTGCTGGTCCGCCAGGTGGACGCCCTGCTGCTGGTGCCGATGCGCAACCACGAGGGCGTGGTGGTGGGCGTTCTGCAATTGGTGAACCCCCATCCGGACGGTCTGCGGCAAGGCGAAGCTGTGCCCGCATCGGTGCTGGCGTTACTCGAGGCACTGGCCGGGTACGCCGGCATCGCCCTCAATAACCTGTTGCTGGTTCAGGAACTCAAGGATCTGCTGGATGCCTTCGTCAAGGTGATTGCCCGCGCCATCGACGCCAAGAGTTCGCATACCAGCGCGCACTGCGAGCGGGTCCCCCTGCTCACCGAGTTGCTGGCGCGTGCCGCCTGTGACGACCAGGCCCGCTTCGCCGATTTTCAGTTGGACGAAGACGGCTGGTATGAATTGACCGTGGCCGCCTGGCTGCACGACTGCGGCAAGCTGGCGACGCCGGATTCGGTGCTGGATAAATCCACCAAGCTGCATAGCCTGCACGACCGAATTGAAATGGTGGCGGCCCGCTTCGCGGTGCTGCGCAGCGAGGCGGAACGCCGCTACGAAAGGGACGCGCTGACGGAGCCGGCCCGCGAGCCGCAGTTCCGTGAGCGCATGGAGGAGACCGTGCAGGCCCTCAGCGATGATCTCGCCTTTCTCGAACGCATTAATAAAGGCGGTGAATCCATGGCGCCGCGAGACCAGGCGAGAGTCCGTCGTATCGCGGAAACCGTCTGGATCGACGCGCACGGGCAGCGCCGGCCACTGTTATCCGAGGACGAGGTCGAAAACCTCTGCATTCCCCGGGGCACGCTCACCGAAGAAGAGCGCCGCATTATCAATGGCCATATGGACATTACCCTGGAGATGCTCGAATCCCTGCCGTTTCCGCGCAAGCTGCGCCGGGTGCCGGAATACGCCGGCGGCCATCACGAACGCATGGACGGGCGCGGCTTCCCGCGCGGGCTGACCCGCGAGCAGATGTCGGTACCGGCGCGAATCATGGCGATTGCCGATGTGTTCGAGGCGCTGACTTCCCGCGAGCGGCCATACAAAGAGCCGCTAAAGCTGTCCGAGGCGCTCGGCATCATGCAGCGCATGCGCGACAACCAGCACTTGGACCCGGACCTGTACCGTTTGTTTTTGGACGCCGGCGTCTGGCGTGACTACGCGCTGACCGCCTTGGATCCGGCGCAGCTGGACGTGGAGGACGCCTCGTCCTATTACTAAGGCGCCCCTGTAAAGCGCCCCGTCAGAGGGTGACCACGCGGCCCTGGTCGCTCATATAGGCGACCCGGTTCCGCCCCGCGCCTTTGGCCTGATACAGCGCCTCGTCGGCGCACTTGATCAGATTGGTGGCGTCATTGTCGCAGTTGCTGGCGCCGGCGACACCAACGCTGATGGTTACCACCTGACTGATCCGGGAACCGGTGTGGGGCAAGCCGAGTTGCTCGATGCGCGTGCGCATGCGTTCCGCGAACACCAGGGCGTCCTTCAGGCTGGTATCCACCAGCACCACCACGAATTCCTCACCGCCGTAGCGGGCCACGAAATCCTTGCTGCCCTGGGCCATGGAGCGGGGGATGGACGCCACCGTTTTCAGACAGTCGTCCCCGGCCAGGTGCCCGTAGGTGTCGTTGTATTGCTTGAAGAAATCAATATCGAACAGCACCAGAGTGATGCGTTCGGAGACACCGCCACGGCCGAAGCCGTGCAGTACTTCGTCGAGCCGGTTTTCCATGCCGCGACGGTTCAGGCAGCCGGTGAGGCCGTCCACGGTCGCCTGATTTTCAAGGATGCGGTTGGCGGAGTGCAGCTCGTCGCGATGCTGGAAGAGCACGTTTTCGGAAAGGAAATGCTGGCGCAGCAGCCGCTCGTAGATGTATTGGCCGAACAGACTCATGCTGGCGCTGGCCACCGACAGCAGCAGCAGCACCAGCGACAGATCCCGGTCCACGCGGTCGCTGCCGAACAGGGTCAGCACCAGAATGCCAATCATCACCAGACTGCTGGTGGCGGCCAGGTGGAAGGGCACGCGCAACACCACGCAGGCCATCAGGATCGCCAGCGGCGTTTGCAGAAACAGCCCAAACGCCATGTCATGATTGACGTGCAGGCCCATCCAGTTGCCGGTCAGAGCCACTGCGAACGCCACGGCCAGGCTGGCGACGTGCAGCCAGCGGCGCCAATCCGGCCGGCGCGCGATCAACGCGGTGGCCACGACCAGCATCACGCACAACAATCGTGGACGCCAGGTGGTCGCCGCGGCCTCCGGTGAAATGGTGTATTCCACGATCAATGCAAGAATCAGAAGCGCCACCAGGCTGGCCGCGGCCCAGGGGGTCACGCTGGCCACGCTGCCACGGAAATAGTCCGCGAAATCGCGCTCCAGCGGGCCGGGCAAGCGCAGGTGCCAGGGCAGCCGTATGTCGTTGCCGTTGGGTAAACTGCTCGTCCGTTGAGGTTCGTTTTTCAACTGCTTTATCCCCTTGATACCGCCCGTGTGATCCATTCACCAGCCGGTCGGCATCACAACCATCGGGTACGTTCGCACCAAGTTTAGAGGAATCGTCCGCCGGCCTCTAAACATTCCCGCGCTTGGGCCATTGTCGCTGTGGTCAGTTTTCAGGCAGTTGGCCGGGTGCCGTCCAGCAGCGCGATCAGCGCGCGCCGTTTAGTGGCGGGCAGGCGACGGAAGTGATCCAGCAAAAAACGCTCTTCGTCCCCTGCCGGCACCGCGGGCTCATCGCCGGGCAGCTGGTCCGGCCAGTTGTTCATGCTGTGCCTGAGTCGCGCCACGATTTCCGCGTTCATGCTGCGGTGACTCACGCCGGCCGCCTGGGCGACCCAGTCCCGCATGCCGAGAGGAAAGCGAACCACGAATTTCTCGGCCCGGGTACGTTCCGCCTGTTTCATAGTGCGTACTACACCCTGGGAAAAACACCAAGATACGCATTTTTTTGCTATGAATCGACACGTCTGTCCCAGTGGACGCCCAGAAAGCGACGCGGTTAACATCTTGCCCTCGGTTTCGTATATCCTTTAGTTTTATATCTTGTTCCGGGCATTCACGTCATGAATATTGCCAGCGCCGATCTCAACCTGCTCAAGTACCTGGACGTGCTGCTGCGCGAGAAGAACGTGACCCGCGCCGCCGAACAACTGGGGATCACCCAGCCTGCGATGAGCAACTGCCTCAAGCGTTTGCGGCATATGTTCGGCGACCCCCTGCTGATCCGTACCAGCGAGGGCATGACCGCCACCGACCGCGCGCTGGAGCTGCAGCCACTGGTACGTCAGCTGATCAGCCAGGCGGAGTCGCTGTTCACCCCTGAGGATGTCTTCCGGCCCGCGGAAAGCCGCCGTGTATTCCGCATCATGACCAGTGATTACGCCGAGGCCACCTTGGTACCCCACATAGTGCGTCGATTACGTGAAGAGGCGCCCAACGTGGTTCTGGATTTTCTGACGCCCTCGGACGTGAGCTATCCGGACATGGAGCAGGGGCGGGTGGATATGGCCGTGAACCGGTTCAACGAGATCCCCGGTTCGTTCCATCAGGTGACGCTGTGGCGGGATTCGTTTTCCTGCCTGCTCAACCGGGATAACCCCATTGCCCGCCGCTTCGACCTCAACAGCTATTTGTCCGCCCAGCACATTTGGGTCTCGAAAACCGGTTTCGGGGTGGGCTTTGGTATGAATCCTGAAAAACTCGGCGGCCTGGGCTGGATCGACCACGCGCTGCAGCGCATCGGGCGCGCTCGCAAGATCAGCATCTTCACTCGCCACTATCAGATGCCGGCGTTGCTGGCGATGAACAATGATCTGGTCGCCACCCTGCCCAGCCGGGTGGCCCGCATGCAGGCGCAAAACGCGCGGCTGGTGATCAAATCGCCGCCGTTCGAGATTCCCGAGTTCGAGCTGAAAATGGCCTGGTCGCCTTTACTGCATCACAACACCGCCCACCGCTGGCTGCGCCGCCTGATCCAGGAAGAAGCCGAGCAGATCCTCGAAGAAGACCCTTAAAAAGCAATTGATAGTTGATAATGGATAGTTGATAGCTGCGCGGGAGGGCGTGTTGCGGGCTGATGGGGGAGGGGCCGCGCTCAGGGTGGGGTGGCGCTTGCCGATAGGCAAAGCCGGCGTTGCGAATCCGCAACGCCCTGTTTCGCTCTCAATTATCCATTCTCAATTGGCTCTTCAGTGCTGTCTTCACAGCACTGAAGAGCCTTGGAGCCAGCCGCCCTTCGCGCGGCCGGGGTTGTCTTCGCCGGCTTCGGCGATGGCGCCCTTGCCGACGCCTTCGAAGGCGCGCACCCGGAAGCGTTTGCCGGGGGCTTCGCGGGCCAGTTCTTCGGCGATATGTTCGGCGAGATTTTCCACCGTGGAGTCGGTGTCCACCAGGTAGCAGTGGTCCTCGGGGATCACCAGTTCGAAGTGGCCCTGTTCCGCGTCGTAGCGGAAACGGTGGTGGGGCATGTCTTCCACGTAGTAGGTGCCTTCCAGGTCGGCGCGGGTGCCGATGTAGATGTCTTCCCAGCGGTCGGCCCAGAGCTTTTCCCAGTAACGGCTGCGGCGCCCGTTCTCGAAGATCTCGATGCCGGAACGGTGGCCGTGCGCGATGCGCTGACAGTTGCCGTCGTGTTTCTTGAGACCGTGGGAATAGTGGTAGAACGGTGCCGTGCCGGTATTCTGCTCGCGCAGTACCACGCGTACCTCGGAGACGTTGTCGGGCACCGAATCGCGGATCAGATCCATCAGATAGAGGGTGACACCGGCCTTGGTGATCGCCGTGCCGGACAGCTCGAGAATGCTGTCGGCGGGGGCCACCATGCGGATTTCGCCGGCCAGGTAGCGCCACTCCAGACTGATGTGCCCGTCGTCACGGCGGTGCAGGCCGAGCAGATCGCTTTCGCCGGGCAGCAGCAGGCGATGGTCCACCCGTTCGTCCACGGCGTGCTTCAGGGCTTTCTTGATGTGACCGAAATCGAACACCATGCCCTGGGCGTCGAGGTCGCCGGACAACTCCAGGTCCACGATCCAGGATTCCCCGACCATGCCGCGTTTGGCGTGCAGGTAGGAAAAATCCACAACGGTCAGATTTTCAACGAAAAGCGTGGCCATAGAGCCCCGTTGGTTGGAGAGTGAGCGGTTTGCTTCGCTATTATAGTCAGTCGGGGCGCCGGGACTCACCCCAAGTTGTTAAATAAGCAGGCGTTCTTCCCGGTGTTGTGAACAGGAACACGCAGCCCGGCCCGCGGTCGACCTGTCTGGCAACGGGCCTTGGCTTGTTCTATGGTTGGGAGCGTCCCCGCCTGCCTGAACACTGAATGCTCGCGCGCCAGTCCGCGCGGTGAAAGGAAAAGACCATGAGTGAAACGATTTTCTCCAAGATCATCGACCGGGAGATCCCGGCGGATATCATCTATGAGGACGACCTGTGCCTGGCGTTCAAGGACGTCAATCCGCAGGCCCCGACCCACTTCCTGGTGATTCCCAAGAAGCCCATAGCCAAACTTTCCGATGCGCAGCAAGGCGATAAAGAACTGCTCGGACACCTTTTATTGGTCGCCGGCCAGGTGGCCGGGGAACAAGGACTGGAAGATTTCCGTCTGAATGTGAACAACGGCGCCGGCGCCAGCCAGACCGTGTTCCATTTGCACGTGCATGTGCTGGGCGGACGTCCGTTCAGCTGGCCGCCGGGCTGACGCCCGACCGCCCGCCTGAATGAATCGGGCGGGCGAATAGAAACGCAGAATAAAAAAGGAGCGCACCATGAAATCTTTGGTTGTTATTACCCTGTTACTGACCGTCACCGGTCTGGCCCAAGCCGTACCCCCGCAGAACCCCGAGCAGGTCAACGCCATGATCGCGGAACTGAAGAGCCTGCATCAGCAGGGCATCGAGCTGCACCGTGACTACGACGCCGACGATAAAGCACAGCTCAAGGCCTGCCAGGCCGAGCACGCCGGATTGGGCGCCCAGGCCACGGAACTGCGTAACCGCGCCGCCAAGCTGCCGGAACTGGCCTACCGGGTGAACCTCACCATGGCCGCCAACGACGCCGTGGGCTGCGTCTCGTGCACCAGCGACGGCAGCGACTGTGACGCTATTCCCGCCGCTCTTAAGCGCGTTGACCAACAAATGAAGGCCGGCACCAAGGCCGCTGACAGCGGCGACTGACGCCGATATCCGTTATTCTGAACGTCCCCGAACCGACAGGATGACGACATGGCGGTATGGATAGAACCGGTCACGCTGGAAGGCGAGCACGTGGTGCTGGAGCCGCTGGCGCCGGCGCACGCCGAGGACCTCGCCGCTGCCACCGGTGACGGCGCACTCTGGAAGCTGTGGTACACCTTCGTGCCGGCGCCGGACAAGGTGGCCGGCTACATCGAGACCGCTCTGGAGGGCCGGGAGCGGCACGGTGATCTGCCGTTCGCGGTCCGGCATCGGGAAAGTGGGCGGGTGATCGGCAGTACCCGTTTTTTCCGCGCCGACCCGGACAACCGCCGCCTGGAGCTGGGCCACACCTGGTACGCGCGGCGCTTTCAGCGCAGCGCCGTGAACAGCGAATGCAAATTGCTGCTGCTCGGCCATGCCTTTGACAGCCTGGAGGCGATCGCCGTGGAGCTGCGCACCCACTGGCACAATCACGCGTCGCGGAATGCGATTGCCCGCTTGGGCGCCAAACAAGACGGCGTCCTGCGGCATCATACGGTCAGCGCCGACGGCCTCTACCGGGATACCGTGGTGTTTTCCATTCTCAGTCAGGAATGGCCGGCGGTGCGCCAGAATCTGAACCTGCGGCTGGGCCGCCTCTAGTGGTCCATGCGGTTAATTCTGTCACTCTCAGCCGCCACACAAGCGGCGTGGGCCAGGCGCGCGAACGCAGAACTGGTGGTGCCAATTCAAGTGAGCGCAACACCGACCACGGCGCTTGTGTGGTGGCCCTTCGGGAGAGCCTGAGAGTGACAGAATTAACCGCATGGACCACTACATGAACTACTTCGCGCATCTCACCTTGGCGCGGCCCACGGTACCGTCCAAAGTGGGTAATCTGCTGGGTGACTTCATGCGCGGCGTCCGCGAGCCGGAGTTGCCGGAGGCGGTGCGTCTAGGGCTGCACAACCACCGTTTGGTGGACCGCTTCACCGACCAGCATCCGCTGGTGATTGAGAGCCGCGCGCTGTTCTCACCGCAGCGACGCCGGTTTGCCGGTGTAGCCTTGGACGTGTTGTTCGACCACTTCCTGATTCGCCACTGGTCCCGTTTTCACGACACACCTTTGCAGCGGGCCATCGACAAGGACTACCGTCTGCTGCGCGATGGCGCCGCCTTGATGCCGCCACCCATGCGGGCCACCACCGGGCGCATCGTCGAGCACGACTGGTTCGGGCATTACGCCGAGTTGCAGAACGTGGGTCGGGCGCTTGACCGGATCGCCGCCCGGGTGCGCTTTGCCAACCGCTTCGACGGGGCGCTGGAGGACATCGAGCGCCATCACGACCGGTTGGAAGCGGTCTTTCTGACGCTCTATCCGGCGTTGCGGGAACACGTCGACAAGCAGGCGCTGGAAAACCCGCCCGCCGACGGTGGCGGCGTTACAGGGGGTTGATGTCCAGTGCCGCCATGGTGTCGAGGTAAAGGCGTTCCGCCTGCTTCTTGTTGCGGGCCCGCGGGGAGCGCGTGGCGGGGCCTTTGGCGTCGAAATAGCCGCCGGTGACCCCGTAGAACTCCTCGTCCAGGGCCATGCGCACCGGCAGGCGCGCGGCCTTCTCGGGTGTCGTCAGGGTGGGGCGGATCATCTTCATCGCCAGGTTCGGCACATGGCGAAAAATCGGCGTGTCCACGCCGCCGGGGTGCAGGGCATTACTGGTGATGCCCTGGGCGGCGAGGCGCTGGGCCAGCACGTCGCTGAATAAAATGTTGGCGAGCTTGGACTGACCGTAGGCGTCCATCACCAGATAGGGCCGGCGACCGCGCCAGGTTTTGGTGTTAATGCGGCCCAGCCAGTGCGCCACGGACGCGACGTGGACGATGCGTGCGTTCTCGCGCTGGTGCAGCAACGGCAACAGCAAGTGGGTAAGCAGCACCGGGGCCAGATGGTTCACGCCGATCTGCATCTCGAAGCCGTCGCGGGTGAACTGCTGGCGGGTAGGCACCACACCGGCGTTATTGATGAGCACGTCGATGCCGTCCAGTTCATCGTTAAGGCGGCGGGCGCAACCGCGCACCTGGGCGAGGTCGGACAAGTCCAGCGGAAACAGCCGTACCCGCGCCTGGGGATAGCCGCCTTTGATGCGCGCCAGCGCCGCCTGTCCCTTGGTCTGGTCGCGGCAGGCAAGCACCACTTCCGCGCCGCGCCCGGCCAGTTGCTGCGCGGTGCAAAACCCGATGCCGGAGTTGCCGCCGGTGATCAGAACCCGTTTATTCATCTGCGTACCCTCCTTTGCGAAGCCGCCAGACTAGCATAGAAAAAATGCCAAAAGCGGTACCCGGAAAGCGCCGGTCTGCGGGCGCTACGGCCTGTTATCGGGGTGCTGTCGGGCACCCGCCCAGCGCTTGATGGCGGTGGTCACTTTCGGCCAGTGGCGCCCCTGTAGAAGCAGATGCGGCCCTTGTGGAAAGGTTTGATAATCGCCGTGCGGGCCAAGCCGTTGTCGCAGCCGCTGAATACCCACGGCCGGCACCGAGGTGTCACGGTCGCCGTACAGCAAAAGTGTGGGGACGGATATCAGGCCCGCTTCGTCGCTGGCGCTGTCGGCCAGTTGAATCAGGCCCCAGTAGGTGTCCATGCGCACCTGTTGCATTACCAGCGGGTCGCTGGCGCGTCGACGGGCGGCCGCCGGTTCCAGGTCCGGGTCATCCGGGGCCCGTTCCACATCCAGGTGGTAGCCGGGCGCCACGGTGGCCGCCGAAGCGATCAGAACATTCCAGCCGTAGCGCAGTCGAATGCCCTCGCGGACCGCCGGCGCCGCCAGAATCAGGCCGTTCACCGGCGCCTCCGGATGCCGGCTGGCCACCAGCATGGCCACGGCCCCGCCCAGGCTCTCGCCGAGTAGGAACAGGGGCTTGCCCGGGTGGCGTTCGGCGAGCCGGCGCGCGGCCCCGGCGGCGTCGGCCACCAGCCGGTCTTCGCCGGCCCAGCGACCGTCGGCAAGCATGCGCGTGCCGAAACCGGCCTGATCAAAGCTGTACACCTGGTAGCCGGCGGCGGCCAGGTCCGGTGCCGCGAGACGGAACGCCGCGCTGTAGTCGCCGAAGCTGTGCAGCGCCAGAATCACGGCTTCGGGCTCGCCCGGAGCGTCCCAGGCGCGTAGCTCCAGGGGCGGTGGCACCGGCGCACGCCCGGCGCAGGCCGACAGGCTGCTGATCAGCAACAGGAGAATAAGGGGTTTTAATGCGGACATCGAATCAGTATGGGCAAGGCCTCGTGAATATCGGGTGGGTGCTTTTAGGGCTGTTGCTGGCGGGCCCGGCGCCCGCCGAGGATTTTTCCCAGCGGCGTACGGTCACCGCCACCGCGTTTAATTCATTGCCGGGCCAGGGGCATGGCGAGGATCACAGTCTGGCGGCCTGGGGGGACACCCTGGTGCCGGGTATGAAAGCCATCGCCGTGTCCCGGGATCTGCTCGCCGCCGGCCTGGATTACGGCACGGCGGTGAAGATCGAAGGGCTGGAGGGCACCTGGTACGTGCGCGATAAGATGCACGCCCGCTGGCGCAACAAGATCGATATCTACCTGGGTGAGGACCGGGGGGCGGCGCTGGAATGGGGCCGCCGGAAAGTGGAGATCCGCTACTAATCGCGGCTCAGCCACGCCATCAGGGCCCGGGTGGCTCTTTGCGGCACGACTTTCTCCAACAGTACCGTGAAGCGGAACGGCAGCCCCACCGGCACATGCACCCTGGGCTCGCCGTTTTGCAGCGTGTCGAAGGCCGCCCGGGCCACGTCGTCGGCGCTCAGTTTTACGCCCATGCGGCGCACCACCGGCGCCTCGAAAGCCTGTTTGTTGACCATGCCGGTATTCACGAACGGCGGCATCAAATCCTGCACGCGGATGCCGTGGCGCCGCCATTCCAAATCGAGCGCCTCGGTGAGGCCGCGCACCGCGAATTTGGATGCGGAGTAGCTGGCCAGGTGCGGCACGCCGTAGAGCGCCGACGCGGAGCTCATGTTGAGCACGCGGGGCCGCCGGGATTGTTTCAAGTAGGGCAGGGCCGCCAGGCACATCTGCAGCGTGCCGGCCAGGTTCACGTCCAGGGTGAAGCGGTGCTGCTCGGCGCTCAGGTTCTCGAAATGACCCATGCGCAGCACGCCGGCGCTGTTGAAAAGCACATCCAGACGGCCGCCAGCGCTGTCCGCGAACGCCGCCACCGCCGCTTCGCATTGGTTCATGTCGGTGACATCCACTTGCTGGTACCAGCAGCGCTCGCCTAATTCGGCATGCACCGCCTGCAGCGCCCCTTCATTGATGTCCAACAGGCCCACCCGCCAGCCGTTGGTATGAAACCGGCGCGCGGTGGCCAGGCCGATGCCGCTGGCGGCGCCGGTGATCAGAATGCTATCCATCTTGTTCCCCCAGGAGAAAACGTCGGTCTCGAAAGCTTATTGTGCCAGCGGGGCGCCCATCGGCAGCGTGAATTCGCCTTCCCGGTCGAAGTGGATCGGGAACGCCAGCCCGGCCACCCGTGCGCTGCCTTTGAGTTGATACTTCAGTGGCTCACCGGCGTTTTGCTGTAAGCGTTGCAGTTGCTGCAGGGTACCCAGCAGGCTGGTGGAAACGCGGGTGGTGATCAGTACATCGTCGAGCGCCGGCAGCGTGGTTGCTTCGCTATTGTTACCCCGCGCCAGGCGCTCGCCATTGACCAGAATTTCGTAATCCAGGGCCTTGATGGTCACCGCTCGGTCGTTGGGGTTGCGCGCGCGCAGCACGGCTTGCCATCGTTGCTCGAACACACCGGCGCTTTCCAGGCGCAGTGACGACAGGCTGACTTCCGGCGCTTCCAGGCCAGAAAAGCTTTGGCAGGCGGTGGCGAGAAGCAGCAGTACGGGCAGGCTTAAACGGGCCAGCATTGGCATAATGACTCCATCAGATCATTGGCGATCCCCATCGGCGATGATACCGCAGTCGCGCTGGCCCCGCCCGCGCCTCGCCACCGGTACTTGAAAACACACCCGGGTGAGGTCAGACACAGGGGTAGCGACGCATCACGCACGCCGACTGGAGTATCAATGGACGCCCTCTGGCCCTCGGAACGGGAACTGGCCCTGCTTACGGATTTGTACCAACTGACCATGGCGCAGGCCTATTGGCAGGACGATCACCGCGGCGAGGCGGTGTTTAGTCTGTTTTTCCGCAAGCTACCGGCAGGGCGCCGTTTCGCCGTGGCCTGCGGGCAGGAGTACGCCGCCCATATGGTGCGCGGGCTGCGTTTTTATCCCGAGCAGATTGATCGGCTACGGCAGCTGGATCTGTTCAAGGAAGGTTTTTTGCGCTGGCTGGCGGATTTCCGCTTTGAAGGTGAGATCCGGGCATTGCCGGAGGGATCGGTGGTGTTTCCCAACGAGCCGTTGTTGGAAGTGCGGGCGCCGGTGATCCAGGGTCAGCTGCTGGAAAGCCTGCTGATGAACTACGTCAACCTGGAGACGCTGCTCGCCTCCAAGGCGGCGCGCATGGTGCGGGCCGCCGAGGGCGTGCCGGTGGTGGACTTCGGCATGCGTCGCATGCACGGGCTGGAGTCGGCCTGGCGCGGTGTGCGCGCTTACCGGGTGGCGGGCATCGCCGGCACCAGCAACGTGCTGGGCGGCCTGAGTTTCGATCTGCCGGTGCGCGGCACCATGGCGCATTCCTATATCCAGTCCCACGATGACGAAACCGAGGCGCTGCGCCGTTACGCCCGGGACTACCCCGGTACCACTTTATTGGTGGACACCTACGACACCCTGCGCGGCGTCGACCGGGTGATCGCTCTGGTGCGCGACGAAGGGCTGGACGTGGGCGCTGTGCGGATCGACTCCGGCGACCTCGGTGAGCTGGCCGGTCAGGCACGGCGCAAGCTCGACACCGCCGGGCTCGACCGCGTTCGCATCGTGGTCAGCGGCGGTCTCGACGAGGACAAAATCCAGGCGCTGGTGCGGGCCGGGGCCCCCATTGATGGCTTCGGTGTGGGTACGGAAATGGGCTCGGTGGCGGACGCCCCCTCTCTTGATTTCGCCTACAAGCTCACCGAATACCAAGGCCGTCCGCGGCTTAAAACCTCGCCGGGCAAGCCACTCTACCCGGGCGCCAAGCAGGTGTGGCGTTTCAGTGACGGCGACGGCGGCTGCCAGTACGACGAGATCACCGGCCGCGACGAGGCCCGCGACGGGGTGCCGCTGCTGCGACCGGTGGTGGAAAACGGTGAGGCGGTGGCGCCGCCACCGGACCCGGACCAGGCCCGCCAGCGGCTGCGTGATCAGCTGGCCAGCCTGCCGCGGGCGGTGCGTTCACTGGCCCCGGTGGAGGAGGCAGGCGGCGTTTATCCGGTGCGCATCAGCGAGGCGCTGGAAACTCTGCGCCGCGACACGGTGTCGACGCTGGACTGATTAGCGCCAGTGTTGGTGCAGAAAGTCGCGGCACTCCGCCAGCGCCAGATCGGCGTCGTGAAGCATGCCGGCGTGCAGTTGAAACACGTGCCAGCGGCCCGGGTAACGCTGGTAGCGAGCGTCGCAGTCGGCGCGGTCCAGTGCCTCGGCGAGCCGCTCGCTGTCGTTGGCGAGAATCTCGTCGCTGCCGGTCTGGATCAGCAGTGGCGGCAAGCCGTCCAGGTTGCCCAACAAGGGGGATGCGCCAGCGTCGTCGCGCTGCTCGCCGGCGTAGGCGTTGGCGGCGAACTCCAGCCATTGCCGGTTAAGCATGGCTTCGCCGGGCACGGTGAGCGGTGTTTCCGTCAGCGTCAGATCCACCCAGGGCGAGAACATCAGAGCGCAGGCGGGCAGCGGCTGGCCTTCGTCGCGCAGCCGTTGCAGTAGCGCCAGGGTCAGGCCGCCGCCGGCGGAGTCGCCGGCCACCGCCAGCCGCGACGGCGCATGGCCTTTCGCCAGCAGCGCCAGATAGGCGCGGTGGGCGTCGTCCAGGGCCGCCGGGAACGGGTGCTCCGGGGCCAGACGGTAATCGGCCACCGCTACGCTGGCGTCCGCCAGCTTCGCCAAATGGCTGGTCAGCGCCCGGTGGGTGACCGGCGCCCCGCTGACATAGCCGCCGCCATGCAGGTACAGCACCGTGCCGCTCTGGCCGTTGCCGGTCAGCTCCACCGGCACCGGGCCGAGCACCGTGGACCGCCTGGGAACGCCACGGGCGGGCAGGGTGGTGCGCGACAGCGCCGCCAGCCAGCGCCGTTGCAGGGCCACCGGGCTGCGCGACAGGAACGCGGGTTTCAGCAGAACGCTCAGGCTGCCGCGCAGCGTCGCGGCGAGTATGTTCTGGCCGCGGGTGGGCGCGGCGCCGCCGGTTTCACGGGTGCAACTCATAGTCTTCCGGATCCAGGTGTCGGGTGCGTTGCCGGTAGCTGAAGGTAAAGCCCGGCCAGTTATTGGTGTTTTTGCCGCTGGCGGTTTTGTACCAGCTCTCGCAACCCTGGTCCCAGACGGTGTCGCGCATGCGGGCCTGCAACTCGCGGTTGAAGTCGTCCTGCACGCCGGGGCGCACGTCCACGAAGCGGTGACCGTCGCGTTCCAGGGTTTCCAGGGCACTGACCACATAGGCGATCTGCGATTCGATCATGTAAATGATCGAGTTGTGGCCCAGGTTGGTGTTGGGGCCGTACAGCATGAACAGGTTGGGAAAGCCGTGCACGCTGATGCCCAGGTAGGCCTCGGCGCCGTCCCGCCAGGCCTGGTTGAGATCCTGACCGCGCCGGCCGGTGATCGCCATCGGCGCGAGAAAGTCGGTGGCCTGGAAGCCGGTGCCGTAAATGATCACGTCCGCCTGATGGTGGGTGCCGTGGGTATCCTCCACACCGTCGGCGGTAATCGCGCGCACGCCACCGGTGATTACCGGAATCCGGTATTTCGTCAACGCTTGGTAGTAGTCGTTGGAAATTAGGATGCGCTTGCAGCCCATCGGATAGTCCGGCGTCAGTTTGGCCTGGGTGTCCGGGTCCGGCACGCACTGGCGCAGGTGCTTCTTGAACAGGTATTCGTGAAAACGCATGGCGCCCTGCAGGCTGGTGAAGCCCAGCACCCGGGCCTCGTTCTGCGCGTAGACCCGCGCCCGGTCCAGTTTCTGAAGCAGCGGGAAACGCGCCATCAGGCGCTGCTCGGTGGCCGAGTAAGGCCGGTCCGGTTTGGGGATCACATAGGGCGCGGACCGTTGGAACAGCAAGACCTGTTTCGCCTGCTTGGCGATTTCCGGAACGAACTGAATGGCGCTGGCCCCGGTGCCGATCACCGCCACGGTCTTGCCAGCGAGGTCCACGTCGTGGTTCCAGCGGGCGCTGTGAAAGATCTCGCCGGTGAAGCTGTCACGGCCCGGCAGATTCGGCCAGGCGGGCCGGTTGAGCTGGCCGGTGGCGGTGATCAGTGCGCGCGCGGTGATCGGGCCGTTGCTGGTGTCCAGATGCCAGAGCCCGGTCGCCTCGTCGAAGCGGGCGCCGTTGACGCTGGTGCCGAAACGGATATGCGGGTGCAGCCGGTACTTGTCCGCGCAATGGCGCAGGTAGGCGAGAATTTCCGCCTGCGGCGCGAACCGCCGTGACCAGTCGAACTTCTTTTCGAAGGAAAACGAGTACAGGTGCGACGGTACGTCGCAGGCGGCCCCGGGGTAGGTGTTGTCGCGCCAGCAGCCGCCCACGTCGTTTTCTTTTTCGAGCACCACGAAGGCATGCTGGCCCCGGTCCTTGAGCGCGATGGCCATGCCCAGGCCGCCGAAGCCGGCGCCGATGATGGCGACTTGATAATCCGGTTGCATAACAGACCCTGCCGTTGAGTTGGCACTACTGTAGCGCGGCCCGGACACGCTGTTTATGGCCGCTGTGTAACCGCCCCGGTTTTTTTAGTCAGGCCGTGGGGTTGCCAGCGGATCGGTGAGTTTTACAGGGTGTCGGTGAGCAGGATGCCGAGGCTGTAGCGGGTTTCGTAATCGTCGTAATTGATCAGCGAATCGCCGTAGCCGGTGAACACCTGAACCAGCCCCTTGAAGCGGTCGTTGATGGGGAAGGAGTAGTTGATCTGCCCGGCGCCCTTGTTATCCGAGCGCAGGTTATTGCGCACCATCAATTCCAGCACATGGTTGCCAAACACCCGGGCCACTTCCAGCTGGAAATTACCCATGTATTTTTCGATATCCGGGTTGTTGTCGCCGCGCGGGTCCAGGGGGAAGTCCTTCTCTTCCTCGGGGATGCGGTACCAGGGCATCACCGACACATAATAGGAACCGATCTGCGACACATGGCGCAGGTAGAGGCGGTTCCAGCTGCGTGACGTGGGCTCGTCCTCGCCGTTGGAGTCATGGCGGAAGCCGAACGCCAGCAATTCGGACCGCACCGGGCCGAGCTGCCAATCGATGGGTTTGGCGAGAAACACCTCCGGGGTGAAATTAATCTCCCGGAACGGACGCGACTCCTCGCTGTTGTAAGCTTGCCAGAAGAACACAGAGGTAAACGCGATGTACACAGTGCTGCCGTCCCAGAAGTCGTCATACACCGGTGCTTTCAGGGAAAACTGAAACTTCACCTCGCCGGAATCCAGGTTCTGATCCTCGCGGTCCGGGTCGTTCCACTGGGGGTTGCTCCAGTGGCTGTAGGGCATCACGTAGTTGCGCCGATGCGGCGTGATCACGAACGGGTTTTCCTGGCTGGTCTGCTCCAGCGCCAGGCGGGCGCGCAGGGCGTCCTCGTGGGGCAGCCGCCGCCTGGTGCCGTCGTCGCACCAGCCCCGCAATTGTTCCAGGGTCACCTGGTTACCGGCGGTCTGCGCCGCGCGCAACAGGCAGGCTTCGCGCTGCTGGCGCGCCTGTTCCTGAGCGCTCGTCGCGGCGCTGTCGTCGTCGCTGGGAAGGGGTTCGCCGGGGGCATCGCCATTATCGGCCGCCGCCGGTTGGGCGAAAACCGACTGTCCGGGGGCAAGAAGAAAAGACAAAAGCAACAGCGATGAGGAAAGCAGCCGTGTCATCGGGGGTCCTTGGGGTAATTCTTGGGCTTACAGGGAGCGAAGTTCGTCATCTTCCATAGTGCGAGCTTCTTCCTCCAACATGACAGGAATGCCGTCGCGCACCGGGTAGGCAAGGCCGCTCGCCTTGCACATCAGTTCGTCCTTTCGCTCGTCGAAGATCAGCGGTGCCTTGCTCACCGGACAGACCAGAATGTCCAGCAGATTGGGGTCGATCATGGCGGGTCGCTCCTGTTCGTGTGCCCTGATACTGAGCGGAACTATACCAGCCTTCCCGGCGGAAAAGTGGTTTCAAACGCTTGTTTGACTTGCGGGTCACAAATAGTTGTGGGCACCGGCTTTCAGGCGGCGCTACCATTGCCGTCCTGACGATGGACCCGCCCCGCTTCGCTGCTCTTCGCACAGACCTCCGGGGCCGGTTTCCCTGCATTGCAAACCACTCCGGGAGATCCGACATGCCTGATTATAAGGCTCCCCTGCGCGACATGCGCTTTGTGCTCAACGAAGTCCTCGACCTGGACGGCCACTACGCCAAGCTGGGTCTGGAAGAAGTAAACAGTGAACTGTTGAACGCCTTTCTTGAAGAAGGCGCCAAGTTCGCCGAAAACGAGCTGTCTCCCTTGAACCGTTCCGGTGACGAGGAAGGCTGTGGTTTTGAAAACGGCGAGGTCACCACCCCGAAAGGCTTCAAGGAAGCCTACACCAAGTACGTGGAAGGCGGCTGGCCGGCCATGGGTGGCGACCCTGAGTTCGGCGGCCAGGGCCTGCCCGGCTCGTCCAGCATCGCCATCTCCGAGATGACTGGCACCGCTAACTGGTCCTGGAGCATGTACCCGGGCCTGTCCCACGGCGCGGTGGCCACCATCGAAGCCCACGGCACCGACGAGCAGAAGCAGGCCTACCTGCCCAAGCTCACCAGCGGTGAATGGACCGGCACCATGTGCCTGACCGAAGCCCATTGCGGCTCCGATCTGGGACTACTCAAGACCAAGGCCGAACCCCTGGCGGACGGTTCCTACAAAATCACCGGCACCAAAATCTTTATTTCCGCCGGTGAACACGACATGGCCGATAACATCGTCCACATCGTGCTGGCCCGCCTGCCCGACGCGCCCAAAGGCACCAAGGGCATTTCCCTGTTCATCGTGCCCAAGTTCCTCACCGACGGTGAAGGCGGCGTGGGCGAGCGCAACGGCGTGGCCTGCGGTTCCATCGAACACAAGATGGGCATCAAGGCGTCCGCCACCTGCGTGATGAACTTCGACGGCGCCACCGGCTACCTGATCGGCCCGGAGAATAAAGGCCTGAACTGCATGTTCACCTTTATGAACTTCGCCCGTCTGGGTACCGCCATCCAGGGCGTGGCTCACGCCGAGCTGGGTTTCCAGGGCGGTCTGACCTACGCCAAGGATCGCCTCGCCATGCGCAGCCTGTCCGGCGCCAAGAACGCCGACGGCCCGGCCGATCCGATCATCGTGCACCCGGACGTGCGCCGCATGCTGCTGACCAGCAAGGCGTTCGCCGAAGGCGGCCGTGCGCTGGTGTACTTCTGCGCTCAGCTGGGCGACACCGTGAAGCTGGCCAAGGACGAGGAAGAGCGCAAACAGGCCGACGCCCTGATGGCGCTGCTGACGCCGATCGCCAAGGCGTTCGTCACCGAGGTGGGCCTGGAAGCGGCCAACCACGGCGTGCAAATCTATGGCGGCCACGGTTTCATCCGCGAGTGGGGCATGGAGCAGAACCTGCGTGACGCGCGCATCTCCACCCTGTACGAAGGCACCACCGGCATCCAGGCGCTCGACCTGCTGGGCCGTAAAGTGTTGATGACCCAGGGCCAGGCGCTGCGCAACTTCACCAAGATCATCCACAAGTTCTGCGAAGCCAACGCCGACAACGAGCAGCTCAAAGAGCTGATCGAGCCGCTGGCGGCCAGCAACAAAGAGTGGGGCGATCTGACCCAGGCCATCGGTATGCAGGCGATGCAGAACCCGGACTACGCCGGCGGCGCGTCCGTGGATTACCTGATGTACTCCGGTTACGTGACCCTGGCCTACCTGTGGGCGCTGATGGCCAGCAAGGCCCAGGCGCAGCTCGACGCCGGTGCCGGCGACGAGGATTTCTACAAAGCCAAGATCAGTACCGCGCGTTTCTACTTCAAGCGCATTCTGCCCCGTGTCGCCGGCCACAAAGGCGCCATCGAGGGCGGCATCGACAGCCTGATGGAGCTGGACGCAGAGCACTTCGCGTTCTGATTCCGGCCGTCACTGGTCCGATTGAAAAGCCCGGCCTTCGCGCCGGGCTTTTTTGTGGGGTGTGGCACCTGTGGGAGCTTGCCTTGCAAGCGAAAGGGGCGAAGCCCCGGCAGGATTCCAGAGAGATTGTTTGTGCGGCGGTTGGAAAGGGCTCTGGGATCCTGCCGGGGCTTCGCCCCTTTCGCGGGCGAGGCCCGCTCGCACAACCCGTGCTTCGTCAGCATCGCTTGGTGGGGGGCCGCCGAGAACCAACCGGGCAAGGAGGCTGCCAACCCGGCGGTAAAAATTTTCTGGCGATACCGCTATAGTTACTCGCTGGGGGAACCGGCCATCAGCCGGAACGACTATCCGTTGGGGGAAAAATGAAAAAACTGCTTCTCGCCGTCCTGGTTCTGGGCGGGCTTTGGTTGGCCGCCGGTTATGTGATCGGCAATAAGGTGGAAGACACGGTGCGGGCCCAGGTGGTCGCACAGGAAATCATACCCGGCTCCGACAGGGTGCGGCTGGAGGTCGCCGAATACGACAAGGGGCTGTTCGGTGCCCAATCCCGTATTTGCCTGGTGTTCGACCGGCTGCCGCCGGACCTGGCCATGTTGCAGGCCTATTCCGGTAAGCTTTGCGACCGCAGCGAGGTTCACTACGGGCCGCTGCTGTTCGGGCCCGACGGTCCGTCTCTGGGGCTCGCCTACGCCCGCAGCGAGCTGGACCTGAGCCCGCTGCCGCCGGAAATAAAGCAGATGGTCGATGGCCTGTTCGCTGGCCGCCCGCCGGTGATCGGGCACACCTGGTATACCTTTGATGGCGGCGCGGACCTGCGCGTGCTGGTGTCGCCGTTCCAGTTCGAAAGCCCGGCCTTGAGTGCCTCGCTGGCCGAGTTGCGCATGGACGGCCACATCGACGACGTCGCCGCCAAGGTCGGCGACTTCTTTATGCGCGGCCGTGATCTGCGCGTGGCCGGCCCGCAGGGCGCCCTGGTGCTGCCCGAGCTGGACGCGGAAGTCCGCCTCAAGGCGATATTGGGGGACGTGCTGCCGATGGTGGACATGACCATGGCGTTGAGCGGTCTCAGTGTCAGCGCCGGTGGTCGGGAGCTGCTGGCGGGTAATGCCACGCTGCGCACCCGCACCCGGGAAGACGGCGAGACCCTGGGCGGCGACCTGGGCTTGTGGCTGGACGGTCTGAGCGGCGACCAGGTGCCCAAGCGGGTCTCCAGCGCCTGGGTGGGCGCCGACTGGCACGGCTTTGACCGCGCCGCCACCATCCGCTTGCAGCGCATCTCCCAGGAGCTGGACAACCTGCAGCTGGAAATGATGGTGCAGGCCATGGGCGGCGACGGTGACTCCGCCGCGATGCAGGAGAAGGCCGAGCGGATGGCCGCGTTGGGGGAAGAGATGGTCACCGTGATGAGCACCCAGTTGCTGCACCCCGGGCGCACCGGCATGACCTTGAAAATGGTGGTGGACGGCGCCGGCGAGCGTCAGCTCACCCTGGACAGCGCCCTGGACTACAACGGCCTCGACGGGCTCAACCCCAGCTTCGCGGAACTGCAGATGCTGCCGCCTGCGGCACTGGCGCGGCTGGCGGACGTGCGGTTGGCGTTTGATGCCGCCACCGCCCTGCTGCCGCCCGGCCTGGTGGATTATCAGAGCAGCGGCTGGCTGCGCCAGGAAGCGGGCCGGCTGCGTACCCACCTCACGATTGAAAAGGGTGAGGTCACGCTCAACGGTGAATCCATGACGGTGCAGGAGCTGATGAGCAGGGGCCAGGCGGCCGCCCGCGGGGGAGTGAGCACGGCGCCGCCGGAAGACTTGGACAGCGGCGCGTATTGATCCATGGCGGGGCGCCCGCCGTTTCGGCGAGCGCCCACCGGGTCAGGATTGCGAGGTCAGGGCGGTGTAGCTGGTGATCAGATTGCGGTAATCCGGAATGTGGTTGGAGAACAGCGCGCCCAGGCCCTCGACGTCGTTGCGCCAGTCGCGGTGCAGCTCACAGGCGGCGCCGAACCAGGTCATCAACTGCGCGCCCCCGGCGACCATCCGCTGCCAGGCCGCGTCGCGGGTCATGGCGTTGAAGGTGCCCGACGCATCCGTGATCACGAACACTTCGAAGCCTTCCTCCAGAGCGGACAGGGCGGGAAACGCCACGCACACCTCGGTAACCACCCCGGCGATGATCAGCTGCTTCTTGCCGGTGGCCTTCACCGCCTGCACGAAATCCTCGTTGTCCCAGGCGTTGATCTGGCCGGGCCGCGCGATGTAGGGCGCGTGCGGAAACTGCGCCTTGAGTTCCGGCACCAGCGGGCCGTTGGGGCCGTCCTCGAAACTGGTGGTGAGGATGGTGGGCAGCTCGAAGTACTCGGCCATATCCGCCAGGGCCAGCACGTTGTTCTTGAAACGGTCCGGGTCGATGTCGCGGACCAGTGACAGCAAGCCGGCTTGATGGTCCACCAGCAGCACCGCCGCGTCGTCCTTATTCAAGCGATTGTAAGTACTCATGATATAGCTCCTTGGTTGCTGGAGAAGCCGGCGGCTTCCCCATGTATCCAATGCTATAAACGAGACGCCTGGAGCGGTAGAGAGCTAAAGTGCTACGCTTCGTTCTATTAATGGGACGATGATGGCGGAGCGATGGAAAACCTGAACGACCTCTATTACTTCGCGCAAACCGTGGAACACGGCGGCTTCGCCCCGGCCGGGCGCGCCATTGGCGTGCCCAAATCCAAACTGAGCCGTCGGGTGGCGGCCCTGGAAGAGCGCCTCGGCGTGCGCCTGATTCACCGTTCCACCCGCCACTTCTCGACCACCGACACCGGGCAAACTTACTACGAGCACTGCAAGGCTATGCTGGTGGAGGCGGAAGCCGCCCAGGAGGCCATCGACAGTGTGCGGGCGGCGCCCCGTGGGGTGATCCGTCTGGCTTGTCCGGTGACCCTGCTGCATGTGCATGTCGGCCCGTTCCTGGCCGGGTTTATGCGCGATTATCCCGGTATCACCGTGCATCTGGAGGCCACCAACCGCCGTGTCGATTTGGTTCACGAGGCGGTGGACGTGGCGATCCGCGTCCGCCAGCCGCCGCTGGAAGACAGCGACCTGGTGATGAAAGTGCTGTCCGAGCGGCACCTGGGGTTGCTCGCCAGCCCGGATCTGATCGAACGCCACGGCTCGCCGGCCGAGCCAGATGCGCTGGGCGACTGGCCCAGCCTGTGGCTGGGCGGGCCGGCGCCGCGCTATGAATGGGCCCTGTATGGGCCGGATGGCCGGCAGCTGTCGGTGCGCCATACACCGCGCTTCGTGACCACCGATATGGTGGCCCTGCGCCGGGCGGCGCTGGGCGGCGTGGGCGTGGTGCAACTGCCGTTGCTGACCGTCCGTGGCGCTTTGGCGCGCGGCGAACTGGTCCACCTGTTGCCGGACTGGGCTCCGCGCCGGGACATTATTCACGCCGTATTTCCGTCCCGCCGTGGCATGCTGCCAGCGGTCCGCGCCCTGATCGACAGCCTGGCGGACTATTACGCCTCCTTCGATGAGCCGTAGCCCGCCGCTGGCCCGGCGGGGTGTCGCCGTGCTGTAATCGTCCCATGATCAAGGTATTCCTTTGGCGTGCCCTGGCGCTGTTGTGCGTGGCCCTGGGTTTGATCGGCGTGATCCTGCCGGGCATGCCTACTGTGGTGTTCATGCTGGTGGCCGCCTGGGCCGGGGCCCGGGGCTGGCCACGCCTGGAGGCCTGGTTACTGGATCACCCCCACTATGGACCGCCCATCCACCACTGGCGTGAGCGCGGCGCCATATCCCGGCGCGGTAAATGCGCCGCCTCCACCATGATGCTGATCAGCATCGGTGTGATTGCCTTGTCCCCGGTGCCCAACCCGGTCAAGATCGGCCTCCCGCTGTTTCTGTGCGTCATGATGCTGTGGCTGTGGCGCCGTCCGGAGCCCCGGCCAGAGGATGAACGGCGGGTCACAAATAAACATTTACGCCCTGTTCGCCGGGACTAAACTATCGTCCCGCCGTTTTAAGTTACGTGAGTAGTCTGTTTCGGGAGATATGCCAATGGCCACCTATAAAGCGCCCCTGGAAGACATGCGCTTCGTCCTTAACGATGTGTTCGAGGCCGATAAGCTCTGGGCTTCCATGTCCGCCACCGCCGAGGTGACCCGCGATCTGTCCGACGCGATCCTCGACGAAGCCGGCAAGATGGTGGAGAACCTGCTGTTTCCCCTCAACCGTGAAGGCGACGAGCAGGGCTGCCATTTCGAGAACGGCGAAGTGACCACGCCGGAAGGCTTCAAGGAAGCCTTCAAGACCTACGCCGAGAACGGCTGGAGCGCGTTCTCCGGCAACCCGGAATTCGGTGGCCAGGGCATGCCCAAATCCCTGGCGGTGCTGTTCGAGGAAATGATGCACAGCGCCAATTCCTCGTTCGCGCTTTACCCGGCGCTCACCAACGGCGCCACCTTGTGCCTGGACGCGCACGCCTCCGACGAGCTCAAGCAGGCCTATCTGCCCAAGCTCTACAGCGGCGAGTGGAGCGGCACCATGTGCCTCACCGAGCCGCACTGTGGCACCGACCTGGGCATCATGCGCAGCAAGGCGGTGCCCAACGACGACGGCTCCTACAACGTGTCCGGCACCAAGATCTTCATTACCGGCGGCGAGCACGACATGGTGGATAACATCATCCACCTGGTGCTGGCCAAGCTGCCGGACGCCCCCGCTGGCTCCAAGGGTATTTCCCTGTTCCTGGTGCCCAAGTTCGTGCCCGACGCCAACGGCGATGCCGGCGAACGCAACGGCGTGGCCGCCGGTTCCATCGAGCACAAGATGGGCATCAAAGGCTCGGCCACCTGCGTGATGAACTTCGACGACGCCAAGGGCTGGCTGGTCGGCGGGCCCAACGAGGGCCTGGCGTGCATGTTCACGATGATGAACTACGAGCGCCTGTCCATCGGCATCCAGGGCCTGGGCCTGGGCGAAGTGAGCTACCAGAGCGCCGCCGACTACGCCTGCGAACGCCTGCAGGGCCGCGCCGCCACCGGCGTCCAGAACGAAGGCGGCAACGCCGACCCGATCATCGTGCACGGTGACGTGCGCCGCATGCTGCTGACCATGCGTGCTCTCAACGAGGGCGGCCGGGCGCTGTCCACCTATGTGGGCATGGAGCTCGACAAGGCTAAGTTCTCCGAGGACGACGCCGAGCAAAAAACCGCCCAGGACCGGGTCGCCCTGATGACGCCCATCGCCAAGGCGTTCTTCACCGACCGCGGCTTCGACACCACGGTGATCGGCCAGCAGGTGTTCGGCGGCCACGGCTATGTGCGCGAATGGGGCATGGAGCAGTTCGTGCGCGACTGCCGCATCTCGCAGATCTACGAAGGCACCAACGGCATTCAGGCACTGGATCTGGCCGGCCGCAAAGTGACCCGCAATGGCGGCAAATACGTGGAGGCCTACATCGCCGACATCCGCCGCTGGATCGATGGCAACGGTAATGAGCCGGGTATGGACGGCATCAAAGAGCGTCTGGTGAGCGCGGTGGACCTGCTGGAAAGCACCACCACCGAGATGCTGCGCCAGGCCGGCGACAACCCGGACGCGGTCAATGCCAACGCGGTGGAGTATCTGGATCTGTTCGGCTACGTCACCTACGCCTGGCTGTGGGCGCGCATGATGGTCACCGCCGCGCAACGCGACGACGACTTCGGCCGCGCCAAGGTCACCGTGGGCCGCTTCTACTACGAGCGCCTGCTGCCCCGCGCCGGCGCCCTGGCCGAGCAGATCAAGGCCGGCGCCGGCACCATGATGAGCCTGGAGCAGGACCTGTTCTAAAAGGCCGCGGGCTTGTGGGGGCGGCTTGTGGGAGCGGGCCCTGCCCGCGAAAGGGAGCGAAGCTCCCGGCAAAGGTTGCCCCGCAGGATTCCAGAGACCTTTCTAGCGGCAGCGCAAACAGCGTCTCTGGTATCCTGCCGGCCTTTCGCTTGCAAGCAAGCTCCTACAGCCCGCTCGTACAACCGGGTTTCGTCGCTTCTCTATGCGGGAATCTGAATCCAGCTCAGCAGGCCGGCGTCGTCTTCGCGCCGCAGGAAAGGCAGGGCCTGGCCTTGCCGCCAATCCTCCGACAGCGTGGTCAGCAGCCGGATCCTATCGTCCCCCTCCAGGGCCGCGTCCTGAAAGTAAAAGCGTCGCCCGGTGAGCGGGTAGAGCGCCTTGAACAGCGTCTCCTTCACAGAGAATGTCAGCGTGATCCGGCGCGCCTGTTCGGCCTCATCCAGGCCTTGCAGGGCCTGGCGTTCCTCCCCGGTCAGTATCTCCTCGGCCAGGCGTAGTGCCCGGCGCGGCGCCAGCCAGGTTTCGTAATCCAGCCCCAGCCCCCGCCATTGATCGTGGTGCCCCACCAGCGCCGCGGCGCGCCCGTGGCTGTGGGTGATGGCGCCCACCAGGGGCGTCGGCCACAGCGGCGCGCGGTCCTGCCCCAGTGCCGGAATCAGACCCTCACCGGTGAGCGCTTCGCCGGCGGTGGCGGCGCACACCCGGCCGGCCAGATACTCGCAGCGGCGCTTGGCGATGGCGCCGCGCAGGGTGTCCGGCTCGGGGACCCGGGCCAGCTGGAAGGCGTCATCGAGCAGTTGCTCCGGGCGGAACCGGCAGCGCGCCAGATACAGCCCGGCGTCCCAGGCGCTAACGTCCAGATCGTGCAGGCAGGGCGGTAACGGGCGGTGGTCGGTCATGGGCTCGGTCGTGGCGTGGCGGAGTCGTTATTGTACGCACCGGGGCGGACCGCTGTCTTTTTCGACGCCGCGGACGTCGCTTGTCGCCACGCTCTCCGCAGTCGGTTTTGTGGTACAACGAAGAGACCAGCACCGGCGTGAGGAGGTGGGTATGACACGGTCGTTAGCGATTCTTGGTGCCAGCGGGCACGGCAAGGTGCTCGCCGACACGGCAATGGCGTCCGGGTGGCGGAAGATCGAGTTCTACGACGACGCCTGGCCGGACAAACAGGCCAACGAGCGCTGGCAGATCGTCGGCTGCAGCGGCGCGCTGCTCGACGCCTTGGTGCATATCGACTCGGTGGCGGTGGGCATCGGCCGTAACGACGCCCGCCTGGGGCGGCTGCGCGAGCTGCTGTCGAAGAATGTGAGCCTGGCCACCATTATCCATCCCCAGGCGTCGGTGAGCCGGTTCGCCGAGGTCACCCCCGGCGCTGTGGTGCTGGCCGGGGGCGTGGTGAGCGTCGACAGCCGCGTCGGTCTGGGCGCGATTATCAACACCGGCGCCACCGTGGATCGGGACTGCGTGATTGGCGATGGCGCCCATCTTTGCCCCGGCGCCCACCTGGCCAGCGACGTCCGCGTGGGCGAGGGCAGTTTTGTCGGTATTGGCGCGGTGGTGCGCGAAGGCGTCACGATTGGCGACAACGTGGTGGTGGGCGCCGGCGCCGTGGTATTGCACGATGTCCCCGACGGCGCCACGGTAAAGGGCCTGCCCGCCCGCTGAACGGACCTCTCAAGCGAGAGCACAAGGAGAGCACATGAGCACCCGCAGAACCTATTTGATCACCGGCGCCAGCAAGGGCATCGGTCGCGCCCTGGCGCAGCGGCTGGCCGCCGCCGGCCACGGCGTGGTGGGCATCGCCCGCCGGGTACAGGACCCGGACTTCCCGGGCACCCTGGTGTCGTCGGACCTGTCCGACCGCCAGCAGGCCAGCGACACGCTTGAGGATTTGTGTGGCCGGTTCCGGTTCGACGGCGTGATTAATAACGTCGGCCTGGTACGCCCGCAGCCGCTCGGCGAGATTGAGCTGGACAGCTTCGACGCGGTCATGGGCGTTAACCTGCATCCCGCCATCCAGGCCACCCAGGCGGTGCTGCCGAACATGCGCGAACAGGGCTGGGGCCGGGTGCTCAATGTATCCAGCCTGACCGTGCTGGGCATGCCCGGCCGCACGGCTTACGCGTCCGCCAAGGCGGCGCTGGTGAACTTCACCCGCACCTGGGCGCTGGAGCTGGCGCGCACTGGCATCACCGTGAACGCGGTGGCCCCCGGCCCCACCGAGACCGAGCTGTTCCGTGAGAACAATCCGCCCGGCAGCGACGGCGAGGCCCGCTATTTGGCGTCCGTGCCCATGGACCGTTTCGGCAAGCCGGACGAAATCGCCGCCGCCATGGAATTCCTGCTCGGCGAGCACAGTGGTTACATCACCGGCCAGACCCTGTTTATCGACGGCGGTGCGTCGGTGGGGCGGGCGGCGTTTTAATGATGCAAGACGATCTGAGATTTTGCCTCACCCAGCCCGTCGACGCCCCGGCGCCGGACGGCCTGCAGGCTTGGTGCGAGCAATGGCGGCGGCTGGCCGCCGAGCGCCATGATCCGGTGGGGCTGGCCCTGCGTGGCGGCTTCGCCGCTGACCGGGTGGGCTGGGCGTTCGCCGCTGGCTATCAGTCGGCGCTGCGGCAGCTGATTCAAGTGAACGGCGGTGTCGTCGACGACCACGAGCTGCTCGCCATGTGCGCCACCGAAGAAGCGGGTAACCGCCCCCGCGATATCGGTACACGGATTGTTGGTAACCGGGCGGACGGGTTCACCGTCACTGGTCGCAAGACCTGGACCACGCTGGGCTCCGCTTGTACCGGTCTGCTGGTGGTGGGGCGCGTGGACGACGGCGGGAACGACCGCCCGGCGCTCAAAATCGCCCGGGTCGACACCCATGCCCAGGGCGTCAGCCTGGTGGAAAAGCCGCCGTTGGATTTCGTTCCCGAGGTGCCCCATGTGGCCGCCGTGTTCGACCGGGCCGTGGCCGACGCGGTGTTGTCCGGTGACGGCTACAGCGACTTCGTGAAGCCGTTCCGTACCGTGGAGGACACCTTCATCGCCCTGGCGGTGCAAGCCTGGCTGATACGCGAAGGCCGCGCCCGCCGTTGGCCGGCGTCCTTCCTGGAAAGTCTGACCGCAAGCCTGGCCGGGCTCGCCGCCGTGGCGGCGCTGCCCGCCGGGGGGCCGGCCACCCATGTTGCTTTGGCCGGGGCCTTGGCGCGCAGCCACGACCTCTACCAGCAAGCGGACCCACTCTGGGCTGGCGAGCAGGACGCTGCCGCCGACCGCTGGCGGCGCGACCGCCCGCTGTTCCAGGTGGCCGGTAAGCCGCGCGCCTTGCGCGCGCAGCGTGCTTGGGAACAGCTCGGCGTTAGCGCACCGGCATAAAGCGGTGGCGCACCCAGTCCATGGCGTCGGCCCGTGAGTCCGCCACCGTGGCCTGGTGGTTGCTCACTGCGGCGCCCTCGCCGATGGTGTAGCGGCGGTAATCCACGGTCGCGCCTACGTTCTTGAAGCGTGTCACCATGGCATCGGTGAACTGCTTGAGCACCACCCGGTCGTTGTCCGCTTGCAACACCAGCAGTGGCACCGCCGGTCGCACGTTCTCGCTGTCGCCCAGGGTGTCGAACACCTGGTTGAAGGCGGTGAAGTCCGCGTCCAGCTTCATGACATCCCGCGAGGTGAGACCCTTGAAGCCGTCTTCACCGGCCAGTTGCCCGACGCACTGGTCCTCGGTCATGGCGGTGCGCTCCAGGCCCAGCGGCGTCAGGATCTCATCCAGCTTCACCTGAGACGACATCGCCGCCGCCGAGTTGAGCATCAGCGCGCCATAGGCGGAAGACGGCGTGTCCGGGTGGCTCTGCGCGTAGCGCACCTGCTCACCCAGATGGGACGCCGGGGAAATGGCCACCGCGCCGGTCAGGTTGAGTTCCGGCGCGTACAACGGCCCCAGATGGGAGGCGTAGATCGCCGCCTGTCCCCCCTGGGAATGGCCCATTGCCAGCCAGTCCCGGCTCAGGCTCGGGTCGATGTGGCGCGCGGCGCGCACCATATCCACAGCGCCGCGCGCTTCCACTTCGCCAATCAAATAGGGGTGCGGCCCTGGCGTGCCCAGCCCCTGATAGTCGGTCTTCACCACCGCGTAACCCTGGCGCAGCCACTCGTTCAGACTCTCGTTCATCAGGCTCACATAGGCGTGTGCCGGATAGTCCGGACCATTCCTGGATGGCGCGCAGATATCGGCGATGCCGGTGGTGCCGTGGGTCCAGCTGATCACCGGCCAGCCGCCCGCCGGCGGCGTGCCCTCCGGCACCGCCACGGTGCCGGACACCGCGATCGGCTGGCCGTCGATGTCGGTGGAGCGATACAGCACCAGCCAGTTGGCCGCCGCAGCAGGCAGCGCCGCCTCATTGGTGAGCGGCCGTTGCCAGATCACGTCGCCGGGCGCGCCTTCCGGCAGCGGCGCCGGTGGCGCGTAGAAATTATCCCTGGCGGGCGGCGGGGTTGTCGCGGTGGCCGTGTTGCCGTTGTCATCGTTGAAATGCGTACAGCCGGCCAGCAGCGTCAGCGAACAGGCCGCCGCCAGTGCCGCCAATGCGGAGCGAGCGTGTCGTGGGGTGACTCGATGCACTGTTCTTCTCCTTATTTAATGGACGTCCACCGACAAAGTGTCACGGTCACCCGGCGCCGCCAAGGGCGAGATGCGACGGATTTATAACCAGTCACGAAGTGGTGTCGCGCTGTTCAGGGCCGAGCCGCGACCCCCTCAGCGACCGTCCTGGGCCTGCCTTAAATAGCGTCGCGCCAAGGCGGCGCCAACCAGAATCTGGATCTGGTTGTAGCAGATGATAGGCAGGATGATCATGCCGAACCCCGGGTGGCCGGCGAACAGCACCTTGGCCATCGGCAGGCCCGACGCCAGGCTCTTTTTTGAGCCACAAAAGACCGCGGCGATTTCGTCGGCCCGTTTAAACCCGGCGCGACGCGACAGCCAGGTGGTCAGCGCAAGCAGGGTCACCAGCAACAGCAGACACAGCGCCACGGCCAGCACGATGGCGGACACCGGCAATTGCTGCCACAGGCCGCTGGCCACCGATTGGGAGAACGCCGCATAGACAATGAGCAAGATAACGCCCTGGTCGTAGCGCGTGGAAAAACCGGGATGCCGGTCCAGCCACGGCCCGAGCCAGCCGCGCAGCCCATGACCAAGCGCGAACGGAAGCAGCAACTGAAGCACGATATCCCTGAGTGCTTGCGCGGTATCAAATCCGCTTTCGCCGGTGGTGCTCACCAATAGCATCAACAGAAACGGCGTGAGCATCATGCCGAACACATTGGAGGCCGCCGCGCTGCAGATGGCGGCGGGCACATTCCCCCGCGCCATGGCGGTAAAAGCGATCGACGAGGACACCGCCGACGGCAGAGCGCCGAGATAAAGAAACCCCAGGGCCAGGTCCTCGGGAATCCAGCGTGGCGCGAGACCGTCGATGGGCAGGACCAGCAGCGGGAACAGCACAAACGTCAGCGCGGCGATAAACAGGTGCAGCCGCCAGTGCGTGGCGCCGGCGCGAATCTGGTCGCGTGACAGAGCCGCGCCATGGATAAAGAACAGCACCGCCACCGCCAGGGTGCCGAGCAAGCCCAGCCACTGGGCCGTGGTGCCTTCCGCGGGGCGCAGCGAAGCGGCCACGATGGCCGCCAGCAGTATCAAGGTGAAGGGGTCCGGGCGCAGGCGCATCAGAGTGTGTCCAGCGCGCGCAATGCCGGTGTCAGCATGGTGCGGGTCGCTTTGGCGGCGGCCTCCGGGTCGCCCAATTCAAGCGTGCCCAGCAGCACGGCGTGGTCGGCGTGATCCGGCTCGGGCAAGGCCGCGTCCCGTTCGGTGCGTTCGATGGTTTCTTTTACCGCGTCGCTGAAATACTCGTATAACGCGCTTAAAGCGGGGTTATGGGCGGCGCTGATGATGGCGTTATGGAAGCGCTGGTCATGGTGAATGCGCGCTTCAAGGTCATCGCCCGCCTGCTGGCGGGCCTGAAGGGCGTCGCGCATCGCCTGGAGATCGGCTTCGTCCCGGCGTTCGGCGGCCAGGCGCGCCGCTTCACTTTCCAGGGCAATCCGCATTTCCAATTGATCGCGCAGGGTGGTCCGGCGCAGCCGCCGCAGCGACTCCGCCGGGTCCAGGCGCCGCAGCACATAGGTGCCGTCCCCCTGGCGGGTTTCCAGCAGGCCGACATGCACCAGCACCCGTACTGCCTCGCGCACCGTGTTTCGGCCCACGCCCAGCTGCTCCGCCAGCGCGGATTCCACCGGCAGTCTGTGGCCCACCGGCCATTCGCCGGATTCTACCACCGCACGCAGATGATCAATGGCGCCGTCCACCAGGGACCGCCGGGGCAAGGTATTCGCGTCCATAGAATTGATCCCATGAATTTTTATGGGATCATCCTATGAATTTATCGAACGTGCAAGCAGGTCGTCAGTCCACGTTGATCAGCGTCAGACGCAGCGTCTTGCCCTTGCTAGGCCAGTCGATGCTGTCGCCGACGGACAGCCCCAGTAACGCCGCCCCGACCGGACTTAGGATGGAAAGGCGATCCGCGCCCTGGTCCACCTCTTGAGGGAACACCAGCATTAGACGATGCTCGCGGCCGTTGTCTTGATTCTTGAAGTAAGCCCAGCGGTGCAGGGCCACCACATTGTCGGGCATGGTCTCCCGGGGGCGGCACTCGGCCCGGTCCAATTCTTCATAAAGCCGGTCGACCACTTCAGTATCTTCTTGATGGCGCTCAAGGAGCGCGTACAGCCGGTCCCGGTCCAGGGTGGAAATAACGATAGGGGGCAAGTTGGCCATGCCATATTCTCCAATGGAAATGCTGAGGATTCAGTGCGTGTCCCCGGCGGCGCCGAACCCCCGGGGACGTTCCATTGGGGTGCGGCGTCAGGAATGGAAGGCGTGCGCAGCGGCCAACCGTCGGACAGCGCCGACAGCCGGGTTTTGAGAGGGGGTCTTTGGAGGCGCCGTGCGGCGCACAGTTTCAAGAAAGAGTGCCATTCCGATACCCTAGCAGTCCTGCTGTTTTTTGCCAGGGGTTATTTTCGGACCGGGCTTCGGCCTGCCCCCGTTTTCAAGGAGGGGCCATGCAGTATCAGGGCGAGCCATTTGTCCGTGTCACGCCGAGGGAAGATGCCAGCGACCTTGAAGTCGGTACGAGGTAGCAATGGCGCCAACCGGGTGGGTCTGTTCGTCATTTGGCAATGAGGAGCGGTGCTGTCTGATGGCGCGGCTCGATAATCTCGGAAAAGGCGCGACCGGCGTGGCGGTTCAAAACATGCATATTCATCTCGGTTAGGAATTCAGTATGGATGATTTTTCAGGCATTTTGGCGGGTTTGCAGCAAAGCAGTCCCGGTCAAACGGAGTTCTATCAGGCGGTGGAAGAAGTGCTGGAAGCACTTACGCCGGTGCTGGAGGCCGAGCCTCGCTATCGTGACGAAGGCGTAGTGGAACGTCTATTGGAGCCCGAGCGGCAGATCTTTTTCCGCGTCGCTTGGGTAGACGACAACGGCCGTGTGCGCGTCAACAAGGGCTATCGCGTGCAATTCAATTCCGCGCTGGGTCCGTATAAGGGCGGCTTGAGATTCCACCCGAGCGTAAACGGCGGCATCATCAAGTTCCTGGGCTTTGAGCAAATTTTCAAGAATGCGCTGACTGGTTTGCCGTTAGGCGGCGGCAAGGGAGGGTCTGACTTCGATCCGAAAGGCCGCTCGCAGGGCGAGGTAATGCGATTTTGTCAGGCTTTCATGACGGCGCTCTTTCGCCACATAGGTGCCACCATTGATGTGCCGGCCGGGGATATTGGCGTCGGCCATCGGGAGATTGGCTACCTTTACGGCCAGTATCGGCGCTTAAGTGGCCGTTTCGAAGGGGTATTGACGGGTAAATCCACGGGCTGGGGTGGGTCTTTGGGCCGCAAGGAGGCCACCGGTTATGGTTGTGTTTATTTTGCCGAGAATATGCTCGCTGAACGCGGTGAGTCGATAGCCGGTAAAACCTGCCTGGTCTCCGGCGCCGGTAATGTCGCGATACATACTATGGAAAAGCTTGCCGAACTGGGCGCCCGGCCTGTTACTTGTTCGGATTCCACGGGTGCGTTGGTTCATTATGCGGGGCTAGACGTCTCTCTTTTGAAATCCATCAAAGAGCGTGATCGTGGCGCTTTGTCGGCCTACCTCGAAACGCACCGGGATGCGCAATTCATTCCTGCCAGCGACTATCCGCAGGGGCGGTCGGCAGTGTGGTGCGAGAGCGCCGATCTTGCTTTCCCTTGTGCCACCCAGAACGAGCTGTCCGGATCCGACGCTGAAGCACTTGTCGCCAATGGCATAACCTGTGTCTCCGAAGGCGCTAACATGCCTTGTACGCGCGAAGCCGTATCCGTATTTCTGAAATCAGGCATCAGTTATGGCCCCGGAAAAGCCGCCAATGCAGGAGGCGTCGCCGTCAGCCAGCTAGAGATGCAACAAAACGCGGCCATGGCGAGTTGGTCGGCGGAGCGGGTGGACACCGCGCTCAGGACCATCATGCACGACATTCACCAACGTGCGAGTCACACGGCCAGGGAGTTCGGAGTACAAGGTAATCTGGTGCTTGGCGCAAATATCGCTGGATTCAGGCGAGTGGCGGACGCAATGATTGAACAGGGAGTGTTCTGACGTCTATTCCCGGGTCGTGGCTTGCTTTATTTTATAGGTGAGCTATGGTCTGGTCTCTATTGGCTGATGTTCCTGAAGGTGCGTCGTGTCCCCCCGTTGGTTTTTAGTACTCCTCTGCCCCACCTTTCCGGTTTAAGCCGGGCGGACGTCTGTCCGTCCGGCTACTTCATGTAACCTTTTTCTGATTTTTGTTTAGGAGATGCAGCCATGGCGCTCGGGCATCCGCACCGGCGTTGGCGTGGCCTTTCAGGGGCCGCGCGACAATATCTTTCGATTCGTACCTGGTGTTCCCCCTTACGTCCGCACACTCTAGCCGCCCTTTTTGAGCGTATGGAGCGGCGTAAATTGGGCAACAACAAGCCAGCGTCCGCGGGTATCAATAGTCGGGTTTGGCTATTGGATCTTGATTATAGGGGCGAGGTGGATTTCATGCTTGTGGAGCCGGGGAGAGCCTGCCCCGAGCGCCGTATCATTTCCATTCTATCGCCGTTCGGTGAGGCGCTGTTCGGCGCCAGAGTCGGTGATGTCGTACACCCCCGGTTTCTGGGTCATGAATACAGCGTTTTGATTACCAAAATTGAATCCTGTCCCGGGGAGGAGGAATCATGAGTAAAGAGAAAGAAAAGAAAAAAGCCAAAAGGTCCTTGAAAGAGAAGCGCCGAGATAAAAAGCAGGCAAAACCATGATTGGGACGAGGGGCGCCAAGCGCCCCTCGTTTGCGATTGCCTATTACTTGTCCTGGAGATACATTTTAAGCGCTACGGCGTTGTTGTGCTCTTCATTCTTGGCGGCATAGAGCAGCGTCAACGTGCCGCCATTAGTACCTTTCAAAACAGATTCGATCGCTTCGCTCTGTTGGTCCAGTTCGGCGTGGAACTTCTGATAGAACGCCGCCCAGCGTTCGGGTTCGTGGTTGAACCACTTTCTTAGCTCGCTGGATGGCGCCAGGTCCTTGCACCAGCCGTCGGCTTGCAGGTCTTCTTTTTTGATTCCGCGCGGCCAGACTTTGTCGACCAGCACGCGATAACCATCTGATTTGTCCACCGCCTCGTAGACTCGCTTGCACTGAATCCGATGTGGTCGTTTCATGGATGCACTCCTTGCTGCGGGTATTGGTTTGCCGGTTAGCCCGGGGCTGAGGCTTGATACAGCGCCCTTTCAGTATCGGCGACCAGTTTCTGGACCTTTCGGCCCGCCGGCTCGATAGTGTCGATGGCGCCGCAGGACTGGCCGGCATAAAGAGCCATGTCGTCCAGGTCACCGCTGGCACCCTGCAATGGCGAATCGGTGGAGAACAAATACACCGGCTGGCCGTCCTGTTCTCCGATAATTTGGTCGCGACCTTGGGATTTCAAGTCGTCGTAGTCTCCTTGCGTCACTCGGCTTTTCAGTACGCGCACCGGTGCCGGCTCATGCCAATTTCGGTCGAAGATCGTAGTGTGAATCGTGTGTTCACCGCTGGCCTGAATCAGGCGGCGCTTGTGGTGATCGTGGGCGTTGGCCTCGTCGGTGGCCAGGAAAATGCTGCCCAGGCTGACACCTTGTGCTCCCATCGTCAGAGCCGCGGCGACACCCCTGCCGTCCGCGATACCGCCGGAGGCTACGATGGGAACGGGGCTCCATGGAATCAGTTCGGTAAGCAGGCTGAAAGTGGTCATGCGGCCCCTTACATGCCCTCCGGACTCGACGCCCTGGGCTATCAGCACGTCGACACCGGCATCAACGGCGGCCTGCGCATCCTCCCAGCCGCCGATTTGGTGTATTACACCAATTCCGGCATCCTTGAAGCGCCGAATCAGCCGCTGATCCACGTCCCAGAAAAGCACCACCCAGGGGACCAAAAGGTCCAGGCAGGTATTGATCTGCTGATCAAGCAGCGCCGGAGTCGTGGCGGCGGGAATCAGGTTGACGGCGAAGTGCTCGACACCGGTGGCGCGCAACGCGTCCACTTCAGCGCGTATGCGGTGGGCCGGCTCGCGCACCATGCCGAGCACGCCGAAGCCACCGGCATGGGCAACGGCGCCGGCCAGACGGTGACGGGCTACCCCACCCATGCCGGCCAGCAAAATTGGCCACCGGCAACCCAGCAGGTCGCAAAGCGTCGTGTGCAGGGTCTGCGTTACCAGTGCCATACCTGGTCCGCTTCCTCATAGAGTTCCGCCACCGCGCGGCGGGCGACGGGGCGAACCCCGTTTTGCAACGCGAGTCCATCCAGGCCGCGCTCTTCCAGATCGTCCTGGATGGCGTATACCGGTACGCCACTTTCCACTAGGTTGGCGATATCACGGGGCAGTTCCGCCGGCTGGGTTTGCCGCCATGTACCCAGCGTCAGCGCCGGCTGCCGTTTGCGCGATATCGCGTAGTGCACACCGTGGCCGCTGAGCAGCACCATCAGGTCGCCGCCGGCGCCACGCATTGACTGTGTCAGCCAAAGGATGGTGTCGTCCTGTTCCTCGGTCGTGGTCCGGTAGGCCTGGTCGATCACTTGCAGTACTTTCATGATTACCTCGTACCGATGGTCAGAGTGTTGTGAGCATCGCTAGCGTAACGCCACAGGTCCGGCGGGCCGCCCCGGCCACAACCGTCGATGACATCGTTGACGCCGCGTTCGTCCACGCACAGGCCGCAGTTTATCCACTCGAACCCGATTCCTTTGCTGCGCGCCTTTTCTTGTAGCGCGGCGATCCAGTCTTTGGTCAGCGGGTGATCCTCCTCGGCGCTGTCGCGGTCATGGACGGCGTTGCCGTGGGGCTGCTGGTTGGCGAAGGCCAGCGCCACGGCGCCTTCGTAGGCGAAAACACGCACGCCCGCACCCCGTTCGAGGGCAGCGTCGAGTAGCCGAAAAAATGTCACGGTCCGCTCGCTCTCAAAGGGCGGCTCCATGAAGGCGAAGGTCAATGTCTTGGTATCACTCATCAAAGGCTCCGGTTGGGGTCGGTTAGTGCCAGATCACTTTGTGGCCGGCGAGCATGGCGTCAATCACCAGGTCCATGTCGGCGACGCCGATCTGGTCCTTAAGATCGGCGTCGCCGATTTCCCGCTGCATCAACGCGAAGTGATCGGCCCTAACCGTGACGCCCCGCCGCACAATATCGTCGAACAGATCGCTTTTTGCATCGCGCCGGGCCGGTGTCACGCCGTTCTGCACAAGAAGAACCACTACCTGATGACCGGCGTCGTGCAGTTGGCCAATCAGGGCAAACTGATGATGGGTGTGGATCTCTGTGAATGGGTCCTGACTTTGAATGAAAAGATAGTGAGACATGGCAAGCTCCATTTTCATAAAGAGGCTAAGGCGACGGGTGTGTCATCGAGCAGCCCATGACGCACCAGGAAATCGCCGAAGTGTTCGCCGTGGCCCCGCTCCCCGGTGAAGCGCTCCAGCAGCGGTGCGAGCAAATCGAGAAAGCGTTCTTCGTTGACGTTGCCCGCATAGAGACGGGCAAGCCGGTCGCCGTGAAAACTGCCACCCAGGTAGAGGTTGTAGAGACCCGGGGCCCGCCCGGTCAGGGCGATCTCGCCGAGATAGGGGCGCGCGCAACCATTGGGGCAGCCGGTTAGACGTAGGGTGATCGGGACATCGGTGAGCCCGTACTGGCCCTTGAGGCGCTGAAACAAATCCAGCAAGCGGGGTGTGTAGCGTTCGGCCTCGGCCATTGCCAGGCCACAGGTGGGTAACGCCACGCAACTCAGGGTGTGTGCTGCCTGGCTGTCCGGTGTCAGGCGCCAGTCCAGGCCCAGGTCCTCCAGACGCCACTGAAGTTGTTCGAGTTCGTGCGTTTCGATATGGGTCAGTTGCAGATTCTGATTGGTGGTCATGCGCAATTGGCCGCCGTATTGTTCTAGCAAGCCACTGATTTGACCGCGCAGGGCATCGTCCACGCGTCCGCTTTCTATATAGAGAGTGGCGTGCCAGAGGCCATCGTCGCCTTGCTGCCAGCCCAGCCGGTCGCCGTTGTGCTCGAAGCACTGCGGTCGCGCCGGTTCGAGGTCGCGTCCCCGGCGGTGCGCCAGTTCTTTGAGGAACCAGTCCTGGCCGAGACGATCCAGGGTGTACTTAAAACGTGCCCGATGGCGGTCCTTGCGGTCACCGAAGTCGCGCTGGATCGTCATCACGATTTCGCTGAAAGCGGGCGCTTCTTCGGCATGGATGAAGCCGATTTCTTCCGCAAGCCGGGGGTAGCTGTCCTCGCGGCTGTCCAGCTGACCCATGCCACCGCCCACGCAAACATTGAAGCCCAGCAGTTCACCATTGTCGATCACCGCGATCAGGCCCAGGTCCTGGCCGTAGACGTCGATATCGTTGATCGGCGGTATGGCATAGCCAACCTTGAATTTGCGCGGCAGGTAGAGTTCGCCGTAGACCGGCTCTTCGTTCTCCGTCGACAATCCGGACTCCCGATACCAGATTTCGGGGTAAGCTCCGGTTTTGGGAATCAGCCGGTCGCTGGTAACACGGGCCAGTTCCGTAACGCGCTGGTGTGCCCGGGACAGGAACGGGTTGGCGCCACACACGACGCCCCGGCTGTCGTCACCACAGGCGGCGATGGTGTCCAACCCGATGTCTCTCAGCCCCTGCATTAGCGCGCGCAGCTTGGGTTTGCGTACGCCGTGTAATTGCACTGTTTGCCGAGTGGTGATGCGGATACCCCGTTCCGCGTAACGCCGGGAAAGCTCTGCGATACCCCACCATTGGTGTTTGTCGAGCAAACCGCCGGGGATGCGCATTCGCACCATGAACTGATAGATCGGCTCCAGATGCCGCCGTCGCCGGTCCGCGCGCCGGTCGCGATCATCCTGCTGATAAATGCCGTGGAATTTCATCAACAGTGGGTCATCGCCGGGTACCGCGCCGGTGATCGGGTCTTGCAGGCCTTCGGCGATGCCGCCACGAAGATGGCGACTGCGGGCCTTGAGTTGCTCGCTCTCATTCAGGGCGTCCACGGGCTGACTGAGATCGGAACTACGGTCGATCATGGGGCCCTCCTAATACAGGTTCCGGTGAAGACGTTTCGCCTTCGAAAGTTGCTTCCAGTGGCCGGCACCCACGCGCTGGTCCACGGCGTCGCGTACTCGGGCTTCGGCTTCGGCGAGCCGATCCTTATCGCCGCAAAAATAAACATGGGCGCCATGTTCGAGCCACTCTGTGAACCGCTCGATTTGCTCTAGCAGCGCGTCAGCTAGTCTCCGGCTGGCTTGATCAGCTTCAAAAACGGTGTCCACCCGCTTCAGCAGGCCGTTACTGTGGGCCTCCTGGAATGCCAATTGGTAAAGAAAGTCTTCCTCGAAGTGTTGTTCCGCGAACACCAACCAGCACGGTGTGTGCCGGCCCGTCGCGATCAGGTGCTGCAGGAAAGCGCGGTAGGGGGCGACGCCCGTTCCCTCGGCGATCAACACCAATGGCATCTCGGGATCGTCCGGTAGGTGGAAGCGTGCGTTACGGTGAGGGTAGAGACGCACCGAGTCGCCGGATTGCAGATCCAGCAGGTAGCGGGAAGCGACGCCGGTTTCCCAGCGATCGGCGAAGGGGTAGCGGAAGCGCTTAACGGTGAGATGCAGTTCATCATCGAATGCGCTCAGGGCGTTGGCGAGGTCATAGAGACGGGGCTGCAGTGGTCGCAATGACGCTACCAGAGACTCGGCATCGGGACGGCTGGGATAATCGCGCAACAGGTCCAAGAGCTGGTACTGCTTGAGCAGCGTCCGCTGAGTCCGGGGGCCGCCGGCCGTAGCCTCGCTGAGCCTGGTATTTCCGGTTAGGCCGGCCCAATAGTCCAGAAAACGTCCTCCGGGTATGGTCAGGTCGCAGTGTTGGCGGAGCGCCTGTACCAGTGGTTGGGGCACGTCGTTCACGGTCACCGGTTGTTCGCCGCTCAAGCCGGTGGCGTCTAGCACGGCGGCGACCAACTCGGGTGGATTGTCGGCGAGCACGCCGACAGCGTCGCCCGGTGCCACCGCAAAATCCGAGGCTTCCAGAGCCAGTTCCAGATGATGGATGGGGCTGCCCCGGCCGGGCGCGGAAAGACGCTGATTGACGAGGACTTCCGCTTCCAGCGGGTGCCGCTTGTCATAGGCCGGCTCTCTTTGCGCTGCGCTCACCGCGTGCGTTGGCGCGGCGCCGGATTCACGTTTGGGCAGTTTCTCCACCAGGCGAGTCAGCCATTCCTTAGCCGGCGCCTCAAAATCCACATCGCATTCCTGGCGTTCCAACAAGCGCTGGCCGCCCAACGCTTCGAGGCGAGCGTCGAGCTGCCGGCCGGCGGTGCAGAAGTGCTCATAGGTACTATCGCCGAGGGCGAGCACCGCGAAGTGAAGCCCTTTCAGCCGGGGCGCGGTCGCGTCCTCCGCGAGCCCCTCAAAAAAGGGCAGTGCCGGTTCTGGCGGATCGCCGTCGCCATGGGTGGCGGTGATGATGACCAAGTACTCACGTTTCATGAGTTGGCGAGGACGGACCCTGGCCAGATCTTGAACCTCCGCCAACGCACCGGCTTTGTGGCATTGTTCGCTGAACCGCTCGGCCAGATCCCGGCTGTTGTCCGTTTCCGTGCCATAGGCGATCAAGAGCGCCGGGCCGCGGTCAGCTTTTTGCTCTGAACGGGCGGTTTCGGTGTTCTGGCCCGCCAAGTAACCGCTCAGCCAGAGCGCCTGGCGGTCATCCAGCTCGTCTAGCAGGGTGTGGATTCGTCGCCATTGCGCTTCCGAAAAAGGAGGCGCCAGCGCGTGCGCGGTCATCGCGGGCTCCGTTCAATACTTGGAGCGGGCAGTATGAATGGCTGCGTTATCGGCGAATAATGAAATACAATGGGGTTTAACATTCAAAATATTGATATTAAGCATGGACATCGAGCTGGCCCGCACTTTTCTGGAGATTGTCCGCTCCGGCAGTTTTATGGCCGCTGCTGAGCGTTTGCACGTCACCCAGACCACCGTGACAGCACGCATTCATAACCTAGAAGGTCAACTGGGTTGCCGTCTTTTCGTGCGAAACCGCAGCGGGGCCCGCCTGACCGACAATGGTGAGCAGTTCGCCGCTCACGCCAGCCAACTGGCGCGCACCTGGGACGCGGCACGCAGGGCCCTGCCATTACCGCAAGGCGCTGGTCGGGTGCTGACCTTGGGGGGAGAAGTTAGTCTTTGGAATCCCTGGTTATTGGATTGGTTGTCGGTCTTGCGCGGGGCCTGCCCCGATGCGGTGGTGCGCGCCGAGGTTGGCGAAAGATCCACCTTGCACGAAAAACTCGAGCAAGGCGTGTTGGACGCCGCCCTGGTGCACCAGCCGGACTATTGGCCGGGCATGCAGGTGGAGCTACTCATGGAGGAAAAGCTGATTCTAGTGCGCAGCGTGGCCGAGGACGAGCCGTATGTGTACGTCGATTGGGGGGCGGATTTTCGTCGGCAACACGACAGTGCCTGGCCAGAACGGGCCAGGGCTACGGTTAACATCGATCTGGGGCCGTTGGCGCTGCGTTATTTACTCCGTCACGGCGGTAGTGGCTATTTTCGCACAAGGGTGGTGCAGCCTTATCTGGAAAGCGGAGAGCTATGCCGGGTCGAAACGGCGCCGGAGTTCAGTTACCCCATCTACTTGGTCTGCGCTCGGGCCCAGAATTCGGCGGTTGCGGAGACGGCCCTGGCGGCGCTGCGGGCTTCAGTGGCCGAGCAGAAAATCGCACCAAAATAGTGCGTTGCACTGGACCGGAGCATTCATGGAGCTAGAATAGTGCGCGCGGGGACGGCCTCGCCTCTGACCTACGCACCGGGGACGGCCCCACCTGTATATAGGGGGCACGCTATGCCCTGGTTGATTCTCTTGATCGCCGGACTCTTCGAAATTGCCTGGGCCACCGGGCTCAAATACACCGAGGGTTTTACCCGTCTCTGGCCGACCGTCGCCACGGTGGCGGCGATGGGCGTGAGCATGGTGTTGCTGGGTATTGCGATGAAATCGCTGCCCGTGGGGACCGCGTATGCGATTTGGACCGGCATTGGCGCCATTGGGACGGTGTTGCTCGGCATTATTTTGTTCGGCGAATCCGCCGCGCTTGCTCGCCTATTTTGCGTGTTGCTGATCCTGGCCGGCGTGCTCGGACTAAAACTGCTTGCGCCGTCCTGAGCGTCAGGACTTCCGGATCGGAAGTGGCATGGCCGGCAATCACGCCGCCGCGCTCCTATGCGAGCAAGCGGCGTAGCTCGCCGCCGTTAATTATCATGTCGGCCAAGGTATAGCGGTCCAACTCCTCTAAAAATGCTTCCTGTGCCCGGCCAAGGGCCTTTTTGAGCGTGCAGGCCGGATCAATCGGGCAGGATGAATCGGGCCCGAAACACTCCAGCAGTCGAAGATTCTCCGTATCCCGGACGACCGCCCCCACGCGGACGGTGTCCGGACTGGCCGCCAGCGCCAGGCCGCCGCCACGGCCACGAAGGCTATGGATGTAGCCCTGTTGCACCAATGTCTGTGCCACTTTGGCGATGTGGTTCGCCGAAATCCCGTAGCTGAGAGCGATCTCCTGCACCGTAGCGGGCGCCCTGTCTTCCGACAACGCCAGATAGATCAGTAGTCGTAGCGCGTAGTCGGTGTGCGTTGTTAGCTGCATAAATTCGTTGACCGTCCTTAAAGAGGTATATAGTATTCTTATTTAAATAGGCATGCAAAATACCTTTTTATAGGAGGCAGTGCGATGTTGACGTCCGGCCAGCTTGCGGTGATCAAGCAAACCGTCCCGATTCTGCAGGAAAACGGCGAAACCCTTACTCGGCATTTTTATCAGCGTATGTTCCGCCATAACCCGGAAGTACTGGCCTTCTTCAATCCTGCCCACCAGCATTCGGGTAGCCAGCAACGGGCCCTGGCCGGCGCGATCTGTGCCTACGCCCAGCATGTCGACGACCCCGGCGTGCTGGCCGATGCCGTCGAGTTGATTGCTCAAAAACACGTTTCATTGGGTATCCAGCCTGAGCATTACCCGATTGTGGGAGAGAACCTGCTGGCTTCCATTGGCGAAGTGCTTGGCGAGGCCGCCACGGATGACATCCTCGCGGCCTGGGCGGCCGCTTATGGTGCCCTCGCGGATATTTTCATACAGCGCGAAAAGACTCTTTACGATACGCAGGGGCAGCAGTTCGGCTGGCAGGGCTTCAAGCGTTTTGTGGTGACACGGCGAGAACCGGCCAGCGAGAATATTGTGTCACTCTACCTGGAACCCGAGGACGGCATGGTGTTGCGGCCTCATAGGCCGGGGCAGTATCTGACCATCCGCCTCACGTTGCCGAATGGCGAGACGGTGATGCGTAATTACAGTCTTTCCAATCGCCCGGGCGAAACGTTCTACCGGATCAGTGTGAAGCGGGAGGGCGGCGGCGACACCCCCGCCGGCGTGTGCTCCAATCATCTCCATGATCACATCAATGTTGGCGATCAGTTGGCAGTGAGCCCACCTTGTGGATCGTTCATTCTGCGAGAGGCGAAGGCGGACAAGCCGCTGGTGCTTATCGCTGGCGGCGTCGGCGTCACGCCGATTCTGTCGATGTTGCATGCCGCCTTGAAGGAGAGCGTCGATCGGCCGGTGGTGTTCCTGCAGGGCGCGCTGAACAGTGCGGTACATCCGTTCGCCGAGGAACTCGCCGAACTCCAACGTGTAAATCCCAACCTCCGTGTTCATGTGCGTTACAGCGATCCGTTACCGGAGGATCGGCATAATGGGTCCCATGACAGCGAAGGGGTCATTGATGAGGCGCTACTGGATGAACTAGTGGGCGATGCCGACGCCGAGTATTACTTCTGTGGGCCTACGCCGATGCTGAAACACGTCCGTGCCTTGCTTGAGCGTCGAGATGTGCCCGATGCGGCCATCCATTATGAGTTCTTCGGGCCGGCGGAATCCTTGGCGGCTTGAATGGCGAGAGCCAGGGGAGGCCGCATCGGCAGCCGACCGGGGCCCTGAACGTCGCGGTCCGGCTGCAAAACCGCTCCATAATGCTTATCTTTATCGCTGAGCGAACGTTTCGGCCACCCCGATTTTTTATCGGTTAACGACTTCGTAAAAAGGGAGAGCATGCCACTCCATTTTTCGAGCGCGGGCCGCTGTATGCGGCGTCGTCCACCACCGCCCCCTTCCTGTTTCGGATAAGACCGTTCAAGTCGCCGAGTGTCCAGTTTCTGGAGCTGGTTCATTTGTTGTCGTTTTAACCGGCTAGCCACATAAGCTCCTCGATCGACACATGACGCCCATCAGCTGAGTCCGTCATGCCGATTCTTGATTAATTTTTTTGTTGCGGTGTCGTGCTCGGCACCGCCAAGGAGGATTGCTATATGACTATGCTATTCGGATTCTATGTTCTGTTTGGCCAGCTCTGACCTTGGGTGTGCTGGTGGTTATCTGTGCCGCGGTGCTCCGCGATCGTCGTAAAGCGAGAAAAGAGAACCGGGAGATGGTGTGGCCCCGCATGGCATTGGTGCGCCTTTGAGGAGAAGATCGGTGGAAAGTGTTCTTGTCGAGGATATGGACTGGGTCGATTATCGGAAGCGTACTCACGATGGTTCTCAGCGGATTATTATTCCGGTGGGGCGATAGAACGGCCATCATCTGCCTCTCAATACCGATGTCGTAATTCCATGTCATTTGGCTAAAGCGTTAGCTGAAGAAACAGATAAGCTCTTGGTTGCGCCCGCCATCAACTATGGATATAAGTCGCAGGTCCAATCCGGTGGCGGGAATTTTTCCCCGGCACCACCTGTGTCTCCGGCGGTGTATTGGAAAATTATCTCTATGATGTGATGGACGCCTATCTACGTCACGGCAACCGCGAGTTGATTCTGCTTAATGGTCATTTTGAGAATGCCGCTTTTTTAGCCGAAGCGGCGGATCGCCTCGCCGAGGCCTATTCGCAGCGTGGCGTCCGGGTCCGTATCTATTTGCTGTCTTATTGGGATTCCCTCGATACATGCTGCATATCGATGCGGCACGCGTAAAGATGGAGAGGGCAGTGGACAGCGAACCTGCAAGTTTTCCGCCATACGATGTGTTCCCGCCCGATCCTGACTGGGTTCCGGCTTCCGGCACACTCTCCTTGCCGATCGCGGCCTCCGCAGAGAAAGGTGCGCTGATCGTGGATCATTGCGTGGCGAGTATGATCTCGCACTTCTGCGGTTGCTTCATGGTGTCCTCCTTGCGGGTTGTCGCTGTGCCCTGTCTCCGATGGTTTGTGCGCGTTCCGGCAATTTCAAGCCGTCGACGTGCTTCTCGACGACCGGCCTGCCCGGCTCTATACTTCGCTCATCCGCAGGAGAGAGGGCAGCAGGCCCCGCCGAAGGCGCAACCTCCCATAAACGCTCAGGCACAGGTACTGCGGACATCATTTAATGCCGTCTGGAGAGAGGCTGCCGAGGCGCAGTCCACCGAAGGGGCAAGCAGACTCGCTCTGTACACTCTCAGGTATCAGGACAGGGGGAGAGGCCACGTAAACGCAGGAGTACTGTGTGCTGACCTCTGTCTATCTCATTGCCATCATCGCCGAAGCCATGTCCGGAGCGCTGGCCGCCGGGCGCCGGAACATGGATCTGTTCGGGGTGGCCGTCATCGCCTTTCTCACCGCTCTGGGTGGCGGCACCGTTCGCGACATCCTGTTGGGCAACTTCCCGGTAACCTGGACCCAGCATCCCAGCTATATCTATATGACCCTCACCGGTGGCCTGATCACCATCGTGATCGCCCGGTTCATGCGTCACCTGCACCAACTCTTCCTGGTTCTCGACGCAATCGGCCTGGTCGCTTTCACCATTATCGGCTGCAACGTCGCGTTCGATCTGGGCTATGAGCCCATCGTGGTAATCATGTCGGGCATCACCACCGGCATCTTCGGCGGGATTATCAGGGACATTATGTGCGGCCGGGTGCCCCAGGTTCTGCGCCGGGAAATCTACGCCTGCGTCTCTCTGGTCGTGGCCTTGCTCTACCTGTTCCTGCTGCGACAGGGCGTGGACGAGGGCGTGACGCAGCTGGCCGCGTTCAGTGTCGGCCTCCTGCTGCGCATGGTGGCCATCCGCTGGCGTATTTCGCTGCCGGTGTTTCGGTATTCGCAGGCGCGCTGGGGTTAGAGCTCTGAATGGATGGTTCGGCAAAGAGGAGATGGTGGGCCCACCAGGACTTGAACCTGGAACCAACGGATTATGAGTCCGCTGCTCTAACCAGTTGAGCTATAGGCCCGAAGAGAGAGTTTTGATTGTTTTTGCCGCAGGCGTTGCCTGCTTTCGCGGGCCGGGCCCGCTCCCACAAGGGGCCCGCTCGCACGAGCCCCTTCCCTTCCGGGCCGGTAGTTATATACCGAATTACATGTCCGCGTCGAGGAAGCTGCGGAGATGTTCGCTGCGCGAGGGGTGACGGAGCTTGCGCAGCGCCTTGGCCTCTATTTGACGAATCCGCTCCCGGGTGACGTCGAACTGTTTGCCCACTTCCTCGAGGGTGTGGTCGGTGTTCATGTCGATGCCGAAGCGCATGCGCAGCACCTTGGCTTCGCGGGCGGTGAGGTTGGCCAGCACTTCCCGGGTGGCTTCTTCCAGACCCAGGGAGGTGGCGGAATCCACCGGGGAGTCCACGTTGCCGTCTTCGATAAAGTCGCCCAGGCTGGAGTCCTCGTCGTCGCCGATCGGGGTCTCCATGGAGATCGGTTCCTTGGCGATCTTGAGCACCTTGCGAACCTTGTCTTCCGGCATCTCCAGGCGCACGCCCAGTTCTTCCGGGGTCGGTTCGCGGCCCATTTCCTGCAGCATCTGGCGTTGCACCCGGTTGATCTTGTTGATCGTCTCTATCATGTGCACCGGAATCCGGATGGTGCGTGCCTGGTCGGCGATCGAGCGGGTGATGGCCTGCCGGATCCACCAGGTGGCGTAGGTGGAGAACTTGTAGCCCCGGCGGTATTCGAACTTGTCCACGGCTTTCATCAGGCCGATGTTGCCTTCCTGGATCAGATCCAGGAATTGCAGGCCGCGGTTGGTGTACTTCTTGGCGATGGAGATCACCAGGCGCAGGTTGGCCTCGACCATTTCTTTCTTGGCGCGGCGCGCCTTGGCTTCGCCGATGGAGATACGGCGGTTGATCTCCTTGATGTCGGCCACGGGCAGGCCGATGACCTCTTCCAGGGTCATGATCTTGCGCTGGTTGCGCTGGATGTCTTCTTTCACCAGGCGCAGCTTGTCGGCGTAGTCCTTGGACTTCTTGCTCTTAAGCGTCTGATCCACCCAGTCCATGTTGGTTTCGTTGCCGGGGAAGATCTTGATGAAGTCACGGCGCGGCACGCCGGCGCGGCGGATCGCCAGCGCCATGATGTGGCGCTCGAAGCGGCGCACGGTGTCCAGGTGGGTGCGGGCGCCCTTGAGCAACTGGTCGTAGATGCGCGGCACCAGTTTGAACAGGGTGAAGTGCTCGGCCAGGGCTTCCTGAGCCTTGGCGGTGCTGGCGTGGTCGCGGCCGTTGCGCTTGAACGAACGCTGCGCTTTTTCGTAGAGCTTCTTGAGCTCGGCGAAACGCTCCGCCGCCAGGATCGGGTCCAGGCCGCCTTCGTCCTCTTCTTCCTCGTCCGCCTCGTTGTTGGTGTTGTTCTTGTCGGTGTCTTCTTCTTCGTCGTCGTCTTTCTGCTTGGCTTTCTCTTTTTCCTTCTCGCGCTCTTTTTCCTTCGCCGCTTTTTCCGCTTCCTCGCGCTTCTTCTGGCTGAAGCGCGGTTCTTTGTTGGCGTTGGTGGCGGCGGCGCCGTCGTCGTTGGGGTCCAGGTAGCCGGCGATCACATCGGTGAGCTTGCGCTCTTCATCGGTGATGCGCTGGTACTCGTCGAGGACCATCTCCACGGCGCCGGGCCAGAAGGCGAGGGCGTGCATGACTTCTCGGGTGCCTTCTTCGATGCGCTTGGCGATCTCGATTTCGCCTTCCCGGGTGAGCAACTCCACGGTGCCCATTTCGCGCATGTACATGCGCACCGGGTCGGTGGTGCGGCCCGGTTCGTTCTCCACGGAGGCGAGCACGGCGGCGGCTTCTTCGGCGGCCATCTCGTCGGTGCTTTCCGCGCTTTCATCCATCATGATCTGGTCGGCGTCGGTGGCTTTTTCCACCACGCTGATGCCCATGTCGTTGATCATTTGGATGATGTCTTCCACCTGATCCGTGTCGGTGATGGACTCGGGCAGGTGGTCGTTCACCTCGGCATAGGTCAGGTAGCCCTGTTCCTTGCCCAGCGCGATCAACTGCTTCAGCTGTGATTGCTGCTGTTTCTGAGTCGTCATGCGAAAAGCCCGTGCAGTTTGGAAGAGTGTTGTGGAAGACGAGATGTCGTTGGGAAACGGCGTATTATACGGGGATATGGGGTCCGGGGCCAGTTTGTACAAGGGGCGGCCCCAGAGCCCGGCGCGGGCGGCGTCAGTCGCTGATCGGCGCCTGGCGGGCCCGGTTGCGGGCCTCGGCGAGCGCCTTGATCAGCTCTGAAAGCCGCGCCCCGTCCGGGGTCGGGCGGCGCTGTTCCAGCTCCAGGGCCTGCTCCAGCGCCAGGGCGTTGAGGTGCTCCAGTGAATCGTGCCAGTAGCGCCGCGCCGTGGCCGCGTCCATGGGTGGTTTGAGCGCCTCGCGCAGCAGCACCGACAGGGATTCGCCCTGTTCCAGTGCCATGATTTCGCCCAGCAGCGCCGGCGGCGAATTGATCTGATTGCTGGCGGCACCGGCCACTTGGATCAGCAGGTCCAGTTGTGGAATGTCCAACTCTTCCAGGCCCTCCGGCAGTGGCCGCTCCTCCAGCACTTCCGGGTGCGACAGCAGCACCAGCACCAGGCGTTCCACCAGGCCCAGGCCGCCGGCGCTGCCTCTTTGCCGCTGGGGGCGTCTCGGCCGTGCCCGGGCGGCGCGGGCCACGGCGGCGTCGTCCCAGTCCGGGGGCGGGCCGCCGCCGGGGGCGCCGGCCGCAGGATCGCCGGCCGTGTCGTAGCCGTCGCTGTAGCCGTAGTCGTCCGCTGGCGGCGGGGTGGGCTCCGCAGGCGCCGCCGGACGGCCCCGTTGGGCGGGCAGGCTCTGGCGCAGCTTTTCCAGCGAGCTTTGCTCCAGGCGGGTGAGGCGCGCCAGCTCTTCTTCCAGCAGGGCGCGGTAGACCGGCCCCGCCGGTTTGTCGAGGAAGGGCAGCGCCAGCCGCGCCAGCCGTGCCCGGCCGTCCACGGTGGCCAGGTCCAGGCCCTCGGAGAGATGCCGGAACAGGTAGGTGGAGAGGGCGTCGGCCTTGTCGGTGAGCGCTAACAACGCCTCCGGACCCTGGGTGCGCACCAGGGTGTCCGGGTCTTCCCCTTCGTCCAGGAACAGGAAGCGGGCCTGCTTGCCGTCGTCCAGCACCGGCAGGATCGATTCCAGCGCCCGCCAGGCGGCACGCCGGCCGGCTTCGTCGCCGTCGAAGCAGAACACCACCTCGTTGACCTGGCGGAACAGCAATTGGCCGTGGTCCTCGCTGGTGGCGGTGCCCAGGGTGGCCACCGCGTTGGGCACCCCGTGCTGGGCCAGGGCAATCACGTCCATGTAGCCTTCCACCACGTAGAGGCGGTCGGTTTTGTCGCGGCTTTGCCGCCATTCCCACAGGCCGTAGAGCTCGCGGCCCTTGTGGAACACCGGGGTTTCCGGGCTGTTCAGGTACTTGGGCTTGCCGTCGCCCAGCACCCGGCCGCCGAAGCCGATGGTGCGGCCCCGGTGGTCGCGGATCGGGAACTGGATGCGGTCGCGGAACTTGTCGTAGGTGCGGCCGTTGTCTTCCCGGCGCACCAGCAGCCCGGCGGTGACCGCCTGTTCCAGGCCTTCCTTGTCCAGGGACAGACCGTTGATCAGGTTGTCGAACCCCGGTGGCGCAAAGCCCAAGCCGTAGCGGGCGGCGATCTCCCCGGTCAGGCCGCGGCCCTTCAGGTAATTCACCGCTTTCTGCTTTTCCGGGGCGCTTTTCAGCTGCTGCCGGTAGAAGCGTTCGGCGCGGGCGAGCAGGTCGTAAAGGGTCTGCAGACGGTCCCGCTTGGCCTTGTCCTTGCGCGCGTCGTGGCCTTCCTCGCGGGGCACTTCCAGGCCCGCGCGGATCGCCAGCTGCTCCACCGCCTCGGGGAAGTTGAGGTGGTCGTACTCCATCAAAAAGCCCACCGCGTTGCCGGAGGCGCCGCAGCCGAAGCAGTAGTAGAACTGCTTGTCCGGGGCGACCGTGAACGACGGGGTCTTTTCCTGGTGGAACGGGCAGCAGGCGGCGTAGTTGCGGCCGGTCTTCTTGAGCGGCACACGGCTGTCTATGAGCGCCACGATATCGCTGCGCGCGAGAAGATCCTGAATAAAGTGTTCGGGAATGCGACCGGCCATGGGGGGATATTCCTCGCGGCGGGGCCGCGAATCAAGATCGGGCGGACGGCCCGATCAGGCCGTCAGGCGTTTCTTCACCTTGCCGCTGGCGGCGCCGATGTCGGCACGGCCCTGCAGCTGCGGCTTGAGCACGCCCATGACCTTGCCCATATCCTGCATGCCGGAGGCGCCGGTGCGGGCGATGGCGTTGTCGATCAGGGCGTCGACCTCCGCCTCGCCGAGCGGCGCGGGCAGAAAGGTCTGCAGCACCTGGATTTCCGCCTCCTCGATGTCGGCGAGGTCGTCCCGGCCGGCGTCGCGGTACTGGGTGGCGGAATCCTTGCGCTGTTTGATCAGCTTGTCGAGCACCGCCAGGCTGCGCTCATCATCCAGCTCGATGCGTTCATCCACTTCGATCTGTTTGATGGCGGACAGGGCCATACGCACAACGCCCAGGCGCGCCTTGTCCTTGGCGCGCATGGCGTCTTTCATGGCCGTGGTGAGCTGTTCTTTAAGAGCGCTCATGGCGATTCCTGACTGTGCGGCCCGTGTTAGCGGGCGGTCTCTACGGCCGGAACGGCTTAGTAGAGACGCTTACGGGCGAGTTGCTCGCGCTGGAGCTTCTTCAGGTGACGCTTTACAGCGGCGGCACGCTTGCGCTTACGCTCCTGGGTGGGCTTCTCGTAGTTCTCGCGACGACGGACTTCGGAGAGCACACCGGCTTTCTCGCAGGAACGCTTGAAACGACGCAGGGCCACGTCGAAGGGTTCGCCTTCTTTCACTTTCACCTGAGGCATGAAGTATCACCTACCTTGAAATTGGATTAATGAGTGCGCTGAGGGGCTCAGGTGGAGGGCCCGGACAGCAGGGCGCGAATTCTACCTGAGCTCGGAGGAAATGCAAAGAGGCGGGCTTGGCGGTATCATGCGCCTCCTTATTCAGGGAGTCTCCATGCGCGTATTGGGCATCGAATCCAGCTGTGACGAGACCGGCGTGGCCATCTTCGACACCGAACAGGGCCTGCTCGGCCAGGCGCTGTATAGCCAGATCGACATGCATGCCGCCTACGGCGGCGTGGTGCCGGAGCTGGCCAGCCGCGACCATGTGCGCCGGCTGCTGCCGCTGGTGCGCCAGGTAATGAGCGAGGCCGGCACCACACCGGAACAGCTCGACGGCGTGGCGTTCACCGCCGGCCCGGGGCTGGCCGGGGCGCTGCTGGTGGGCGCCGGCGTCGGCCGCAGCCTGGCCTACGGCTGGGGTCTGCCGGCGGTGCCGGTGCACCATATGGAAGGGCACCTGCTGGCGCCGATGCTGGAAGAAGCGCCGCGGCCAGGAGAAGAGCGCCCGGACTTCCCGTTCGTGGCGCTGCTGGTGAGCGGCGGCCATTCGCTGCTGCTGGAGGCGCGCGCCCTGGGCGACTACGCACCGCTGGGCGAGTCCGTGGACGACGCCGCCGGCGAAGCCTTTGACAAGGTGGCGAAAATGATGGGCCTGGGCTACCCCGGCGGCCCGCGCCTGGCGAAGCTGGCCGAGAGCGGCACGGCCGGGCGGTTCCGCTTCCCCCGGCCGATGACCGACCGGCCCGGCCTGGACATGAGCTTTTCCGGGCTCAAGACCTTCACCCTGAACACCATCAACGACCTGGGCGGCGTCGCCGCGCTGAGCGAACAGGACCGCTGTGACATCGCCCTGGCGTTCCAGGAGGCGGCGGTGGACACCCTGGTGATCAAGTGCCGCCGCGCCATGGAGCAGACCGGCGCCAAACGGCTGGTGGTGGCCGGCGGCGTCAGCGCCAACGTGATGCTGCGCGAGCGGTTGGACGCGGCCATGGCCAAGAAGGGCGTGCGGGTGTTCTATCCGGGGCTGGCCTACTGCACCGACAACGGCGCCATGATCGCCTACGCCGGCGCGTTGCGGCTGGCCGGCGGCGAACGCAGCGGCCTGCCGATCGCGGTGCGGCCGCGCTGGCCGCTGTCGGAGCTGGCCAGCCTTTAGCGGCAAGCCCTGCTTGCCTTTCGCGGGCAGGGCCCGCTTCCACAAGGCCTCTGCGGTTTGCAGCTCAGCGCTTGCCGCGGAACCCCAGCTCTTCGCCGCTGAGCAGCTTGGCCAGGTTGGCCCGGTGGCGGATCACCATGATCAGGGTGAGGGCCGCCATCGGCCAGAAGGCGGTGGGCAGCCAGAACCACAGGCTGATCGGCGCGGCGACAAAGGCCAGCAGCGACGCCACCGAGGAGATCCGCGTCACCCTGAACACCAGCAGCCAGACCGCCCCCGCCACCAGGCCGCTGGGCCAGTGCAGCGGAAACAGCAGACCGAAGGCGGTGGCCACGCCCTTGCCGCCCCGGAACTGGAAAAACACCGGAAACAGGTGGCCGAGGAAGGCGCAGAAGCCGACCAGCGCCGCCGCCGTGGCGGACAGCCCCAGGCCGTAAGCCACCAGCACCGGCACGGTGCCCTTGAGCACGTCGCCGAGCAGGGTCAGGGCGGCGGCGGGTTTGCCGCCGATGCGCAGCACATTGGTGGCGCCGGGGTTGCTGGACCCCTGGGTGCGCGGGTCCGGATAGCCGAACAGCCGGCACACCAGAATGGCGCTGGAGATCGAACCCAGCAGGTAAGCGGCCGCGCACAAAGGCAGCAACCAGCCCCAGCTTTCCTGTAATGCTATGGTGTCCACCGGCTATAATCCTGTTTTTTCAAAGTCTCGAAACCCCGGGCATTATCAAGGACCAACATGGATATCGTCTATATCAGTGATCTGAAGGTGGATACGGTAATCGGCATTTTCGATTGGGAGCGCCGTATCCGCCAGACCGTAAGCCTGGACCTGGAAATGGCCACCGACATCCGCAAGGCCGCCGCCAGCGATCACATTGACGACGCTCTGGACTACAAGAGTATCGGCAAGCGGGTGATTCAGTTCATCGAAGACAGCGACTTCCAGTTGGTGGAAACCCTGGCCGAGCGGGTCGCCGACGTGGTCCGCGAGGAGTTCGGGGTGGCCTGGCTGAAGCTGCGCCTCAGCAAGCCCGGCGCCCTGCGCGGGTCGCGGGATGTGGGCGTTATCATTGAGCGGGGGGAGCGCACCTGATGACCACGGTATTTCTCAGCCTCGGCTCCAACATCGACCGGCAGCACAATATCGGCTCGGGGCTGGACGACCTGGCCGCCGCCTTCGGCGAGCTGCGTCTGAGCCCGGTCTATGAAAGCGAGGCGGTGGGCTTCAAGGGCAGCCCGTTCTTCAATCTGGTGGTGGCGCTGGACACCGACCTGCCGGTGGCGGCACTGGCGGACCGGCTGCGCGACATCGAACGCGCCCACGGCCGGGTGCGTGGCGAGAAGAAATTCGCCAGCCGTACCCTGGATATCGACATTCTCACCTACGGGGAGCTCACCGGCGAGTTCGACGGCGTCAGCCTGCCCCGCGATGAAATCCTCAAACACGCTTTCGTGCTGCGGCCGCTGGCCGATCTGGCGCCGTACGCGATGCATCCCCAGCTTGGCCGTACCTACGCGGCCCTGTTCAACGAATACCGTTTTCCGGAGCAGCGCCTCTGGCAGGTCCCGTTCGTCTGGCCCTGAAGTGGCTCAGCCGCCGGGGAAGGAGAGCGAGCGGCCGCCGTCCACGGCCAGAATCTGGCCGGTGATGTAGGGCGCTTCCAGGGCCAGCCAGGCCACGGTGGCGGCGATGTCGTCGGGATCGCCGGCGCGGCCCAGGGCGGTGGCGTCGAGGATGTCCTGCTGGTTTTCCTGGCCCTGCTCGGGCCACAGAATGGCGCCCGGCGATACGCCGTTGACGCGCACCGCCGGCCCCAACTCGCGGGCCAGGCTCTTGGTCATCATCGCCAGTCCGGCTTTCGCCATGCAGTAGAGCGGGTGACCGGCGAGCGGCTTTTCCGCGTACACGTCGACAATGTTGATGATCGCCCCGCCGGCCGCCTTGAGATCGCCGGCCAGCTGCTGGCTGAGCAGAAAGGGGGCGCGCAGGTTGCTGTGCATCAGCGTGTCCCAGTCGTCGTCGGAGGCCTCGCCGAGTGGGGTGGGGTAAAAGCTGGAGGCGTTGTTGATCAGCAGATCGAGCCCGCCGAAGGCGTCCCGGGCGCGCACCGCCAGGTCGCGCACCGCCACCGGGTCGCGCAGGTCGGCGGCCAGACACACGGCGCTGTCTGGCCGCTCGCGGTTGAAACCGTCGACCAGGTGGCGGGCCTCCCGTTCGCTCCGGTGGTAGTGAATCACCACCCGGCAGCCTTTCCGGTGCAGGGTTTCCGCGATGCGGGCGCCGATGCGCCGGGCACTGCCTGTGATCAGAGCGATGGGGGCTGCCATTTTTCCAGGAACTCCTTCTTGTATTCCTTAATGCGTTTAATGCGTTTGTCGTCCAGGGCGCGGCCCAGGGCCGGGCCGGTCAGGCCCGCCTCCCGCAGGCCGGCCACGTCGACGTCGCGCACCGCGTCGCTGAGGCCGAGCAAAAACGCCCCCTGAATGTAGGGCGTTTTGTAGTCCGCCGTGCACACGCGGGCGTCTGCCTCGCAGGCGTCGACCAGAAATTTCAGGCGCCGGGGGCGGCGCAGCACGTCCAGGTTGTGCAGCAGTTCCCAGACTTCCGGCGGGCGCAGTTTCAGAACCCGCTGCACCCGCGATTGCCAGCGCGCCATGGTCATGGCGGCGTCGGTCATTTCCTTCGGTACGCGCAGCCGCTGGGACATGGTCTTCGCCACATGCATGCCGCGCCGCTCATGGCCGCGGTGTTCCGGCCAGCCGTCCGGTGGCGTTTCCGCTTTGCCGAAATCGTGGCAGAGCAGGGCGTAGCGGGACGTCAAAGGCAGTTTCAGACGCGCCGCCTGGGCCAGGCAGCGCCATTGGTGGCTGAGCACGTCCAGGGTCGGCTGGTGATCCGGCGATTGCGGAATGCCGTCCAGGTTGGCCAGCTCCGGAAACAGTTCGGCGAGCGCGCCGCATTCGTGCAGCACCTGGAAAAAGACCTGGGGGGAGCGTTCCATCAGCGCGCGGCTGGTTTCTTTCCAAACCCGCTCGGCGGCCAGGTGGGTCATCTCGTCGCTCATCACGATGTCGCCCATCAGCTCCAGGGTGGTGTCCGCCACCCGGAAACCCATCCAATGGTAACGGGCGGCGAAGCGCGCCACGCGCAGCACGCGCAGCGGGTCTTCGGCGAAGGCCGGCGACACGTGGCGCAGAATGCGCGCCTTTAAATCCCGCTTGCCGTTAAAGGGGTCGATGATCTCGCCGCCTGGCGATTTCGCCATGGCATTGATGGTGAGGTCGCGCCGGATCAGGTCGTCTTCCAGCGTCACATCGGCGTCGGTGTGGAACACAAAGCCGCCGTAACCGTGGCCGCTTTTGCGCTCGGTGCGGGCGAGGGCGTATTCCTCGCGGGTGTCCGGGTGCAGAAACACGGGGAAATCGTTACCCACCGGTTTGAAGCCCTGGTCCACCAGTTGTTGCGGCGTGGCGCCGACCACTACCCAGTCTCTTTCCTTGACCGGCAGCCCGAGCAGCTGATCGCGCACAGCACCGCCTACCAGATAAATGTCCATGTTGTTGTTACCAACCCTTTAACGCAGAATAGTTGCATGTCTGTTTTTATTAGCAAACCGGGAATGGCATTTCGGCTGAGCGTTGCCCGCCGCCCGCACGCGTGGTGCGTGCGTGGGTCGCCGCCGTGTGCCTGACCGGTTTGTACCGACCCAGGCCGCGGCGCTGTTAAGCCCGCGGCTTTTTTGTTTTTGGAACCTTGATCCGGGTCGGCGGGCTCCTTAGTGAACGCATTTTCACTGGCGCGTCCCCGAGGTACAAGTTTTACAAGCGGATAAACACCATGAATACCCTGGTCGCCTATTTGACCGTGATCGCCGTTTGGGCGACCACGCCACTGGGCATCAAATGGAGTGGCGAGGCGCTGCCGGCCTTTGCCGCCGCCGGTTCGCGGATGGCCATCGCCGCCGCGCTGGGGCTGCTGTGGCTGGCGGCGCGGCGTCAGGGCCTGCCTTTGCACCGCCGCGCCTTGTCCAGTTACGCGGCGGCGCTACCGGGCATCTTCGGTGCCATGGGCTGCAGCTACATGGCGGCACGGGACCTGCCCTCGGGGCTGATCTCGGTGGTGTTCGGGCTGGCGCCGTTGATCTCCGGGCTGATGATGCAGTGGCTGCCCGGCGGTACCCGGCTGAACGGCTGGCACTGGCTGGCCTGCCTGCTGGGTCTGGCCGGCCTGGCCCTGGTATTCGGCGACAGTTTCGCCCTGCTGTTGCAGGACAGCGCCACGCTGGCCGGCGACGACGCGCGGCGCGGTCGCGGGTTGGTGTGGATTCTCAGTGCCGTCACCCTGTTCGCCGCGTCCGGCATCGTGGTGCAGCGGGTCGGCGCCGGGCTGGCGCCAATGCAACAGACCGTGGGTGGCCTGTTGTTTTCCCTGCCGTTGTACGCTCTGGCGATGCTGGTGAGTGGCCAGGGGTTCGATTACAGCGGCGATCAGCGGGGCCTGGGCGCGATCGTCTATCTGGCGGTGTTCGGCTCGCTGCTGGGCTTCTATTGCTACTTCCAGGTGCTGGCCCGGTTGCCCGCCGCCACGGTGGCGCTGGTGACCTTGATCACACCGGTATTGGCGCTGTTGCTGGGCGCCGCCCTCAACGATGAGCTGCTGGGCGCGCGGGTGCTGGCCGGCGCCGCCGTGATCCTGGCGGCCCTGGGTCTGTACCTGCTCGGCGACCGGCGGGTGCGACGCGGTGTCGTTTCCACCGCCGCCGGCGACGGATAAGGTCATTGCGCCCACGGCGGCCTCTGAGTAGGGTCACTGGGTCACGACGGGAGAGTGAATCAATGAAAACACGTCTTACAGAATTGCTGGGTACCCGCTACCCGATCATCCAGGGCGGCATGCAGAATGTCGGCTACGCGGAACTGGCGGCGGCGGTGTCCAACGCCGGCGCGCTGGGCATCATCACCGGGCTGACGCAGCCCACCCCGGAGGATCTCGCCAAGGAGATCGCCCGCTGCAAGGAAATGACCGACCAGCCGTTCGGCGTCAACCTGACCCTGCTGCCGACCATCAAGCCGGTGCCGTACGAAGAGTACGCCCAGGTGATCGTCGACGCCGGCGTTAAGATCGTGGAAACCGCCGGGCGCAGCCCGGAGCCCTTTATGCCGCTGTTCAACGAGCACGGCATCAAAGTGATCCACAAGTGCACCTCGGTGCGCCACTCCCTGAAAGCTCAGAGCCTGGGCTGCGCGGCGGTGTCCGTGGACGGCTTTGAATGCGCCGGCCACCCCGGCGAGGACGACGTCACCAACCTGGTGCTGCTGCCCGCCGCCGCCAAGGTGCTGGATATTCCCATGGTCGCCTCCGGCGGCATCGGCACCGGCGCGCAGATGGCCGCCTGCCTGGCCCTGGGCGCCGACGGCATCAACATGGGCACGCGCTTCATGGCCACCAAGGAAGCGCCCATCCACGAGAACATCAAGCGCGCCATCGTCGAAGGCAGCGAGCGCGACACCGCGCTGGTCTATCGGCCGCTGCGCAACACCGCCCGGGTGTACAAGAACAAGGTCGCCGAGCGGGTCAACGAGATCGAGCGCGAGCAGGGTAAGGACATGAAGTTCGAGCTGATCAGCGACATGGTGGCCGGCGCCAAGGGCAAGGTGGCGCTTACCGAAGGTGACGTGGATTACGGCATCTGGACCAGCGGCATGGTGCAGGGGCTGATCGACGCCGTTCCGTCCTGCGAGGATCTGGTGCAGGAAATCATCCGCGAGTGCGAGAGCACCATCCGCGACCGGCTGTCGGTGTTCGCCGCTTCCTGATTGTGGGAGCGGGCCTTGTGGGAGCGGGCCCCGCCCGCGAAAGGGTGGCGCCAGCCACCCGGCAGGATCCCAGAGACCTTTTTCTCCGATAAGCCGTGCCCTCCATCGGGGGTCGCGGGTCTGTGTTCTGCCCTTCCGGGAACGCCGTGAACCCGTCCCTGGGGGCTCCCTGTCGAACGTCCTGTTCTCCAGGGTCCCGGAAGGGCAGAACACAGACCCGCTCCGCAGCTAGTGTCACCGCCATGGGTTATAGCTGGTGCCAAACCTTTCTACGAAGCTTGTTTTGTGGGAGCTTGCCTGCAAGCGAAAGGCCGGCTTTGCCGGCCGGCAGGATCCCAGAGCCCTCTCTCCAGAAAGCCCGCGCCGGGATCGGGTGGGCCCGTCCAGGACACGCTGCAAGTACGTCCATGTAAGCTCGGATTTGGCCATCCCTGGCCAAATACGGTCCTGGACGGGCCCACCCGATCCCGGCGCTCCTTGGGAAATTCGCCGCCACAAATCCACTTCGTAGAAAGGTCCAGGCGGTGTTATGCCCCGTGGCGGTTTCGCTGCTCAGTGAGCGGGGCAATGGTGGTGCCTGGAGGGACCTATTTGGCCAGGGATGGCCAAATGAGAGCGCCCAGGGACGGCTTGAGCGATCCCGGAAGGCACCA
>Ga0207900_100041_pt1 | contig 133165 bp, 125 predicted proteins | sample LinPmetageLP39_FD_184052 | JGI IMG/M metagenome (GOLD analysis project Ga0207900, IMG submission 184052) | Marine viral communities from the Pacific Ocean - LP-39 (SPAdes) | ecosystem: Environmental > Aquatic > Marine > Oceanic | place: Pacific Ocean | collected 2010-06-14
TTGAATTCAGGGCTGTATTTTCTGCGTTTGGACATGAACACTCCTTTGGCACATTGTGCCTCTTTTCAAGAGTGTCCGCAGTAACGGGGTAGAACCCCTTGCAGCTTGCAGCTTGCAGGGCAATAAAAAAGAGCGCCCTAGGGCGCTCTTGAGTGCAAAGCCGAGGGGAGTTAGGCTTCAGCGCGTCCCCACTCGATGTCCTGCAGGTGGCGCCACATGATCTTGCCCGTTGGCGACTTGGGAATGCTGTCGGCGAAGGAGACGATCTGCGGGCATTTGTAGGCAGCCATGTTTTCCTGGCACCAGTTGATAATGTCCTGCTCAGTTGTGTCTTGTTTGCCTGCACTCAGTACGACGACCGCCTTAACCGTTTCGCCGCGTCGCTCATGGGGTACAGAGATAATGCAGACTTCCTGAATGGCCGGGTGTGCGTACATGAGTGATTCAACTTCCGCGGGCCATACCTTGAAGCCCGACGCGTTGATCATTCGTTTTACGCGGTCTACCAGGAAAAAGTAGCCCTCTTCGTCATAATAGCCGAGGTCGCCAGAGCGGAAGAAGCGCTCGCCAGCTACCTCAACAAACGCCTCTTCGGTAGCATCAGGGCGGTTCCAGTAACCTTGGAAAATCTGTTCGCCGCGCATGATGATTTCACCGGTCACGCCGGGCTCGACTTCTTTTAACGTGTCAACGTCAATCACCCGTGAGTCAACACCAATGAAGGGAACACCCAGGCATTGGGGTTTGCAGGCATGGGGCGGATTTGCATGTGTTGCTGCGATCGTTTCGGACAACCCATAGCCTTCCATATAGATAAGGCCTGTCTTGTCCTGAAGCTTTTTAGCTACGGCTGCGGGCATAGCCGCTCCGCCACCGCCGATACCAGTGAGTGACCTGATGTCGTATTGATCGATATCGGGATCGGACAACATGTCGACCACCATCGTCGATATGTTGCGCCAGGTATTGATTTTCAGGCTTTCAATCAATTGTGCCGCTACCTTTCTATCCCAGCGGGTCATTACGACCAGGGTGCCGCCAGCGTAGAGAGTGGAGTTCATGCACGATTGCATACCAGTGACATGAAACATGGGTACCGACACCAGATGGATGCAGCTGTGCTGAGTGTTCACCCAGGCGGCTCCATACACAGTGGTAGCCATCGCGCTATGATGCGTGTGGACGCAGCCTTTTGGATTGCCGGTAGTGCCCGAGCTGTAAGGTATGACACACAGGTCATTTGGTCCTGCGGTTAAAGCGCTTGGCTTTATGTCAGCTTTCATCGCCGCTTGCCATGCAGTCAGCCCTGCTGCTGTAACCGGCTCGGCGGGCGCAGCCACGGCGTCGGGCAACGTAAGGTCTGTCGTTTCTACTACGTATTCGCTGTAGGCAGTGACAATCACTTCTTTTAACGCACTCTCGCCGATATGCGGCGCCACGAATTCGCTCAGCTCTTGCCCGCATAGCGCTACAGGCGCCTGGGTGTCTTCGATCAGGTAAGCGAGTTCGGCAGTGCGGTTCATGGGGTTAACCGGCACAACAACGGCGTTAGCACGCAAAATGGCGAAGTAGCCGATGATGTACTGTGGGCTATTCTGCATATACAGCAGTACGCGATCGCCGTTTTTTACGCCGGCTTGCTGTAGATAGCCCGCAAGGCGCTCGGCCTGATTCTGCAGCTCGCGGTAGCTGATGTTGCTACCGTAGTAGTGAATAGCTGGATGATCGGGGTAGCGAAGTGCGGAGACGGTGATGTTGTGGAACAAGTTGGTGGCGGGGACTTCAAGCTGCTTGGGTACTTGATCGGGCCACACGGCATAGTGACGGTCAAACATACATCCAATCTCCTGCTTTTTATGCAATTCAGACGAACCGTTCTCTGCGCGTTTTCAGCAGGACAGTCCTGTTATTAGATCAGCCGACAGAATAAGTCCCTACGTGAGACTAAGGAAGAATACTTTTGTTGTGCTGTTGTTACGTCATAAACCGCAGTGAGTTCCAAGGTGCTGGCTTTCCCAGTCGGTCGGGAGGATGCGGTATAGTATCGGCCTGACCCAGGCGCCTATGGGCGTGAAGCGAACGACAGTGTTCAGCGGTATTTGCGGAGGACCTTACATATGAATCAGGACCGGGTATTTATTTTTGATACCACGCTGCGAGATGGTGAGCAGAGCCCTGGCGCGTCCATGACCAAGGACGAAAAGCTGCGTATCGCGCGGGCGCTGGAGAAGCTGCAGGTGGACGTCATCGAAGCGGGGTTTGCCATTGCCAGTCCCGGCGACTTCGAGGCGGTCAAGGCGATTGCGGACAGCATTCAGGACAGCATTATCTGTAGTCTGTCGCGTGCGGTTGACGCGGACATTGACCGAGCAGCTGAAGCACTGGCCGGCGCTAACGCAGGGCGCATTCATACCTTTATTGCCACCAGTCCGATTCATATGCAGCATAAGTTGCGTTTACCGCCGGATCAGGTGGTTGAGCAAGCAGTGCGCGCAGTTAAGCGCGCGCGCAACCTGTGCGCTGATGTCGAGTTCTCATGCGAAGACGCAGGGCGCTCCGAGATCGACTTCCTTTGCCGAATTATCGAGGCGGCCATCGACGCAGGTGCCCGGACCATCAATATTCCTGACACCGTCGGCTATGCTATCCCGCACCAGTTCGCCGACACCATACGGCAGATAATGTCTCGCGTACCTAACGCCGATAAAGCCGTTTTTTCAGTGCATTGTCATAACGACCTGGGTCTGGCTGTTGCTAATTCACTGGCGGCGGTTACAGCCGGTGCCCGTCAGGTTGAATGCACTATCAACGGCTTGGGCGAGCGCGCCGGTAACGCTGCGCTGGAAGAGATCGTCATGGCAATCAAGACGCGGCAGGATCTGCTGGGTGTATATACCGGAGTTGTGACCGAGAATATTTTGCCTGCTTCGCGGCTTGTTTCAGGGATCACCGGCTTCCCGGTACAGCCCAACAAAGCTATTGTCGGCGCCAATGCCTTTGCTCACGAGTCAGGGATTCACCAGGATGGCGTGCTTAAGCACCGTGAAACCTACGAAATCATGAGCGCGCAGTCCGTGGGCTGGCACACCAACAAATTGTCGTTGGGCAAGTTGTCAGGGCGGAATGCTTTCCGCTCGCGTCTTGAAGAGCTGGGCATTGTTTTGAGCGGTGAAGATTTGAATGCGGCTTTTGTTCGCTTCAAACAGTTGGCCGATCGTAAGCATGAGATTTTTGATGAAGATCTGCAGGCGCTGGTGACTGATACGCTAACCGAGGTGGTCGAGCACATTCGCTTGGTTCATTTGGACGTCTCGTCCTGCATGGGCGAGGTACCGAATGCGCTGGTTCAGCTTAGTGTCGACGGAGTAGAGCAGGAAGCGCGCTCAGGGGGCTCTGGTCCGGTAGATGCCACGTTCAAGGCTATCGAGCAGGTAATCGGCTCGAACGCGACTCTTCAGCTGTATTCGGTAAACGCGATCACCGAGGGTACTGACTCGCAGGGTGAAGTGACGGTGCGCCTAGAAAAAAGTGGTCGCATCGTAAACGGTAACGGTGCTGATACCGATATTGTCGTGGCCTCGGCCAAAGCCTATATCAATGCGTTGAATCTGATGCGCGAAGGTGCATACCGCGCTCATCCTCAGGCAGCGGGGGTCTGATGCAGGAACAAGCGCGTCTGGCCTATCTTGAGGCCATGGGAGTAACGAACTGGATACCACGCAAAGCGTTGATTGGTGTGCCAGAACGTATCCCGTATACGCTACCCGCAGTGCAAGAGGCGCAGCCAACCCAGGAGCCCGATTCAGATCCCTCGGCAGCTCCGGTGACTGCGCCAGTCAGCAAGGCCCCCGCAGTTAAACCAGCCGCGTTGGTTAACAAGTTACGCGGCGAGGTCGCACAACCGAAAGCGCCCCAGCCTGAAGAAACTCCGGTGCAGGCGGCTCCTGTCGCTGCGGCCATTGAGCCCTTTTATTTGCAGCTTTGGTTGGCAGGCCCTTGCGCCCTTCTTACCGAGGCGCCTGAGCCTGGCCTCGAAAGCGCAACCCCTGCCTTTATTTTGCTGCAGGATATTCTGCGCGCAGTAGGGTTGCCATCGCGGCCACGGTTATTAGCTGATTTTCGTTGGCCGTTGAGTCGTAACCCACAGCTTGATCGTAGTGCAGAAGCAGCGAGCAGGGGATTGCTGGCTTTTATGCAAGGACGTCTGGAAGACCAGGAGTTAGTCTCGCTTGGCTGTTTTGGTCCTGCTACCGGGCTATTGGTAGAGTCGGACTTGGCAAAGGTCGATGAATTGGTTGGACGCGAAGTAGCACTTGAGGGTTTACCTGCGTGCTGGTTTGCAGATGATCTTGAGCTGTTGATGCGTGAACCGCAGCGCAAAGCGGCGCTATGGGCGCAGCTGAGACGAGTAAAGGCACGGTGGAAGGATAACGTATGAGTGCCCTGACTTTCCGACGCATGCAGGAGTCTGATCTGGATGCGGTGCTGGCTATTGAATTCTCCGCTTTCAGTCATCCTTGGACTCGCGGCATCTTTCTGGACTGCATCAAGTCAGGCCATGAGTGCTGGTTAGCCTTCGATGGCTTGCAGCAAATTGGGCACGGCGTACTGTCTGCGGCAGCGGGCGAATCTCATTTGTTGAACATCACCATTAGGCCCGAAAGTCAGGGCAATGGTTTTGGTCATGGCTTGCTTGAGCACCTTATGCAGCAAGCCAAGGTACGTGATGCTGAAGTCACCTTTTTGGAGGTGCGTGAGTCCAACCTTAATGCCGCGGGTTTGTATGAGAGCTTTGGCTTTAACGAAATCGGCCGGCGCAGAAATTACTATCCTGCTGTGGGTGGGCGTGAAGACGCTCTGGTTATGGCCTACTCGCTGGTCGATTGAGTAGAGGACTATTACCGCAGCACTGATACGTTTGCGGCTCGCACCTTCCGCTATTGGGTTTTTGGTAGGAGGTATGTTTGATGTTTGCTGTTTTCGGGAGATCCGCGTGAAGTTGTCCGCACGCGGCTGGGCCATTGCCGGACTACTTCTATGCGCAATGATCTGGGCTGGTAACGCCCTGGTCGCGCGCGCAACTGCTGGGTTATTGCCACCGATTGGTTTGTCATTTTGGCGATGGACTACGGCCCTGTTATTGATCTTACCTTTTACCCTGCGCGGATTGTGGCGCCAGCGGGCCTCATTACTGTTGCATTGGAAGCAGATTGCAACCTTGTCGGCGTTAAGCATTTCATCCTACAACACGCTTTTGTACCTGGCGGCGCAGAGTACCACCGCCATCAACATCACTTTGGTTAATACCGGGCTCCCGGTTGCTGCGTTTATATGGTCGGTTCTATTGTTGCGCCAGTGGCCAAGCCGGCAAACACTAGCCGGCACTCTGTTGTCCTTCACCGGGCTGTTGGTGATCCTCAGTACTGGGCAGCTGGGTAAGCTTGCGCACCTGGTTTTCAATCCGGGTGATTTAATCATGCTGGCGGCGGTAATGACGTGGGGGCTCTACTCTGTTCTTCTGCGTCGCTGGATGATTCCCGTTCCGGGAGTGACCTTGCTGACCGCGATGCTCTTGTGTGGCGTCCCGCTGCTGTTGCCGGTTTATCTATGGGAGTACAGCCAAACCGGGCCCATGCCGCTGACACTGGTGACACTTGGGGCCGTTAGCTACACAGCGCTGCTGGCTTCACTGTTCGCTTATCTTGCCTGGAATAACGGTGTGCGTATTCTCGGCCCAGCGACCGCCTCCCTATTCAGCTACCTGATGCCAGTGTTTACCGCTCTGCTCGGCGTATTGCTGCTCGGCGAACACTTGCACTGGTACCACCTCCTGGGAGGCACCCTGACCTTCTCTGGTCTCTTATTGGCAACCCGAAGAGCGTCCAAGGTATGAAGAAACTCTGCGTGATCCCCGGCGACGGTATTGGACCAGAGGTGGTGCCGGTCGCGGTAGAGGCCATTAAGCTGCTGGTGCCAGACCTGGAAGTAGTGCACGCGCAAGCGGGCTGGGCCTGCTTTCAACAGACCGGCTGTGCCGTGCCCGAGCGCACGCTCGATCTTATGCGCGAGTGCGGGGCCGGGCTGTTTGGCGCGGTGCAATCGCCAGCACATCAGGTAGCCGGTTATCGCAGCGCAATACTGACGTTGCGCCAACAGCTGGGTTTGTCAGTCAACTTACGTCCGGTGCGCAGCTGGCCCTTTATCTCGCCCAAGAGCGGGATAGATCTGATGGTATTGCGCGAGAACAGTGAAGGGCTTTATGTCGGGCGCGAGCATATGGCATCGCCAGATAAGGCTATAGCTGAGCGGCATATCAGTAGACAGGCGAGCGAGTTACTGGCGCAGCGCACAGCGCAGGTCGCTCAATTGCGGCAGGCAAGGCGCATAACCCTGGTGCATAAGGCCAATGTGCTACCGCTCACGTGCGGACTCTTTCGCGATAGCTGCCGCGCAGTGCTGGAAGCCCAAGGGTTGGGCTCGGTTCTGGATGAGCGCTTGGTTGATGTAGCCGCGCTGCAGTTGATCGAACAGCCGGAATCCTTTGACCTGGTTGTGACCACCAACCTGTTTGGCGATGTACTGTCCGATCTGGCCAGCTACTGGTCAGGCGGCCTGGCCACCGCGCCGTCGCTTAACTGGGGGCAGGGGATTGCGCTGGCTGAGCCGGTGCACGGTAGTGCGCCGGATATTGCCGGTAGCGGTAGAGCAAACCCCATAGCTGCGTTGCTCAGTGCCGCGCTTCTGCTGCGTTATCACTGGGAGTTGGACGACCAGGCATCTCGCCTGGAAGGCGCTGTAGACGATTTTTTAAAGGAATCGAAAGGCGTGGATTTAGGCGCGCAAACCACCCTGCGCGTATCAGCAGGGGTGCTGGAGCGGATCAAATAGTAGGAATAGAGGTATAAAAAAAGGCCTAGCCGAAGCTAAGCCTTTGAAATCGTTGGTGGCTACACCTGGACTTGAACCAGGGACCCCAGCATTATGAATGCTGTGCTCTAACCAACTGAGCTATGTAGCCATCCGAGGCTGCGCATTATTCATTTCCGCGCGGGGGTTGTCAAGCCTGCGTGCTTATTTTTTAACTGGCATTTCAACTGGTTAACTTTTCCATTTGGCACGAGTCGCGGGTTGCGCTGTTACCGTAACCGGGCAGTGCCTGGTTGCCGGTTATTCACTGCCCAAATGCAGTGCGGACGCTACGTGGCCGTCGCTCGCTTGTTCGGTGATGCTAACGTCTATCAGGTAAACGCGTTCGGGGTCCAGGCCGCCAGCGTCAACCAGATAGCTTTTTATTGCCGCGGCACGGCGCTGTGCCAGTTTGCGTAACATCAGGTTGCTGTGACTCCACAGGTCCAGCAACGCCTGTTCCATTTTTGCCGCGCGTTCCTCCTGGTTGAGTTGGCTCCATTCCTCCGGGGGCTGTTGTTTCAGGCGGGCGCGATAGATGCCTTCAAGCAGAGCAGGCTTATCTTCATCGTCGACCTCTATCAGCTCGCGAGAGGCGGGTACTTGTTCGCCCATGGCTTGTAGTGATTTGAACTGAAGTCGCTGGTATTCGCGGGCGAGGCGCTCGCTTGCCAGTTGCGGGCCGTCTACTGCTGCCGAGCTTATGCCCTCTACCTCCAGGGTGAGAGCCGGGCGCTGTTGCAGCGCGCTCGCCAGCGTTGTCAGTGTGCCTTCTGCGTCACGGCCAAGGGTCTCTCTACCCGCAGTGAAGCTGACTTCGCTCAGGTCTTGCTCGTTGCCGCCAACGAGGCCGGCAATAAACTTGAAGGGTGCCTGTGCGGCTCTGCCCACCAGATTGCGCAGCGTTTGCCAGATAATGGGCATGACGCTGAATTGCGGATCTTCTAGGTTGCCGGCTACCGGCAGTTGAATATCGATATTGCCTTTGCTGTCTTTAAGTAGGGCGATGGCCAAACGTACCGGTAGATCCACGGCATCCGGACTATCGACCTTTTCACCGAGCTGCAGCCCTTCCAGCAGCACCTTGTTTTCGGCATTCAGTTGGCCTTGCTCAATCCGGTAGTGCAGATCCAGGTTTAGTCTGCCTTTGCGAATGCGATAGCCAGCAAATTTGCCGGAATAGGGCGTGAGTGTGGTCAGCTCTACGTTGCGAAAGCTGGTCGCTATATCGAGGCTGTTGAGTGGGTCAAAGGGGGTCAGGCTACCTTTGATGCTGACCGGTGCGTAGCGGTCAATCTTGCCGGTCACGTTTACGCTGGCAGGTTTTGTACTCTGGTTATCCAAAGTGCCAATGTCGCCGTTGAGCTGGCCGATAGCTGCCGAGAAATCCGGCTGCAAACTGAAGTCGGCAAAATTGGCAGAGCCATCAGCAATGGTGACGCCACCAATACGAATAGCCATCGGAGCGCTGCTGCTTTGTTTCTGACTGGTGCCGGGTTGCTCAACGAGCAGGCCACTGAAGTTGGTGGTCAGGTTTTCGTTGATAATGAAACGGACATAGGGCTGCTGCAGCGCTACCTTATTGATTGTCAGTCTGTTGCCCTGATAATCGATGCTGCTGAGCTCAAGCTGTTGCCATTTCAGCAGGTCGCGCTCGCGCTCGGCATCAATGATGTGCAATTGGCTGACCTGTGCATCTCCGCTTACTTCAAGCGCTAGTGGTTCAAGTCCGTTTAAATTGATGTTGAGGTCGCTGTTGGCTAGTCCGCTGCGCAGCTGGATGCGCACCAGTGGCTCGAAATAGGGTCGAGCCAGTCGCAGGTCTATATTGCGCGTACTGGCTTTCAGAGTGGCACTCAGAGGCTTTAACTGTACCTGTCCGCTAGCGGATAGCTGCCCGTTGTTGTTGAGGCCGGTGGTCAGCTGCACGGAGAAGGGGGTGGTGCCAAGGCTATCGAACTGACTGATGCTGATATCGAGCGGGCCTACCTCCAAGGCAACTGGCTTACTTGGTACCCGATCAACCAGGTGTAGTTGGCTACCGTCCAGTGTCGCGTCCTTCAGTTGCACTCGCCATGGCGGGCTCTGAGTTGCAGGCGTCTGGGCTGCGGTAGCGGGGCTGGGCGCAGGATTGGCGACTTGCTGGGTGCTGTCTGTGACGTCAGCCGCTTGCGTTTGTCTGGTGCTCTGCTGGCTGGGCTCGGGTGTGCTCGTTTCCGCCTGGTTGGCGCTCGCTTGGGGTTTGCTGTCCAGTAGTGCCAGTAAGTCTATTGTTCCGTTTTGTTCGCGGGCGGCCCAAGCTTCCAGTTCACTGCTGTGCAGCTGACCAATAACGACCTCACGCTTGGCCAGGTTTAGCGCGCTGTCGCTGACGGCGAGGCTGGGCAGGCGCAGACGCGGTTTACCGTTGGCGTCGATACTGAGGGTGGTTAGCGCCAACTGCGCATTCTGTAATCTAAAGTCAGTTTGCTCTGAGAGGTCCAATTGATACTCGGTGCTCGCACTGAGCGCGCCGCTGTCGAGGTCCAGGTCGAACTGGTCACGAATATAGGGCCATAAGGTACTCAGTTGCGCATCCTGAATACTGAGGCTGCCGCTGGATGTGATGTTGGGAGCCAGGGTGGCGTTGCCTTGCCAGGCCAGGCGAGCACCGTTAGGGCCGCTGGCATTTAGCGTGATGGCGGTGGTTTCATCGGGCCTGGTGCTCAGGTTCTTGAGCTCCAGCGACAGGTCGTCATAGGCAAACTCGACTGCGGTTTGTGTGCGCTCGTCGATAAAATGCAGACTGTTTTTATTGAGCGCAACGCGGTCGATGCGCAGCGGGAAAAGGGTTTGGCTGGTATCGTCGCTAGCCGCCGCGTCCGCCTCAGGCAGGTTGAACAGCTTTGCCAGGTTGAGCGTGCCATCTTTGGCAAAGTGAACCTCGCCGTGCGCAGCATCCAGTTCAACGTCGGCCAAGTGCAGGGCCCCGGTCCACAGGCTATCGAGCTCGGCGTTCACGTAAAGTCGCTGAAAGGAGATATCTGGAGCGTCAGGGTCGCCGATCTGCAGATCCCAGAGCGTGGCTTGCATGCTGAAAGGATTGAACTCGACCCTGCCCAGTTGCGCAGGCACTGTCGCCAGCCTGGACAGTTGGCTATTGATGGTATGCAGCGCTATGGCTGGGACTAGCAGAAACCCTGCTGTTGTGTAGATAAAGCTGGCGATCAGTAGTCCGACCGCAAGGCTTTTCTTGCGTATACGCATGAGCTAGCCGTCTCGGATGCAATAAGTAGGGAGATTATGGCACGTGAAGGCCGGTTCTGCGGCCCATGTCAGGCAAATATCAAGGCTGTTGCGACCTACACGGTCGTGCTTTGATATACCTGAAAGCCCTTACAATGGTTCTATAAAAATAAATAAGCGAATGACCATGCAGATAAAAAGATCGGGGGCAGTAGCTCTCCTGGCGCTGTGTTTATTGGGTGTTTTGGGGTTTGTATGGCCTCACTCTGGCAACGATATGATTTTCTTCGGCGGCCCCATCCTGACTGTTAATGCGAGCAACGAGGTCGTTGAGGCGCTGGCGGTGCGTGATGGCATTATCGTTGCTGTCGGCAGTCTGGATGAGGTCATGGGCGTCCGGTCCGCAGACACGCAACTTGTCGATCTGCAGGGCAGAGCCTTGATGCCGGGGTTTGTTGCGGCTCATGAGCATCCCACGTTAACCGCTGTATTCAATGGCGCGCATGACCTGTCGGGATTCAGTTACAAGCATAATGCTGAGGTATGGGCGGCGTTGCGTGAGGCGATTGCGGCTACACCCAAAGGCGACTGGGTGTATGCCGGCGGCATTGATGCGATTCTGACGCCTGATCTGCAGGTGCCCATGCGCGAAGCGCTGGATCAGTTGGCGCCGGACAATCCGGTGCTGCTGATTTCGCAGACGCTGCATTCGGCCTGGGCCAATTCTGCCGCCTTTGCCGCAGCGGGCGTGACCCGCGATACGCCTGATCCGGGTAAAGGGTCGTATTACGAGCGTGATGCTAACGGCGATTTCACGGGCTTCATCGCTGAAACACGTGCAATGCAGCCCTTTGTCACAGGCCTGCGCTCGCCGTTGCGGCTGCTTGGGCGTTATACCGATACCCTGGACGGATATCTTGCCGAAGGTTTCACCTCGGTCGCCTCGCTAGGCTACAACGTGCCGCCTTTGCTGGCTCGGTTTGCCGCTTCGCGACACCTTCAGCCGCGCATCCGGCAGTTCTTTTATCTGGTTGAGAGTGAGCTCGATTACCTGCCGGATTTGCCAGATACGCGTAACCCGTTTTTTCGTGTGCTTGGCGTCAAACTGTGGCACGACGGTTCACCTTATACCGGCAGCATGTTCACCTCGGCACCTTACCTTGATAGTCGGTTGGGCCGCACATTGGGTATTGAAGCGGGCAGTCACGGTGCGGCGATGATTGCCGAGCAAGAGCTGATCGAAAAAATCCAGGGATACCGTTCACAGGGCTGGCAGGTAGCGATCCACAGTCAGGGCGATGAATCTAATCGTCAGGTGGCTAAGGCCATCCTGGCGGCAGGTCAGCCCGGTTCCGGCGACGCCCTTATCCGGCTGGAGCATGCTGTGCTGTTACCGGCGGATTTGATGCCGGCGCTGGCGGAGCAGGGCGTGACGGTCAGTTTTCACATTAACCATATTCGCTATTACGGCGATGCTCTGGCGGAATCGATCATCGGCCGCTGGGCGGCGCAGCAGGTATTGCCAATACGCACCGCAGTGGATCTGGATATGCAGCCATCGCTGCACGCAGACAGCCCTATGTTTCCGGCCGATGGATTTAGCCTGATGCAGACGGCCATCACTCGCAGAACCGATAGTGGTCGGGTCTTGAATGCCGATCAATCCATCGATGTTCGCCACGCGCTGCGTGCGATGACCGTCAACGCGGCCTACCAGCTCGGCATTGATCGTCAGGCGGGCAGTCTGGAGGTAGGCAAGTGGGCTGACCTGCAGGTTGTGACAGAGAGCCCGTACGAGGTTGACGCGCAAAAGCTGAACCGCGTGCAGACCGAGCAGGTGTATGTGTCTGGCCGGTTGGAATTTAATCAAGCACAGTAGTACTGACGTAAAAAGCCCCTGCTCACCAAAGGCGGGCAGGGGCTTTTCATGACAATCGCAACGCCTTAGACGTTGAAACGGAAGTGTATTACATCACCATCCTTGACGATGTATTCCTTACCTTCCAGGCGCCATTTTCCTGCTTCCTTGGCACCACTTTCGCCGTTGTATTGAATAAAGTCTTCGTAGGCGGTGACCTCGGCGCGGATAAAGCCTTTTTCAAAGTCGCTGTGAATCACGCCCGCAGCTTGTGGGGCTGTGGCGCCAATTTTTACCGTCCAGGCGCGTACTTCCTTAACGCCAGCGGTGAAGTAGGTCTGCAGGCCCAGTAGCTCGTAGCCCGCGCGAATGACGCGGTTCAGGCCAGGCTCTTCCATCCCCATGGTCTCAAGAAACATCTGCTTTTCTTCGTCGTCATCCAGTTCGGCGATTTCGGCTTCGATCTTGTTGCAGACCGGCACGACAATAGCGCCTTCTTCGGCAGCGATGGCCTTCACTACATCGAGTAGCGGGTTATCTTCAAAACCTTCTTCGGAGACGTTGGCGATGTACATGACCGGCTTGATGGTCAGTAGGTGGAATTGGCGCGCAGTGGCACGTTCTTCCGGGCTGAAGTCTTTCAGCAGGGTGCGCGCAGGCTTGCCTTCGCTAAAATGCGGAATCAGCTTTTCCAGCAGGGCTTTCTGGGCAATCGCCTCCTTGTCGCCGCCTTTGGCATTGCGGCTTACCCGGTATAACTGCTTCTCGCAGCTGTCGAGGTCGGCGAAGATCAGTTCCAGGTCGATAATCTCGATATCGCGCTTGGGATCAACACTGTTGGCGACGTGAATGACGTTCTCATCTTCGAAGCAGCGCACTACGTGGGCGATAGCATCGGTCTCGCGGATGTTGGCAAGAAACTTGTTACCCAGGCCTTCACCCTTGGAGGCGCCTTCGACCAAGCCGGCGATGTCCACAAATTCCATGGTCGTTGGCAACACTTTCTGCGGCTTGACGATGTCGGCCAGCGCATCCAGGCGTGGGTCGGGCATCGGCACGATGCCGCTGTTCGGCTCAATGGTGCAGAAAGGGAAGTTTTCTGCCGCGATGCCGGATTTGGTCAACGCATTGAACAGGGTGGATTTGCCAACGTTGGGCAGACCGACAATACCGCAATTGAAACCCATAGTGATGTCCTTTGCCGTGTGTGGCGGCGCAAATTGATTCAGGCTTTAAAGCTGTGCAGGCGTTGCATGACGGCTGACCACTGTCCCTGGCTGATGCCGGGTAGTTCGCGGATGGCTTCGTCGATGCAAGCGTCGAGTGCTTCCTGTTCGGCTTTGGGCGCGCGGCCCAGTACAAAGCCGGTCACCTGCGAGCTGTGGCCAGGATGGCCAATACCCAAGCGCAGGCGGTAAAAAGTATTCTGATTGCCCAATTGAGCAATGATGTCCCGCAAGCCGTTGTGTCCGCCATGACCGCCGCCCTTTTTGCACTTGACCACGCCAGGCGGTAGATCAAGCTCATCATGGGCTACCAGAATTTCTTCCGGCGTAATGCGATAGAAACCAGCCAGCGCGGCAACAGCTTGCCCACTGCGGTTCATAAAGGTGGTGGGGATCAACAGGCGAATATCCTGACCATCAATTGTCAGGCGGCCGGTAAGGCCAAAAAACTTGCTTTCAGCACGCAGGCCGACGTTATGCCGGTCAGCCAGGCGCTCAATAAAAAGGGCGCCAGCGTTGTGGCGGGTCAGGTCATATTCAGGACCGGGATTTCCCAGTCCTACGATTAACTTGATTCCCTGCGTCACAACGGGCGCCCCTCTCGAGTCAGGCGGGAGTTTACTCCGCAGACTCCTCACCTTCGTCAGCTGCTGGAGCATCTTCTTCAGCTTCAACGGCTACGCGAGCTGCGTGCACGTTGGCGACTGGAAGATCGTGATCAGCGCCTTGGGCCAGAGCAGGAATGCTCACGCCTTTTGGCAGCTTCAGGCTGGACAAGTGAACGATATCGCCCAGATCGACTTCAGCCATGTCCACTTCAATGAACTCTGGCAGGTCTTTCGGCAGGCAGTTAACTTCAACGTCGGTCATGGTGTGAGAGATCACGCCACCGCTTTTCTTGACGCCGACACAAGTGTCTTCGTTCAGGAAGTGCAGGGGAACGTGAACAGTCACTTCGTGACCAGCTACCACGCGCAGGAAGTCAGCATGCATAACCATCGGCTTGGCGGGGTGACGCTGCAGAGCTTTCAGCAGTACGTCTTCTTTTTTGCCGTCAACTGACAGCTTGATGACGTGGGAGTAGAAAGCTTCGTTTTCCAGTGCTTTGTTCAGCTCGCGAGCAGCGATAGAGATGCTCTGCGGCTCTTTGTTGCCACCGTAAACGATAGCGGGCACCAGTGCATCGTTACGACGCAGGCGGCGGCTCGCACCTTTCCCCAGGTCGTTACGGGTATTCGCATTCAGAGAGAAGTCGACCATAAGTAGTCTCCTTGCAAAAACATCCGGGCACTTGCGACCAGTGCGTCGGATGATTGATGAAAAACCCGAGCTTATGCCCGGGTCGTTAAATCAGCGTCTTGTTCCTTAACGGAACATGGCGCTGATGGATTCTTCGTTGCTGATACGACGCATCGCTTCGGCAACAATGGGTGCCATATCCAATTGGCGGATACGATCACAGGCAGCTGCCGCGGGAGACAAGGGGATAGTGTTGGTCACTACCAGTTGGTCCAGTACGGAGTTGCTGATGTTTTCGATTGCCTTGCCCGATAGAATCGGGTGCGTGCAATAGGCAAATACTTGCGCCGCGCCGTGGTCTTTCAGAGCTTTTGCGGCATGGCACAGTGTGCCTGCAGTATCAACCATGTCGTCTACCAGCACGCAGTTGCGACCTTCGATGTCACCGATGATATGCATCACTTCAGACTGGTTGGCCTTCGGTCGACGCTTATCGATGATCGCCAGGTCTACACCCAGGCTTTTTGCCACTGCACGGGCGCGCACAACGCCGCCGATGTCAGGGGAGACAATCATCAGATTGTCAAAACGTTGGTCCTGAATATCGTCAATCAGTACCGGTGAACCGTAGATATTGTCGACCGGAATGTCGAAAAAACCCTGGATCTGGTCGGCGTGCAGGTCAACGGTCAGCAGGCGGTCAACGCCTACAGTGTCGAGCATGTCTGCTACGACCTTGGCGCTAATAGCGACACGGGCAGAGCGGGGGCGACGATCCTGGCGAGCGTAACCGAAGTAGGGAACGACAGCGGTGATGCGTGAGGCGGATGAGCGACGCAGAGCGTCAGCCATAACCACCATTTCCATCAGGTTGTCGTTGGTCGGTGCGCAGGTTGGCTGCAGGATGAAGACGTCTTTGCCGCGCACATTCTCATTCAGTTCGACGTTAACTTCGCCGTCACTGAAGCGGCCAACAGTGGCATCGCCTAGAGGAATGTGTAGCTCACGCACGACGCGCCGTGCCAGATCGGGGTTGGCGTTCCCCGTGAATACCATCATCTTGGACACGCAGCATTACCTTTTTTGGGTAGTGGTCTTTGCGATTATGGATTCACGTCTGGAGTGCAGAAAGCATCAACCAGTCAGACGTGGATCACTCTGTCTTGATTGCTGCCGGAGAGAAAATGGCAGGGGCGGCTGGATTCGAACCAACGCATGGCAGGATCAAAACCTGCTGCCTTACCGCTTGGCTACGCCCCTGTAACTATCCGGATGCACGGCTGCATCCTTAGTGCTTACTTGTTGATCAATTGATGTAACGGTGAAACGTTACAACCCTTGGCAACAAAGCTTCGCAGTGTGGCTGGCAACCGGGCGCGAACTTTATCAGCTTCGCGTTCATTTGGGAAGGCCCCAAATAAGCAACTGCCAGTTCCGGTCATCTTAGCCTCACAATAATTGTTTAGCAAGATCAACGTGTTACGAATTTCTGGGTAACGCGCTGCAACAACCGGTAAGCAGTCATTCCGACCGCCGACCTCACGGAAGGCCGCTAATGTAATGGGCGATGTGTCGCGCGTCAACCTCTGATCTGAAAAAATCTCTGCAGTACTGACTGAATAGGGCGGAATAACCACCAGATACCAGGGTTCTTCCAGCTCTACCGGGGTTAGTTTTTCGCCCACGCCTTCCGCCCAGGCGGCCTTGCCGTGCACGAATACCGGCACGTCAGCGCCCAGGGCTATTCCGATAGCAGCCAACTGGTCGTCGTTTAGATTGCTTTCCCATAGACGATTTAGCCCTACCAGAGTGGTCGCAGCGTCAGAGCTGCCGCCGCCGATACCGCCACCCATGGGCAGGCGCTTCTCAAGCGTGATATCAGCGCCGAGTGATGTTCCTGTGGCGTTTTGCAGGCGTTTAGCGGCTTTGACGATCAGGTTGTCTTCTGGAGCGACGCCCGGCAGCTCGGTGTGCAAGTTTATCTGGCCGTCGTCGCGGCAACTAAAGTGCAGGGTGTCGCCATAGTCAACAAACTGAAACAGGGTCTGCAGGTTGTGGTAGCCGTCTGCGCGGCGCCCGGTTATATGCAGAAACAGGTTGAGTTTGGCTGGTGCCGGCAGGCTGAGTGTTGCTGTGTTCATTCAGGGATTCGGGGTTTCCAGTCAGTGACGACGAGGGTGAGTAGCAGATCGTGCCCGGAAATTTGCAGTCGCTGCGGCAGTTGTACTTCGCCGACCTGCTGGTAACGACTGTACTCGACGGTCCAGCCACTTTGGTTCAGCCGCGCGAGGCGGCTATGGGTGTCCAGCTGCAATCGGCTGGGTGCATCTGGTGCCGGTAGGCCGCGTACCCACCAGAGCAGGTGTTCGACCGGCAGACGCCAGCCAATTTGCTGCTCCAGTAATGCTTCGGCGGATTCGGCACTGACGGGTGCGCGACCGGCCACTTCAAGCGTGGTCTGTTTGTCGTCACCCTGAATGCGGGTCGCTCCGCGCCCCATGGGGCCGGACAGGCGAATGTCATAGTAATCATTGCGTTGCAGCCAGAAGAGGGTGCCGCTACCCGACTCTTGCGGTGCCCGCACGCCCAGTTTGCCCTGTAGTTCCCAGCTGTGGATGGGTTCTACCTGCTGACGATGGTGCTTCCATGCCTGAGGGTCACCGCCGAGCTCCAGCGTTTCCTTCTGGTGCAGGCTGCTGCAGGCTGCGAGAGTCGTGGCTAGCAGGATGACGGTCAGGGTGCGCATAAATGACATGATTTACTCAGCTTCCAGGCGTTCGCGGGTGGCAGGGATCAATTGGCTGTCAGGTGCCTGTTCCAGGCCTTGCTTCCAGACCTGGCGGGCCTCCCGTTTGTTCCCTTGGCGCCAGAGCACTTCGCCCAGATGAGCAGCGACTTCCTGGTCAGGGAAGTTGGTAAAGGCGTCCCTCAGTAACTGCTCTGCGCGATCAAGATTGCCGAGTCGATAGTGAACCCAGCCAAGGCTGTCGCGCACTGCCGGGTCATCCGGCGCTAGTGCGGCGGCCCGCTGCAGCAGGTCGAGCGCCTCGTCCAGCCTTTCATTACGGTCGGCAAGGGTGTAGCCGAGGGCGTTCAGGGCCATGGCGTTATCAGGTTCGCGCTCAATAATGGTACTGAGATCCTGCACTGCGGCCTCGGAGTTGCCAAGCTGCTCGTTCAGCATGGCGCGGGTATACAATAAGCTGCTTTCCACTGGGTAAGCACGCAGCGCAGCGTTGGTTCGCTCGATAGCTTGCTCGGGCTGGTCGGCAAGCGTTTCAATCTCAATCTGGTATAGCGTCAGTGCGTGCTGTGGATACTCTTCGCGGTCCTTTTGCAGTAGCTCGCTCAGGGCGTCCAGATGCCCCTGTTTAACCAGGAGCTGACTGATCTGCAGGCGAGAAGTCAGCAATTCCGTGCCGCTGTTGATGCTTTGCCAAGTCTCTAGTGCAGCATCCGGGTCGCCGTTAGCCAGTTGCGCGTTGCCCAAATGGTAGCGCGCTGTGTTGTTGTTTGGATTGGTGTCCAGCACCTGTTGCAGTTGATCAACGGCTTCAGCGCTGTCGCCGAGTTCCAGATAGACCAGCCCTAGAGACAGGCGCAGGTCAGGGTCGTCCGGATTATCCCTGACCAGTTTGGCGTATTGGGTGCTAGCGGCGCGGTAGTCGCCGGAGCTCACCAGCATGCGGGCCAAGAGTAAGCGCAAGCGGGTATCTGCCGGAAATGACTCCAGTCCGCGATAGAGGATTTCTTGGGCGCGCTTGGGATCGTTTTCTATTACCAGGCGGCTGTGCAGCAGGATGGCGGCGGGTGCCTTGTCCGTGCCGGGATGTTGCTCGAGTAGCTCAAGTGCTTCTTGTGAGCGGCCAGCCTGTTGCAGTAACAATGCCTTGGCAAAGGCTAATTGGGTGTTTTCAGGATGGCGTTGCAGCATCTGCGAAAGACTCTCAAGCAGCGCTTTGCGGGTTGGTTCGTCTGTTTCGGCTGCGGCCAGGGCGAGGAAGTCGAAGTGCGTCTCTCCATGCAGATCCAGAGCGCGCTGCATCATGTCCATGGCCTGCTCGTGCTGACCGGTACGAGCTAGGTGTATAGCCGCTGAGCGCAGGGCTTCCGGGTTCTGACTATCGAGTTCGACCCAAAGCAGCGCCATATCAAGCGCCGGTTTTTCAGCGCCGAGGAATTCGGCCACACGCATAGCTCGCTCGGTTACACCGGCATCGCGGGTCTCACGCGCCTGGTAGATATAGTTATCGAGCGCAATATCGAAGCGGTTGCGCTGCCCGGCAATCTCGGCGGTCAGCAGGTCGTAAAGCGTGTCCTGACGAAACTGGCCATACTCGACCGGTTCGGCCGGCTTTTCGACGGCTACGGCTGGTGCTGGCGCAGCTGGTTCCGGTGTTGACAGCGCACTGCAGCCGCCAAGCAGAAGTCCGCCCAGAGCCAACAGCAGCGGGGACGGAATAGATAAAGCCTTCATAGACACTCTCATACGCGACGTTTTGGTGGCTGTTGAACCGGTGCAGTATGGGGACGCTGCACCGCTGGGGATTGGTTAAGACGGCACGTGGAGGCCGCCGGCCAGGCTGGTTTCATCATGACACAGGATGTGACGCAAACCCATACTCTGCAAGGCGTGCGAGCGAAAACCGCGAAGGGCGCGGCGAATTGCCACCCCATAGGTTGGGAGCGGAAGCCAAGCGGTAATTGATCGACGTGGGGTAACATAGGACAATTAGTCGCTTTAGCAGTCGTTTCGTTCCGGCATCATGAGGCACCATGGGCTTTATTGCATTGGGCATCAATCACAAGACCGCAGGCGTGGAGGTACGCGAGCGCCTGTCGTTTGCACCTGAGCAGCTACCGGACGCGTTGTTGCGCCTGCGGGAAGAGACTGTCACTCAGGAAGTAGCCATTCTTTCTACCTGCAACCGCACCGAGCTTTATTGCGCTCAGGATCAGTTGGATGCAGACGGTCTGGTTAACTGGTTTGCTGCCTTTCACGGTATGACCGCTGACGAGGTGCGTCGTTGCAGCTATCTGCATCAGGATGCGGGGGCGGTTAATCACATGATGCGCGTTGCTGCCGGACTGGACTCCATGGTGCTGGGCGAGCCTCAGATTCTGGGGCAGATGAAGGACGCCTGGCAGGCGGCGCGCACCGCTGGCACGCTGGGGCCGCACCTTGATCGCTTGTTCCAGAGCACGTTCAATATGGCGAAGCAGGTGCGTACCGATACCCGTATTGGTGAAAACCCGGTCTCGGTCGCCTTTGCAGCGGTAAGCCTGTCCAAGCAGATTTTCTCTGATCTTGGTCGCAGCACAGCTTTGCTGATTGGTGCCGGTGAAACCATCGGTCTGGTTGCCCGTCACCTTTACGATCAGGGTGTAGGCAAGATTATCGTCGCCAACCGCACGCTCGAACGCGCTGCAGTACTGGCCGAGCCTCTGGGTGGGCAGTCAATCGTGCTTAACCAGATTCCAGACGTGCTGGCGCAGTGCGATGTGATCATCAGCTCCACCGCCAGCCCCTTACCCATTCTTGGTAAGGGCGCGGTAGAACGAGCGCTCAAGCAGCGCAAGCATAAGCCCATGTTTATGGTCGATATTGCGGTGCCGCGTGATATCGAGCCGGAGGTAGGCGATCTGGCTGACGTTTATCTTTACAGCGTGGATGACCTGCATCAGGTGATCGAGGAAAACCTGCGGTCGCGTCAGGGCGCAGCCAATGCGGCTGAGCGGCTGATTGAGGTAGGTACCGATGACTTTATGCAGCGGCTCCGCGCGTTGGCTGCGGTGGACATAGTGCGCGACTATCGCACCAAGGCCGAGCAACTGCGCGACCAGGAGCTGCTCAAGGCGCAACAGAAACTGCAGCGCGGCGTGGATCCTGCGCAAGTGCTGGCCGAAATGGCGCGCGGTCTGACCAACAAGCTATTGCATGATCCCAGCGTCAAGTTAAAGCAAATGAGCGCCCAGGGGCGGGTCGAGGCGTTGGCGTTGGCGCAAGAGCTGTTCGCCTTGGGCGGAACGGCCGCAGACGTTGGCAGCCAAAGCAACACATCTTCATCCGATGCCGCACCGAACGCAAGACCCTCGAGCGCTGCGCATACCATCTTACAAGGCAAACAATGAAAGCATCCCTGTTGAACCGTCTGGATACCCTGAGCGAGCGTTTTGAGGAATTGTCAGCGCTGCTCAGCGATGCCGAGGTGATCAGCGATCAGGATCGTTTTCGGGCCTATTCCAAGGAGTACGCCGAGCTTGAGGCCACGGTAAAATGTTATGAAACCTGGCGCAGCGTGAAAGGCGACCTGGAGGAAGCCCGCAGCTTGCTCAAGGACAGCGACCCTGATCTGCGTGAGATGGCTGAAGAGGACGCTGCGGCCAGCGAGGCGCAGTTGGTAGAGCTGGAAGAGGAGTTGAACCGCCTGTTGCTGCCCAAAGACCCGAACGATGGGCGCAATGTGTTTCTCGAGGTGCGCGCCGGCACCGGCGGTGATGAGGCGGCGATCTTTGCCGGTGATCTGTTTCGGATGTATAGCCGCTATGCCGAGCGTCAGGGCTGGCGTATCGAGATATTGTCGGAAAACCAGGGCGAACATGGTGGCTACAAAGAGATAATCGCGCGCGTAGAGGGTCAGAGCGTGTATGCCAAGCTGAAATTTGAATCAGGTGCTCACCGCGTGCAACGCGTGCCTGCGACTGAATCTCAAGGTCGCATTCATACCTCAGCCTGTACGGTCGCGATTCTGCCGGAGATGGACGCGCAGGCCGAGATTGAGATCAACGCCAATGACCTGCGCGTTGACACCTTCCGCGCCTCTGGTGCAGGTGGACAGCATATCAACAAGACCGACTCTGCAATTCGCCTGACCCACCTGCCGAGTGGCATGGTAGTCGAGTGTCAGGATGAGCGTTCGCAGCACAAGAACCGCGCGCGCGCCATGAGCCTGTTGCAGGCAAAGTTGGTGAATCAGCAACGCGAAGCGCAGGACAAGGAAATTTCCGATACACGGCGTTCACTGGTCGGCTCGGGCGATCGCTCCGAGCGTATTCGCACCTACAACTTTCCGCAGGGGCGGGTCACCGACCATCGTATCAACCTGACGTTGTACAGCCTGGATGAGGTTATTCAAGGTGGTCTGGATGCGGTGGTTGAGCCATTGTTGCGCGAGTATCAGGCTGACCAATTGGCGGCGCTGGAAAACGTATGAGCCTGACGGTTGCAGAGCTGCTGGCGCAAGCCAATCTGCCGGACTCCGAAAGCCCCGTTCTGGATGCCGAGCTGTTGTTATGTCATGTGCTGGGAAAGGGGCGCAGTTATCTGCGTACCTGGCCTGAAGCACAGCCGAGTGCTGAGCAGGTTGAGCGCTTTTTGGTGCTGCTGGCTCGTCGCCGCACCGGCGAACCTGTGGCTTATTTGCTAGGCGAGCGCGGCTTCTGGAGCCTGGATTTACAGGTGAGCCCCGCTACTTTGATACCCCGTGCCGATACTGAGCGTCTGGTTGAGCTTGGCCTGGAGTTGGGGCCGAGAGGCGTTGCGCAGGTGCTTGATCTGGGTACCGGCACCGGTGCGATTGCGCTGGCGCTGGCGGCGGAGCGGGGCGACTGGCAACTGACCGGCAGTGATCGAGTGCCTGACGCGGTAGCCTTGGCGCAAAGCAATGCCGAGCGGCTGCGGTTGAGCAATACTCGTTTTTTGTTAAGTAACTGGTTTTCAGCGCTGCAAGGGCAGTGTTTTGATCTGATTCTTTCCAATCCGCCCTATATTGCCGCAGACGATCCGCATCTTGCCCAGGGCGATGTGCGTTTTGAGCCGCGCAGTGCACTGGTTAGCGGTGCCGATGGGCTGGACGACATTCGATTGTTGGTTGCTGCGGCACCGGATCATCTCAAGCAGGGCGGCTGGTTTTTGCTTGAGCATGGTTGGCAACAGTCTGCAGCCGTTCAGGCACTGTTGGTTGAGCGCGGGTTTGTTGACGTTGATAGCTGGACTGATCTGGCCGGCCATCCCCGGGTTACTGGAGGGTGCTGGCGTGGATGATCAGACGTTACTGCGCTACAGCCGACAAATTCTGTTGCCGCAAATTGACATCGATGGCCAGCAACGGTTGCTTGAGAGCCGGGTTCTGATTGTCGGGCTGGGCGGTCTTGGTGCGCCGGTTGCACTTTATCTGGCCGCTGCGGGCGTTGGCACCCTGGTGCTGGCAGACCATGATCAGGTCGATCTGACCAACCTGCAGCGCCAGATTATTCATCATAGCGACAGCGTCGATCAGCTCAAGGTCGACTCTGCGCAAGAACGAGTACAGCAGCTCAACCCGCAGGTGGTGTGTCGTAAAATTCCCTCTGCCTTGGCAGGAGAGGCGTTGCATGAAGCCATTGCTCAGGTTGATCTGGTACTGGACTGTTCTGATAACTTTCCCACCCGGCAAGCGGTAAACGCGGCCTGTGTCGCATTAGCTAAGCCGCTGGTCTCGGGTGCGGCAATTCGGTTGGAAGGCCAGCTCAGTGTGTTTGATCCACGTGACCCGCTCAGCCCCTGCTACCAGTGCCTGTATGGCGAAGGTGATGATACTGCGTTGAGTTGCAGTGAGGCCGGTGTGCTCGGACCACTAGTGGGTCTGGTTGGCAGTTTGCAGGCACTCGAAGCGCTCAAGCTACTGGTAGGTTTCGGTAAGCCTCTGGTGGGGCGCCTGCTATTGATTGATGCGCTGGATACACGCTTTCGCGAGATGCGCGTACGGCGCGATCCGGCCTGCAGTTGCTGTTCCGGTAGGCCGCTGCCGTGAGTGCGCCCGTCGGTGTGTTCGACTCTGGCGTAGGCGGGTTGTCCGTGTTGCAGGAGATTCAGCAGCTACTGCCGTCCGAGTCACTGCTCTATGTCGCTGATAGTGCTTATGTGCCTTATGGCGAAAAGCCGCCAGAGCAGATTCGTGAGCGCAGCCGCCTGATTGCCCGGTTTTTGTTTGAGCAGGGCGCCAAAGCGCTGGTGCTAGCGTGTAATACCGCGACGGCGGCCGCGATCAACGAACTGCGTGGCGAGTTTGATATGCCCATTATCGGTATGGAGCCGGCAGTTAAGCCCGCTGCTCTGGCGACGCGCAACGGTGTAGTGGGTGTGCTGGCCACAACCGGTACGCTGCAGAGTGCAAAATTCGCTGCGCTACTTGATCGCTTTGCCGGCTCGGTGCGAGTGCTTACCCAGCCATGTCCGGGTCTGGTCGAGTGCGTTGAGCGTGGTGAGTTGAATGGCCCTGAGGTAGAAGCCTTACTGCAACGCTACACCGCGCCGCTGCTGGCTGCCGGATGTGACACCCTGATTCTCGGCTGCACCCATTACCCCTTTCTTCGACCTGCGCTGCAACGCATCTTGCCAGCACAGATACAAGTGGTGGACACCGGCGCAGCCGTTGCTCGGCAGTTACAGGTAAGGCTGGCTGAAAGCGGCCTGCTGGCTGAGCCCGGACAGGCCATAACGCGATTCTGGAGTAGTGGCGACCCGCAATTGATGGGTTCGATATTACCGACTTTACTGAAAGTGGACGGCGCGGTAGACATTCTGCCTGTTTGAGAACTTTTTGCCGAAACACAGTCTATTTACTGTGTTTTTAACGAGAAGCTAAGGATTAAAGGATGAGAAAACAGAGCTTGCTGCTGGGCAGTATGCTGTCAGTCATGGCGTTTAGTTCCTCTGCTTGGGCGCTGGATGGTTTGACTTTCGAGGTAGGTCAGACCAATGAGTCCACGCAGACCTATCGCGTGGGGGCGCAGTTTGATTTTACCAACCCCCTTTGGCGTAGTGACGGCGGCGCCGTCGCCTTGGGTGGCTACTGGGATGCCGGTTTGACTCACTGGAGTGGCCTGGGCAGCGATAGCATCTCTTTGACGCCTATGTTTCGCCTGGACTTTGGTCCGGATAATGGTGGTGTGACACCTTTTCTTGAGGCGGGTATAGGGGCCTCGGTGTTTTCTGAGCCAGACCTGGATGATGAGCGTGATCTGGGATCCAATTTCCAGTTTGAAGACCGCCTTGGCGCCGGTGTGCGGTTTGCCTCTGGTTCGGAATTAGGCTTGCGTTATTACCACTACTCGAACGCCGGTCTCGATGAGAGTAATCCAGGCATCAATAAGACGGCGCTCTATTATCGCTTCGACATCTAGCCGCCAGTTCGACGAGACTTTCTAGTCTCGTCGTGACATTTGCAGCAGCCGAAACTGCTCACGATAGAGATGAGCGAAACCGTGCAGCAGAGGGAATATGAGTGCCCATATCGGCGCAAGTATCAGGGCTGTATGCTGGGTTCCCAGGGGTAGCATCACCGAATCGTTCAGCGCGCTGCCAGTGAAGTAGGACAAAGGTCCTGATATGGCGCCCAGGATGCTTGCCAGCCAGATAGGTTTGGCGGTCCAGGCCAGGCAGTGATTGAGCGTGGTTGCCAATAGCGCCCAGAGCAATACGAGCCAAATGGGCACCAGCGTATCCGTGCTGGCGAAGTCAAATACCCCGAGTTGCAACAGAAAAGAGTCTATCGCCGCTCCTACCAGGGCGACGCTGACCACCAGCTTACCCTCCGCCGCCCATGAACTGATCCAGATGAAGTGAATCAGGAGCGCAGCCGTCGGTATCAGCAACCACCAACTGGTCCCCCCCATGACACAAGCGAACCAGGCTGCTTGAAATAGCAGGGCGTTGGCAATCAGCCGGATTGGCATTTCATTCCCCCATGGCGTAAAGGTCCAGCTTGGGTCTGGCGTCTGGCTTGCTCAACAATACTTGAGCAGTGCCAATCGAGCGCTCGATAAAACCTCCCTCGCAGTAGCAAAGGTAGAACTCCCAGAGCCGAAAAAAGGCGTCATCATACCCGAGATGCTGAAGCTCGCCACGTGCAGCAATCAGGTTGTGGTGCCAGTGGCGCAGGGTTCTGGCGTAGTGGCTGCCGATGTCTTCCAAGTGCAGCATAGCCAGGTCGGTATGTTTGCGCGTCAGCTCACCGATCAGACTGATGGAAGGGAGAGAGCCGCCCGGGAAGATATACCGCTGGATGAAATCGACGCTGCGTCGCGCCTGATCATAGCGTTGGTCACGGATGGTGATTGCCTGCAGCAGCATCAGTCCGTGTGGCTTGAGACGCGCGGCGCAGGTTTCAAAATAGTTGCGAAAGTATTCATGGCCAACCGCTTCGATCATTTCGATGGAGACGAGTTTGTCGTATTGCCCCTCCAGCTCGCGATAGTCCTTGAGCAGCAGGGTAATACGGTCCTCCAGACCCAGTTCGCGGATACGTTGGGCGGTAAAGGCGTATTGCTCGTCAGACAGGGTAGTCGTGGTGACGCGGCAGCCATAATGGGTGGCAGCGTAGATCGCCATGCTGCCCCAGCCGGTGCCAATCTCCAGCAGGTGGTCATCGGCGGTCAGCTCCAGCTTGTTGCAGATGCGCTTGAGTTTATTCCACTGCGCTTGCTCCAGGTCATCTTCGCTTGGCGGGAAGATGGCGGCGGAGTACATCATGCTGGGATCGAGGAAGTTCTCAAACAGTGAATTGCCCAGGTCGTAATGGGCCTGAATGTTGCGCCGCGATCCATCCAGCGTATTGCGATTTAGCCAGTGCAGCCACTTTAGCGCTGGAGCGCCAAGGCGAGCGATACCCGTTTCCATGGCATCGAGCACGTCCAGGTTGCGCACGAACAGGCGGGTGACTGCGGTCAGGTCTGGCGTCGACCAGAAGCCATGGATATAAGCTTCGCCGGAGCCCACGCTGCCGTTGCTGGCAATGGTGGAGTAGGCGGCAGCGTCGTGCACATGGATTTCGGCGTGCAGTCCATCGCTGTCAGCCTGGCCAAAATGCAGCGTTTGCCCGTTCTCGTGGACGCTGAGAGTGCCTCGATTCAGTGCCCTGAGCTGTCGCAAAACAGCTTGTCGACTGAGCCGGGTCAACCAGCTTTCCTTGTTGCTGCCAGCCAGGCTGCGGAGCGGTGCCGGCTGATTACTGCTAGTGCGTGAGCTCTTGGATGGAGACACGGGAGTTTGCTCAGGAGGTGTGTGTGTCATCGGACTGCTCCTTGGCTGTCGCGGCGGAGGAGGACTGCAGGGTGGTTTTAGTTTTTTGGTGGTCGAATATCGGCGTGCGTTTGAGCAGCAAACGTCCGGCCTCCCAGTAAATTGCGGCCAGCGTTTTCAACACCATAAACGGGAACGAGAGAGCCTCACGGCGCAGTAGCTTGCGGCTGAGCGGCTGGCGTTGCAGCGTCAGAGTGGCGTCAAATAGCCTGAGTGCTCCGTCCCAGTCTTCCATATGCACTCGCAGGTGTTCTGCGGGCTGGCTGAAGCGCATCCGGTAATCGAGGTCTTGTGGCAGAAACGGAGAAACGTGAAAAGCCTTTCGGGTTTCAACCTGTTGCTCTGTGCTATCCGGGTCTGCCTTGATGACATAGCAAAAGCGCTCATGCCACGGGGTGTTGGTTACTTCGGCGATGATTGCCTGCAGCAGACCCGCACGGTCGTAGCAGTAGAAAAACGAGACCGGGTTGAAGACGAAGCCAAAGCTGCGTACTTGAGTAAGTAGCTGTATCGAGCCATCAGCAATTACCCCCAGCTGGTCGGTTACCACACGCTGGGCACAGGCTTTCAGGGATTCGTCTGCAAGACGCTCGTTGCTCAGGTAGTCGCTTTCTCGAAAACGCATTGGTGAGAACCAGCGACCGGACCAGAGTTTACTCAGACTGAACACCTCACGCTGCTCATCCAGATCCAGCAGCAGCAGGCTGGTACGGTACTTGAACGCATGCTGGCGCGGAGCGTGCCTGCGGTGGCGGACAAGTCCGCTGTACAGTGCGCTGGCCAAGGCCATTAGATTGACTCACCAAAGGCTTCGGTAACACGCAGGGCACTGACCACGCCATCTTCATGAAAACCGTTTGCCCAGTAGGCTCCGCAGAAGAAACTGTGGTTTTTACCCAACAGTTCTTGCCAGCGCCCCTGGGCTTGGGCCGCGGCCAGGCTGAATTGCGGGTGGGCGTAGGTGAAGCGCCGCAGAATCTTGTCCGGGTTGATTTGCTCGGTCTGATTCAGGCTGACGCAGAAGGTTTCATCCGCCTCCAGACCCTGCAAAATGTTCATGTTGTAGGTGAGGGCAGCCGGTTTTTCCTGCGTATCGCCAAGCCGGTAGTTCCAGCTGGCCCAGGCCAGTTTCCGGCGCGGTAACACGCTGGCATCGGTATGCAGTACCACATCATTATCGGCATAACCGATGGCGCCCAGAATCTCTTGCTCCGCCGCCGTTGCGTCGGCCATTAGGGCCAGGGCCTGATCGCTGTGACAAGCAAATACCACCTTGTCGAAACGCTCTTCGCCCGCAGCGGTAAAAATGGCCACATCCCGCTCGTTGCGCTCCACCCGTTGTACTGGCGTAGATAGGCGAATACGGTCTTTGAAAGGCTCGATGAGCGGCGCCACATAGCTGCGCGAGCCACCACAGATCACGCGCCATTGAGGCCTGTCCTTGATAGCCAGCAGGCCATGATTGCGGAAAAAACGGACAAAAAATTCCAGCGGAAAGTTGAGCATATCCTTTAGCGGCATTGACCAGATCGCTGCGCCCATGGGCACGATGTAGTGCTCGGTAAAGCGTTTGCCGTAGCGCCGCTCGCGCAGGTAGTCACCCAGCGTCGGGTTTTGCCCCAGGGTGCCGTCGCGTAAGTCTTGCTGCGCCTCCTGATTGAAACGCAGGATATCGCGCAGCATCATCAGAAAACCCGGTGAAATCAGATTGCGTTTGCGCGCAAACAGGGTTCTCAGTGTATTGCCGTTGTACTCAACACCACTCTTGGGGTCACTGACCGAAAAGCTCATTTCGGTAGGCTGTGATTCCACCCCGAGTTGTTGCATCAACTTGATGAAGTTGGGATAAGTCCAGTCATTGAACACGATAAAGCCGGTATCGATGGCGTAATCGCGACCACCAACATTCACGTCCACGGTGTGGGTGTGGCCGCCGACCCAGTCGGAGGCTTCAAATACGGTCACCTCGTGACGGCGTGAGAGCAGGCGGGCGCAGACCAGCCCCGATATTCCTGATCCTATGATTGCAACGCGCATTAGTTACTGCCCTCTTCGCTGGCCGGTCGCGCCAGCCGGCGGGTTAAAAGTACCCGTAACGCCGCCGGCAAGCTGCCGATCAGGCGTAGGATGGAAATGAAAACGGTGGGGAAGCGTATTTCGCGCTGTCCGCGCTCAATGCCCCGCAGTATGGTGCGCGCAGCTTTCTCGCTGCTCACCTGCATGGGCATGGGAAAGTCGTTGGCAGCGGTCAGTGGTGTATCGACAAAGCCCGGGCTGACCAGGCTGACCTTGATATCCCACTGAGCCAGGTCCAGTTCCAGTGATTGAAACAGATAGCGCACTGCGGCCTTGGACGCGCCATAGGCCTCAGCGCGCGGCAGCGGAACGTAAGTGACACTGCTACCTACGCCAACCAGATGGGGTTTTGTGCCGGCACGCAGCAATGGCAGTGCCGCTTCAATGCAGTGCACCGTACCTTGTACGTTGGTTTGCATGACGCGGGCGAACAACGCCGAATCAAACGTCGGCAGGTCCATATACTCGCAGGTACCGGCGTTGAGAATCACCAGGTCCAGCGCCCCCCACGCAGAGTTGATTCGTTCGGCTGCGGTCTGTACGGCGTTGAGATCAGTCAAGTCGGCGGTAATAACCAGGATTTGCCCCGGATAGCGCTCGGCCAGCTCAAGCAGTGGTTTTGCACTGCGGGCTGTCAGTGCCAGTTTGTGGCCTTGTGCCGCCAGCTGTTCTGCCATGTTCAGCCCCATCCCGCTGGACGCGCCAGTCAACCAGACTCGCTTCTGTATGCTCATGCCAATCTCCTTTTGAGCCAGGCAATTACTCGGCCCAGCACGGGTAGGTGTTCGTAGAGCAGGGCGCCGGCGTCGTAGTAGTCGATATGGCGATACACTTTGCCGTCGCGAAACTGAATCAGAGTGCAGCCAGGGACGCAGATCGTCTTGCCGCCGGCTAACCTTGGGTGGCTGTAGCGCATGTTCCAGCGCAGCATTGCCTGGCCCTCATCAATACCGCTGCATTGCAGAAACTCGAACTGCAAGTCGCTGACATTGCTGTAGAGGTTTTCGCAGTAGCTGCGCAGCGCTTCCAGCCCATTTACATCGTGTAAGGGGTCGGTGAAATGAATCTGCGGATGATAAAGCTCGGCCAAGCGCGCAAGGTTATGCTTGTCTAACGCAGCGAAGCCCTCAGCAAACTCGTTGGCGAATTGGCTGGCGTTCATGGCGATTCTCCCAGGTTGCGAAAGGCATCGATGGCGCGTTGGCGACTGCTTTTCAGGTCGACGATGGGCGCGGGATAATCGAGTTGATTGAACATGTCTGCTGCCGGAGGGCTGTGAATCTGTTTAGCCGATAGTCCAGCGAGCGCAGGCAACCAGGTGCGAATAAAGCGGCCATCAGGATCGCACTTGAGTGACTGGCTGTGCGGGTTGAATACGCGGAAATAAGGTGCCGAATCGGTGCCGGTAGAAGCACTCCATTGCCAACCGCCGTTGTTGGCAGCCAGGTCACCGTCAATCAGGTGCTGCATAAACCAGCGCTCACCCTCGCGCCAGTCAATCAGCAGGTTTTTGCTCAAAAACATGGCGCTGATCATGCGCAGACGATTATGCATCCAGCCTGTTTGCAGCAGCTGCTGCATTGCAGCATCGACGATGGGAATACCGGTTTTACCCTGTTGCCAGGCGCGCAGACCTTCTGGGTCATTACGCCACTCCACCGCTTCGGTATCGGGTCGAAAGGCCCGGTGCATTGAAACTCTTGGGTAGCAGACCAGAATATGTTTGTAGAACTCGCGCCATAACAGCTCGTTTATCCAGCTGACGGCGCCTGGGTTGCCGCTATCAAATTCGCCCTGGTTCAGTTGTAGCGCAGCGTGCAGGCACTGGCGCGGCGAGAGCACGCCGGCAGCCAGATAAGCTGACAGTCGGCTGGTACCGTCGAGGTCAGGACGATCACGAGACTCTTCGTAATCTTCCAGCAGTTGTTCGCAGAAATACGACATGCGTCGTTGCGCCGCCTGTTCTCCGGCGGGCCAGAGCTGCTGCTGATCTTCGCTTGCCGGGGTATAGCCGCTGAAGTGATCAGCCAGCTCACTGCTTTCGATGCCTGTGTCCTCTTGCTTGGCTGGCGCTGGATAGCAGGTCGGCAAGTGTCTGTGCAGTGACTCGTAGGCTTTGCGTCTGAACTGACTGTAGACCTTGAACATGGTGTCAGACTGGGTTCTGAGGCTCCCGGGCACGAACAGCAGCTGGTCGGTAAAGCGCTCGCACTGCAAGCCAGCTTCTTGCCAGGTGTCTTGTGTTGCGTCGTCGCGAGCTTGTTCGTGCACGCCATATTCATCGTTGAAGAAGAGCGCATCTGCACCCAGCTTCTGCGCGCAGTCGAGCAGTTTTTTCGGGCATTGTGACCAGCTATCTGCGTGCAGAAGCAGCAGTGGAATATTCAACTTTTGCAGGTCTTTTCTCAGCGCAGCAAGGTTTCTACGCCAGAAGTCGACTTTGATCGGGGCATCGTCGTGTTCTTGCCAGGTGCTGGGTGTGGCGATAAAAACGGCGACTGCCGCGCCGCGCTCCGCGGCTTGATACAGAGCCTGGTTGTCGTTGACGCGCAGGTCTGCGCGCAGCCAACACAGAGATAGCGTCGCCGGTTTTGTCATGACAAGGCCTCCGGCGCTGCCAGTTGCTGATGCAGGAGTTCAAAGCTTTTAGCGGGGCTGTTGCTCAGAAGTTTAATACCGCTGGCGCTCAGCTCATTCGCGTGCATCTGGATGATGGGACCTACAGCGAAGCGCTGGCAGTCCGTTTGCGCATTGAGCCTCGGCAGCTCGCGTTCCAGCTGTGTTGACTCCATGCGCTGGCTGCTGATTAGCACCATCGCTTGCAGCGGACAGCGCTCGTGCAGCAGCGTCAGCTCGCTGGCGGGCACCTGACCTTCCAGCATCACCAGTTGATAGCCAGCGCTGCTGAGTAGCATGCAGAGTAAGCTTTGGCGCGGTTCTGGGCTGGTATCCGAGAGATTGGCGAGGACTAGTCGCGCGCCCTGGTTATGCTCCTGCTCCTGCGTCAAACGGGAAGTAAGTTGGTTATGCAGCCAGGATTGCAGGAACTGCTTTTCCAGTTGGTTGCCGTAGTGGTTTGCCGGACGCTGCTCCAGTTCATCGAGCACGGGCTCAAGTAACTGTGCACAGACCAGTTGTGCGGGATATAGCGCCATGAGCTCGCGGTATTGGCTTGCCAACTGGCGACCGTCAAAGCGCGAAAGGCTTAGCAGAAAGATGTCTATCTGGTGCTGCCACAGCGATAGTTCAGGCGTGCTCGGCTCTGGTTGCTCACGTAGCAGGGTCGCTACCTGGCTGATAGCCACGCCACGCTCCAGCCAGGTAAGGATTTGCTGTATTTGCTGTAGCTGGTCAGCGGAGTAGAGCCGGTGCCCCTTGGCGGTACGGTGCGGCTTTACCAGCCCGTAGCGTCTTTCCCAGGCGCGCAGGGTGACCGGGTTTACGCCCGTTTCCCGAGCGGCATCACGAATGGGCAGCATGGCAGGTTTATGGTTGGTCATGGTTGGCCTAGATGGCGTTGCGCAGGCTGAGTTCAGCCGGGTGCGGTTGCAGATAGGCCTGCTCTCCCAGATAAGGGTCTGGATGGTTGAGCAGATGATGTTTGAGCAGGGTGATAGGAACCACCAGTGGAACGGTTCCACGACGATAGTCATGGATCAGCTGGCTCAGCTCCTGTTTTTCCTGGGGTTTGAGCACTCTTTTGAAATGCCCAGCCAAATGTTGCAGGGCATTGCTATGGCCGCTGCGCTTTGCCGGTGTCTTCAAACATTGCATTAGCAGCGTGAAGTAACGTTCGGCCGTGGTGTACAGATCTGTTTGACGCAAGTCGGCGAGCAGGGGGCCAAGTTGCCGATAGAGATTTTGCTGATGAGCCATGGCCAGGTACTTGTGGCGGGCATGAAATGACAGCAGCCGCGTAGATGTCAGTCCATCGCGTTGCAGCGCCCGCCATTGCGAGTAGACGATGACTCGGGTAACGAAATTCTCGCAGAGTACCGGGTCGTGCAGACGTCCTTCCTCTTCTACCGGCAGTAGAGGATTGCGCGCCATTAACCGTGCGGCGAAAGCGCCGCTGCCGGTGCCATCAGCCGGGTGACCGTTGTCACGGTATACCTTCACCCGCTCCATGCCGCAGCTGGGTGACTTCTGCATCAGGATAAAACCACAAAGCTCAGGATGTGCCTGGCTGACCTGCTCGGCGTAGTGTTGCAACGGCACCGTCAGATCCATGTTTGGATTTTTGCTGCCTAGTACCCGCGGCGAGGCGGCCTCGCCAACGAGTCGAATGGCGGGGCGGGGCGTCGCCATGCCAATGGCCACCTCCGGGCAGAAAGGCTTCAACGCGAACAGACGTCCCAGCTTTTGGGTGCACAGCGGCGAATGTTTGTGGCTGGCGTTGAAGCGCACAGCGTCGCCCATCAGGCATTGGCTAATGCCTACGGGAATGGGCTGCTCGATAGTTGCCTGCATGTGGCACCTCTTGCTGTGATAATTGCCGTGCTTGTACGTCAATGTTTTTCGTGTACAAGAATAAGTGTACATAAGATCCATACTTGTACAAGTGATTTACAGGAATTATCTTCAGCCTACTTCCACCCCTGCTGCCAGGTATCGGCATCGTGTAAATCCTGCCAGTCAAGCTGCTGGCAGCGACCCGTCAGCACGGCTTCCAGCTCAATACTCAGCAGTGTGCTCTCGTCCTCGCTCCAGTGACAGGCGGTGACCATGAAGTGTTTTTCACGATGTTGCGGCTGCCGCGCTGTCCACTTTGAGCGCATCAGCTTGCGTGGGTTGAAGCGGTTTTGGCCGGCCATCATTGCACGCTCAGTACGGCATTCGCGGCTTGCTGACCGCTTACCCAGGCTGCCTCCAGTCGCCCCCCCAGGCACCAGTCGCCACAGACATAAATGCCTTGTTCAGGTGCGGCCAACGCGCCCCATTCGCAATCTGCAGCGGGGCGGGCATACAACCAGCGGTGGGCCTGCTGAAAGACAGGTGTGGGAATATGTATGCCCAGTACCTCACCCATGGCAGCAACGAGCGCATCTACGATCTGCGCGGGGTCATCGTCCAGATGGGCCTCAGCCCAGGCGGGGGTTGACTGCAAAACCCAGTTTTCACTGTTGGCTCGACCAGGCTTGCTGGCCTCGCGTGCAATCCAGTCGAGTGGGCCGCTGCGAACGAACACGGCGTCTGCGCTGCTATCCAGTTTCTGCGGCAGTGTGATCGCCACTGCCCAGCCCGGCTCCATGCTGCTGTTGCTCGCTGGTGCTACCAGGTTGGCAACGCCCGCAAGCAAGGGCGCTGCTTGTGCCGGTGGAACGGCAACTATTACCTGATCGTAGGGACCGTGCAGCGTTTGTTGGCTATCCACGAGGTGCCATTGCTGCGCCTGCCGCTCAAGGCGTTCTATGCGGGTGCCGCTGACCAGCTCGGAGCTTGCCAGCAGCCCACGGCTAAGTGCGGTCATGCGCGGTGTACCGACAAATCGTTGCTGGCTGTCGTCAGAGGGGATCAAGCCTTTCTCGTCGTAGCGAAATAGGCGCGGTTGCCAGGTACTGATCAGGCCGGCGTCTGCCCAGCTTGCCGCTGCAGCGGCGAAGCCTGGGTCGCGCGCTGTGAAGTATTGGGTACCCATGTCAAAGGTGCCAAAATCGGTGCGCTTGCTGCTCATGCGCCCACCACTGCCGCGGCTTTTATCAAACAGGGTGACTTGAACTCCTGCTTCACGCAGCTTGCTGGCGGCGCTTAAGCCCGACATGCCGGCGCCAATAATCGCTACTCTTGGAGTGTGGCTCATGGTGTTCCTCAATAAATGTTAATCAGTGTTATAGGTTAAAATTATACATAAAAATAGTTTTGTATAAGATATTCTCTTTGCCTGTATCATATTTCAGCAATGAACTGCGAACTGGTTTGTTTGCGGCGTATTGATAGCCGCAGGCAGAGGTGTTTAATTGGAATATTTATCGACAGGGGATAGTGATGAATATACTGCTCACCGGCGGTACCGGTCTGATAGGTCGAGCCTTGTGCCGACGTCTGCTGACTGAAGGGCACCAGCTCACTGTGTGGAGCCGACGCCCCGCTGAAGTGCCTTCGCTCTGTGGCGCGCAGGTTAAGGGTGTGGCAGAGCTGGAGCAGCTAGACGGCCAGGCATTCGATGCGGTGGTCAACCTCGCGGGTGCTCCCATCGCTGATAAGCCGTGGACAGCCAAACGCAAGGCCGAACTATGGGAAAGTCGAGTGTCGTTGACCGAGCAACTTGTACAGTGGATAGGGCGCCAATCGGAAAAGCCTGCCGTGCTGGTCAGCGGCTCGGCAGTTGGCTGGTATGGCGATGGGGGGAGTGCTGAAATTACCGAGCAAAGCCCGCCCAGATCGGAGTACACCCATACGCTGTGCGATGCCTGGGAGGCCGCCGCAAAGCGTGCCAACTCCTATGGCGTGCGCTTGTGTATCATGCGTACCGGTCTGGTATTGGCTACCAAAGACGGTTTTTTGGATCGCCTCAAGCTACCGTTCAAGTTGGGTTTGGGCGGTCCTATCGGCGGCGGCGAGCATTACATGCCTTGGGTTCATCTGGATGACGTTGTCAGCCTGATCGTATGGATGCTGCAAACACCTGATTGTCGTGGCCCTTACAACGCTACTGCGCCGCATCCGGCAACCAACCGGGAGTTTGTGCGCGCGCTGGGCAAGGCGCTGCACCGACCGGCTTTCATTCCTCTGCCGGGCTTTGTGCTCAAGCTGGCACTGGGAGAAATGTCCCGTCTGCTGCTGACCGGACAGCGGGCGCTGCCTGCCAAGGCAGAGGCTGAGGGCTTTAGTTTCAAGTACCCGCACCTGGACAAGGCGCTGGCGGCGGTTACTTAACCAAAAATGAATTGTAATAGCGGAGTATTCGATGTCTGAGCGTGGGATTTTGCTGGTTAATCTGGGGTCACCCAAGAGCACTCAAGTGAGTGATGTACGCCGCTATCTAAATCAGTTTTTGATGGACCCTTATGTAATCGATATTCCCTGGCCGCTGCGTCGGTTGTTGGTGGGCTTGATCCTGTTGACCCGGCCCAAGGCGTCTGCCCATGCCTATGCCTCTATCTGGTGGGAAGAGGGTTCGCCATTGGTGGTGATCAGCCGTCGGGTGCAGCAGGCGCTGCAGGCACGCCTTGATATGCCGGTTGAGTTGGCAATGCGCTATGGCGAACCGTCCATTGAGCAGGGGCTGCTTAAGCTGGCCGCCACGCCGGGGGTGAAAGAGGTGCTGTTCATGCCGCAGTACCCGCAATTTGCGGATAGCACCATCACCACGTCTATTGTCGAGGCCAAGCGTGTGATCGCGGCGCATGGGTTGCAGATCAAGTTGAATGTGCTGCCCCCTTTCTACGACCGCCCGGAATATTTGGATGCCCTGGCTCAGCGCACTCAGCCGCATTTGCAGCAAGGCTTCGATTTTCTGCTGTTGAGCTATCATGGCTTGCCCGAGCGGCATCTGCGAAAAGCGGACCCAACGGGTAGCCATTGTCTGGCGACGCCGGACTGCTGCTCTCGTCCGTCGCCAGCGCATGCGAGCTGCTATCGCGCGCAGTGCACCTCTGTGAGCCGAGCGCTCGCTGAACGCTTGGGCTTGCGTGATGATCAGTGGTCGCAGTCCTTCCAATCGCGCCTTGGACGCGACAAGTGGATTGAGCCTTATACCGAAGCGCGTATCGATGAGTTGGCGGCGCAGGGCGTGAAGCGCCTGTTGGTGGCTTGTCCGGCGTTTGTTACCGACTGCATCGAAACCCTGGAGGAGATTGGTGATCGAGCGCGCGAACAATTCATTGCCGCAGGTGGCGAGGAGTTGGTGCTGGTGCCTTGCCTGAATGATGATGCGCAGTGGCTCGATGTGTTGCAAGGCTGGAGCGAGAACACACCCGCTATGGCATAAGCGGGCGTGTAGGGGCGCGGCTTAGCCGCGCTTTAGCCACTGCGATAGTGCTAAATGCAGGCCCAATCCAATCAGAACAGTGCCCATCAAACGGTCGAACCAGTGTCCCATGCGATTGAAGCCGCGTCGCACTGAATCCCGGCTAAACAGCAGCGCCACCAGACAGAACCAGGCCCCCGTCGCGACGGCCAGGTAGAGGCCGTATCCAGCCTGAATCACCAGTGGCGTGTCGTGACTGATCACGACGGTAAACAGTGAAAGAAAAAACAGGGTTGCCTTGGGATTCAGGCCGTTGGTGATGAAGCCCTGTGCAATAGCCTGTCGCGCACTCATGCTCTTGAGTGGCGAGGCGATGTTGGTTTGCGCGCTGCTCTGCGGCTTGGCCCGTAACGCACGAATGCCGATGTATAGCAAATAAGCAGCGGCGAGCAATTTCATCAGATTGAACAGCCAGACTGACTGCGACACAATCAAGCCTATTCCCAGCAGCGAGTAGGTGACGTGAACGACGATGCCGCTGCCCAAGCCTAGCGCGGTAAATAGGCCGGCGCGCCGGCCACCGCTGACGCTATTGCGGATAACCACCGCAAAGTCGGGTCCTGGACTGATCACTGCCAGAAGGTGCACCAGGGCAACCAGCATAAATTCATTCCAATACATATCAGGGCTCCTTTTCGAGGCGGGTATTTTAACCACCCTCTGCCCGGACAGACAGGTACAGCGAGTATGCAAAATGCCTTCTCCATCGTTTTTTTAGATCAATCCACTCTGGATCAGGGTGACCTGGATATGCGGCCACTTACCGAGCTTGGCGCGCGCTACCAGAGCTATGCGATCACCGACCTTGAGCAGCGTATCGAGCGCATGCAGGATTGTGAGGTTGTGGTCACCAATAAGGTGCTGATAGATGCGCAGGTGATGGATGCCTGTCCGCAGCTAAAGTTGATTCTGCTGAGTGCAACGGGCACCAACAATGTTGATCTTGCCGCTGCTCGGGAACGTGGTATTGCCGTATCCAATTGCCAGGGTTATGGCACGCCTGCGGTGGCACAGCACACGCTGATGTTCATGTTGGTACTGATTACCCGGTTTGAATCCTATCGCCAGGCCGTGCGCGATGGTGCGTGGCAGCGTAGCAGTCAGTTTTGCTTGCTGGACTATCCAATTGGCGAATTGAGTGGTCGCACCTTGGGCATCCTGGGTTACGGTGAACTGGGGCAAGCGGTTGGTCGCCTGGCCGAGGCATTTGGTATGCGCCTGGTGGTGGGCGCACTACCCGGACGTGAAAAAGAGGGTAGGCCGGGGCTGGATCAACTGCTTGAGCAGGTCGATGTATTAAGCCTGCACTGCCCGCTGACCGAGCAAACACGCGACCTGATCAGCGCGCCTGAGTTAGCGCGCATGCGCCCTGGCAGTCTGCTGATCAATGCGGGTAGAGGCGGCCTGGTGAATGAGCAGGCGCTGGCGGATAGCCTGCGTGCAGGCCATCTGGGCGGCGCGGCTTGCGATGTGCTTACCAGCGAGCCGCCGCGTGACGGCAATCCCTTGTTGGCGGCAGATATACCTAATTTGCTGATCACTCCCCATAGTGCCTGGGGCAGTCGTGAAGCGCGGCAGCGCATTGTGGGTCAGTTGGCAGAGAATCTCCGGGCTTTCGCGCAAGGCGATGAGCTGCGCCGGGTTAATTGAGCGCGGATTACGCTAATTGTCGGGTAATACTCATTAGCGGCTCTGCACTCACCCAAATGGGTGGTGAGTAGTCAGGCATTTGGGCACTAGGGTGGTTTCCAGTAAAGGATAACCCTTGCCGTGGTTCAGCTGTCCCGGCTAATTCCCATGGATACGGGAACGCTGAATATGCCTGCTGCTTATCCCCAGTCCGCCCACTCAGGCGGCTTCTCTCTGCTGGAAGTGCTGATAGCAGTGCTGGTGCTTGCACTCGGTATTCTCGGTGCCGCGTCGCTGCAGCTCAACGCGCTGCGTTATCACTCCGGCGCGCTGTACGCGACCCAGGCCAACGTGCTGGCTCAGGACATGCTCGAGCGTATGCGGGCCAACCCGGGGCAGCTCTCCGATTACAACCTGACGGTTGCATCGCCTTGTCTGGAGGGCCAATCCCTTCAGTTGGCACCGATCGCTGGCAGCATTATCGAGCAGGACAAAATCGACTTTTCCCGCGCTGTAGCCTGTGAGCTGCCAGACGGCCGTGCCTGGCTGACGGTCAAGAATGGAGTAGCGCTGGTGCGTCTGAGTTGGTCTGAGGGCCGCCAGTTTGCAGATGCCCAGGATGCCGAGCTTGAGTTGTCTGCGCTGATTGGTGTGTCGCCATGACGACGGTTGATATTCGACTGAGTCGAGGCTTCAGTCTGGTCGAGTTGCTGATTGCCATGGCATTAGGGTTGATGCTGACCCTGGGAGTGCTGGACGTTTTTCTCGCAACCAAAGAGAGCTTTGTTTTGCAGCAGCGCTCCGCTGCGATGCAGGAAAATGCGCGTTTTCTATTAAGTCGTATGGCACAGGATATTCGTCAGGCGGGCCAGCTAGGTTGTCTTGATCTGCGCCGTTTACCGGCCGCTCAGCGCGCGGCCGTGCCGCCACAGGTGTCTGTGCCAGTAGCCTATCAGGGCGGCGTACTGCGCCTGGTCAGCGCGCAACCACTGTCGGCTGCTACTGCCACGGGGCAGCAAGTTTCTGCCGATAGCTTCGGCGCTCGGTGGCTGCTGGTCAGCAATTGTCTGAATCGGGCGCAGGTGCTAGAGGCGGATACACCGGTTACCGTTGGCCCTGACGACATGCTGATCCCTCTGCGCCTGCTGGAATACCGGCAACAGGGGCAGCGAATCCAGGTACGCAGCAATGGGCGCGGCAATTTTGAGACCTTGATTGAAGGCGTAGCCAGTTTTGAACTGAGCTTTGGTATGGCGGCGCAGGCGCCTGATGTGGGTGTCTACGCCAGTTCTGTGGCTGCCGCTGACGCCGAACGTATCCGCAGTGTCCGTTTGGCAATGGTGCTTAGCGAACGTCCTGGCGAAGCTAATCAGAGGGGGCTGCAAGCCCAGCGTTATGTGCAGGTAACGGCAATACGTAACAGGATCGAGTGAACAGGGAGGACTTGAATGCTGTGCTATTGGAAGCAGCGTCAGCGTGGCGCGGTGCTACTGGTCAGTTTGGTTTTTTTGCTGCTGATGTCACTGGCGGCGCTAGCGGGAGTTGGTTCGGCTGCCAGTCAGGAAAGGATGGTGGCCAATTTGCAGCAGCGTAACTTGAGCTTTCAAGCCGCCGAGGCCGGTATACGCTGGGTTGAACAGCAGATTCGTATTAGTGCCCTACCGCTGCCGACCCGGCGTTGTGAGCTGGCGTCGTGTGCGTCGGCCATTGTGCCAGCTGAGATAAAAGTCGGCTCAATGGCTGGTTGGCAACCCTTGCACATCAGTGAGGGCAGTAAGCTGCGCAGTGGTGATGTACAGCTTTGGTACCGCCTTGAGCGTATCGGCAAAAGCACCATTCCGGTTCGTGTCGCTGTCAGCTCGCCCAGCATGCTGTATCGCCTTTCGGTGTTGAGTTTAAGCGGCACCAGCCGCACTGTGCTGGAGGCCACCTATGCGCATACGCGTCTTTAATCGCGGTTGGTTGCGGCTACTCATGACAGGGCTGGGGAGTTTTATAGTCGCTGGCGCGCACGCTTTCACGCCCATCAGCGGGCCTATTGCTGCAGTGCCTCAGGTACCGGCGAATGTGGTGCTGGTGCTGGATAACTCGACCAGTATGGTCTTGAACAAGATCGGCAATGAAACCCGATTGGATCTGGCGCGACGCACCGCGCGGCAGGTTATGTCCGAGTATCGGCACCTGCGTTTTGGTCTGTTTTCTTTTCGCGCTACCGAAGGCAGTGGCGACAGTACGCGTGATGCGCCCGGTGGCGAGCTACTGGTCCCTGTTGACAGCATTGACGCGGACTCTTTGGCAGGGCGGCAGCATTGGCAGCGGCTAAATGCTGCAATGGACAAGTTGGAGCCGCACACGGGCGATAATCGCGACGCCTGGACCTGGGCGCCGCTGGCAGAAACCCACTACGAGGTAACCCGTTATCTGCGCGGTATGCGTGCGTTCTATCCGCAGTCGCGCGGCGAATTGGAGCGCGAGCAGTTTGAGAGCCCGATTGAGTATCGTTGCCAGCGCACCGCCGGGCTCATCCTCAGCAGTGGCCTGTCTACCTATGATCGAGAATTTCCGCGGGATCTGGCGCAGGACCCTGACGGCAGACGTCCAGAGCAGAGTGCTGGCTTTCACTTGCCAGACTGGGATCAGGATCCGCTAGGCGACCTCGATGGGAGTAGTCCGATGGCGGAGGGCAGTAGCTTCTATCTGGATGATATCGCCGCCTTTGCCCATGATATCGACCTCCGCCAGAACGGGCGCGGCGCCTCTACGGATGCTGCAGGCAAGAGCTGGGATGATCCCGCCTTTATGCGCCAGTCCATGCAAACCTACATTGTGGGATTCAACAAAGAAGACCAGCGCCTTGACGCCGCCGCAAGGGCCGGGGGAGGCCGCTATTTCTCGCTCGACGATGCACAAGAGCTGCCATCAGCCATGGCAAGTGCCCTGCTTGAGGTCAGCTCATCATCCGGTTCGGGCGCGGGTGCTGTCGTAGCGGGCAGCGTTTTGCAGGCGGGCAGCAGTCGCTATTACCACACCCGATACGATCCTGCAGACTGGAGCGGCAGTCTGCAGGCATCCGTTTTGGACCAGCAAGGCTTGCCGTCGCGCTTATTATGGAGCACCGATCGGACGCTGCCTCCGGGTCAGACTGTGGGTGTTTTGCAAAGCTGGCGCTGGGGCGAAGGGTCTCAGTCCGGGTCGCCTGTATCGCTGGATACTAGTGCTTTCCAGCGGTTTAACCTTGATCAACAAAACCAGCTGCACGCCGCTGCCAGCGCGCTGGGCCTAGAGGGTGTGGATGCTGGGCAGCGGCTGCTCGATTGGGCTCGTGGTGAACGTGTTGACGGCTTGCGCTCCCGCCGTCATCAGTTGGGCGACATAATCAACTCCGCGCCAGTGCTGTTATCGCAGGTACCGTCTATCGGCGTGGCAAGTGATCAATACCGGCAACACCTGGCGAAACGACAGACCATGCAGGAGCTTATTATGGTCGGCGCCAATGATGGCTTCTTGCGTATCTTTGATGCTGGCGGTCGTCAGGCTTACGCTTATCTGCCCGCCACTTTGCATCCACGCATAGGCGATTGGGCGCGAGCGGACTATGGTCGGAGTCAGCCTCACCTCAGTGGTGTAGATGGACGCATTAGCCTGGCGGATATTGAGCTATCGGGTGGTTGGGCAACCCTGGCGGCCAGTGGCCTGGGTGCGGGTGGTAAAGGCCTGTTTGCCCTCGAGGTCTTGGCCCCGGGGCGCACCGTTGCTCAACCTCGGGTACTTTGGGAGGTGAATGCCAATCAGCCTGGTTGGGATAGCCTTGGGTATGTATACGCCGAACCGCAGCTGGTTAATGCGGGCGGGAGAGCGTTGCTGCTGACGGGAAACGGTTACGGTAGCGAGCGCGCACTGGCAGAGCTGCTGGTCATTGATGCGACCAGTGGGCAGCTGCTGCGCAGCATTGCAGTCAGTGATCGAGCAGGTGTGGCCAGGGAAAACGGCCTGGCCGGTTTGACCCTGCAACGCGATGAGCAGGGGCGACTCACTGCCGCTTTTGCCGGTGACCAACACGGTCAGTTGTGGAAGTTTGATCTGAGTGATGCTGATTACCGGCATTGGTCGGTTGCGCATGGGGGATCGCCACTTTTTTCCGCGGCCGATGATCAGCCCATCAGTGTTGCACCTTTACTGCACTCGAGTGCTGCGGCGTTAGGCGATTTGCTGCTGTTTGGAACGGGCCAGTTTTTGCAGTCGCAGGATCTCATTGATATCCAGCCCCAGTCTTTCTATGCGGTATTGGACGCGGCCTCACCGCCAAGCGGTGGGCTGACGCCCGGGCATTTGCAGCAACAACGTATATTGACTGAGCAGCCAGCAGGCGTGTCGGACGCCACTGTTCGTCTGTCTTCTGCCGCGTCGGTGGACTGGTCGCACCAGTATGGTTGGTATCTAAGCTTGCCTGGGCGTGGTGAAAAGGTCACCCGTACGGCGCGTATTAAAGATTCGCGCGTATTGTTCAGTAGCGGCTTTGTCCTGGGCGATGGCAGCGACCCCTGCGTTAGCCAGGCGGGAGGTTGGCTGATGTCATTGGCGCTGGATACGGGCGCGATGCTGTCGGTTGCGATCATGGACTCTGATGGCGACGGGCATGTCGATGGTCAGGACCAACCGATAGCGGGTGTCAGTCTGGATATAGGGCTGCCGGGGGAGTTGAGCCCATTGGATTTACCCGTCCGTGCAGGCAGTAAGGCGCAAACCGATTGCAACCCAGAGCTCTACCTGGTGCAGGGTTCGGATAACACTGCCGCAGTTCAGGGGCAGTCGCACTGTCTGTTTCAGCGGATTTTGTGGCGGCAGTTGCTATGACGCCGCTCTCACCGAGCGTTTCTCGGGGTTTTACCCTGATCGAGTTGCTGGTAGCTCTGGTGATCGTTGGCATTTTATCGGCTATCGCTTACCCGTCCTATGTAGAGCATGTACGCAAAGTACATCGAGCTGAAGTGACCGGATTGCTGTTACAGAATGCGCACCGAATGGAGCGACACTTTGCTCGCCAGGGTAACTACGCTGAGGGGACAGTTGAGGGCTTGGCCAAGCAGAGCCCGGTTAACGGTAAGCCGGTGTATCGCTTGAGTCTGACGCTTGAAAAGCAGCGTTACGAACTGCGAGCCACTGCAGTGGCTGGGGGGGCTATGGCGGATGATGTCTGTGCTAACTATCGCATTAATCAGATGGGGCAACGCACGCCAGCAGACCCGCGCTGCTGGCGCCGTTGACAGCGGTTACTTGGTCAGCTCTGCCTGGCTTTTGTCTGCGGGCAGTACTAGGTTCAGGATAATCGCGACTACGCCGCACAGACTGATACCCTGCAGGCTCAGGCTGTCGTTGCCAATCGCCATACCGCCAATACCGAATACCAGGGTCACGGACACGATGCACAGGTTGCGTGCTTGTGACAGGTCGACCTGCTGACGGATCAGGGTGTTCATGCCTACGACCGCGATTGAGCCGAACAGCAGGCAGAGAATGCCGCCCATGACAGGAACCGGCATGCTCAGCAGTACGGCGCCGAATTTGTCGACAAAAGACAAACCGATAGCGAATACCGCCGCCCAGATCATTACGTTGGGATTGAAGTTACGAGTCAGCATCACTGCGCCGGTCACTTCCGAGTAGGTGGTATTAGGTGGGCCGCCAAAGAGGGCAGCAGCGGACGTGGCGAGACCGTCACCCAGCAGGGTGTTCTGCAGGCCAGGCTTTTGCAGGTAATCCTTGCCCGTCACGCCACCAATCGCCAGCACATCGCCGATATGCTCGATGGCCGGTGCAATGGCTACCGGGATCATGAAAAGTATGGCGGCCAGCTTGAACTCGGGGGTAACAAACTCGGGAACCGCCAGCCAGGGCGCGGTAGTTACACTATCCAGGCTGGTTACACCCAGTATCCAGGAGAGCCCATAGCCGACGATCACGCCCGCGAGGATGGGGACCAGGCGGAACAGTCCTTTCGCGTACACAGCGACAAAAATGGTAGTTGCCAGGGACGCCATTGAGATGATCAGCGCCAGGTTGGTATCGACCAGCTGTTGACTGCCGTCGCCCGATTTCCCCGTTGCCATGTTGACGGCCACTGAGGCCAGCCCCAAGCCGATCACCATGATGACCGGACCTACTACCACTGGCGGCAGCAGACGTTGAATAAAGCCGGGCCCCCGCCAGCGAATTACCAGACTCAGCAAAATATAGGTAATGCCGGCAGCGAGCAGCCCGCCGAGGGTGGCGGGCAAGCCCCAGGTCTGGTTGCTGTAAAGAATAGGGGCGATGAAAGCGAAACTGGAGGCGAGAAAAATCGGGATCTGGCGGCGCGTGGTGAACTGAAAAATCAGCGTGCCGATACCCGCTGTGAACAGTGCCACGCTGGGGTCCATACTGGTGATCAATGGCATCAGTACCAGGGCACCAAAGGCGACAAACAGCATTTGCGAGCCAGCTAGCGCAGTGCGCCAGCCGTGAGTCTGAACGCCCTCCATCAAACGATATCCTTCTGCTTGGTACCGAAGATCTTATCGCCGGCATCACCGAGGCCGGGAATGATATAGCCCTGCTCGTTCAAGCGCTGATCCACCGAGGCGGTATAGATTTCCACGTCAGGGTGGGCTGCGTTGACACGTTCAATGCCCTCGGGTGCGGCAACCAGCACCAACGCGCGAATCTCGCGAGCCCCGGCCTTCTTCAACATGTCGATGGTAGCGATCATCGAGCCGCCGGTAGCCAGCATAGGATCGATGATGAGTGCGGTACGCTGGTTCAGTTCGCCTACCAACTTTTCCAGATAGGTATCGGCTTCCAGGGTTTCCTCATTACGAGCCAGACCGATGACGCTGACCTTGGCACTGGGGATAAGGCTGAGTACACCGTCGAGCATGCCCAGGCCAGCGCGCAGGATGGGCACCACGGTGACTTTTTTACCGCTCAGTTTTTCGACCTGAACGTCGCCACACCAGCCCTGAATGGTATGCGTTTCAACCAGCATGTCTTGCGTGGCTTCATAGGTCAGTAGCGCGGCGACTTCCTGGGCCAGCTCGCGGAAATTCTTGGTGCTGATTTCGTCGCGGCGCATCAGGCCCAGTTTGTGGCGGATCAGAGGATGACGGATTTCTTTGACATTCATTAGGGGCTCTCTCGTGCTGGCGTCAAGCGGGCGTGGAAAAATACTGCTATAGACTAAACGAATGTGAACAAGCGGTCATCTTCCGCAAAAGCTCCGTTATACTTGCGCATCGCACGCAACATCAGTATTTTTCGCCCCCTTTCTTATCATCCAGCTCTGGAGGTTCTGCATGTCGGCAGATCTGCAACACATTAAACAGGTCATGGCCGAGGCGGATTGCCTGTTCACCGAGGCTCAGGTAGAGGCCGCGCTAGACGGTCTGGCTGCTGATATTTGCGACCGCCTGGTGGACAGTAACCCGATTGTCTACAGCGTTATGAACGGTGGTTTGATCATTACTGGAAAGCTGTTGCCCAAGTTGCCTTTCCCGATGGAAGTCAGCTATCTGCATGCGACCCGTTATCGCAACAAACTGTCCGGTGGTGAGCTGTTCTGGAAGGCGCGCGCGGAGCATTCGCTGGTCGGGCGCACGGTATTGATCGTCGATGACATTCTGGATGAGGGCCACACTCTGGCAGCTATCGTTGAGTATTGCCGCGATGCAGGCGCGGATAAGGTCTTCACCGCGGTGCTGCTCGACAAGCAGCATGATCGTAAAGCCTACGCCGGTATGCGGGCCGACTTTACCGGGCTGGATGTCGAAGACCGCTATATCTTTGGTTACGGTCTCGATTACAAGGGGTACTGGCGTAACGCGGCGGGTATCTTCGCGCTCAAGGGGCACTGACAACATGCGTCTGTGCGTATTGATCGCGCTGGCTATTATCAGCTGCTATACGTTAGCAGCTCCGGTGACGCTGCCGCATGATGAATACATGCCGGCAGATGTTTACAGCCTACGGCAGGACAAGCCTGAGCAAATACTCTTTCAGGTAGAGCAGTATCGGGTTTTGTTTGCCACTGAACAGCGTCCAGGCGTTGTTTCTTCTACGCCAGAGGCGAGCAGTTTATTGTTTCTGCAGGGGCGGTCGTTGCTGCCAGGCGCTGCGATTACGCGAGCGCAAGTGAGCTTTGTGCCGCCAGGGGTAACCTTGCGTCCGGCGCAGCTGGATGGCCGTAGCCAGACACTGATGCTTATGTATCCCGAGTCGATGCTGCCGCTACTTTTGCAGCAGCTGGAAAGCCCCGGCGCGGAGTACGTGCAGGCTCGCTTTTACGGCAATGGCCTGATTTGGGGTGATATTCATTCCGCGGCTCAGGTAGCGCGACCCTGATAATACTGCGCTGGTGAGCATCGGTCCGGGTGGTTACAATGCCTGCTTTCCAGCCTGCCAATGAGGAATTGTTATGCGTAAAGATAAAGAAAAAGTGATTGGCGAGCCGATGACCGATGAGCAGGTGGCAGTCTTTCTGCAGGCTCGGCCTTATGCGGATGAGTCGGCGGATCTGCATGTACTGGTGCGCGCTTATCGCGGCTTGCGGGTTGAGGACTTCGAGCGTTTTCTAGTGATGTTCAAGGCGGAAGGCTTTGATCTCAACGCCACTGATGAGCAGGGCCGCACTTTCTTGCAGACGGCTAAAAATCATGCTCAGAGTGAAGATTATGTTGCGGTGTTGGAAGCGGCAGGCGCACGCTGAATCTAGATGTGCTGTAGAGGCCAGCGCTGACTGCTCGTAACCGTCTGTGCTGGCAACAATGCATGGCGGGGTAGCGGTGCGCCAATCCAGCGAAAGTTGATTTCAGTAACGCGAGCCCAGTTGTCACCGGCAGGGGCTCGCTTCAGCTCCCACAGTGCGACACAGCGACCGCGTTGATCCAGTTGAGCATAGTATTGGCGTTGACGACGCAGAAGCAGGCTTAAGCCAAACATGGAGTGTCCTCCGCTGTGTGTTTGTACCTAGTCTAGGTAGCCGCCATTGCAGCTTTATGACAGCTCAGGCAGCTGTTTCCGCGCTGGGAACCGGCGTATGCTGCGCCTGTCGAAGGTTTCAAGTATCTTTTTATTATCCCCTTTTGATTTAACGGCAGGAGTCCCGCGTTATGCTCAAGCGTGCAGGTATTTTTATGTTGGCTATGGTTACCATTGGCTTGGTGGGCTGCGCCCACAGCCCTCAGCAGCTCAATGTTCAGCCACAGATTAACAAGCCGCTCAATTCAGTGGCGCGACAGCAGCCAGTGGTGGTGACAGTTCAGGATGTGCGTCAATCAAAGATTCTAGGCACTCGCGGTGGCATTTACCCTGACTCCAGCAGCATTACCCTGAGTGACAACACGATCAATGCGGTGCGTCAGCAGGTAGAGCAGGGCGTGCGTCAGCTGGGCTTCAATGTCGTGCCTGAGGGTACGCCAAACGCGAATCATCTTACGGTTGGTTTGAGCGACATGACGTATCAGTCGCCGAAAGGCACTGCCTATGTTACCCAGGCCGACTTGAGTGCCACCTTTACGGCCGAGGCGCGCAATATGAACAAGAACTACCAGGGGCGTTACAGCTCATCGTTGCAGCAGCGTTTTGGTTATGCGCCTAATCAGGCAACTAATACCAAAATGGTGACGGATGTGATGAGTGATGCCTTGACTCGCGTTTTTCAGGATCAACAGCTGATTCAGATTCTTCAGCAGTAGTTATTCAAGGCCACAAAAAAACCAGCCTGCGGGCTGGTTTTTTTGTGGCTGGATGCGCCCTAGCTGGCAGGTGCCGGTGGCTCGTCCTGCAGCATCTCGTCATGCTCTGTCATATTCCAGGGCAGTACACCCGGAGAAATATGCAGGAAGTGCAGATACTTCTCGAAGTGATCGAGTATGTCGCCGATGATTTCCTGCTCGTCATAGCCGTAAACATCGTACGTCTGGCCACCGCGGCGTAGGAAGACTTCGGCGCGATAATAATACTGATCGCTTTCTCCCTCGCGTTGCATTTCAGGATAGGCAAACGTTGGGCGGCTGTACTCGCGCAGGCGCACCTCGTAGATAAAGTCCAACTGATCAGGTTTGTTGATCTCCAGATAAGCGCGGCCATGCTCGGTGTCGAGTTTGGCCTCCGCTGGCCAGCCTTGCTCAATCAGACTTTGGCTCAGGCGCTGCATTCCCGGCATTACCGTTTTGTCGATGAACCCTTCTACGTCATTACGATCGGGAAAGTTGACGATCCCCGCCAGACGTTTTTTCCAGTTCGCCGCCAGACTGTCTTCGCTATAGCGGCTGACCTGCATATGATGCAGCAGACTGACATCACGATGCCCCTCGATGACCAGGGCCCGCCACATCCCCAACATGGCGATGATCATGATGATGGCAAAAGGCAGGGCCGTAACGATGGTCATGGTTTGCAGCGCACTCAGGCCGCCCGCCATCAGCAGTACCGCGGCAACCACACCTTCGAGGATGGCCCAGAACGCCCGCTGTAGTGCAGGTGTATGCATCAGGCCGCCTGAAGCGAGCGAGTCGATAACCAGGGACCCGGAGTCCGAAGAGGTGACGAAGAACGTGACGATCAGGATAACCGTGATAAAGGAGACGATAGACGTCAGCGGTAAGTGTTCAAAGAGCTTGAACAGCGCTATCGCTTTGTCGTTCTGCACCTCGGTGATCAGCGCGGTATAGCCTTCGTTCATGATCAGGTGCAGGGCGGTATCACCGAACACTGAAAACCACATAAAGGTAAAGATCGTCGGCACCAGCATGACGCCGAATACAAATTGGCGGATGGTGCGGCCGCGGCTGATTTTGGCGATAAACAGGCCAACAAATGGTGCCCAGGCAATGGTCCAGCCAAAGATAAAGAGGGTCCAGTTGCCGATCCAGTCGCTGTGGGTGTAGGCCTGCAGGTTGAAGGTGCGCTCGACAATATTATTCAGGTAGCTGCCGGTATTTTGCAGGAAAGCTTCCAGAATAAAGATCGATGGACCCACCAGAAACACGAACAGCATCAGGGTAACGGCCAGTACCATGTTGAGAATCGACAGGTTCTTAACACCCTTGTCCAGGCCTGCGACGACTGAGATCAAGGCCAGGGCAGTAACTGCCGCAATAGTAATAACCTGAACAGTATTGCTGATGGGGATGCTCGGCCACAGGTAGTGCAGCCCTGCGTTGATCTGCGCAACGGACAAACCCAGTGTGGTGGCGATACCAAAGAGCGTGCCAAGGATAGCGACCACGTCGACGGTGTGACCGATCGGGCCATAAATTTTGTCGCCGATTAAAGGGTAAAGCGCAGAACGCATTGATAACGGCAGACCGTGACGGAAGGAAAAGTACGCCAGTACCAGGCCAACCAGGCCATAGATGGCCCAGATATGAAAGCCCCAGTGAAAGAAGGCAATTTGCATCGCCTGCTTGGCAGCATCCAGTGTTTCGGCCGTGCCTGCGGGGGGATTGGCGAAGTGGGTTACTGGTTCAGCAACGCCAAAGAAAAGTAGCGCGATGCCGTAGCCTGCTGAGAACAGCATGGCAAACCAGGCTGGAAAGCTGTATTGCGGCGCGGCGTGGTCCGGGCCCAGCTTGATATTGCCCCAGCTGCTGCAGGCAACGATCACGATGAACAGCAGGAAACTGGCCACGGCCAACATGTAAAACCAGCCAAAGGTTTCGGTGATGTAAGCCAGTGTGACGGAAAAAACGTCGCCGGCTAGCTCTGGGCTACTTATGGTACCTATTACCAGTAGTAAGGTGACGATGACGGCAGGCGCGAATACGGGGACCAGAATGGTCGAGCGCCAGCCGGATTTGGCTTCTGTCATGAACGGCTCCTTCTTCGAATTCAGGTCGCCAATTCTCCGCGGCGACCGGGTCGGCTAGCGCCGAGCCTGTCATCAGTATAGTGATGAGCAGGACTTCGCCATCCTCCTTATGAGAATAAGCGCAGGGTCAGTCTACTGATTGCTCCTCTGCTTCGTCTTCATCGTTATAGTATTCGACCCGCACGCGCACGCTGCCTGTACGGATCATGCCAAGTTGCTCAGCCGCTATCTGTGACACATCAATAACGCGATGGCCGACAAATGGACCGCGGTCGTTTACCCGCAACACAACGCTGCGGTCGTTGTATAGATTGGTAACCTTGATCAAGGTTCCGAAGGGGAGTGTCGGATGGGCTGCGGTGAGCGCCGTTTCGTCGTAGGGTTCGCCGCTAGCGGTACGCCGGCCATGCAGGCGGGAGGAGTAGTAGGAGGCCTTGCCTACCTGCGTCCACTGCTCTCCCTCCTGGCTCTCAAGGTGATCGGCGTAAGCAAAGGCCGGGCCGCCTCTCAGCGACAGCAATAGCAATATGGCTATCCAAAGCGCTGCTTGGCGCATGGCTGGATCCTCGAATAGGGTCGGGGGTACAAGGAGCTATGACCCTGTAACCCCCTGATCGGTTCAGCTATCCAGTTTTTTGCGCAATAGCTCGTTGACCTGCTGCGGGTTTGCTTTGCCTTTGGAGGCTTTCATTGCCTGACCAACGAAGAAGCCGAACATTTTGCCGCGCTTGGCTTCTTCCGCCGCACGGTATTGCTCTACTTGCTCGGCATTGGTAGCCAGCACTTCGTCCAGCATAGCTTCAATGGCGCCGCTGTCAGTGACCTGCTTCAAGCCCTTTGCTGCAATGATGACGTCGGCGCTGTCCCCTTCACCGTTGGCCAGTGCCTCAAACACCATCTTGGCAATCTTGCCGGAGATAGTGTTGTCCTTGATGCGCAGGATCATGCCGCCCAGTTGGGCCGCACTGACGGGAGACTGCTCGATGTCCAGGTCGGCTTTGTTTAGCAGGCTGGACAGTTCACCCATCACCCAGTTGGCAGCCAGCTTGGCGTCACCGCATACGCGCTGTACTTCTTCGAAGTAATCCGCCAGTTCACGTTGCGCTGACAGCACGCTGGCATCGTAAGTTGACAGGCCAAACTCGCTTTCAAAGCGCTCGCGCTTTTGTTGCGGCAGCTCAGGCAACTCGGCCCGTACTTCCTCAAGGAAAGCTGGCTCCAAAACCACGGGCAATAGATCAGGGCAGGGGAAGTAGCGGTAATCGTTGGCTTCTTCCTTGCTGCGCATGGAGCGGGTTTCGTCTTTGTTTGGATCGTACAGGCGGGTTTCCTGCACCACCTTGCCGCCGTCCTCGATCAGCTCGATCTGGCGCTGTACTTCGGTGTTGATCGCCTTCTCGATAAAGCGGAACGAGTTGACGTTCTTGATCTCGCAGCGGGTGCCAAATTCGGCCTGACCCTTGGGACGGATAGACACGTTGCAATCGCAACGCAGCGACCCTTCGGCCATATTGCCATCACAAATGCCCAGGTAGCGCACCAGTGAGTGAATAGTCTTGGCGTAGGCGACCGCTTCTTTAGCGCTGCGCATATCCGGTTCTGAGACGATTTCCAGAAGCGGGGTGCCGGCGCGGTTGAGGTCGATGCCACTCATACCTTGAAAGTCTTCGTGCAGGCTCTTGCCGGCATCCTCTTCCAGGTGCGCCCGGGTGACGCCAACGCGTTTTACCGTGCCGTCTTCCAGGGTGATGTCGAGATAGCCCTTGCCGACGATGGGGTGATCCATCTGGCTGGTCTGATAGCCCTTGGGTAGATCCGGATAGAAATAGTTTTTGCGCGCAAATACGTTGGTCATGCCGATCTCGGCATCAATTGCCAGGCCGAATTTGACGGCCTTGCGCACGGCCTGGGCGTTCAGCACCGGCAGAGTACCAGGCATGCCCAGGTCGATCAGGCTGGCCTGGGTGTTAGGCTCGGCACCAAAGGCGGTGGCACTGCCGGAGAAGATCTTCGACGCGGTGGTGAGCTGGGCGTGTATTTCCAGCCCGATGACGATTTCCCATTGCATAGCTGTCAATCCTCTCAGTAACCGGCCGGAGCGCGTTGGTGCCAATCAGTGACCTGCTGGTACTGATGCGCAATGTTAAGCAGGCGGGCTTCGCTGAAATAGGGCCCAAGTAACTGCATGCCCAGCGGCAGACCGTTGGCAAACCCGGCAGGCAGGGCAATGCCCGGTACACCGGCGAGGTTGGCGGTAATGGTGTAAATGTCGGTTAGATAAAGACTGACTGGATCGTCGATCTTCTCGCCAATTTTAAAGGCAGGCGTTGGTGAGGTCGGGCACAAAATGACATCGACCTGCTCGTAGGCAGCCATGAAGTCGTTCTTGATCAGGCGGCGAATTTTCTGCGCCTGCAAGTAGTAGGCATCGTAATAGCCGGCTGACAACGCATAGGCGCCGACCATGATGCGGCGTTTTACTTCCGCGCCAAAGCCTTCGCCGCGTGAGCGTTTGTACAGATCGGTCAGATCGGCCGGATTGTCACAGCGATAGCCAAAACGCACGCCGTCAAAGCGCGACAGGTTGGAGGACGCTTCAGCAGGCGCGATGACGTAGTAGGCCGGGATCGCCAGTTCGGCGTTGGGCAGACTGATTTCCTTCACCTCGGCGCCTAGTGCCTGGAATTGTTTGACCGCTGCATCAATGGCGTCTGCAGTAGCCGCGTCAAGACCGCTGGCGAAGTACTCTTTAGGTAGACCAATGCGCAGTCCCTTGAGCGAGTCGTTCAGGCTGGCGCTGTAGTTGTCGACCGGTTGATCGACGCTGGTCGAGTCTTTTTCATCAAAACCCGCCATCACCTGCAGCATCAGTGCGCAGTCTTCGGCCGTGCGAGCCATGGGGCCGCCCTGGTCAAGGCTGGATGCGTAGGCAATCATGCCCCAGCGCGATACGCGCCCGTAGGTTGGCTTTAGGCCAGTCAACGCGGTAAAACCGGCTGGTTGGCGAATTGAGCCACCGGTATCGGTCCCTGTGGCCGCAGCGCAAAGACGCGCTGCTATGGCAGCAGCGGAACCGCCGGAGGAACCGCCGGGCACGCGTTCAGTATCCCACGGGTTGCGGGTCGGGCCGTAGAAGCTGGACTCGGTAGAGGAGCCCATGGCGAACTCATCCAGGTTGGTCTTGCCCAGGGTTACAGCGCCAGCATCAATAAAGCGTTGGGTGACGGTCGACTCGTAGGGCGAGATGAAGTTGTCGAGCATCTTTGAGCCACAGCTGGTGCGCAGGCCTTGGGTGCAAAACAGGTCCTTGTGCGCCAGTGGGATGCCGGTTAGTGCCGATGCTTCACCTTTGGCGATAACTTCATCGGCCGCTGCGGCCTGGCGCAGGGCCAGTTCCGGCGATACCGTGATGTAACTGTTCAGCTCACCGTCAAACTGCTCAATGCGGGTGAGGTAGTGCTGGGTCAGCTCGACACTGGATAGTGTCTTGCTCTGCAGGGCCTGGGACAGTTCGGCCAGCGTTTTCTCGTGCATGGGGTAGTCTCTCGTCTGGGCGCGGCAGGATTATTCGATGACCTTGGGAACCAGGTAGAGTCCTGATTCTGTCGCCGGGGCGATGGTTTGGTAGTCGTCGCGGTGATTGCTCTCGGTTACAGCGTCCGGGCGCAGGCGCTGAGTGGTTTCCAGCGGATGAGCAAGGGGCGCGACGCCGTCGGTGTCCACTGCCTGCATCTTGTCGATCAGGTCTAGAATGCCTGACAGCTTGGCGGTAGTAGCGGGTATCTCGTCATCGCTTATCGCTATTCTTGCAAGATGAGCGATCTTTTCCACATCTGTGCGGTCCAAGGACATGTATTGAGCTCCATGTAGCCGGGTATGATCCGGTATATTGCTGGCGACGGGCGCCGTTAGGCGGTTTCCAGGCGGAATTGCGGACAAAGGCGCGAATTTACCACAGTCGTGCCTTGCCCAAAAACCCCGCCGTTGTTAGAGTTGCGACACTTTCAGAAGTACCGATCAGTTACCTGCTGGACCCTATTCTCTGGGCCATTCATCCGGGCCTTTTGCCACCGTTTCATTTTGGTGTGACTGCGGGCAGGTGATTTATCAGTACTTCCTTTTAATTAACCCACGCGTCCTCGGGGTATATTCAACGCATGTTCAAAAAAATTCGTGGCATGTTTTCCAGTGATTTGTCCATCGACCTGGGCACTGCCAACACGCTTATTTACGTTCGGGATCGCGGTATTGTACTGGACGAGCCATCGGTTGTGGCAATTCGTACCACCGCCGGTAATCAGAAAAGCGTTGTGGCTGTCGGTACTGATGCCAAACGCATGCTTGGCCGTACGCCCGGTAACATTCAGGCTATCCGTCCAATGAAGGATGGTGTTATTGCCGACTTCAGCGTGTGCGAGAAGATGTTGCAGTACTTTATTAACAAAGTGCATGAAAACAGCTTCATCCAGCCTAGCCCACGCGTGCTGATCTGCGTGCCCTGCAAGTCCACTCAGGTTGAGCGTCGGGCCATTCGTGAGTCTGCGCTGGGCGCAGGCGCGCGTGAGGTGTACTTGATTGAAGAGCCAATGGCTGCCGCCATTGGTGCCGGTTTGCCGGTCGAAGAGGCGCGCGGCTCGATGGTTGTCGATATCGGCGGTGGTACCACCGAAATCGCGCTGATCTCGCTCAATGGCGTCGTTTATGCCGAGTCTGTGCGGGTTGGTGGTGACCGTTTTGATGAAGCGATTGTGACCTATGTGCGTCGCAACTACGGCAGCCTGATCGGTGAGTCCACCGCAGAGCGCATCAAGCAGGAAATCGGTGTTGCCTTCCCAGGTGGCGAAGTGCTCGAGGTTGATGTGCGCGGCCGAAACTTGGCGGAAGGCGTGCCACGTGCCTTTACCCTGAATTCCAACGAGGTGCTTGAAGCCTTGCAGGAGTCTCTGGCGACTATCGTTCAGGCTGTTAAAAGCGCGCTGGAGCAATCTCCGCCCGAGCTGGCGTCTGACATTGCTGAGCGTGGTTTGATTCTCACCGGTGGTGGTGCGTTGCTGCGTGACCTCGACAAGCTGCTGGCGCAGGAAACCGGTTTGCCGGTCATTGTGGCGGAAGAGCCGCTGACCTGTGTGGCTCGGGGTGGCGGTAAGGCCCTGGAGATGATGGATCAGCACACTATGGATCTGCTCTCGACCGAATAAGTCGCCGGCGGCAGGAGGACTCTTCGCGCCGGACTTTTCCGGCAATGTCCGGCTTGCCGCTGATCGCATCAAGCTTGTGGCTGCGAGGAGCTTGCCATTAAACCGTTATTTATCAAAGGCCCTTCGCTGGGCGTCCGTCTGGTCGTTTTGACCACTTTATCCATCGCCCTGATGGTCGTCGACGCCCGCTTTGACGCACTTAAACCCCTGCGCTCGCAATTGGGGCTGTTTGTTTCTCCTTTGTATTATGTCGCCGAGTTGCCGGTACGTGCTTGGGATAGTGTCACCGAGCTGGCTTCCAGCCGGGCGCAGTTAATCTCTGACAACGACCGCCTGCGCGCCGAAGCTTTGCTCACCCAGCGCAAACTGCAAAAGCTGGCCACGCTGACCGAGCAAAACGTGCGTTTGCGCGAACTGCTCAACTCGTCTTCCCTGGTGGATGAGAGGGTATTGGTGGCTGAGCTTATTGGCGTGGACCCCAATCCTTTTACCCAGCGCATATTGATCGATAAAGGCGAGAACGAAGGTGTCTTTCTCGGTCAGCCAGTGCTGGATGCGACCGGCCTGATGGGCCAAGTGGTGGAAGTACTCCCGCATTCTGCTCGGGTTTTGATGATTACCGATGCGTCCCATAGTCTGCCGGTGCAGATCAATCGCAACGGTTTGCGCGCTATTGCCAGCGGAACCGGCCGCAATGAGTGGCTTGAATTGCGTTATGTTGGGGATACTGCCGACATTCGCGAGGGCGACATCGTGGTCAGCTCTGGTTTGGGGCAACGTTTCCCGGCGGGCTATCCGGTGGGCCGGGTACAGTCGGTTGTGCGCCATCCCAGTCAGTCCTTTGCCGAGGTGCGCGTAACGCCCTCGGCACAGCTCAATCGTAGCCGCTATCTGTTGCTGGTATTCAGCCCTGAGAGCGGTTACGGCGCTGTGTTGCCAGCCCTTGATCTGACACCAGAGGCAGATCTGCCAGCTGAGGCGGTGGGTGCCCAGGACAACACTACCCCGGCAGCGCAAGGAGAGGAGGGCGGTAGCGATGCGCAATAGTCTGGTCATCGCGGCCACCATTGTGGTGGCGCTGCTGCTTAGTGTCATGCCGATGCCGGAGCCCTTTAATATGGGGCGTCCGATGTGGCTGGCGCTGGTTTTGTCGTTCTGGGTTATGGTGCTGCCGCACCGCGTTGGCATGCTTACGGCCTGGCTTGCAGGCCTGCTTACCGATGCATTGTTCGGACAGCTATTCGGCCAGCATGCCTTGGTTATGACCCTGGTTGTCTGCCAGCTATTGCTGTTGCATCAGCGCATTCGTCGCTTCCCATTGTGGCAGCAGAGCCTGGTCATGCTGCCGGTCTTCGGTATTGCCCAGATGGTACTTTTATGGCTCAACAGCTTGAGCGGTAACCGTCCGCCCACCTTGCTGTTTCTACTCCCCGCACTGGTCAGTGCCATACTCTGGCCGTGGATCTTTACCCTGCTGCAGGGCGTGAAGCGGCGATTCCGTGTTAACTGAACAGCGCTTGCTGTTGGCTTCGGCTTCACCGCGTCGCCGTGAGTTGCTGGCGCAGATAGGTATTCCTACGACGCGTGTGGTGTGTCAGGTTGATGAAAGAGTCGAGCCAGACGAGACGCCCGCGGTCTATGTTGAGCGAGTGACACGCGACAAGGTGCGCGCTGGTGTGGCGGCGGCGCCTGCAGGATCGGTGGTGCTGGCGGCTGATACCGCCGTAGTGCTGGACCAGCAGATTCTTGGCAAGCCGCGTGATCGCGCGCATGCATTGCAGATGCTGGGCGCGCTCTCGGACCGTGAGCATCAGGTAATGACTGCTGTGGCAGTGGCCTGCGAGGATCGGGTGGAAGTGCGTCTGGTTGTCACTGAGGTACGCTTTCGTGCGCTATCGGTAGCCGAGTGCGAGCAATATTGGGCGAGCGGGGAGCCGGCAGACAAGGCGGGCGCCTATGGGATTCAGGGATTGGGCGCCGTGTTTGTTGAGCATATCAGCGGCAGCTACAGCGCTGTAGTCGGGTTGCCTTTGATGGAAACTGCTGCATTACTCGATGGATTTGGCATTTCCTGTTGGCAATCCTGCTGACACGCTGTCATGGCGCGCTTAACACCGGTATTCTGGGGCCAAGACTTGAACGGAAGAGCCCATGAGCGAAGAAATCCTGATCAATATCACCCCGATGGAAACCCGGGTAGCACTGGTTGAGAACGGTGTGCTGCAGGAAGTGCATATTGAGCGCACTCTGCGCCGTGGCATCGTCGGCAATATCTATAAGGGCAAGGTAGTCCGCGTATTGCCAGGTATGCAAGCGGCGTTCGTGGATATCGGCCTTGAGCGCGCTGCCTTCATCCATGCCTCGGAAATCTCTGACCGTGAAGGTGCGGCGGTCGAACCTATCAGTGCACTGGTGCATGAAGGCAAAGCGCTGGTAGTGCAGGTTACCAAAGACCCGATCGGTACCAAAGGTGCTCGCCTGACCACACACCTCTCGATTCCCTCGCGCTACCTGGTTTATATGCCGCGCACCCCGCATGTGGGGATTTCGCTAAAGATCGAGGATGAGGTTGAGCGCGAGCGACTCAAACAAGTGGTTGCCGACTGTGTTGAGCAAGAAGGCATTCAGGAGGAGGGTGGCTATATTCTGCGTACCGCTGCCGAGAGCGCGCGGGCGGAGGAGATTCTGGTCGATATTCGCTATGTTCGCCGCCTGTGGTTGCAAATTACCCAGCAGATGGGAGCAGCCCCGGCGCCGTCGGTAATCTACGAAGACTTGCCGCTGGCACTGCGCACCCTGCGTGATCTGGCCAACCCTCGTTTGGAAAAGGTCCGTATCGATTCGCGGGAAACCTTCCAGAAGGTCGAGCAATTTGTGCAAGAGCTGATGCCCGGCGTAGAAGAGTTGCTGGAGCACTACCCTGGTGAACGGCCCATTTTCGACCTTTACAGTGTCGAAGACGAAATTCAGAAGGCCATGGAGCGCAAGGTCATGCTCAAGTCCGGTGGTCACCTGGTGATCGACCAGACCGAAGCCATGACCACCATCGATGTGAATACAGGCGCTTTTGTTGGGCATCGCAATCTGGAAGAAACCATCTTCAAGACCAACCTGGAAGCAGCTACCTCTATTGCTCGCCAGCTGCGTCTGCGCAACCTCGGCGGCATCATCATTATCGACTTTATCGATATGGAGGATGAGGAGCATCAGCGTCAGGTGCAACGCACGCTGGAAAAGCAGCTGGAGCGTGATCACGCGAAAACCAACATTATCGGCATTACCGAGCTGGGTCTGGTGCAGATGACCCGCAAGCGCACACGCGAAAGCCTTGAACAGATACTGTGCGAACCTTGCCCCTGCTGCCAGGGTCGCGGGATACAGAAGACCCCAGAGACAATCTGCTACGAAATATTCCGCGAGATACTGCGTGAAGCGCGCGCGTACCAAGCGGGTGCTTACATGGTGCTCGGCTCGCAGTCGGTTATTGATCGGCTGTTGGATGAGGAGTCCGGTAATGTCGCGGACCTGGAGCTCTTTATTGAGCGCCCGATCAAGTTCCAGGTGGAAACCATGTATACCCAGGAACAATATGATGTGGTCCTGATGTGATGGGCTGGTAATCGGGGTGCAATGGCAACGCTGGATCAAGCAAGGGCTTAACGGTCTGATATTGCTGCTGGTCGCCTGGCTTTTACTGGCGGCCGCCTATGTCAGTCTGGGGCGTCAATTTGTCCCGGCGATTGCCAATTATCAGTCCGAGCTGGTCGCTGAGGCGGAGTCGCTTACAGGCCGCTATATTCGACTTGGTGGCCTGAGTGCGCAGATGCAGGGCGCTCAGCCGGTTTTTCGCCTGCGTGGGCTGGAGGTCCATGCCGACGCGGACCCTGGCAGCCCTGTTCTGTTTGCGCTGGATAACGTAACCGCGCGCCTGGACGTTTGGAAGAGCCTCTGGCACCGCCGTTTGATGATGGATGCGCTGCAGATTGAGGGGTTGTCACTCTCGGTCAGCGAAGATGCACAAGGGCAGTGGCACTTGCGTGGACTGGGCCGACAAACCCAGTCTCTGGGTGGTCTGGATCAGGCAATCAAGACACTGCGCGAGCAGCGCCGCATTACCTTGTTGGATACCCAGATCAGCGTCAGCCCTTATGACGAGCCCCGTTGGCAGTTTGAGCATGGCGAGCTGACCTTGATTAACGGCGCTGGCTGGCAGCGACTCGATGGCCGTTTGCGCTTACCCGACGGTGAGCTGGTGCGCTGGCAAGTCAGCGGTTTGCTCGATAGTGATAATCTGGCTGACCTGTCGTTGGGTTTCTTTCTTGAATTACCGGCGAGTGACTGGAGTCGCTGGCTGCCGCGCGATTGGCTGCAGCGCAGCCATCTGCAGCAACTGGTAGCCGGCGGGCGCTTCTGGGGGAGCTGGCAGAATCAGCGCTTGCAGCGCTTGCAGGCAACTCTGGTGGCCCCTGATGTCAGTTTTGACTTTAAAGACTCACCTCCGTTAGAGGATGTCTTTAGTCGTTTTGAGTACCGCCATAGCGAAAGTGGCGAGCATATCCTGGTCGAGGATTTCAGCCTGCGGATAGACGAGCAGGTATGGCCAATGATGCGCGTTCAAGCAGAGCGCCAGGGTGCGAATGGCGACTGGTCTCTGGCAGTAGACCGGCTATCACTTGATCGTCTGCGTGACTGGGTCCCGCGCTTTGTCGATCACCCGCCCATGGCTGAGTTGGTTACGACTTTGGCGCCGCAGGGTACCCTGCGTAATCTTCATCTCGCTGGACACGGTTCGCCGACCGACCTTAATGCGCTGCAGGTCAGCGCTGTCCTTGATCAGGTTGGTATTCAGGCCTATCACAATGCACCTATGCTGCAGGGTGTCAGCGGCAGTCTGGTGGGCTCGCCGGCGTCCGGTGAGTTACGGGTGAATAACACGCAGTGGAGCATGCAGCTGCCCCATCTGTTTCCAGAGGTCTGGCAGTACGACAGTGCGTTGGGCGCATTGAATTGGTCCTGGTCCAGAGACGATGGGTTAAGGCTGAATACGCCTGGCATGTCGGTAGCAGGCCCGGACGGCAATGGAGCGGCGCTGCTGGATTTGCATCTGCCGCCGAGCGGGCAAACCCCGACCATGGATTTGCGCGTTGCATTGCGTGACTCACAAGCCCCGGTGCATCGGCGCTACCTGCCGTTGCGCGCGCCTGCCTTTAATCCGGCGTTGGCGACCTGGCTGGCCGCCAGCGGTATCAAGGGCAAAGTCCCGCTGGCGATTTTTAGCTACAGCGGCTCACTATTGAAAAGCGCCACCAACGACGAGCGTCAGCTCGGCCTGTACGCCGAGCTGCGTGACGGCGAGCTATTGTTTCAGAACGGTTGGCCGCTGTTGACCGAGGTGAACGCAGATCTGCGGTTGCAGGACGGGATGCTCGATATTCGTGGTGAGCAGGCGCAGCTGTGGAGCACCAAGGCCAGTGATATTCGCGTAGGTGCGCAGGTGCTGGGACGCACCGGTCCGCTCATGTTGCAGGTGGAGTCTGGCTTCGACGGTCCGGTTGGCGATGCGCTTAAACTCATGCAGGAAACCCCGCTGCGCGACCTGAGCAATGATCCGCTGGCCGGCTGGACGGTGGGCAGCGGTCAGGTTTCCGGCGATTTGGCGCTGAGTATTCCCTTACAGTCTGGTGCCCAGTCTCAAACCCGGGCTGACGTGAGCTGGCGTTTGAGTGCCAGTAGCCTGCTTATCCCGCAACTGCAGGAGCCGTTGCGCAAGCTGCGGGGCAATTTCGTGTATTCGCGTGAGCAGGGGCTGCGCTCTGACGATTTAACCGGCACCTTTCTTGGTGCAGCCGTTAAAGCGAGCCTGAGCCAGGCAGACGGCGCCCAGCAGGTAAGCCTGTCAGGCAGCCACAGCGTGGAGCAACTGCGCAGTTGGTCGTTGGCTAGCGCGGTGCCAGCGGGATTGGCCAGTGGCCGGTTCAGTTGGCAGGCGCAGGTCAGGGTGGCTGCGCAGCAACAGCGTATTCAGGTCAGTAGTAATCTGAAAGGCCTGGCTCTGACGCTACCGGCGCCCTTTACCAAGGAGACGCAGAGCGAATTACCGGCCAAGCTGGATTTGCGCATGGCCAATAGTGGCGTCCAGCGCTGGCATATCTCCGCAGATAACGGCCTGGACGCGCAGTTGCTGAAACAGGGCGATCAGATTTCCGGTGACCTTCGCTTTCGCGCCGGAGAAGCGACACAGTCAGCTACTCCCGGTGTAGTCGTGGTTGCCAGGCTGCCGCGGTTGGACTGGGATGAGTGGCAAACGTGGCTGCGTCAGTTACCGGCTGCGTCCAGCCAGGGAGGCGGCCGCGCTGGTTCAGCGGCGAAGGTGGTGCGTCGTGCTGATATAACGGCTGATCAATTTACCGGCATGGGCTTATCGCTGCGTGACCTGCAGGCTGGAATACAGAGAAGGGCAAGTGGCTGGGATCTGGCGTTAACGCAGGCTGATGTTGAGGGCGATATTTATCTTCCGGATAACGACGCTGAGCCTATCAACGTCGACTTGCAGCGCCTCAAGTTGGGGGCGACAGATAAGGAGGCTGCGCAGCTTCTGCCAGCCATAAGCGCGAGCGAGGTTAGTGCTGATGCCGAGCCTGCTGATCCGCTGGAGCGTATAAAGCCATCAACACTGCCGGCGCTGGACGTGCAGATTGCCCAGTTGTCCTGGGGGGCTGAGCCGGTTGGTCGCGTCGCCTTCAAGTTACGCCCGGATGCAACCGGTGCTCAGTTGCCAGAGGTGTTTGCTGATTTACGCGGGCTCAAGGTAGAGGGGAGCATGGATTGGCGTGAATCGCCTGCGCACAGCGTATTCGACGGCAGCATATCCGCTGACAATATTGGTGAGGTGCTGACTGCCTGGCAATATGCACCGACTATTACCAGCAAGACGTTCTCTACTCGAGCACAGCTGAACTGGCCCGGTTCGCCAGCCCTTTTCAGCATGCGCCGTTCCTCGGGTAGTCTGGAGCTTGCTGCGCGTGACGGCATGTTGCAGAGTGGCGACAATGGTACGCAGGCTCTGCGCGTTTTTGGTTTGCTCAATTTCAATTCGCTGACACGCCGCCTGCGCCTGGACTTTTCTGACCTGTTCAGCAAAGGCACTGCCTACGATACCCTGGACGGTGCGATCTACGCGGATAACGGCGTGTTGCACAGTGATAAGCCAGTAGTACTGGAAGGTCCTGGGGTTAAAATGCAGTTTGAGGGTAGCCTTGATCTGCGCAGCGATAAGGTGGATATGGGGGTGCTGGTCACGCTACCGGTAACCAACAACCTGCCGCTCGCAGCGCTGCTGGTAGGCGCGCCTCAAGTAGGTGGCGTACTCTTCCTGGCCGACAAGATTCTGGGTGACAAGGTGGCTCGCTTTGCCTCGGTCAAGTACAAGGTCAGCGGTGACTGGAAACAGCCGGAGGTCGAATTTGATCGTGCCTTTGATGATAAGGCTGCGCTGGAAGAGGATTGAGGTCTCATTCTCATTGCCGCCGTTATTTAACCCACCCGTAAAAGGTTAGCCCTATGTCTCGTGTCGCCGCTATTCAGATGACCAGTCAGCCTGATGTGCAGGAAAACCTGCAACAGGCCGCAGGTTTGATTGCTCGCGCCGCAGAGCAGGGGGCCGAGTTGGTTCTGTTGCCAGAGTGTTTTGCTGCCATGGGTAATCGCTCGCTGGTAGCGATCGCCGCCGCCGAGTTTGGTCCGCAGCGGCCGATTCGTCATTTTCTTGCCGAGCAAGCGCGCGAACACGGTATCTGGTTGGTCGGCGGCAGCCTACCTTTGCCACGCTCAGCAGGCGGCAAACCCATGGCGACCCAACTGGTACTCGATGAGCAAGGCATAGAGGTTGCCCGCTACGATAAGCTGCACTTGTTTGATGTGGATGTTAGCGACAGCCACAAGACCTACCGCGAGTCGGATGATTACGCTTTTGGTAGTGAGCTGGTTTGCCTGGATTCACCAGTCGGGCGGCTTGGGTTGAGCATTTGTTATGATGTGCGCTTTCCTGAATTGTATCAGGGGTTGCGTCTGGCTGGCGCTGAGTTGATTGTGGTGCCCGCCGCCTTTACTGCCGTCACCGGGGCCGCGCACTGGGAGATCTTGTTGCGCGCCCGCGCTGTGGAAACCCAATGTTATGTACTGGCCGCAAATCAAGGCGGTACCCATTACGGAGGACGCCAGACCTTCGGTCACAGCTGTCTTATTGATCCCTGGGGCGAGTTGGTATCCGTCTTGCCCGAGGGGCCCGGCATCGTTACCGGCGAGCTTGATCTCGCCTACCTGAGCGAGGTTCGCCAACGCATGCCGATAATCGCACACCGCCGTTTTGCACCGCCTGCAGCACCGCAGCCGGTTGCCAAGGAGTCGAGCAAGAATGAGTGATCTTATCAGCCAAGCCGAAAATGCCCTGCTGCGTCCCGCCGACCTGACGCCCGATGCCGTCGCCAGCGTGTTGGGCACGTTGGTCGCGGCGCCCGGCGTAGACGCCGCTGACCTTTACTTCCAGCATCAGATCAGCGAATCCTGGGTTTTGGAAGACGGTATCGTCAAGGATGGCAGCTTCCACGTCGATCAGGGGGTTGGTGTGCGTGCGTTGTCCGGGGAAAAAACCGGCTTTGCCTACAGTAACGATATTCGCTTGGCTGCTCTCAGTCAGGCAGCTGGTGCGGCGCGCTCGATTGCCCGTGCCGGTCAGACTGGCACCGTCCAGGCCTGGAAGCGTCCCGCCTTTACCTCGCTTTATGTGGCAGATAACCCGTTGGAAGTCATGGCGCAGGCTGACAAAGTCGCATTCCTGCAACGTATTGATGCCTACACCCGTAGCCTTGATTCGCGCATCACCCAGGTCAGCGTCAGCATGAGTGGCGTGCACGACACCATCATGGTCGCCGCCAGTGACGGTACGTGGGCTGGTGATATTCGCCCGCTGGTGCGCCTCAATGTTAGCGTTATCATTGAACACAACGGTCGTCGCGAGCGCGGTAGCTCAGGTGGTGGTGGACGCACCGATTACCGCTATTTTGAAACAGAAGAGCGCGCTCTGGCATACGCCCGAGAAGCGGTGCGACAGGCTAACGTCAATCTGCAGGCGATTGCTGCACCGGCGGGTAGTATGCCGGTGGTAATGGGCCCAGGTTGGTCCGGTGTGCTCCTGCATGAAGCGGTCGGCCACGGTTTGGAAGGCGACTTCAATCGCAAGGGCAGCTCTGCCTATAGCGGTCGCGTGGGCGAGAAAGTCGCTTCCAGTTTGTGCACCATAGTTGACGATGGCACCTTGCCCGGTCGCCGCGGATCACTGTCGATGGATGATGAGGGGCAGCCTACCAACTGCACCACCTTGATCGAAAACGGCATTCTCAAGGGCTATATGCAGGATAAGTTGAATGCGCGCTTGATGGGCGTACCCGCGACCGGTAACGGCCGCCGCGAATCCTATGCGCACCTGCCCATGCCGCGTATGACCAATACCTATATGTTGGCGGGTGAAAGCGATCCGCAAGACATTATCGCCTCGGTAAAAAAAGGCATCTATTGCGCTAATTTGGGCGGTGGTCAGGTCGACATCACCAGCGGCAAGTTCGTGTTTTCCACTAGCGAGGCGTACCTGATTGAGGACGGTAAAATTACCGCTCCGGTCAAAGGCGCCACGCTGATTGGCAACGGACCGGAGGTGATGAACCGGGTGTCCATGGTAGGGCATGACCTTGAGCTGGATACCGGCGTTGGTGTCTGCGGCAAGGACGGGCAGTCGGTACCTGTAGGCGTAGGGCAGCCGACGCTGAAGATAGATCAGATTACGGTCGGCGGAACCGGCTAAGGCGGCGCAGGAGCTACAAGCTACAAGCCAGATTTTGTGGTGTTCAGGCGTGCGGTGTAACTATGTTAACCGTGTTACGCGCATTAAAAGCCACCCACCCACCCACGCGGGTGTCTTGTCGCTTATGGCTTGAAGCTTGCCGCTGCGCGCCGAAGGCGCGCCTAGCATCCCTCAAATCGTGCGGCGAGCCGGTTCTTGCGGACCTGATCAACCGGGAATACTCGGCCACTCATGGCGACATATACGCCGTGCGGCATGCAGTTGAGTGCACCGACGGCTAAACCCAGATTGAACAGGGCGTCAGAATCGCGAAAGCGGGCTGGTTGCATGGCGCCGGTCAGCACTATTACCTTGCCATCGATATCGGCCAGTCCTGCGCCAGTGACCGTCATGGTGTCTGTGCCGTGAGTAATCAGGATATGCTCATGTGGGCAGGTACTTACCTTGTCGTGAATGAGTTGCCGATCAAGGTCATCCAGTTCCAGGCTGTCCTTTCTGGTCAAGGATTCGATGTTATAGTCAAAACCAACCTGTGCTTGTTGCAATAGCTCGCCGACGACAGGTTCGCCTATCTGGTAGTCGCTGAGCGCATCAAAGTAAACTTTGTCCAGCGTGCCACCGGTGCTGAAAATTTGTACAAACATAGTGGTTCATTCCTGAAGATGCTGTTTGATCATGTCTGCCAATAATACTGCCACCACTGAGAAGCAGGGGAAAGCACCCGATGCGCTTGCCTCACGGCAATGGTGGGTATACATGGTGCGAGCGGAAAATGGCCATCTGTACACGGGGATCAGTACAGATCCCGAGCGCCGTTTTCGGGATCACCAGCGCGGCAAAGGTGCACGCTTTTTCAATCGCAGCCCGGCTAGCGCATTGGTCTGGTGGCGGCGCTGCGAAGGGCACGGTGATGCGCTGCGCCAGGAGCTGTCGACCAAGGCGTTGACGAAGAAGGCCAAAGAGCGACTCATCAGTCAGTTCGATAGCGCTTCATCATTGCTTGTGAAGGCCTGTGCACTGTCATCCGCAGAGGCTAAGCTGAGCGCAAACCAATCGGAGGCTCAGCATGAATGAATTGATTCTGCACCACTATCCGCAATCCCCGTTCGCCGAAAAGGCGCGTTTGATGCTGGGTTTCAAGGGGCTGTCCTGGCGGTCAGTGATGATTCCAGCGGTGATGCCCAAGCCCGACCTCACCGCCTTGACGGGTGGCTATCGGCGCACCCCGGTCATGCAGGTGGGCGCTGATATCTACTGTGATACGGCGATGATCGCTCGTCGTCTGGAGCAAGAGAAGGTTGCGCCCGCACTCATCCCTGAGGGCCGCGAAGCAGCAGCCGTGGGCTTGGCGCAGTTCGCCGATCAGGTTCTGTTTCAGCACGCCGTTGCCATCAACTTCCAGCCCAAAGGGTTGGCCGCGCGTTTTGCCGGTTTGCCTGAGCAAGTCGTGCAGGGTTTTATGGCTGATCGCAAGGCGTTGTTTGAGAAGGGGACTGCCAACCGTCTGGATAGTGCAGTGGCGCTATCGCAGTGGCCCGCGTTGTTGAGCCGCCTGGAGACTCAATTGCAGCGTGATGGTGACTTCCTGCTCGGTGACGCTCCCTGTATTGCCGATTTTGCGCACTATCATGCGCTCTGGTTTGTTGGCAGTAATGCGGCGGTAGCTGACGCACTGGCCGGGTATCCGGCGGTTAACAGCTGGATGCAGCGCATGGCTGATATCGGTCATGGCGTTGCCAGCGAGCTTAGTGCCGAAGAGGCTCTGCGCATTGCCAAGGAAGCCACGCCAGCTGAGCTGCCGTCTAACCCTATTACCAGCCCCGGCAGTTTTGCTCTTGGTCAGGCTGTCACGGTCAGCGCAGTTGATTATGGTGCAGATGAAGTGGCTGGCACCCTGGTATTCGAGGGCGCTGAAGAAATCATTATCGCCCGTGAGGATGATCGTGTCGGTCTGGTGCACGTTCACTTTCCGCGCTACGGCTACGCCATCAAAGCGGCCTGATCTGACCCGCAGCAGGCTACTTGTTTGCAAGGCCGCCAGGAACTGCTCTGGCGGCTTTTTTTGTGCGTGCGATACAGGTCTTTGGTGCTTGGCTGCGCTGCCATTGTTTCCTGCCTGAACTCAGGATTCGCAGGGCATTGCGCAGTACCCTGGCGTTGCCTCAACCCTGGAGAGCCATGCTCTTATGGCCGGATAATTAGTCAGTTCAAAGCCGCCTTCCGGCGCGACGTGGGTGTAGGCATACAGACTGAGGTCCGCGATGCTTAGCTGGTCGCCGACCAGGTATTCGGTTTGTTGTAACTGCTGTTCCATTACTTGCAAGGCTCGATGGCCGCCGGGCTGCTTGGCGTGATATTCCGCTCGGCGCTCTTCTGGCAAGCCAAGATAGCAGGCGATAAAGCGTGCTACCGCGATGTAGGGCTCGTGACTGTATTGTTCAAAAAACTGCCATTGCAGTACTTTGGCCAACGTAAAATTGTCTTGCGGGAGGAGTGCGGAGCCGCTGGCTAGATAATTGAGTATCGCGTTGGACTCGCTGAGTGTGCGCCCATCATTCAATTCAAGTAACGGAACCTTGGCATTGGGATTGAGGATTAGAAATCCGGGTGTACGGGTTTCTTCGCGCAAAATATCAACATGCACCCACTCATGTTCAAGCTGCAACAGATGGCATAACAGCTTGAGTTTGTAACAGTTGCCAGACTTCAGGTCGCCATAGATTTTCATGCCTGCTCCGGTACGCCTGCGCGCATAGTTGCGTCATCCTGCCTACCGGCAATGACCACGGTTCCTGCCAATTTGTCGTGCCAGCCCTGCTTGCGCTTGTCGAAAGCGACCCATAGCAAACCCAGGCAAAACGGGACGGTAGCAACAAAGTAGCCCAGATAGCGGATGATCAGTTGGCCGGTGCCCGGCGGCTGGAATGTGCGGGCGTCGACCACCCGAGCATGCACCGCCATTTTGCCTGGCGTCGCCTGTTTGGCCCTCCAGAACAGGATGACGGCTATGGCTGGCAGTATCCAGGTGAGTATAACGTCCGCCAGGCCGTCGACCGGAGGTGACTGGTAGGGGTCAAAGTAGGCCCAGCCATAGAAGTACACCAGCAGAGGCGTTATCAGCAGCATCATCCATAGAGTATCGATTAGACTGGCGAGAGTGCGCAGCCAAAAACCGATGTAACGCACTTGAGTATTTGTTTGCATGAACGCGGATTCCTTACGACCTGCTAAGTGGGACAGCGTATTCTGCGCAGAGAATCCTGTCATCTACTAGCTCGGTGATACGTCACGACGTTGCTCAATCCTATCCGCTCGACCAAGGTTGGGCTGATGCTGCGCGATTCACCTTGATTGCGATCTAACTTCTGAGATTGCTGCATACAAGGCATCCCATACGTGCGTGGTGCTCTGTGCCGTTAGCCCCTTAACCCTGCAGTGTGCAGGGCTGAATCGCCTCAAGGTTAGGCGTATGCTGTGGCTCAAACCTAGCGCGTAGTCTGGAACCTCTGGCTGTCGCAGCCTCACTTATATGCGGGGGACGTGTGGATAATATTATTCAGGTCAACGAGTTGACCAAAACCTATGAATCTGGCTTCCAGGCGCTCAAGGGCGTGAGTCTGAGTATCCGGCGCGGTGAGATTTTTGCTTTGCTGGGCCCGAACGGTGCGGGTAAAACCACCTTGATCAGTATCGTCTGTGGTTTGGTCAATGCCAGTAGCGGCAGTGTCTTGATCGATGGGCATGACAACGTACGTGATTACCGCAAGGCGCGCAGCAAGATTGGGCTGGTACCGCAAGAACTGACCAACAATATGTTCGATAGCGTATGGTCGACCCTCAAGCTCAGCCGTGGCCTGTTCGGCAAGCCGCGTAATGACGCCCTGCTGGAAGAGATACTGCGGGAATTGTCATTGTGGGATAAGCGAAACGATCGGATCATGGATCTTTCCGGTGGCATGAAGCGCCGGGTGCTGATTGCCAAGGCGCTGTCGCATGAGCCTGATGTGCTGTTTCTGGATGAGCCGACCGCGGGCGTTGATGTGGAGCTGCGCCGCGACATGTGGAATACCGTGCGCCGCCTGCAGCAGCGTGGCGTCACCATCATCCTCACTACGCACTATATTGAAGAGGCCGAGGAGATGGCCGATCGTATTGGTGTTATCAGTCAGGGTGAGTTGATTCTGATCGAGGGTAAGGACAAGCTGATGCAGCAGTTGGGTACCAAGCAGCTGTCGATTCAGCTGCAATCACCCCTCGAAATACTCCCCGAAAGCCTGCGCAGCGACGCGTTAGCACTATCGGCAGATGGCTATGCGCTGGTCTATACCTTTGACGCCCAATGCGAGCAGACGGGTATCGCCGAGTTGCTGAAAAAACTCGATCAGGCGGGTATTGAAGTCAAGGACCTGCATTCAAGCCAGAGCTCGCTGGAAGATATCTTTGTCAATCTGGTGCATGAACGCCGCGATGCAAAACGTGCAGGAGGTGCGCAATGAACTTTTATGGTGTTCGCGCTATTTACCAGTCGGAAATGGCGCGCATGTTGCGCACGACGCTGCAAAGTATAGCCTCTCCGGTTATCTCTACGTCGCTGTACTTTATTGTCTTTGGCGCGGCGATTGGTACACGGATGACCGAAGTAGACGGTGTCAGTTATGGCGCCTTCATCATCCCCGGCCTCATCATGCTGATGCTGTTGAACGAGAGTATTTCGAACGCGTCCTTCGGCATTTATATGCCAAAGTTCACCGGGACGATTTATGAGGTTTTGTCGGCACCAGTGTCGCCGTTGGAAATCGTGGTTGGTTATGTCGGTGCGGCTGCAACCAAATCAGTGCTGCTGGGCTTGCTGGTATTACTGACAGCGCGCCTGTTTGTTGACTATGAAATCCAGCATCCGCTGTGGATGTTAGGGTTTCTGGTGCTTACCGCCGTGACTTTTAGTCTGTTTGGTTTTGTTATTGGGGTATGGGCTGACGGCTTTGAGAAGTTGCAGATCATCCCGTTGATGATTGTTACACCGCTGGCTTTTTTGGGTGGCAGTTTTTACTCCATCACCATGCTGCCACCGTTCTGGCAGACAGTGACCCTGTTTAATCCGGTGGTTTATCTGATCAGCGGGTTTCGCTGGAGCTTTTACGGCGCAGCGGACGTGCATATTGCCGTCAGTCTGGGTATGACGCTGGTATTCCTCAGTATCTGCCTGGTGCTTGTCTGGTGGATATTCCGCACAGGGTACAAGCTCAAGCCTTGAGCCGTGGATAGTGCGCTGGCGCTGACCATTCTTTTTTCTTGCGGCCTTTGCACAGGCCGCAAGCCATCTTCGAACGCATCTTTGGCTGTCTTTGCGGGCCACTCCATGTCTCTCCATGCCAACATATTGACGTCGATTGATCGCTCTTTGAGCTTTCGTCAATATGCTGGTATGGTGGCTTATCGATATTAGTGAATGATTCGCTAATGTAGTTGACTTGGACATAAACACATGCGGCTGTCGGTTCTGCTCCCGATGCCTTGTCAGGCGAACGGAATCGCGCGAGGAGTATCTTGGTGGTGTATTACTTTCTTGCCGACGTTCGGCGTGTGGTTCGTGCTTTTTCCTGCCTGTTCATCTTTTTTTGTTTTTCCGTTCAAGCTGCTACTGCACCTGATTCCAGGCCGGAATCGGTCGCGTTCTGGTACGCGGACAGTCCGCCGTTGCCGGAACTGTCCCAGTTTGATTGGGTTGTTCTTGAGCCGGGTCACGCCAGTGTGGCAGATGTGGCTTTTTTGTCTGCGCAGGGCGCTTTGCCTTTTGCCTACTTGTCGGTGGGAGAGGTTGATGGCGGTATGCTCGCAGAGGCGCAAAGTGCGGGCGTGTTATCCGGGACGGCTAATACCTTGTGGCAAAGCCAGGTTGCCGACCTGAGCAATCCGAAATGGCAGGCGATGCTGCTGGAACGCGCCAAGAGTTATCATGAACAAGGCTATGACGGTCTTTTTCTGGATACGCTGGATAGCTTTACGCTGCTGGCTGATGAGCGTCAGCCAGCCCAGCGTGAAGGGCTACTGGCACTGCTGGAAGCCTTGCATGAGCAACTGCCAGGCATGAAGCTGTTCTTCAATCGCGGGTTCGAAGTCTTGCCGGCGTTCGCTGGCGTGGTCGATGCGGTCGCGGTTGAGTCGTTGAGTGCTGGCTGGAACGCGGCCAGTCAGACCTATGTGCCGGTTTCGGCGAGTGACCGAGAGTGGCTGAATGGCCAGTTGGCGCCTTTAAAGGACGTCGGTATTCCGCTGGTTGCGATTGAATATCTGCCTGCCGATCAACCTGAGCAGGCTCGCTCGCTCGCCAAGGAGCTTGTCAGCGAAGGTTATATTCCGGTGATCACCTCGCCTGACCTGGATCGTCTGGGTGTCAGTAGTATTGAGGTTCAGCCACGGCGTATTGCACTGGTCTATGACCCTCGTGAAGGCGAGCTGACGCTGAATCCAGGGCATGTCTACCTGGGCGGTCTGCTGGAGTACCTGGGTTATCGTGTTGACTATATTCCAGCAGATGCCGACATACCCTTGTCTCCCATGTCGGGCCTCTATGCGGGGGTGGTGATATGGATGACCAGTGGCACGCCTGCTGATGTTTATCGTTTCAATGAATTCATCTCTGCTCGCCTGGATGAGCATATTCCTGTCGCTTTCATGGGCGGTATTCCGATTGATAATCCCGCCATCCTGTCGCGGCTTGGCGTAAACAAGGGCGTCGGCGATCCGCAGTCGGTCCAACTGATTCAGCAGGACGAGAGCCTTATTGGTCACTTCGAGGCGCCATTGCGAATGCATAGCCGCGACCTGACCCCGTTGCAGGTGACAGGGTCAGATCTGGTGCCCGGCCTGACCTTGAGGGACAGTGCCGAGCGTACTTTGGTCCCTGTGGCGATAGCGCCCTGGGGCGGCTTTGCTCTATCGCCTTATCTGTTTCAGGAAAGTGCAGCTGCCCGCCGCTGGGTTATCGATCCGTTCGCCTTTGTTACGCGCGCGTTGCGGCTTGTTGATATGCCAACGCTGGATGCGACTACCGAAAACGGACGCCGTATCGCCACAGTGCATCTTGACGGTGATGGTTTTGCGTCCAGGGCCGAGGTGCCGGGTACGCCATATTCCGGTGAGGTGGTGCTCAAGGATTTCATCCAGGCGCATGATTATTTGACCTCTGTTTCGGTGATTGAGGGTGAGATCGGTGCCAAAGGGATGTATCCCTATTTAACCAAAACTCTTGAACCTATTGCGCGGCGGATCTTTGCCGATCCCAAGGTTGAGCCTGCGACGCACACCTTTAGTCATCCTTTCTTTTGGGAGCCGGAGAAGGCTAGATTGCGTGACGGGTTCAACCCGGAATACGGCATTAATATGGCCATACCCAACTACCCCGTGATGGATCTGAATCGCGAGATAGTGGGCTCGCGCGACTACATCAACACGCACCTGTTGCCGCCTGGCAAAGAGGTGAAATTGATCTTCTGGTCCGGAGAGGCGCTACCCAGCCCCGATGCGATTGGCATCGCTTATGCTGCCGGTATGGCAAACGTTAACGGCGCTGAAACCTATATTACCCGAGCTAACCCTTCGCTGACTGGGCTTAACCCCTTGCACAGGCCGACCCGCGGCGGCTTGCAGATCTATGCACCGGTGATAAACGAAAATCTGTATACCAACCTGTGGAACGGCCCTTTTTACGGCTTTGAGCGAGTGGTGGATACCTTCGAAATAACCGATGCACCGCGACGCCTGCGCGGCATCAACCTTTACTACCACTTCTACTCTGGCACCAAGCAGGCCTCGCTCAGGGCCATGGCTGATATATACACCTACATGGATCGGCAGCAGCCGATCTCGTTGTGGATGGGCGACTACTTGCGCCGAGTGCGTGGTCTCTATGAGGGCGGGTTGGCAAAACGCCTGGACGGTAAATGGCAACTAAGGTCGTTGCAGGGTATGCGCACGGTGCGGCTTCCGCCTGAAATGGGCTGGCCAGATATGTTGGCGTCAAGTGCAGTAGCAGGCGTGCGTGATCTGCCGCAGGGCCGTTATGTTCATTTGGCCAGTGATAACGCGGTATTGGCGCTGCAGCCTGGGCGTGATTCTGCGCCATCCTTGGAGCAGGCCAATATCCCGCTGACGCAGTGGCATTATCGTTCTGAGCGTGAGATCGAGCTGTCCTTTGCCGGTAAGTTTGATCTGCGCTTCTCCGTACGCTACGCCGGAAGCTGTGAGTTGAACGTCGGACAACAACGGATAAAAGGCATACGTCGTGGCGCGCTTGTTGAGTTTGCAGTAAATCGGCACGAGGTGAGCAATGCGATACTCTCCTGCCGCTGAGTCGGCGTCGCTGTTTCGCCCTTGGGCGTTGCTGCTTGCTGGCGTTGTAGTGGTTGCCATGTTGTTTATGACCTACCAGAACAAGGATGCTTTTCTGCCGCAAAAGGGTGAGGTTGACGAGGTGTCGGTCAACTATGCCGAGCTTTTGCTGAATGCTGACCCTGGCGACGTTACCCTCCGTGCCGAGCTGGTCGATATGCTGATTCAACTCGGTGACCTGGATCGTGCGGCAAAGTACTTGCAGGGCTGGAGCGGCGCAAACATGCCGCTTAAACACTTCTATGAGCTGGTACTGAACCTGACTCGGGCGACGGTAAACGATGACCCTGTGGTGATGTCTTCAGCGCAGGCCAGTCTGGCCGTGTTTGATACCAGTGATCTGAGCGTGTCGCAGCAGCGCCAGCTGGCTGAGTTGGCCCTGGCGGTCGGCATGCCGCAGATTGCGGCAAAACTCTACGCCACGCTTGCCGATGCGATCCCCGCGGAGCGTGAAGAGCTGCTGTTGGCGTCGGCACGTTGGTATCTTGCCGCTGGCGATCAACACAGCGCAGGCATTATCTATCAGCGTTTGGCTGCGCACTCAGACAGCCCGGAGCAACGTCGTGACTATGCCAAACTGGCCTACGACACTATGGTTGCCGGTGGCGAGTCGGAGCAAGCCAGCATCTACTTGTTGGATCAATTAGCCCAGGGTGCTATGGCTGCGCCGTTAACCGATTGGTGGTCACGTAGCGTGATTGTTGCTCAGGGGGCGTTGCGGCATGACCTGGCCGATCAGTTGTCGGCGAGTTGGCTGCAACATGAACCTGACAATATTGCAGCCTTGCAGCAGCGCTTTGATCTGCAGTTGGCTGGCGGTGATACACAGGGTGCATGGCGGACGGGGCAGCACCTACTGGACACAGCACCGGCCTCTGCTCGTGCACTCAAGCAGATGGCGCTGCTGGCGCAGTGGACTGGTCGACCGCAGATAGCCCTGGATTACTGGATAGCCTATCTGGGCATGCAACCGGACATGGAGGCGCGCGAGCGTGCCTGGCGTTTGGCGTTTGGCGTTTTCCCTGTTTGACTATAACCGGGGCATTGATCTGCTCTCCGGCGTCACGGCGACACGCCAATTGACGGAAGAGGAACTGGAGGCCCTGGTTTACGCTCAGGAGGCGCGCGGCACCCCTGAGCAGTCCGAGCGCTGGTTGCGTCGTTATCTTGAGCGTGCTCCAGCTCATCGTATGGCCTGGGTCAAGTTGATTCAGAACCTGCAGAACACGCTCCAGCTGGACGCAGAGGCCCAGGTTTGGAAGGACTTTTCCAAGCACCACACCTTGACCACAGCTGATCGGGTGAGCTGGGCCGAAGTACTCTGGAACAGCTATCAGCCCGAGCAAGCCTGGCAGGTCTTGAATGAAGGCACGCTGGAGGTATCGGAGGCGGGCTTCTGGCGATTGCGAGCTGCGCTGGCGTGGGAGCTAGAGAAAGACGATGAGTTACAGGCCAGTTATGAGGCCATGCTGAATAAAGGGCTTGAGCTTAACTTCAGTGAAGAAGGTCAACTGATCACCCTGTATGGCCAGAAACAGCCAACCAAGGCGCTGGAGCTGCTGATTGCCAGCTGGGAGCGTACCGGCGACCCACGCCGTTTGATTGATGCCATTCAGTTGGCTGAACAACTTCAGCAATGGCAGCAATTGAGTCTGCTGGTCAAGGACGCAGAGCAGCAGCCAGGGCTGGCGGCTCGACTACCGGTTATTTTGGCGCAGGGTTTGCTGGCCGAGCGGCGGGGAGAGCGCCAACTGGCTGAGCGCTATTATGTGCAAGGGCTGAAGGCAAACCCGACCAGTACGACGTTACGCGAGCGACTGTTGTGGCTGTACTTCGACAGTAACAATACCGGCAAGCTGGCTGAGCGCTTGCGTCATTGGGAGCCAGGCGCGCAGAACGTGCGCTCGCTCTGGCTGGTAATGGCAGCAGCCAACCAGCTTTTGGGGCGACAAAGCCAGGCGTTGCAGTGGTATCACCGCTACTTGCAGGCGACGCCCAATGATCTATTGGTGCGTGCGGCTTACGCCGACGCCCTTGAGTCTTCGGGGCGCCACGCCGATGCCTTGGCGCTGCGCACCGCCGTGTTGAAGCAACTAATGAAGCAGCCTGACGCCCTGGCGAGCGATGAGAGTCGTTTGCTATGGCTGCGTCTGGTTGCCGTCAGCGATTCTCCAGACGCTGCAGTGCAGCAGGCGCGGCGCTGGCAGGACGGCTCTTCGACGCTATTGCAGTCCTGGTTCAATGCTCAATTGAGCCATCTCGATTCGCTTAATCAGGAGGCGCAGAAAGATGATTGGCTCGCCTGGGGACGTAGTCGAGGTCTGACAACCGATCGCTATAACCTGATTCAGAGTGCGTTCCGTGATTATGATCGCGATGTGCTGACGGCTTTGCTGGAAGAGGGTGGTCTGGACTCGGCTCAGCAGGTTGAGGCTCTGAGCCAGCTGGGCGACAAGGGGCGCGCGCTTTCGGTTGCCTTGTCTGAGCTGGGTGATGAGCAGCCGCTGGCTGTGCGCCAGCAGCTTTGGCGGCAGGCGTTGGAGCTGACCGAGCAGCATCCGCAAGGTCTGCGCGTGCAATTGTCGCGGGAGGATTTTGGCGGCCTGCAGCTTGATGGTCCGCAATTCAGCGCAGCCAGCTACCTGGGTAATGACTGGTATTCGCGCCTGGACCTGGGAGCCGTGAAATATGATTCCCCACTGTTGGCAGACTCAACCCTGGGGCAGGAGCGTAATGCCAGCTTGAGGTTGGAACGGCAGCTGCGTAATGGTGATGCTGCCTTGGTGTTCGATGGCAGTGCCCGCAAGGACGATAACCGGACAGGTTTGGGTGTCGAGCGCCGCTGGAATCTGGGCAGTGATCAATTTGCAGCTGGCTTGGACTGGCAACGTCAAAGCTCGGAGACTGGCCTCATGCGCGCGTTGGGTCAGCAGGACGGCGTTTGGTTGAACGGCAGCCACAGTATTTCCGCACGTGATCAAATCAGCTGGTCGTTAGCGCAGCGGCGCTATGAAACGCGCTCGAATCTGGCGATTGGTGCCGGCCAGCAGGCCTCCCTCGAATTCAGCCAGATCCAGTTTTTTGAGGGGCCAACCTGGGTATTGCGTTCGGGGCTGGAGTTACAACGCAATCAGCTCAAGGGCACCGCATTCGATGACTTGCTGGTAAGTAATGGCGGACCCGTCAACCAGGACGAGTTGAATGCCGATCAGCTTTTGCCCGAGCGCGTGGGCCGGTTTTATGTCGGTAGCCAGTGGCGTCGCGGCTTACCCGGCGCACTGAACCGCACACGCGGGCAGTACACCTGGTTGCTGGATACATCCACCGGCTGGGATTGGGAAGAACAGAGCATGACCTATGCAATCAATGCTGGCTTGGGCGTCGAATTGTTGGGCGACGACGAGCTGTCATTGACCGGTGGCTACCAGTCAGCGCCGATTGGTGGAGATGGTGATTCGGGCGGTAACGTGAACCTTTCATATAGTGTCCGTTTCGGGCGTTGATAACATATTAAGGAGCAACAAAATGCGCGTATTACGTTGTTTTACTCTTATTGCCGCAGTTGTAACTGTCTCTGCCTGCAGTACTTTTTCAGGCAGCAGCAGCCCGGAGTTTCGAGCTGATGCGCAGTGGGGACTGCTACCGATGGTCAACTATTCGCAAACACCGCAGGCGGGTGAGCGCGCGGAGCAGATTCTGCTTAGCGTCTTGTCTGAAGAAGGTATTCAGCCGCGCGTCTACCCGCTCCCGGCTGAGCAGGATCTTATGCTGCTGGACGATCGCAAGCGTTTTGATGATGCGCTGAGCTGGGCTGGTACCCAGTCTTTTGACTACCTGATCAGCGGTAGTGTGGAAGAGTGGCAATACAAGAACGGTCTCGATGGAGAGCCTGCTGTGGGTATCAGCCTGCGGGTTCTGGATCCCAAAACCGGGCAGGTACTTTGGAGCAACAGCGGCGCGCGCGCCGGCTGGTCCCGCGAGAGTCTGGCCGGCTCCGCGCAAAAAGTACTGAACACGCTCATCGGCGACTTGCGGTTTGAATAATGTTTAGACATACCCCCCATAAGGATTACAGCCTTACACCGCGCGCCAGGCATAACTTTGCCTGGCTGGAAACGCCTATTCTGACGGCGGCGGTACTCGGGCTGTGTTTCTGGTTTGAACCCACGGACCCCCTGTTCGTGAACCGTTTCCCTTGGCCAATTCTTGCGCCTTTGCTGCTGGCTGTGCGCTACGGTTTTCTCCACGCTATGGTTAGCGCCGGCATGCTGGTGGTAGCCACCCTGGTATTGATGCGAGAAGGTTATCCTGGGTATGTCGAGCTGCCGGCTTCTTACATCGTCGGCATGTTGGTCAGCAGTATGGTTGTGGGCGAGTTCCGAGACCTCTGGGAGCGCAGGTTACAGCGTTTGCAGATGGCGAACGAATATCGCCAGTTCCGGCTGGATGAATTTACCCGTGCTTATCAGATGCTAAGGTCATCCCACGATCGACTGGAAGAACGGGTCGCCGGCAGCGAAACCAGCTTGCGCAGCTCGCTGTTACTACTGCGTAAACGAGTATTACAGGTTCGGCCAGAAACCAACGTGCTGAAGTCCAGTGCTGATTCCATTCTCAGCGTGCTGGGTCAGTATGGATCATTCAATGCGGCAGCACTTTATCCCGTGGTTGATGGCCAGCTGCAGGTCAGCAAGGCCTATGCTGAAGTCGGCGATATGGGCGCGCTGGATGCAAATGACTTGCTGATTCGGCTCTGCCTTGAACGCGCCGATGTGGTGAGTGTGCGTGATGTCTTCCGTGAGCAAGGCAGAGAAAAGTCCGTGTCCGGCCTGCAAGCCTGTGTGCCATTGGTAACCGTCGACGGTGAGCTACTGGCAATTGTCGTAGTGCGCAGCATGCCCTTTTTCTCCTTTAATGAACGCACCTTTATGTTGCTGGCATTGCTGGGTGGGCATATTGCCGATTTGCTGCATTCCGACGCTCAGGTGCTGGCGCTGGAAAACAACGAAGCTCGGCGTTTCTCGCAACATCTGCAGCGCTCGGTGCTGGATGCCGAAAAGCACGACCTGCCTGGCAGCCTGATGTGTTTCGAGCTGCCCGCGGACAGTACACCGGTATTGAAGGCTCTGGTCGACAGTCAGCGCGGTCTTGACCTGCAGTTGTCGCTGAGCAATAGCCGGGGTATCGATATGCTGTTGGTCTTGATGCCGCTAACCGATGCGCAGGGAAGTCAGGGCTATTTGGGCAGACTTGATCAGATTATCGCAGAACGCATGGGCGGCGAGCTATCCCTGCAAGAGCGTGGAATAACGTCCCACTATCACGAGCTGGGGCGGGAAAATACCCGTGCAGCGCTGAGCGAATTCTTGTATCGGGAGTGCGGACTGAATGACCAGCAAGTGGCTATTTAGTGGTGCGCTGGCGTTTGAGCTAGGCAGTTGGTCAGCGCTGATTGGCAGTCCAACGCCCGTTGAAGCCCTGTATCTGTATATTCTGCCACATGCGATCGGCTCGGCATTGCTGGCGGCGGGGCTTTGGCTGCTGCTTCCCCGGCGCTACAAGTTTCCACTACCGTGGTCTCCGTTGCTGCTGTTCAGCTTTATCTTTTTTATTCCGTTAGTGGGGGTGGTGGGTACGATCGCGGGTGTCTTTGCCGGCTTGTATCTGCCGCGTCGTACGAGTGAGCAGGGTTGGCAGGCGACGCGTATGCCGGCGTTGCCTTTTCGCGCAGTAGAGCAGCGTAATTCGCCGCTATTCAATGATGGTGGCCTGCAGGATGTGCTGCAGTTGGCCAGTGACCCGGAGCAGCGGATGGCGGCGTTGCTGGCGACCAAACGTATGCCCGGTAATGAGGCGGCGCCGATACTCAAGCTGGCGTTGCGTGACCCGGAAGACGATGTGCGTTTGCTCGCCTATTCCATGCTGGATCAGCAGGAAACCGCAATCAACCAGAATATCGAACGCCTGCAGTTGCGCCTCGCCGAGCAGCCACGTGCGCCTAAAGCAGCTCACGCTGCGCTGGCACGCTGGTATTGGGAGTTAGCCTACCTCGGCTTGGCTCAGGGCGGTGTGCTGGAGCATATTCTGGCTCAAGCTTTGCTGCATACGCAGGCGGCGATGGAGGGGGGCGATAATGCTGATCTCGACTTGCTGGCCGGCAGAATATTGATGGCTCAGGGGCAGGTCGAGGAGGCCCGGGAGCGCTTGCAACATGCCGTTGAACTGGGCATGAATCCTAGCCGAGTGGCACCTTTTCTGGCTGAAATTGCTTTTATGGAACAACGCTATAGCGATGTTGCGCTCCACCTTAACGCTATTCCTGAGGCGTTGCGTAACAAGCCGCCGCTGGCGACTGCGGCGAGGTATTGGTTATGAGTGAGAACGCTGAAACAGCGGATATCTGCCTATTGCTGGAAGGCACTTGGCCCTACGTGCGCGGTGGCGTTTCCAGCTGGGTGAACCAGATACTGCTGGGGCTACCCGATGTGCGCTTCTCGGTTGTGTTCATTGGCGGGCAACGCGATTCCTATCCGCGCAGGTACTATGATATTCCGCCTAATGTAGTCCATATTGAAGAAGTCTTTATTGCCGAGTCCTGGCAGCCGGGGACGGTAAAACGAGGCTCGCCGCCCAAGGCTGATCATGCAGCGCTCGAGCAGCTCTATCGTTATTTCCATCATCCGGATACCCCTGATCAATCCATGGTTGATGGTCTGCTCGGTAGCCTGGCTGCCGGAGAGTTAACCTGTGATCAGGTATTGCGCAGCAAGGCGAGTTGGCAGGTGCTGAGCCAAGGGTACATGGAGCATTGTACCGATCCCTCTTTCATCAATTATTTTTGGACATTGCGTACTATTCAGCCGCCGGTGCTGATGCTTGCCGACCTTGCGCGCCGCTTGCCGCGTGCCAAGGCTGTGCATGCGATTTCCACCGGCTACGCTGGCTTGTTGGGTGCTATTTTGAAAACCCATTGGCAGTGCCCGTTTGTACTGACCGAGCATGGCATTTACACCAAAGAGAGAAAGATTGATCTCGCGCAGGCAGCCTGGGTTGCCGATGCCAAGGATGAAGCCCTCAGTGGCGGCCTGGATACGTCTACCGGTTATGTCAGGGCGTTATGGATTCGCTTTTTTGAGCGTACCGGCCTGCTCGCTTATCAGTCTGCTGATCCGATTATTTCTCTGTATGAGGGCAATCGGACACGACAGATCAAGGACGGCGCCAGTGCAAGCCGCACTCGGGTTATCCCAAACGGCATAGCGCTCGCACCCTGGGACCCCATTCGTGCCGAGCGTGCCCCCGGCATTCCTATGGTCGCAGGTCTTATTGGACGCGTAGTGCCGATCAAAGACGTAAAGACCTTTCTTCGTGCGGCGCGCAGCGTGGCTAACGTTATTCCTTCATTTGAGGCCTGGATTGTAGGGCCGGAGGAAGAGGACGAGGTTTATGCGCAAGAATGCCACAGCCTGGTGAGCAGTCTGGGTTTGGGCGACCACGTGCGTTTTCTTGGTTTCCAGAATATTCGCGACATCATGCCCCGCCTTGGTGTGATGGTGCTGACGTCCATAAGCGAGGCACAACCCCTGGTTATTCTGGAGGCCTGGTGTGCCGGTACGCCGGTAGTGAGCACTGACGTCGGCTCTTGTCGAGAGCTGATTGAAGGCGCTGGCGAGGAGGACCAAGGGCTTGGTTCGGCTGGCGAGGTCATTCCCATCGCTGATCCTCAGGCTACTGCCTTTGCCATCCAGCGCCTGCTGCAGGACCCTGTTCGCTGGGCCAATGCGCAGAAAGTCGGTCTGCAGCGGGTTACCCGTCTGTACAGCGACGAACTCATGTTTAGCCGCTATCGCGACATCTATCGCGCAGCAACGGGAGATAACTGATGGCCGGTATTGGCTTTGAACTGCGTCGAATTTTGGCGCGTGACACCTACTCTTCGACCTTGCGAGCTTACGTCTATGCCGGTTTGATCAGTTCGGGCCCCTGGGTGCTGTCGATCATCAGCGTCATGTTGATCGGTGTGATGAGTATCGGTTTTATTGTGCCGGATTTATTGGTCAGGCAGTTTCTGGTAACCGTGACCTATCTGATGGCCACCTCGCTGATTTGTACCGGTGGTTTGCAGCTGTTCTTTACCCGTTTTGTCTCAGACCGTCTGTTTGAACAGCGAATGGACGTGATTACGCCCAATCTGCTCGGCATCCTGATGTTGGTGACGCTGGCGTCAGGTGCCCTGGGTATTCTCGTGCTCTTGTTGCTCTTTGATCAGTCATTTATTTATCGGCTGCTGGTCTTGGCCAACTTTGTCACCCTGTGCAACCTCTGGCTGGTGATTATCTTTCTTTCCGGCATGAAGGCTTACAATCGTATTCTGCTGGTGATGCTGGGTGGCTACGCCTGCATGATCGCGAGTGCCTATTTCCTGCGCATGGTTGGCATGGAAGGGTTGTTGCTGGCATTGCTTATCGGCCATGCCGTACTGCTGTTTGTATTCCTGTTCGATATCCTGCGCGAATACCCGGCGGATCGTCTGATCGCGTTCGACTTTCTGGATAGAGGCAAGGTCTTCATTAGCCTGTTGTTGACCGGGCTTTTTTATAACCTTGGCATCTGGATCGACAAATTTATCTTCTGGTTCAATCCCGGTACTTCGGAACAGGTGATCGGGCCGCTGCGCGCCTCTATGCTCTATGACTTGCCCATCTTTCTGGCCTATCTGGCAATTATTCCGGGTATGGCGGTATTTTTGGTGCGCATCGAGACCGACTTCGCTGAATGGTATGACCGCCTGTTTTCTGCAATTCGCGGGGGGGAAACACTGCAGCACATCCGTCAGCTGAAAAACGAGATGACCCTCTCTATTCGTCAGGGCTTGCAGGAAATATGCAAGGTTCAGGGGCTTACGGTGCTATTGCTGTTTCTCTTCGCGCCCGCGTTGCTGGATCGGCTGGATATCTCCAGTCACTACCTACCACTGTTTTACGTGGATCTGGTGGGGGTGAGTATTCAGGTGGTATTTATGGCGCTACTTAATGTGTTCTTCTATCTCGACAAGCGCGCACTGGCATTGGAATTGTGCGCGCTCTTCGTATTGTTGAACGCCTTGCTAACGCTTATAACGCTGCAGCTTGGGCCAAGTTTCTTTGGTTACGGCTTTACCGTCTCACTGATGATCTGTGCTCTGGTTGGTCTGTTCAGGCTGTCATCAGCACTCGATAGCCTCGAGTACGATACCTTCATGCTGGAGCGCTGAGACCCTCTGCCGGTAGGTTACCGGCAGACAGCGTGGCTTTCTTTATGCAGTCTCAGCGTTTTTTGTTGCGTAGCTGCTGTACCAGGCCCTTGGGTGGGTGCTTGATGACGAGCGCGTCATCACTCTCGTTGTACTCGACCCGCTCACCGAGCAGATGAGATTCGAAGCTGATCGAGAGTCCATCCGCTTTGCCATAGAAACGCATGAAGTTGCTCAGGGTGCGCTTGTCCGCAGGGATTTCGGGGTTCAGGCCATAGTCCTTGTTGCGGATGTAATCGTAAAAGGCGCGTGGCTGTTCTTCATCTATGACGCCTGACAGCTCTTCCAATCCAACCTGTTCGCCTGCGCGGGTCTGACTGTTGACGTACCCAGTCATGGCCTTGGCTTTGTCCTTGACCAGCTCTGGCTCCATCGAGGCCTCGCCGACATAGTCGCTGAAGGCTTGCAGTAGCGTGTTGGTTTCCTCTTCCGGGTTTGATCCTTCAACGCAGCCAATAAAATCACGGAAGTAGTCCGACACGCGCTTGCCGCTGCGCCCGCGGATAAAGGAAATGTAATTCTTCGAGGTCGCGTTCTGCTTCCATTCGGTCAGATTGATGCGCGCTGCCATATTCAAACTGGATAGGTCCAGGTGACGCGCTGAGGCGACGTCGAGCTGCTCGGTTACGGTGACGCCTTCGGTATGGTGCAGCAAGGCGACGACCAGAAACGCAGTCATGCCCTGGCGATAGCGGATGAACAGCACATGACCACCCAGCGCCAGGTTGGAGCCTTCCATCAGGGTTTTCAGCTGTTCGCTGGCTTTGCTGGTAAAGCCGACAAAGTCGATATCCTGGTCGATCAGTTGCTGTAACCAGCCGCTGAACGGATAGGCGCCGCTCTCTTCGTGAAAGTAGCCCCAAGCTTTGTTGGGTTTGCTGTTGTAGGCCTCGATCAAGCCTGCCAGCAGCTGCTCCAATGCTTCAGAGTTGGCCAGCTCGGCGTCACGCAGCGTCAGGCTGGCGGGCTGGCCATCCGGTTTCTTGTGAATCTGGTGAACGATGCTGTTGTCGATCGGCATAGTGGGTATCCCGCGGTGGCTTGCTATGGGGTGGCGCCGATCCCATGATCGGCGCCGTGCGGCATTTACAGGCTGGCGATATGCTTGCGCTGTTCGCTCAGCTGGGACAGTGCCTGCTCAGCGTCGGCCAGCTTGGCACGTTCCTTATCGATCACGGCGGGTGGGGCCTTATCGACGAAGCCCGCATTCGACAGCTTGCCGCCAATGCGTTTGACCTCGCCCTCAAGACGACCGATTTCCTTGTCCAGGCGCGCCAGCTCGGCGGTCTTGTCGATCAGGCCGGCCATGGGCACCAGCACTTCCAGCTCGCCTACCAGTGCGGTAGCCGACAGCGGTGCCTCTTCGCCTTCAGCCAGTACCGTCACGCTGGACAGCTTGGCGAGCTTCTTCAGGAAGGTATCGTTTTCCTGCAGGCGGCGTTGATCTTCGCTGCCCACTTTGCGCAGCAGCAGCTCCAGCTCCTTGCCGGGGGCTACGTTCATCTCGCCGCGAATGTTGCGCACGCCAAGAATCAGTGCTTTTAGCCACTCGGCGTCGCCCTCGGCGGCGGCGTCAATGCGATTCTGGTCTGCTTCAGGCCAGGGCTGCAGCATGATGGTTGCGCCGCTCTTGCCTGCCAGTGGGGCGATGCGCTGCCAGATCTCTTCGGTGATGAAGGGCATGAAAGGATGGGCCAGACGCAGAGCTGCTTCTAACACGCGGACCAGGGTGCGGCGGGTGCCGCGCTGGCGTTCGGCTGAGGCGTTCTCGTCCCAAAGTACCGGCTTGGACAGCTCCAGATACCAGTCGCAGTATTGGTTCCAGATAAACTCGTAGAGCGCGTTGGACGCCAAGTCAAAGCGGAACTGATCGAGTTGGCGAGTCACTTCGGCCTCGGTGCGCTGCAGCTGAGAGATGATCCAGCGATCGGCCAGCGTCAGTTCTACCGGTGATCCGTCAGCGCCGCAGTCCTTGTCTTCGCACTGCATCATGACGTAACGGGTGGCATTCCAGATCTTGTTGCAGAAGTTGCGGTAGCCTTCTACGCGGCCCATATCGAACTTGATGTCGCGACCGGTAGAGGCCAGCGAGCAGTTGGTAAAGCGCAAGGCGTCAGTGCCGTAGGCGGCAATGCCGTCGGGGAACTCGGCGCGGGTCTGCTTCTCGATCTTTTCGGCCAGCTTGGGTTGCATCATGCCGCTGGTGCGTTTGCTGACCAGTGACTCCAGATCAATACCGTCGATGATGTCCAGCGGGTCCAGAACGTTACCCTTGGACTTGGACATCTTCTGGCCCTGGCCGTCGCGCACCAGACCATGCACGTAAACCGTCTTGAACGGGATCTGCGCGCTACCGTCGTCGTTCTTCATCAGGTGCATGGTCAGCATGATCATGCGTGCGACCCAGAAGAAGATGATATCGAAGCCGGTGACCAGCACGTCGGTCGGGTGGAAGGTCTTCAGCGCTTGGGTCTGTTCGGGCCAGCCCAGGGTTGAGAAGGTCCACAGGCCGGAGCTGAACCAGGTATCCAGTACGTCTTCGTCCTGGCGCAGCGGTGCGTCGCCCAGGTTGTGTTTGGCGCGCACTTCGGCCTCGTCGCGGCCGACATACACATTGCCAGCCTCGTCGTACCAGGCTGGGATGCGGTGGCCCCACCAGAGCTGACGGGAGATACACCAGTCCTGGATGTCGCGCATCCAGCTGAAATACATGTTTTCGTACTGCTTGGGCACAAACTGGATGCGGCCATCTTCAACGGCGTCAATCGCCGGCTCTGCCAGCGGTTTGGTTGAGACGTACCACTGATCGGTCAGCCAGGGTTCAATGACCACACCGGAGCGGTCGCCTTTGGGCACCTTGAGGGCGTGAGGCTCGATCTTTTCGAGCAGGCCGAGCGCGTCGAAGTCAGCGACGATCTGCTTGCGCGCGGCAAAACGATCCATACCGGCATAGGCCTCCGGCAGGCTGGCATCGAATTCGCTGTTGACGCTGCCATCAATATTGAAGACCTGTGCCTTGGCCAGTACGGCCGCGTTCTGGTCGAGAATATTGATCAGTGGCATGGCGTGGCGCTTGCCGACTTCATAGTCGTTGAAGTCGTGGGCGGGGGTGATTTTCACACAGCCGGTGCCAAACTCGGGATCGCAGTAATCATCGCCCACAATCGGAATGCGGCGACCAACCAGCGGCAACTCGATAAACTTGCCGATCAACGCCTGGTAGCGCTCATCATCCGGGTTAACGGCTACGGCGGTATCGCCCAGCATGGTTTCCGGGCGCGTAGTGGCAACAATCAGGTAGGTCTTGCCATCAGCCGTGGTGGCACCATCGGCCAGTGGATAGCGCAGATTCCAGAGTGAGCCTTGCTCATCATGGTTCTCGACTTCCAGGTCGGAGATCGCGGTGTGCAGTTTCGGGTCCCAGTTGACCAGCCGCTTGCCGCGGTAGATCAGGCCGTCTTCATGCAGGCGAACAAAGGCTTCCTTGACCGCTTCGGACAAACCATCATCCATGGTGAAGCGCTCGCGGCTCCAGTCCACTGAGCTGCCCAGGCGACGAATCTGCCGAGTGATATTACCGCCAGACTCTTCTTTCCACTCCCAGACCTTGTCCAGGAATTTTTCCCGCCCCAGGTCATGGCGACTAACACCTTGAGCGCCCAGTTGACGCTCTACAACCATCTGGGTGGCGATACCGGCATGGTCGGTTCCCGGTTGCCACAGGGTGTTGCGACCCTGCATGCGGCGGAAACGGATCAGGGCATCCATGATCGAATTGTTGAAACCATGCCCCATGTGCAGGCTGCCAGTGACGTTCGGTGGCGGCAGGGCAATGGTGTAGGACTCGCCAGAGCCCTGTGGAGCGAAGTAGTTGTTCTGCTCCCAAGTCTGGTACCAGGAGGATTCAATGGCGTCGGGCTGGTAAGTCTTTTCCATGGGTGTACTGGTTATCCGGTAATCAATGAGCGATCAGCGCAGTCGCACGGCTCGATTGGCCGTTGGCGAATGTGGCGCAGAGAAAGCCGCCATTATAGCGGTCCGGAGGGGGTATGGCCCAGCCCGGTAGGCTTATTTCAGCTGCTCACGCACTATCTGTTGCAGTTTGCGCTGCATCCGCTTGCGCAATTCGTCTTCGATGGTGGGGATCAGGTCGTCGATCACGCCCTGCAGAATCAGCTGAGCTTCGGCCTGCAGACGGGCTTCCATGCGGACTTCGCGCGCGGTGGTGGCAGTGGCGGAAAGAGCTGGGGGTGGTTCCTCACCAGACATCAGCTGGTCTAGCTGCATCCGCTCTGCCGCCAATTTGGCCAGTGATGCGTACGGCAAAAAGGGGTTGTGTGCCTTGTCCGCGGGACGCGGCGGCAGGCTATAGGGGGGCGTTACATGAGAGCCGGATGCCGGCGGCGCGGTGGGCGCGGGAATGACATCCTGCAGCAGCGGGATGTCGAGTTGATCATCGGGCGAGGTTGGCTGCGCTTCGCTCTGCTCATCGAGCAGGGTGCGAATCGACTCCAGGTCTTCCAGCAGTCGTGAGGGCTCCGAAGGGTCGCGCTGCTTCATGATTCATCCTGCTATCCGTATCTGATGAGATTGTAGAGGATAGCCCCGTTCGCGGTAGAAACGGAAGCGCTCGCGTGCGGGTACGCGAACCACATCCTGTTCGACCACAATTTCTGCCAGACGGGCAAAGCGGCTGAAGAAGCCAGGCGTCAGGTCGCTCAGATTGATCAACAGGTCGTGGTGCTCACCGGGATCGTCTCCGCAACCGCACACGACGGGCTCGTCTACTTCTTCGCCGCGCAGGGCATGAGGCAGGAAAGCCTCTTCGCGAAACGACCAAAGTAGTTGATCAAGCTGCTCCGCCGCGGCTTCGTCCTGGCAATGCAGGTAAACGTGGTGGCCCTTTTGCCAGGCCTTGTGAGCCAGACGGCAGGCGTACTGCAAGCGGGTAGCTGGCTGTGCGCTGTTGAGCAGGTAGAAGTCGATACGGGTCATAAGGGCAGCCTTAAGCTTCAAGCAGCAAGCTACAAGCGGTTACCTGAGGCCTCGAGAGCCTTGGGCTTGTCGCTTGTAGCTTGCCGCTGCTGGCATTAGCCAGCCTGATTAAGCAGGTACTGGGTCAGCAAAGGTACTGGGCGACCGGTTGCGCCTTTGTCCTTGCCACCACTGATCCAGGCCGTGCCAGCGATATCCAGATGCGCCCAGCGGTACGCTTTGGCGTAGCGCGAGAGGAAGCAGCCTGCGGTGATGGTCCCGGCTTTGGGGCCGCCGATATTGGCCATGTCGGCGAAGGGGCTATCCAGCTGCTCCTGATACTCCTCGAACAGCGGCAGTTGCCACGCCCGGTCGCTAGCCTGGGTGCCGGCACTCAGCAGCTGCTGCACCAGGTCATCGTCGTTGCCCATAAGGCCTGAGGTATTACCGCCCAGGGCGACAATGCAGGCACCGGTCAGGGTGGCGATATCGACCACACTGGCAGGCTTGAAGCGCTCAGCGTAGGTCAGGGTATCGCACAGTACCAGGCGTCCCTCGGCATCGGTGTTGAGTACTTCGACCGTCTGGCCAGACATGGTGGTGACAATGTCGCCGGGCTTGGTAGCTGTGCCGCTGGGCATGTTTTCGGCAGAGGCAATCAAACCAATCAGATTGATCGGCAGCTGCATGGCGACGATGGCCTTGATCACACCAAACACGGTAGCGGCGCCGCACATGTCGTACTTCATCTCGTCCATGGTCGCTGCAGGCTTGATGCTGATGCCGCCAGTGTCAAAGGTAATGCCCTTGCCGACCAGAACGTGTGGCTGGTCCTTGGCCTTGCCGCCGTGGTAGCTGATACGAATCAGCTTGGCCGGCTCGACGCTGCCAGCGCTGACCGAGAGCAGCGCGCCCATGCCCAGCGCCTTCATGTCTTTCTCTTCCAGCACTTCGACGTCCAGCTCCTTGTGGGCCTTGGCCAGAGCCTTGGCTTCCTTGGCCAGATAGGTTGGCGTGCAGACATTGCCAGGCAGGTTGCCCAGTGTGCGCGTCAGGTTCATACCCTCGCCGATCGCTGCGCCCTGGGTGACCGCTAGCTTCAATGTGGCGGCATCGGCCTTGTCGGCGGACCAGAGAGCGACCTTTTTCAGCTTGGGCTTGTCGGCCTTCTTGCTTTTGAACTGATCGAATTGGTAAAGATTGTCGTAGCAGGTTTCAACCAGCAGGCGCGTCTGGGCATACAGGTCGCGATCCTTGACGGGGAGGCTGGTGAAGGCAAATACCGCATCGCTGGCCGCTCCATTTTTCAGGGTCGTGATGGCTTTTTGCGCTAGTCGACGCCAGGCGCGATCACTAAGCGCCTCGTCTTTACCACTGCCAATCAATAAAATGCGTTGCGCTGCAATGCCCGGCAGAGCGAACAGCATCAGCGTATTTCCGGCCTTGCCGTCGAGGTCGCCGCTCTTCAGTGCGGCGCTGATTTGCCCGCCGCAGGCGCTGTCCAGCTGTGCCGCTGGGCCACTGAGGGTTTTGCTTTCACTGACCGCGACCACCAGACAGCCGCATTTAATCGTTTCCAGTGCGCCGTGCTTTACGTTGAACTCCATGGTGCTCCCCAAGACAAATCGTGATGATTGACTGATAATACGGGTTAAATCCCGTGGGTGTCTGTCGGGCTGCTGCTGGCAGACATGTCAGTCCTGCATTCTGGCCTATTCGTGCCGACCCTTAAAGACCCCGAGCCAAGGAACTTATCTGTGATTGTTTTTCGCTATCTGAGCCGTGAGGTTTTACAGACACTGGCTGCGGTGAGCGGCGTACTGCTGCTGATCATCATGAGTGGGCGCTTTATCAAGTACCTGGCTCAGGCCGCCGCCGGCCAACTCGACTCCGGCGTATTGTTCATGATCATGGCCTATCGCCTGCCGGGCTTTATGGTGCTGATTCTGCCGCTGGGTATGTTCCTCGGGATATTGCTGGCCTACGGTCGACTTTATCTCGATAGCGAAATGACGGTGCTGTCGGCGACGGGTATCAGTGATCGCAAGATTATTGGTTACACCCAGGGGCCTGCGTTACTGGTGATGCTGATTGTTGGCCTGCTGAGCTTTTGGATTGCGCCTGCCGGGGTGTTGAAGACGCAGCAGTTGTTTAACCAGCAGGATGCGTTGACCGAGTTTGATACGCTGGCTGCTGGCCGCTTCCAGGCCTTGGGCAGCGGTAAGCGGGTCACCTATGCGGGTGGCTTGTCGGATGATCGCACTCAGCTGGAAGATATTTTTATTACCGAGCGTCGGGGGGAGGGCGAGGATGCCAAGCTGGGCGTTCTGGTTGCGGCCACCGGCACGCAGGAGTTGAACGCAGACGGTAGCCGCTACCTGGTGTTGAATAAGGGCTTTCGCTACGAAGGTCAGCCGGGGCAGCCTGATTTTCGTACCATTGAGTACGATACCTACGGCGTTTTGCTACCCAAGCCCGAGGTGCAGACCGAGGTGACAGATCGCGAGGCTATGTCGACCGGACAGTTGTTGCAGGAACCGGGGCTGGATGAGCGCGCTGAGCTGCAATGGCGCATAGCGATTCCGTTACTCGTTCCTATCGTTGCTTTTTTTGCCGTACCGCTGTCGCGAGTCAATCCACGTCAGGGGCGTTTCCTCAAGCTGTTGCCGGCGATTTTGCTCTATATGGCCTACTTGGCGCTGCTTATCAGTGCGCGGGGCTGGATGGAATCGGGTAAAACTCCGGCCGTTCTGGGCTTATGGTGGGTGCACGGGCTCTTTTTGACTATTGGTTTGCTTCTCAACTGGCGGGCGCTGCTGGCGCCAAGCCGCGCCACTGGAGGTGCCCATGCGCAAGCTTGATCGTTACATTGGCAACTCGGTGTTGCTGAGTATTCTGGTAGTTCTGGCGATAATCCTGGGCCTTGATCTGCTGTTCGCCTATATCAATGAGCTGGGTGACCTGGAAGGCGGCTACGGCCCGGTACAGGCATTGCTTTACGTGCTGCTTACAGTGCCGCGGCGGCTGCATGATTTGTTGCCACTGGCAGCGCTGGTCGGTTGTTTGGTGGGCTTGGGCACCCTGGCCAGCAACTCGGAGCTGACCATCATGCGCGCGGCCGGTGTTTCCATTGCGCGCATCATTGGCTCGGTCATGAAGCCTCTGTTGGTGCTGATGGTGTTGGGGGTATTGGTTGGCGAGTATGTGACTCCTTACACCGAGAATCTGGCAGAAAGTCGCCGGGCGATCGCAGAAGGGAGTAATGAGGCGGTTAAGGCGAAGGGCTTATGGCATCGTGAAGGTGAAGACTTCATTCACATCAACGCGGTGCAGCCCAATGGCGTATTGCATGGCGTGACGCGCTATCGCTTTGATGGTCAGCGCCATTTGCTGGAGGCCAGCTTTGCGCGCCGCGCTACCGTGCAGGACAACGACTGGTTGATGGAAGACGTGCAAACCACCCGCTTTGCCGATGATGGCCAGAGTGAGGTGCTCACCACCTTCCAGGATCTGTGGAATATTCATTTGTCGCGCGATCTGTTGCGCGTGGTCCTGCTTGATCCGGAGGTGCTGCCGCTCAAGGGCATCTGGCAATATCAGGAATATTTGTCTAATCAGGGCTTGAACAATAAACCTTATTGGCTCGCGTTCTGGAAAAAACTCTTCCAGCCATTGGCAACGGCCGCGCTGGTATTTGTCGCTATTTCCTTCATTTTTGGCCCCCTGCGCTCGGTGACTATGGGGCAACGCCTGTTTACCGGTGTGTTGGTCGGCTTTGGATTCCAGATAGGGCAGGACCTGCTCGGGCCCTCGAGCTTGGTATTTGGCTTCTCGCCGCTTATTGCGGTGCTGTTACCGATAGCGCTGCTATTTGTAATAGGCGCTTATTTGTTGCGCCGGGCGGGCTAGACGTCAGTTAAACCTGTATTGATGCAGTTCAGGCACCTGGTCCGGGATTGTCTGTCAGGTCTCGCAAAGGCAGAGTGTGTGCCGCTGGCAAGCGGCGGCGTGAGAACGCTCCGGTTTGTTTGTTGTGCAGCTGGATATGCGTTTGCACGAGGCTGTTCTGGATCAACGGCTCAGCGCTCGTCAGGAGCGTAACCTCTCACGCATATTGCGCGAATGCCTTACCAGTATATTCAAGCATGCCCAGCCCCAGGTTATTTCGGTGCAGTTATCGGTGGAACCGAATCGGCTTGTGTTGCAATATCAGAATGATGGCGCAGGGATGCTGTCGCTAGTTGAATAACCAATAGCCGGACTGGGTTTGCTTGGTATTCAACAGCGCTGCGCCGAGTTGGGTGCAGAGGTTTGCTGGTGCTCACCGCTGCATGGCGGCCCGGCGACGCAATGTGATATCCCGGTAAAGGCGAGCTGAAGTGATGAATGATGTCCTGATTCTGGAAGATCAAAAGGATGCTCAGGGCTGGTTGGCAGAGGCCATTTTAATGGCTTGGCCTCAGGTCCGGTTGAGCGTTTATGGGCGTTTGGATGGCGCCCTGCAGGCACTGGAATCGGGGCAGCCCGATCTTTGTCTGGTCGACCTGCAGCTGCCGGACGGCTCAGGTATTGACTTCATTCGCCAGTGCAGCAAGCGGTATCCCGCAACCTTGCTCGTAGTTGCCACTATATATGACGATGATATGCATCTGTTTCCGGCGTTGCAGGCAGGAGCCAACGGTTATCTATTGAAAGACGATAGCCAGAAACAGATCGCGCTGGCGCTAGAGGGGGTAGCCCTGGGTGTGCCGCCGTTATCGCCGCAGATTGCACAACGTATGTTGGGCTTCTTTCAACAGGCTTCGGGAGCCGGTAGCTGGCGCCCTGGGGGTTCTCCGGATGAGGAAGTGGCAAAACTCAGCGAACGCGAGCGTGAGTTTTTGCTGGTTATTGGTAACGGCTATAAAACGGCTGAGGCGGCCGATATGTTGGGTGTGAGTTATCACACGGCAACAAGTTACATTAAAAACATTTACGCCAAGCTGGGGATCAGTAGTCGTGCGCAGGCCGTGCAGGAAGCCATACGCATGGGGTTGATGAGCTAAAAATAGTTACCGATGTAATGCTTCACTTCTTGAAAGTACCCTTTGGCAGAACGACCAGTTGCGTATTGGACGCTATGTCGTGCCATGTCCGAGACTGCTTGTCCACGAGTTGCCAGAAAAATCCCAGACCGGCACAGAGCCAGGAAAGCTGGCAAACCAACAGCCGGATTAATGCTTGCGTGCGGGTGATCGAGAGCCCGTTCGGTTGCTGCAGGCGGATACGCCAAGCCTGCATGCCCAGGGTTTGGCCTTTTTTGGTCCAGAACAGCAGGTAAAAACCGGTAGTCACGATGATGATGATCACGCTGAGCAGATGGTCACCAATAAAGCCACCCGCGTCTGCTTGCTGATGGGCTGTCGCCTCCCCGTATATACCGATGTAAATGCCAAGGTAGGCAAAGGTCGCGACCATGAGTACGGCGAGTAATAACAGCAGGTCGTAACCCGCAGCCGCCAGCCGCCTGATCAAACCGCAAGACGGGAAGTCCCCTTTAGGGGACAGCTGTTTGACTGTCATGGAGTCTCCTGGTCGCGTGAACGCAGTTATCGCCGGGTCAGCGGCTGGCGGTTAAATGATACTGCGTTGAGGCCGCTATTCATGAAAGCGCGAATGTTGGCGTGATCGCTGCCGGTGGGGTTGTCCAGAACAGACCGGTAGTGCTCGGCAAAGCACTGCAGTGTCTGCAGGTCAGTTAGCTGCAGGTCCTGCGCCGCTGCCAATACCTTGCAGGAGCCCTGGTTCTGGTCCTCTGTATTGTGTATGGCGCCGTTCGCAAATGCGCTGGGCTGATAGTGATAGTGTTGCTCGATAAAGCTGAGGGTATCCGCGAATTGGTGCTCTGGCTTGCCCAGGCGGGCGACAAACTGCTCGGGGGTCATGCTTTATCCTGTTTCTGCGCTCGTTCGAAGGCGGCTTGTTGCTGCGGGCTGGCTTCAGTCTGGTATTTGGCTTTCCAGTCAGCGTAGGGCATGCCATAGATGGCTTCACGTGCTTCATCCATGCTTAGCTCGATGTCCATATCGTCTGCTGCCCCCTTGTACCACTTGGACAGACAGTTGCGACAGAAGCCTGCGAGTGTCATCAGCTCGATGTTCTGCACATCCTTGCGGCTACGCAGATGACTGACCAGGTTACGGAAGGCTGCCGCTTCAAGTTCAAGACGTTCCTGTTGGGTCATCATCAACTCCGGTTTTCATCAGCTTATGTTGTTTATGTCAGCGCACCCTTGATGGCTGACAACCAGGTGCGCCAAGCATAAAACGCAATCAGCCAAAGTCAATCGGCCGCGTCAGTTGCGTTGTGCACTCAGAGTAATGGATACCGATTCAGCAAAACGCAGTGCGTGCGGCTTGTCTACTTCGACTTCCGCATAGTGCACTTGTTGGTGCTGCATCACTATGTCCAGCAGCTCTTGGGTCAGCCGCTCCAGCAGGGCAAAGCGGTTGCCCTCTACATGGGCAATGAGCGCTTTGGTGATGGTGCGATAGTTCAGCGCCTGAGTTATCTCGTTGACGGCGACAGCATCGTCGGCCGGGTAGAGTATGGTCACATTGATCAGGATGTCTTGCTGATTGTGGATTTCTTCATCCTTGATGCCAATGTAGGTGCGTAGACGCAGGTCCTTGATGCGGATGCGGGCCAGGCCCGGTGCCAGTATGCTCATCTCAGTTCCGACCAATCAGCTGCAGGAACTCCTGCCGGGTATTAACCGAGTTACGGAAGTCGCCCAGCATGACCGAGCTATGCATGGATGAATTCTGTTTTTCTACGCCGCGCATCATCATGCACATATGCTTGGCTTCGATGACCACTGCGACGCCGCGTGCATTGGTGACCTTCTGCAGTGCTTCGGCGATCTGTCGGGTCAGGTTTTCCTGGATCTGCAGTCGCCGCGCGAACATGTCGACGATGCGGGCCACTTTCGACAGGCCAATCACCTTGCCGGTGGGGATGTAGGCGACATGCGCCTTGCCGATAAAGGGCAGCATATGGTGCTCACACAGCGAGTAAAGCTCGATATCCTTGACGATGACCATCTCATCATTGTCAGACTGGAAGAGCGCGCCGTTGACGATCTCGTCCAGTGATTGGTTGTAGCCGTGGCAGAGAAACTGCATGGCTTTGGCCGCACGTTCAGGTGTGCCCTTGAGACCTTCGCGCTCGGGGTTTTCTCCCAGATTGGTCAGTACTTCCAGATAGTTCTGTGACAGCTTTTCCAGGCTCATAATGTCTTCTCGTCGGCTCATTTAAGATGCCGGCCGCCATTTAGCGACAGGCATGTTCCGGTTGTGTAGGGGTTGTCCAGCAGATAGCGAACCGACTGGTAAACCACCTCGGGGCCGGGCTCCATGCCCATTGCCGACTTGGCCAGTGCTCTGGCTCGATAGTCGGCATCATCGTCTTCATTGAACATGATCAAGGCCGGGTTGATGCAGTTGACCTTGATACGTGGGGCCAGTTGCGCGGCAAAGGAGCGCGATAGTCCCTCTAGTCCTGTTTTACTGGCGCAGTAAGCTATATGCTTGGCGCTACCCTTGCGGGTTACATCGTCGCTGATGTGAATGATGTCCCCGGTTGCATCGGCAGGGAACAGGTCTGCACACTGGCTATTGATCATGTAGGGGGCTTGCATGTGCACCATGAACATTTGCTGCAGTGCAGCATGACCTTCCTGGTCGTCCATCCAGATAGACGCATTGTGGATAATTGCGCGCAGGCTGACGGCCCGCTCATGCAGTTGATCAATCAGCCCCTGGATGCCTGCCGTGGTAGAAAAATCGGCGAGCAGTACTTCAACACCTTCCGGTAGTGCAGCGTCACGCTGCTCATCCAATGCTCGGCAGCTGATGATGACCCTGTGTCCATCTTCTACCAGGCGTTTGGCGCAATGCAGGCCGACCCGCTGCGCGGCACCCGTAATGAGTATACTTGTGGCTTGGCTCATAGCTCACTTGAGTCAGTAATAAGTGTATAGATGCGGTTGTTTTGATGGGCTGTACAAGATGGACAGCATCGTTCAACAGCGGTGTGAATTGCTCATGTTAACACGCACAACCCGCTTGGCATCAGTCTATTGGTGATTACGTTGTAGTTGCTATCAGATCAGTGTGCCAGCGTTGCCGCAAAAAATCGTAATATTATGTACAATACTCGTACAACTGATCCGAGAGCCAAGGCGACCCGCCGCCCGTGACCATACAATGACTGATTATGCTTCTGGCCCACTTCTGGCCAACGATACGCTGTATCCCATACGTGAGGTATCTCGCTTGTCTGGCGTTAACTCGGTGACCTTGCGCGCATGGGAGCGGCGCTATGGGTTGTTAGTACCGCAGCGCACCGAGAGTGGTCACCGTCTCTACTCAATGCGTGATATTGAGCGGGTCAAGGCGATCGTCAGCTGGATTGGTCGAGGCGTTCCGGTCAGCAAGGTGGCTTCTATTATTGACCGGCAGACGCAGCCCTCGCTGAGCGCTGCAACAGCTGCGCACATAGAAGATCAGGCAGAGCAGTATGTGCTCGCAGCGCGCACCCGTTTGATGGATGCGGTTGCCAGTGGGGATGTGCTTGAGCTTGAACGAGCCTACTCCCTGTTATTTTCGCACTGGACGCTTACGCAGGTATGCAACGATGTGTTGCTGCCCGTGTGGCGGCAGTATCGTACCCGAGCTGGGCAGCCCGGCTCGACTGCGCAGTGGGCGCTGCTGGATGGATTTTTGCGCGGCCGTCTATTGCAGCGGATTGCTTTTGTCCGTCCCGACCGCCCCAGTGTCATGCTGGTTGGTTTGCAGCCACCCCAGGATGAAGTGGAAGTGCTGGTTGCGTCCCTGTTTCTGGCTGAGGCCGATCTGAATATCGCCTATCTGACGTCCTTGCCAGCGGCAGAAGATTTATTGATCATGACCCAGAGCGGGCGCTATCAGGGCTTGCTGCTATTCAGTGACCTGGCATTGGATAACAGCCTGTTGACCCGTCAGTTGCCGCGACTGAGTCAACAATTGGACTGTGCTGTAGCGGTGTTGGGGGCGTGCTGTGAATTACAGAGCACGGCTCTGGCTAAGGCGCAGATAAGTAGCCTGGGGCTGGTGCAAGGTACGCTAACCGAGCGAGTTCGCCAGTTGCTTGGCGGTTATCTTGCTAGTTGAAATGAAAGCAGGTCGGTTGATAGCGCCGGCTATCAACTTGGTGCTCCGCGTAATTCGTTTAGTTCCTTTTCAAGCGCGTCGGCTCTCTGTTGGGCTTCAATCTGGGCCGATACGTCTTTTTGAATGCCGATAAAGTAGGTCAATCGGTCGGCTTCATTGAACACCGGAGTGATCGACAGTTCGTTCCAGAACAGGCTGCCATCCTTACGGTAATTGCGCAGCACGGCGCGGCAAGGCTCACCTTTCACAATACCTTCGCGAATGATTCTTAAGCCCTCCTGGTCAAAATCACCGCGCTGCAAAAAACGGCAGTCCTGATAGAGGATTTCATCCGCGCTGTAACCGGTCAGCGCTTCAAATGCAGGGTTTACATAAATAAGAATGTTGTCGTCGCCTTCCTGTTCGGCGACTACGATGCCGTCGTTGGACGCGTTGACCACCAGCTGCAGTAATTTGGCATTGATCATGGTGTACACAGACTCCTTTATGCTTTTCGGCATTCTATAGCAGTGGGCAGGACTGTCCAGCTGCGCTGCGCCCCGCTGAGTGCTTTGCGGCATAATAGCGGGATTGATGAATCGAGTGAGAGGGGAGTGGAGTAATGCATCTGGTTATTCTTAGCGGCACTGTATTTGGTACGGCGGACCTGGTCGCGGATGAGGCGCAAGCCCTGTGTGAGGCTGCAGGGCTCAGGGTCAGTCGGTTGCGATTATTGAATCTGGACGCGCTGCTCGCGTTGCAGCCCGAGGCGTTACTGGTCTGCACCTCTACCACCGGCATGGGCGAGTTGCCTGAACCCTTGGTGCCGCTCTTTCATGAGATGCGCGACCGCTTTCCGTTGCTGACAGCCATGCCCTTTGGCGTGATCGCTCTTGGCGATGCTGCCTATGGCGATACCTTTTGCCAGGCTGGCGAGGAGTTTCGCGAGTTACTGCTGGAGCTGCAGGCCCGTGAGGTCGAGCCACTGTTGAGGCTGGACGCCAGCGAGACCGTGACGCCGGAAACCGACGCAGAGCCCTGGGTTGGGCGCTTTATAGCCGCATTAAAAGCCTGATCAGCCGGCATTGGCAGGCAGCGGTGCACCACTGGCAAGTTGGGTCAGCCGCTCCTCATCCAGGATCAGGATCTGACCATACTGAATCTGCAGCCAGCCCAGGCTCTCCAGGCGTTTGAGTAACTTATTGATGCTCTGGCGCGAGCTGTTGAGCATCAACCCCAGTGATTCCTGTGAGAGCTGCACACAGGGACGCCCGCCCTCATCATCGGTCTGGCCGTAATTGTGCGCGTGCATGAGCAAGCGCTTGGCTAGGCGCGATGAAAGCGGCAGCAAAGCACTGTCTTCCAACATGGCGAAAGAGATACGGATGCGCCGGCACAGCAATTTCATGAATAAGGGATAGAGTTCCGGTCGGCGCTCCAGTATCTGTTGAAAGCCGACGCGCGGAATCATCAGCAGTTCGGTATTGCCGCTGGCGATGGTGTCGTGGGAGCGGGGTAGTCCATCAAACAGCGATATTTCGCCGAACCAGCTGCCGGGTGTCAATACGGCCAGCACTGCTTCGCGACCATCGGGGCCAATATTGCTGATACGCGCTGCGCCGCTGATAACGCCGTATAAACCGTCCGGCTGATCGTCCTTGGCATAGACAAATTCGCCGTCAGTCAGCGTACGCACTCTGGCCAGGGCCAGCATTTCATCCAGCACATCCTGCGGCAGTTCGCTGAACCAGCGATTCTTCTGCAGCAGCTTGGCCAGGCGATCAGTGTCCTGCATGCCAGACACTGTAAAGTGTTTGACAGTCCGCTTCGCCGTCACCGTCTAGACTCCCTCTCATACTGAATATCCCATAGTATGCCGCATGCACTGGGGGATGTCCTGTACCGGCAGCGGCCCACAAGGGGGCCTTTACATTATTCCAACAAAAGAGGATTGCCCGATGAACGCAGTACATTCACTGGTGGAAAAGAGCGTCAAAGAGCACGTCAGTCCTGAAGAGTGGCAGGTCCGGGTTGAGCTGGCGGCGTGCTATCGGCTGATTGCCATGTACGGTTGGGACGACCTGGTCTTCACCCATATCTCCGCCAAGATTCCGGGCACCGAGCACTTCCTGATCAACCCCTATGGCTTGATGTTTGAGGAAGTGACTGCATCCAACCTGGTAAAAATTGACCTGCAGGGCAACAAGGTAGTGGAGTCGCCCTACGACGTAAATCCCGCCGGTTTTACGATTCATAGTGCGATCCACGAAATACGTCACGATGCCAATTGCGTATTGCACACCCATACTGCCGCCGGTATCGCTGTGTCGACGCAGAAAGAAGGTATTTTGCCCATCTCTCAGCAGTCGATTTTTGTGCTCAGCAGCCTTGCCTATCATGATTATGAGGGCGTTGCGCTGAACGCTGAAGAGAAGCCTCGCCTGCAGGCAGACCTGGGACGCGCCAACAATCTGATACTGCGCAACCATGGCTTGTTGGTGTGTGGTAAATCGGTTGCTGAAGCCTTTCTGACCATGTACACCCTGCAGCGCTGCTGTGAAATTCAAGTACGAGCACAAGCACAGAACGCCGAGCTGATTCCCATTCCGCAGGCTGTTCTGGATGGCGCCGCGGCCAGTATGAAAACGGTTACCAAAGGTGCTGGTGCCGGGATCGCGTGGCCCGCGCTGCTGCGCAAAATTCAGCGTGTAAATCCTGGTTTTGACGTTTAACCGGATGGATAAACTCAGCGGCATTCCCCTGGACGACTGGATCGTTCAGGGGCGCGAGTTCAACTATCGAGGTTACAAAACCCGCTACTGGGTGGCAGGCGAGGGTGAACCTCTGTTGTTGATTCACGGCTTCCCTTCCGGCTCCTGGGATTGGCACTATCTCTGGCACTCACTGGCCCGTCGTTACCGGCTGATTGCCGTCGATATGATGGGCTTTGCATTTTCAGCCAAGCCACGGCATTACCACTACAGTTTGCTGGATCAGGCCGACTTGCTGCAGGAGGTGCTTCGTCATCTCGGTGTGGACAGCTACCATATTCTGGCGCATGACTATGGCGATAGCGTGGCTCAGGAGCTTTTGACGCGAGAGTTTGTTGGGCCGGGCAGGTTGAATTCGGTGTGTTTTCTAAACGGCGGTTTGTTTCCGGAAACGCATCGTCCGGTCCGTTTGCAGAAGCTATTGATGAGCCCTATTGGCTTTCTCGTTGGGCGTCGTTACCAGCGTGAGAACATGGCGCAGACCTTTGGCAGAATTTTTGGACCTCAGACGCAACCGAGCCAGCAGGAGATGGACGGCTTTTGGCGCATGATGGAGTTCAATCAGGGGCCCAAGGTGATGCATCTGTTGATTCGTTATATAGCCGAACGCAAGGTACAACGCGACCGCTGGGTGGATGCCATGCAGCGTACCGAGGTGCCGATGAGGGTTATTGACGGCGCAGTAGATCCGGTCTCGGGCGCTCACATGGTGGCGCGCTATCGCGAGCTGATTCCGCAGGCGGACACCGTGTTGCTGGACAATATAGGCCACTATCCGCAGGTCGAAGCGCCGGACCAGGTGCTGGAGCACTATCTGGATTTTCGTTCGGTGTGTGCAGGCAGCGAGCATAGCCTTGCTGTTGAATGCTAAGAAGCCTTACATGGGCTAATACCGGCCTGCATCTGCATCGATGCGGGCCAGTATTAGCCGTTCGAGTTTACTGCCCCGCTACCAAAGCCTCGTCATTGCCAGCACTATCTGCTGTCGGCTCTCGTTTGCGCCGCCACTGGCCAAAGTATCGAGAAACGCCAAACTCAATACCAATCAACGCCATCACGAGAAGCCACTGCAGTGCGACTGTAACGTAGTAGCTGAACCATATCTTGCTGACTTGGCGTTTGGTGAAGTCGAGAATGGCGCGTGCGCTGAACAGGGTATCGAACGGCTCGTCGGTCATATCTTCGATGGTATCAGCGCTGAAGCGGGTATATTCGGCGCCTTTGCGCACGACTATATCTTCAATGATCACTTTATCAACCAGCCAGACCAGTTGGGCTCTGGCTGAGCGCTCGAGTACCTTTTGCGTAAAGCGCTGCAGCAGGCCCAGCTCTTCCGGGTTTTCGAACACCTGAATGGGGTTGGTCGCCATGTAATTATCGACCATCAGCAGCAGTGCGTCCCGGGGAGACAGCGAGGTGTACTGGGTTAGGTCGTAGTCCTGCGCAACACTATCAGCGTATAGATAGAAGTTGGCCATGATGGCGAGACTCATCTGCTGGACTGCAGGCTCCTGTCGGTCTATCTCGCGGTGCAGCTGCTTTTCAACAGCGTAAAGTACACCTGCCTGCACGCCAACAAAGCCCCCCATACAGGGTAGCGCCAGGAAATACAGTTTGAGTAGCCAGTGATGCCAGCGATTAGCGCGTGCCAGGTAGCCGCGTTTTTGTAACCATATGGCGAAAATGATGCCGACAGTAGTGCCCAGGAGTAGGCCGCTGGATATGTTGAAAAAAATGATCCAGCCGTCCAGGTTGGCCCAAAAGCTTGCTACAAAGTCCTTTGCCTTGTTCACCCGTCTTTCCCTAGTTCGATGAAAACCCGGGATAATACCAGTCTGATTTTTTGCTGCTATTTGGCTTTAGTTTTATGTGAGCCATGCACGCCACCAGCCGCGTTTAGGCTCACGTTGGTAGTGGTTGATCGCGATCGCTGCGCCGACACAGCCCCATTGAGGCGTAAGGCCTGAATAGTGTCAGCGCAGTGAGCGATTGAGCCTGAGGTAGGACTACTGTTGTTCGTCGCGCAGAAAGACCAGCTTGTTTTCGCTGCTGGCGCTGGCGTCGAAGTAGTAACCATCGGTGTTGAAGTCCTTCAGGCCCTCGGGGTCTTGCAAGCGCTCCTTGATGACGTAGCGTGCCATCAGGCCGCGTGCTTTCTTGGCGTAAAAGCTGATGATCTTGTACTGGCCGTTCTTGCAGTCTTTGAACACCGTATCAATAACCCTGGCGCGCAGCGCTTTGGGTTTTACCGCGCCAAAATATTCTTGTGAAGCCAGGTTCAGCAGCACTTGGTCGCCTTGCGCCTCAAGGTCAGCATTCAACCATTCACTGATGCGCTCGCCCCAGAAGGTGTAGAGGTCCTTGCCACGTGGATTGGCCAGCTTGGTCCCCATTTCCAGTCGATAGGGTTGCATCAGGTCGAGCGGACGTAGCACGCCATAAAGGCCGGATAGCATGCGCAGGTGCTCTTGCGCGAACGCGAAGTCATCACTGCTGAAGTCCTCGGCATTCAGACCGGTGTAAACGTCACCCTTGAACGCCAATAATGCCTGTTTGCTATTTTCAAGCGTGCTCTCGGGCTCCCAGCTGCCATAGCGGGCCACATTCAGGCTGGCGAGCTTGTCGGACAGCGACATCAGCTTGGCGATGTCCTGTGGTGATTTCTCTTTGAGCACGTCGATCAGTTCGGCGCTGTGGTCCAGGAAGCGTGGCTGGGTGCTTTTCTTGGTAATCGGCGGTGTTTCGTAATCAAGGGTCTTGGCGGGGGAAATAACCATTAGCATGGGCTGGCTCCTGTCGTCTGCATGCCCAGTATTATGCCTTAAAGGCGAGCTGCAAGCCTCTTAAGCCGCAAGCCGCAAGCCGCAAGCCGCAAGCTACAAGTCACAAGCCGCAAGCCGCAAGCCACAAGCTACAAGCTAGAAGCTAGAAGCTAGAAGCAGTTTGCGAGGTGGTGGGTTTTGGGTCCAGGCTCAATAGAGGGTGAGTCGGAGTTTCTCGAATTGCCCCTGGAATGAGCTAGAGCAGCGGTCACAATCTTCTTTCAGCTTTCAGCTTTCAGCTTTCAGCTTTCAGCTTGTAGCTTGAAGCTTGAAGCTTATGGCTTGAGGCTTGCCGCTATGTGGCGCCGGCCCAAGGGCCGGCGCCATATCCTAGAGGTGTGTTTCTGCGTACTCAGCCAGTGCAGAGCGTGGTACGCCTTGCAGGTGGATGTGTACACCGTGGGGGAAGTCTTTGAAACATTCGGTCAGGTAGGTCAGGCCCGAGCTGGTGGCATTGAGGTTGGGGGTGTCGATCTGCGCCAGGTTACCTAGGCAGACGACTTTGGAGCCGGTGCCGGCGCGGGTAATGATGGTCTTGATTTGATGTGGCGTCAGGTTCTGGCTTTCATCGATCAGAATGAAGCTCTGCTGGAAGCTGCGGCCACGGATGTAGTTCAGTGATTTGAACTGCAATGGTACGCGGTCGAGGATGTAGTCCACGCTGCCGTGGGTGCTCTCATCATCCATGTGCAGGGCTTCAAGGTTATCGGTAATCGCGCCCAGCCAAGGCTCCATTTTTTCCTTTTCAGTGCCGGGTAGAAAGCCAATATCCTCATCCAACCCCTGAGTGCTTCGAGTGGCGATGATGCGGCGGTAGGTCTTGGTCACCATGGTTTGTTCGATCGCCGCGGCCAGGGCCAAGATCGTTTTACCCGAACCGGCCGCACCGGTGAGGTTAACCAGGTGAATATCCGGGTCCAGCAGCGCGAACATGGCTAGTGCCTGGAAGATGTCTCGCGGTCGCAGCCCCCAGCATTCCTGATGTAGCAACGGCTCCTGATGCAGATCCCGGATGGTCAGGTGACCGCCATCAATGGCTTTGACCCAGCCAATAAAGCCCTGGTCGTCAATGATGAAATCGTTCAGGTGCAGCGCTGGTAGATTGTCGATCAACTGCACGTTGTGCAAGGTTTGGCCGGTGAGCTGACGGCTTTCAACCTTGTTGACGCGGTCCCAGAAAGAGCCCTCAACCTGATGATAACCACGCGCCAGCAAATCGATATCGTCGAGCAGCTGATCGGTATGGTAATCCTCTGCATCAATACCGCAGCCGCGCGCCTTGAGACGCATATTGATGTCTTTGGAGACCAGCACGATTCGACCATCGGGGTAGCGGTTCTGCAGGTGGCAGAGCTGATTGATGATCTTGTTGTCATTCAGATCGTTGGGCAGACAGTGGGCGGGGATTGCGTTTTTTTCCATCAGGATGGCGAGTGTGCCGTTGGGGCCAAGCTTGCCGCGCTCAATGGGGACGCCCTTGTCGACCTGGTCCGGTGGAGCCACACCCAGGGTCTTGTCGATCAGCCGGATAGCCTGACGGCAGTCGGCGGCAATGCTGGTTTTACCTGACTTGAGCTTATCCAGTTCTTCCAGAACGGTCATGGGTATGACGACGTGATGTTCTTCGAAATTCAGCAGCGCGTTGGGATCATGAATGAGTACGTTGGTATCAAGGACGTAGAAGGTGTGTTCGGTAGGTCCGCACGCTTCCATATGCTATTACCTCGCAAGGGCCGGTGACGCTTGGTCTGTATCAGGCGCTTGAGCTGCACCTGGCAGTCCGCAAGGCCGACTCGCAAACCAATGGGTATCAAGGGATCACCTGTTGGCGTGGGCCGGTTAATCGACATATAACGCAAAGAATATGACTCTCACAAGCGTGCGCGGGGCATATTTTGCAAAAAGCCCGAAATAGACGAATGGCGCTGGGCAGGTGTGGAAAAAGCAGGATATAGTCATTGGCCAACCTGCGCTGAAGCAGGCGGTTTTTGCCTTTCTAGATCGACTCTCCCCGCGCTTTTTCGCTGTCCACCCAACGCTGCTTGCTGGTCTTAGTTCCTGCGCTGTCGGGGTGCGTTTGGCTGTGCGCGAGACGAAGCAAAACGCAGGTGTCTGCGCTTGGCTTGGAGTTGAGGCGCTTGGTTTTTTGCGGGCGTTTGAGCCTCAGCCTGGATAACCTTAGCTGAGGCTCAATGCATTCAGCGGCGGCCCTGAGGACGGTCGCGACGACCCGAAGCGCGTTTGCGACTGGCTGCGGCTGCGGCTGCCTGCTCTGCTTCATTGGCGTCGCTGGCGGCCTTCTCTTCGGTGGTCTGCTGGCTCTGTGGAATGGCTCTGAGGAAGTGCTCCTCCGGTGGAATGCATTCCAGCTTGCTGCCAAGCAGTTCTTCGATCTGCGGCACCTGAAAGGCGTCGTCCTCACCGGCCAGGCTGATTGAGGTGCCCTTGGCGCCGGCGCGACCGGTGCGGCCAATACGGTGGACGTAATCTTCCGCATCTTCCGGCAAGGTGTAGTTAATCACATGGCTGATGCCGTCAATGTGAATGCCACGACCAGCAACGTCGGTCGCTACCAGCACGCGCAGCTTGCCATCGCGAAAATTGTCCAGAGTGCGCACGCGCTTTTGCTGTGGCACATCACCGGATAGTTGCGCTGCATTGATGCCGTCGCGTACCAGACGCTCCTGCACTCTGCGCACCTCATCCTTGCGGTTGGCAAACACCATGACCCGTTCAAGATCGAGTTGGGTGACCAGGTTGTACAGCACCTTGTATTTGTCTTTGCCGCTGACGGCATACACTTTTTGCGTAATGTTCTCGGAGGCGGGTCGTTCCGGCTCGATTTCCACGATTGCCGGATCTACCGTCCACTGTTGCGACAGATTCATCACGTCATCGCTGAAGGTGGCGGAGAACAGCAGGGTCTGGCGCTCGCCTTTGCGCGGTGTCTGTCGGATGATCTGACGAACCTGCGGGATAAAGCCCATGTCGAGCATACGGTCGGCTTCATCGAGAATCAGCACTTCGATCAGATCCAGATGTATCTCGCCGCGATTACAGAAGTCGAGCAAACGGCCTGGTGTCGCGACCAGAATATCGCAGTGGCGTTTTTCCAGTTGCTTCAGTTGTTTGTCGTAGTCCATGCCGCCAACAAAGGCCATGACGTTCAGCGGGCAGTGCTTGGTCAGGCCTTCAGCATCGTTGGCGATCTGCATAACTAGTTCGCGGGTCGGCGCAATGATCAGCGCTCGTGGCTCGCCCATGAAGCGCTCGTCAGGAGCGGGTGTTTCCAGCAGCTGGGTGATGGTCGAAAGCAGGAAGGCAGCGGTTTTACCCGTTCCCGTTTGCGCCCGGCCGATGGCATCGTGGCCTTTCAGAGTGTTGCCCAGTACGGCAGCCTGAATGGGTGTGCAGTAACTAAAGCCCTGGTCCTGGATCGCGCGCATGACTGAATCGGGTAGCGGGAAGTCGTGGAAACGGGTTTTGTCAGCTGCGGGCTCGACCTGAAAGTCGGTGATACTCCAGGGCTTTTCCGGGGCAGGCTCTACTTGCTGCTGGCGCGGTGCGCGTGGCTTTTTGGCTACAGGCTTGTTTGTTGCAGCGCGCGGCGAGCGTGGTGTGGCGTGCTCGTTATCGGCTGGCTGGCTAGTCATTTTGCTAGGCCTTGCGTGCTGTTCCATCGCAGGTGCGGCAGGCGGTGCGGCTTGTTCTTCTGGTTTTTTTAATAGTTTCTTCAGTGCTTTGAGCACAGGCGTCTCTCGGTTATGTGAACAAAAATGATGTACCAGTGTAAAGCAAGGCTGCGCGTTAGCGAAGCCTTGCGGAGGTTGTTTTTTGATCAGGTGATGCCTGCGCCCCCGGGACGAAACAACAGCAGGGCCTAAAGCCCGAGGCGCTCTACCAGCCAGCTGCGAATGTCGGCGACTTCCTGCGGGCATACCTCGTGGCCCATGGGGTATTGGTGCCACTCGGTCTGATGACCTGCTGCCTGCAGCAGGTCATGGGCCTCGCGCCCCATGCTCATGGGTAGTACTTCATCGCCGCTGCCATGGGCGCAGAACACGTTTAGTTTGGGAGCCTGTTTGGCCTGTTCCAGCACAGCACCCAGATCAGGGCCATAGGTCGACAGCGCCATTACGCCAGCCAGGGGGAGCTCGCTTTGTACTGACGTCGTCAGTACGACCGCACCACCCTGGGAAAAGCCAGCAAGAATGACGCGCGAGGGCATGATGCCTTTGCTTTGTTGGTCGGCGACCAGGCCTTTGACCGTGGCCACGGACTCATCCAGCTGCGCTTGATTGATTGCTCTGGCTGGCGACATGCCCAGAATGTCATACCAGCTGGGCATCGGCATGCCACCGTTAATAGTCACCGGACGGGTAGGCGCCTGTGGAAAGACAAAGCGCACGCCGTGGTTTTGCGGTAACCCGAGCGCAGCCACCACCGGAACAAAGTCGAAGCAGTCTGCGCCGAGGCCATGCAACCAGATTACGCAACTGGTGGCCTGCGTGGCGGGTTCGATAATGTGCGGCTGTTGTGACATGCGTTACTCCTTGAAGGTAAGACGGTAATGGACTGGGCTGGCCGGACGGCTTGGCAGGTCCGACCCAGGCGGTGCTGATGTTGCGTCAGGCGCGCGACATGAACTTGCCGGACTCGGTATTGATACGGACCACTTCACCGGTCTCCAGATATTCAGGAATCTGTATCTCCAGTCCGGAGGCAAAGCGCGCGGTTTTGGTGCGTGCGCTGGCGGAGGAGCCCTTGATCGCGGGCGGTGTTTCTTCGATCGGCATTTCGACTACGGCAGGCAGTTCGATACCGACCAGGTTGCCTTCTACCAGCAATCCGTAAAGGCCTTCGATGCCTTCAAACAGGTAGTCCAGCTCAGCTTCCAGCTGGTCTGTACTCAGGGTGAACTGGGCGAAGTCTTCGTTATCCATGAAGGTATAACCATCGGCATCCTGAAACAGAAACTGCATCTGACGCTTTTGAAAGTCGATGGCACTGAGCATGTCGTCGCCGGTAAAGCTTTGATCCAGTTTCTGCTTGGTCTGCACATGGTTGAAACGCACCTTGTACAGCGTCGTTCCGCTACGTGAGGAAGGACTTTTAACCTCGATCTGGCTGACGATGTAGGGTTGGTTGTTGATCTGGACGATATGGCCTTTTTTCAGTTCGGCAGCTCTGGGCATGACAGGTGACTCAGCAAGGTTGAAGATAACGCGTATTTTGCGCCCAGCGCTGGCTTTCCGGCAAGCCAGCGGCATAGGGCAGGGCACAGGGTCACATGGGGGGGGAGCCGTCGCCCGGCTCATCATCGGCTCTATCGCTCGGGGTTTGCGGATCAGGATCAGGGCGGCTGGTGGGTAGCGCCTTGCTGCTCTGATCAGCCGGTTCGTCTATACGATAGCTGTGTACCAGTTTTTCCAGACCCTTGCTGTCGCGCAGATTGATATCCAGCTGACGGAAGGCGATCTCAATACCGTTTTCCTTGAACAGGCGGTCGATCTCGCGGTTGATTTCGTCAGTCGCCTGGTTGCGATCAGCCAGCTCTTTCACGTGCACGCGAAGTTCGTGATCCAGTGTGCTGTCGCTGAAATTGAGGAACAGCACCATTGGTTCAGGGTCTTTCAACACCCGGGCATTATTGGCTGCTATCTGCATCAGTAATTGGCGAACCTTGGCCACGTCGGAGCCATAGGCAACGCCAACCTTGATAATGACGCGGGTGATGGTGTCCTGTAGTGACCAGTTGATGATCTGCTCGGTAACAAAGTTCTTGTTGGGAACAATGATCTCTTTATTGTCGAAATCAGTGATAGTGGTGGCACGGATGCGTATGCGGTTGATAGTGCCGGACAAGGGCCCAATGGTGACTACGTCACCAATACGCACCGGGCGCTCGAACAGAATGATCAAGCCTGAAATAAAGTTGGCGAAAATTTCCTGTAGACCAAAGCCCAAGCCAACGCCGAGAGCCGCGACCAGCCATTGCAGTTTGTCCCAGCTCACGCCCAAGGAAGAGAGCGCACTGACCAGACCGAAGCCGACGATGACATAGCTCAGCAGGGTGGTAACTGCGTAGCTGGTGCCTTGCCGCAGCTCCATGCGCGACAGTACCAGGATCTCCAATAACCCCGGCAGGTTGCGCGCAAGGGTAAAGGTCAGAATCAGGGTGATGAGTGCGCCGAGGATATCGCCGGCACTAATGGGTACCGCTTCGCCGGCGGTGACGCCGTCGCCTGAGTATTGCCAGAGGGTGACTGACTCCAGATAGGACGCGGCACTGATCAGGTCGGCCCAGGTAAAGTAGAGCGCAACGGTGAACAGGATCACCAGTGCCAGCTTGGCCAGTCGTAACGACTGCTGGTTAATCTGCTGAATGTTCATTTCCGGTACTTCAACAGAGGGGACTTCGCTATCCTGACCCTCGCGGGCCTCTGCTGCCTGTCGCTTGGCGACTGCGCGCTGGTAAGCGAGCCGGCGTCCAGCGACGTTCAGGTTGCGCACTACGGTGCCTTCGACCAGCATCCAGAGCACGATCAAATAGAGGCTATCGATAAAGCGTTCAGCCAGCTTGACTGCGGTGTAGTGGTAGCCCCAGGCGGTCAGGCCCGCGAGTGCCAGGGGGGCGATAATCAACACTACGGTGGCGCTGAAATGCAGAACCCGCGAATCATAGAGTGGCTCACTGCGCCACATGATGCGGCCAAGCAATCCGGCCAGTAGAAACATGCCCAGCAACATGATGGCGCGACCTAGCGCGTCTCCACCCATTTGCTCCGGTAACGAGCCGTGAAGCCCAAAGACCAGTACCAGCGGCATGAGTATCCAGGCCAGGCGTCTGGTCAGCACATGCAGCCGTTGAACCAGCTTGTCGTCCCAATGGAAATGCCGAACAGCAATGCCCCGTGGGTCCAGTACTCGATACAGCAGATGCAGCACGACCCAGGCCAGACTAAGTTTGAGCAATGCCAGCCCGAGTGAGGGCATAGCCGCTTCGTGGCCCAAGTGCATGATCAACCCGAGGTTCATCAAGGCGATCGGAATAGGACTTATCAGTAACAGCGTCAGAACCAGTGCGCGCGGCGTATGCCAAGGACTATCGCGGCGGAAATGGCCCACTTCGTCATTCAGTGTATTTAGCCGGCGGCGCATACTTGGCTTGCGCCAGAAATAAAGCCCCAGAAAAATGACAAAGCCGCCTACCCAGGGGTAATGCTTTTTCAAGGTGCTAAGCACGTTCTCTGCGACCTGCTTGAGGTGCAGGCTCTCTACCTGACGCTTGGCCTGGGCGGGGAAGTCGAGCACCCAGTTCTTGTCCAGAGGACGGCTGCTGGCTACCCAGAACAGTTGATCATCAATGGTGCGCTGCAGGTCGTTGCTCAGTTGCTGCAGCTGGCGCTGATTGATTTGCAGGCTGATGGCCAGATTGATCAGGGTATTGATGTTGTTGTTCAGCTGTTCAACCAGGGTCACCCGGCTGTTAACCATTTGCTCGAGGCCGGGCCGCAGCGTATCGCGCTGGCGCACCGGAATCTGCAATAAGAGGTTGTTCAGGTAGGCGTCTGGATTGCTCAATTCATCGCTATGCTGGTTGAGCTCAAACTGGCGCAGACGCAGATCGGCAATCTGGTCAGCGATACGGCTGTCAATATTGACCTTGGGTAGAGCGTTTTTCTGTTGATGCAGGATGCGTGACAGCAGCAGGCTGCCTTCGAGCACGTCTATCTGCTGTTCCAACGCCTTGTCGACCTGTGACAGGTGTTCGGTCTGCTGCTTGGTTTCGATATTTCGTCGGGTCAGGTCACCGATCTCGCTGGTCGCTGACAGGAGCTCTTCGCTCAATCCGCGGTTGATGCTGCTTTGCTGTTGCAGCACCTGATTCTGTGTTGCCTGCTCGGGTAGCGTGGCGTCGCTGACCGTTTTTTCCGATTGGCTTTGACGCTTCTCGTTGATGACGTCCTGCAATACTTTAATGTCGTCTTCGATCTGGCGGATCTGCAGGCTCAGCAGATTCTTTTTCTGCGTGGCCAGGTCTTGCAGCGCATTGTTTCCGGATAGTTTCTGGCGCAGCAGGTCGTTGGTCAGCTGCAAATAGTCACGCTCGGCCTGCAACATATCGATCCGCGCACGGCTTTGCTGGGTAGGCGGCTGGCGTTGCAGGGAGCGCAGCTGGTCGGCAACAGCTTGCGCGCGCTTTTGGTTCTCCGAGACACTGGCCTGGGTGCGCTCAGGTCGCGTCTGCGCTGCAATCAGTTCACCGTTAACGGCGGTGAGTTCGTTTTGCCAGGTGAACATCTGATTGACCTGGTCAGCCAGCTTGGTTTCCAGTTCATGCAGGCTCAAGGCCTGAAAGTTGTCCTTGCGCGCGCCGCCGGAAGTGTCGCGTTTAGCCAGCTGGTTATGTTTAGCGCGAATGCTCTGCGTCTCGCGCGGTGCGTTACTGATTTCCTGCTGCAGGTTATTCTGATCTTCTTTGGCTTGAAGACCTTGCTTGAGGTAGTTCAGCGTGCTCTGGTACAGGTCATTCAGCTCACGTTTGTCGGGTTCAGCCAGCGAGCTGTTGTTCAGCGTTTCAATGCTGGCATTGACGTTGTCGATGCGTTCGCTCAGGTCATCAGGCGTCGGAGTTTCCTGGGCCAGAACGCCGGTGCTGAGAAAGAGGCAGAGCATGATCGATGACAGAAAGCGCAACATTAACGGTAATCCTGATTTGGCCTGACCTGAAGGGTAGCCGCCTGGCTCCTGCTTGGGAAGCTGACCCGCGCTGCGGCGTAAAGTTTCCGAATCCTGAAACGCAACAGGCCACCCTCTGGAGGTGGCCTGTTGCGATGCACTGGATCAGATCCGGGTCACGCTATCAGAACCATTCATCCTGCATGTCCAGGCAGGTAGCGTCTCGGTTTTCCAGTACGTTCAGGTCGTGGTGGCAGGAAGGCACTTCCCACAGCAGAAAGTAGCGCGCCGCCTGAAGTTTGCCCTGGTAAAAGGCAACGTCGGCCTCAACACCCTTGCTCAACCCTTTTTGCGCATGCACTGCCTGCTGCAGCCAGCGCCAGCCGATGACCATGTGACCAAAGGCCTTGAGGTAGAGTGCGGAGTTGGCCACTGCCTCGTTCACCTTGCCTTGTCCCAGATCGCCAAGCAGCGCGACTGTTACTTTACCCAGGTGCGCGAGTAGCTTCTCCAGGGGCTCGCGTAGCTCGTTCAGCTCAGCATGGGCGGCAGCCTGTTTGCAGGTGGCTTGAATCAGTGCGGACAGCTGCTTGAGTGCCGAGCCATTGTTCATCACTACCTTGCGTGCCAGCAGATCCAGCGACTGGATGCCGTTGGTGCCTTCATGTATCGGGTTCAGGCGGTTATCGCGGTAATACTGTTCAACCGGGTATTCGCGTGTGTAGCCGTGACCGCCGAGTATCTGGATAGCCAGTTCGTTGGCTTTCAGACAGTAGTCCGATGGCCAGGCCTTGACGATGGGCGTCAGTAGATCGAGCAGCTCCAGCGCCGTCTTGCGCTCGGCTTCGGTTTCCAGGGTTTCGGTATCGTCGAACAGACGGGCCGCATACAGGCCAAGATCAAAAGCGCCTTCAACATAGGATTTCTGGGCTAGCAGCATACGCTTGACGTCAGTGTGCTCAATGATCGACACCTGAGGGGCGGTCGGGTCCTTGCCATCGGGCAAGCGGCCCTGTGGACGCTCGCGGGCATAGTTCAGAGAGTACAGGTAGCCGGCGTAGCCAAGCATTACCGCGCCCATGCCTACGCCAATGCGCGCTTCGTTCATCATCTGGAACATGCAGGCCAGGCCCTGGTGTGGCTTGCCAACCAGATAGCCGACGCAGTTGTCCTTGTCACCGAAGTTCAACGCCGTAGAGGTGGTGCCGCGCCAGCCCATCTTGTGGAATAGGCCTGCCAGTACCACGTCGTTGCGCTCACCCAGGCTGCCGTCATCGTTGACCAGAAACTTGGGCACGATAAACAGCGAGATACCTTTTACCCCGGGCGGTGCGTCGGGCAGCTTGGCCAACACCATGTGTACGATGTTTTCGGACAGCGGGTGATCGCCGCCGGAAATGAAGATCTTGTTGCCCTTCAGGCGGTAGCTGCCGTCAGCGGCGGGCTCTGCCTTGGTGCGAATGTCCGACAGCGAGGAGCCGGCATGTGGCTCAGTCAGCGCCATGGTGCCAAAGAAGCGACCTTCGATCATTGGCTGCAGGAAGCGCTCTTTTTGCTCTTCGGTACCAAAATTCTCGATCAGATTGGCCGCGCCCATGGTCAGCATGGGGTAGGAGGAGGTGGCCGCGTTAGCTGATTGGAAATGGGCAAAACAGGCTTGCGAGAGCAAATTTGGCATCTGCATGCCGCCTTGCTCGAAGGTGCGGGTCGCGTTCAGGAAGCCGGCTTCCAGAAAGGCGTCTACCGCTGGCTTGACCTCGGGGATCAGCTCGGCCGCGCCGTCAACGTACTTGGGTTCGTTCTCATCACTTTTGCGGTTGTGCGGGGCAAACAGCTTTTCTGCGATGGTACGCGCCGTGCCGATGGCCGCATCGAAGGTTTCCCGGTTATGGTCGGCAAAGCGTGGGCGCTGGGTCAAACCTTCGGCATCCAGTACTTCGTAGAGTTCGAAGGCCAGGTTGCGTTGGTCAATGAGCATTTCGGACATAGCAGTCACCTCTAATTTGAACGCGAAGCAGTGTATTGACTCGTTCCCGTTGAGGGAACGGCCATTGATGTTTCTTATACAGTCAGATCAGAACAGCCGAAGCACCGGCTCATCCAGTGCGGCTCGCTGTTCGCGTAGCGTCAATATCTGATCGGCCCAGTAGCGCTCACTGGCGAACCAGGGAAAGTGCATGGGGAAAGCCGGGTCGTCCCAGCGCCGAGCCAGCCAGGCGCTGTAGTGAATCAGACGCAGAGTACGCAGCGGTTCGATCAGTGCCAGTTGCGATGGGTCAAAGTCGTAAAACTCGTTATAGCCGTCGGCCAGCTCGGCAATCTGAGCCTGGCGCTGGTCGCGCTCACCGGAGAGCATCATCCACAGGTCCTGGATCGCTGGTCCCTGCCGGCAATCATCCAGATCGACCATGTACAGGCTCTCGTCTCGCCACAACAGATTACCCACATGCAGATCGCCGTGCATCCGCAGGGTACTGCAGGGGTGCTGGGCAAAGCGTTCGGCCACGACCTTTAACAGGTCATCAGCAACCGAAAAATAAGCGGCCTGCAATCCGGCAGGCACCACGTTGGCGCTGCGCAGGAAGGCCAGGCTGTCGACGCCGAAGCTTTGCACTGTCAGTTCTGGACGATGTTCGAAGGGCCGCATGGCACCGACGGCGTGCAGGCGACCGACCAGACGACCCAGCATCAGTAAGTGATCAGGGTCTTCAAATTCGGGGGCGCGGCCACCAAAGCGTTTGAACAGGCTGAAACGAAAACCAGCGAACTCGAACAGGGTTTCGCCGCCGATCTGCATGGGCGGAATCACCGGTATTTCGCGCTCGACCAGTTCAAGCGAAAACTGGTGCTCTTCCAGAATTGACGCGTCGCTCCAGCGCTGCGGGCGGTAGAACTTGGCAATCAGGGGTTGGGCATCTTCGATACCCACTTGAAACACCCGGTTCTCATAACTGTTAAGCGTCAGAGTGCGGGCGTCGGAGACAAAGCCCAGCGACTCCACTGCGTCGAGAACAGTGTCGGGAGTCAGCAAAGCAAAGGGATGGTGCGCGTCCATAGCCGGTTCGCCTGTCGCTGAAAAGGGCATCTATGGTGTCACAGATCGCGGGGCGACTGGTAACCATCGTCCGTAGCTGTTTGTTTCACGGCGTGCGGGCGGCGCACCACACCTGTACTGAGCGTGCGCCGCTGCGTAGCAGGGTTCGGCTAGCCTCAGCGGCGGTATCTCCGGTGGTCATGACGTCATCGATCAGTGCGATGTCGCGGTCTTTGATCGCCGCTGTATTTGCGCAATGAAAGGCGCCTTGCAGGTTGCTGTGGCGCTGGCGCGCATTGAGCCCCTGTTGTGGCTGAGTGTCACGAACGCGCTCTAGTGCTTGCAAGTGCAGACTGATACTTAGTCCACGTGCCAGCGGGCGCGCCAGCTCGAAGGCTTGATTGTAGCCGCGCTGTGCCTGTCGCCTGGGGTGCATGGGCATGGCCACCAGCAGATCTGGTCGGCGCTCAGGGTGCTGCTCCAGATAGTCGGTCAGGCGCATTAGCATGAGCTGGCTGAGTAGTCTGCCGTAGGCGGCCTGGCGGTGATATTTGAAGGCTGGAATGAGCGCGTCTACCGGGAATCGATAGAGCAGCGGCGCCGTGGCGTGTATGAAGGGTGGTGGCCGGTTCAGGCACTGGCCGCAAAGGCTGTCTGCTTGAGGAATGGGTAGGGCGCACTGGCGACATGCGGTATGCAGCCAGGGTAAATCAGCCAGGCAACCAGTGCACAGCGCCGGGTCGCGGTGGCGTGTTTTCAAACCGCATAGCAGGCAATAGCTTGCAAGGTTGTTTTTTAACCAACTGTAAACTCTATAGTCTTTCAATGGTTGACAGCCTCCGTGCCGTCGTTATTATGCTCCGCATAGAGTGAACCCTTGAGGGTTCCCAAGCAATGAACAAAGGATACGTATCCATGACCGCCTCCGTGACTCGCCACGACTGGACTCCCGCCGACGTGCTGGCGCTGTTCCGCCTGCCATTCAATGACCTGTTGTTCCGCGCGCAGAGCGTTCATCGCGAGCACTTTGATCCAAACCGGGTGCAGGTTTCTACCCTGTTGTCGATCAAGACGGGGGCCTGCCCCGAAGACTGCAAATACTGCCCGCAGTCAGGCCATTACAACACGGGTCTGGACAAGGAAAAGTTGCTGGAAGTGCAAAAGGTACTGGATGAAGCCACTGCGGCAAAAAACATCGGTGCCACCCGCTTCTGCATGGGGGCGGCCTGGAAGCACCCCTCCGAGAAAGATATGCCTTACGTGCTGGAAATGGTGCGCGGTGTGCGCGCCATGGGGCTGGAAACCTGCATGACCCTGGGTAAATTGACCAAGGAGCAGACAGCGGCTCTGGCCGATGCTGGTCTCGATTACTACAACCACAACCTGGATACCTCGCCTGAGTTCTACGGCAACATTATTACTACTCGCACCTATGGCGACCGGCTGGAAACCTTGGCCTATGTGCGCGATGCGGGTATGAAAATCTGCTCCGGCGGTATTTTGGGTTTGGGTGAGTCGGTTGAAGACCGTGCCGGTCTGCTGATTCAACTGGCCAACTTGCCGGAGCATCCTGAGAGTGTGCCAATCAATATGTTGGTTAAGGTGAAGGGTACGCCGCTGGAAAACGAGGAAGATGTTGATCCTTTCGATTTCATCCGAACCCTCGCAGTCGCCCGCATCATGATGCCCAAGTCGCACGTTCGCCTCTCTGCCGGGCGTGAGCAGATGAACGAGCAGACTCAGTCGCTCGCTTTCTTTGCCGGTGCCAATTCCATCTTTTATGGCGAGCGTTTGCTCACCACGGCCAACCCGCAGGCCGGTAAGGATATGCGTCTGTTTGAGCGCCTGGGCATCAAGCCCGAAGAGCGTGAAGAACACGATGATGAGGTGCACCAGGCGGCGATCGAGCAGGCGCTGGTTGAGCAACGCGACAGTGCCTTGTTCACTGACGCAGCAGCGGTTTAAATCCAGCCCAAGCCACAAGCCACAAGCCACAAGCCACAAGCCACAAGCCACAAGCCACAAGCCACAAGCCACAAGCCACAAGCCACAAGTTAATAGAAGGCTGTAGCCCACCGCGGGTTTTCCTGGCGCTTGCAGCTTGCAGCTTGCAGCTTGTAGCTCAAACGAGTCCTCTCCGTGCCATTTGATCTTTCCTCACGCTTGGCAGCGCGTCGTGCTGCCCACCTCTATCGCCGCCGACCTTTGTTGGATGCGCCGCAGGATGTGCGGGTGCGCGTCGATGGTGAGAACTTGCTGGCGTTCTGCAGTAATGACTATCTGGGTCTGGCCAATCACCCCGAGGTGATTGAGGCTTTTGCGCAGGGTGCTCGGCGTTGGGGGGTGGGCGGTGGCGCGTCGCACCTGGTTGTCGGTCACAGCACGCCGCATCACGAGCTTGAAGAAGCGTTGGCCCAGCTCACAGGGCGGCCGCGTGCACTGCTGCTGTCTAGCGGCTATATGGCTAATTTGGGGACAGTTACTGCGCTGGTCGGGCAGGGCGATACGGTGCTTGAAGATCGTTTGAATCATGCCTCTTTGCTCGATGCCGGTTTGCTCAGTGGCGCCCGCTTCTCACGTTATCTGCACAATGATCCGGCCAGCCTCGCGGCGCGACTGGAAAAGGCGACCGGTGATACCCTGATAGTGACCGATGGCGTGTTCAGCATGGATGGCGATCTCGCCAACCTGCCGGAGCTATGCGCTCAGGCCCGCAGTCGCGGCGCCTGGATGATGGTTGATGATGCTCACGGCTTTGGCTGTTTGGGTCAGCAGGGTGGCGGCATTGTTGAGCACTTTGGCCTTGGGCTGGAAGAGGTTCCAGTATTGGTCGGCACCCTCGGCAAAGCCTTTGGCACGTCGGGCGCCTTTGTCGCGGGCAGTGAGGAGTTGATTGAAACGCTGATTCAGTTTGCTCGTCCCTATATTTACACCACCAGTCAGCCACCGGCCGTCGCCTGTGCAACACTCAAGAGCTTGCAGCTGTTGCGCGATGAGCATTGGCGGCGTAGCCACCTGCAGCAGCTTATTGCGCGGTTTCGCCAGGGCGCCGGTGAGCTTGGTCTGCAATTGATGGAGAGTCCTACGCCCATTCAGCCGATTCTGGTTGGTAGCAGCGCTAGAGCGATGGCGCTGTCGGCCGCTCTGCGCGGGCAAGGTATCATGGTGACTGCCATCCGCCCGCCGACAGTGCCCCGCAACACGGCACGCCTGCGCGTGACCCTCTCCGCCGCACACAGCGATAGCGATGTCGATCAATTGCTGGATGCCCTTAAATTCGCTTTGGCAGGTCTTCCCGAACAGGACTTGGCTGATGAAGAGTGACCTGATGAATAGTATTAACCTCTTGCCGGGCTGGGCGCTGTCTGCCGCCAACCTGGCGCCGTTGCAATCAGCTTTGCAAAGCAGCTTGCCTGCATTTGCGGTGCACCTGCATGAGTTGCCGCCCATGCAAATGTCGAGTCTTGAGACCGATTTGCAGGAGCTGGCCGACTCCCTTCAGCCTGGTTGGTTGGTTGGCTGGTCTTTGGGCGGCATGTTGTCAGTACAACTATTACGTCGTTATCCCGAACGCTTTTGTGGCGTGGTGACTATCGCCAGCAATGCCTGCTTTGCGACGCGCACAGATTGGCTGGAGGCCATGCCGGCCGAGACCTTCAAGACGTTCTTTAATGACGCCCGCGAGAAACCGGAAAAGATCCTCAAACGCTTTGGATTGCTGGTCAGCCAGGGGGGCGCCAACGCCCGAGAGTTAAGCAAGCAATTACAGTGGAGCGACGCTGACCCATTGCAGCGGTTGAATCAGCTTGCGCTTTTGGGTGTGCTGGATAACCGTATTCATCTCAGCCGCACTCAGCAGCCGGTGCTGCATTGTCTGGCGGGTCAAGATGCGTTGGTGCCTGCGACTGTGGCTACAAAATTGCAGTCGCTCAACCCGAAAGCGCAAATACGTTTGCACCCGGATGCCAGTCACGCCTTGCCTTTGGAACAGCCCGACTGGGTGGCACAGCAAATCGCTGATTGGGTCCGTCCGGAATGAGTGATGCGGTAATCGATAAGCAGCAGGTTGCCGCCTCCTTCAGCCGGGCCGCGGGTACCTATGATCAGGTGGCTGAACTGCAGCGTAATGTGGGCAGCAATCTGCTGGGGCGTTTGCCGGATACGGTGCAGTTTGAAGCATTAGCCGATATTGGCTGTGGCACTGGTTACTTTACCCGTGCGTTGGCGCAACGTTTTGCCAAGCCGGTTCTGGGGCTGGATATAGCCGAAGGTATGCTGCGCTATGCCCGCGAGCAAAGTCCGTCTGGTTTGGCCTGGTTGGCTGCCGATGCAGAGGCGCTGCCATTGCGTTCCGCTAGCCAGGACCTGCTGTTCTCAAGCCTGGCGTTGCAATGGTGTCCGCAGCTGCCGCTGGCTTTGAACGAGGCGTTCCGTGTTTTGAAACCAGGCGGATGTATGGCTTTCAATACCCTGGTTGCAGGCACGCTGGTTGAGTTGCGCGAGGCGTGGCAAGCGGTCGATGGCTTTGTGCACGTGAATCGGTTTATGCCTTTGCCGCAGTTGCAGGGAATACTCGCTGGTGCTGGCTTTGCCAGCTGGCATTGCGAGGTTGAGATGCATGTTCTGCATTATGCGCAACTGAGTGAGTTGACCCACGAGCTCAAGGCGTTGGGGGCACATAACCTCAACGCTGGTCGACCAAGCGGTTTAACCGGGCGCGCTCGCTTGCGCGCTCTGACTACAGCCTATGAAACTCGGCGTCAGGCAACGGGGTTGCCAGCGACCTACCAGGTGGCTCAAGTACTGTTGTTCAAGGGCCTTGATCAGGTTTGATGGAGTAGAGCATGTCCAGACGATATTTTGTGACCGGTACCGATACCGAAATCGGCAAAACAACCATTGCGGCTGCGCTTCTGCACGCCGCACGTGTTGGTGGGCTCAGTACGGCTGCGGTCAAGCCGGTAGCGGCAGGATGCGAACTCACAGCGCAAGGCTTGCGTAACGAAGATGCGCTTGCCTTGCAGGCAGAGTGTTCGCCCGAGTTAGCGTACGAGCTGATCAACCCTATTGCACTGAAAGCCGCTATTGCGCCCCATATCGCGGCGCAGGAAGAGGGTGCTGCATTGACCCTTGAAGTGCTGGCCGGTGCCTGCCTCGAGGTTTTTGATCGCAAACGGGATTTGACCCTGGTTGAAGGGGCAGGTGGCTGGCGGGTGCCGCTGAACAGTGATGAGCTCTTGTCCGGGCTGGCGACTGATCTGAAGTTGCCCGTGGTTCTGGTGGTGGGTATGCGGCTAGGCTGTATTAATCATGCCCTGCTGACCTGCGAGGCCATTGCCGCAGACGGATTGGAGTTGGCGGGTTGGGTTGCCAATCACGTTGATCCGGACATGAGCCGGCCGGATGAGAACCTGGCTACCTTGCAGGCGTTAATCAAGGCACCTTTTTTGGGTCGTGTTCCGCGACTTGAGAACGCAAGCGCTGCTGCCGTAGCGCCCTATTTGGATGTGACGCCACTGGTCTGAACTGACCGGCGGTGATGTCCAATAGTGGCCATTTGTGCTTGAATAAGTGCAGGCTTTCTAGAACACCGAGGTTTTGTTATGGCTACCCTTGACTTGATTTCATCTGGCCTGACCAGTGTGCGTCAGGGTCAAAACCGTATGTCCAATGCTGCGTCTGATATCGCCCGCGTTGGAACTGCCGTTGATCCCACTGCTCCGCAGGCCGTGCCTGCACAGCCTGCTACCGGGCAAGCTGCTTCCAGCTCTCCGGTAGAAAGTGCGCGACCGGTCAATCTGGTCGATAGTCTGGTTGAGCTGCAGCAAGGGCGTCAGGAAGCTCAAGCCGGTGCTTCTGTGATTGATACCGCAGACGAAGTGTTGGGCACGTTGCTCGACGTAACCGTCTAAGCTGAGTCGTCCCGGACGCGCCTATTTCGGGTGCGCCTGGGCTGACTGGTCGAGGTCTTTGGTTATGATGAGTATCGGTGCTGCCAGCACGTACGGTTATTCCCCTCCGGTTGTATCGTCGCAGTTTCAAGCCGCTGCCGTTTCCCCTACGTCTATCGATAACGCGACACGCCCGGACAAGGCGAGTAGCGACTTTCCTCCCGTTGATCAAATGTCTGCTGGCGATGCTGCCGGTGCCAAGCCGCCTGAAGAAAAGGCGGTTTCTGGAAGTCAGGACCTGGAGCAGCAGAAGCGGGCCCAGTTGGCTGATGCCGAAGCTGAGTTGCAGCGAGTAACGCAGGAAGAAATCAGTGAGCTGGCAGCGCGCGACCGAGAGGTGCGCAGCCACGAACAGGCGCACATGGCCGCAGGTGGTCAGTATGCTGGCTCGGTACAGTACGATTACAAACGCGGTCCGGATGGTCGTTTGTATGCGGTGGGTGGTGAAGTAGGTATCGATACCTCTCGGGTGCCGGGTGATCCACAGGCGACAATCGACAAGATGGAGCAAGTCCGGCGGGCAGCCCTCGCGCCTGCAGAACCTTCAGGACAAGATCTGGCCGTAGCAGCGCAAGCTGCCCAGGTTGTTGCACAGGCGCGTGCCGAGCTGGCGACCAAGCCTGCTGAAGACTCGGAACGCGGCGACGTCAGTGCGTCAGAAGAGAGCGATCAAGAAAGTGCGTCTGGCGACGATACCGTTGATGAGGCATCGGCCTCTTCGCGTGACTTGTCGCTGTATCGCAATATCGCAGCAAATGCCGCCGACATCGGGTCAGTGGACTTGCGCGCCTGACTGCCCCCGTCTACCAACCTTCCTGATTTCAGCAATACGCTACTGTTTTGTCTAGCCGCTATGCGTATCTATTTATAGTTAGGTATTCACGCGGGGGTTGACTTTCATTTGGCGTAAACGTATGTTTCAAACACATGTTTGAATGTGCTGCCAGGCAGCGCACCCTGCAGCCTTCGCTGCCCTTGCATCTGATACTACTGTTGAGGTCAAGCACCATGCCCGATTATAAAGCCCCCCTGCGTGATATCCGTTTCGTTCGCGATGAGCTTCTGGGTTATGAAGAGCATTACCAGAGCCTGCCAGGCTGTGAAGATGCGACTCCCGATATGGTTAACGCCATTCTTGAAGAAGGCGCCAAGTTCTGTGAGCAGATTATTGCTCCCCTTAACCGGGTAGGCGACACCGAGGGTTGCACCTGGAGCCCTGAGGGCGTGAAGACGCCAACCGGCTTTAAAGAAGCCTATCAGCAGTATGTTGAAGGTGGCTGGCCGAGCCTGGCGCATGACGTTGATCACGGCGGCCAGGGTCTCCCCGAATCTTTGGGTCTGGCCATCAGCGAAATGGTTGGCCAAGCCAACTGGTCGTGGGGCATGTACCCTGGCCTGTCGCATGGCTGCATGAACACCATCGCTACCCACGGTACCGAAGATCAGAAGCACACTTATCTGACCAAACTGGTTTCTGGCCAGTGGACCGGCACCATGTGTTTGACCGAACCGCATTGTGGTACCGATCTGGGCATGCTGCGCACTAAGGCCGAGCCTGCTGCTGACGGCACCTACAAGTTGAACGGCACCAAGATCTTCATCTCGTCCGGCGAACACGACATGGCGGAAAATATCGTCCATATCGTTCTGGCGCGTCTGCCCGATGCACCGGCCGGCACCAAGGGTATTTCCCTGTTCATCGTGCCCAAGTTTCTGCCTAATGCAGAAGGTGAGATGGGCGAGCGCAATGGCGTGGCCTGTGGCTCCCTGGAGCACAAGATGGGTATCCACGGCAATGCGACCTGCGTGATGAACTTTGACGGCGCAACCGGCTATTTGATCGGGCCACCAAACAAGGGCCTGAATGCGATGTTCACCTTTATGAACACCGCGCGTCTGGGTACTGCGTTGCAAGGCCTGGCGCACGCTGAAGTCGGCTTCCAGGGTGGCATTCAGTATGCACGTGACCGTCTGCAAATGCGTTCGCTGACCGGCCCCAAGGCGCCTGAAAAAGCCGCTGACCCGATCATCGTTCATCCTGACGTGCGCCGCATGCTGCTGACCATGAAGTCGTTCGCCGAAGGCTGCCGCGCCATGGTTTACTTCACCGCGAAGCAAGTGGATATCGTCAAGAACAGCACCGATCCTGAGCAGCAGAAGCAAGCTGATGCGCTGCTGGCGCTGTTGACGCCTATCGCCAAGGCATTCATGACTGAAGTAGGCTTTGAAGCTGCCAACCACGGCGTGCAGATCTACGGTGGTCATGGCTTTATTGCTGAATGGGGCATGGAGCAAAACGTACGTGATGCGCGTATTGCCATGCTGTATGAAGGCACTACCGGTATTCAGGCGCTGGACTTGCTGGGCCGTAAGGTACTGATGACGCAAGGCGAAGCACTGAAGGGCTTCACCAAGATCGTTCACAAGTTCTGTCAGGCTCAGGAAGGTAACAGCGATATCGCCGAGTTCGTCGCGCCGCTGGCTCAGCTCAATAAAGAGTGGGGCGAGCTGACGATGAAAGTAGGTATGGCCGCTATGAAGGATCGTGAAATGGTCGGTGCTGCTTCAGTCGACTATTGCATGTACTCCGGCTACGCTTGCCTGGCCTACTTCTGGGCTGATATGGCACGCGTTGCCGCTGCCAAGCTGGCCGAGGGGACTTCCGAAGAGGCGTTCTACACTGCCAAGCTGCAGACCGCGCGCTTCTACTTCCAGCGAATTCTGCCGCGCACCCGCGCTCACGTAGATTCAATGCTGTCTGGCGCCGACAACCTGATGGACATGGACGCAGAGAACTTCGCTCTGGGTTACTGATTCAGCAGTTAGTCTGAGTGCTAAAAAGGCCGCCCCGGTTGATCCGGGGCGGCCTTTTTTATGCCGCGATAGCGCTATCTTTTATGGATTGCGTGCCAAGCGTAAGCCGCTGAATTGCCAGCGCGCCGCGGCGGGGAAAAAGTTGCGGTAGGATGGCCTGCTATGGCCGTTGGGTGTGGCGCATGAGCTGCCACGCAGCACCATCTGGTTGATCATGAACTTGCCGTTGTATTCGCCCACGGCACCGGCAGCAGGCTGGTAACCCGGGTAAGGCAGATAGGCGCTGTTGGTCCATTGCCATACTTCACCAAATAACCCGCCCAGTTCCGGGTGCTCTCTGGCGGCGTGCTCCCATTCCATTTCTGTCGGTAATCTGGCCTCTGACCAGCGTGCAAAGGCGTCAGCTTCATACAGACTGATGTGGCATAGCGGCGCGCCATGGTTCAGTGGCTGCTCCCCGGCGAGGGTAAAAATCACCCACTGCTGGTCACGGTGCTGCCAATACTGCGGCGCTTTCACTTCGTGGCTGCAAACCCAGTCCCAGCCATCTGAGAGCCAAAGCTCGGGCCGCTGATAGCCGCCGTCGGCGATGAAGGCAAGAAAGTCCCCATTGTTCACATTGCGGTCTGCTATTTGAAACGGCTCAAGCCAGACCTTGTGCGAAGGCCCTTCGTTGTCATAGCTGAACTCTGCAGTTGAATGACCGATCTCACATAGCCCGCCTGCCAATGAGACAAACTGTTGTGCGGACTTGTCTTGTTCTGCTTGCGGATGCTCGGGTGCAGCATCACGCCAGGCGGGTTGCAATGGATTACAGGCAAAGTGGTGTTTGAGATCGGTCAGCATCAGCTCCTGGTGCTGTTGCTCATGCTGCAGTCCGAGCTCTATCAGCTCGTTGAGCTTGCCTGACTGATCCCCCGTCGCCAGCAGCGCTGACATGTGCTGGTCGACGTGCTGGCGATAGTGCAGTACCTCGTCCAGTGAGGGGCGTGACAGCAGGCCGCGCTCTGCCCGCAGGTGTCGCTCACCGACGCCCACATAGTAGGAGTTGAAGAGTATGCGGTAGCGAGGGTCCAGTGGCGGTGGCGGCGTATCCAGGGCACCGAGCACAAAAGTCTCAAAGAACCAGGTGGTGTGTGCGAGGTGCCACTTGAGTGGGCTGGCATCCGGCATGGATTGCAGTTGGCAATCCTCTGCACTGAGCCCGCGAATAAGCTCTAGCGAGTACGCCCGGGTCTGGGCGTAGCGAAACTCAAGGCTGTTAGCGCTCCGCTGGCTGGCGATGTGGCTCATATTGGCTCCGCTAGAAATACGCCGAACCAGTCTTGCGGATCAGTCCAGTATTGCTTGCAGCGCAAGCCACTGGCCGCCAGCAGAGCGCGAAATTCGTCGACACTGTATTTGTGAGAATACTCGGTGAGTATGTGCTCTTCTGCACGGAAATGCCGGTCGGTGTGGGCGCCGAACTCTACCCGTTGCTGCTGATTTGAAATCAGGCGCATTTCGATGCGGCGGCTGGCCTGATCGAATCGCGCGCAGTGGCGAAATTTTTCCGGATCAAAATTGGCATCCAACTCTCGGTTTACCACGCTCAGCACGTTGAGATTAAATTCGGCAGTAACCCCGCTGGCGTCATCATAAGCTGCTTCGAGAATGTCGGTATCTTTGACCAGGTCTGCCCCGATCAGTAGCCGACCATGCTGGCCGCAGTGCGCCCTCACTCGCCGTAAGAAGCGTATAGCGTCGCGAGGCTCGAAGTTGCCGATGGAGGAGCCTGGGTAGAAAAACACGGGGGGTGAGTCCGCTCGCTCAGCCAGCAAATCATGCAGGTCCAACTGCTGGGTAAAGTCGGTGACCACGCCGACGCATTCCAGTCGTGGGTGTTGCCTGGCAATCTCGGCCAGCGAGCTTTGTAGAAACTCGCCTGCGATATCAACGCCAACCAGCCTGGCCGGGCGTATTGCGTCGAGCCAATACCGCGTTTTACCGCAATCGCCGCAGCCCAGGTCTATCCATTGCATACGGGCAGGCAGATGTTCGGCAATAGCGTCGCGATGCTCCGTAAATATCGCGGCTTCAGTGCGGGTAGGGTAGTACTCGTCGAGTTTGCAGATGGCGGTGAAGAGTTCACAGCCACGGTCGTCGTAAAAGTATTTGGAGTCGATGCGCGCTTGAGGTTGCAGCAGTCCGCGCAGTAGTTTTTGACGCTCATCCTGAGCAGGAGTGTGAAGTGCAGTTTGGAGTCGGGGCAGATCTAGGGCAAGGCTCACGCAGGCGATATCCTCTGCTAGTCAAAGACGCATGTGTCTAAAACTTAGCAGTCTGCTTAGCCTTTCGCCAGCAAAGGTTCTGGCGTATGCCGGAACCTTTGACTCAACGCCGGGTAAAACTAGAGTCCCTTGGCGCTATCTATCAGTTGCCGGATCATCTTGAATAGCTTGCGGGAGGCCGCTGGAGTCTTGTTTTGCTCGGCTTCTTTATTGGCTTGTCGAACCAGATGTCGAATCTGCTGCCGGTCGGCAGCGGGATAAGCCAGCATGAAGAGTTCCAGTTCGTCGCTGCGGCCGGTGAGCAGGCGATCACGCCAGCGTTCCATCTGGTGAAAGTGCTGGGCATGTGCCTGGGTACTGCTGTCGATCAGGTCAAGATACGTCTGGATCGCTTCAATATCCTGGTCCCGAACCAGCTTGCCGACAAAGCTCATGTGGCGCTTGAGAGCGCCGCGCGCAGTGTGTCGGGGGGCCTCGGCCAACGCCAGGCGTAGCTTGTCGGTCAACTCAAGTTTGTTGAGCTGATCGGGTTTGAGCGCGATCAGTCTACGTCCCATTTCCTGCAGAGCATCCATTTCCCGTTTGATCTGACTTTTGCTCTTGCCTTCGTCAATGGGTTCGAGGGATTCGTCTTCGTGAAACTCGGTCATGGCGTGCCTGTTGGAAATTGCTCGGGTTGGGTAGGTGTTATTGCATGAGCAGACGCGGCTGCTGGTGACTATGATACCTGTTCTGATCAGTACAGGGGTAATCGGCTGTGGTCGGGTGTGGCGCAACCCCGTTACAATGGAATGCATTGCTCTGGAGGATATATGACGACACCGATTTCGACTCAGCCTGACGATCCGCAAACGCTGCGTGCCAACCTTGAACAACGGGTAGCCTTTATTGTTGATGAGGCTCGCCGTCAGGGGGCGTCTGCCAGTGAAGTTGGCGTCAGCCAAAATACCGGATTATCCGTTGGCGTGCGCAAGGGTGAGGTCGAGACGGTTGAGTTTAATCGAGACCAGGGCTTTGCCATTACGCTATATGCCGGTCAGCGCAAGGGGTCGGTAAGCACCTCTGACACCTCCGACGAAGCTATTCGCAAAGCAGTAGAAACGGCACTGGTTATTGCGCGCCACGCTTCGGAAGATCCCTGTGCCGGTTTGGCAGATGCTGACTTGATGGCGCAGCAGATACCTGATCTGGACCTTTTTCATCCCTGGAATATCAGTGCCGATGCCGCTATCGATAAGGCGCTGGCGCTGGAGGCTGCGGCGCTCGAAGTCGATTCGCGCCTGACCACCGATAGCGCGCAGGTGAGTACGCAGCAAGGCTGTCGGGTGTATGGCAACAGTCATGGCTTCATCGGTAGCTCTATGGGCTCGCGGCATAGTGCGGCTGCGGTGCTGATCGTAGGGTCGGAGCAGGGTATGCAGCGTGATTACTGGTATGCCGTCGACCGTATCGCTGATCGTTTGCCGAGCGAGCAGGAGATTGGCCGCAAGGCGGCGCAGAGAACATTGTCGCGCCTGAACCCCAAGCCGATTAAAACCGCTAAGGTGCCCGTGTTGTTTGCCGCTGACCAGGCTGTAGGTCTGGTCGGGCACCTGCTGGGGGCTATATCGGGTGGTGCGGTTTACCGGCAGTCTACTTTTTTGCTGGATGCGCTCGGTCAACCGGTCTTTCCTGAGTGGATGACGATGTGTGAGCGCCCTTACCAGCTGCGTGCCATGGGTAGTGCCGCTTTTGATGGTGACGGCTTGGCGACACGTGAGCAGGCCTTTATTGACCAGGGACGCTTGAGTAGCTGGATACTCTCTACTTATTCCGGTCGTAAGCTAAGCATGCCGAGCACCGCTAATGCTGGCGGTGTGCACAACCTGCAGGTCACCAGTAATGCCGGTGACCTTGATTCCCTGCTCAAGGAAATGGGCACCGGGTTGTTGGTGACGGAGCTGATGGGGCAGGGCGTCAACGGCGTGACCGGTGACTATTCCCGCGGCGCAGGTGGCTTTTGGGTCGAGAACGGTGAGATACAGCATGCCGTCAACGAAGTGACCATCGCTGGTAACCTGAAAGATATGTATGCCAATCTACGCTGCGTCGGCAGTGATCTGGAGCGACGCGGTAATTACCTGACGGGGAGCTGGTTGGTTGATGGTATGACGGTAGGGGGCGCTTAACGGCCGCCGCCAGGCGGCTATTGGCTGCAAGCCTCAAGCTACAAGTTACAAGCTTAAAGCCAGCTGAAAACGTCAGTCTTGCGGCTTAGAGCTTGAAGCTTGGCGCTTCCAGCTTCCAGCAGCTACTCCCCTTCACCAAAATAGTCGTTAATCAGGGCGACTAGCTCGTTCAGCGCCTCGTCGGCCTGATCACCCTCGCAACTAATACAGATTTCACTGTCTTTGCTCGCCGCCAGCATCATGACCTGCATGATGCTTTTGCCATCAACCTGCAGTGTCTCATTCTCGCCAACCTGTACAACGCAGCCATAGCGATTGGCAACGCCAACGAACTTGGCTGCTGCGCGGGCGTGCAAGCCCAGTTTGTTGATGATTTTTACGCGGGTAGTTGGCATTTCAATGAAGGTCGCGATGGCGAATCAGTAAATTGGGCGTATTGGCGCGAAGCTCATTGACCAGTCGTTCGGCGAGATAGACTGATCGGTGGTGTCCACCAGTGCAGCCGATGGCGATGGTCATATAGCTGCGTTCACCGGCGGCATAACGCGGCAGCCATTTATTGAGAAACTGGCGGATATCCTGATACATCTCTTCTACGTCCGGCTGGCTGCTCAGATACTCGCGTACCGGCTCGTCCAATCCGGAGTAAGAGCGCAACTCCGGACGCCAATAGGGGTTGGGCAGGCAGCGGACGTCGAAAATCAGATCAGCGTCGGCGGGTACACCGCGTTTGAAGCCAAATGATTGAATGAGTACCGAGGGAGTGCTGCCTTGGCTGCCGAGTAAACGTTGTTTTATCTGGTCGCGCAGCTGATAAAGATTTAAGTGGCTGGTATCGATCTTGAGGGTCGCCAGATCAATGATCGGCTCCAGTATGCGCAGTTCTTGAGCAATAGCCTCGGCTAGCGAGCGCTGGCTATCAGTAAGCGGATGCTTGCGACGGGTTTCTGAAAAACGCTTGATCAGTACGTCATCGCCTGCGGCAAGGAAGAGCACGTCACATTGTACGCCAGCATCGCGTACCTGCTTGAGCAACTCGGGGAAGCGTTGCAGGTCGCTGGCCAGGTTGCGAGCGTCGATGCTGATGGCAATCGCCGGTAGATTCAGGTCTGCTTCGCTGGCCTGTTTGGCCAGTTCCGGCAGTAACCCCGCAGGCAGGTTGTCAATGCAGTAGAAACCGTTGTCTTCCAGCAGGTGCAGTGCGGTACTTTTGCCTGACCCCGAACGGCCACTCACGACGACCAGTCGCATTGGCTTCAGCTCCCATCTCCGGCGGTCATAATGTCGTACAGGCTTTGTGCATCGGGCGCTTTACGCAGCGCTTCTCGCAAGTCTGCCTGATCCAGTTTGCTCGCCAGCATTTTCAGAATCTGTAGATGCTGGTCGGTCGCTTCCTGTGGCACCAAAAGGACAAAGATAAGGTCCACAGGCTGGCCGTCCAGCGCATCGAAATCGATTTTACCGTCCAGCTGCAGCAGGGCGCCGATCGCTTTATGGCAATCGCCCAGGCGGCAGTGAGGGATGGCTATGCCATTACCAAAGCCAGTGGAGCCAAGCTTTTCGCGGGCTATCAGGCTTTCATAAATAGCGTCTGGATCAAGGTTTGTGTGCTGGGCAACCAGTTTGCCAATTAGCTCCAGCACACGTTTCTTGGATCCCCCCTGAACGCCCGAAAAGGTGCGGTCAGGGGTCAAGATATGATCTATTTGCATGGTTATGCGGTTAGGTTCGCGTTAACGGTCATTGGCGCCTTGCAGGCGATCGATGTATTTTTCTTTATGCTTGATCAGTTGCCTGTCGAGTTTGTCGGTTAGCTGATCAATCGCCACGTACATGTCAGTGCTTTCAGCCAGGGCGACAACTTCGCCGCCTGCTACGTGCAGGGTGGCTTCAGCTTTCTGACGGAGTTTTTCGACCTCAAGGGTTACCTGTACGTTGGTAATCTTGTCAAAGTGCCGCTCCAGGCGGGACATTTTTTCAGTGACGTGATCGCGCAGTGCGTCAGTGATATCGAGTTGATGACCGCTAATGTTCAGCTGCATACGGCTTCTCCTGATTGGCTTGATGTTGCTGGGTGACCTAATGTCACCCGGTGGTGCCACTGCATATTCCTTGACTGCTTAAACCAGTCTCTTGCGTTCGCTCGATGGGGCTATGTTGAGCGATTCGCGATATTTAGCAATTGTCCGGCGGGCCACTTCGATCCCTTGTTCTTCCAGTAAACCAGCGATCTTGCTATCGCTCAATGGTTTCTTTGGGTTTTCTGCTGCAACCAGTTTTTTGATCAGTGCGCGAATGGCGGTAGAGGAGAATTCGCCGCCCTCGCTGGTGCCCACATGGCTGGAGAAAAAGTACTTGAGCTCGAAGATGCCACGCGGGGTATGCATGAACTTCTGCGTGGTAACTCGTGAGATAGTCGATTCGTGCATACCGACCGCTTCGGCGATATCGTGCAGCACCAAGGGCTTCATGGCCTCTTCGCCCTGCTCAAGAAAGCCGCGCTGGTGCTCGACGATCTGCGTGGCTACCTTCATCAGGGTTTCGTTGCGGCTTTGCAGGCTTTTGATGAACCAGCGCGCCTCCTGCAAGTTGTTGCGCAGGTAAGTGTTGTCTTCACTGGAGTCGGCGCGACGCACCATAGAGGCGTACTGACCATTGACCCTGACCTTGGGCACTGATTCCTGATTCAGCTCGACCAGCCAGCGGTTATTATCCTTGCGCACTATGACGTCGGGAATAACGTATTCGGGCTCGCCTGAGGCAATTTCGCCGCCGGGGCGAGGGTTGAGCGTCTGGATTAGCGCGATGGCATCGCGTAGCTGATCTTCTTTAAGCTTGCTGCGCCGCATCAGCTGGCTGAAATCACGGCTGCCGAGCAGTTCAAGATGATCGCGTACCACGCGGGTGGCCTGTTCCAGCAGCGGCGTGTCAGCCGGAAGTTGGCGAATTTGTAGCAGCAGGCACTCGCGCAAATCCCGTGCGCCAATACCAACGGGCTCAAACTGCTGGATGCGGTGCAGTACCATTTCGACCTCATCCATCTCTACTTCCATCTCGGGAGGCAGTGAGGCGAGTATGTCGTCGAGGGATTCTTCCAGGTAGCCATCGGCATTGATGCCGTCGATCAGCGCGGCCGCAATCTCGTAGTCGGTTTCCGACATCGGGATCAGGTTGAGCTGCCACTCCAGATGGCTTTGCAGGGTTTCACCTGTGCCAGTGCGCGAGGTGTAGTCCCAGTCTTCTTCATTTTGGCTGGGTAGCGAGCTGGCTGATGTCTGGTAGACATCCTCCCACTGGGTATCCACTGGTAACTCATTGGGGATTTGCTCATTCCAGTTGCCGTCCTGCTCTGGCTGGCTATGCTGGTCTATGGCATCCATGGATACGGGTTCGGGTAGGGTGACGGCAGATGGGTCGCCGTCGCTGTCGCCATCGCTGCCCGCAGAGCCGGCGGCGCTGTAGTCGTCGTCGCCTTCGTCGGCCATCTCCAGCATGGGGTTGGCCTCCAGTGCTTCCTGCACCTCCTGCTGGAGGTCGAGGCTGGATAGCTGTAGCAGTCGGATGGCTTGCTGCAGCTGCGGCGTCATCGTCAGCTGCTGTCCCATCTTGAGGACGAGCGAGGGTTTCATTTTTTGGCGAACTACCTTATGCGCTTGGTCAAACTGTTATCGAGGCCGCTCTGGCTCATATCATCCTGTAGCATGCCTGAAACTTTTATCGTTTTATAGCCGAAACGCGTGCCCCAGATAGACTTCACGTACCTTCTGGTCTGCCATGACGGCATCCGCGTCGCCTTCGGCAATGATGGTGCCTTCGCTAACGATATAAGCCTTGTCACAGATATCCAGGGTTTCGCGTACATTGTGATCGGTGATAAGTACGCCGATGCCCTTGTCTTTGAGGTGCTGGATGATCTGCTTTATGTCGTTGACCGAAATGGGGTCCACGCCCGCGAAGGGCTCGTCCAGGAGTATGAAGCTGGGATCTGTGGCGAGTGCGCGGGCGATCTCGGCGCGCCGCCTTTCGCCTCCGGACAGGCTCATGCCCAGGTTGTCGCGCAGGTGTTGAATATGAAACTCACGCAGCAGCGACTCTAGTTTTTCCTTGCGACCCTCGGCTTTCAGATCTTTGCGGGTCTCCAGAATGGCCATGATGTTATCTGCCACCGTCAGCTTGCGGAAAATCGAGGCCTCCTGTGGCAAGTAGCCAATACCTTCGCGCGCGCGACCGTGCATGGGCAGCGCGGTGATGGCTTTATCGTCGATTCGCACTTCGCCCTGATCTGATTTGACCAGGCCTACAATCATGTAGAAGCAGGTTGTTTTGCCAGCCCCGTTGGGCCCCAGCAGGCCAACGACTTCTCCGCTACTGATCGAGACGGAGACGTCTTTGACAACGTTACGTGCTTTGTAAGTCTTGGCCAAGTGACTGGCTGTTAATGTACTCATGGCGCAGTGGGCTCGCTTTCACCGCCAGTGGCACCATTGCCGCGACTACGCGGCTGAATGGTAATTTCAATGCGGCCACTGCCGTTGCTGCTGGCGCCGCTGCCAGTGCTGCCGCTGCGCCCTGCATCGACAACCTGTGCCGGTATGTCGTAGCTGACATAGTCACCCTGGAAGGTATTGCCGGACTGCTCCAGGAAGGCGTTGTCGATCAGCACGACGCGTTCATCTGCGGCGTAGTACTCGATCGTTTGGGCGCGTGCCTTGACCGGTGGCTTGTTGGCTTCGGGTGTCTGCTGGTAGGTGGCAGGACCGCCCTGCGTGACCATTTTGTTCAGTTGACCACTAGCGTCAGTGGTCAGGGTCACCCGGCTGCCAGCCAGGCGCATGCTGCCCTGAGTAATGATGACGTTGCCGGTATAAACCGCCGTATTACGCTTGTCGTCCAGGGTCGCAGCATTGGCCTGGATGCGTATAGGCTGGCTACTGTCGCTGGGCAACGCGATTGCTGAAGCTGCTGGATAGAGCATCAGCGTCATGACGAAGAGGGATTTAGCGCACCTCATGTTGGCCTCGTACAGTGGACAGCAGCTTCAAGCGGCCGTCATTGAGAAATAACTGCATGCCCGTGGCGGTTGTTACGCTGCGGGCTGCTTCGATTTTAACGTCCTGATCGGTTTCGGCATAATCGCGTGCTGGAAACAGGGTCAGGGCGGAGGTGCTCAGGCGTCTGGTTGGCTGATTGGTCAGTTGTTGTTGCAATAGTACGTTAGCTTTCAGGTCAACGCGGTCGCCGTTTTCTGTGACCAGGCCTTCGTCTGCTTCAAGCAGCCAGGGCTTGGGGTCTTCGCCACGATAGAATACCAGCTTGGGTTGCTCTAAATGCGTGCTGCCATCTTCTACCTGATGTACTGCGTGCGTGCTGGTCAGTTCGTAGGCCGTTTTGCCTTCTTTGCTCAGAGCCTGAATGCGCGCGTTATCGATATAGAAGTCTGGTCGGGTCGAGCTGCTGTCCGTGGCTGGCGTAAAGCTGGCTGGGCGGATATTCCAGTACCCCATGCTCAGGGCAAGTATCACCCCGATTGCGACCAGTAGCCCGGTCAGCAGGTAACGTGGCACGTTCAGTTTCACAGGTAGGCCGCCTGGGCATCTTCCAGTGTGCCTTGTGCCTGCATGATAAGTTCGCAGAATTCGCGTGCAGCACCCGCACCGCCAGTGGCCGTTGTGATGCCATGCGCATGCTTGCGAACAAAGCCGTCAGCGCTGGCAACCGCCATGCCCAAGCCGACCTGGCGA
>Ga0207900_100042_pt1 | contig 130325 bp, 126 predicted proteins | sample LinPmetageLP39_FD_184052 | JGI IMG/M metagenome (GOLD analysis project Ga0207900, IMG submission 184052) | Marine viral communities from the Pacific Ocean - LP-39 (SPAdes) | ecosystem: Environmental > Aquatic > Marine > Oceanic | place: Pacific Ocean | collected 2010-06-14
ATCACTTGACGATAGGATTAAATAAAGATGTTTTATTGCACTTCAATGAATTGGTGAATTTCAATCTCAGAAAAATACTAATCGCCTATAAACCTAATAAGGGCCATACCTTCCTATTCCCCTCATTTACTTGACTTTATGTTAATTTAATGTTACGTTAGAATTTCAATTGGATCGATTTAGATGCTTTTGACTCCATTCCTTTATTGGATGAATGCTTTTGAACACCATAGCGACCAGAAGCTTCTCAAGCTATTAAGAGGGAATAGCATGAAGGCCTTCGACGAGATTTACGCTCGTTACTGGAAGAAGCTATATCTATTCGCTTACAGCATTTTGGAAGATCGGGAAGTGTGTGAAGATATTGTCCAGGACATTTTCACCTATCTATATACCAGGCGAAAAGAACTGAATGTATCCGAGCTAAAACCATACTTGTTCCAAAGCATCAAATTTCAGGTGATCAAACACCTAAGAAATGACAAGATTGCTCAACACCATGTCGAAAGGATAAATTCGATTAACTTTTCCAACAACACGGAAGAAATGGTTAATTTCCGTGAACTGGAAGAATCTTTGGAGCGCCACCTCAACGAACTCCCGGAGCGCTGCAGAGAAATCTTTAAACTCAGCCGACAGCAAAATCTCACCAATGAAGAGATTGCAGATCAATTGGGATTATCCGTTCAGACCGTCAAGAATCAGATCTCTAAAGCACTAACATACCTCCGCTCCAAGCTGGACTATGTGATCACCATCTCTATCATTTTCCTCTACTCACCTTTTGTTTAGGATCTGGAGAGATGGCCTAATTCATTTTTGATGTTTTATGCCTGCAGATTGGATAGGAAACAAAAACTGTTTGACCATAGGGAGTTTTTTGTTTCCCAATTGGAGGTTTTAAAATATCGTTGAAAAATGAATTCAGCCTTGATTTCTTTCTGTATCAAGGTAGAAAGTAAGAGCCGGTCCGGCTGTAGGACATTAGAATGAATAAACAAGTAGTCCTACTTCATTTCACAAAAAAATCACCCTTCAAAAACCACCTCCAAACCCTTCAAACTCACTTTCTGGAAATTTCTTCAACTTTTTTCATTTCCTCGATAGTACTTCCACCCTTCGAAACCTACTTACATATATAAACACAAATTATACACGCAATTAACCTGGCAGTGATATGGATAAGGTAGAAATGGAAAGGCTCCTTGAAAAATACCAGAGAGGCCTTTGCAGTGACTCGGAGAAAAAGCTTGTAGAAGACTTTCTCCAGTCCTATCAAAAGAACAATGAGTGGATTGACTGGAAACATGGAGATGAAGACCAGACAGGAGAACGAATTTATATGAAAGTACGAGCAGCCATAGAAGAAAAACAAGAACCAGGAATCTTCCAAAGATCCCTGCGCTATGCCGCTATTGTGGCTGTGGTGGCTGCCGCTGCGGTTTTAGGTTATCTACAATTCTATCAGTTACCGGAGACGCCAGCCATCAGAATGATCACCAAAACCACCCAGAGGGGACAGAAGGCAAACATTGTTTTAGCCGATGGTACCACCATTCGACTAAACTCCGAGAGCTCACTGACCTATCCGGAGAGTTTTACTAATGAAACTCGAGAAGTGAAGTTAACCGGAGAGGCGTTCTTTGATGTGGCTCGTAATGAACAGAAGCCATTCATTGTCGAGTCTGGAGAGATTAATACAACAGTATTAGGTACCAGTTTCAATATCAAAGCTTTCCCTGACAAGAATATTGTAGTAACCGTCGCTACTGGCAAGGTCCAGGTAGAGACCTCTTTGTCTCCCCATTCTCAAGGGGGAAATGCCGAAGGCAGAGGGGGTTCAAGAGTATTACTCACACCCAACCAGCAAGCGGTATATGAGCCTTCGGGATCACTTCAGAAACGTGAAGTTGACTTGAGTAAATACCTTGCCTGGCAGGAAGGCAGAATAATCTTTGATGAGATCCCATTGGGGGAAGCGATCTTGATCTTAGAACGCTGGTACAATGTTTCATTCGTACTTGAAACTAAACTGATAGGCAATTGCATCATTCGCAATGAATACAATGATGAAAACCTCCTCAATATTCTGGAAAGCTTCAAGCACATTTTGGGGGTTGAATACCGATTCGATAACGAAAGCAATAGCATCATCCTTTTTGGAAAAGGATGTGATCAATCTCTAAGCCATTCTGGTGAAGAACCAAACCATAAACCTAACTGATATGAAAGCAATGATTTACCAATTGATACCTCCATGATTTGAATGAGAAACTAGCCTGAAAAGGCACAATAGGCAGTTGCATGAAAAAACCCGTGATTGTTCGCACCAACCACGGGCTACTAAGAACAACGCCTTTAAATCTTAAAGACATTATTCACTCTAATTCAAATTTAATGAAAACAGATGTACTAGAACTACTCATGTTTGCATCCAAACATACATTTAGATTATTTCTGGTCCAGGTGATAGCAATGAACCTGTTGATTGCCAAATCAGGATCGGGCCAGAACCTGGATGATACCTTTGTCAATATGGAGCTCAACAATGCCTCATTGATTGAAGCGTTTAATTTGATCGAAGAACAGACCAAGTTCACTTTCGGTTATGGCAGAGAAATCATTGATAGCCAACATAAGGTAAGTCTAATAGCGCAAAACCAGAGCCTGAGACTTGTCTTGGACAAACTCAGCACCGATGCACACTTAAACTTCCATAGAGTCAATAGGAACATATCAGTCAGTCCTGTTAAGGAGACATTGGATCAAACAGACAAACAAATTCCGGATGTTGGGAAAGATCAGTCGAGTTATAATGTGTCAGGGATAGTAAGAGCTCCAGATGGCCAACCCATTCCTGGAGTCAATGTGGTCGAGAAAGGCACTGCGAATGGCACGGTAACCGATGTTGATGGTAACTATAGTATCACCGTCTCCAGTGAAGAGGCCATACTCACATATTCTTTTATTGGTTACAGAACCATGGATATTCCAGTAGATGGCCAAACCAGAATAGATATATCCATGAAGGAGGATGTTTCTACACTAAGTGCTGTAGAAATTTATTCAACTGGCTACCAACAGCTTCCTCCAGAACGTGCTACAGGCTCCTTTGCCTTTGTAGATCAGGAGCTGATCAAAAGATCTACAAGCACAGACATCATCTCTAGGTTGGAAAGCGTAACACCAGGTTTGCTTTTCGATAAGAGAGGCGCAAGCGACGCAACAGGCATGGATCAGAGAAACTTAAGGATCAGGGGTGTCAATAGCATAGAGTCAGACAATAGCCCCTTGATTGTCGTTGACAACTTTCCTTATGAAGGAGATATCAATAATATAAATCCCAATGACGTGGAAAGTGTCACGGTATTGAGAGATGCCGCAGCGGCATCTATTTGGGGAGCACGTGCCGCCAATGGCGTCATTGTAATAACCTTAAAGCAAGGCAAGAAAAACCAGCCACTTTCAGTTTCCTTCAGTTCCAATATCACCGTAGGAGAAAAGCCTGATTTGCACTATTCTCCCAGATTCATCTCCTCTCCTGATTTCATTGGTTTGGAAGAAGAACTATTCAATCGTGGTTATTACAATAGCACAGAAAGCAATCCGTTTAAGACCCCTTTGTCTCCGGTGGTTGAATTACTCATTCAGGAAAGAGATGGCCTCATCTCTTCAGAAGAATTGAACGATGCATTAAAACAATTAGGTCAAAATGACGTCCGCAATGAAGCAGAAAAGTATTTCTACCGTAAAAGTATCCTACAACAGTACGCGCTAAACATTAGCGGAGGTAATGATAAGGTTCAACACTATTTATCAGCAGGGTATGATAAAAACTTATCCAATATTGATGGAAATGATCTGCAACGCATCACATTAGTATCCAGAAATACCTTTCAGCCAATCAAGCCACTACAGCTTGCATTGGGGATAAACCTCACCAATCAACAACAACACAATAATGGGTTTAGGTGGGGACAGACAGGAACAGAACTCCCTTACAATAGGTTTGCTGACGAAGTGGGTAACTGGTTGTCCGTTACCAACACACTAAGATCGACATATCTTCAGGAAATGGAAGATCAGGGACTTATGGATTGGCAGTATCGCCCATTGCAGGAAAAGTCACTCAATGACATTTCCGACGCTAACACAGAATATCGAATCAATACAGGATTAGAATACAAGATAGTAAATCCACTAAGCATCAGCTTAAAATACCAATACCAGCAAATAAATGGCCTGTATGAAAATTTACAGGATAAGAACAGCTTCTATATTAGAAATCAGGTAAATCGCTTCACACAGGAAGATGGTAGCAGTCTTTTTCCCTATGGAGATATTTTAACCAGACGAGCAAATAAACAAGTGGCTCATTCAGCTCGAATTCAAACAAACTATCAACAGAAGCTATCAAATGACCATATGCTATCGGCTCTGGCAGGGATGGAAACCAGGCAGGTACATTCCGAAGGATATAGTACGGAAGTCTATGGGTATGATGATAATGTTTTGACTTATGAAAACCAGCTCGATTATATCACATGGTACCCGACTTTGCCAAGAGGAGCTGCTCGCATTCCACTGCCATCAACCTCATTGAGTGACTTGACAGATCGATACCTTTCGTACTTTGGAAATGCCTCCTATACCTTCAAAAACCGATACGTACTTACAGGAAGTGCTCGATATGATGCTTCTAATTTGTTTGGGGTGAAGACCAATCAGAAAGGCGTACCATTATGGTCGATCGGTTCCAGTTGGACCATTTCAGAAGAGCCATTTTATCATAGCTCTCTTTTATCATATTTGAGAATGAGAGCTACCTATGGAAGCAATGGAAATATCAATAAATCGGTTACTGCATTCCCTACAGCGACTTACGGAACCGATAGAACAACCAGTCAGTCAATGCTTAGCCTGAGCACTCCTGGAAACCCGCAATTGCGATGGGAGAAGATTAATATGATCAATCTGGGAGTCGACTTTGCTTCGAAGGACGATAGAATATCAGGAACCTTCGAATTCTACAACAAGCACGGGCATGACATCATTGGAGAAATGCCCTTGGATCCTACCACAGGGGCTGTATTAAGTTCCAACTTGACAAACAAAATAAACTATGCTGAAACACAAACCCGTGGTTTTGATCTCCAGCTGAATACGATCAATATTGATAGGCATTTTCAATGGTCTTCCAATATTTTATTAAGCTACTCTGGCAATAAAATTCTCAAATTTTCCAACGAATCGTTGCGCTATACCACTATTATCAGCGGCACATCCCTGAATACGTCAGGTCTTCCCCAGGAGGGTAAACCAATTGATGGCTTATACAGTATTCCCTGGTTCGGTCTAGAACATGAAACCGGAGATCCATTGGTTGAAATTGATCAGGAGTTAGTGAAAGACTACTCGACTTATGTGCGAAACCTTACCATTGAAGATTTAATCTATAATGGTGTAAATGTGGCTCCCTTCTACGAATCGCTGAGAAACAATTTTTCATGGAAGGGCCTCTCTCTCAGTGTAAATGTTAGTTGGAAAACAGGCTACTACTTTAGAAGAAGTACCCTTAGCTATACAAACCTATTCAGCAACTGGGAAATGCATGAAGACTATATGGGTCGATGGCAAAACCCTGGTGATGAAAATCACTCAAATATCCCCTCAATGCCCGAATCTTCAGATAATTACCGAGATATTGTTTACAAGAACTCTGAAGTTTTAATTGAAAAGGGAGACCACATTCGTCTGGAGGATGTTAATATAGGTTACACATTATCTCAGAACTCATCACCTTGGTTGCCTTTTAAGGAATTGAGAGTCTTTGGCTACGCTCGTAATCTTGGTATCCTCTGGCAGGCTAGCAAGTCCGGTCTTGATCCAGATTATCCAAACGCATCTTACCGAACACCAAGAACCTATTCCATCGGCCTCAATGCTACCTTTTAACAACATCCGTCATTGCGATGAAGCTGAGTTTGCGAAGCTCAAGAAGCAATCTCCTTCTCGTCACCCTGAGCCTGTCGAAGGGTCAATACTAACTGTCAAAGACTAAAAACATGAAATCAATAAAAATTACATACATCATCTTACTCTTCACCATGACCTCATGCGCTGAAGAATGGCTCGATATCAAGCAAGACAAATCGATGGTTGTACCTCAATCACTTGCTGACCTGCAGGCACTATTAGACAACTCCAATGAATTCAACTTCTACTGTACACCTATGCTAGGTACAATATCTACCGATAATTTTTACCTTTTGGATGAAGATTGGAATGCCATTAGTTCCGCAGAACAAAAAAATAGCTATATATGGGCTGAGGATATCTATGAAGGCAGTACCAGTTATAGCTACAATAATCCTTATCAGGCGGTCTTACTGGCAAACTTGGCTTTAGAAGGATTGGTTAGGATCAATCCGCAAAAACATGAGCAACAATCTTGGGATAACATCAAAGGAAGTGCACTCTTCTACCGAAGCTGGATGTTTTACTTGTTAGCTCAAACTTATTGTACACAGTATGTTCCCTCTACGGCAAACATCGACTTTGGGATTCCATTACGCCTGGAATCCGACGTAAATCTAACTTCCAAAAGATCCTCTGTACAACAAACCTATGACCAGATCATCCAGGATACAAAGCAAGCGTTAGAGCTGCTCCCATTAGAGCCCGTTATTAAAACTAGGCCTGGACAAGCTGCTGTCAATGGACTATTAGCTAAAGTGTACTTGCAAATGGAAAATTACCCGGAGGCCTTAAAATATGCTAGAGCAGCCTTGGAAATTCAAAAGAATTTGCTGGACTTCAATATACTGGATAGCACCGCAGATTATCCTTTTCCTAAAATGAATGACGAGGTTATTTTCCATAGCACACTATACCCATTTTCAAGCATATTAAATAGCCATCACATCGATGAAACATTATATGAATCATATCAGGAGAATGATCTGAGACAAGACTTGCTGTTTTGGAATGATGGAGATCGAAAGGCATTTAGAGGGTCATATGACGGATCATCGGGGCAGTTCAATGGAATAGCAACTGATGAAATGTATCTGATTGTTGCTGAATGTGAAGCTAGAGCCAATAATTCACAGGAATCCCTGGAGGCTCTGAATACATTACTGGCTACGCGATGGGTTCAGGGAACTTTTGAATCTATAGAACTTGAGGAAGACCTATTGGATATCATTTTGTCTGAGCGGAGAAAGTCATTGCTCTTTCGAGGGGTTAGATGGATGGATCTAAGACGATTAAATAACGATGGGGATAGAGTAATTACATTAACTCGTACGGTAAACGGATCAGTTTATACCCTTCCACCAAACGACAATCGCTATGTATTTCCCATTCCAGATGATGCCATTAATGCATCAGGAATGGCACAAAATCCTAGATAGTGAGTGTCACCAATTCAAATTGCTAACTCAATTAATATGAAATTAATCGCGTCTATCAAGAAGATAGTTTTTAAATTATTGTTCATAACCATACTTATTGCCTGCCAGAATACGAATCAGAAATTGATTGTTGAACCACTTTCTGTTGGAGATAGATTGACATCAGCACAATCTAGAATAATTACTGAAGCGAGTAAAACAATTGTTAACGTAGAATCTGATAATTCCTTAATTATTTTCCAATTTATTGATACCCATTGTAGTGTTAGTCGTAATAGTGTTCCGATTCTGCAAGAACTTCAGCAAACATTTCATGATGATTTAAAGATTATTCTTGTTACACATGAGAAAGATTCGTTAGTCCAAGAAATCGCTATGAAGTATGACTGGCAGCTTCCCATAATTACAGGAGACACTACAATTGGTAGGCTCTTTCCTTATCAAATAGTTCCTCATCAGGTTTGGCTCAAAGGCCTAGAAGTTAAGGCAATTACTGATTGGCAATATGCTACTGAAGAAAACTTCCGTCGACTTATTAACGGGGAGAATGTCAAAACCAATCTTAAAAAGGAAGAAATCATAAATCTTTCAGAGCCACTCATTGCTAGTGGCATTCAACCTGTATATCAATCAGCTATCACCTCCCGTATAAATGCTGGTTCTGGGATTCGCCGATTGAGCAACCATTTTCTGGCTTACAATGCTAGAATTAAAAGCCTCTACCGGATTGCTTATGGTATGCCTAATTTTCCAACAAATGCCTACGTTCACGTGGAGGTCAATGATTCATTGAGTTGGCTTATTGATGGTCCCTCGTCCGATATTACAGGTGATTATAAACTAGACAGCGTCTTCTTGGCCTGGAGAGATAGGTATACTTTCTGTTACAATTTGGTTTACCCTGAAGGAATCACTATTCAAGAGTCCGAGTTACATTCAAAGATGCAGATGGATCTTAACTATTTCTTTCAACAAACACTTGGAATTACTGCCTTTTTGGAAAAGAAACTTGTTAAATGTTTTGTACTCATCAATACTGATAATGGTGTTTCCTATCATACTAAAGGGGGTAATCCGTTCTTATCCCGATCCAGTCAAAATTACAGGATAATCAATCAACCTCTTTCTTTATTAATTGGTCAAATCAGATTCAGACACAATGATTTAGGCATGCCAGTAATTAACAATACGGGCTACTCAGGTAATGTTGATATTTCGTTTCCTGGAGATTTGGGAGACCTAAATAACGTTAATAAAGGCCTGGAAAAATACGGACTCCAGTTTGTAGAGAAGGAACTGGAACAAGAAGTTGTGGTGATTTCAGAAGTGAACGACAATTCACTCTAAACATTAAAAATCCTCTTCATACAACCAGCTTCAGCCCTCCGGATCTTTCGGGGGGTTGACTCTTTCAAACCCCACCATACAAAATGACTAAAAAGAACAGCTTAGACATCAATCTCAATATTAACCTCGAAACAAATGGTTCTAAACAGCCAACCACACTGAAGCTGAGCAATACCAAAATAGAGACGAGTATGACCGTGGCTCAGCTGGCATTTCTCTCACGTCTCTTTTTTGAAGCAGGCTTGTTCACCAATCAAAATAAAAGTGAAGCACTGAGCGCTATTGCTGAGAATTTTGTCACCTCCAATGCGACTACCATTTCTCTCAAAAGTCTCAAGTCCAAATTCTATACGGTAGATCCGCCAACCAAAGAATCAACCAAAGCTTTTCTGGAAGATTTGATCAATAGTATCTAACCCCACTTTGTCAAATTGATTTTCTTCGCCTTCCCTTTAGGGATACCAGGGTAAAAAAGGCGAAGTTGACAAAGTATGGTTAATTCCTTGAGTCTCGCTGAACCAGTATATAACATTAGATAAAACACCTAATATTGTTAGAGAATTTCAGGAAAAAAATTGGCTTACTTAGGTTGCACAACCTTTCAGTAGATCACTTCCACATCTCCTTAAATGGCTTAAATGAATGAATGAGGTGTTGTGTAAATACGTTATTAACTAATTTATTAAATCAAATGATGTTAAAAACACCCTCTATGCTCATTTAATCAAAAGGTTGATGCCTGATTGCTTAACCAATGCAACTACCGTTTCTTGTCAGTATTTAGAATATTTGTTGGATATCAAACGCCACAAAATCAACTAGTGAATTACGAATTGGAAACGCTTTACTCCCTAATCTTTATCGAACTGGAGATGTCCGATCCAGATGCAATCGATCAATGGGAATCTAAACTCAAACAGGAGTTTGATCGAATAAAGAGAGCTTTTATCAATACCGTTTTTGGAATAGGAAGTGAACAGAAAATTGAACGATACATTCAGCAACATCAGGCAGAGCTCACAAGAATGTTAGATGAGTTAACCAGGAGCTATTCGGCTGATAGAGCCAAAAGGCAAGTATTCCAGGTGTTGTTTTATAAAGCACACAAGATCATAGAGGAGCTTTTGGATTTTGTTGAAAAACATTTCTCCAGGTACTTCAATGTAGATGCTAAAATTCCTGATAGCTATAAAGAAATAGTGGCCAAAGACTTTCGGAAGAAGGTGCGTCGTATGGAAAAGGTATTGGAGTCATTTGAATTAGATCAAAAAGTACAAGCAATTTTGCTGGCCCCCTCGAGGCGCATCAGCACCAAGAGGCCTTTAACCTATAGGGAACTCATGTACTTGAAAACCTTACAAGAGCAGTTGTTTGAACTGCCAAATGTTGAGTGGCCTGAGCAGGACAAGCGGATGCACATCTTATTGACCATGATCTATATCAACTTCAACTCCTACAAGTTCTTTGCATGTTGTGTAGCTCATTTGACCTCCATGTATCAGAATGAGGATACATTGGTTGGTCAGATTGATAAGCTAGCCTGGTTATCCAAACTGATTAATCAAACACAGCAAAAGCCTGGAGTTGCCTATAAATTGGGTAGGGACTCACTCAAATCGAGCTTACTACAGTGGATTCATGAAGAGATGGCTTTCCTCGAGAAGAGGCACCAATTGACTCTTAACCTACCTATCAATAAGGCAGAGGAATTAAGTGACTTCAAACTCAATACCAGTTTATCAGTAGCACAGCTGGCGTATTTAACTCGGATACTCTTGGAAGAAAAAATCCTCCTCAACAGCAATCAAAGAGAAGTACTGAAGTTCCTGGCCAGATTCGTTCGTACCAAAAAAGCGGAGAACGTATCTGCCGAAAGCCTCCGCACCAGATACTACAATGTAGACACAAGTACAAAAGAGGCTGTTAAGGATTCTATCATTCGATTACTTAACAATGTCAGAAAAGTAACATAGTTAGCGCTTTTTCAAGTTTAAATATCCAATAAGTTTTTTTGATTCATCTTTCATGCTGCCTTTAATATTCAATCGATTCAAGGTGTTGTTAAAGTGAGGAAGTATTCCATTCGATCTATTGTTGACCCAAAACGGCTTCCAAAAATTTCCTCCGTGGTTCATTCTTCCTCCTTTCATTCTTTCAACGCTACTCACATCCAAGACTAGCAGTTTATCTACAATAAATTTATTGTCTATTGCACCAAGACGCTTGTGAAACTCATTAGCCAAAACTTGGGGCATTATTGGAGTTTCGAAAAATTTGTCATTCAGAATTACCGCTGGGAATATTTTAGTCTTAGAACCTATTTTGCTATCATGCTGGCTTCCATATTTGTTCAACCACTCGATGGTTCTAACCAATTGAATAATGCCGGCATCGCTGTAAAACCGATCAAGATTCTCCTTGTAAAACTCATAAGATCCTTCGAATTTTTGTTTATCCGAAAAATTGGAAGACTTTATTTGAGCTATAAAGACATTTTCCTTATGTCGGATGTATATATCGCATAGCTCCTTCTTAGGATTGCCAAATTTTAATTGATCCGTATGAAGCAACTTAATTTTATAGTTCTTTTTGAAGACCGATTGAAATTGTGAAGCTATATGCCCCTCGAAAAACTGACCTATGAAGCCTCGATATAAGGGGTAATTAATACCCCTTCCTTCTAAATGATCAAAATAAAAATCATTTAATAGTTGGCGATAGAATTTGTCTAATAGAAGCTCTATGTCTAGGGTTACAAACTGGCTGTCTGAGTACTTAAATACGGGCCACTTATAAAGCGTAAACAGATCTAAATCATGCCTTTTTTTAATTGGTTTATAGGCACTCATCCATTCCAGTAAGGCATACCCATCCGGGTATTTTTTCCCATCAATTTGAATCCAAAATGTTAATTTTTTGTCTTGATTTATATTCATATAAATTTCGATCAAAGAGGTTATGTAGGATTTTGGATTCAATCCCGATTTGCTCAGAAATTCCGAAAATTCTTTTTCATAAAACGGGTCTTTATTGAAGTACTCTGTAAGTGAAATGTACCTGTTAAAAAGGAAAATTGGATTTGATATGATATTCAATTCACTTAACAAAGCTTGTTGTGCTGTTACGTGTTCCAATTCCGTTATTTCCTCAGCACTTTTCTCTTTTTCATATTTGATAATCACCTCATTACACGCCAAGCAGAATTCTATTAGGTGTATCCAAAACTCTCTGTTATATATGAATTTTTCTTTTTTCCGTTTCAGATGGCGATAACAGTAATCTATTCCAAAGAGACTTCCAGCCCTATTGAAAATCACTACTTGTTTCTGAACAGAATTACTGAACCTATTTAACCGATTATAGAGGTCACCCAAATAAGAATCCCTGGACCCGAACCATTTTTCAAGTAGAGCTTCTTGGGTAGAAGTTGAAGTGTTTAAGGCAAGATCACTTTTACTCCTGAGTGCATAATTGATATTAACCAGCTCCAAGAGCACTACTTCTAGTGGGTATTGAGTTATTCGTTGAAGTGCTGCGTCTCCAGTCTTATTGAATAAATCTTTGTACCCGGCAATGATAATATATGTGATGCCGAACAAGTTTCTTTATTGTGACAATTAATCCTTCGTTTGAAATGAATATACAGAAAACTGATTAAATATTAGTTGGCGTTGCTTATCAATCCTCTACTATACCTTCCAATCCATTATCAGTTAGAAAGCTCACATACTCCGCCACCATCCGGAGGTTAAATAGTGGCATTCCTTGTAGTTCCAATAGGGTAAACTCCGTCATCTCAGAGAGCATCTCAAAACGATTTTCCCTGGCCATCTCTTTAAATTCATCACTCAGGTTTAGTTCAGAAATGGGTTGATCTAGTAGGTTGGTGGTTTTCATTACCATAAGTATAATTTATTCCCACCACTATAAAAAAGTAGCGTGGGTCATCAGCCATTGGCCTCAGAGGTACCTCCAAGCACCCATTACGCACAATAAACTGAGCCCACGCGTAGCGTGAGCGACCAGTCTATTTTCCTTGCGTAATTTGAAATTTGGAGGTTTTCTAAGGCACAGAAAATAGCTTATCGCTATAGTATTTTATTCAATATGTCTTTTTCTATTCCAAAGGTACTGTTTTGCGATCATCACATCCAGAATTGCACCATCTAATTCTGATGTCAAACTTTTTTCATTCCGTTATTCGCTGATTATCAGTAATGTACTTAGGGTCCTGCAACCCAAGTGACTGTTTTTTCATTTCCATTTTCACCTGCTTTGCCATCAAACTAAAACAATTCAAAAACTATGGCAGCATCCATTATTACTACAGAAGACCTACAGCAATTCAAGCACGAGTTACTAGGAGAGATCAAGGAAATCCTTTCAGAAAACTCAGGTTTGCAAACCAAGAAATGGCTCAAGTCTCCTGAAGTTCGCAAACTACTTAGCATCTCTCCTGGCACACTCCAAAACATGCGCGTCAACGGAACACTTCCATTCACGAAAATCGGAGGAGTCATCTACTACGACTACCAGGACATCCAAAAAATGCTCACCGAAAACCGCATCGACAATAAATTCTGAGTCTAGAGGATGGCCATTGAATCCTGAGTGCCCGAAAAAATTGAGGCTTGCAGAAATAAAATGCAAAAGCCTGTTTAAGTCCCGATGCAATCGGGATGAGTTTGCTTTTGCGTGCTTGCTCAACTCAATTTTTTAGCTCAGGATTTACAGGCCTTGATTTTTTGCTTCGTTTTTCATCTAAGGAAAAATGAAGGGCCTCCCCGGCTAGCGGGGTATTAGATAGAAGATATCAACGGCTTAAGCGTAAAAAGTCCCTCGCGGCTTGAGCGAGAACCACAATGTACTTGTGTATTAATGAACTTCATAAAACACTACTTGGCTGTAATGAACAAGATCACAGAAGACAACAGGCTGCATGCAACACATGTCAGCCTGTATATTTCTCTATTCACATTATGGAACCTCAACCGTTTTGAGAACCCAATATCAATCAATCGCGAAGAGGTGATGAAGATCAGTAAAATTGGTTCCAGGAATACTTACCACAAGTGCCTGAAGGAGCTTGACCAATTAGGCTACCTGGAATACCTACCATCACATAACCCACTCAAAGGAAGTTTAATTAACATGTACAATTTCAGTACTAGTGATGTACAAGCTTTGAGCAACACCAGTCCCAAAAATGATACAAGTAGTGTGCAAGCATTGAGCCCTTCATTAAACAGTAATAAACACTTAAAACAAACAAACACACATGTCAATAAAAATTTCAATGAACCCTTATGAACTCTTAGAATTTCAAAAAATGAGCGATAGCCCACAGAATTCTAAGAATTCTTAAATGTGGCATTGAAGAATGAGCGTATTGAAAAATTGAGAATAGAAAATTAAAGTGCGAAAAGCTGTTTGAGCGCAGCGAGTTTTTTTTCGTGTGTAGCTATAACTCAATTTTTCCGCTCAGGCTTCACAGCCTTGACTTTTTCTTTGCTTCGTTTCTTTTGTGTCAAGACAAAAGAAATGAAGGACCTCCCCGGCCAGAGGGGAAACTAAAACTAAATTTTTAAATGATCGAACTTGGTATATCCGAAGAGTTTCAATCAAACATCTTCCCCTTCCCAGAATGCATCTCCATCTTGGAGCATTCTGGTAAACGCCTGTATGGAGACCACTTCCGGATAATTGAGGAAGATCACGAAGTAATTTTCAAACTTCTGGTGTACTTCCTCCGTGATCAGGAGAATGCAGAGAGGCTTGGCATCTCCTTCAGAAAAGGCATCCTCCTCACCGGGGCTTTTGGTTGCGGCAAAACCTCCTTAATGAACCTGATGCGCTACATCTCCGCAAAATTCACCCATCACATCATGATCCCATGTCGAAAGATAGCTTTTGAGTTCAATAAAGAAGGCTTTTCAGTCATCCAGAAATACAGCGATCAATCCTTCATTACCAGTAACCAGGACTGGACACCCAAAATCTATTGCTTCGACGACCTAGGGGCGGAGACCATCATGAAGCACTACGGCACTGATTGCAATGTCATGGCTGAGATTCTTCTTAGCAGGTATGATCTGTTCATCAGTCACGCCATGCTCACTCATATTACTACAAATCTCTCGGCTTCAGAAATTGAGGAGCTGTATGGTCAGAGAGTTAGGTCCAGATTGAGGGAAATTATCAACCTAGTTTCATTTAGCGAAAAGACTGACGATAAACGCTTTTAATGTTTATTTTACCCTAAACAGGGTATTTACAATGATGTTCATTTTTACTAATCTTATCAAAATAAAATTTTATGGGAAGTTCAGGTACTGGCAGTTTTTCAGATTACTCAGATTATAAACCATCAAATTCGGGAAATCAAGGAGGATCAAGTGGAGAGGATCGATGTAATCGTGCATTCTCCACCCGTCTGGATGAGGTTGGTAGGTCTGATTTTTTCCAACAGAACAATGATGTTCCGTCAACAAATAGTCAGGTTTCAATAACAATGGGAACTAGACTTGAAGTAAGAGATGCTGATAACATAGTAATAGGTTTTTTGCCAACAAGTTTCAATTATTTGGCATTGTGCATCTCTTATGGGTTTCGGTATGAAGGCCGTGTTTCTTCTTCTACAATTTCACCAGTACCTTCTATCGAAGTAGACATAATCCCTCTTACATGAGCCAACTGAACATTGGGATTCTCGGTGATGTAGTTATAGATGTTACTCAGTTTTCATCTGCCAATGAAACCAAAATGAGATTAGGTGGGATAGCCCATGCAGCCAGGGGCTTTTGGAGTCTTAATTGCGACTATAATGTATTGTATATGGCTCCTGAATATCTAGACCAATCAATTAAAGATTATTTAAGTAAGCACGGAGCTATCAGGGTAGACAAGATAGGGAATGTGGTAGGTGCTCCTTACGTTTTTTTGATTAAGGAAGAAAAGGAAATAGGTGATCAAGGTTATGAGTTTTTGCTGAGAGATAATATTTCAATTAGATATCTATCACCTGATTCCCAGTTGATTCTGGACGATCTTTTGATAATCTCTGGAAACTATGATATGAATAAGATCAAATCTGAATATATCTCTTCTGGTACAAGGATTCATCTCGATCTTGCCAACAATGTCACTTCTTTTAATTGTTTCGATGAACTTGAAATACAATTTGAAACCATTTTCTTGTCCACTTCTTCAGATATTTTTCGAAAACACTATGCTGGCGATTTTGTTCAATTTGCTAAAAATTTTAAAGATTGGGCGAATCGAATAATTCTTAAGGAAAATAGAGGAGGAGCCAGGGGATATGACTTTTCTAATGATCAAGTTTTCCTCTCTGGTTCTCATACGCAACCTATTGCTCATTCGGTAGGTGTAGGAGACGTTTACAATAGTGCCTATGTGACCACATATCGAGAACTCCCTTTCCAGGAAGCTATGGATTTCAGCAGTTGGATGGCGGCCGAATATGCCGTGACCACCTACCCAAATGACTTTAAGGCGGCTGCTCAAAGAATTATCAATTCTTTTTTGCAGCTTAAAAACATAAAAGGGATAAGCCTTCCTTGGGAGCAAAGAAAGGCGATCAATATTTACATAGCTGCTCCTGATTTTGATTTTCTCGATGTTTCAGAAATCGATAACGTTGCAGCTTCCTTATTATATCATAACTTCAATCCACGCAGGCCAGTCAAAGAAAATGGTCAAATGCCTCCAGAAGCATCGAAGGAAACAAAAAGAGAACTACATCGCAAGGATATGAATCTACTTCGTGAATGTAAGTTGATGGTTGCCGTTTTAATCGGCAATGACCCGGGCACCCTCATAGAAATTGGGTTGGCCAAAGCTATGGGAATGCCAGTTTTTGTCTATGATCCATTTCATATAGCTGAGAATTGTATGTTAACGGAAACACCTGATTTATTGTCTTCTGATTTGGATGACATTATTTCAGAAGTATTTTCAAAAGCCGCTTCTTTATGACAACAGAAAATATTCTATTGGCTTCCGGAGGGATGGATTCCACTACTTTGGCATATCATTTAAAAGATCAAAAACTTGATTTTGTTCCTTTATTTATTCACTACGGACAGCATTGTGCTGACACTGAGTTAGCAACTCTGAGAAAAGTATTGCCAGAAGGCAAATTTCGCAAAATCGAAATAGTCGACATTAGCTCAGTTTACAAATATTCCAGTTCAAGATTTATTAAGCCTGCTGATCTTTGGTCTGATGATATTTCGGCAAATGACCTTTATATTCCATATCGAAACATCTTACTTTTGACAGTAGGAGCCAGCTTTGCTCATACATTAGGAGGTAAAAAGGTATATTCAGCGTTCATTGATAGCAATCATGCCAAAGAGATTGACTGTTCAAATGACTTCTTCAATTCAATGGACAAGATGATTGAAGGATACGGTACAATTTCGATTGAAATGCCATTTCGGTATTTCACCAAGTATGAAGTTGCCAGGCTAGGGGTCGCTCTAAAGGCACCCATTGGAGTTACCTTTTCTTGTCAGGCATCACCGGTGATACCATGTGGTGCTTGTCCCAACTGTGTAGATCGCTTAGAGGCTATTCGTAAAATTGAAATTGAGGATATTGATAAATGACTGTATTAATAGAGGCACGTAAGTTGGCTGACTATATATCCAGTTTGGATAATTTTACCACAGTTAATACTTCCGAGAAAGTAGTTTACAATCATATTGCAGCACTCTACACAGATATAGTGCTCCAATCAGGTTTAAACTATCGCAATGTTGTCCTGCCAAGGGTTAGAAGAATAATTACTCGTTACCCTGAGACTTTTAGCATCCCTAACCTACGATTGTTATTGGAAAAGGAATCTCTTTCTAATTTGATGGATTGGTCTCATTCCGTAAAAATTGATAGGATGAAAAGCTTGATACAATTCTCAATTGAAAACGGTATCAACACTGAAATCGATCTAAAAAGATTTTTGCTCACCGAAAGTAATCGGATCAAATTTTTGGAAATTAATGGAGTCGGGCCCAAAACCTTAGATTACACCTTGAAACTCTTGAATTTCGATACAATAGCCGTTGACAGGCATATAACTTCATTTATTCAAATGGCAGGATTGGGAAGGAAGGACTACTTTGAGACTAAAAATGTTGTTGAATATGCCGCTGATCTACTAAACATTTCTAGGTCATCTATGGATGCAAGCATATGGCATTATATGTCTCGGAAAAATTTCCAAACAAGTGAAAAACTAAGTGGTCAGATGGCTATTGGTTTCTCATAGAGTTTTATTGGTTTGTCCTTAGATGATAAGCTCCTCTACTCTGTGCTTCCAAAGAGGAAAGCTATCAATAAGGGAAGAGTTCTTGTTTTGATGCTTTACATGATTGAATTTCAAATCCTGATCTTGAATCTGGGTTCGATAAGCCCTTTTGTAGTTTTCCCTACCTGATTCAAGAATCACATTGAGTATCTCTTGCATGCGTTGGTAGTGGCGTTCATTAGTGCCAGTATATTTGTCAAAGGACCAGATATAGGTTGCATTGGAATTCAACAACTCCCAAATAAAGTGATTCTCAGTTTTGCCCTCCACAAAAAAGATAAATCCAAAATGAGGATGATTAGTGAATCTGAGCTCGTGGTTGCTTGAGTGTAGTTTACCGGATAAATAAATGAGTTCTTTCCGGTTTCTTATATCAGAGTTTTCAAGGAACAAGTCAAGAAGATCCTTGTCAGTTTGTCCAAAAACATTTCCAAGGTTAGGTTCCTCCTGATCACTCCCAAAGAATTCTTCTGCGGTGAACATTGATTGATCAACCGTTCCAGTGGTTAGTTTTTTTCTCAACCCCATAGTACGATCCACTTTCACACCATGGATCAGTTTTTCGTCGATGCGATCAATCAAATTCGATTTAGCTACGACTTCTGTTATTTCACCATCTTTGAATTTAATATGGACTTTTATTGGAATCTTTTTGACTCCAAGCCTCTTGGCGAACCAAAATTTGATATGATCAAACTCAGGTAATAGGTGTGAGTTAGGGATTAGGAAGTCCACCTTTTTTGAGGCAATACTGATGTGATGCTCAAACCTTACACCTCCTAAAACGATTGTCACCTCACTAAACTCTTTCTTAAGAGAAAGGTCGAGTGTTTGTTCTCTTTGAGTTGGTTTTGTGGTTTCGTTGGAACGTTGAGTATACGTAGTTGTAAGAGTACTGTCAAAGGGATTTTCCGGAGTGTAAGTTTCTTTTTTGTGATTCGTAAGCTTGCTTTTGGTGTAGCTAATCAATTGGGGTTCCAGCTTATCCCAAATGAACAATTCCCCATTATCTCTTGGGATAAACTCTAAGCCTTCGATTAACTCCTTAGGTTGTTGATCCTTAAATTGATTGAGGTCGTTCTCATTATAACCGACAATTTCCACCTGCAAAACCTTAGAATCTTTATGGAACCTTTCCATTCGTGCTTTCCAGTAAATGGGGCGATCATAGGAAAACGTCATGAAATTCATAGGTAGATTTGTTCTGTCAATATCCACACCATCTGTTTCATTATACCAGATGTAACTATTGGTCATTTTGAGTATTAGATAGCGGTTCATTAGGTTAGGTGTTTTTCTGTTCTACCTTTTTAAATTAATTTTCTAAATCCCTCCAGGTCCTCTTGTAGCCGATGCGTTGGCAAGCCTTTCAAAAAATCTATACTCTGTTTGCATTTACAGTCCTTGTATTTTTTGGATCCACAGAGGCAAGGTGAATTTCTCGGAGGCAAGCTATTTGTTAACAACTGTTCCAGGAATTTCACAATCAACACTGGGTCACTTAATTGTAACTCTTGATGATAGAATTCTACGATTCCCTCAAAATGGTGACTCCACTCTCCATCCGCATACTCACATTCCTGATCATAGTATAGTTGATTAGCAAAAAATGGATAGACATAGTCTAAAATGAATTGACAAAGATGGATTCCTTTCGAAGCTACTTTCAATAATTTATGATCCATGTCCATGCAGCATATTCCTTCTTTGGAAATATGCCTTTCCTCCTCGTGAGGCACTTTTTTGCTGGTCTCTATGAGGATAGGGACCGAAAAAGGATAGTTCTTTCCTGTGATCAATAGAATGTCATACGAATCCCAAAATACGCCCTTCCGGTCACAGATGTCCAATTTGCCAATAATGACCATACTAAGGAATTCCTCAGACCAGATATATCTTAGTTTCGGAAAGCGATCTTCTACATCACTAAATTGCTTTTTAAAGAGCTTAACGTCCAACTTAAAAATTGTAATATGGATTGCTCTTGATGGCTATAGGCCTGATGTTATCAGAATGTCTCACTTCGTAGGGCGCTGGAAGTTGAAATGAAAGTCGGTTATCCTGATCAGTGATAATGAAGTCTTGACGCTTGAGGAATTTCAACCAATCGAAATCATGTTGAGTATATCTAAAATTCTCATCTCGAATCTCAAAAATGTATCGATCACTTTCGTTTCCGGTTCTGTGACATACTGGAGTAATTAAATCATGATCAGTTTTCATCTCTTGCTTTACATGATCTCCAATGACTATACCATTACTAGTTGCAAATGCTTGCATTTTTGGAGCAAGACTGGTGTGTAAACTACAGGTAGTTACTTCACTTATTTCTCCAATTCCTGCATTGTGCCATATCACATCATCGTCATGACCAAGATCAATACCAATACGAGTATTGATATCCTCAATGCCATCTTGACTCAATACCATCTTGAGATCATTTTTGACAAAATAGCTGAACAAGCTGGTGCTTAGAAGTGCTTGTTTCACTCCTTCTTCCTTAGTTACATTCTTGCCTCCATAATAAACAAAGAGGCCATCCCCCTGAAGACGATGAATATATCCTCCAAAGATTAGGCAGGTATGTATTGCAGCTTTTTGGATCGTGTCATTCACTATCAAAACGGCTTCTGGTAGATATTTCTTAAATAGATCCGTTGATTTTTTGATATCTATGAATGTAGATATGATATAGTGCTTTTCAGTATCGTTGGTTCCTTTCAAATGTGAAAAATCTGGATGCAAACCTAGCTTTTGATTAAAATTAGGTGTCGAACCGATCTCAGTGGCTAACACTTTTAAGCTTGGTAGTAGAGAATCATCGGAGATTTTCTGAGCTAGATTGATTGCTGAAAGACCTTTTTGAATGTTACCTCCAAAAGAATCAAATGATTCGGTGTACATTTTTCTTTTCTTGCCAGAGCGCATGGCAAGTTGAATATTGTCTAGATAGTCTTGATATATGTTCATGGCTTACTTTGTAGTATTTGATAAAAAAACGGAATGGTAGATGTGAGGCTCAGAAACAGGAAAACACCAGCATTTCTGATTCTGATATATTTAGACTGGAGTCCAGCTGAAAGAATATGGATTTGTCTAGTAATATCCTTTTCGAAACTATCAGTACTAATTTGTTCTACTTCTTGATGAAACTGCTTGAATGATCTATTTGCGATAGAACCAAAAAAGATTATGGACTCATAATCATAGGATTTGCCATGATTTAAAAAAGGAAGAATCGCCCATAGCACAAAGGCAACGGATATAAGAGAAAGCAATACAACGAGCAGAAAGCTCAATAAGAGCCATATATCATAGGTGTTTACAACACCATCTGATTGAAATGAAGCTAAGCACCCTCCTAAAATGAACGTATTCACTCCAAGGAAAAATGTTCCCTTTAGGTTCACTCCATTGTAGTAGTGGTCAATTCGCTGTAATATGAATTTTAGGTGGTTTAATTTATCCATTTCAGCTTGATTTACTTAATCCCCAAATAGTTAGAATAGAAAAGATGAGTAGTCCCGCCGCAGACACCTGTCTACTTTGTCTTCCAGCTCCCCAGGCCTCTGTAACAAAATGCTCACAGTTGAATTGGGTTAGGTGATAATTCATTCCAATCATAGAGTGGGCTTTGTTGATTACCTGATTTCTCTTGTAGGAATTACCTTCAAATCGTTTTATCTGTTTGAGCTTCCTTCCATTTAAAAAAGAACTCAAACCAATGATACTTACCCCTCGTGCTGGATGGTTATCAATTATTTGACCATTACCCACATAAAGGCCATAATGGTCTATTACCCCTAAAAAACTTTTGTTCCTTACCAGTACATCTCCTGGCCGCAAGGAATACGCTTTTTCGATGTTGCTCCGGTACATAATCATTTCTCTTTTCTTATATCTTTAAAAGGTGAACCATCTTTCTTTCCATCCATAAATCGTCCTGTTTCAGAATCTCTTTTAGTCCACTGACCTGTTTTTGGGTTTAGGGTTTGAGATCTCCCTCTCACTTGCCCTTTTCTGGCGTTATCGCCATATGGTTTGTTAGTTGCCATTTTTATTCATTTTTCGTTAATTGCTATTAGATTAACTCTTGACTCCATAATTTTTGATTGTTGTCGTAGGAGTACGTCAAAGGGTTACCAACGCTTTTGCGTATAGGGAATGAATGGATTTGAAGAAATAAGGAATTTAGATACACGAGAGTTGATTGGAATTTTTCAAAGCCAGTTACACCCGAATAGGGACAATGCTTTTTACGCCCTTGTGGAGCGTTTTAAAGTTGATTTTCTTAAAATATGTGAGGTTCGTTGTGGTAGATTTGGACAAACTGAAGAAGTCGCTATTGAGCTTTTTGAAAACGTTTTTAAGGCGTATGCTAAGAAACCTAACTTCAATTTTTCCAATACGAGTACAGATGATGATGACCATGCCTTCCTAGCTTACTTATCTGGAATTGCTAGGAACGAGTTAACTAACATCTATAGAGATCAAAAGAGAAAAAGAGAAGGTAAGTGGTCAGATGGCAATGAGACAATAGTAACATCTATTCCTCCCTTGTGTAGGAACCCCACTTTGAAATCTAGGATTATTCACAAGATAATTTCTGATTTGCCATACAGCCATAGAGTAATCTATTGCACCTATAAATCTTATGAGAGTACTGGATGTAATTTGCCGCGAAAACTACAAAAAGAATTGCGCGAACATCTTAATATTACTCAGGATACCGTGAGATACTATAAGAAAGAAGCTCTTGATAAAATTAAAGTAGCATTAACTGGTTTGGAAATGCTTGAAGATGAAGCTGCAGAATGAAAAAAGGGGATCAAATAGAAATAATTTCAATTGCTAATGGTTTAGACTTTCCTACGTCTCTAGAACAAGTTAAAGTGTTTTTGGAATCGTATGCAGCATATGAATTAAAGTCTGATCCTAATCAAATTGATCCTTTGAAGATACTTTCTGATTCTAAGAAAAAGGAGCCTGAAGCTCCGACTGCAAAGGACTTTCATAAAAGAACTGTACTAGCTGCTGAGATTGTTTATCAGTTACATGGTGAATGGTCCATGGGGAGGCTGAAACTACAAAAATTAATGTACCTAGCTCAGCAAACCACCAATATGTCTCTTCATACCAATTTTCTTAAACAAGCCAATGGTCCATATGATCCAGTGCTGATGAGGTCTCTGGAAATCCAGTTCAAAAAGCACAAATGGTTTGTTTATAAACAAGGAGACAGAGAAAAGTATCAGTTTTTAGAAAATGCAGGAGGTCATAAAGAATGGTATGAAAGATACTTTGCTAATGAGTTGGAAGATATTTTATTTCTCATTGAACTCTTCAGAAAGGCTAAAACTAATCAAGTTGAACTGGTAGCAACAATTTATCACTGTTGGAAACAACTACTTGATGAGTCAAATCATTACGATTTTGATCTCTTAGTTGAGAAGTTTTACAAGTGGTCTGAGGAGAAGGAAAAATTTAGTTTGACTCAAATCAAAAATGCTATTTCTTGGATGGAGGATAAAGGGATTTTTCCACTAAACAAATAAGAAGGATTGGAATATCCGATAATACTTGCATGATCATAAACACGTTGTTCAATATGAATGTGAAATATCGCCATTATCGGTTATGACGATTATGCTAATTTCGTTACAGCAATCAGATTTAATCCAGGTAAATAAAGTTCACATTTCGTGAACTATTCTTATTTCATACTCGTATATTTACACATTGAAAGTACACCTCATCAAGAAGCAGACAATAGAAGACTACACCAGGAAGCAAGCAAGAAGCAAGGTTTCATTTGGTATTTGGTTAGAGATTTTGAAAGGGGCAGATTGGGATAAACCAGATGATATAAAGAAGACGTTTGGTTCTGCAGATCTTTTAGGCAATGGATGTGATAGAGTGGTTTTTAATATTGGAGGAAATAACTATCGAATGATCTGTAAATACCTGTTCGGTACTAAAGCAGCTCACCTCTTTGTTTGTTGGATGGGGACCCATGCAGAGTATGATAGGTTGTGTGATAAGAATGAGCAGTACACGGTGAATGATTATTGAAAAATGGAAGCATTAAAATACAAAGTGATCAAATCGAGAGAGCAGTACGATGAGTATTGCCAATTGGTGGAACAATTAGCTTTTCAGGATGGAGTTACTCCAGAGGTCGAGGAGGAAATAGAATTATTAACTGTACTCATTGAAAAGTACGATCAGGAGAATAACACCTTTGAAGAAGTAGATCCTATCCAGCTTCTAATTTCATTGATGGATGATCACAACTTGAAGGCAAAGGATTTGGTGGATATTCTAAATGTTAGCAAGGGCTTGGTTTCTGATATTTTGAATTATAAGAAAGGACTTTCCAAAGAGGTAATCCGAAAATTGGCGGATCATTTTAGTATGAAACAGGATGCGTTCAATCGTCCTTATAAATTGAAAGTTGATCCGAAACTTCGAAACGCTAGTGTGATGAACACCAAAAAGGAATTGGAAGTAGTCTAAACCACAAAAGCACAATTGGGTACCACTTCCTATTCGTGCTTCCCAATTATTCAGAGACATAGGTCAAACCCTTTATCCAGGTTTATCAATTCTCAAACTTGAAATAACGTATTTCGATCCCGATTACAAATCGTGAATGAGGCACCAGCTTCCAGAACACACGGCAAGAGTGACCGCCATTCCGCTCCTTCGGTAAAAGCCGAATCCACTTAGGTCGGCCACACTTGCCTTTCCCACCGCACTCTGCAAATTCATAATTATCGTACCATTTATCAGTCTCCCTGGAACTTTACTAAAGTGCTTATTTCCTATTCGATTGACGTTTCATCGTAAACTGCTTCGGTCTCCCACGCAGGTAAAGCGGAGTGCTGCCCAGCCAGAGCGGCAGAGCTTGCGCCATACCAGCCAGAGCGCACTTCGTGCACACTGTCTGCCTAAAGGTCCCCGCCTGCCCTGAGCCAAGTCTAAGGGGAGTTATGTCACACGCTCTGCTTTGCTTTCCGTCTGGTCATCACGGCAGTTCTCTCTGTTCTGCCAGCACCCTCATTTCGTTTTGCTGCGGGCTCTCGGCTTCTCTTCATTGCGGTAGCTGGCAGCCCAGCCACTGCCCATAGTTTGTGCGGGCCTGCGGCCACCACCAGTACCGTACAGCCGCGCTAACCCAACCCTCGATCCAAAGCTGTACGCACTACCAGCCACTTCCTTTGGTCGCTACCTTCTGGCAGGCTGGTGGTGGCGCCCGCTAAGGCCCGCGATGCTAACGCTAGCTGAGGGCTCCTTTACCTGCTTAAACACGCATTTTTTGATTGTTCTTGGATGGTTATAGTGTTACGTTACTTGATGTTTTGAAGGCTGTCCTTTCTTGTCCTATTTAATTTTTAAAACTTGTGATTCATTTGAAAACATTTAAAAATTCATATCATGAACAATATTGAAACATACAAGTACAGCACCGAGATTGAATTCTTTTTAAGAAGGGTTCTTAAGGTTAAGTTAGGATCCAGAGATGAACAAACTTTAAAAGGGTTTTACGAAAGTCTGGTTCTCTATGAAAATGGACACTCTTACATGTGTAGTCCTAAACAGCACCAGGCACGAATCCAGCGACTCGTGAAATACTTTGATAAAGCCATAGATAAGCTATCCAAAAAGTATCCGGATGTCATATCGTTAAAAGGTGGTTTAAGTAGCATCAATTGTGCAGCGGGGATTCTAAGTGTTTATCAGCAACTGAAAACATATGAAGAATGATGATTGATCAATAGTAAAAAAACAATCAAAACTAGCAGGCTCCCATCCCAACCTGGGAGCCCTGTCAAGGAACTACGGCATAAACACTTCCATCCCGCAACGCTTTCTTTTATTCCGTTCCTCCTTGCCAGGCCTGCCATCGCCTGCTGAGAAAAAAGCTTTCTTTTTTTCTCTTTTTTTTCTTTTGGAATATGAGCGCCGCAGGCGGTGACCAACTGGACTGAGCATAAATTTTAAATGCTCAAACCATGTTTAGATACCGTGTATCCACTTTTTCCGGAAAGGAAAATCCAACAACTCCTCATTTTTATGTGCTATCGAAAGGCCTGAATGCTGGAAAACCACTTGACAAACCATGCCCGAATTGTTATCTGGTTTGTACAGAGTTCGAAGAGAATCGCCACTTGTTCTACTGGCTTTGTCTTGCTTTATGGAAGTCGGGATATTTCAAAAGACATCTGGTTGGATCTGTTATTCCGTTTCTTCGAATCAATGATCTTCGAATTGGCCTGCAGGTCATTGGTTCCCACTATCCCTGACGTGGTAGGTGTTATTCGGGATAGATTATTAATTCTGGAAGAATTAGAAGCTAAGACCAGAAATGTCTCCAAACAATTGGATTTATTGGAGCAACTGAAGAAAGCCTTTATCAGGGAAACCTTTCAGAGGTTGGATTAAAACAAGACAGGCTCCCAGATATTTTCCAGGAGCCTGTTTTATAAGTTTGATTTGTTTGAAGTGGATCGTTTGCCAAAGGCCTTGACAATCCACTTCATTAAAATGGAAATGCCGAAACTGACAACTGCACCGATAGCAGCCAGGATAATTGTCTTTGCAATATCGGCTCCAGTGAGATTAGGAATAATACTGAGTAATGTTCCTCCAATAGTTCCGGCTTTGGTGCCAATATGAGCTGATTGACTCATGGCTAATCGGTTTCGCTTCCCTCAACTGTCGATTGGCTCACAGCTGATAATACACTGCCTCCAGCTAACAAGTATCCCCCAACAGTGACAATGCCTGCTGGCAAGGCAATGGGTGAAGCTAAAATAGCTCCACCGGCTGCAGCTAGTGCTAAACCGACATTTCTCAGCACCTTGAAAAACTTAGGAGTGGGTGCTTTCACTCTATCAATGATATTCATATTTATTTCTTTTTTAATGGTTATAAATACTTCTTCTCCTTGCTCCATGAGGTTAAAGAGGAGGCTTTCGAGTTTTTCCAATGCCTTCTTGGACTCGAATCCAAGTCCTGGGCTATTCAGCTTGCTAACTGGTGCAATGCACCCCTTTAAATCTATTAGCGCATGATTGGCTGCATGGAACAATATCCAGGATCTATCGGGTACGCCGACCACATGAAGGTGATCACCTATTTCTTTGGTGATTCTCTTGACAACCTGGTACTGACCTTCTGGAATGCAGGAGACATTTCTCCGGTTTTGAAGCCAGGGCAACTCTATGGTGAAGCAAATCAATTGATCTCCATTGTAGAGCTGCCCATTGGTTCCATTTTCGTGATACTTCCTGAGCAAGGTTAATTCCATCACAGGTTATCAGTTCTCAACAACCACCAGCTTATCTACCTCAACCAGAGAGAGACAGTTGTAGCTGCCATTCTTCATGGCGTACATCTGGCCATTCACTGACTGGTAGAAGTCAATACCAAATACAATTAGGAGTAGCTCCTGTGTATTTGCATTGATAGCAAGATCTAGTTGAACTGGTCCTGCTGCTGCATTGGAAATTTCAAGCTCAGCCGATTCTGCCATATTGTAAGTGAATTCATCACTGCCAAAATTCACTTCAGAAACCGCGGCTACCATCTTGAGGTGCGTTGCACCCTGAGGGTAGGCTAGGCTGTTTGCTGGTATAAACTCTGGAACATTGATCGAGGCGCTACCAGCAGCACGATCAAATGCTACTTCATATGGTGCATATAAGGTTGCTTCAAGTCTTCCATTCGCATTGAAGTCAAATCCCTGGATGAGCTCCAGGTTACCTTCAGATACCACCCGCTCTCCACGGACGTTGGTTTGGTCTGATTGAATAACCGCCATAAGTTGTTTAGTCAACCGTGAGGTGATTTTGCTGTCAGAAGTTTTGAGTAGTAGCGGTCGAAATGCGGTTCGGATGAGCTTACCTGCTTTGCCTGCTCTTCCAAATTCTGATCCGTTTTCACGAGTCCTTTGGAAGGCTGGATCGTTCTTGATTCTGTCAGCGTCTACACCACCTTTTTCCCTGGCTAAGTAGCCGTCTTTACTCTTGTAGAAGGACACATCCCCGATGGTTCCTTCCAGTTTAATGATCCCTTTTTGTCGAGCCATAATGTTCAAAATGTTTGGTTTGTGGCCTAAAAGGAGCATATTTAAAGATGAGTCACAAAGAGCGGCTTCCGGTGTTAATACCTTCTGGTAGTTTTTGCCGAACATGCCGTATAGACTAAGTATGGATAGAGTATTACCACTCCCAAATGAAGCTAAAGAGAGTCATAATTTATCCCAAGGATATTCAGCGCATCACAGGCAGAAGTGAGCGCTACGGACGTAAAATGATACAGGATATCAAAAGTCATCTAAAAAAAGACGATCACCAGTTGGTGACCGTTTATGAGTTTTCTGAATACTCTGGTATCGACCCTGACCTGATTGAGAGGTATCTTGAATAATTGAGGTTATCACTAATGTTAATTATGCATTAAAGCACGGCTGATAGAATCTTGAATAGAGCCAAATTGGATCAAATCAGTCGGTTAACAATTCGGTTAACATAGCTTGTATCTGTGTTGTAACTAATTGATAAATAATGATTTAAATTGTTTGTTCGAATCCTTCCGAGTGCACAAAATAGTGAAAGCATCTTCATTAGCGTATGGAGATGCTTTTTTATTTCAAATGTATTTTAGGGAAGGATGAGAACCGTTTGAAATGAGCGCAGCGAATTCACGAGGGGCTAAGCGCATGGATGTGCGTATGAGTAATCCTTCCGAGTGAACAATTGGAGAAGAGGCTATCCCAAAAGTATTTGGGATAGCCTCTTTTGTTTAAGAATATGTTTATTTGCCGTGTGCAGCAATGGCAACATGATTAAATTTCTCCCACTCGATCAATCTTTCAGCATAAACCTGCTTGGTTCGTTGCAGACCAACTTTCCCTAAAAAGTATCTCAATGGAGGGTTATCAGAATCAATTAGTTGAAGGATAGCAGGAACTGTTGCTTCCGGTATTCCAGTTGCCGGCGCTTGCATGCCCTCATTGGCTGTCAATGCCGACCTTACAGAGTCATAGTCAGAAATAGGCTGACTCAATACTGCGGAATCACCTGCAAAACTTGTTGCATAACCATTCGGTTCTACTAAAGTCACATGTAAACCAAAGCGTTCTACCTCTTGAGCTAGAGCCTCACTTAGCCCTTCTACTGCAAACTTGGTAGCACTGTATAATCCGAGGGTTGGAAGGGTCCAAAGGCCTAGAACGCTAGATAATTGAATCAGGTGACCATTTCCTTGCGCTCTGAATAATGGCAAAACAGCCTGTGTCACCCATAATGTTCCAAAAAGGTTTACATCAACAACTTCTTTAGCGTCCTTCTCTGATAGTTCTTCGGTAGCTCCAAACACGCCATAGCCTGCATTATTGATGACAACATCCAAAACTCCCCAACGTGCATGGGCTTCTTTTACCGTTTCGAATACTGCATTTCTATCAGTGATATCTAGCGATAATGGCACAAATGCATCAGAATACTGCGCTTTCAATTCATTGAAACTTGTAATATCTCTGGAAGTGGCAATCACGCGATCTCCTCTTTGTAAGAGTGCTTCAGTCCAGAGCCTCCCAAATCCTCTGGAAGCTCCGGTTATAAAAATCGTTTTCATTTATATTGTATCTATGTATTGTTATATCATTTAATGACCATGAGCTTTAATGCTCACATCTTTCCAATGGTGAATTTGTTGAAGCCTACTGTTTAGTGATTGCTCTACAGCTGCATAAGCTACTTTACCAAACAATAGGCGAAGTGGTGGCTCGGGATTGTCAATCAAGTCAAGAACAGGTGAAATGGTAGCCCCAGGCTTGCCCCATGAAGAGACATCTTCTCCTGCTGTTGCAAAAGCATCTCGAACCGGCTGATAATCAGTAATCCCACTTTCGGTTTGTACTGCAGAAGCCCCAGCCCAGTCGGTTGCATATCCATTTGGTTCTATCAGCGTGATTTTAATATTCTGATGCACAACCTCAGTGGCGAGTGTCTCACTGAGCCCTTCCACAGCAAATTTGGATGCATTATAGAGGCCTAGCATTGGTAACGTTGTAAGTCCAAGGAAGCTGGAAACCTGTATGATATGACCACTTTTCTGTGATCGCATTACTGGAAGAATCGCTTGTGTTACCCATAGTAAACCGAAGAAATTGGTTTCCATCTGTGCACGGGCTTGTTCTTCTGTCGTTTCTTCTACCGTTCCAAATAGACCGTATCCAGCATTGTTAATAAGAACATCTATTCTCTCAAAGTACTTCAGAGCTTTGTTCACAGCATCAATGCTGGCATGACGGTCAGTCACATCAAGTTGAAGGGGAAGAAACCGATCCTTGTATTGTTCCTTTAATCCTTCAAGATCTGTCAGGTTTCTAGCGGTCGCTACGACCCGGTCTCCTCGCTCAAGGAGAGCCTCTGTCCAGAGCCTTCCAAATCCACGAGAAGCCCCGGTTATAAAAATAGTCTTCATTTCGACTTTTGATCTATTGATATTATTTGTTGGAATTGGAGGAGTCTAATCCTTCCTTCAGTACAATGGCAGCTTGTATAATTGCTGTTTGAACCGCCGGAACATGCGCAAGTGGGTTGAGTAGACCATAATCATGGATGAGTCCCTGATAGCGAGTAAGTGTAACTGGTACCCCAGCCTCGCTCATTTTTCTGGCATAAGCTTCGCCCTCATCTCTGAGAATATCATTTTCCGCAGTTTGAACCAAAGCTGGTGGCAGACCTCTCAACTCTTCAATGGATGCATGTATAGGTGTTGCATACTTTTCTTTTCGTTCGTTAACATCCGTCGTATAATTGTCCCACATCCACTTCATCAAACTGGTAGTAAGAAACCGCTCCTCTCCGAAAGACTCATAAGATGCCCTTGAGAAATCGGAATCTGTCACTGGCCAGAGTAAGATTTGCTGACTGATAGTTGGTGTCCCTTTATCCTTTGCCATCAAGGCCACTACTGCCGCCATATTTCCACCAACACTATTTCCAACTACCGCAAGACGACTGCCATCTACACCAATCTGACGTCCGTTTTTTGCCACCCACTTTGTGGCTGCATATGCCTGATTGATTGCTTTAGGATATTGCGCCTCTGGCGATGGAGTATAATCAGGAAATACAGCTACTGCACCACTATTTACTACCAGGTCCCTTACTAATCTCCTATGAGTGGCATAGTCTCCTAAAACCCAGCCTCCTCCATGAAAAAACATGAATACCGGTGGGTTTGCGTCAGCTCCTTCAGGTTTAACGATATGAATAGTTATTGTTTCGCCATCTTGCGTAATGGTTTTTTCTGACTCTTCAATACCAGAATAATCAACTTCCACAGATTGTTGAGCACTGACCAGAACCTGCCTGGCTTCCGCAGGACTAAGCGTCTCCAAGGGCTTGCCTCCACTATTGTTTAACGCTTTCAGAAATTCTCTGATTTGAGGGTCTATGCTAGGGTCATTTTCTGCCGAAATGCTTTGAGCCTTTATCGCCGATACGGATGTTAAAAAAGTTAATAGAAATAATATGAAATTTTTCATCGCTTTATATGTTAAGTTTTAAATTGTACCTTTTAGTACACAATTATTGATTAAAAAGCTCCACCTTTTATGGAGCCAGGTTTTTATTTAAGAGACCAGTGTTGCAGATAACTTTATTTCAAAGCCAAGTGCATTGCTCACAGGAAATATCTTTTCTGCATTTTGTGCTACTTTTTTTTGAAACTCGTCATTCTCTTTTCCTCGAATGTTTAGTCCGTATTGTACTAATTAGTACAGTTTTTCGCACATAAAATCATTATTTAAAATGATCAAGAAAATCATTGGCCTGTACAGCAAATGTCTCCGGATACTGATAAAATGAACCGTGAGCAGCATCAGGGTAATAGCTTAATGTTGCATTGGGAAGTGATTTAAAAAGTACATATGAATTGTTGGAATCCATCATTTCATCATCGCTTCCCTGTACAATGAATACGGGGTGATCAATTTGAGATAAACGATCCTCAACTGGGGGTGTTGCCCATGCTGAAATGGCCTTCATTTGAGCCATAATGCTATCAACACTGGTCTCCACGTCTCTATCATGCTTCCTTGCATTAAGTCTTTGTAATACACTTCTACCTGCCTCACGGCTAGATTCTGAATCTGTGAAGAAAATTTTCAGAAAGCGCTCTTCAGGATCAAGGCTCATTGCATGCTCTATTAGTTGCGCGAATCCTGTCAAAACCTCAGCTCCTTGAGGTGCAGTTCCAACCATAATAATTTTTCTGATCAGGTCAGAATAATAGATACCAAGATGCTGAGCAATGAATCCACCTAATGAAAAACCTAAGACATCTATTTTAGATAAACCTAATGCTTTGATAAACAAAACAGCATCGGCTGTCATAGATTCAACAGTATTTGGCGTATTTCCTCCACTATTGCCTACTCCAACATTATCAAATACGATAACTTCTCTTTCTGCTGCCAATGCATCCATTATCAAAGGATCCCAGTTATCTAACGTGCCAGTAAAGTGTTGAAAGCCTACTAGAGGGACCTTATTTTTGGAATTCCCAAACCTTCGGTAGGCAAAATCAATCCCATTGACCTTTAGGTACTGCGTTGAAGCTTTGGCGAAATGTTTTGTAACTTTTGTCATGGCTAATCTCAATTGAATGTTAAACCTTTTATATCGATGGAAACCAAAACGGGATCCTTGGCATAACTCCCATCTTCATTCAGAATGTATATTCTCCTTTTCGTTCCAGTTTGAATGCCAGAAAATGATTTATAGTTTTCTACAATCTGGGTTGCAGATGACCCTCCAAGCACCTCAGGCCAATAATCATGACGTCTTAGAAAGCCCTCTTCACTATAATAAAAGATCTGCCTTCTGCTATGGGTTGCAAAATCCGCTGGATATATAACCTCGAGCCTTCTTAATACTTCATTTCCTTCCTCCCTAGGCTCTAACTCCTTCACTTGGACTCCAGACATTAGGAAATTGAAAGGAGTAGTCAGGTAGTTCCAAGTCGCATAGCTAGAGAAATAAACCAACTGTAGTTTACTCCATGGGGTCTCGATAGTGTGGCCCTGAAAGGAGTCTTTAGGCTGAAACAAGCTTTCTTCCACCTTATCCCCATCCAAAAGAGAAACTTTTAGAGGACTAAATTCTGAGCTGGTATTTGTACTAAAAATTCCTTTCCATATTCCTTTTTGCTGATGAAGATCCGCTTTGAATTGTACGTCCTTCAAAGGATCATCATGCCCTTTCAATGGCCAAGTTACACCTCCAATATTTAAGTGAGCCTCTAACCCTTGCTGTTGATTCCAGAAATCTGCGCCTCCGTGAAAGTCAATTACTTTTTCTAATAGTTCTGCCGTGTTTTTCATAATTAAAATAGATTCATTTTGTACCAATTAGTACAGTTTAAGTTAAAAAATTTTCATTCCAATATTTCGAGGTTCAATTTTATCACCTCTCTAACTTCCTTTGCACTCCTGCCTGCATTTCGAATCACATTGACTCCAGCCCACAAGCTTTGGAGGTGCAAGCCAATCAACTCAGTTGAAAGTGCAGTTTTTAGGTATCCCGCATTTTTTTCTCGATCAATCGCTTCCATGAATAGTTGCCTGACAACATCAAGCTGATTGGCAGCTACACATTTCAAATGTTCATCATCAACCTGCAAAACCGCATTGACAAAATAGCAGCCAAATTTTCCAAACTGACTTTCCGGATCTGCTACTGCATAGAAAAATTTTCTGATCTCCTCAGTTGGTCTGGCTGAATCCCGTAAGGCCTGCTTAAAGTCCTTCATGTAGTGACTACCAACTCTGTTCACCGACTTTTCAAATAACTCTTGCTTACCACCTTTATATGAATGATAAAAACTTCCTTTCCCGATACCCATCGCTTTAAGTAAGTTTTCAGCCGAAGCATTTTCGTATCCCTTTTCCCAGAAAACAGCAATAGCTTTATCTAGTGCCTGTTCTTCATCAAAAATTTTAGGTCTCCCTGCCATATTCTCCTTATTTCTTACGTAAAGATATAGTATTGTACTATTTAGTACAAAATAGGTTGCATTAAATCTTTACTTTTTTTCAAATCTTTTCTGAAAATCAATTATTTAAGAGAGACAGGGCATATTTAATTGATCTTAGAAGGAGAATATCCAAAGTGTTTTTTAAATGAATAGGAGAAATGAGAGAGATTCTCAAACCCTGACACAAAGTAAACTTCAACTGGTTTTTTATTGTCTTCTTTCAAGAGATAATGAGCTAACTCTAGTCTTTTCTGAATTAGCCACTTTTGTGGCGAAATGTGATAGGCTTTACGAAAATCCCGGTTGAATGTCGCAATGCTGCGTCCTGTCAAATAGCTAAATTTCTTCAATGGCATGTTAAACATGTAATTCTTTTCCATGTAGTCTACAAGATTAACCTTCCCTGGTTCAGAAAAGTCTGTAAGTAGACCATCCACGGCTTTATCGATGGACCGCAATATCCCTATGCCCTCCTCTATTTTTAGTTTCGCTATTTCTTCAGGCAGTTGGCTTTCTAATTCAAAATAAGGCTCAAGGGAAGCAAAATAACTTTCAAGTAAAGCATGTGGAGGATAAGTCTGTATCTTTTTATTCGGTACTTGTGTAGCTAATTGATCGACTTTCGAATAATATACCTTCAATCTTTCGGTTTTAAAGGCTACGGCAATTGATTTATAAGGTCTACCATCTTTTGGACGTTTGATTACCATACACAATTGATTTCGCGGAACAAGTAGTATATCACCTACCCGAAAAGTATAAGTCATGTCTGCCGAAACAATATTCATTTCTCCGGAGATCACCCGAATTAAAGTGTGGTATTCAGCAATTGCTTCAGTTTTGAAATCCTTTTCATCAACACATGCTTGAACAATCTCAGCGAACTTTGCTTCTCTTTTATCCATTTCTAAAGCTTTGATAAATACGTTTTTCTATCACTTAATACACTTACTTCTTTCAAAATAGGTTTTCAAAGATTCAAGGTATTCATCGTTTCTTTTTGAATTGTAGGTATCGGATATTAATATCAGCAACACTAAAAACAAGAGTCCTATAAAAAATCCTTTCCAGAAATAACTCGGTATAGCTACCATCAACCATGCCAATATTGTGATGAAACAAGCAAACCCCAAGAAAGCATAGCGAAAAGAAACATTCATGACTTTTTCCATTCTTCCTATTTCAGATTGTTGCAATTCCAACTCAGTTTCATCTATACGATTCGGTAGCTCCTTGATCATCATATCATTATAATATTTGTTAGAAAGAATAATAACAATTAGCAGGCCTCCTGAAATCAAAAAACCTGTCGCAATCCCCTTGGATATGGGATGAGCTGAGGCTTTGAAAAGTATCAAAATGCCAGCACCCACGAGGAGTATACCAGCTAGAACTACATATGGCACACCGGCCTTCTCGGCTGTATAATAATTATGAATTTCTTCAATCATGGAATTTTTAAATAAATGTAGGATGGCATGGCATGGAAATATCCATTATCATCCTACATATTGATAAGGACACCTTACTTCTTCATCAATTCTGGAAGAACCATTTCATTCTCGAAATCAGCATAAAAGCTTAAATCTTTCCACTTTTCGGCTTCTTCCCATCTTTTAGCACTTGCTTCTTTTACCAGGTTATATGAATCACTTCCAACCAAAATATGTGAGGGAACTTCATCTGCTTCACTCACTTTAAGGATGATTTCAGCCACCTTTTGAGGGTCACTATTCTCATTCCCCCAATAATTTTCAAGAAATTTAATAGTGTTTCCTACTGTAGGTTCATATTCGGGCAATAGCTCTATGGTGTCCGCATAGGCTCGTTTACCCCAGTTGGTACGCATACCTCCAGGCTCCAGTGCTGTGACTTTCACATTAAAAGGAGCAGTTTCTTGAGCGAGCCCTTCTGTGAAGCCGCCTATCGCCCATTTGGATGCATGATAAGCTGCCTGGCCTGCTACAGCCATTCTTCCACCTCCTGATGATATCTGTATAATGTGGCCACTCCGTTGTTTTCTCATATAAGGCAAAACCTCACGGGTAAGTGTAACAACGCCAAAAAAACACGTCTCAACTAGTTTGCGAAAATCTGCTGCTGGCATTTGCTCAAATGGTCGGTTATCTCCATAACCGGCATTGTTCACCAGTACATCAATACGTCCAAAATGTTTAATGCCTTTGCTAACTACTTCTTTGGCCTGACCTTCATCCGTAACATCCAAAGTTTTCACAAGTATCTGATCTCCATACAAAGATTTCAGATCTGATAACTGTTCAACTTTCCGTGCTGTAGCTACCACTTGATGTCCAGATTTTAGAGCTGTTCCTACTATGTTTCTTCCAAGTCCATTCCCGCTTCCGGTCACGAACCAGACTTTACTGTTTGTTTCCATTTTACTATTGATTTATATAGCAAAATTAGAAGTGGCCCTAGTATGAGACTTTGTTGAAAATATCAAGTTTACTTTGTTGAGCGGATCAACCTGTATAGTTTAATAGTTTGCAGCATCCTTTGTGGTTTAAAAATTGAGGTTGCGATATTTATAGCCTTAGCATTTTGAATTGTGCTTTTAATCAAGTTTGGCGTCAAGAATCGAGTAGTGCCAGATATGAAGTGGCATGAGCAGCTAATAGTATGTTTTGCAGGATAATGCCACAATCAAGACTACTGACGTGATAAATGTCAGGGCGAAACCAAGGCAATCAGAAAATAATGTGCTATTCTTTTCATCTTAATAATATTCAGTAATTATTACTCAAGTCCTGGAGCCAGAGGCCAGTCAATCTCAAACCCGACAAGGTTATGTATGTAGTTAGCCATGGTTCGGCCTCCGGCCAGTACCACTACATCGATCATGTTGGCTTCAGAATATCCGGCTTCAAAGAATTGCTCTTTCGTTGCCTCGGAAACCTTTCCGTTTTTGGAGGATAATTCAAGGGAAAACTCAGCCAATGCATGAAGCTTGGGATCAAACGTTGCTGACCCTTTTCGTATCTCTAGTATCTGTTCATCGCTAAACCCTCTTTTCAATACCAGTTGTGTATGTGCAGAAACACAATACTTGCAGCCATTGTATTGGCTCACCACCAAATTCACCACTTCTTTTTCTTTGGCATTCAAGCTGGACTTTCTGTTTTCCAGAGCGAGAAGATCTGTTAGCGCTGTGGCGTTTTTTGCATAGTATGCATACAGATTTGGCACAAAGCCGATACGTTTCTCTAAGGTGTCAAAAAGTACCTGATCGCTGGCAGACACATCGTCTCTGCCTGGAATAAGATATTTTTCCATGATTTTAAATTGTTTTGATAATAGTAAATGGGAACCTTAAAGCTTCACAACTCCCAGTTGCTGAAAGAGGCTCAGGTTATCTTCCAAATGCCAGTTTTCTACAATTTTGCCATCCTCAATTCGGAGGATGTCGATAGCGTTAAACTCAATAGGTTTTCCACTTGGCGCTACTCCGGCAAAAGCCCCCAGATGGGTTCCACTAAATACCATTCGAATAGTTACCTTATCCTTTGTTATAAGTAAATCCTTCACTTCGCATTTCAAATCCGGTACGGCCTTTCTGAATGCATCGGAAGCAAAACTTGGTCCCCCCGGTCCCTGCGGGCGACCTTCCGGGAGGGTTCTATCCATAAACTTCTCCGAGATAGACCTGTCCAGATATTCCTGTTTACCTGTATTCCAGAAAGCATAGAAATACAAGGCTGTTTCTTTTAGCTTATTGGCTTCTTTGGTTGATAGTCCGCCATCAATTGAAACCCGGTCAGGTATGGGAATATCATTATGAGATTGAGGTTTAAAGCGATAAATGTAATAAGGCGGTTTACCATCATCTTCCCCTCCTGTAAATGCAGGTGTGGTATTAAGCTGATTAACCGAAATATAAAAAGAGCCGTCTGGAGCAAGATAGGTATTGTCCGGCCATTTTAATTGATCATCCTGAATAATATGCTCAAGCGTACCATCAGGATTTAATCGAGTGATAGCATGCGCAGTGAGATTAGTGAAATAATGATTTCCCATACCATCAGAAGATGCTCCGTCACTTATTGGTTTTTCACCTACTCGTACAATACTGCTTTGAATAGACTCATCACTGGCGCCATCTCGAAAAAGTTGTGCATCCAGACTATACCAATTGGTTCCATTCATTGCTCCGAAAAAGACTGTATTACCATCAGGACTGATGGTTATTGGGTCGACGGCTACACGGGCTGGTTTCCCACCAAAATAAACCAATTCCCCATCGATCACCATATCGACATCTTCGGCTTCCAGTTCTTTAGCTCCTCCAAATCTTCGGGTATTTTCGGTGGCTAAGTCCATGGCTATAATGCCCGGATTGTTGATATCTGCCATATATGCCCATTGGTGTTCATGATCAATGGCTACATCCTGTATAAAGCTACCTTTTGGGGCTACACTTTCGGGTAGCTCGATTTTTCTAAGAACTTTCCTTTGATCAATATCAAAACACCAAAGTCTGGTTTTACCCAGCTCTTGCCCCATATCAATCACCCAAAGCTTGTCTTCTTTATCAAAGATCAATCCTAAGGGAGAGTCCAGCATTTGGTCGTTTGCTGGGTTTTCATTCTTTTGAAGCGACTTGGCTGGAAAGGGTTCAAATCGCTTTTTACTCTTAATTTCTATAAGCTGAAGATTTCTACTGCCAAGGCTATGGATGGTAGCAAAAACGCGCCCTGATTTGGAAACTGCAACGTCTCCGGGTCTTATGGGCAGCTCTGCAACGATTTCAAGAGATCCATTTTGCCCAACGACCTGATTGATAATACTTAAGCAAAGTATTAGTAGGATTATAAATTGATTGGTTTTCATTTCTTTCTAAGTTGATTTTAAAAAAGGCTGATGAAATCCTCATATCGTAAGAGCTGGGGATAGCTTCAGCCTATGACATTTTAATCATTAAGGGTTACCACTAATTTTCCAATGACATGTCCGGTTTCTTGAAGTTCATGGGCTTTTGATATTTCATCGAATGGGAAGCTTGCTGATACGTGTGGCTTCAAATATCCATTTTCGAGTAATCCAGCAAGAGCCTTCATGTCTTTGCCACTTGACTGTACCAGAAAGAAGAAGCCATTGACTCCTTTGTCCTTTGCCTTTTGCGATACTTCCGCGTTCAGACCGGTAGGAATACTAATGATGGTTCCACCCGGCTTTACTACCTCAAGCGATCGGTCAATATTTTCACCACCAATGGTATCCAGTACAAAATCGATATCCGAAGTTGCTTCCTCAAATTTCACAGAGCGATAATCAATATGTTCATCTGCCCCCAGACCCAAAACAAAATCTCGATTAGCGGCTGAGGAAGTGCCTATCACATAAGCACCTAGATGTTTAGCTAGCTGAACAGCAAAATGGCCTACACCTCCAGAAGCTGCATGAATAAGAACTCTGTCCCCGGCCTTAACAGGATATTGATGGATCATCGCTTGATAAGCGGTAAGCGCTGCTAAGGTTGTTACCGCAGCTTCTTCATGGCTGATCTCACTGGGCTTTAATGCCAATTGATTTGCAGGAGCTGCCACATATTCCGCATAGGCCTGTCCATGACCTGGGAAATTAACCATTCCAAATACTTCATCACCAACTTCAAATTCTTTAACAGCACTACCTGTCTTGGTCACCACTCCAGAAATATCCCACCCAATTACTAAAGGGGAGTGATCCTTCAGTCGACCATATACTCCTTTTCCAGCTCGGGTTTTTACATCTACAGGATTGATACTAATCGCTTTGACTTGTACGAGTACTTCATCATCCTGAATTTTAGGAGAATTGACAAAAGTCACCTGTAGTTGTTCGATTCCTCCAGGCTCGTCCAGTATAATTGCTTGCATTTCTTTATTGTTTTTGGTTTGTATTCATAAACGACAAAAAACACCGATGGATTGGGTGATATTCGGTACATATTTGATATAAATCAGTACTTTTACTACTTCACTGATTACTTATGAAACGGGAAACATTATTTCAGCCATTCGAAATCGTGACGAAGACAGTAGATGAATGTCCTAAGCTTGAGCATATGCATATGTTCTTTGAGTTGGTCTATATCATGGAAGGAACTGGTCAGCAATGCATCAATCAAAATAAGTTTCGATATCATCCCGGACATATGTTCCTGATTACTCCACAGGATTGTCACTCATTTGATATCGAAACCACTACTACATTCTTCTTTCTTAGATTCAATGATATTTATATCAAACAAAGTGGCTTGTGGAAAGATAAGATTGAACAACTCGAGTACATTTTACAAAACGTCAGCCACAAACCAGGCTGTATACTAAAGAACCAAACAGACAAACAATTGGTCAAACCAATGGTGGATGCAATTATACGGGAGTATGTGAATAGGGATTTATACAACAAGGAATTGATAGAACACCTGGTAAATACGATGATTGTGGTGGTGGCAAGAAATATTGCTAAATATCTTCCAGATACGGTTGGTGAACATACAGAAGAGAAAGCCATGGATATTTTGCAGTATATCCATAAACATATTTATGAACCCGAAAAATTAAGAGCTAAAGCAATTAGTGATGAATTCGGAATATCTGAGTCATATTTAGGACGATATTTTAAAAAACACGCTGAAATTAGCTTACAGGAGTATGTTTCAAACTACAGAGTTCAGTTGATAGAACACCGACTGAAACATAGCGACCTTCGAGTTGGCGAAATAGCTAATTCACTTGGTTTTTCTGATGAGAGTCATTTGAATAAGTTTTTTAAGAAGGCCACAGGATTAAGTCCTGTGGCATTTCGTAAGGAATTCAGAAAGGAAATAGCGCAATTTTGACCATCTAAGAGGTAAACTATGGCAGGTATATGCACTCTTTTAAATATGTTGAGTGGAATAGCACGCTTCCAAATGCCACTCGAACCTTTCTGCGTTCAAAAGTGAGTGTAGTGATTGGTTTCGCATGAATCCAGAGTAAATTCATGAGGGTATACACAGAGCCGTCCCCAATAAATTGGCCAATCCATCAACATCTTTTATCTTAGGGCCATGGTAAGAAAAATACTCCTTTCAGTCATCCTATTTTGCGCATTCATGATGGCCAAAGCCCAGGAAACCGTCGCCGAAGCACCCGAGAGCGGTGACTACTTCTCCGATCAAATCAAATTCTACATGGTGGCTTTTATCTTTGCCTTGTCGATCTTCTTTACCGTTCGCACGTTCAGAAATAAGCCGGAAGCTTAATCGCAGGCATCTAGATCAACTCAAACGCCTGAGCAAAACGCACAAGCTCTGCATTGCTGGTGATTTCCAGCTTGGCCAAAATATTTTTGCGATGGGTCCTCACCGTATGCTCAGATAAAAACAACAACTCTGAGAGCTCCTTGCTGGTGTATCCACGGGCCACCAGTGCCAAAACTTCGCGCTCGCGCTTACCCAGAGACTCAAACCGCTCCCAGGCATTTTTCTCCACAAACACCTCGTCCAGCAAATTTCTGATCAGGGCCCCAGGCTTTCCCAGTGTTTGAATGTCATACCCACAGTTGAGATACGTGTGATGGTCAAAAACCGTCTTATGCGTGGAAATCCACTGATAGCCACCCCTGAAATAGAGGCGCTGCAGATAGGAACAAAATCGCTGACCATCAGGATATGCACGCTCAAAACTCTGAACCTCACGAATGGCCCTGCTCATTACCTCAGGATCTGAAATCTGCCGAATACGCTTAAATCCAAGCGCAATGATCATCTCCCGATCCAGCTCCATCCAGTTTTCCAGCGTATGATTGGCGTAGGTAGTATTCAGGGTTTGGCGGTCATTGAAGGTCACAAAAAAGTTGACGTGATCGCACACCGCTCTGAAAGTAGCCTCATCTGTGGAGGCAAGCTTCGCCAGTCGATAAATCTGAGTTTTATCGGCATTGATCAATTCCCTCTCTGTATGAAGCTTCCCCAAAATCGCAACGACAAGTTTTCTTTGCATAATTTTAACGAATCGAGCCTTGAAATCACAGTGACACGGTGAAAACCTCAAACAAGGGGATCACTCCCACAACTGTATTTCTTTCATTCAGAATCAATGGCCAATGGATTTAGAATACCTCCTCACCCTGCTTTTGCTACTACTTAGTGGAATGGCAGCATTCAGCATCTCCACCCTCACAGCAGGCGGAGGAGCCCTACTACTAGTGCCCGTACTCAACCTTCTCATTGGGGTGAACAGCACCGCACCAGTGCTCAATGCCGGCAACCTACTGGGGCGCCCTGTGCGGCTGGTCCTGTACTGGCACCACATCAGCTGGCGGGCAGTGCTCTGGTATGCACCGTTTGCCGTACTGGGTGCCCTCGGTGCAGGCTTTCTGTTTTCCAAAGCCAACCTCCCTGTGCTCCAGTTGATCGTCGGACTGTTTCTCGTCAGCACCGTGTTTCAATACCGCTGGGGCAAGCGGGAGCGATCCTTTCCCATGACCTTCCCCCTACTGGCGCCCCTGGGGGTGGTGATCTCCGCCATCGGTACACTCATAGGCGCCGGTGGCCCGTTGCTCAATCCCTTCTACCTCAACCTGGGTCTTTCCAAAGAGGCCCTGATTGCCACCAAAACGGCCAATAGCTTCCTGATGGGACTGGCCCAAATCGGGTCATACACCTACTTCGGACTCATGTCCACAGTAGAGTGGCATCAGGCCCTTGCCCTGGGGATCGGGATTTCGGCTGGAAATTACCTGGGCAAAAAGGTGCTTCGCAAAGTCAGCGACCTAAGTTTCAGAAAATGGGCCATTGCTTTTATGGTCATCAGTGGACTCATGCTAATCGCGCAGGCCATTTGGTAAAATTTCGGCAAACCACTATATATTGAGCCAGAACAACTAAAGCCTAAATGGAATCATCGTCTGTACAGATCGTCAAGTATTCGGGAGAAACTACCCCTTTTGACATTGATAAACTGCGGCAGAGTCTGCTGGATGCCGGCGCCACAGAATCCGCCACGGCGCGCATTTCCAGAAAAATAGCTGATGAACTCTACGATGGCATCAGCACCAAACAAATTTACCAGCGCGCACACCGCCTGCTCCGAAATCATGCCCAGTCCAAAGCTTCACGATATGGCCTAAAAAAAGCCATCCTCAACATGGGACCTACAGGATATCCCTTTGAACTGTTCGTAGGGGAGCTGATGAAGGCCCAGGGATTTACGGTGAAGGTAGGCACGGTGATGCCCGGCAAGTGTGTGACCCACGAAGTGGACGTCTATGCCGAAAATGAAAAAATGGTGCGCATGATGGAGTGCAAATTTCATAACCGGTTGGGATATAAAACGGATGTGAAGGTGACGATGTACATCAAGTCTCGCTTTGAAGACCTGGAGTCCGTCTGGAAAAATGATGCGCAGATCAGCCATAAAAAGCACGAAGGCTGGGTAGTGACCAATGCCCGGTTCACCAAAGATGCCATTGATTTCGGCACGTGCTCGCGGCTGCAGCTACTCAGCTGGGACTATCCTGCACAGGGCAGCCTGAAAAGTCTGGTGACCAGACACAGGCTGTATCCGATCACCACCATCGGCGCGCTTTCCAAATCCAATAAAGAGCTCCTGATGAAAAAAGGGATAGTGCTTGCCAAAACCCTCTGGGAGCAGCCCGAGGCCCTCGAAGGATTGGGCCTGGAAAGCTCCAAAATAGACAAAATACTTACAGAGGCTCAGACGATTTGTGATTTGTGAAAAGAAGTGTTGTTGATTCTAGGCAGGTGTGGGCAGGCGCTTTTCTGAAGCCTCCGGGTTGTGTGATGACAAGTAAAGGGTAGTAAATTAATTATGGAGTTTTCTTGAAATAGTAGCTGGAATAAGTTTCTCTGTCGTTGGGTGGAGTGGGATCTTGGCCATTGAAGTACACCTCCATCACTCCGGCATATTTGGTACGGGCGGGGAAATGTACCTCCACCGTATCCCAATCCTGGTTTCCCACATACACATAATAGTATCTGGAGAAGGCCGAGTCGAGCACACATTGGTTGAAGCAGTTGAGCTCCTGATACGGACCAGGGCTAAATCCTACTGTCCACCAATCTGTATTGTACACTTTACGTGTTGTATGATACATGGTGTCATGAGTCATATTGAGTACTACTACCGTGTCTGGATGAATAGCTTTATCAGTTGGTCCCATTAGGTTTTCGTATGTATCTGGATCCACAAAGCTCCATGAAAAGCCTCTACAAGGCTCCTCTTTTCCGAGGCACGTGGTGTCCTTATTATTGGGGAATACATCACCATCACATGAAGAAATCAATAGGATGGAGGGGATGAGCACTACAAATAGACAGATACCAATGAATTCGGAGATCTTCATCCTTAAAAATAATCAATTACCGATGATAGCAACTAACGAAACGGTGGTTTAGATATACAGTCCTAGTTTCATGCTTTTGGTCTCGCAGGAATTGTGCGCACTCATCTGTCTTCATCTCTATTTTACCACTCCACCAATCCTTAGTGAGGTAGAGACTGAGTCCTGTTTCCGCTTCAAGGTCTATCAGTTGGTTCCTGAGTTAAATGCTCCTCAACCCAATGGCACTGGGCCACAATGCTACTAAATATTTTATGGGCTCGTTCTTAAGACCTGAACCACTCATCAAATAAAACCCCATTGAACAAAACCGACCTTCCTTAATTTCCATAAAACCATTAATTTCCCCTTCAATCAAAAAACACAACACACAACCATCATTCCTTTATCTAACCCATGACCAAAATCATTCGCAAGACCCTCCCCAGAGATATCAGTGTTGGGGTACTAGTGATCATTTTTGCTATTGTCTTTTTCCTGGCTGGTCAGCTTTTTGAAAAAAATCAACCCAACATTGAGCAATTCACGAGCATCTATCTCGGGGAGTTTCTGGTAAGCACTGCGGTCATCGTGATGATCCTGATCCTGTGGGAGGAAATTCTTTTCCCCGTGAAAATCAAACCAGATGGTGATGGATTGATTTTTCGGAATCATGCCACAAAGTTGATTGTGCAGGCCCTGATTTACCTGATCATTCCGGCCATTGTGGTCTTTCTGGTTCTCACGTACGAAGTAAGCCCTTTCCGCTTTTACGGATGGGCAGCGGTTTGTACGATTCTGCCGGTAGTGGGTAAGCTGGTATCCGGCATCAACAATTACAATGACTTTTTGAAGCTCACCACCAGTTCGATCGCGTATAAAAACAATGAGAAGGAAGGGGTCATCGAACTGAAAGATATCCAACAGATTCGCATGATTAAGGATGACTCCAATGATCTTCAGAAGTTGGAATTGGACTTGACCTCAGGAGCTCCTATCACCATTGACCTGGATGAAATGGAGCTGGAAGCTTATTATGAATCCATTGAGGAATATATCACGACTCACTACAAGAGTTCGTTGTAGTGTTTACTCTCTTTTCACTCACAAATCATTGTAATTAAGCACCGTGTACTCCTTCACAAATGCTTTCAGCTTGGCGTCTGACCCCAGCACGATCAGGTAATCATCCTCTCCTATGAAGGTGTCTGCCGAAGGCGCAGGGATCAGCCCCTTGATATTATCTTTCACCCCAAGCACAATCACGCCGGTGGACGCTGCTATATTCAGCTCTTTCAATGTCTTGTCCTTGTACTCGGGCTTCAGATTTTCATACCCCACCTCCTCCAGGTGGTAGCTGGTTTCAGACACCCCATTGAGCAGGTCCAGAAACTCTATAACAATCGGCTTGGTGACCAGCTGGGCCATAAACATGCCACCGAGTATATCTGGCATCACCACTTTATTGGCCCCTGCCCTGTATAGCTTATTCTCTGTGTCTTTGCTGGAGGCCCTCACAATGATCATGATTTGATCATTGAGGTGGCGCGCGGTGAGGGTAATAAACACATTGGCAGCATCTGAGGGTGTGGTGATGATAATGGTGCTGGCCTTTTCGATGCCTACAATACGCAGGTGATCATCTTCTGTGGCATCTCCTATTAACTGTTTCATCGAATCAGGAATGACCTGAGCCATCTCCGGATCCTTTTCGATGATCACAAATTCTTTACCACTCTTTTGCAACTCATCACAAGCCATACTGCCGTTTCGGCCAAACCCGCACACAATGACATGGTTTTTTAGTTTACTGATTTCCATACCCGATCGATAGCTTTTAAAGATTGTTTTTAGTTTTCCCTCGAAAAAGTAGCTGGAGACCACCGAAACCACATAGGCGAACAGCCCGAGGTTCATGAGGATATAAATAGAAGTAAAAACCCTTCCGGCAGAACTGAGCTCTTTCACCTCTGTGAAACCCACTGTACCCACCGTGATGATCGTCATATACAGAGCATTGACAAAGTTCAGGTCTTCGATAAGGGTAAACCCGGTAAGACCTACCAACAGGCTAAATATAAAGAGGGCAACCGCTGTAATGAGACTCTCCAGTTGCTTGTTCATTCTGTAATTTGCTTAAAGCCAGACATTCTCCACATTCATGTGATACTCAGGTGGGGCTTTCAGGGAAATTACAGAAATTTTTCTCAGGACAGAAACCGTCTCACTTTTTCTTTTTCAGAATGACCGCAGAAATCGCCGATATCAGGAGTCCCACAGGGAAAATCTCCAAAAAGGTAAATCCAGCCATCACCAGTGGGTTCTCATAGAGTTCCATCCACTCCTTCATTTCCTGCTGCTTCACTGCGATCTCCGCAGCACTCATTCCTTCTTTGGCATACTCCTGCATTTGATACGCCGAGTACTGGTCCATGAAGTCAGGCATGAAATTGGGGTAGTAAATCATCCAACCCACTACATAGATACCAGAAGCCACCAGTACAATGTAAAGCCCCATAAAGAAGGCCTTCTTGAATGAGATCACTCCCGCCAAAGTGGTATCCCGATAGTTTTTGATGCCTAGAAACACCGCGGACAGTGCCACGATCATGGTCAGATAACCCAAAAACTCCCCCTGCGAGAAATCATACGGTTCGCCCTCTGCCGGAGCAAAAATGAGCTGGGTAATCCACCAGCTAATGATGATGACCAGTCCGCTGATCAGTCCAAACTGCAAAGCCTTTTTAAGTTGCGCATTCATGTTTTCTTTCTTTTGATGATTGAAATAAATAAGGCCTCAAGGAAAATAAAAAAACCAAAGTACCCTTCATACTTTCGGGTGATTTTTACTTTTTGGTACTTTCTGGTGAGCTGGTGATGCCAAAGTCCCGCACTTTCTGAATGGCCTGCGTGCGACTGGATACATTGAGCTTTTGGTAAATATTGGAGAGGTGGGTTTTGGTGGTATTGAGTGATACAAACAGACGGTCAGCGATCTCCTGATTGGAACATCCATCCACCAGCAGACTGAGCACCTCAGTCTCCCGGGCACTCAGCTGGAGGGCCTGTGCCCTCGACTGGTCAATAATTGTGGCCTGGCGCCGCTTATAGAGCTGAATTCCTACCCACACGCCCAGCACCATAAAAATGGCCGCAATGACCACCCCAAATACCTCCAGCCGGAGATCCCGCACCATGGTGCGGTAGTGGAGTACTTGCAGCAGCAGCAAAAGCACGCCTGTGGCCCCGCCATATATCCAGTAGCTCCTCTTCATGATTACATTTTTTGCTGCATGGCACGGATGCGCTCCAACAGCGGAGGATGAGAATAATGTACGAATACATAAGCCGGATGCGGAGTAAGATTAGACAAGTGATCGCTGCTCAGTTTTTTGAGCCCATCTATGAGCGGCTGACCAGCATAGGTGGTCACCGCATATTCGTCCGCTTCAAACTCATTTTTTCGACTCAGCGCATTGCTAAACAGTCCCAAAATCCTGGATACAGGCGTGTATAGGATAGCAAATGCCAGCATGTTCAGATGAAGCGTCGTAATATCGCCGCCCATGGCCCAGCTCACCTCACTATTGAAGATCATTTTGGAAAGCAGGAAAAGCATCAACCCAATGGTGAGTATACTAATCACCGTGCCCAGAATGATATGTTTTTTCTTAAAGTGACCCACCTCATGTGCAAAGACAGCCGTGAGCTCTTCGGTGGTATGTTGCGCTATCAGGGTATCAAACAAGACCACTTTTTTCTTTTTGCCCAGGCCTGAAAAAAAGGCATTTCCCTTGCTCGACCTTTTGGAGCCATCTATCACAAAGATATTCTTCAGGGGAAAATTCACCTGCTCACTATACGCTTGTATGGATTCCTTCAGAGATCCCTCCTCCAGCGGGGTGAGCTTATTGAAAAGTGGTAACAGCAGGGAGGTATAAAACACATTCAGGAACAAAATAAAGACGGTAATGATGATCCAGAAATAGGCCCAAAAGCCACTCCCCATGGCTATCACCAGGTAAATAAGGGCCGCCAGGAGGGTGCCGCCTATCAGGAGTGTGAGTACATAGCCTTTCAGTTTGTCCAGCCAAAAAGTCTTTGGGGTCATTTTATTAAAACCAAATTTCTCTTCGATCACAAAGGTTTGATACCAGGAAAATGGAGTCCCGAAAACATCAGAAATGATAAATACCGCTCCAAAAAACAATAGCGTGGTGAGCGGTTCAAAAGGGGAAAATCCACGTAGCCATTTGTCCAGAAGTCCAAACCATCCAAAATAAATGGCCGCAAACATGAGCACAAAACTGAGTGTGGCGGTAAGGGTGCCAAATTGTGAGGTAGCTCGCTGGTAGGCCTGCGATTTGGCATACTTTTCGTTATCATAAATCCCGTTCAGCTCTGAGGGGATCGGCTTTTTAGAACTTTTATTATTGAGGTGAGTGATGACTCGCTCAAACACGAAATCGAAAGTAATGATCACCAGCAGGACAATGAGTATTGTTTGTTCATTCCACATGACTCAAAACTATGCAGAACAAGCGAATAAAGCCGAAAAATGGGTTTTAGAAATTACCCAAATAGGGGTATTTGAAGTGATCCTACTTACTCGTACCTTTGTTATGTTAATTAGAATATTACAATTAATGCGTCAAATATTACAATCACAATTTTTTAAACGTCTACAATCCAATTTCCACTACTATGAAACAATTACTTAATTTATTACTCGCACTCGCCATGGTGTTGACTCTGTCATTCTGTAATAAGGATGATGAACCCAAGCCTGGAGACAAAGACCCTACTGACACTACGGATACCACCAGCAATGTGGTAAAACTCACACCTGAGCAAAATAAAGAACTTCTCCAAACCATTGGAGTCCAGTTTGTAAACGAAATGTCCGCTATGCAGCAGACTGAAGGTATACAGGCGCTCACTTCCTTTGGCCTTTTAGTAGAAGGTGAAGACGATGATCCAGACCCGGGTGTTCCCAACCAATTGATGAAGATCAACAAAGCCATCGTCGCATTTGCCCATGGGCGCATATCGGCCAATCAATTTGGGGCCCTGCCAGTAGCTCTGAGAACTAGTGACGATGATGATGATGACTTTGAGTCTCTCCAGGAACTGTTTGATGAGGCCACAGGTACTTACGACTGGAATGCTGCAACTGAGGAGTTTGACTATACAGACAACAGTAGCGACAAAATCATTTTCAAATATCCTACGCCAGAAACTGGTACCTCCAATAATACTACCCTCACGTTTAGCAACTACTCCAGCGTGCAGGTAGCTAATCCAATTGATGAAGAGTACACTGGAGACCTCCCAACGAGCCTGGACGTAGAGCTGAAATTAGATGGTGTCACTCAGGTGACCTATGGTTTTGAGGTAGATTATAACAGTGAGGGAGTTCCTGAGAAAGTGGAAACAGCCCTTTTTGTGAACCCATTTACTTTGTCTGTTGACCTCACAAACAACAAGTCCAAAATTGGAACAGGTGTAGATTTTTCTAATGGCACCAAAACGCTGATTGCTACAAGTGTAGAATTCAATGGTGACTTCTCTGATGCTGCCATAGAAGCAGCGGAGGAAGATGAAGAAAAACTAAAGGACGTCATCCATGATGCCAATTTCTCCTTCACCCTGCTGGACCTGAAAATGGTGGCTGATGTAGATTTCGCAAATTTCTATCCTAAAGTGTATAATCTGGATACGTATTATGACGATTATGACGGAAACACCGATCCAAAGCCCGACCTGGAGGCCAATGCTGAAAAATTGGAAGCTGCACTCAATGACCATGTAAGCCTGACTACTTCCTATGTAAGCACTGGTAAGATCGCCGCAGAAGTGGAGTGGTACACCTTTGTGGAGTCTGAGGAGTACTGCTGTGGCACTGACTACAGCGTGGAGCTGGGTGCCCGCATGATCTTTGAAGATGGCAGCAAGGTAGACCTGGAAGATTATCTGGAAACAGGATTTGGTCAGCTAGAGGGAGCCATCAACGACTTGCTGGATCAGATCAGCGAAGACATTGGTGAAGATCTGGAGCACATCGAATTTTAAATTTCTTAGTAGAGTTTTTCTCATAAAAATGACTGTCCGGCTTCCGGGCAGTCATTTTATTTTAAGACTATCCTATGGTAACTGGCACCATATCCACCCCACACACCCAGCGCTGGTTTTGTGCCCCGAATATTACTCTCTACTTCGTTTCCCGAAGACCCAAAGGGATTACCTGCTGAATAAAGTTCACGCTCCAGGGTCCTCCAAAAGTCAAAATGCACCTGATCCAAGGTGCAAAACTTTACATTCACAGTATCCCCTTTCGTGAAATACACATCCTGAGCAACCTTAGTAAAGTCAGCAGGTTGCTTCAATATGGGATAACGAAATGATTCACCGTTAAAAGCCCTGTCGGAAAGGGTAGATTGATACGCCGGAATGTATCGATCATTCTTGCTGATAATTCTGGTGAAGGAGCGATAGCGATTGACCGCACTGCCGTCATCTTTGAACCGTACCCAAATATTCACCAATGAATCCGATGGACCATCCTGCAAAAACCACAGGCTATCCAAAGCCACTGGTGCAGGAATGGTAGTCGTGGCGGTGTAGGTCTCCCCCTTGCTTCGCACTTCCAGTGTATACTCCTTACCAATGACCCCACGCAGAGCTGTGCCCCGGTAGTAATAGGGAGGGAAATAACCTTCATTTCTGAATAAGGTGAGCACTTCTTCATTGTCTCCATCAGACACTGACACCCTCGCCGTAGTGACAATCAGATCCAGTAGGTTCACAGAGTCTACAGGATCATAAAAACCGGAACTCAGCGTGAGGTACACAATGGGAAACTGCCCTTGTTCGATCGCTCCGTCAATGACGAGCTTCTGCTCAACAGTAGGCAGCCCCTCCTCTATGGATTCACATCCCCAGATCAAAAGCATCGATACGATCAGATAGATTGGTTTCATCAGAAGTTATATTCAAAACTAAGTGAAGGCAAAACCGGAAAGAGCGCCACTTCCTTCAAACTAATGTCCAGGGCATAGGCAGATACATCACCCTTTACATCGAAATACACAAAATAGGGATTTCGACGATTGTAGACATTGTACACAGAAAACACCCAGGTTACCTGTTCATTCCCGTTGGGGTGCCAGCTGGCAGCAACATCCAGCCGGTGGTACATGGGCAGACGAAAGGCATTTCTGTCCGAGTACTCGCTCACAATACTCTCATTAATAACATATTTGGCCACTGGCACCGTGAGGTTATTGCCCGAGCTGAGCTTAAATAATCCTGAAAATGACCAGTTGCCGAGATGGTAAGTCCCTATAAGGTTGAGGTCATGGGTCCGGTCATACTTGGCGCGAAAGGTTTCTCCCCCCTGCACTTCTTCAAAGCTTCGCTCGGTCTTACTGAGGGTGTAGCTGGCCTGGTACTCAACCGATCCCGCATCTTTGGTTACTGAAAACTCTACGCCGTAGGATTGGCCCTTTCCGAAGATAAAATCATCATCAAAATTCTTACTACCAGAGTACCCGGCAATGGCCCCGTTTCTGTACTCGATCTGATTTTGTAATAGTTTGTAATACCCCTCTACCGAATATTTTATCTGGCTGGAAAGGAGGCTGTAATAACCCAGCGCCACCTGATGTGCCTTCTGGGGGCGAATCTTCTGAGAACTGGGCACCCAGATATCAGTAGGCAAAGAGACCGACCCCAGGGGAGACAGGTGGATGTACTGAACATTCCGGTCATAGGAGGCCTTTAACGCACTGTTTTGATTCATCAAATAATTGACCCTCACCCGTGGCTCAGGACTCACGTAATGTTGCACCCATTCGCCATGTGAAAAATGTGTGGAGTCCACGGATACCAGATTCTCTGTGGTCTCGTAGCGCGTGAAGGGTCCCAGGTGTACAAAACTACTCAGGCGCAACCCCAGCCCGATTCGCAACTGCTCTGTAAGTGTGATCTCATCGTCCACACTCACCGCCAGCTCAGCGGTAGGGAGCCAGGACACTTCAGAAAGATTAAACTCCTCCTGGGTGGATTCTATATGCACCTGACTCGGTCTGAAGCTTCTGTAAGAATACTCCGCACCAAAGGTCAGCTGATGTGATCCCCTGGTCAGAAAAACGTTGGCACCCGCTCTGGCATTGGCAATGTATGAATCCAGGTCAATCTGATAGATGCTCAACCCGGCCCCATAACGTTGTTCGTAGCGTCCCAACGTGGCGTAGACCTCCCCGTCCAGATCAGCATTGGCCATCCATTTCCAGTTCACTCCGCCATTAAGCGTTTTCCAATAAATATGATTTTCGAAGGTACGCTCACTCCGGAAAAGGTAATCGTCGGTACCCATGAAACCAACCAGTGAAAGCGTATGGTGACTGTTGATTCGGTGATTGTATTTCAAAATCAAATCTGAAAAGCGATAGTCGGTGCGCCGGCTGATCTCGCTTTCATCATCCATCAGATTCTGCGTAATCAGGTCGAGGTAGGACCTCCGGGCTGCCACCAGTAGGGAAGATTTCTGTTTGATCACAGGTATTTCCAGGCTTACACCTCCCGCCAGCACTCCTACTTTCACATGTCCATGAAAGGCGTCCACATCGGGATTGATGGTCTCTATCCGCATCATGGATGAAAGCCTGCCCCCAATCGCTGCAGGAAAACCACTCTTCATAAAACTCACCTGGTCGATGGCTTTGGGATTGAAGGTAGAAAAGAAACCAAACAAGTGATTGGTATTATAGAGCTCTAAATGGTCAAGCTCAATGGCATTCTGATCAATACCACCACCACGAACGTAATAGCCATTATTTCCATCGGTACCTGAGGCCACCCCGGACTGGCTTTGAATAAACTTAAGGGGATCCTGCTCGCCCAGCAGGTAAGGCAGCTCGCTCTCCCCTTCCATGCTGAAGGTGACATAGCCAGTACCCGTTTCCTGCAGTTGCTGCCTGGGTTCGTTTCCCCTGATCTCCACGGCCTCCATCACCACCTCATCGGACTCCAAAATGATCAGAAGTGTTGTGTCTCCACTGATCGGAAAAGTATTTTGCACCGGTTTAAAACCTACAAAAGTGATTTGAAAACCAATCTCAGTTCCTGAAATCTCCTTACTGACCTTACCATTGGTATTGGTGATCAAAACCTCTCCACTCTCCAGCAGGACGTTAGCGCCCAATACCGGCGCCCGCTCGCTATCCTTCACTTGCCAGGTGACGACAGATTGTGCAAAAGAACCACCAGTCAACGCAAAAAAAATGACCAGCAAGACACCTCGAATCATTTGACTAAGATATTCGGAAAAACACACCTCCAAAAGTGAGACACCAATAATCCCTATAAAGAGGTATGCTTAGAAAATAAAGGGAACGGGGCACCTCAGCTGACGCACCTCGCGTGAAGGCTTACGTGGATCAGAAAGGTCAAAAGCATAAATAAGCGAGATCTCATGAGCACCCCCACTACCTATTCCCAGATCAGAAATGGTATAATCAAAGCTATATCCAATGGTGAGATTATTCTTATTGATCCCTATCATGGAAATGATGGCCTCACTGTTTTTGGTGCTTGTGAAACCATCGATCGGCAGCCCACGGTACCAGGCGCCCAACAAGATAGGCTCCAGCGTAAAATAAAGGCCCACATCCAACTGCTTAAATGACCCTTGCTGCTTATAGTTTACCGAGGGTGTCATACTTCGCTCACGACCCTTGCCCTGTGGCCTGGCGCGTTTGTTGATCTCCGTGAAAAGGATCTTGTAGCCCCCATGCAGGGAAAACTTTCGCGGAAGCGGCGCATCTCCACCGGCTACCGCCTGATTGGGCTCCAGTACGTGGTGCATGGATGCTCCAAACCACATTTTATCATTGTATAAAATGCCACCAAAAGCCAGATCGAAAAACCTGGCGCTAAAGCCAGTATCGAAAGTCTCCCCGGTGGTGGGACGTACCTGACCGGAGTTATCAAACTGATCTCCAAAGGTCAACCGGTCAAAATTTAAATCCCTGAAATAGTAAGACGCTTCCACTCCTGGTCTGAAAGTCCATGTGTCTGTAAGATTCAGCTGATAGGCATACTGCAGACCAATATTCGTGGATCTAAGGCCGGCTATCCCCTCCTGATCGGTATTCACAATCAGACCAAGGGCACTGAATTCATCTTCGAAAAAGTAGTCGATAAAAAAGGAATAAGTCACATAATTGGCATCTATGGATGGCCACTGATTCCGATAATTCAAGCCCGCACGCCCGATCTGATTGATCCCTACCAACCCCGGATTGAGGTACATAGGCGCTGCATAATACTGTGAAAACTGCGGGTCCTGAGCTTTTAAGTTGTTGGTGGAAAGTAGGCTAACCAGCACAAACAAAAAACTCAGTCGGCAGAACAAACGCAGCTGATGTGAATTAAAATGAATCAAATTAAGTGTCAAATTGATTTTTGCCTTAAAGTTGCTAAACTAGGTAATGTAACGTAAAGTTTACCGTTAGTATTTTATGCTAAATTTACATAGTGTTGTGATGCTAAGGACATTTTCCCTCTAAATAACCCTTAATAAGTTTAATGTCAAAGATTTTGCGTTCAGGTGTAATCAAATTTATTCTCTGCTTTTTCATGGTCCCGTCTGCGGTGGTGGCCCAGAATATCACAGAGACTCAGTGGTATTTTGGAAACTCACCAGATGCCTTTGTGATGGATAAAAACGGGCGAACCCCCAATATCGTGGACAATCAGGTGACCCCTTTCGGCACCAATGGCTCCACGGTAATCAGTGATCAGGAGAAAGGGAATCTTCTTTTCTATTCGGATGGTCAGGTCATCTATGACAACACTCATCAGGCGCTCCCCGGACTGGGAGCCGCTACCCTGAGTGCAGACCTTACCAAAATACAGCCCGTGGTTTCCTGCCCTTTTCCTGACGGCACTCCTCAATACTATATTTTTACCAACACCGGCAGTGCCATTGAATTCACCGTGGTGGATGCCTCCCTTCCGGGAAATTCCACGATTCTTCAATTTCCATTGGGAGATGTCTCAGGCGCGATCAACCAACCCACGGGCCTGAACAACCCCGGAGAACTGATGAAAATACTGGAAAGTGCTGATGGGCAGCGCTATTGGCTGGTAACCCAGGAAGCCACCACCCTGAACTTTCAGGTCACCGAGATTAACAGTACCGGGCTAGGTGCCACAACGAGCTATGATGTCTTCCCGGCAGCTTTACCCCGATTTCAGGCCACAGCTCTGGCCATCAAAACAGATACCACCGGCACTTATGTGGCGGCATCCCCCAAAAATGCCAATCGAAACACCATACTATTGGATTTTGATCCACTCACCGGAGCATTGGCCTTCAACCAGCAGGTAATCGGCTCGGGCTTTGACGACTCTGGCACTTCTGTGATTTATGATACCGAATGGTCAAATGATGGCTCCAAACTCTACATTTCCCGAACTGGAGATGACACCAATCAGGGAAACATCTATCAGATTGATTTTGCAGACACTGTCAATGCAAACCCTCCAGTTACGCCTATCCTCAACAATGCGTACTTCCGAAGCTATGGCCTCAAAAGAGCCATAGACGGCAATATTTATCACCTCTATCAGAGAAACAGCACGGCGCCTTTTATTCTGGGCAGAATCAATCGACCGGACAGCGCTGCGGCCATCGGGGTGTTTTATGACAGTCTGGTCTTCTCTAATAACTTCAACGGCACCCAGTTTCCTGAATTTGCACCGGCCTACATGCCTACCAACTTCTTTACCATGAGTTTCACTTATCTGGACTCCTGTGTGGAAAGCGCTACCAAGTTTATAGCGCTGGTAGACCCCTTGCCCAATAACTACTTTTGGAACTTTGGCGATGGCACTGGTAGCGTTGGACCCGCTCCCATCCATACTTATGATTTGGCCAGTGGCTACTTTGTCACGCTCACCGCTGAACTCAACGGCACTTTCCAGTCAGTCACGCTACCTGTGGACATTCTGCCCGGAGACTCGGCAGTAGATCTGGGAAACGACACCACCATCTGTGTGGATGAGACGCTTATGCTGGATGCGGGAGATGGCATATCCTACTTGTGGAGTACCGGAGAACTTACTCAAACCATTGAAGTGGACACCGCAGGTACCTACTGGGTGGAAGTGACCGGCCCTTCAGGGTGTACTTCGTTTGACGACATTGTGGTTACTGAGTATGGAGTGCAGCGGCAGGTTTTCAACCAATGGTATTTTGGTGAAATGGCCGGGTTAGACTTTAACTCCAATCCACCCGCGCCCTTACTGGACGGTATGATTTTCTCGGAGGAAGGCTGTGCCACCATGTCAGACGACAATGGTCAATTGCTTTTCTATACCAATGGATCCACGGTCTGGAACAAAGACCACCTGGTGATGGCCAATGGACAGGGCATTGGTGGAGACAGTACGGCTGCCCAGTCTTCCATCATTCTACCCTTCCCCGATGACAACACCATGTTCTACATTTTCACCACCGAAGAGGTTTACGGGGACTTTACTTTCAACCTGAAAATGTCCATCGTAGACATGAAAAAGGACACCGCTCGCGGGCAGGTACTGGTCAAAAACATCCCCATCATAGAATGCAGTACAGAAAGAGTCACTGCATCAGGATTTGGCGGCACCCCCTGGCTCCTGGCCCATGAGTACGGCAACAATAACTTCAGGGCCTACCAGATCAACACCAATGGCGTGATCGGCGCCATACATTCCTCTGCCGGGGAGCCTCACGTATTCCAGAGCGAACCGCGAGCCACAGGTTATATGAAATTCTCACCGGCTGGAGACTTGGTGGCTGTGGTGGTACCAGGTAGCCCCAACTACATCGATCTGTTGAATTTTGACCTGACCACCGGACAGGTCAGCAACTCCCGGTTGATTGACATTGAAGAAGCTGGTGAAGCCTATGGTTTAGAATTTTCGGGTGATGGTCTCAAACTATATATCACTACCACAGGAGTCAACTCCAAGCTGATCCAGTATGACCTGGACAGTATCAACTCACAAAATCCGGCGGCTGACATTCAGGCCACCAAATTTGATGGCTACGGTGCCACTTTGCCCGGTTATGGCGCACTACAGCGTGGACCAAATGGAGTGATCTACCTGGCCATAGACGGACAGACACAAATAGGTTCGATCAGCAGCCCCGGTGGTAACGATCTGACGGCATCCTATCAGGAAACCAATACCGATCTTGGAGGAAGAACCTCCAGGCTGGGTTTGCCCAACTTCACCCAGCAGATCACGGCTGCCCCGCAGCAACCCGGAATTACTACAGAGGTGGCATGTGCAGGCCAGCCCACTTCCTTTACAGCCGTAGGCCGCGATAGCAGCATCGAAACCTATAGCTGGGACTTTGGTGACACCACGGGTGTAGTCACAGATCAGAACCCACAGCATACCTATCTCAACCCTGGAACTTACATCGTCCAATTGACCCTGAGCAACCGATGCGACATGGACAGTGTGCTCCGAGATACTGTAGAGGTTTTCAATATCCCTTTGCTTCCTACAGTACCTACGGACACCGCACTATGTGGTGGTCCGGTCACACTCTTTGCATGGGACACGGATGATCCAGGCCTCAACTACTACTGGTCATCAGGAGACACCACCAGAGCAGTCACTTTTACCGCTCCTACCATTGTAAACGTGGCCATCATCAATGACGATGGTTGTAGCTCAGACACCCTGACAGTATTCATCGGCGAGGATGAATCATTCATTGACTTGGGGCCAGATCGGCTGATTTGTCAAAATGATACACTGATTTTAGACTCAAATGACCCTGGACCAAATTACACCTGGTACCGGGATGGTGTAGTGGTCGGTGATCAAAGAACTCAATTGGTAGCTTCAGGAAGTCCTGGGGACTTTCTTTACGCCGTGGAGGTGATCAATGACTTCTCTGGGTGTATTTACAGGGACACCATCCAGATCACCGTGCAGGGTGGCCCACAGGCCATCCAGTCCAATATACTCACGCCAGATTGCGGACAGGCCAACGGTTCGTTTACGCTGGACATTAGCACTACAGGTAATTATAGTTACGCGCTCTCGGGCCCTGTCACTGCCGGACCGCTCAATTTTGATGGGCCCGGCACCACACCAGCTTTCACGGGCTTGCCTGCTGGCACTTACACCTCGACAGTGACCAATACAGTGACAGGATGTAGCACTGATGAAATTGTGCTCCTGGAAGATAATGCGCCTTTTGAAATGGAGGCCGTGGGTGAGAACGCCTGCGCCCTCACTGGCGATATCTCAGTCCGGTTTAGCAATCGCATTCCCGCCAGAGTGGAAATAAACGTAGTGAATGAAGCCGGCAACAATGTCTTTAGCTCAACAGAAACCCTGACCCGGAGCACCTTTACCATCAATGACCTGGATAGCGGACTCTACTTCGTGGAAGTGCGCGATACCAATCCACCAAACTGTATCCAATCGGACACTGTTCGGCTAAGTGTCTCGAACGAATGCTACCGTACCATATTTGTTCCCAATGCGTTCAGTCCAAATGGAAATGGCGCCAATGATGAGTGGTTTGCTTTTCCCAATGAATTTGTGGATCAGTTTCAGGTCTATGTTTTCAATCGTTGGGGCGACCTGGTTTTTTATTCCAACAATAAAAACTTCAGGTGGGACGGTTCTTTTGCAGGCGGGGAAGTACCCATGGGTACCTATGCTTATCGCATGCTTTTCACCAGCACGCTGGAGCCAGAAAAAGGCACCTTTGAACAGTATGGTTCTGTGACGGTTGTAAAATAAGCATGATGACATTTTTCGATCAGGTATATCAAAAACTCTTTTCTAAGCCGGAAACCTCCAATGAGGTACTGGTCTACGAACCCATCTCGAGAAATGAGCATTACTCAGAAAGTTATGCCTTCTGGCTGCACTCTGTCAATCATAAAAAGCTCATCCGGCAAGTAGCTGAGTCATATTTACTGAAGCAAAACAATCTGGTTGGAGAACCTGATGTCCACCTGCTGTCCACCAGCCTCTCCAATGGCTTTGCCATCTCCTTCAATGAAGAAATAGACAAGAAAGAATTTCAGTTTTTCTTTGACTGGCTGGGCGAAAAAGTGGAAGCCCTGCCATATAAACGATCCAACAGCGATGTGACTATCACTGATAAGGGCAATGTGATCGAATCCAAGGAAAAGCATTACTTCAAGCCCATTCAGCAATCACAGGAGGCTCCCCTTGATCAGCAGTTTGGCAATATCCTGATCGAACACATATCCATTGATAATCGTCCAAGTTTTATCAAATTAGTGGCCAATACGTATAATGACAGAATGTATAAAAACCCTGACAGCTTTGAGGTTTTGGCCAAATATTTGTTTGAGGTTAATTGAAATTAAGAATCTAATTATGAAAATCATGAAATACGTACTTTTCGTCCTCTCCACCGTTCTTTTGGTGGGTTTGTTCTCCTTTAGCCCGGCACAGCCCGAATTACTCCCGACTAAACTTCGGATCACGGTAATTGACGGACTTGGCAACCCTGCAGAAGGTGCCACAGTGACCATTTATCTCAATGAGGATGACTACCGGAACAGTGAAAACCCCGTAGCTAAAGCCATATCTGACAACAAAGGGCGGGTTACATTCAAAGACCTGAAGCCGGTTCCTTATTTTATCGATGCCCGAAAAGGGGACATGAACAATGACTTTGAAGGGGTGAGAACAGCGGCACTCGAAGAAGGTAAACTCAATAAAGTAAACACTGTCATCGAATAGTGAATAGGGTCACCGGTTTTCTAGCCTTCCTCATATTTTTCAGCATAATCCGGGAGCCGAAACCGCTTCCGGATTATTCATTAGTACTCGATCAGCAACCATCGGCCATTGGTACTACAGAAGATCCTCAGGCCAGAGCAAATTACGAAAATCGATTGCTGGTTGACCCTTCTACAGGGCAGATTCCCATTGACATCAGAGACCGGGAGCTCCGGTTTGCTGAGCTGCTACTTTCCAGACAGCACAGGGCTGGTCATCATCAGCGGATGGCTGCTCAGAATTATGAACTTGCCGGCCCCTTCAATGTGGGTGGGCGCACCCGGGCCATCTCTCTCGACATTCGCAATGAAAATACCATACTCGCGGGTGGTGTTTCCGGGGGTATCTGGAAAACCACCAACGGGGGCACTGATTGGAAAAGAACCTCTGATCCGGCACTAAGAAACAGCGTAACCGCCCTCAATCAGGACCTGAGACCAGGAAAGCAGGACATTTGGTACGCAGGAACAGGCGAACTTATAGGCAACTCCGCCCGAAGTACCGCTGCCCCATACAGGGGTGCCGGCCTCTTCAAATCTACCGATGGCGGTGAAAGCTGGGAAGTACTCTCCGCCACCATAGACAATGCCACCCCCAGTCAGTTTAGCAGCCAGTTTCAATACATCTGGGCCATAGAAACCAACCAGCTCAACCTCACCCAGGATGAAGTATTGGTAGCCGCCTATGGAGCCATCCTCAAATCGTCAGATGGGGGCCAGACCTGGGGCGTGGCGCTCGGCCAGAAATTATTTGACCTGCCGGAAAACACAGACCTCAACGAATCTGATGCTCCATTTTATACCAGTTTGAGGAAAACACCTTCCGGACATTTTTTTGCTGCGATGGGCAGTGCCTCCTCCTCCAATAAGCTTTCGCCTTCAGCGGGTTTTTATTTCTCAGCTACCGGAGATCAATGGCAGCAAATCACTCCTCCGGGCCTGGCAGCCTATCACGAGCGCACGGTGATCGGTTTTGCTGCTGACGAATCGAGTGTGTATTTCCTCACCCAGGGCGAAGAGGCCTCCCTTTGGAGACTTAATGTGGCCAACATACAGAATGGAATACTCTCAGGGTCCTGGACTAACCTGACCAGCTACATCCCTGCATCGGGTGGCGAATACGGTAACTTTGAGAGTCAGGGCGGCTACAACATGCTCATAGAGGTACATCCTCAGAACCCCAACCTTGTGTTCATAGGTGGTACCAACCTCTACCGATCCACCGATGGTTTTACATCTGCCAAAAACATCAAATGGATCGGAGGCTACAGCCCTGAGAACGACGCTTCAGTCTACCCCGGACATTACCCTGATCAGCATGCCCTGCTTTTTTATCCCTCAGATGAAAAAAGGATGATCTCAGCCAACGACGGTGGCATCCGGCTCACCACCAATGTCCTGGCAGACTCTGTCTCCTGGAAAAGCCTGAACAACGGATACCTTACCTCTCAGTTTTACACCATCGCCCAGCGACTGGACAAGGACACTGATGAAATCCTGGGCGGAATGCAGGACAATGGGACGTATATGAGAGATGCGCTGGGTGAAAACCCCTCCTGGAACAGAATCCTGGGTGGAGATGGAGGCTACTGTGCCATCGCCCCCAACCGTGACTTTGTTTACGTCTCCTTCCAAAACAGCCAAATCTACCGGCTTTCGCTCAGCTCCACCTTCCAACTCAAATCCTTTGCACGGGTGGATCCGATAGGCGGAGGTGAACGAGAGGGTCAGGGTTATCTATTCATCAACCCTTTCATTCTGGATCCGACCAACGCCAGTCGAATGTTTTTGACTGGGGGTGATGTAATCTGGCGAAATGAAAACCTGCTGCAGGTGCCGGGGGGAAATCAAAAAAAGACCTCAGTCAACTGGTCAGAAATTAAAGATACGGAGCAGGCCTCCGGGGTGTACACGGCCATAGACAAAGCACGGGATCAGGATATTCTCTATGCTGGAATATACAGCCAAAGCCCCACCATTGTCAAAGTAGAAAATGCTTCGGACCCCACCCGGGAAAGCGTAACGTTTATGTCTCCTACCATTTTTCCTGAAAATGGTCACATCGCATGCGTCACGGTCAATCCTGAAAATGCAGATCACCTGATCGTGGTGTTTTCTAACTATGGCATCCCATCTATCTTCATGACGGTGGATGGAGGAGTGTCCTTCTCAGACATCAGCGGAAACCTGGAAGAATACCCCGATGGCTCTGGTAGCGGACCCAGCGTAAGGTGGGCAGAAATTGTCCCCACCACCACTGGCATTAGCATCTTTGTGGGCACGAGTACAGGATTGTACTCCACCACTGCCACCGATGGTGCCCAAACCATCTGGCTAAAGGAAAGTGAAGACAAAATAGGCAATGCGGTGATCACGATGATGGATTATCGCGACATAGACGGTCGCCTGGTCATTGCAACACACGGCAATGGCACTTTTCAGTCGTTCCTGGAGGATACGCGCCCCTTCACCAATCAGTACGCACCCGGAGAACAACTAACGAGTCTGCAGAATTATCCAAATCCGTTTACCAAAGAAACGATGATCCGGTACTCCCTGCCAGAAAATGGTGAAGTAAAAATAGATCTGTACGATGCCTCCGGAAGATTCATCAGAAACCTGCTTTGGGGCCCACAATACGCAGGGGAAAACAGGACCATCTGGGATGGCACCAACAACTCCGGAACGCGCCTAAAGTCCGGCATATACACCTATGTGCTCCAGTTTCAGGGACAGCAGATCAGCAAGAGAATGATTTACCTTCCGAACTAGCGATAGGTAATCAGCGCCAGGGCATAAGCCGCAACCATAAACCAAAATTTATAGTTCAGCAGGTTGGGAATGACATTCAATTCCATCAACACCAAAGCCAAAACGATAATAACAGAAATCAATCTGAGGGTATTTCTAGTACTTTTACTCATATCTACGGTTAGTTGGTTTTTTAACAACTGGCGATGATGTTGCAATCGTAAATATATAGACCTCTCATAAGTTGTCAATAATTTTCAAGATAATTGTGCATTGAATTACCAAATGGCAGAAATAGGCACCAATATCGAACAGGCAGCAGCCCTCCTAAAGGCAGGGAAACTGGTGGCCATTCCCACGGAGACTGTATATGGTCTGGCGGGAAATGCGCTGGATGAATCTGCCATTCTGGACATCTTCAAGGTCAAAAAGCGACCCAAGTTTGACCCGTTGATTGCACACACGGATTCTCTGGAAAAAATCAAGGGAATAGTCACGCACATTCCTGACAAAGCACTCATGCTGGCAGAGGCCTTCTGGCCCGGCCCTTTGACCATTTTATTGAATAAAAAGTCACACATTCCGGACATTCTTACCTCCGGCCTTTCAGATGTGGCGGTGAGAATACCTCGTCACCCGCTTACCCATTCACTGCTTTCACAGCTGGATTTCCCACTAGCGGCACCTAGCGCCAATCCTTTTGGGTACATCTCGCCCACTTCGGCACAGCATGTTCAGGATCAGCTGGGTGCTCATATCCCGTATATACTCGATGGGGGCAGCTGCTCAGTAGGTATAGAATCCACCATTATCGGATTCAATGAACAAGAGCAACCCATCGTATACAGGCTTGGCGGGAAGAAAATAGATGATATTGAGCAAGTGGTTGGCAAAGTGAAATTACGGATCAATCACAGCTCTGACCCCATCGCACCAGGCATGCTCAAATCGCATTATGCTCCATCCAAGCGACTCATCATTGGCAACCTGACCGAACTGGTTCCCCGATTTCACAAGCGGAATTTCGGGGTGATCAGCTTCCATCAGTCATTTGATGGATTAACAGCAGACCGGCAGATTATACTTTCTAAAACCCGTAACCTGGATGAGGCCGCGCGCCAGCTCTTTGGAGCATTGCGCACCATGGATCAGAAGGATGTGGAATTTATTATTACCGAAAAATTCCCTGATATGGGTCTTGGACAAGCCATAAATGACCGCTTGAAGAGAGCTGCCACAAGATAAGTCTCCAGAAGCTTTGCTTTTTTACCCAGATCAGACAATTTAGCACTCCAAAATAAGTGGATATGAGAACCATAGATGATTTTAACTTTAGAAACAGGAAGGCACTAATCAGGGTAGACTTTAATGTACCCCTGGATGAAAACAGCCAAATTACTGACGATACACGACTAAGAGCGGCCATACCTACCATTAAGAAAATAATCGATGAAGGTGGTGCTGTTATACTGATGAGCCACTTGGGGAGACCTAAGACCGGACCAGAAGAAAAATATTCCCTTAAGCACATCGTAGCAGACCTCAGTGAAAAACTAGGTGTCAGCGTTCATTTTGCCAATGACTGTATCGGAGACGAAGCTCAGGAAAAGGCTAAAGCCCTTGGAAATGGTGAAGTGCTATTGCTAGAAAACGTACGATTCTATCCGGAAGAAACTAAAGGGGACGAAGCTTTTGCTGAGAAACTGGCCAGCCTTGGAGATATCTACGTCAATGATGCATTTGGGACCGCACACCGTGCCCATGCCTCCACGACCATTGCCGCTAAGTTTTTTGCAGATAAGTGCTGCGGCTATGTGATGCAACAGGAGCTGGTCAACGCAGAAAAAGTATTAGGTGAACCTACGCGTCCTTTTACAGCCATCATGGGTGGTGCCAAGGTCTCCGATAAGATATTGATTATCGACCGTTTGCTGGATGTAGCTGACAACCTCATCATTGGTGGTGGAATGTCCTATACCTTCTCCAAAGCAAAAGGAGGAAATATTGGTAAATCGCTCCTGGAAGCCGACAAAATGGACCTCACCAAAGAGCTGGAAGCCAAAGCAAAAGCCAAGGGTGTGAACCTTATCCTGCCTGTGGATACCGTAATTGCCGATGATTTTGATAAAGATGCAAACAAGAAAACGGTCCCGGCCGGTCAGATTCCGGACGATTGGCAAGGGTTGGACATTGGACCTGAAACCATCAAATTATTTTCTGAAACCATCAAAAACTCCAAAACCATTCTCTGGAATGGCCCAATGGGTGTTTTTGAGTTCCCTGCATTTGCTGTAGGTACTGAGGCCATCGCCAAATCTCTGGTGAGTGCCACTGAAAAAGGTGCTTTCTCATTGATCGGTGGAGGTGACTCTGCCTCGGCTATCAACAACCTAGGGTACGGAGATAAAGTGTCTTACGTAAGTACCGGAGGGGGCGCACTTTTGGAGTACATGGAAGGAAAAGTACTGCCCGGAGTAGCCGCTCTGGAGGAATAAAAATCATATCATTTAGAGATAATCAAAAAGGGTGAATGAATTATTCACCCTTTTTTTATCCGCTCGATTCTCAAAAAATCGGTACTTTTGACTCAAAGAACCCTTCTTTTTTATGGAAGAGTGGAAAGTTTGGGAAAGCGATGAGATTCGCAACAAGTTTCTGGTAAGCAGCTATGGTGAGGTTAAATCACTGTATTTTGATCCACCAAAACTCCTTAAACACTACAAAAACATGGGCTATCGGGCCATTCCCACCAGAAAAAAGGATGGGAAAAACACCCTGATATACGTGCATAAAGTAGTGGCAGAACTCTTTGTTCCCAATCCGGAAAACCATACCCACCTCATTTTCATCGACGAAAACAAAGGAAACCCGGAAGCAGATAACCTGAGATGGGTAGATAAGGCCACCTTCAAAGACCACATGAGTAAGTATCATAAGTCTGCATATACTTATGATAAGGACTTCACTCCCAACAACAAGCTAACGAGAACACAGGTAGCGGTGATCAAAAAAATGATGAACGATCCCAACCGTAAAACCCGTGTGAAAATCATTGCCAAGCAATTTGGGGTCTCTGTGGGTACCATCTTCAGTATCAAACGTGGAGATTCCTGGAAGCACGTGAAAGCGGCTGGGTCAGATAAATCTTCCTCCTAGGCAATTTTCACTTCGAACAATTCCTCTTTGGTCAACCCGATCCGCTTTTGATCCATTAATACACGGAGGGAGGTCACCAAATCATCCAGGGCTAGTCGGCTAAATTGCTGAATAAGCTCACTCTCCTTTTTGGGGTTTTCGCGGATGAACGCCTCAATTTCGTCCAGTGGCATGCTCTGAATTTTCTTGTGTCGGTGAATACAGATATCACAGGCGCCACAATCCTGATAAGTGAGCTCATCAAAATAGCTTTGCAACATGCGGGATCTGCATTTATGCTCTGAGGTAACGTATTCTTCTACCTTTTTGGCTTTGGTGAGTGTGACCTCCTTGCGCCAGGCCATTTGTTTTTGGTCTATGGGCAGGTTATTGGCTTCCACCCTCGGGGTTAAGAAATTGATCCTTGGTTTGTCACTGGCTTGCTGATAGATCAGCACTTCAGCCTGGTGCAGGTATTGCAGCTGATTTCTGACCAGATCCACGGGCTCCTTCAAAAGTTTAGCCAGGTCCTCTTCCTTGATGGTCACAAAATCCGAAAACATCTCCCCGCCATAGAGTCGCATCAGCGTTTTGATCACGGGGTCCATCGTTCTGTTGGCCACCTGATATTTGTACACCTCGGATTGTTCCAGGAGGAAAATCATTTTGGAGGACTCCTTAAAAGATTCATTGAGCTCTATGAGTCCCTCATCTGCCAGCTTATTCAGGGCGTGGTAGGTCTCCACCATGGGTAGATCAAACGTGCGAATAAAACCTTCATAATCAAATTCAAAGCTCGTAAAAGCACTGCTGCCTACCGCCAGCTTGAAGTGATTGGCCAGTGCCTGATAGACCTTGCGCATAAAGTCCACCGACACAGCCGCCTGCTCAGCTCTTCGCCTCAGATTGATTACATCGTTTTTGGCATAGAGCTGAATGGCATATGCCTTTCGTTCGTCCCGCCCTGCTCGGCCGGCTTCCTGGTAGTAGGCCTCCAGCGAATCCGGTAAGTCGTAATGAATAACCGTGCGCACATCTGGCTTATCAATGCCCATCCCAAAGGCATTGGTGGCCACGATCACCCTGGTTTGCCCTGAAATCCACTGGTCCTGCCGCCGGGCTCTGACATGCCCGGGAATACCGGCATGATAATAATCTGCGGAAACTCCACTGTTTCGAAGAAACTCTGCCAGCTCCCGTGTTTGTTTTCTACTGCGAACATAGACCACACTGCTCCCCGGAACATTGCGCAAGATCTCCAGCATCTTTTGCTCCTTGTTTTCCAACTCAAACACAGAGTAAGACAGATTACTCCGGGCAAAGCTCTTTTGAAAGACTCTGGGCTCATTCATCCCAAGCTTTTCCAATATATCCAGCCTGACCTGAGCGGTAGCCGATGCTGTAAGGGCGATGATTCTGGTGATTTTAAGTGTTTCTATAAAATCAGCAATCTCCAGATAAGAAGGCCGGAAGTCATACCCCCATTGTGAGATGCAATGTGCTTCGTCTATTGCAAGCAGTGAGATATTCATTTGGGCAGCCCGGGCCAAAAAAAGATCCGTCTTGATCCTTTCTGGAGAAACATATATGAACTTAATGGCCCCATATATGCAGTTATCCAGTACAATATCAATTTCCTTCAGGGACATCCCCGAATAGATGGCGGCCGCTTTGATGCCGCGTTTCTTCAGTTGTTCCACCTGATCTTTCATCAGCGCTATAAGCGGAGATACCACCACACAAACCCCCTCAAAACACAGGGCAGGCACCTGAAAACAGAGTGACTTTCCACCGCCTGTAGGAAGAAGTGCCAGCACGTGCTGACTGTCCAGCACGGCACCGATAATCTCCGCCTGCATGGGCCTGAAGGCCTCAAAGCCCCAGTATTGCTTCAATATTTCCTGTGGTCTACTCACTGATAGTTGCCAGCCGATGTTTTCTCTGGCTAAAAGGTCTTGTTTGATTCAAATCTAACTCCAAGAAGCCATCCTGCGACAAACTACGGGCCTCAATTTTCCTGTTTTCAAATATGCGCTTTGCATCACGTGTTTCATAATAATTAAAATTTGTCCCGAGGAGGGCTATTCCTGGCAGCAATCCCTCATATGAAAGCATTTCAGCATCCTTAAAGTAAATGACATCAGCCTCCAATGGATGCGTGAGTTGGTAGGTTTCCATGTGTTTCATCAGGATCACCCGTACCCCGTCCCACTGAATCAAATCGAAACAAGAATGAACCTGTACCCATTCCGAACTACTCATGAGTTGCCAGGTGTCTTCCACTTTTGGCAGCCCACTAGCCAGTCTGTTGGGGTTGATCTGAAAGGCGATCAGCTCCTTATTGGCTTCTGAGAAATCATCGATGAGCAATACCGCCTCCCTCCCATTGATCAGGTCGATGGCTGTTATCCCATCTATTTCGTAAAACACCATTCTCTTTTGGTTTCCCTGCTCAAAGGATTTGAAATGAAGCCATGTCGCCAAGGTAATGGCTGCCAACCAAGCAAGTACCATATAGTGATAGCTGTACTTCCATATAGCCAGCACGAGAAAACTCATAATTAGATATGTGAAAATGGTGTCCCAGGCATCAAAATACAGCCAATCGAAAATCGGATAGGGCAACCACTTAATACCCAGGATGAGTTCATTCACTACCCATGAAAACCCCTGTAATACAAACCCCAGAGCCTGCCCAAGAGCAGGAAGGATACTGCCGACCAGGAGCATAGAGATGCCACCACCCAGCATCAAAAAAGCCGCCGGAATAACGATGAGATTGGATACAAGAAAATAAGTGGGGAACTGATGAAAATAGACCAGCGCCAAGGGGAAAGTAGCCACTTGTGCAGCAATGGACACACAGGTAATAGACCAGACATAGTCCGTAACAATGCCCGAAAAATCCAACAGTCTGTATAAGCGGGGTTGCAAAATCACAATACCAATCACAGCCGCAAAGGATAACTGAAACCCCACTGCATAGATTACATAAGGATTATATAAAATCAGCACAAAAGCCGCCAACCCCAGGGAATTGTAAATATTAGCCCTTTGGTTAAAAGCGCTGCTGACGATAATCACCGTGAACATAGTGGAGGCCCGCATCACCGATGGGGTGAATCCGGTAATTAGGGCATAGAGCCAAATGATTGCAACAGACCCAATCGTAAACACTACATTCCCCCATCGGGTCTCCTTCCATTTCTGAAAAATGACACTCAAAATCATCACTACGATGCCTACATGCAGGCCGGATACTGCCAGCACGTGCATGGCGCCTGCCGCCGCATAAGCTGAAGTAGTCTCTTCATCGAGATAGTCTTTCACACCCAAAATCAACGCTGTAAGGATGGCACGTTCGCGCTGTTGTGGGATCCAGTCTTCGATCTTCTGCCCGGCATAGGTACGTATGCCCATTGCGTGAGCGAGTAGGGGATTTGGTGGTTCGTGCCCTATTTCCCGGACTTCAGAGGGGTCAGCGAAAGCATGGGCGTAGATCTTTTGTTTCTTCAGGTATGCTCTGTAGTCAAATTCATGCGGGTTTTTAGGTCCCGCTATTGGGAAGAAGTTTTTGTCTACTGCCACCACATCGCCATATTGCAAGTGTGTGCTGTCCTCCTGCGTCTTCTTTACATAAAGAAAAATTTTGCCGTGAGCCGCATTCAGGGAATCTGACTGAGCTACCATATGAACGGCCACCTCATACCGGTGATAATGATCCCGCTCGGTATTGTCCGAAATGACCACTCCCATAAAACCCTCTACCTTCTCAAAGGAAGAATAATGCCCGGGGACAGGAGATTCATCGGCCAGCATGGCTATCAAACCGCCCAGATACACCATCAGCAACAGGTAAACCACTCCTTTGAGAATCGGCCGCCCCAGCCAGAAAGGAATAATCAGCGCCAACAAAAAGATCATAGACATCTGTCGCCAGGGGAGCCCAGACCACAGCACACCATAGGAATCATAAAGAATAATGCCCAGGGAGAGGAAAAAGGAAATACGGATAAAAGGAAAGGCGGTCCACTTAAACATAAAATTCCTGCAAAACTGACCCAGTCAATTTCAGAAATTTTACCATATCAAACAACGGGAATTTGAGTTTATTTGATCGATTAAGACACCTTGAACATCAGATAGTGTAAAATGTCACATTCGGAAAACTGGTCACCCTTTTTCTCAAACCCAAACTTCTCATAGAGCGGCACAGCGGTGAGCTGAGCATGCAAATAGAGGTACTGACCAGATCCTTCCTTTGATCGGATATCGGCAATAACAGCCTCCACCAGTTTTGAACCGATCTGCTTACCGCGTTGGTTAGCCTTCACGGCAAAGCGCTCCAATTTGATGCCCTTTTCGGTGCGGCGCCACCTGGCCGCTCCCACCGGCTGTTCATTTTCATCGAGCGCCACAAAGTGAGTGCTGGTGGCTTCAAATTCATCAAACTCGTCGCGAGTAGATACCTTTTGCTCCACCACAAAAACCTCCCTCCGAATGGTAAAGGCTTTTTCCTTGAGCTCTTCAGTATTTGCTGTGATTACCCGTATCATTCTTTTTCTCCCTGCTTGTTGTATGCTTTCACGATTTCCTTCACCAATTTGTGCCTGACCACATCCCGATCATCCAACTCCACAAACCCAATGTTCTTGACCTCTTTCAAAACATCCAGCGCATCTATAAGCCCCGAACGCTGATTTCTCGGCAAGTCTATCTGAGACTTGTCTCCTGTGATAATCACTTTGGACTCTGGCCCCATCCTGGTCAAGAACATCTTGATCTGCATGGGTGTAGTATTTTGCGCCTCATCCAGCAGGATATAGGCATCATTCAGCGTACGGCCTCTCATATAAGCCAGAGGCGCTATTTCAATCACCCCATTTTCACGGTAGTATCTGAGTTTTTCAGTGGGGATCATATCATTGAGCGCATCATAGATCGGTCTGAGGTAAGGATCTATTTTCTCCTTCAGGTCGCCGGGCAAAAAACCCAGGTTCTCACCAGCCTCTACTGCCGGCCTGGTGATGATGATTTTCTTCACTTCCTTGTTCTTCAGCGCACGCACAGCCAGAGCTACTGAAATGTAGGTTTTACCTGTACCCGCAGGCCCTATGGCAAACACCAAATCATTGGCATCCACGGCTTCTACCAGCGCCTTCTGATTCTTGGTTTTGGGAGAGATCTTAAAACCCCGTGTCCCAAACACCAACACATCATTAGCTCCGGCATGAGAAGAGTTATGTTGTTCCTCATTGATATAGGAGACCACATTTTCATGCGTTACCTTACCAAACTTATCGTAATGGTTCAGGAGTGAGTTGAGGATATCATTGATTTTCAGAATCTGAGGTGCGGTACCCTGAATTCGAATCTCATTGCCCCGCGAGATAATTTTACTCTCGGGAAACGCTGAAGCGATCTCTTTAATGTTTTGATTTTGGATTCCCAAAAAATCCACCAGGGAGATATTATCGAGTGTTATGACCTTTTCTAGCAAATGAATGAGTGATTTATAAGCGTTTAATTTTTGTTGCTTTTAGAATTTATATTTTTGTGTCAAAATAAAGAAATATTCCGTCGCTTGTATGGCTCTAGTCACATTTATGTCAGATTTTGGTACAGAAGACCATTACGTAGCGGCGGTAAAAGCTGTTGCCCATAAAATGGGTCCTGAGACGCACATTATTGACATTAGCCATGAAATTTATCCTTCAGACATAGGGCATGCTTCCTATGTGTTGAAGAGCGTTTTCAGGGATTTTCCAACCGGCACTGTCCACCTCTGTGCCATAGACATGAACAGTCGTGAGCCTTCCAAACTCGTAGCGGTGCAACTAGAGGAACATTATTTTGTTGGCTATGATTCCGGTCTGTTTAGTTTATTAAGTGATCAGCCCCCTACAGCCATGGTGGAGCTGAGCACCAATGACCTGAATGGCTCCACTTTCCTGGCCAAAGACCTGCTGGCCCCTGCTGCCGTGGCGCTGGCCAATGGTAAAAAAATATCCGAGCTGGGCAGGCCTTTGGACGTACTCAAGACCCTATATGCACGTCAGCTCAAAGTGACCAAGCGGGAAATCGCCGGCAACATAATCAGGGTAGACCACTATGGAAATCTCATCACCAATATCGTGCACTCGGCATTTGAGACTATCATGAAACTCAATGGTGAAAAACCGTACGAAGTGTGCTTTGGCAGGGAGCGCTCCCGCAAAATACACTCCGCCTATCATGAGGTGGAGTCTGGTGAATATTTTATACTTTTCAATAGCAATCAACAACTACAAATAGGTATTAACAAAGGCAATGCATCTGAGCTGCTAGGGCTCCACCTCGATGCGCCTGTCATTATCAACTTCCAATTATGATCACCCGTATCGTACGTATGTCCTTCACCCCGGAGAAGAAAGACGACTTCCTGGAAATCTTTCATGACGCCAAGAAGAAAATCAGGGCCATGGAGGGGTGTCAGTACCTATCGCTACACAGAGACTACCATCACGTCAATGTCTATTATACCCTCAGCAAATGGGATTCTCAGGAGGCGCTGGATAAATACCGTGATTCTGATCTCTTCAAAACCACCTGGGAAGCCACCAGGAAATGTTTTAACGAAAAGGCACAGGCCTATTCACTAAAACAGGAAGTAGAATTAAACTGATTGTAAGGTTTAGATTGAACCAGAAGGATATTCACCGATGAATTCTCAAGGTCTACCGATTAATTAATTGTCATCTCAGGGAATCCAATAATTTTACTCTCGTATAGGTTACATAGGTTATTTGTACATAGCTGGTAAAATCCCCTTCAATCATTTGTTGGGGATTTTTTTATTCTAGTGCCCCGTGCACATCGCCACCCCATCAAAGAAATAATTCTCATTCTTCCCTACATTACCGAAGGACAACACCATGTGTTTGAAATAATTATCATTCATATGGACCTTGATACTGGCATCCATCTCCAGGAAATTATCATAGGTAAGCATGCTACCATCGCTCAGCTGTACCCCATCCAAAACGGTAACGCTCTCTCCGGTGGATCCGTCTACAGGATTCAGAGCAAAGGCCAATTCGCCCACCTCCCGAACAGAACCAAAATGAAGGTGCGCAGGGTGTTCACCACCTTCCGTTGTATTTTGTAGTTTGATATGAAACTGCAGCTGACCGGGTGCCAACTCGCGCACGGTCACATCCCCACTCACAGGGTTATAATTTGCCCTATAAAGCAAATAAGTAGAGCTTCTCTCGGCAGTCCCTGGCTCATCACCAGTGGAGCAGGCACTCAAAATCACGAAAACAGAGAAAATCAGCAGAACATTCTTCATAACAAGGTATTTTAGTTAAGTTAACAATCATCCGGCAGTTATCATTTATTATGATTTAACAAAAACTAATAAAAACTTTTTCCGTTCTGTCATTGTCATGAATTTAACCTAATGCAAGAGCTCCTTAATTCACTCGAAGTAGAATTAGAAAAACTGATTAATGACAAGCTATATACCAGCTTCAAATCGGAGATCAGAAATGAACATTCAGACTTTGAAAGTCTGCAAAAATCCATTTTTCAAACCTACGAAAACAGTGCCGGGAAGCTAAGCAAGGCAGAACTCAAAGCGGAGATTCTCTCTTTGATCTCTCAATCCTGGAATGCCTCCGACGGGCAGCCTTTCAGCGAGTTTTCGGCGGGCTATTATGAAGCCGTGCAGGCATGCCTTCAGTCAATACCGGAGACACTGGAAATACCACAGGAAAAAGACCGATTCACCGCACTCAAAACAGACTCGTTCCTGCTAAAGTTGGCCAAAGGTGCTAAATCTATTGCTTTTGGCGCTTCTAAGATGCCTGTCCGCACAGCCAATCTCTTCAGGAAAACAAAACAGCCGATCCACTACTGGAACCACAAGATTCCGCTCAGAGCCATTGGGGAATATTACCTTTTGGGCGAGTATATTCAATCTATTTTGGAGGTTCGCGCCAGGTATTACACCCTTTTTTCCAAAGCCTATCAGGAACTGAAAGAATGGGAAGAATCAGCAGATACCGCAGAATTTACACGGCTTGACTTTAGCCACCTCACCAAGTCATTCTCCAAAGTAAGGAAAGACCTGAAAACCGAACTGGTAAACAACCTCCACACCACCACGCAGCAACTGAGAAAAGCTGCCACCACAGTGGATACACTTGAGCACAGCCCAAACCGGTACGAAGAGAAAAACCTGATGGCACACCTCCAATCAGCAGATGGGCTATGGCAAAAAGAGGATGCTGGTTGGCACAACACTTTCGATGCTTTTTTTGAAGAATGGCGGGCCGACCTGGAAGTATTCAGGTTGATTAGCCTGGCTGAATCTGACTTTGTCACCTATCAGTCAGCTCAGTCAAACAACCTAAGCGAGGACATTGGAGAGGAACTGGAAGCGATCTTCGACTACATACATTCGGCAATTGCGGATTTGGAAAAATCGAAAGACGAAGATTTTTCGCTCACACTGAAAAAGTGCAATTATAGAGCTCAAAAAACCCTGGATCAGGAAGTGATTCCATTGCTGGTGGAGAAGCTCAGTAGCAATCAGATCATCAATGCCGTCAACCGGTTTGAGGCTGACCTGAACAGAGCCCTTGAAAATCTCACTACTGAGCGGAAAATAGCTAAGATTCCTACGGACTACCTTGCTCCTATTGCAATTGCAAATATCACAACGATTTCACCCTATGAGCTCATAGCCTTTGAGATTACCCCTACTTTCAAGTCACAGCTAGATCGCATTAAGGGAGAATTCATTGGCCAGCTGGATGAGAGCGTCACTGTGGCAAGAGACCTGGACCATATGATCACCTTTGGTCTATCTGCAGCTATACAGCAACTTCAGGAACATCCGGCTGCCAAAGAGGATGCTCAGAAAGTGGCAATAGAAAGCCTCCGGCGCTCTGAGGAGAGGGTGCGTGATATACAAACTGCTCTGGCGGACATCATAGACACCACCAATGAACAGCTGAGAATTGCGCTGAATGACTACACAGAATCGCTCCGACAGCTCACAGTCAACGAAAATGTGCGCGAGATCAGAATGCGGGTAATGAAAGCCAAGGCCATCCAGCAAACGGAAGCCTATAAGGCTGAGATGAAAGATTCGGCAAAAGCCTATACTTATCAGGCACTTGCTCATGCCAAGGCATGGCTAAACAAACTTAAGATACTTCAGCATGACCTCAGCCAACGCTTTATACTCACTTCTAAGAAAGAGGCGGCCTCCAAAGAGGTTTCTGACTTCCTGTCCGAGTCTCAGGAGGTGATCAACGCTTTGCCCATCATCTACAGAAACCTGTATAGAATAGAGCCACTCACAGATCATGAACTTTTTGTAGGCAGGCAGCAGGAATATGACCAACTGATGGGGGCCTATGCCAACTGGGAAAAAGGAAGAATGGGCTCAGCCGTAATTATCGGTGAAAAATGGAGTGGACTGACCTCATACCTCAATTACATTCAGCATCAGTCGCCTTTCAGGTATGCGGTAAACCGGATCACCTGCGAAACAGAATCCTATGGAACTCAACAACTACTGACTTTCCTGCACGGACTGCTGGAAAATGATACAGCTGAAACTCCGATCCAGTGTGTCAGCGCGCTGAATGAAGGACCCCGACGAATTATCATTGTGGAAGACATTCAAAACCTCTACCTGAGAAAAGTAGGCGGTTTTGCAAGGTTAAAAGACCTGCTAGAGCTGATCAGCCATACCTCCAAAAACATCTTCTGGATAGCCACAAGTACGTTGTATACCTGGAACTACTTTCAGAAGACCCTCAATGTTCAGGATGTATTCAGTTACCACATCAAACTGCAGCCCCCTACCGCGGTGGAGCTGAGTAACATTGTAGCCAAGCGAAATCGCATCAGTGGTTACAAGATTCTATTTGATCCGTCTGAAGATGATCTAAAGTCCAAGAAATTTAAAAATCTAAGCGAAGCAGATCAGCAAGCCACTTTGAAAGGGCGCTTTTTCAAAAAACTGATAGATTTCTCCGAAAGCAATATCAGCATGGCCCTGATGTTCTGGTTGCTCTCTACTAAATCTGTTGACCAAAACGGCATTGTCATCGGTGATTTCAGAAAGCCCGATCTCGGTTTTCTGATGGCTTTTGATATCGGAAAAGTCCTGGCACTACATCAACTGATTCTGCACGACGGGCTCACGCTTAATCAATTTACCATCGTCAATAGGTCTTCTCATCAATCAGCCTTCCTCATGCTATCCATGATGCTCGAAGATGGTATACTGATTTTTAAAAATGACATCTACACGGTGAACCCGCTGGTATATAGAAGCGTCATCAGCCTCCTCAAAGCTAAAAACCTGATCTACTAAAATGAGACTATTTACCTACCTCAGCTTATTATTCTTCGCACTTTGCCTGGCAACTTCGGCATATGCACAAGACAGTCTGACAGTGGATACTGGTGACACGTCTACCCTGATGATTCAAGTGGAGAATGCCGCTGCCAGAACCAATGTGAGGGACGAAGCACCCAATCTGTCAGAAATTTTCTCAATGGCCAAAGTTTTCTGGGCACTGGTGTTTCTGCTTTCAGGTTACATAGGCATTAGGGTTATCTCCAAAATACTGGAAATACTGGCAGAGCGAAGCGCCCAATATCGGATTACCCTGAAAGGATTGATCCCGGTAGTGCGCATTCTTGGCTGGATTCTGGTATTGTTCATTATTGTAGCTGGGATTTTTCAGCCTCCGGCAACTACTATACTGGCATTATCCGCCTCAGTGGGTGTTGCTGTTGGTTTTGCTTCTCAGGACATCCTCAAAAACATCTTTGGTGGAGTGATGATCCTTTTTGACAGACCTTTTCAGGTAGGAGACAAAATTGAGGTGGGCTCTTACTATGGTGAAGTGACTCAGATAGGGCTGCGCTCTACCCGCGTGGTTACACCGGATGATTCACTGGTCTCTATTCCCAATAGTGAAATTATGAACGGATCGGTATCCAACTCCAATGCAGGAGAAGCCAACTGCCAGGTAGTGGCTGAAATTTACCTTCCCATCACTATAGATACGGTGCGTGTTCGGGAAATCGCCACCCAGGCAGCTCAGGTGAGCAAGTATGTGTACCTGGCCAAACCCATTGCGGTACTCTTCTTCAATGAAGTGAAAGACCGAAAGTCTTTTCTGAAAATGAGACTAAAGGCTTATGTAATGGACATCCGCAGTGAATTTGCCTTCAAAAGTGAAATGACAGAGATTGTCATCAAAGCGCTCATTGATGAGCAATTGATCAACGACAAGGACTTTAACTAAAATGCAATACATTTTAGACTTTCTTCGAAGCACGACTGGCAGCAAACTGATTCAGGTGGTCATTGTATTGACCATAGTCTTTTTCGTGGTGAAAATGCTGCAAAAAGGGCTTAATAAGTACATCAAGAATAGCACTACCCGATATCAGGCCAGAAAAGTAGTATCCTTTTTGGGCTACATCCTGGCCCTGCTCGCGCTGATGCTCATCTACAACTATAAGTTCTCAAACCTTACCCTGGCCCTGGGGGTAGCAGGAGCAGGCATTGCTTTTGCCCTGCAGGAGGTGATTGTGAGCATAGCCGGATTTTTGGCGATCCTTTTTGGTAATTTCTATAAAATAGGAGACCGGGTAAAACTCGGTGGTATCAAAGGGGATGTAGTGGACATTGGCATACTGAGAACCACACTCATGGAGATAGGAGACTGGGTAAATGGCGACTTATACAATGGTAAAATGGTTCGTGTGGCCAACAGTTTTATTTTCAAAGAACCTGTTTTTAATTACTCGGGAGACTTCCCTTTCCTCTGGGACGAGATCACCATCCCACTCAAGCACAGTAGCGACCATCAACTAGCCCGACAGCTCATGCTGGACATCACCATCGATCTGGTGAAAGAATTCACTTTGGAGACCAAGACCCAATGGAATAAACTCACCGACCAACTCTATGTGGAAAATGCCCAAATAGACCCTATGGTTACCATGGCCTTTGATGAAAACTGGATCACTTTTACCATCCGCTATGTGGTGGATTTTAAGCGACGAAGAATCACAAAAGATCAGCTCTACACACGAATTCTGGAGACTGTTAATCTTCACCAGGACAAGCTCTTCATAGCCTCCGCAGCTTTTGAGGTCACTCATATGAATGAAGCAGTCAAGAAATAGATTTGTCCATCACCCTTTCTGACCTTTGATAGAAATCTGTATTTCCACGTGCAGGGCATTAGTTAAATTACCCAAAATCAACAATCCCGAATGGAATGACATACAAAACAATGAACATCACCAAAGCACTTTTCGCTTTAGTTGCGTTGGCGGCTATTAGCTGCCAGGGCACCAAGGAGACCCAGGCCCCAGTCTCTGACAATGTGCTTTTACAACCATGGACTGGTCCATATGGCGGCCTGCCTGCTTTTGATCGAATGAGCCTGACCGATCTGAAACCAGCACTGGAGCAGGGCATGGAGGCCAACCTGGCTGAAATAGAGGCCATCGCCAACAACCCCGAAGCACCTACTTTTGAGAATACCATTGTGGCCATGGAGCGATCAGGCGATGACCTGGGCCGGGTGTATTCTTACTACGGCATCTGGAGTAGCAATGTCTCATCTCCGGAGTTTAGAGAAATACAGGCAGAAATGGCCCCTAAGCTCTCCGAGTTTAACTCTAAGATCACCCAAAACGAAAAGCTTTTCGCCAGGATCAAGACCGTATATGAAGCTTCACAAAAGGATCCTCTTCCTGCTGATCAGCAGCGTGTAGTAGACCTTACTTACACCAGTTTTGCCATGAATGGTGCCGAGCTGGATGAAGCCTCAAAGGCACGCTATGCTGCCATCAACAAAGAACTTTCCTCCCTTCACACCAGCTTTTCAAACAACATCCTGGCCGATGAGGAAGGATACGTCACCTACCTCTCCGCTGACCAGCTGAGTGGATTGCCAGAGTCATTTGTAAAAACTGCAGCCAAAGCCGCAACAGACAGAGGCAAAGATGGAATGTACGCGGTAACCAATACACGATCCTCCATGGATCCATTCCTCACCTACTCTGATGAGCGGGAGCTGCGTGAAAAAGTATGGAACATCTACTACTCCCGTGGAGACAACGGAGACGAGCATGATAACAACAAGCTCATTACAGAAATCCTCAAACTTCGAAACGAGCGTGTAGGCCTCCTTGGCTTTGATAACTACGCCCAATGGAGACTACAGGACCGCATGGCTAAAACCCCTGAGAATGCCATGGCAATGATGGAAGCCGTATGGCCAGCCGCCATTGCCCGAGTAGCAGAAGAGGTGGCTGATATGCAGTCAGTAGCTGATGCCAACGGAGACCAGGTGACCATTGAGCCATGGGACTATCGCTACTATGCAGAAAAAGTGAGGAAGAAAAAATACGATTTGGACTCCGACGAGGTAAAACAATACCTGCAACTGGACAAGCTTCGGGAAGCCATGTTTTTCGTAGCGGGTGAGTTATTCAATTTTCAGTTTACCCCCATCGACTCGGGAGTAGTCCCTGTGTTCCATGCAGACGTGAAAGTTTGGGAAGTGGCTGATAAAACCTCTGGTAAACTCATTGGGCTTTGGTACCTCGATCCTTTTGCCAGGCAAGGCAAGCGCTCAGGTGCCTGGGCGACCACCTATCGCAGTTATGATTCTTTTGATGGTGAGAAAACTGTGCTCGCCTCCAATAACTCTAACTTCATCAAGCCTGCTCCGGGCGAGCCGGTGCTGGTATCGTGGGATGATGCTGAGACCTTCTTTCATGAATTCGGGCATGCGCTACACTTCCTTTCTTCCAATGTGAAGTACCCCACACTCAACAGTGGTGTGCGTGACTACACCGAGTTTCAGTCTCAGCTACTGGAAAGGTGGCTGGCCACTGACGAGGTGATCAACAATTACCTGGTGCATTACAAAACAGGAGCACCTATCCCTCAGGAGCTGGTGGCCAAAATCAAAAAGGCTTCCACCTTCAACCAGGGGTTTGGCACCACAGAATACCTGGCGTCAGCGCTCATGGACATGTACTACCACACCACTGACCCTACCAACCTGGATCCGGACACATTTGAAAGAGAAACGTTGGCGAAGCTGAAAATGCCAAAGGAGCTGGTGATGCGCCATCGCTCTCCACACTTCGGCCATGTCTTCTCTGGTGAGGGCTATGCCACGGCCTATTATGGATATATGTGGGCAGATGTGCTCACCGCAGATGCCGGCGAAGCTTTCCAGGAGGCTCCGGGTGGGTTTTATGACAAAGATCTGGCAGGTAAACTGGTGAAATACCTCTTTGCTCCACGCAACTCTATGGACCCGGCAGAGGCCTACCGGCTATTCAGAGGCAGGGATGCAGACATCAAAGCGCTGATGCGAGACCGGGGATTTCCGGTAACGGATATGTAAAAAATAAGAAAGGCCCGCAAGGGCCTTTTTTTATACTTTTAGAAGTATCAAAACCACCGTTTTATTCTCATGTAAAGTGCCATGATCATAGCCACTCCCACCATGGCACCAATTGTCAGAGGATAGCCCCACTGAGAGTTGAGCTCCGGCATGTACCGAAAGTTCATTCCATAAACACCCGCTAAAAAAGTGAGGGGGATAAAAATAGCTGACACTACGGTGAGGGTTTTCATCACCCGGTTCATCTCACTGTTTTGATTGGATCGGTGCAAGTCCATCAGGTCTTTCAGCATCTCCCGTGAAGTCTCAAACGAGGTAATCAGATAAAGCAGGTGGTCAGCCACATCCTGAAAGTAATTGATGGAGCTCTTCTGAATAAAATGATCCGCTTCCACCCGCATCTTATTGAGCGCATCGCGCATCGGTACAGTGTACTTCCTCAGAATATTAATGTCTTTTTTGATCTCAATCACCTGCTGCATGACGTCATAGGAAGGGTCTGCAAGTGATCGGGCTTCCAGTTGCTCTATCCTGGTTCGGAGGGTTTCCATAATTTGCAGATAATGATCCACCACGGCATCCAGAATATGATAAAACAGGTAATCTTCTTTATACTTTCTAATCAAACCTTTGGACAGCTGGATACGCTTACGCAACTCATTGAAAGCATCCCCTGGGAGGCCTTCCTGGAAGGTGATCACCAGGCTTTTGCACATCACCACACTCAGGTGCTCCTCCATGATCTGATCCTCGTCTGCATCGAAACTGAGCATCTTGGTGCTAAAAAACAGATGATCATCGAAGAGCTCAAACTTGGGCAGTTGGTCAGTGTTGAGGATGTCTTCGGCAATGAGGTGGTGGATATTAAAGAGCCCTGCCGTATCATCCACATACGTCTGGCTGGTAATCTCCACATCAATCCAGTTGATAAAATCTTCCTTCACCAGAGTAGCCGCCTCCGAAGGGCTCAGGTTCTCCTTTGTGAGATACCCGGGATCATTATATTGGATGAGCGTGAGCAAGGCGATCTATTATTTTCAAGAAAGAAACTACCCTCGCATGACCAGGTAGGCCAGGTAGGCTGCATAAGTCAGCACGAAGATCGTTCCCATAACTCTGCCAATACTGGCTTTCCTCCCAATCACAATGGCCACAATGAGTAGAGTACTCGATGCAATCACCATCAGTATATCGGAGTTCGAGACCACATCAAATGGCAAAGGACGAATGACGGAACTTAGTCCCAGGATCCATAGGATGTTGAAGATATTGGATCCTACCACATTACCAACTGCCATATCTGACTGCCCTTTTTTGGCGGCCACTGCAGAAGTTACCAGCTCAGGAAGGGAAGTACCAACGGCCACTACGGTCAGACCAATGAAAGTTTCAGACAACCCAAAAAACAGGGCAATTTCGAACGCTCCATCCACTACCCATTTTCCGCCTAAAAACAACGCCAGCGAGCCTATGACAATATAAGCGATGGAGCGACCCTTCGGGAGGGTGCTGATGGTCTCCGCAGAAGCGGCTTCTTCCTGAATGCTCTGCTTGGACTTGGACACTACATAAATATAGGTCATGAAAAGAGCGAAGAAAAACAAGAGAATGGAGCCATCGTAACGACTCAGTGTGAGCCCCTTCACATCTACAAACAAATTGGCATTCGCCAAAAAGCCAACCATCACAGTAGCAAACAAAGAAATGGGAACTTCAGTAAAATAAATACTCTTCTGAATAGTTAAAGGCCGGATCATGGCCGCCACCCCCAGGATGAGGAGTACGTTGGCAATGTTGCTCCCAAGAATATTTCCAATGGCCAGCTCAGAACTCCCGTCAAAGCTGGCGAGCAGGTTAACGATAAGCTCAGGCATACTGGTACCGAATGACACAATGGTCAGCCCGATGACCAACTCAGGAATGTTGTTTCTTTTGGCCAGAGACGAGGCCCCTTCCACCAGAAAATCTGCACCTTTAATAAGCAGCACAAAACCGATCAAAAACAAGAAGTATATCATAAATCTCGGAAGCGTTAAGTCAATCGTTAAAACCGCTAAAAATAAGAATTTACTTTGATTCTATTGACTTTTTTTTTCAGACGTACGGGTTACTCTTGCTTCGAACAAATCTGGAGATATCAGTCCTCCAAAATATGCCTGACCCGGCCTACTTCTCCCGTGGTGAGTTGTACTTTGATGCCATGCGGGTGATTGGGTGAATTGGTAAGGATTCGCTTCACCTCACCAGCAGTAAGCTCGCCGGTACGCTGGTGGTGCTTCTGCACGATCTCTACCTCCTGTCCCACTTTCACATGGCTTCTGATGGTTCCGTCTGACATCCTGTGGTTATTTTGACACCAAGCTAATAAAAAATGTGCTTTCTCGTGAAGATAGAAAACCTACCGGATCTGAATCCCTCTCGTGGTGAATGAAATCCCCTGCTGACCGGACGTAGAGATCATCACCGCTTCAAACAATGGCTCGGGGGTGCCTGGATTGATCATCCATTCAAAAATAAAATTACCTCCTGTCCCACCTTCGTTATCCACTTCCTGTATGACTATTTCTACCGTCTCCAGTGGCAAAATGAAAATGGGTTGATCAAAATAGGTTCGGATCAGTTTGCCCTCGGTACCGAAAAACTGAGCCCTGGACACATAGATTGTATCTTCGATACTCACATTCCGGAGACTCACGGTAGCCGTAAGATCATGTCTTCGGTGTTCGGAGCGGCTATAGATTTGTGAGTAAACAGAGAGGTATGTTACCCCTTGCTGAAGGGAATCTGAGGTCTTTAGATTTACTGATCTCTTGTTCCAGTTGACAGGTGTCACCTCATCAGACCCTACTGTCTTTTCCTGACAGGACATCAAGGCCACAAAAACTAACAAGACTGGAGAGATCTTTTTCATATCACACCTGATTAATTCTGACAAGGATTTCATCGACGATGGCATCCACAGGGTTCGCTACATTGTAAAACCACCCATACTTGGGCTTCTCAAAGATATCAAACTGAGAGCCAAGAATTCTTTCATCAAAGAAATGACCCTTTCGTTCGCGAATTCTCCGCAGAATAAGGTTTCTATCTCCCTCTAAGATAATCCATTGTACGTGGTGTGTGGGAATGGGAGTCAATATATTGCGATAAAACTCTTTGAGGGCTGAGCAAGCCAGCACACATCCCCCCTCCTGATCCCATCGGACCATATTTAGTGATATTTTTCTGAGCCAGGAGATGCGATCCTTATCAGACAGAGGAATACCGGAAGCCATTTTCTCTATGTTTTCCGGTACGTGAAAATCATCCGCATCATAAAAGGGAACACCCAGTTTGGATGCCAGCAAAGTACCGACAGTGGTCTTTCCGCTTCCTGCCACTCCTCCAATAATATAAATCATCCCTTTACTGCTTTTGGAAGTGAATGGATCCCACTTCTACCTCTAAGATGACCAAACCGACCCTAAAGCCAAAACATCAACGCTCCTTTTCACACACCCCAGGACCAGAGAGTCGGTTCTGAGATCAATTACTTAGAAAGTCGCTTGGCCAGTGCCACGGCCTGGCTTACACTCGCCTGCAAAGCCGCATAGTCCTTATTCTGAAGGATTTCCTTAGTGATGAGCTGTGAGCCCATGCCTACACAATGCACTCCTGCTTCAAACCACTTGCTCAGGTTTTCTTCAGTTGGCTCTACCCCACCAGTCGGCATTATGCTACACCATGGAAATGGCCCTTTTACACCCTTCACAAAAGATGGACCTCCTACCTGAGAACCAGGGAAGATTTTCACCACTTCAGAGCCAAGCTCCTCGGCATATGAAATCTCCGTCACAGACCCGCAGCCTGGAGACCAGGAGATTTTCCTACGATTACAAACCTTCGCCATTTCAGGGTTCAACACCGGTGACACAATGAAGTTGGCACCTAACTGGATATACAATGAAGTGGTTCCTGCCTCTACAATAGAGCCCACACCAAGGATCATTTCAGGAGTTTCTTTCTCCGCGTACTTATTCAACGCTGCGAAAACCTCATGGGCATAATCTCCCCTGTTGGTGAACTCAAACACTCGCACGCCACCATCGTAGCAGGCCTTCAGGACTTCCTTGCACACCTCCACATCTTTGTGGTAAAAAACCGGCACGATCCCGGTTTCTTTCATTTTTAATGCTACTTCTATTCTTGTAAATCTTGCCATTATTGCCAATTTAAAATTTTGTTGAAATCGTATTCTTCGGGATGATCCAGCAAAGCTCCAGCCGCTGCATAATCCTTTTCGGTAATGAAATGCATATTCTGTAAACAGAGCTTCGCGATCTGTGAATCCATGTCCACAAGCCGTGGAGGGATCTTTCCATTGGCGTCCTCAAACTCTGAAAGGTACATCGGTGAAATATCACCCTTGGAGTTAGCCGTGACGATGCATCCGGAAATGCCCTCGTCGTACAGTTTTTTCACCCCTATGCCCAACAAAGTACACAACGTGAGGTCGTACCCGATCGGCCTGCAACACCTCAGCTCGTAACCAATCTCTACGGGGCGGCTTTTTATACTGATGCCAAGCTTTTTAAGCTTTTCCTGCACCAACACGTTGAAAATATTGGATTTACTCACATTGCCCAGCTCCGGATGACCATGGTCGTCATAGGTGAAGAGTATGCCGCAATTCTTGAGTTCTTCCACATCGATGATGTGAAAAACCCCCTCGCTCACAAGGGCCACGCCATATTGGATGTCAAGAATTCTTCTCTTCACCATGGACGAAATGATCAGATTAATGATCTTATCCAGCGTAGGCTTGGTTTTGTTAAACATCTCAGGGATGATCATCATAGGAAAATGACACCCTGTGGCAATCCCAAAAGCCAGGTGACCGGCTGACCGGCCCATGGTAGACATCACAAACCAGTTGTGACTCGTGCGGGCATCTTCATAGACGGTATTGCCTATTTTCACCCCTTCATCTTTAGCAGAATGAAACCCGAAAGTAGGATTTCGATCCGGCAGGGGGAGGTCGTTATCTATGGTTTTCGGCACGTGGATATTCTTCACATCCAGGTTGTTTTTTGCCAAAAATTTAGAAATCCGATTGGCCGTACTGGCCGTATCATCTCCACCGATAGTGACCAGGAGTTTCACATTGTTTTTGACGAAGAAATCCACCGTAAACTCATCATCCTTAGGCTTATGCCTGCTCATGATCAAAGTGGATCCACCCCGACTGAAAATCCTGTCGGCATGCTCAAAATCAAATTCCTTTATCTGTGGAGACCCAGCGAACAATCCTTTGTATCCTTCCTGCACACCCAGCACTCTGTACCCATCGTTCAAAAAGACTTTGGCAACGGTGCTAATGACCGTATTGATGCCAGGGGCCGGACCTCCACCGCAGATGATTGCTACTGATTTTTCCATAGAATTAAAATTTTGGGTCGGCCCAGGCTCTTTTTATACAACCAATATATTATACTTCAAGGACCGACCCAGTTTCTTGTTAGCGCGCTACCCTTCCGGAAGCATCTCCGCCCATCAATTTCTCTACTTCAGAAACTGTCACCAGGTTAGCATCACCTTTGATCGTGTGCTTCAGGCAAGATGCCGCTACGGCAAAGTCAAGTGCGTTTTGATCGTCTTCAGGGTACTTCAGCAGTCCGTAGATCAATCCACCCATGAATGAATCACCACCACCTACTCTATCCACGATATCTGTGATTTGGTATTGACGGGTTTCCAACATTTTGGTGCCATCATAAAGCACACCTGCCCATGTATTGTGAGAAGCCGAGATAGAGCCACGAAGCGTGGTGATCACTTTCTTGGCTTTAGGGAACTTCTTCATCATTTGCTGACATACCGACAGAAAAGCTTCTGCTTTCACATTGTGACCTTCCGTTTGCACACTGACGCCTTCTGGTTTGATGTGGAAATGCATTTCAGCATCTTCTTCATTACCCAAAATCACATCGCAATAAGAGGTCAGCTCGGTCATGATCTCTTCTCGCTTAGCTCCATCGCAATACTGCCACAATTTTGCTCTATAGTTCAAGTCCGTAGAAATGGTAACACCCATTTCGCTGGCCACTTTCACGGCCTCCAGACATGCATCAGCAGAACTCTGAGAAATAGCTGGCGTGATACCCGTCCAATGAAACCATTCTACCCCATCAAAAACCTTTTTCCAATCCACCATTCCTGGCTGGATAGTGGACATAGAAGAATGCGCCCTGTCATACACCACCTTGCTCCCGCGAGAGACAGCACCAGTCTCCAAAAAGTAGATACCCAATCGCTCTCCACCCCACACGATCTTGTCCACATTCACCCCACGCTTACGCATTTCCATCATGGCACACTCGCCAATGTCGTTCTTTGGAAGTCTGGTTACAAAATCCACAGGAACACCAAAATTGGCCAGTGATACTGCAACGTTAGATTCTCCTCCACCATAAACCACATCGAATGAGTTGGCTTGTGAGAAACGCAAAAAACCCTCTGGGGCAAGACGAAGCATGATCTCGCCAAATGTTACTACTTTTTTCATGTCTTTATACTTTTAAGAATGTTTCGTGTTCGTACACGGTGTTTGGTAAAAAATAACCCCCAATCAAGGAGGATATTGTATCGTGTACGATAACGATTCATACAAATGTAATATATTGCATCTGATTTCAAAAAAATATGACCTATTTTCACAAAAATATTCCATGGCAAGAATCACCATTAAGGAAATAGCGAAAAAGGCCGGGGTTTCGGCGGGTACGGTAGACCGTGTGTTGCACAACAGGGGTGAGGTGGCTGAAGCCACCCGGGATCTGGTACTCAAAATAGCCAAAGAAGGAAACTACTCTACCAACGTGTTTGCCAGAAACCTGAAACTCAACAAGGTGTATAACCTGGCCGTGATTTTGCCAAAAGACAATGAATACTGGAAGAATCAAAGCGAAGGTATAGAGGAGGCTGCTGAGGAGTATGCCTCTCTGGGAATGCAGCTGAGCTTCTATACCTTTGACCGGCAAGACAAGGATTCGTTTCTTACCCAATCAAATATCGCGCTGAACAGCTCACCTGATGGGGTGATACTCGCCCCCCTGCTTCAGCGAGAGGCCACCCAGATTTGTGAGTCACTCCAGCAGGCCGATATTCCATTCATCTTTGTGGACTCCAATCTGGACAACATCAAGCCTCTGGCATTCATAGGGCAGGACTCCAGGCAAAGTGGTTTTTTGGCGGCCAAACTCCTTAATCTCGGGTATGCCTCGGGCCAAAAAGCGATTGTGATCAAATACACTGATTTTGACAGTCTGAATAAAACGCTGGATGAGCGAATAGAGGGGTTTAGGAAATATTACCAGCAGGAAAATTTCAGCCCGGAGCTCATTCATGAAATAACACTCGAAAAGGACTTTGTCGGCCTGCCCCCGGGGATAGAGTCGCTACTGGGCAATCAGGAACCAGTCCATTTTTTCGTACCCAATTCGCGGGTGCACCAAATTGCAAAAAGTGCTGAAAACGTTATCCCGAGGCATTTAAGTCGGATCATAGGTTATGACTTAGTCCGCGAAAACATCGTCTACCTCAACAAAGGATTAATTGATTTTGTCATATATCAAAACCCGAAAGTGCAGGGTAACCTGGCCGTGCAGGCATTTTACAAGCACCTGATCCTCAAAACTGAAGTGCCACCCACGCACTACATGCAGCTGGACATCATCACCAAAGAGAACCTGATGTATGGGAAATGACCACTCAAATACGCCCTGATCATTTGCAGGATGGATGACCTCACCTCTTAACCGAGCTGATCCACAATGGCCAAAACACCAATAAAAGAATAAGTAGCCGTGAAAAACCTGAGTATTTCTCATAATTAATCAATACCGGCGCTAAAAACAGGGCCTGTCGTTTTCACGTCAGGCCTTTTATTTAGTCCCATATCGGGTTAAATTTAGGCATCACCCAACCTAAACCAACAGCCTTGAGCAGTTCCATCACTCTTAAAGACACAAGTGGTCAGACATTTTTTTCCTGTATCCCCATTCACGAAAGGGGGATCATTAAATGCACCTGGACTGGCAATCTTATGGAGATTACACCCGCCAAAGAGGCAGCTCTGAGCATAGTGCGGCAGCTGGAAGAAACCGGGTACACCAAAGTGATCGATGATAACCGGCTCGGATCAGGCCCCTGGCCCGATTTCATGGATTGGCTTAGAACGGACTGGATCAATGCCCTACTCAAAACCAACCTCAAATCCTATGCGCATGTGGTATCAACAGACACCAGCGCCAAACAACCTGCCTACGAAATATTCAATCAAACCATTAAAAACGTGGATTTTGTCACATTCGGCAGCTATGACATGGCCCTCAGCTGGCTAGAGGAAAATTAAAAGTGTTTCCACCCCTGAGCCGTGAGGGCGATGGTATTGCCAGACCTGGTAACGAGCGCCTTTCCCTTGTCTGCAGACTGCATGTATCCAATGGTGTGAATCTCCGCATGATTCTTCACCTTTTCAAAGTCTGCCTGTGTGATGGTAAACAGCAACTCGTAATCCTCACCGCCATTGAGGGCGCAAGTATTTGGGTCGAGCCCAAATTCGGCAGCCGTCTCATAGGTTTCCTTATCTATTGGGATCTTATCCTCATAAAGAGCCGCTCCCAGACCAGATGCCTTGCATAAATGAAAAACCTCTGATGCAAGACCATCCGACACATCGATCATAGACGTGGGAACAATGCCTAAAGCCCCGAACTCATGAATCACATCCATGCGCGCTATGGGTCGCAGCTGCTTGCCCACCACAAATGGATAACCATCCAGCTTGGGTTGCATGTTTGGGTTAGCCAAAAACTCCTGTTTCTCACGCTCCAACACCTGAAGACCTACATAAGCCCCTCCCAGATCCCCGGTCACACAGAGAATCTCGCTTTCTTTAGCGCCTGAGCGATAAGCCACCTTGTCCTTCTCCACAGTACCCATAGCAGTCACCGAAATCACCAGCCCGGAGCGCGAAGTAGTAGTATCTCCACCCACCAGATCAACATTGTAATCCTCACATGCCGCCCTTATCCCTTCGTATAGCACCTCCACGGCCTCTACCGAGAATCGATTGCTCAGGCCCAGACTCACCGTAATCTGCCTGGGTGTACCATTCATAGCAGCTATATCAGAAACATTCACAGATACTGCCTTGTAACCCAGATGCTGCAGGGGTATATAACTCAAATCAAAATGAACACCTTCCAGAAGCATGTCAGAGGAAAGTAGTACGAAATGATCTCCTGCATCATACACCGCAGCATCATCCCCTATGCCCTTCACCGTGGTGTCATGATAAATTTTTACTCCTTCCGAAAGCTTATCAATCAGGCCGAACTCACCCAATGCTCCTATTTCTGTTCTTTTTTCCTCGCTCATTTTCTCGTTTTGGTTTTCCTCTTTATTTTAGGACTTCACTTCCTGACACAATTCTACCAGGACGCCATTGGTGCTTTTGGGATGTAAAAAACATACCAACTTATTATCTGCACCTTTTTTGGGTGCTTTATTAATCAATTCAAACCCTTCAGATTCCAATCGCTCCATTTCTGCCAGAATATCATCCACCTCAAAGGCGATGTGATGAATGCCCTCCCCCTTCTTATCAATATACTTGGCAATGGCACTTTCCGGAGCCCCGGCCTGAAGCAATTCCACCTTATTGGGGCCAATCCCAAAGAATGAAGTGGTCACATGCTCAGAGTCCACCACCTCCTCCTTGTAAGAGGGGGTTCCAAAAAGCTTCTGAAAAAGCGCATTGGCTTTGTCTAAATCCTTTACTGCGATACCAATGTGCTCTATTCTAACCATGATGTGTCGATTATGTATTAATTTCGCAAAAATGAGGAAACTTTTCCTGTATTTGAAAGGTTCCTTGAGTTGTTGTATTTTTATGTAAAGTCAACAGAATATGGAATTTAGGACAGACGTCCATGTAGAGGCTGCTCGCATTCAAAATGAAATTAAGAATTTTCTGGGTCTGAAAAGTAGCGACCTTGTTTTTGAATTTGCCAGCAGTGAAGGTAAGGTAAAACTGGATCTGATCACCATCAACCCAAGGCATAACCAGTCTTTTCTATTCAAAACCATCACTGGTTTTGACAAGACAGATGCTTTGAACAAGATGCTGGATTATGTGAAAACGCATAAAGAGAAGGAAAGCTCCTACACCATCCAGTGGACCACTAAGGGGATGAATGAACTTCAGACTTCCTATTTCCGAGCAAAAAATATCTATGATGCCATGGATAAACTGTACTATGGCAGGGATATGAATAACATCACAGTGTTTAGTGTAGTACTCAACCCAATAGCTTGACTATGATCAATGTAACCGATAAAGCAAAAGAGAGGCTCGCAGAGCTGAGAATAGAAGAAGGACACTCACCAGCACATAACGTGCGTGTTGCTGTCAAAGGTGGCGGTTGCTCAGGTTTGATGTATGACTTACTTTTTGACAATACACTTACTGAAAGCGACGAAGTTTTTGAGGACAAAGGAGTAAAGGTGATTGTGGACAAAAAAAGCATGCTCTATTTACTGGGCACCACACTCGATTTCTCCGATGGACTGAATGGTAAAGGATTTCAGTTTATCAACCCGAATGCCTCACGTACCTGTGGCTGCGGCGAGAGCTTCGCGGTTTAGCACCATACCATCACCCAACAGAAAATTGTAAAACCACTCTGATTACACAGGGTGGTTTTTTTATAGCTCCTCTCTGAAGCAAGTCCTTGCTCCACCCTACTCACAGACCAAACCACAGAGCGCATCGAGTCATCCAACGAATATTAACCCCTTGGGTACTCACATGTTGGCAATTTCGCGGTAGAACAACACCAAACCATGAGACACCTAATTTTAATCAACATGATGTTTCTTGCCCTCCTCTCCTGTGAAAACAAACAAAATCTAGTTGGCAACGAGAATGAAAAAGAATCTTCCACACAATCCCTAACTAAAGTGCGCAACTATGTGAAATCAGACAGTGGCTACAACAACAGACCCGGACGTAAGAAAATCGCATCGGAAGGAGCCTCCGACATCTACAAGAGTAGATTACAGAAATAAAATATCTGCTGAAAAGAAGGTGAATAAAGAAAACAAAAAAGGCTTCACACTAGTGATAAACCGTTAATTTCAAGAAAAATCGTTAGTTACATTCACTTTCTCTCATATAATAATTTTTTAAAAAATTAGCAATATTTTAATATTCCCCGTAAATTGTATGCACTAAACCAACAAATCAACCTTTTTATCATGAAAAACAAAATTTACCTAGCACTCATTTCTCTGGCTTTTTTCGCCTGTGGCGGAGCCGGAACTTCTCAATCTGAAAGTACTGCAGCAGACACTGTAGAAGTATCAGAACCTATCGCTGTTGTGGAAGAAGTAGTAGAAGCAGCAGACTCTCTTGCGATGGAAGTATCTGATTCTGTAGAAGTAGTAACTGAAACAGTAGCAGAGTAATCACATTGAAAGTACAAAAAGTAAAAAGCCCGGAAATTCCGGGCTTTTTTTTGGTTTAGCAAACGCTATATAGAGGATTCAAACATGCACACTCATAAGTGCAGCCCGCACTCGGTTTTTTCTTTACCTTCCCACCTTCCTGCTCTTCCTACTCCTTTTTTGGTACACTGCACACAGCCGATAGACCCAAACCCCTTGTATAAAAGCGGATGAGCGGGAAGCTCATATATGGTACGGTAGAGATTCAGGTCCTCCTGACTCATATCAATGATGGGATGAAACTTCAGTAACCCTTGAGACTCTTCAAAAATTCTCTTTCCCGCACGATTTTCATTTTGAAAACCCAGTAGACCTGACACCCATACCTTCTTACCCTTCTTCAAGGCATTCAATGGCTCTACCTTATTGATAAAACAGCAAAAGTCCGGATTGCCCTCCCAAACCTTATGATTGCTGGTGAACTCGTGAGAGCGCTCCCTGGGCTGAACATCCACCACATTCAGATCAAACTCATTGATGAGCTGATCGCGATACTGAATGGTCTCCCTAAAAAGGTACCCTGTATTGATCAGGTGAATCGGGTGGCGTGGAGCCACCTTGCTAATCATGTGAATGAGCGCTATGGAGGTGCTCCCAAAGGAGGTGGTCACCAGGATCTCCTCTGGCTCAAACTCACCAAAGAGCATTTTCAATCGATCCAGATAAGTAAGATTGCCGTATCGGTCATTAAGTTCCAAAAGTCTCGAATCGGATTCCATATTTTTACTTTCCTTTCTTTGTGAGGACTGAAGTGATCTCATTGAGGCGCTCTACCTTCTCATTAAAATCTCCCTTCAGGTCATCTCGTATTGTTTTCAGCTGGTTCAGTAATTCAGGTGTGCTGTCTGGCAAGATATCCTCCAACACTTCTCTGAATCGCTTGGCGAAAGTGGGTGACTTCCCGTTTGTACTAATCCCAATTTTCAGGTCTCCCTTTTTCACAGTAGACCCCAGGTAAAAGTCGCAAAGGTCAGGGGTGTCGGCAACATTTGTCAGCAACCTTAACTTTTTGGCCTTTTTCTTCAGTTTCTCATGAAGCGAATAATCATCAGTAGCGAGTATCAAAAGGTCAGCACCTTTCAGGTCGCCACCCCTGACTTTACGATTTAATATTTCTATAAACTCCGATCCATCAGCAAGCTCTTGCAAGGCTGGAAGGATCAACGGAGCAATAATTCTTATTCGAGCCTTGGGATCATTCTTCAGCAATGCCTCTACTTTTTCCAGGCCCACATTTCCTCCACCCACCACCACGGTCTGTATCTGGTTGAGCTTTAGAAAAACCGGAAATAACACATTACCCTCAGAAAGACCTACTTCATTCATGCTACCTCGGATTTTGCGGCTTCCCACCAGGTGTTCACCTGCTGCTGGTTGCTAGCCTGGGCAGCTCCTTCTCCAAAAATCAAAAGTGCTGGTGCCTCAGGTTTCGCTTTGGCTGCTATAGCCGCTATGTCTTTTGCCTTCCCTTTGATGACATCTCCATCAGCGTGAGAGCCCTTGCTTATAATGGCTGCGGGTAAGTCACCCCGTCCGAACTCCACATATGCCCTCGCAATCAGGTCTATTTTACCTAATCCCATAAAAAATAAAGTGGTAGGCGAATGCTCAGCAGCTCTGAGTACATCCTGGCTGAGCGTACCCTCACTGGTAGTAGCAGTCACCACCGTAAAGCTTTGATTGACCCCACGGCAAGTCAGTGGTATCCCAAAATAGCCCGGCAGCATCACACTACTGATACCCAGCACCACGTCCACCTCTATTCCATGCCTCTCAGCAATCGCTTTTTCTTCACACCCGCGTGCAAAAACAAACGGATCTCCACCCTTAAGACGCACCACATGGCCCATCTCTTTGGCATATTGCACAATCAGGTGATTGATCGTATCCTGCGACACACTAGACTTGCCTGCCCTTTTGCCCACAGGTATGTGCACCGCATCTGGCGCATAGCTCAAAAGCTCAGGATCCACCAGCGCATCATATAGGACTACATCAGCTTTTTGTAGAGCCTTCACACCTTTCACAGTGATCAGCTCAGGATCTCCGGGACCAGCGCCCACGAGCGTAAGTTTTGGTGTTTTCGTCATCACTTATGCTTTATAAAATTCGTTTACTACCAACTTGTCTTTTGCCTCTTTGCTTCGGAAATTATTTACCTGAGTAAAGAAATCATTGGCCTGACCAAGATATGCAGCTGCAAAAGCTTCGTCGGGCTCGTACTTATTAATCTGGAGTACTAACTCAGAGAAGGATTCGATCCCTTCAAACTCACCTGTCTCGACACAATGTTTCTGGAAGTCTTCTATGATACCAATGTGGGTATTGCACTGCACATCTTTGCTGAGCAAAATAGCCTTGGCTCCAATGACAAACGTATTGTAACTGTAGTAGATAGCATCCGCCCACTTGCCCTCTGCCAGGGTTCTTTTACCACTAGCCAAGCGATCGCCGGCATCATTGAGGATGGTACCCACCAAATCCATCATAACTCCTGCGCACTCTCCCACGCCAATTTCCGGCACAAAATCATCTACTTTGCCCCAATCCTGATAATCTTCATCACGAAGCGTTTTCACATCGGCAATGTGTTTCAGGATATCATAGAAGTATCGTTTTCCCCTTCTTCTAAAGTAAGCGTTGAAATACTCCTCCTCAGTGGCATTTTCCTCATAGTCATTGAGCAAAGTCCTCACCGTATCCGGAATTCGCTTGGTAGGTATTTTGATAACCTTCTCAGCAATATTCCCTTTTCCATCCGGATCAAGCCCTCCACCTATCACCACCTGCATGGCGGGAGATACCTTGTCACCATTCTTGATGCTACTGCCATGGAATCCAATATTGGCCACCATATGCTGGCCACAAGAGTTCATACATCCACTTATTTTTATTTTGATCAAAGTTTCATCCACCAGGTGGGGAAACTCATCACGGATCAAATCTTCCAAAACAAGGGCCAGTGCCGTACTATTGGTCACCCCAAGGTTACAGGTGTCTGTACCGGGGCAGGCTGTCACATCCGCGAGGGTATCAAAGCCCGGAGCTGCATAATCCAACTCCTGCAACGCCTGGTACACCGCGGGGATATTCTCCAGACGGATGTATTTGAGTAGCAACCCCTGGTTGAGGGTAAACCGAATGTCTTCAGCAGCATATGTTCGAGCTATGTCAGCCAGTTTTCTTGCCTTTGGTGATTTGATGTCACCTAATGGAATTCTCACTTTCACGGCGTAGAATCCTTCCTGCTTCTGCTCAAACACGTTGGTGAGAAACCATTCCTTATAAGCAGTATTGGGCTCAAAATCACCCACTCCCAAGATCGACTGATCTTCAGGTACTTTGGTGATCACCTTTTTGGTGTTGATTTTGTAAGTCTGATGCTTCAGAGATTTGCGCTCTTCTTCTATCAGTTTCATGAACCCTTCAAGACCAATCCCCTTGTTGGGCTCTATCAGATACTTCAGCCTTGCTTTGTGTCTTCGCTCCCGCTCTCCGTACCGATCAAATACCCGAAGGCCTGCTTCTATAAAAGGAATCAGTTCATCCTGAGGCAGGAAATCATAAGCCAACTGACCCATAAATGACTGAGCACCAAGCCCACCACCTACAATCACTTCAAAACCGTAAGCGCCATTCTTGATCTTAGGAATAAACCCAAAATCATGAATATAAGTGAATGCCGCATCCGACTTAGAGGATGAAAAAGCAATTTTCACCTTTCTCCCCATTTCCTGACAAATGGGATTTCTGAGGAAGTACTCAAACACCCCCTGAGCATAAGGAGATACGTCAAACGGCTCCTCGGGATCAATACCCGCATATGGAGAAGCTGTCACGTTGCGAACAGTATTACCACATGCCTCCTTGGTGGTCACCCCTACAGCCTCCAGAGCCTCCCACATTTCCGGTGTATCCTGAAGCCTCACAAAATGCAGCTGTATATTTTGTCTGGTAGTGAGGTGAAGGTTACCATTCGTATATTTTTCTGAAAGATTGGCCACCGTCTCCAGCTGATCCGGGGTAATTTTCCCAAACGGCAGCTTCAAACGAAACATCTGCACGCCCTGCTGACGCTGCCCATAAACTCCTCTGGCCAGACGAAAAGACTTGAAACGCTCCTCAGGTATTCTGCCAAGATTAAAATCCTGGATTTTATCCTTGAGCTCTTTGATGTCGGCTTTGGCCTCTTTGCTGATGTCTTTTGTGATCATTTTTTTGTTTTTTCTATAAAAAAAGCCCCTGAGTGAAGTCTCCCGGGGCTTTAGTTACACAATGAAAATATTTTTTAATTTATTTCTGGTGCTTCCCGGGATGTCATGTACAAATGCAGCATACGCAACACATACATGCGCAGCAACAACATGACATTAGAAGGAATAAAGGGTTACAATTGAACTTAAAAGGCATTACGATAAAAGTTGTTGGATAAAAAGGTGCTGTATTTCAGTAAGAGATAGGAATCACTTACAACAACAGCAACAACAACTCATCGAATGTCTCGTGAGGCCAATTGACTTAAAAAAGAAGGTTGTTTGTAAATTCATGGTCAATTAATTCATATTTATTCCGGCAACCGCCAGAAACAGGAATTAGCACCTTAAACATTGCTTTCAGGTTGCTAGCGCTTCACAGAGCCCGTCTCTCCACGCTTCTTTATAAATCAATTATACGCTAATTGATGTGGCAAAGGTGAGTCACAAAACTGAGACTTCAAAACTTCCGAATCAAAATAACGATAACTTGTATTGAAAAATTCAATTTTTCAAAATTTTACGCTCTTATTTCCAATTTTCGCAAATGAACCACTGGCATTTCCAGCATTTCACTTCCTACGTTAATAAGCGCGCACCTCGGAGCCTTTCATAAAATTCATAAAGGCCTTATTCACCACCCGATTTCCCCCAGGCGTAGGATAATCACCCGTAAAGTACCAATCGCCAATATGGTTAGGGCATGCCTTGTGTAGGTTTTCTACCGTTTGATAGACCACTTCCAGTTCAGCTTTCATGCCTTTAGGTCGGACAATATTCGTAATCATGGCTGAAACTTCATCGTAAGTGAAAGGAGCATACAGTTCCTTTACAAAGTTGGGCTGATTTTTATCTCCCGTGCTGGCCAGACATTTTTCATATACCTCGTCCAACAGATACTCCTTATCATGCTTCTGAAGCAAGGCAAGCACCGCCCTGAAGGCCACAAAATCCTTCATCTTACTCATATCTATCCCATAGCAGTCCGGGAATCGTATCTGAGGAGCAGATGATACAATCACCACTTTTTTAGGCTCCAGCCTATCCAGCAGTGTCAGAATACTTTTCTCCAAAGTGGTACCCCTCACGATAGAATCATCGATTACCACGAGTGTATCTTTTCGCTTATTGATCACCTCATAGGTGGTGTCATATACGTGCGCCACCAGATCGTCTCTGTGCGCATCATCGGTAATGAAAGTTCGAAGTTTGGCATCCTTCAACACTAACTTCTCCACCCTTGGGCGAAAAGAAAGTAACTCTTCCAGTGAATCCGCACTGGGCTTCTGATCGAGTATAATATCCTTTCGCTGGGCAATGAGGTAATTATCAATACCTCTCAGGAGGCCCAAAAAGGAGGTTTCCGCTGTATTGGGGATGTACGAGAAAACTGCATTTTTCAGGTCAAAATTGACCGATTTGAGGACGCTCGGGATAAGTAGTTCTCCCAATTTCCGGCGCTCATTGTAGATATCAGGATCGGTACCTCTGGAAAAATAAATCCGCTCAAAAGAACAGGACTTTTTCACCCTTGGCTCAATAAACTTCACCTCCCTGTAGCTACCATCTTTCTCAATGATCAATGCATGACCCGGTGGTATTTCACGGATCTCATTGTAATTACATTCGAAGGTGGTTTTGATGGCTGGCTTCTCTGAAGCCACTACCACCACATCATCATCGGCATAGTAGTAGGCTGGTCGTATGCCATTGGGATCGCGCGCTACGAATGCTGCGCCATACCCCAGCATCCCCGTCATGGTGTATCCACCATCAAAGTCGCGACAGGACTTTTCAAGAATACGCTGCAGATCCAGTTCCTGCTCTATGATATCTGTGATTTCAATATTGGTTTTAGTCCCCCTGTATTTATTAAAAACTGCCTGATTGGCTTCATCCAAAAAGTGGCCAATTTTCTCCATCACAGTGACGGTATCCACCATTTCCTTAGGGTGCTGCCCCAGAGAGACCAGCTTGTCAAAAAGCTCGTCCACGTTAGTCATGTTGAAGTTGCCGGCCATCACCAGGTTTCGACTTCTCCAGTTATTTTGTCTTAAAAAAGGATGGCAGCTTTCGATCCCGTTCTTTCCATGTGTACCATACCTCAGGTGACCCAGCCATACTTCACCGGTGAAAGCATAATTATCTTTCATCCATTGAGCATCGTAGAAGCTGTCGCCTCCTTCCTTCTTTGCTTTATTATATTTCCTGCTGATTTTGCCGAATATGTCCTCGATCGGCTGCTGATTGGTGGTGCGGTATCTGCTGATGTATCTGGTGCCGGGCGGCATATCCAGTTTGATGTTGGCTACTCCTACGCCATCCTGCCCCCTATTGTGCTGCTTTTGCATGAGCAGGTACATCTTTTTTGCTGCAAACGCCGGAGATCCGTATTTATCAATGTAATACTGGAGGGGCTTTCTGAGGCGAAGTACAGCTACTCCACATTCGTGTTTGATAGGGTCGCTCATGGTTAGTTACCAATCAAGGAATTTAATAATTTCTGCAATGTTATTCAATATTTCCGGCCTAAAGAAAAACCACAACAAACCGGAGGTGAAAATAGTTGCAATTATCCGCTGACTGACAGGGATTCCTACCTGAAGGTCGCTTTTTTCTTGTTTAAGAAAAAAGAAATAAGGGATTTTCAGATAAAAGAAAAGGGAGAAAATAACACTCAAAATCGCTACGATCAAATAAGTAAGCATCACCGGATCACCCACCTGCTGATACCAGTCCCACATCACTGTAAACAGGTAAAATTTAGCAGTGAACCCTACTGTGGGTGGAAGGCCGATCAAAGCGATCATCACTACTACCATCAACCCGCCCATATAAGCCTCTGTTTTTGAAAGTCCCGAGAAATGATTGATCTCTGTTTTTCCATGAATTTCGAAAACAGAAACCAGATAAAATACAGCCACATTCATCATGGCATAAACCACCGCATACCAGGCAAAGGCCACCGCACCATTTTCAAACGGAATGAGCAAGGTCACTAAAATAAATCCCGAATGAGCAATGGCCCCGTACGCAATCATCCGCTTAACATTGGTCTGCCCCAAAGCGCCAAGTGTGCCAAGAACGATTGTGAAGATGCCAATCACGGAAATGGTAACGTACAGCCAGTAAAGTTCCTGAACCCCCACAGTCATGAGGATTCGGTGAAGCAACACAAACCCACCCAACTTTGGAACTACTGAAAGTACCATTACGGCATCAGTTGGTGCTTCCTGATAGGCAGAGGGCACCCAAATGTGAAATGGAACTGCACTCACCTTGAAGAGTATTCCGCCAATGAAAAGTAAAATTCCCACGTTCAGGAGCACCGGATCTCCCGTCAGGTGAAGATCCATTTCAGAAAGTGACAGTGTCCCTGTAAAACCGTAAATAAGCGACATTCCGTAAAGCGCCAGTGCAGACGTGACGCCCCCAAAAATGAGGTATTTCATTCCAGCCTCAAAAGCGCCCTTCCTAAAATTGAAATTGGTGAGCATGTAGGCCGAAAACGATGTGAGCTCTACCGCCAGATAGATCACCAGGAGGTGATTGGCAGAGAGCATCAGAGTACTACCTAATATCAGAGAAAGAATCAGAAAATAATACTCTGATCGGTGTTTTTCGGCTGTAGGAAAAAACACTATCCATAGTGAGGTCACACCAAACAGAAGTTTCATGATTTGCCCCATTGAATCAGTCACCAGCGTTTGGTTAAATAAAAATCCAGAAACACCATCTACCTGAACCAACCACATGGCCACCAAGATGACCATCACGTAGATCACCCGACTCACCAGGGTTTGCTTCCATACAAGACCGGCCATCAACAGAATAAGGGCACCTGCAGCCAGCGAAATTTCAAAACTCAGGCCTGAGAGACTGTCTAAAATATTGTTGAGCTGATTGGTGAGCATGGTCTATTTATTTAGGAAATAGTGCCCCTGATCCAGCACACGCTCTACAAAAAACTGAATGGAATTGTCGATAGGATCAAGAATCAGAGATGGAAACACCCCGAAAAGCACCACCAATACTGCCAGCGGAGCCAGCATCAACCATTCCCGAATAGTGAGATCCCGCATTAAAGACTCCCATTCGCGCTCCCTGGTCCAGAACTTACCAAAAAACATCCGCTGAAGGGTCCACAGATAATACCCGGCTGAAATGATAATTCCAAGCACAGCAACCATACCTATCCACCTTGGGAATACGCCCGTGAGCGATTCTGTGCCGATGGCCCCCATAAGTACCAAAACTTCTCCAACAAATCCGGAGAGCCCGGGCAGCCCCAAAGAGGCAAAAAAGAATAAAACCACAAAAAAGGTGTATTGAGGCATTTTACTCGCCAGACCACTCAGGTTCTCAATTTGCCGGTCATGGGTGCGGTCATAGATCACCCCTACTATCAGGAACAATGCTCCGGAAATAAAGCCGTGGGATACCATCTGAAACAATGAACCAGAAACGCCCTCACTGGTGATCGCTGCCAGACCAAGCAGGACAAACCCCATGTGGGAGACGGAAGAATAGGCAATCAATTTTTTAATGTCATTCTGAGCCATGGCCACCAGGCCACCATAGATAATAGAGATCAACCCAATGACGGCCACCGGATAAGCCATGGAGATTGCTGCATCCGGGAAAATCGCATAACAAATCCTGAAAAGACCATACCCTCCTACTTTCAAGAGCACCCCTGCCAGAAGTACAGAAATGGCCGTGGGGGCTTCCACGTGGGCATCCGGCAGCCATGTATGGAAAGGCACAGCGGGTAGTTTGATCATAAACCCAATAAGCAACAGGATAAAAGCCACAGACCTCAGAGGCATCCCCCAGAGCACATATCCACTTTCCGGGGACAGCAGTGTATTACTCAGATAAATACCGTCCATCATCTGGATCAGACTAAAAGTATTCGTTTGTGCCCCGGCACCATCTATACTCCCTACCGACAGGTACAGACCGATCATCACGATGAGGATAAACAACGAACCCAGAAGGGTATATAAGAAAAATTTGATTGAAGCGTAAGACCTCCTCGGCCCTCCCCATATTCCGATGAGGAAAAACATAGGAAGCAACATGAATTCAAAGAAGACATAGAAAAGGAAAAAGTCGAGTGAAGCGAAGCACCCGATCAAACTCCCGCTCAAAATGAGGTAAAGCATGAAATATCCCTTCACTTTGGTGGTTAGCTTCCAGGAGGAAACCACACCAATCACCAGCAAAATGGTGCTCATCACAATGAGCGGCATGCTGATGCCATCCACGCCCACCGAATAATCTACCTGAAGGGATCCATAATTGCCCAACTGAAGTGAAAACCAGGGTGCCAACTCCACACACTGGAAAGCCTCAGCCCAGGCCTTTGGCTGAATGGAGCCATCAAATCCAAAAAACAGGATCAGGCCAAAAATCAACTGTGCCAATGTGGCTCCCAATGCAATCCACCGAATGGCCTGACGCGAAGAAGCCGGTAAAACCCCCACCACAAAAGCGGCAGCCAACGGCAAAAAAATCATCCAACTAAGCAGGTAGTTCATCATATTTTCTACTTAACTAATATTGAGACCACAGCACAAGCAGCAACAGCAGGAGCATCATCCAGATAAGCTGATTCTGAACTTTGCCCGATTGTATTTTGCTAAACATTCCCCCCACACCTCTGAATAGCCAGGCTACGAAATTAACCAGTCCATCCACAACTTCACGATCGATCACCGCCAAAGCTTTACTAAAAACCACAGTGGACACTCCCGCTGCATTAACTAGCCAATCAATCACCTTCCAATCAAAAGCACGGGCTGCTCCCGCCATCTTTATGTAATTTCTTGATAGACCGTCGTAAACCCTTTCCAGGTACCATCCCTCAAAGGTCAATCGGCTGTACCACTTCGTTGGCACCTGGGCCATCTGATAGCTCAAAGTGCGCATTGACCCGGGTCTGAAGAAAATGTAGCTGATCGCTAAACCGCCAACGGCCAGCGCTATGGATAGTATCATGGTCCAAATCTGGATGCTCCCATGTCCATGGTCTACGGTGTTTCCAAAAACAAAGGACCCCAGCCACCAACCATTGGCATCCAGTGGACTGAGTGCGTTGGCCAGCCAAAGTGCTCCAGCTGACAAAACGATTAACGGAACCTTCACCAGCCCCAGTGGCTCCATATGCGGTAGCCTTTCAATGGCAGTACGGGGATTCCCATAAAAAACCAAAAGGATTTGCCGCCCAATATAGATGGGGGTAAGCAGTGCAGTAATAAATGCCAGGTCTGACACCAGATAAGCCAGCCAGTATCCCTGGGCAGAATGCCCTATCGCCCAGAGCCAGACCCCAGACAAAATACCTTCTTTGGACAGAAAACCTGAAAACAATGGGAGTCCTGAGAGTGCGAGCCCACAGATGATAAAAGCGATATGGGTAAAAGGCAATACTTTTCTTAACCCACCCATCATTCGCATGTCCTGAGCATCAAAGGCGGAATCGTCATGCTTAAGGGTGTGGAGGTAATGAATAACCGCACCAGCCGCCAGAAACAGTCCCGCCTTAAAAAAAGCATGGGTCCAGAGGTGAAAAAGGGATGACTCATGAGCTCCTGCTCCAATGCCCATCACCATATAACCAAGCTGTGAGATGGTAGAATAAGCCAATACCTTCTTGATGTCATGCTGGGTGAGTGCGGAAACTGCCGCCATAAATGCCGTCACTGCACCAATGACAGCCGTGGTATTCAGCACCATTGGAGACAAAAACGGCACCACACGAATCAGCAGATAAACACCCGCCGCCACCATAGTGGCAGCATGGATCAGCGCCGACACTGGCGTTGGGCCGGCCATTGCTTTTGGCAACCACCCCGAAAATGGAAACTGCGCAGATTTACCCAGCGCACCAATCATCAGACCAAAGCCTGCCAGATTTACCAGCAACGAGGAATTTCCTCCGGTCAGAGAAGACAAAAATGGCTGATTGAGTTCCGCAATCATTAAAATCACACCGATCAGCAGGCCTGCATCGGCCACCCGGTTGATCATAAAAGCTTTCCTGGCTGCAACGGCTTTCGCTTTATCCTCAAACCAGAACCCAATCAGCAGGTAAGAGGAAAAACCAACCAGTTCCCAAAAGATGAAAATGAGAAGAAAATGATCTGCTGCCAGCAGCCCAATCATCGAAGAAGTGAAAAAGCCGAGTTTGCCAAAATACCGATGAATGGCCCGATCATGACTGAGATAATGCGCAGAGAAAAGATGCACCAGCAGGGACACCAGGTAGACCAACCCAATCAGCACCGCACTGATCCTGTCTATGGCCCACCCGAGTTCATATCCGGGAAGCCACTCCCACCGAACCACGACGCTGGCTTCATAACTCTGATAAATTAAAAAACCAGCCATTACCGCTCCAGGCAGCATGCCTATCAGAGAAAGTCTGCCAGCATTCTTTGAGCCTGAAAGGTAAGTAATGATTCCACCCAAGAGGGGGAAAATAAGAACAAGTGCTATGTAGATGGCTGAGGTCGTCATTAGTTCTCCAGCGTATTTAGGTCATCCAGATCAGACGAATCATAGGTTTTGTAGATATTGAGCAGGATAGCCAGGGCAATGGCTGCCTCCGCAGCAGCAATCACCACGGAAAAGATGGCAAAAACCTGCCCGTTCAGGTCCGGGTCAAACTTTGAGAAGGCCACCAGGTTCAGGTTGGCTGCATTCAGCATCAGCTCTATTCCGATCAACACGAAAACAGCATTCTTTTTGATCAACATAATGAGCAGTCCGCTGCACAGTAAGAAAGCCGATAGGATCAAATAATAAGTTAAAGGAATCTGAGTCATGCGTTTCCTGATTTTTTAGCCAGAAATGCCGCCCCCACCAGTGCTCCCAAAAGCAAGAATGCGATCACCTCAAAGGCAATCAAATGATCTGTGAGGAAGAGAACACCGATTTTCCTTACCTGATCCATACCCGAAACTTCAGCATTCGGCCATGTCAGCCCAGAGCTCAGTGTCCATTTGGTCAACAACAAAAAGAAAACGGCGCATACAGTCCCGCCCAGCACCACACTTCGGTGTTGAGTAAACACACCCTCATCACTTACTCGTTTGGTGAGCATAATTCCGAAAATAAGCAGTACAATGACCCCTCCGGCATAAATCATGATCTGCACCACCGCCATCAATTCCGCATGAAGCAGCACATAAGTAGCCGCCAGTCCCAACAATGAAATCACGAAAGCAAACGCCGCCCGAATGATGTTTTTGGTAAACAGGAGGTACAGGACGGGCACTACAATCATTAGTCCGAAAAACGCTGTAAATACATCACTTATCCCCATCGTCATCTTTTGGTTTCTTAGGAATCATCGGCCTGGGCTTAAACTTGGGCTTGTTCTCTGGCTTGTCAGTCTCGCCATCGGCGGCCTTGGGTTTCAATACCGGCTTCATCGCAGGTTTTTTCATGACCGGCCGAGGCTTTTCTGTCTCCGCTGGCTTAGTGGACTGCTCCTCATTAGCGGCAGGTTTTGGCTTCATGACCGGCTTTGCCCCCGCTGGCTTAGGTGCCATTGGTTTAGGGCGCATCACGGCTTTGGCTTTCACAGGCTCACGCTCAGAGTCTCCTTTCGCAGCCTTGGCTGCCGCCTTTTTCTCCTCAAACGCTGCCAGTTCTTTTCGCTTCTGCGCAATCTCCGTCAGACTCATCTCAGCAAAAGAGTACACATGATCATTCACATCAAACTCACTGAAATCATAAACCTTGGTCATAGTGAGACACTCCGTAGGACATACAGTCGTGCATAGGCCACAAAAGCAGCATTTGGACATGTCTATGTCAAATTTCGCGGCGTGAATCCGTTTGGGTGTACCATCTGAGGTCATCCCAAAAGTCTCAGGAGCCAATATAGGGTCTATCTCGATACAATCTACCGGACATACCTTGGCACACTTATCACATACAATACAGTCATCGATCTCATTATGCAGCCGATAGCGGGCATTGTCGGGCACAGGTAAGGACTCATAAGGATACTCCAGTGTCACGATCCCTTTGTCCGCATCAAAATACTTTTCATCGGCTACCCCTATAGGGGTTCTTGACTTTCTGGCATCCGCCAAATAGCCAAAAGTGAGCTTTAAGCCCTCACTCATGGTACTAAATGCCTCTTTGATATTTTTAAAGTATCCACTCATAACATCCACAGTTTCCAAATGCCAACCACAAACAACAACAGAATAGCTGCCGGAGTTAAATATTTCCAAGATAATGACATCAACTGATCCACCCTAAGTCTGGGATAAGTCCATCGAATCATCATCTGCAGAAAAATGAAGAAAGTCCCCTTACTCACCAGCCAAAATGCACCCCATACAGGGCCTGTAGTCCAGTCGGCCAGCTTTAAGACACCCACATTGGGCAAAGGTGTGTTCCAGCCACCAAAAAAAAGAATGGCCGCCAGAAAAGATACCAACAGCATCATAGCATATTCGGATAGCATGAATATACCCCAGCGAAAACCACTATACTCAGTGTGATAGCCCCCAATCAGCTCAGACTCTGCCTCCGGCAGGTCAAAAGGCACCCTATTGGACTCCGCTAGTCCTGAAATGAAAAAGATCAGAAACACTACCCACATAAAAGGCATGGTGAAGACGTTCCAGCTGAGAAAGCCACCAATACCGGTCACCTCCAAAGATGATATGCCCAGGAAGTAACGCGGAGCTTCTCCCAAAATACCCTGCTGCTGCGTAATGCTCTGGAGGTCCATGGTCTGCGCATACATCACCACAGCCAGCACCGACAGTCCGAGTGGTATCTCATAGGAAACAATCTGTGCTGCTGAGCGCATGGCTCCATATAGGGAATACTTATTATTAGAACCCCAGCCAGCCATCAAAATCCCCAGAACATCTATGGAAACGATGGCCAGAAGATAAAACACCCCTACCGAAAAGGCTGGAGGAAAGGCCTCAGTAGTCAAAGGGAGTGCCGCAAAGCCTCCAAAAATAGAAGCGAAAATGAGGATGGGTGCGAAAAGAAATAATGCTTTGTCAGCTGCCTTTGGCCGAATATCTTCCTTCTGCAACATTTTCAACAGATCGGCTACTGTTTGAAACAAGCCCTTTGGACCCACCTCCATCGGACCGAGGCGGTTTTGTACGAACGCAGCGATCTTGCGCTCACCGTACACGCCCACCACGACAAACCCCAATAAAAACGGCAAAAAGAATAAAAAAGTGATCATTAGCCCTAAAACATCGGTCTTTCTAAAAATGTTAGCGGCTAAGTTAAACGAAGACACTGACAAGCAGAAAAGTTTGCCTATTTCTCATCAAAGGACACCTCTCATTGGAAAATCATTAATATGAAATATGGATGTTCCTTAATCTTTGCGAGAATTAAAAAAAGAAATAAAATTATGCGATATCTTCCTTTTAAAATATAATATTCTGATTTTAATGATTAATTTTGTTTTGTTGTTATATAAAAACTGGAATTTACAGAACCATAAAACAGCAAAAATATGAAGAGGATATTAATGTTTTTTTTGGCCGTTACTGCAGGTACTGCACTACTGGCCCAGTCAGGAGATGAAGAGATGTTTCACTTCAGAGCCATGGAAGATAAACTGGATGATTCCGCCATTGATTTGGCATTCATCAGGGGTCACTTCATGGGAGAGGAAGTAGCTAAGAAACTTTACTTGCTCCGTGAGCGATACACCTGGGTAGAAGAAGAATCTTCGACCAACCCTACACCAAAAACCTATATAGATAAACCTGCTATCTATAATTCGGTGAAGAAACTGGAGCGATTCTACAAAAAAGGAATCAAGAAAGGATATATCAAAGAGGAAATTGCCATCGCCGAGTTTCAACAGATTCTGGACATAGCCATCTTCATCAGAAACCAACAAACTGCGGAGTTTGAAGACCTGCTGAGCCAGCTCAAGGAAGACGAGCAAATTGTGGGGATGTATACCAAAAAAGTCCTTTTAAGCTATTAAATAAAAGATTTCTCCAATTTAGTCATGAGAGCCAGCGTTACGCTGGCTTTTTTATTGTCCTTTTTGGTAACTTCCGCTTATTATGCCACACCCAATTATCATCATGGGAGTATCCGGTAGCGGCAAGACGACCATCGGGCACCTGGTCGCTGATCGACTCGGTAAGACTTTTCTGGATGCAGATGATTTCCATCCGGAAGAGAACAAAACCAAAATGGCCAGTGGCATACCTCTCAATGACGATGACAGACTCCCTTGGCTTCAGACACTGAAAGAGCAACTCATATCTACTCCTGGCGTGGTGCTGGCTTGCTCAGCCCTGAAGGCCAGCTATCGTTTCATTCTGGATCCCAACCACGCCTATTCCTGGATTTATCTGGATGGTAGCAAGGAACTGATCTTTGAAAGACTTAAAAAGCGTGCAGGTCATTACATGAAAGAAAACCTCCTTGACAGTCAGTTTGAGACACTCGAAGTACCTGCCGATGCACTGAAGGTCAGCATTGATCAGCATCCGGATGAAATTCTTTCAGTCATTCTCAAATCACTGAAACCGTAGACTACTTTTTGATGATCCTGCGTGTGAGATGAAAGGAGTCCCCTTTGATTTCCAAAAGGTAAATCCCGGCAGGCCACTCGTTATGGATTTCCATTTTATGGCTACTCAAAATAAGCTGACCGCTCATATCGTAGACCATTACCGATCTAAACCCACCCTTTAAATCATTGGGGATTTTGACGCTGAACTGATCCTCAACAGGATTTGGTACAATCATAATCTCAGGCCATGCGGTTAGGCCCAGGACCACAAACGGATCTGACCAAACGGAACAGCCTGCGTCACCTACCGTGAACGCTACCTCATAAGTACCGGCTCCATACACCACAGAGGGGCCGGTTTCTCCTGCCATAAGCTCACCATCGAGGTACCAGCTAATGTCTGCATCTGTCTCTGCAATTTGCAGGTGACCATCCACTAAATTGATCACAGGCTTTTCCGGAAGCTCATATTGATAGCCTACTGTGATTTCCTGAGAAAACTCACAGCCATTGCCATCAACCACCCTCACCTCGTAGCTACCAGCTTCATCCTTCTCCAGGACCTCACCGGATAACTCCTCTTCGCCTGCCCAAAACGTATAAGCCCCTGACCCGCCAGCTCCTGTCATAGTGAGCTGACCTGAGGAATTTTTGGCACACAAAAACCCGGTAGTCTCATAGGTGAAGTACAGCGAGTCCGGCTGATCAATCGTCAAGAAGTACTGCAACTCGCATTCATTTTCGTCTTTAATGGTCAGAAGGTGATCACCCGAACCAAGAGAAAAGGTGGAGGTATTGGTGTACCCCATTTCGTCTATCTGATAACTGAGCGCTCCACTCCCACCCGAGGCCTCTGCATCTACTGTACCTTCGCCTCCAAAACAGTTAGCGTCAGTGACTACTACCTCTACAGCAAGCGGCTCCGGAGAGAGGACTTCAAAGTCTTCTGTCAGAATACATTCATTATCAGTGCCCTCTAGGGAAACCGTATGTATCCCTGCGGATAAGCCCGAAGCATTGTTGCCAGATAACGACTGGCCATCCACACTAAACTGGTAGGCACCTCCGCCCGAAACTGTAAAGGTGGCTGAACCATCAGCAGCAGCATGACAGGAAGTAGGTTGCACACTTTTATTTAGCACCCTGCTCTCAATAGTCAGTGACTCACTGTAAGTCCTGTCTAATTCATCTTTGACAGTGACCGTATATGCACCCGCAGCAAGGTCGCCAAACTCACCATCAGACACAAACGTCTCACCATCCAGGCTAAAGGTATAATTCTGAGTACCACTGGTTTGGACGGTTATCATACCGTCATTGGTATTGGGGCAGGTGTATGGCGTGGCTTCCATTTTCACAAAGGCCTCAAGTCGAATATTATCGATATAAAGGTTATTTCCGTACCCGTTGGTCGTTCTAAATGCTACCTCCGTACCTTCCAGATTTTCGGGCACAGTAAACTCCAGCGATACGGACTTCCATTGCCCCGAGGTGGGCGAAAAGGAGCCCGTTTGTGCTGGTTTGGTAGCCAGTCCGGCGCCTGATTTATCCCACAGACTCACCCACTCCGCCTCACAGCTACCCCGATACAAAACAGCCATGCGGTCGAAATAAGTATTATCATAATAGGTATAGGCATAGTCGAAAGTAAGGCGATAATCCCGGGAGAATGAATTATCAACCAGCGGCAAAACCAGATAATCCTCTGCTCCCACTGCTCCATATTCATAGAAATTCACAAAAACACTCTTTTGCCCCTCTGACGAAATCCCCGAAATCTGTTCAAAGGTCTTCTGTCCGTCTTCATTGATCACTTCCAGGTCAATTCCGGAGCCTTCAAATCTGGCCACCTTAGAGATCAATATAGCCTGAGGAACAGCGGCCACCAACACCTGATCTTCCATGAGAAGTGTGTCCTTATTTCCCCCTGTACCAGACACAATAAGCTGTACGTCAAATACCCCTCCGGTTTCGTAAAGTACCTCTGGGTTTTGAGCCGTGGAGGTTTCCGGAATCCCTCCTTCAAAATACCAACTCCAGCTGGTCGCATTGAGTGACCGGTCGTAAAAAGTGATGGATGTGCCGGCGCAAGCTTCCGAGAGATTTTGAGTGAAGTCTGCGGAAACAATTTTCTTATACAAGTAAGATCGATAGGCATCATAGGCCTGATCCATCCTTGAATACTGCCCATCCGTAAAGACATCCCGACAAAACTTGAGGGAGTAAGACATGATATTTCTGGGATCCGGCGTGAAAAGATCGTTATTGGCGTCCACGCTCGTGCCGGTATAGGTACAACTCGCATTCACATTGGATCCGCCCAACTGAGGATCTGCGGGTGTATCACAAAGCTCGTCTCCGGCAGTCTCACAGTTGACGCGTGCCACCAGCTCATCGGTAAGTTGGCTATTGGAACTGCCATGCGTATGATACAGGGTGAAATAATGGCCTATTTCATGCGGGAGTGTGCTCCCATTGACTGCACAACTATTGTCCATAAGTACACGGTCTGGCCCACCGGGGAAATAGGCATATCCGCAATAGCTACCACCCTGACTGTCTCCTACCGAGTTGGCAAAATAGATATTGATGGTTTTGGCCACATCATACTTTGCACCCATAGCCACTTCATCATCTGTATTGAAGTCGAAATATTCGGAATCATGAATCTCGGTGATTCCAGCTAAAAAAAATGCCAGATTAGCGTGACTATAATAGTCATTCAGCACGTCCATAGCATCATTGAGTTCCTGTTCGGTCATGCCTCCTGTACCATCTGTCCTTCTGATCAGGTGGGCAGTAATGGCTACATTTTGCACAGGCACATCAGCCATTCGGCCGCCCGATCTCACATCCGGATGAAAATCCCTGAGCAGCTCAAGCTGTCGCTGGGTAACCACCGTAGCACAAGGCTGCAGCTGGGCATGAAGCTGGCAGGCAGCAGTGAAAGCAAAAAAGAAAAGAATTTTTTTCATATCTAACCTGGCAACCAGCCTACCACCATCCCTTCCAGTCGGAAAGAAAGCGGCTCTGCAAGCCCATCTATTGACACATCGTTTAATACTACATTTACCCGATAGGTGACACCCTTGAGGTATAGATCAAGATCTTCCTGACTCAGGGTAATATAAACCACCCCAGTCGTAGCCGGTACACGTTGAAGCTCCCTGGGTTTCACGGAGGGCATCACGTCATTGCAAAGCATGGAAGAAATGTCCAGATCAAATGCTCTGTACTCCACCGACAGACCATCCTCCCCCACTCGGAAAATATTTTCCCGCCCAAGGGGCATCACCTTATCATCAACAAAAACCCTCAGATATCCCGTTCCTGACTGGTGGAGCACAAAAACCTGAAACTGACCACAGGAAACTGTAGCTCCGGTAAAAGGCCCAAACTCATCCAGAGGCTGCTGAGAGGGCGGGGGTGTGCAGGCACAGGCCAAAAACCACATGAAGGCAATGAGGGGCTTTTTCATAGGTGCACCAAATTTAGCGGAATAGGGTTTCTGGCATGATTAGACCATTACACTTTCTGTCTGTACACTGGCAGGAAGTTCAACGACAAATTCGGTGCCCACATTTTCCTGGCTTTGTACATAGATGCGACCATTATTGACCTCTATGAACTCATGAACAAGCTGCAATCCCAATCCCAGCCCCTTTTCACCCGCAGTACCATAGGTACTCTTGTCATCTTCCAGCATAAAAATATTCTCAACCTTCTCCTCCGTCATACCCACACCTGTATCCACGACGCGGATCTCCACCATTTGATCCTTAACCTTGGCAGTAAGCTCCACCTTGCCACCTCTGGGAGTGAATTTCAAAGCATTATTGACCAGATTTCTCAAAATAGTCATGGTGGTATTTCGATCCGCCCAAAGTGAAATATCCGGATCAATATCCGCAGACAAAGCGATCCCTTTTCCCCTGGCCATGTTACCCAGTGTGGCCACCAGCTCCTCGGCCATCTCTTTGAGGTTGAGCGCTTCAGGCGCATAAGAAAACTGCCCCTGTTGTTTCATCGCCCAGCTGAGCAGGTTATCCAGCAGGTTGGATAACTCGTCCACTGACTTGTCAATGTCATCAGCCACTTCCAGAAGCTGATCCGGCTCTCTGGAGGCCACAAAGTATTTGATCAGCGAACTGATCCCATGAAAAGAATTGATCGGCCCTCGGAGATCATGAGAAATGATTGAAAAAAACTTATCCTTGGTTTCATTGAGTGTCTCCAATACACGTTTTTGTTCCTCCAGCACTACATTGATTCGCGCCTTCGATCGGTAATAACTGAAGCTGACATAGGCCAGAATGGTCAGGATGATTGCAATCAATGTGGCGGTGGTGACGATGATCTGATGATTTTTCTGCTCAGCCTTCAGTAAGTCCACCTCCGCCTGTTTCTTCGCCAGCTCAAAGGCCCCTTCCAAGTTCTCGATTCTGTTATAGATTTCATCGTTGGAGATACTGTCTTTCAGGGCAACATACTCCTGATGGTACCTATAAGCGGATTCATAATCAGCGCTCATCGCATAGATATCTGCCAATCTCAAGCTATTGTCTCTGATCTCAGCTTTTAGTCCATATCGCCTGGAAATAGACATACTCGAATCTGCAAATTCCTTAGCGTCACGAAGCAGTCCCTTTCGCTGATAAATCTCCGCCATGTAAGTGAGAAAAATGGCGCTTCCATAGTGATCTTCCAGCTTTTCCAGCTCCCGGATTGAGGCTCTCACATTCCGCTCCGCCTGCTCAAGGTCTCCCTGCTGCGCCTGTACCAGACCAATATTCCCCAAATTATAAGCAAGCCCCGACCGATCACCACCCATTCGCTCATAGATCCGCTTCGACTCCTGAAAACAGACCAATGCCGAGTCGTACATATTAGACATATAATACTCATCGCCCATATTGAGTAAAATGGTAGCCAGTAAAACACTGTCCTGAGAGGTGAGTTGACCGAGCGCCTCCTTATAATAGAGAAGAGAATTGTTATGGTTTCCCAAAATGGAATAAACATCCGCCAAGGCCGTGTTGGCTCCAGCCTCCCCTTTGATATACCCCGACTTCTCTGCATAGTCCAACGCTTTGAAAAGAGAGTATATAGCCACATCAAAGTCACCCATGAGCCGATAGGCCTGGCCCTGATTTAAATAAGCATGATGCAGAAACTTGAGATCCTGTATCTCTCTGGCCTCCTCCATGAGGAGGTCAGCAAATTTCAGTTTCTTTTGGGGGTCTGTTTGATTATTGGCGATCAGGGTAAGAATTCTCAGACGAGCAGTGTCTTGCCGAGGAAATCTATCAGCTACCTCGATAAGGCTATCAGCCACCGACTGATCCTGACCAATGCCCAAAAAGGGCAATAATGAAAGGAATGTTGCTAGTAGAATATGATAGCCTTCTCGATTCATCATATATGAAGGTAACTACTTTCGATCAAAATAGGCTTTCTCCAATCCATTTTAGCTTATCGGTAACGGTAGCCTCACAATAAAGGTGGTGCCCATGCTCTCTGCCGTTTCCACATCAATACTTCCCCCATTTATCTCCACAAACTCATGTACCAACTGTAAGCCCAGGCCGAGCCCCTTCTCCCCGGCCGTCCCATAGGTACTTTTCTTATCGTGAAATTTAAACAAAGTATCCAGTTTACTCTTGGGAATCCCCACCCCGGAGTCCGCAATACGAATCACCGCGAGTCCATTCACAGTCTTGGCTGATATCCTTACCTGACCTTTTTCCGGGGTGAATTTCAGGGCATTGTTCACCAGATTTCGAAGAATGGTCATGGTCATGTTTTTATCTGCCCATACTTCCAGATTCTCCTCCACTCTGGTTGAAAGCTCCACATTTTTTGCCTTGGCCATGTTGCCAAGTGTTTTAACAATCTCTTCAGCCATTTCTCCCAGACTGAGCCTTTCGGGATTGTTTGGAAAATGTCCCTGCTGCTGCATGGCCCATGTAAGAAGGTTGTCCAGCAGATTGGATAAGCGCTCCACGGATTCGTCTATGTCATCGGCGATCACCATCAGTTGATCAGTTTCTTTGGTTTGCACCAAAAACTTGATCATTCTGCTAATCCCGAAAAATGAACTGACAGGGCCCCGAAGGTCATGGGAGATAATAGAAAAGAATTTGTCCTTGGTCTGGTTGAGTGATTCCAGTTCGCGGTTAATTCTGGATTTGGTCTGATAGTACTTGTAAATAATCCCGGCCAACACCACCAACACCAGCGCAAAAGCCCCAATGACAACCATGATCAATTGTTGGATTCTCTTCTCTGCGGTCAGTACATCCACCTCAGCCTGCTTTTGACCCACCTCATACCTAGTCCGCATATCCGCCAGGTTCTGGATCATGGCCAGATTGCGAATACTGTCTCTGTAGACAATGTGCTGTTGGTAAAACTGAAGGGCTTTTTCAAAATCACCTACATGAGTATAAAATTCACTCATTTTCAAACTCCCATCGCTAATCTGCTCCTTGAGCCCGCGCTGATGAGCCAGTGCCAGTGCTTCTTCCACCAGATCCCTGGCCTGCTTGATTTGATTCTTTTGAAAATAAACATCCGCCAGATGAAACTGATAAGTGGTAATCGTACCGGCATCATTTCCCATCGACGATTTGTACTCCAAAGCATTAGATAGTTGCTCTTCCGCCAAATCGAGGTTACCAAGACGAGCATTCACCATGCCAATATTGCCGGTAATTACCTTGGTGAGGTATTCTCTTTTGAGTTCCTGAGCGAAAAATTCCGCTTTTTGATAGTACTTAAGCGAAGAGTCGAGATAATCATTATTGTAGTATCCTTCTGCGAGATTGTTGTAAGCAATGACCTGCCTTATAGAGTCCTGATGATCTCCGGTTTCGTATTGCCCGATGCACAAGCTGAAATAATGGGCAAGTTTTTCAACGTCTCCGATTTTACCATAAAGCGTACCGATAAGACTGTTGACCATCGCCACATCCTTTTTGGTAAGATGCTCGCCAATTCGGAGTGCCTCAAAAAGGTATTCCAGTGCTGACTCATAGCTACCCTGGGATTTATAAGCCTGACCCAGATATACATTGGCCCAGAACTTATTGGAATGATCAGCCTCCTGAGCCTCCTGCAGAAGCCTGTTGCCATAGAAAATGGTAGAATCATCGTTATTGACCGAATGCAGCAAAATGGACTTGAGCACCTTGATTTTTTCCTCATAATCCATGTTTTGAAGGCTTATTCCCTTCAGGCTATCGAGTTTATCACTAGCCCGCACGCATGAACTCAAAAGGAGTGTCAATAATAATAGTAAAGTGAATCTTGTGGTCATTCAGCTGGAAAGATAACAAGCAGGTGGTAAAATACCACCTGCCAAACATGTTATGCACCATACAGATTGCTATCCTGGAGGACACTCAGGGTCACAGTATTTCAGATCGGGATCCACAGAAATGGCAGTGGTCTCTCCCGCCGGGATCACGTTGATGGTATACTTCGTCTGCGCTCCTTTGATAGCATTGGATTTTACTTTCCCGGTCTTCTCCTTCTTATCTCCTATGAGGGGAGTGTCAATGATTTCATCATTGTCCAGATCCACCGTAATATCATCAATGCTACTATCGTATGCCACCCAGGTAATTTGCGAATTCTTACCTAAAACAGATTGCGGGGATTTGGCTGAGACAATTCCCCAATTGTCCTTGTCTGTGCTCCACCAGAGCTCCTTTTTCTGATAGGTCAGATAAATTTTAATCTTCTTAGCCATTAGTTGTGTTGGTTAGCGGTTAGAAAAAATTAGTTAAGCGTAATTATCTTCAATATATCAAATGATACACTTTCTGTGGCACATCATCCCCAAAAACCGTCACTTGAGTTGCAAAAAACCAATGTCACAACCCCGCCAACCCTACTTTTCTACAAATAACGGCAGACTCACTACAAAGGTGGTCCCCTTTCCCGTTTCGCTCTCCACTTCGATGCTACCTCCGTTCATCTCTATAAATTCATGCACCAACTGCAACCCAAGCCCAAGTCCTTTTTCTCCTGAAGTGCCATAGGTACTTTTCTTATCCTGAAGCCTAAACAGGCTGTCCATCTTCTCCTTTGGAATCCCAACACCCGTATCAGATACCCGTATTTTCACCATTTGTTTATCTCGCTCCGCCGAGATGGTCACCTGCCCGCCCTCAGGTGTAAACTTCAGTGCATTGTTCACGAGATTTCTCAGGATGGTCATGGTGGTATTCTTGTCTGCCCAGAGTACAAGATCTGACTGCACGTCAGCAGAGAGGTCAATTTTCTTGCCTTTGGCCATAGTGCCAAGTGTGTTCACCAGCTCACCAGCCATATCGGCCAGATGGAGTTTTTCCGGATGATTCGGAAACTGACCCTGCTGCTGCATCGCCCAGGTGAGCAGGTTATCCAACAGCGTGGAAAGGCGCTCTACAGACTCATCTATGTCATCGGCTATCTCCAGCAACTGCTCAGTCTCTTTGGACTGCACCAGAAATTTGATCATTCTGCTAATCCCAAAAAACGAACTAACCGGCCCCCTCAGATCGTGGGAGATAATGGAGAAAAACTTGTCCTTGGTCTGGTTGAGTGCTTCCAGCTCCTTATTGATCCGGGACTTGGTTTGATAATATTGATAAATCACAATAGCCAGAATAAACAAAATGAATGCAAACGCAGCGATCGAAATCATGACCACTCGCTGAGTCTTCTTTTCTGCGGTGAGCAAGTCCACTTCCGCCTGCTTTTGACCCACTTCGAATTCCGTACGGATATCCGCCAGCTTTTTCACGGTGCTAGCATCTGAGATACTGTCTTTGTAGAGAAAATATTGCCTCAGGTAGCCCATCGCTTGTTGATAGTTTCCTTCTGCCTCATACAATTCCGCCAGTTTGCCATACGCATCTCTCATTTGCTCCTTCAGGCCAATATCTCGGGCCATCTTCAGCGATTCGTTGTAGATGGCTATTGCCTTATCGATCAACCCCTGGTCTACATAAATTTTCCCCAAATGGATAAGGTAATCCGAAATTCCGTAAGTATCTCCAAGTGGCTTAAGGATCTCAATAGCCTCCCTGAGATCAGCCTCGGCACCCTTATAGTCGCCTAGCTCCCGCTTGATGAGGGCCTTATTTCCAATACTATAGGCAATACCAATGGTCAGCTTGATCTCAATGAAAATGGCTTTTGCCTCATCATAATAGATGATCGCGGAATCATATTCCTTATTCTCATAATAGTTATAGCCTGTATTCAGCAGTGTCAGTGCCAATTGTTGAGTATCTCCGGTGGCACGAAAAATGTCAATGGCTTTGTTATTAAAACTGATCGCATTGACAATGTCATTATCTCTCCTTAGAAAGGTATTTGAAATCTCGGCATATACTTCTCCCAGATTGGTTCTCAAATCATACTTCTCTGCTATGGTAGCGGATGCAAACAGGCTTTCCAAGGACTTCTCCAGGTCCCCTCTGAGCCTGTATCCTATACCAAGTGCACTATACCCATACTGTAAATGGTAATGGTCTTTTCTCTTTTCGGATAGCTCAATCAGCATGAGACTGTACTTAATCTTTTCATCAGGATTAGTCTCACTCAGGGTGATTTTCTTTAACACACTCAGCGAAACAGAATCCTCAATGATTCCTGGAAGGGTCAGCTTGAGACTGTCAGCCATTTTCTGATTCTGAGCGTAGCTGGCCAAGTACAGAAAAAAAAAGGTGGTGAACATCACCACCCTTCTGATTTGATTATTAGTCATATGTAAAAATCACAAAATTTATGGTTGCGGCACCTGAATGGTAGGATCTTTATCCACATTACCTCCATTTTTGATCTTATAATTGATGTCGTAGCCATTCAATGCAGGATTGGTTGGAGATTCCGGGTCGGTACTCACCACCCCACTATAGGTTCTCTTTGTATTATCAGTGGCAGCAGGTTTGCTAGACCAAATATCTTTCCAATTTCCCCCTGACGTTTTCGTTTTGCCCACATTAATGTTATTGATCTTGTCAATGGAGTCATCTGCGCATGTCCACATAACCGTATCTCCAGGGTTCGCTCCCACTATGGAGGTTTCGGTCATATCCTGATAAGTTACATTGTCCGTAGAATACTGTAAATCTCCCCCAGAGTACTTCAAATAAATTGTAATTGTTGCCATTGTTTAGCTTGGTTTAGCGGTTAAAAAATTAGTTTATAATTTGATCGTCCAATATATCAAATGATATAGTTTTTCAAAGAACTTAATCCGCAAAAGGTTAGCTATTCATTTGTAATTCTTTGAAAAAAAAGATTCCTCCAGGCACTAATATTCTATTTTGTGGTTCAGCACTGATTGATCTCAAGGTGCAATCCAACCTATGCGCACTATCTTTTGATATACTTTGGCATAAAAAAAGGTCTCCCAATTAAGAGAAACCTTTCTATCTACAATTCAATGTCTTACAATTAATAATTTTGGTTGATGTACCACTTGGCAGTGAGCAGTCTGGACACCTGAGAAGGGCTCTTCGCCAACTCAAGATTTCTATCCAAATGCTTCTTTATTTTGGATACGCAAGAAGCGATGAGCATTTGCTCCTCCGCATCAAATTCGGCTTGAAAACTGGCAGTCTGGGGCTGATTGGTGAAGGTTATCATAATCTTTTTCTTTAGGACATATCAAAACTCCTAAAAACCTCATCAATTAAAAACTGAACAGTTGCCAACAGGAAATATCAGGAGTGAATAGGGATTTTCAGCCCTTAATCAGAAATGCGAGATCATTTTCGATGGTTAAATGGCATTTTCACAGGCATATATAGTACTATTCTCATATTTTCCCTAAGAAACCAATACTACTTGAGTCAACTCCAAATTTAGATCATCTTAAAATCAAGCCGTTTACTGGCATCACCACAGTGAATGCCGCCCCTTCACCCTTCTTGCTAGATACCCGGATGCCCCAGCCATTTCGGGTGGCAAGCTCTGAACAGAGCGAAAGCCCTATGCCAGTCCCTTTCTCACCTGAAGTACCCATTTCAGAATCCATCACCACACGGCCCCTGATCTGCTCCAACCGCGACTCTGAGATCCCCACCCCCTCATCTCGCACTGTACAGACTATTGATTCTGATTCGGTCTGCACACTCACATAGATACTCCCTCCTTCACGGTTAAATTTCAGGGCATTGTTCAGCAGGTTTCTGATAATCACGCGAAGGTCATTTTCATGCACCTGCAAAATCACATCCGGAGACACCTCGTTGCGCAGTAATATTTGCTTTTTCCGCAAAATCTCTTTGAAAAGACCCGCGCTCTCTTCTATTAACTGATGCAGGCACACGGCACTCTTATGCGAGGGTGCTCCATGAAACTGAGCTTTGGCCCACGAAAGAAGGTTGTCCAGCATATGCGAAAGGCCTGAAAGGTTCTCCCTCACGCTCTGAGTATACCTTTTCATCTCTTCCTGGCTCAGCTCGCCATGATCCTGCAGGTAAAGTGTATTTTTCAAGGTATCAATAGGGCTCATCAGGTCATGGGCTATGATGGAGAACAGCTTATCTTTTGTCCGATTGAGCTCTCTAAGCTTATGCTCAGCCTCCTTTAGTTCTGTCACATCAGTCACAAATACTGTCACATACTCTACCTGATTATCCTCACCGAAAATGGGGAAATACTTGCCGTAGGAGTGCGTGAAAGCTCCGTTTTCCTGAGAAATATTCTGATAAAAATCCTGAGGGGTTCCTGCCAGACACTTCTCTATCAGCGGATCATGAAAAGCCACAATCTCATCGGGCAGTACATCTCTATAATGATGACCGATGATCTCTTGTATCGGAATCCCGAAAGCATCTTCATATTTCTTATTCACGATCAAATAATTCCCTTTTCTGTCCAGCATGGCCAAAAACAAGGGCAGGTTATTCAACAATGAATCCATCATTAGCTTGGACTTCTTCAGTTGTTCTTCGCTGGAGGTTAATTTTTCATTCAGGCGATCAGCCTCCTCTATAGAACGGGCCAGTTCATCTCTGAAAACTGCGCTAAAAAAATAAATCAGCAGAAACGCCACGCAATAGTTGAGGAGGGCAAACCAATAATCGGAGGGAAGGGGAATATCATGTGATATATACTTGAGGGCCTCCAGGCCACAGAGCGCAAGAAAAATGCAAGCGAAAACGCACCTTCTCCACCAACCCTCATAGAGAATCGGCGCTATGACTGATAGACCAATGATAATCACTTCGAGGTGTGTTTTTCTATCTATGAGGATGTTGGAGTAAGCCACACCGGATAACATAGCCAGCAGCCCAAATGTGAACAATGATGCTGCAAAGTGATATCTCCCACGGTTCAGCAATAAAATGACGGGCAAAAAGATCAGTAGAATGGCAAGTAAACAAGCAAGGGACTGAAGGACCAACCCAGAGAAACCATTGATGCACATGAGCGCCAGAGCCACCACTATGGCCACAAAGTTGACCTTCTTTAAGACCACAAACTTCCGCCTCTCTAACCCGGAAAGATCATCATGCACATTGATAAGAAACCTGGATAACCCCATCACACCCTCCGTTATAAACGCTCATTACTGGATGTAGAAGTGAGTAAATCTCCTGACTATATAGTGTCTGAAGTGAGAGCTGGTGATCTCAAACTCCGAAATGGAAGTTTTCAATCCCACTTAAGATATACGATTTTATCGAAATATCAGGATTCGGGAGCAAAAGAATATGATCGTTCTTCGGGGTGCAGTCTATTGTCATTTTGAGAAGGTCTTGTTCAAAATGACAATAAAAAGGCTGCTTGCAGCTCTGCAAGTGAATCTCAACACACTGTATTACAGCAACTTAAAGCTATGATCCAATTCTGGAACGGGCTTTGGCATATAGAGAGCGTACCAAAAATTATGAAAGTTATGAAAACGTTTAAATCAATTTTAGCAGCGATTCTTATTGTAGGAACAGCAGGGTTTTTGATGTCCTGCGAAAGTGAGTTAGAATCCAAAGGTACCGCAAGCATTGGAGTCACCGATGCGGCCGTTGATGCCGAAAATATATCTGGAGTCTATCTCAAAGTAAATGAAGTGCAAGCCACAGCACAGGGTAAAACCAAAACGGTAGTGGCCTTCGATTCTCCGAAGACCTTTAATGTAATGGACTATCAGAATGGTGCTACCTACGATCTTGGTGAAGGCCAGATTGACGCAGGTAGTTACAGCGAACTGAGATTCATACTGGATGAAGGTTCTTATGTGAAGTTCAAAGATGGAACTACCGCTGACCTGGATGTACCTAGTGGTACTACCTCCGGTTATAAAGTAAAAGGTGATTATGAGATCAACAGTGATAGCAGAACGAACCTTGTGGTTGACATTGACCTCAGAAAAGCTTTTGTGAAAACCGGATCTGGTGAATATAAACTACGACCCACCGCGCGTATTGTAAACAAAGACCGATCTGCCGTCATCAACGGTACTGTGTCTGGTAATACAGCTGATAAAGTAGTGGTTTATGCCTACGAAAAGGGCACTTATAAAGAGTCTGAAACCGCTGAGCCAGCAGATGGCGAGTCAAGGTTTGAAAACTCCATCAACAGTGCCGTGGTAGCCAATGGCCAGTTCACAATGGCCTACATGGAAGAAGGCGAGTACGACCTGATTGCTGTGGCCTATGATGAAAACCCTGAAGAGGATACTTACGCTTTCAGAAGCGCCTCCGAAGTGGACATGATGGTAGCTGGCTCACTGTTGAGTGTACTCAAAGTGGAAGCAAACGCGAACATCAATGTATTAATCAATCTTGATTTCTAAAAGACCTTCAAACATTCACCTGTTTGAAATGAGAAGGCAGGGCATAACTGTCCTGCTTTCTCTTTTTATCCACCCTTCAAAAACCAATCACCATGAAAAAATTCATACTCATACTACTCCCGATATTAGCTCTGGCAGGCTGTCAAAGTAAAACTTACTATGGTGCCCAGAGCACCAATCTGCAGCGATTTGACGGATGGCAGGAAGAAAACGCTACCTTCCTGATGGAAGCCAATGACCTCACCCTCCTGCTTCAAAATCTCTCCACTCTGGCAATGACTGAAGCCAATCGCAGAGACACGTACCTCACTGCCGAAGAGGCTTATCCAGAATTTCAAAACCTCCTCTTAGACTTTAAAATAGAGGCCGCAGCCAGGCGAGTGAAACTCTCGAGTGTGCTCAGCAAAGACAATGACCTCATCTACCAGCAGCTGAGAACCGCGCAGAAGGATGATTTTGACAGTCTCTATCAAAAAATAATGCTTCAAAAAATAGCTGAGCTACAGAGTATTTCAGAGGACTACACCCTTAAAGGACACAATGAAGGCCTCAAAGACTTTAGTGAAAAAATCATTCACACCCTGTCACCACTAAATGAAAAGATAAAGGCGCTGGAAATGACCTGATCTCATGGCTTTTGATATAACACTTAGCGGAGAAGAGCGTTTATTTGTAGGATCATTACAAATAAGCGTGAAGAGAAGTCATATTGCCAATTTTCTGGGAATCCTGCTAATTATACTTACCATTTCCCTGGCAGGTGCAGGGTTCATCACCTATAGGAATCTGGAGGAGATTGTCTCCAAGCTGGAGACAGATGATCGCTCCAATGAGAACCTTCTCCAATACAAAGAGATATTGGTGAACCTGCACGATATGGAAAACCAGGTGGAGTCTTACGAGCTCACCAGTGATCCCAAATATATAGAAAGGTACAACCGGAGCATTTCGAGGGTATTTGCCCGTGTGGACTCCATCAATGGGCTCAACCAAACTGACACAGAGCTGCTCGTTTTCAACGACTCCCTGAGATCGCTGATCAATGAAAAAACCTTTACACTTAACCAGCTAATTGATTTCCGATCCAATCAGAACCAGGATGATTTCAAAGAACTAGAGGGGTTTCTGGATGCGATATCAGCCAATCCCATCCCCCCCGCTCAAACAACAAAAGATACTGCCAGGGTCACTGAACCAGAACCAGAAGAGAAAAAAGGGTTTTTCAAGCGACTATTGGCCAAAAAACCTGAACCTGTGGCCACCCCGAAGGTCAATCAGGACAGTATCATTCTGGCCGAGAAAAAACAATATCATTCTCAGATTAATAGCAAAGTAGATCAGATGAGATCCAGCCAGCGACTGGTCAGTCAGCGCCAGCGTGAAAAGGAGATGAACCTCCTTTCGGCTCATTTTGGCATTCAAAACCAAATAATAGACCTGGTGACATTTCTGGAAAGCCGTGAAACCACCAAGGTGAAAATCAAGGCCATCAAGGCCAAAGAACTGGCCAATCAAACCAGTCAGCAGATCACCCTGTTTTTCAGCCTGGCTACGCTCCTGCTGCTCTCGTCGGTGATCATGATGGTGACCTACGTGCAGCGCAACGGCCGCTATCAGGAGCTCCTGCGGGAGTCTAAAAAATCGGCCGAAACCCTGGCCAAAGCCAAAGAGCGGTTCTTCGCCAACATGAGCCATGAAATCCGTACACCGATGAACGCCATATCGGGTTTCACCAAAGTCCTCCTGAGAACCGAGCTGAATGAAGAACAAAAGGAGCAGGTAGAAATCATTCACAAATCCAGTGAACACCTGCTGAGACTCCTCAATGACATCCTGGACTTCTCAAAGCTACAGGCGGAAAAACTCCAACTGGAGACAACACCCTTCAGTATCCGTCAGGTCTGCGATGACAGCATTACGCTACTGAAAGCCAGCGCCGCGCACAAAGGATTGAAACTCTATAGCGAGCTTGATAATGTACCTGAGTATGTACTGGGAGATCCGCATCGGCTCAGGCAAATCATACTCAACCTGCTGAACAACGGCATCAAATACACCGAAAAAGGCGAAGTGGCGCTACTGGTAAGCGGAGAGCGCAAGCAAAACAAACTCCACCTGGCCCTGGAGGTAAAAGATACCGGTATAGGGATTTCCAAAAATCATCAATTGAGGCTCTTTCAGGAGTTTGAACAAGCCAATCAAAGTTCATTCTCTAAGGGTACAGGGCTGGGACTGGCCATTACCAAGAGGCTTGTCAATCTGCATCATGGAAGTATACGTCTTGACAGCAAGGAAGGAGAAGGCACCTCAGTATTTGTGAAGATGGCCTATCCGCTCACGGACAAGGGGCCCGTGGAAGAATCTACCAAAGAAACAAAACATGATTTTCAGGGTGTGCATGTACTCATTGCAGACGATGAGCCCTTCAATACCAAACTGCTGGCTACCATCCTCAGTAAAAAACAAATCACCTTTGATGTGGCACATGATGGCACCAGCGCTCTGAAGTTGGCCATGACCAAACCGTATCACATGCTCCTGCTCGATCTTAAGATGCCAGGCCATACCGGATGGGAGCTACTCGAAGAGATCAAATCCACAGCTGGGCCCAATCAAAACACTCCAATGATCGCTCTCACGGCTACTGTCTCCAGCCTGGACAAAAGTCGGGGGACCACTTTCCATTTTGATCACATTATGAGAAAGCCATTTGAAGAAGCCGAACTTTTTGATTCTATAGCCAACGCTCTGAACATCGCCCCACCAGAAGATTCCCCAAAAAGGGTCACCGACCTTTCCTCGCTGATGCAAATGGGTGACCAACAGTTTGTGGAAGACATGGTAGAGACCTTTATCAATGGGGCAAAGGAAGGTCTCCAACAGATCAGTGCCGCCTTGAAAAATCAAGCATACGAAGACATTTCGCTCATTGCACACAGAATAGTAGCTCCCGCCAGACACTTCAAAGCGGGACAATTAGTAGATTTATTGAAGAACCTGGAAAAACGAGCCGATGACCGGGATTCTACCATTACAGAGGCCGACCTGAACCATATCCGACAGGAACTGGATCAAGTCATAGCCTCCCTGAGATCAGCCCTTCAGGCGCAGACATTCAACTGAAAACATTAAAACTTATGGGTCAAAAGCCATTTACAATTTTTGTAGTAGAAGATGATGACTGGTATAGAAAGCTCCTCCACCACAACCTCACCCTGAACCCTGAATATCGGGTGGAGACCTTTGCCAATGGGGAAGCTTTTCTGAAGCAAATCAATGAAAAGCCGGATGTGGTCACCCTGGACTACCGCCTGCCAGACTATAATGGAGAGGACTTACTCAAAAAAATAAAAGCGGCGGACCCGGGCATCGAAGTGCTCATCATCTCGGAGCAAAGTGAAATAGAAACGGCCGTTTCCTTGCTGAAAGCCGGGGCATATGACTACATCACCAAGACCGAAGACATTCGCGATCGCCTCCTCAATGTGGTCCAGCACATCAACAAAAACCGCTCACTCAAAACCCAGCTGGAAAACCTCCAGACGGAGGTAGCTCAGAAGTATGAGTTTGAGACATCTATCATAGGCCAGAGCAAGGAAATGAAAAAGGTCTTTCAGATGATGCAAAAGGCCACTACCAACAACATCTCGGTGATCATCACCGGTGAGACTGGTACCGGAAAGGAAATGGTGGCCAAATCCATCCATTACAACTCACCCAGAAGCAAGAAATCCTTTGTGGCGGTCAATATGAGTGCCATCCCCAAGGAGCTCGCAGAAAGTGAGCTTTTCGGCCATGAAAAAGGTGCCTTCACCGGAGCAGCCAACAGGCATGCGGGCAAGTTTGAGCAGGCCCACGGCGGCACCCTGTTTCTGGATGAAATAGGTGAAATGGCTCCTGAGCTGCAGGCCAAACTGCTGCGAGCACTTCAGGAAAAGGAAATCGTGCGTGTAGGGGGTACCGAATCAGTAAAGGTGGACTGCAGGATCATAGCCGCTACCCATAGAAACCTGCTGGACGAGATGAAAAAGGGCGCCTTCAGGGAAGACCTCTATTACCGGCTCTTTGGGCTACCGGTAGAGCTGCCCCCCTTACGCGATCGTGAGAATGACATTGTGATCCTGGCCAAACACTTCGCGGAGAGTTTCTATAAAGAAAACGACATGCCGCCGAAAACCTTCACGAAGGATGCCCTGAAAAAGCTCATGACCTACTCCTACCCAGGAAATATCAGGGAGCTCAAATCCATCGTGGAGCTATCCGTGGTGATGGCGGAAGAGCATGAGATTACGGCAGAAGACATCACCTTCACTCAGTCCAATCCCATCACCGAACTCTTCGATGAAGCGCTCACCATGAAGGACTACGAACTTAGAATCGTGAAAATGTACCTCAAAAACCACAACGACGACATCAAAAAAGTGGCCGAGCTGCTGGACATTGGCCAGTCCACCATCTATCGGATGCTGAAAAAAGAGAAGTGATTTAGCAATACAATTTTGAGATGGGCTTCTCTTTTTGAGAATGCACTTGTCAATTTGGGATAAGACCCGGAATAGATGAAAATACAATTAGCTAATTATCAGCTAGTTAAATCACGATAAAAATCTGGTACAAGTTTGGCATAATGGCTATTCGTAAATCAAAACGTATAGCCATGAACTATAAACAAATACTTTCAGCATTTATTCTCTTTACCTTTTCCATCGGCGGTGTACTTGCCAGTGGTAACCAAAAGGATGAAAAAACGGAAGCAGACCTTTCTGCCTCCTCTCTTCATTATCCTGTGAAGCCATCGCTGGCCATCAACTCCTCCAGCTACACCACAGCTTTTGGTGTGCGTGGACTTGGTACCTCAGGTCTCACCATCAAACATTTCACCTCCAACTCCACAGCAATAGAAGGAATCATCGGTCTGTGGCCCAGCGCCCTGTCCGCCACCATCCTTTTCGAGCGATACGTCAATGCATTTGACGAACCAGGGCTCAACTGGTACTATGGTATCGGCGGTCACATAGCCACCCAAACCGACTGGGTATACTATGATGGTGTACGAGGGTACCGCAGGTCCAACGGCGACTTTGGAGTGGGTATAGATGGAATCTTCGGCCTGGAATATAAAATCCGCGAAGTACCCATAGCGGTAAGTCTGGATGTGAAGCCATTTCTGGAGGTCACCACCAACGGGGATGCGTACCTCGCGCTGGATCCGGGACTGGGCATCAAGTTTACCTTCTAAAAAAAAGTTAAAGCAAACAGGTGTTTTGATTCACCATAAAAGAACAAAACATGGAAACTCTAGCCATCATATATCTGTGCTTAGGTGCGCTGGTGATGTTGTTTGGGATCAGGAAAATCAGACATCACCTCCCACTAAGAACGGAAAAAGGCAAAAACCAACCCGCTGCTGAAGAAAGATAAAGTCCAGATACAATGGACCCCATTAAATAAGATGATAACCATAAAATCAATACTGTTATGAACTCTCAAACAAAAAAAAGTACGCTGAAGATCTCAGCCATATTGCTGATGGGAGCACTTGCTTTCACCTCCTGCGACAAAGAAGAACGCGAACAACTAAAAGCACAGGCTGACCAGTTGGAGCAAAAACTACACGAGCGCGATTCGGCTTTCAATAGCATCATGAACGTGATGGCCGAAGTGGAAACTCAGATTGAGCAAATCAAAACGCAGGAAAACCTCATTGCCAATTCGTCATCAGGTGACTTTTCCAGCATGGAAAAAGACCAAATGGTGGGTGACCTGAAGAAAATCAATGAGCTGATCTCTAGCACCAATGAAAAAGTAAAGTCCCTGTCCAGTCAACTGGAAGACTCAAACATAGAGCTGAATGCTTTCAAAAGAAGGGTACAGGATATGATGAAAAACCTGAAAGCCAGAGAAGCGTCGATCGCTCAGCTGAAGGAAGACATCCAGATGAGAGATAACCGAATCGCCGAATTGGATACTGAGGTGGGCTCACTGGTGACCCGTGTGCAGTTGCAAACGGAAACCATAGAACTCCAAAACCAGGAGCTGGTGGAGCGTGAAAACGATCTGAACACGGCCTTTTTTGCGGTAGACACTGAGAAAAAACTCAAGGAAGAAGGACTAGTGACCAAAGAAGGAGGGTTCCTCTGGATAGGAAAGACCACCGAGCTGCAGGCGGATGCTGCGCAGCAGAAATTCACCGAAGTGGATATACAGAACACCAAGCGGTTTTACATAGACAGTGAGAAACTGGAAATCGTGACGGAGCACCCCAGCGAGAGCTACAAGTTGGTGAATGAAGACGGTAAAGTGAAATACCTGGAAGTGGTGAACCCGTCAGAATTCTGGAAAATATCCAAGTACCTGGTTGTTTCCGTAAAAGGATAATATTCAATCAGCTATGGGGTCCGGAACAGATCCGGACCCTAATTTTAACTTTCAAACTAAAACATTAAGACCATGAAATTCAAAATACTATTTCTAGCAGCAATGTGTATCTTTTTCACCTCTGCCCAGGCTCAGCGAGCGGGACTCAAAGGGGGTGTCAACTTCACCAATCTCTACGTGGACGATGTGGACGATGAAAACATGAAAGTCGGATTCAACGTGGGTTTATTCCACCGGTCAGACATCAGCAACAATTTTGCCATACAGCCCGAGTTTCTTTTTACTCAGAAGGGATCCGAAATACAGTATAGTGGGTTTCTTGGTGGCAGCGGAAAATACCGGTTCAACCTCAACTACCTGGAAGTACCTGTGTTGGCCATGGCCAAGATAGGGAGCTTCAACATTCACGCTGGCCCCTATCTGGGATTTCTGGTGGGTGCCAAAGTGAAGGACATTGACGATGACGGTAGTGTAAACGACGTGGAGTCTCTGGATCGTGATGACTTCAATACATTTGATTACGGTATTGCCGGGGGTATAGGGTTTGACTTTCCTGATGGCATGCTTGGCCTAAGGTATAACTACGGTTTTGTGGAGATCGGACAAAGCGGGGTAGCCGGACAGGCCACCGAAAACTCTAAAAACTCAGCCCTGCAACTTTACCTCGGTTTCGACTTTTAAGTCGAAAAGTACATAGATCCGCCGAAAGGCAACAAGGCCCTGAACTACGTTCAGGGCCTTGTTTTTTGTTCACCCCATACCGTCTCCCTATACCAAAAGAGTCCGAAAAACATGCCTACGTTTTTCCAATTTCATGCGCATGAAAAAAAATTTCGTGCCTATGAAATGCCGAAAACGTGCTTATAAAAATAAATTCTCCAGGCATCGGTTTTCAGTTTGAAAGTGCTCCCTTCACTGGTAAGGGTATGAGAATAGACTGGAAAGTCCGCCACAAGTGATAAATTTGGAACAACGCGTACCTATTGTCCAGGGAGAGACTAGTGCTTCACAAGCTCACCATGACCAACCGCTTCCAATGATAACATTCCTCAGAAGAATCAGACAAAAAATGCTCGCAGAGCATCAGTTCAAAAAATATCTACTCTATGCGTTTGGAGAAATCGTGCTGGTTGTGATTGGGATTTTGATTGCCCTACAGGTAAATGAAATGAGTAATAACAAGGCTCAGTTAAAAAAGGAAATCATCTACCTCAAGGAGATCGAAAAGAGTTTGAGCTATGACCTGGAAAATGAAATCAATGGAGCCATCAAATACACCAATAAGCAGACGGAAGTGTATGAAATATACAAAGCCGCTATCTCAAAATATCCAAATGATGTTCCTATAGATACAATTTATCAATTGATCAGAAAATGGAGCTCGCCACCCTGGCAGTTAGAGATAAACTTGGTGGCGTTTGACAACCTGAATTCTATGGGAATGGATTTGATTTCGAATCACGAATTGAGAAATGAAATATCTCAGATATATGGGAATCTAATTCCCCGGGCAATGCACCATAACAAGACCCATGAAAATTGGAATTTTCAGCACCTTTACCCCACATTAAATAGCACCTTCATTTATTATGAAAACACCCTGACACACGATCAAATCTTATTTTTAAAAAATGATATCCCTACCCTAAACGAACTCAACATACATAACAAGCACTTTGTGACAGGCTACATATGGCGGCTCAATGATCTAAAACCAAAGGTTGAAACCCTTTTGGCCCACTTAAGAGATGAAATCTATCGACTCCAAAACATTTAAAATTTCTTAAATCTATCAAAGAAACCGCTCCTTTAGCCTCTAGCGCACGCGTGTCGCGTGTGCTTTACTTTTTTCCTTTCCTATCCTATAAAATCCATCTCCAATAACCCTTTGAGTCCTGAATAATCCCGAGAGCTACTATACCTCCAGTCCTCAGCTTTATCCACAAACCCTGCCTCCACTGGATTGATATCGCTTTGATGAGTCTTTGCGACAATAGTCCAAACTTTCAATAAGTAACATACTGTATTCATCGCGCACAAAACATCGATCCAGTAAATCACAGCCCAACTGACAAAATACATGCCCTTCGGATTATGAAATTTATACTTCCGACTCATGATGGAAAGATAATCGCTTTAGAGCATAGCACTTAATGG